>Ga0160453_100027_pt1 | contig 206099 bp, 181 predicted proteins | sample HID1971K_E6MG_FD_108228 | JGI IMG/M metagenome (GOLD analysis project Ga0160453, IMG submission 108228) | Enriched millipede-associated microbial communities from UW Madison campus, WI, USA - HID1971K_E6 MG | ecosystem: Host-associated > Arthropoda: Insects > Digestive system > Unclassified ...
AGGCCGTTCGCGCCTGAAGAGCTCCCCGGCCGCGCCGCTGATCATGCCGTACCACATCGCCCTGGACCAGGCGCGCGAACGCGCTGCCGGCGGCAAGGCGATCGGCACCACCGGCCGTGGCATCGGCCCGGCGTATGAAGACAAGGTGGCGCGTCGCGGTATCCGCATCGCCGACCTGCATTACCCGGCCCAGCTGGAGGAACTCCTGCGCACCGCGCTGGATTACCACAACTTCGTGCTGACCAATTACCTCAAGACCGACGCGGTCGACTTCCAGAAGACCTACGACGAAGCACTGGCCTTCGGCGAATACGTCGAGCCGATGAAGTCCGACGTTGCCGGCATCCTGCACGACCTGCGCAAGCAGGGTAAGCGCGTGTTGTTCGAAGGCGCCCAGGGCGCACTGCTGGACATCGACCACGGCACCTATCCCTACGTGACCAGCTCCAACACCACCGTCGGTGGTGCACTGGCCGGTGCCGGCGTCGGTGCCGATGCGATCGACTACGTGCTGGGTATCGCCAAGGCCTACGCGACCCGCGTCGGCGGTGGCCCGTTCCCGACCGAGCTGGACGATGAAGTCGGCCAGGGCATCCGCGACCGCGGTGCCGAGTACGGTGCCTCGACCGGCCGCCCGCGTCGTTGCGGCTGGATGGACATCGTCGCGCTCAAGCGCGCCGTGGCCATCAACGGCATCAGCGGCCTGTGCATCACCAAGCTGGACGTGCTCGATGGCATGGAAAAGCTGAAGGTCTGCATCGCGTACGAGTACCGCGGCAAGCGTACCGAGTACGCCCCGCTGGACGCGCAGGGCTGGGAAGAATGCACGCCGGTGTACCTGGAGTTCCCGGGCTGGACCGAGAACACCCATGGCATCACCAACTGGGATGATCTGCCGCCGGCCGCCCGCGCTTACCTGCGCGCGCTGGAAGAGCTGGCCGGTTGCCCGGTGAGCATCGTCTCGACCGGCCCGGACCGCGACCACACCATGGTGCTGCAGGATCCGTTCGCCTGATCAGGTGGGCACTGACGGGCGATGCCTGGCGGTGCCACCCGGGGTAAATGAAAAAGCCCCGCGCGAGCGGGGCTTTTTCGTGGGCGCCATGCGCGCGATACCATGGCATGCTGTGCGGCCTCTCAACCATCAGATGGGGCAGCATGGAATCTGCTGATCACGCCACCACCGGCATGAACACTGCGAACCGCGCGCTGCATGCGGTGGTCACCGAGCTGGAAGCGCTGTTGCGCGGCGACGGCGAAAACCACTGGGCCGATTGGATGCAGCGGGTCATCATCCAGCTTGAGCAGGGCGATCCAAGCGCGCCGGAGAGCCTGCTGCGCGCCTATGGCGGCATGGGATCGTTCAACGATCTCGCGCTCGGGCAGGACTACAGCAATGGCCACTTCCAGTGGCGAGCGGACGCGGGTGAACTCAATGAGCGTCTGGACGCATTGCGCGGCCGTGCCTGGGAACTGGCACGGGCGATCCGGGATGCAACAGCCAGCCCGCGTTGATCACAGCGCCTGCCGGCCCGTCAGCACCGGATAGGGGTTGATCGATTCGCCCTTCCACCACTGCTTCTCCGGCCCCAATACATGGATCTCGAAATGCAGATGCGGGGCTTCGGGGCTCGCGTTGCCCGTGCTGCCGACATAGCCGATGACCTCGCCGCGCTTGACCGCCTTTTTCTCCGCCAGGCCGTCGGCGTAGCGGTCCAGATGGGCGTAGTAATAGCAGTAGCGACCGCTCGGTTCGAACTGGTACACGGTCAGTCCACCCCGCACGCTGTCGAACAATTTCTCCACGGTACCGTCGGCGACGGCCAGCACCGGCGTGCCGTCCGGCGCGAGGATGTCAATGGCATCGTGCACGCGGCCCTCGCTGCGCGCATCGGTGAAGGTGTCCTGCAATTGGTCCGCGCCGATCCCCTCCACCGGCAGCAGCAGGGCGCCGCCGGCATCTGCTGGAGGCGCAGCGAGACCGCCCGCGTCAGGCGCAGGCGGTGCGGGCACGGTCTGGATCGGTGCCGGTGTCGCGGCCGGCGTGGAAGCAGGCGGCGGTGGCGCATCGAGTGCGGCACGAGTGGAACTCGTCGCCGATCCCACCTTGGCCGGTTCGGCGGCGCCAAGGCGGGCGGACGGCCCCGGCCCCAGCAGCCAGTAGCCGACCACGCCGATCACCAGCCCTACCGCCAGCAGTCGCAGGGTCTTCATGCGCTTACTCCTGCATTACGACGGGCACGGACGCATCCACCGCATCGGCCACCTGCAGCGCATCCCAGTTGGTCAGGCGCACACAACCATGCGACTCGGTCTTGCCCACGTGGCCAGGCTCGGGCGTGCCGTGCAGACCGTAATGCGGTTTGGAAATGTCGATCCAGACCACGCCGACCGGATTGTTCGGGCCCGGCGGCAGCACTGCCTTGCTGTCGCCGGCCTTGGCGTCCCAGAACAGCTTGGGGTTGTAGTGGAAGGTGGGATCGCGCGAGATGCCGAGGATCTTCCATTTGCCAATCGGCAGCGGGTCATGTTTGCTGCCCGACGACACGGGGAACTGGGCGTAGACCTTGCCATCGGCATCGAACAGCCGGAGCGTCGAGTCGGATTTGTCGATGACCAGCTTGCTGGCTTTGGCCAAGGGCGTAACGGCGATGTTCGGCACCTGGATCACGCTGCCGGCCTTGCCCAGGTCCACACCGGGATTGAGCGCCTTCAGCAGGTCGGGGGAGGCGTGGAAGCGTTCGCCCAGTGCTTCTTCCACGGAGCCGAAGCCCAGCGATGTCAGCTTGGCCTGTTCGGCCGGCCCCTTCGGCACGGGCTGGAACGGGCCGGCCACATCCTCGGCGGTCAGCGTGTAGCGCACCAGCGGCGGGGCGCTGTCCGGCTGCAGGGCCTTCCAGGTCGCATCGTCCAGCTCACCGCTCACCTTGATCCCGCGGGCGGCCTGGAAGCCGGACACGGCCCGCTTCTGGTTGGAACCCACTTCGCCATCGATCTGCCCCGGAGAGAAGTGGGCGCGGTCCAGCAGCACCTGGGCATGCAGGTCCGAGCGCGGCCCGGTGGCCAGCGGCGTGTCGGCCGCGGCGGTAGCCGGTGTTGTCGCGGCCGGTGCTGTCTGGGCGACGGCCCAGACGGGGGCGGCAAGCGCCAAGGCGAGGGCGGACACGCGGGCGATCTGATGCAGGCGAGGGGTCATGGGACATTCCAGGAGAGACATGCTTCCACCATGCCTGCCGGGCATGCGCAGTGGCCGTGAAAAGCCTGACGCGCGGCTGAGTGGGGTCCTGGGTCCCGCCAATGTGTCCGCTACGTGAACCCATTCACCCGTCGACACGCCTACGGATCAAGGCCGCCCAGGGAAGGCCGATACCAGTGCACCCCCCACGTTTGGAAGTTGTCATGGATTATTTGCGGAACGTCAGCGTCGTCTGGCGGCTTGGCCTGGGCTTCGGCCTGCTGCTGCTGCTGGTGGCTGCGGTCGTCGCCATCGGCGCGACCGGCAGCGCGGAACAGAAACAGTCGATGCAGCAGGTGGTCGAGGTCAATGTGGCCAAGGTCCGGCTGCTGTCGGAAATGCTCGATGCCAACAACCAGATGATGGTGGTCCGCCGCGAGATGCTGATCCGCCAGGGCGATCGGCTGGCCGATGACGAAGTGCGCATCGCCAACCTGGTGAAGCGTTACGAGGCCAGCTGGACTGCCTACCAGGCGTTGCCCACCAATGCTGATGACAAGGCGATTGGGGACGCCATCGCGGCTGCACGCGCGGTCGCGCGCCCGCTCAACAAGCAGATGAGCGAACAGCTCAAGCAAGGCGATTTCGCCGGTGCCACCGCGTTGACGCTGGGCGCCGTGCAGGAAGCGGCCAACGCCTGGAACAAAGCCCTCGGCGATGGCGTGAGCTACGAAGAAACGCAGAGCCGTCAGGCGGCCGCGGAGGCGATCCGGCTGGGTGAGCGTACGTTCCTGCAGTTGCTGGTGCTGGGCGCGATTGCGCTGGTGGTCGGCATCACGGCCTCGGTGTTGATCGGACGCAGCTTGACCGGCCCGCTGGCCCGCGCCGTCGGTCTGGCGACCCGCATGGCCAAGGGCGACCTGGAGCAGGACTTCCGCCTGGGCGGCCGCGACGAGATCACCCAGCTGGGCAACGCCATGGCCACGGTCCGCCAGACCGTCCAGGGCGCGATCACCGCGCAGCTGGACATGGCCCGCCAGCATGAAGCCGGCGCCATCAGCTACCGCATGGACGAAGCCGCCTTCCCGGGCGATTTCGGGCGCATGATCCGCGCGACCAACGAGCTGGTCGGTTCACACGTGGCCGTCGAGTTCCACATGGTCGAGGTGATGCAGCGTTATGCGATCGGCGACCTGAGCCGTGATCTGGACACCTACCCGGGCGAAAAGGCCGTGCTGACCACCACCATGGCCACCGTCAAGGACAGCCTGATGGCGATCAACCAGCAGATCGAGACGCTGGCATCGGCTGCACGTGCGGGCGACTTCTCGGTGCGTGGTACCGAGCAGAGCTTCCAGTTCCAGTTCCGCGCGATGGTCGCCCAGTTGAACGGGATGATGGCCAGCTCGCAGAGCAGCATCGCCGACCTGTCGCAGGTGCTGCGCGCGATCTCCACCGGCGATCTGACCTCGCGCATGGATGGCCACTACGAAGGTGTGTTCGCGCAGATGCGCGACGATGCCACCGTCACCGCCGTGCAGCTGACCGGCATCGTGCAGCAGATCCAGGGCGCGGCGGGCAGCATCAACGATGCCGCACAGGAACTGGCCGCAGGCCACAGCGACCTGTCGCGTCGCACCGAGCAGCAGGCGGCCAATCTGGAAGAGGCCGCCGCCTCGATGGAAGAGCTGACCTCCACGGTCCGCCAGAACGCCGAGCTGGCCAACCAGGCCGACCATGAAGCGCATGCGGCCGGTGCGGCGGTCAAGGCAACCGAGCAGGCCATCGCGCAGATGGCCGCCGTCATGAGCGAGATCGACCAGTCCTCGGCGCGCATCTCCGAGATCTCCTCGGTGATCGATGGCATCGCCTTCCAGACCAACATCCTGGCCCTGAACGCAGCGGTGGAAGCGGCCCGCGCCGGTGAGAACGGACGTGGCTTCGCGGTCGTGGCGACCGAGGTGCGCACGCTGGCGCAGCGTGCCGGTACGGCGGCCAAGGAGATCAAGGACCTGATCGATGAGTCCAGCAGCAAGGTCAAGACCGGGCTGAGCGTGACCGTGCAGTCCGAGGCGGCGATCGCCCGCCTGACCCAGGCCAGCTCGCGCACCAATCAGCTGATGAGCGACATCGCCGCCGCGACCAAGGAACAGGCCGCCGGCATCGAGCAGGTCAACCAAGTGGTCGTGCAGATGGACCAGGTGACCCAGCAGAACGCGGCGCTGGTGGAAGAAGCCACCGCTGCCAGCCGCGCACTGGAAGAACAGGCGTATGCACTGACCGAATCAGTGGCGGTGTTCAAGCTGGACAACAGCGCGGCAGGCCTGCGTCGCCCGGCGGCATTGCGGGCAGCATGACGACACGTGTGCGCTGAGTAATACAGAAAAGCCCCGCTTCGGCGGGGCTTTTTCATGCCGATCCGGCCGGCCGACGCAGCGGCGCGCCCGGCTCAGTCCTCGTTCTCTTCTGCTGCTTCGCGACCCTGCTGGCGGATCAGCGCCTCTTCGCGCGCATCGTTGATGGCGTGGCGGACGCCATCCAGATCGATGGTGCTCTCATCCTGCTCGAATTCACCGGTCAGTACGCTGTCCGGCAGCAGATCGCCAGCCTCGAACAGCGCCCACATCTCCTCGCCGTACCAGGTCTCCAGCAGCTCCGGCGCCCAGCGGCCCAGATACGCGGTGAGGTTGTTGACGTCGCGCAGCAGCATCGTACGTGCGGCATTGTTGCCCGCCGCACTGACCACCTGCGGGAAATCGATCACCACCGGGCCTTCCGGGCCGACCAGCACGTTGTACGGCGACAGATCGCCGTGGATCAGCCCGCAGCACAGCATCCGCACGACCTGGCGGACCAGAATCTGGTGGAACTCGCGCGCCTGTTCCGGGCTGAGTTCAACCTCGCCCAGGCGCGCGGCGGAATACCCTTCAGCATCGGTGACCAGCTCCATCACCAACACGCCGTGGAAGTAGCCATAAGGCTCCGGCACGCGCACGCCGGCATCGCGCAGCTGGTACAGCGCATCGACCTCGGTGTTCTTCCAGGCCGCTTCCTGCTGCTTGCGGCCGTAGTTGCTGGCCTTGCCCACCGCGCGCGCTTCGCGGCTGCCACGGACCTTGCGGCCTTCCTGGTACTGGACGCGCTGCTGGAAGCTGCGCTGGGCCATGTCCTTGTAGACCTTTGCGCAGCGCACATCGTCGCCGCTGCGGACCACGTATACCGCTGCCTCCTTGCCGCTCTTGAGCGGGCGGAGCACTTCATCGATCACGCCGTCGTCGATCAGCGCCTGCAAGCCTTGGGGGGTCTTCACGGTATCTCGGGAATCGGCTGGCGCGGGGCCTGCCCTGGAGGGGGAGGGATTTTCGCATCTTCGGGCCGATGGAGCCATCGACACGGCGCCCGGCGGTCGGGTTGTTCAGCTGCGTGCACGCTGGTGCCCGCTTGAAATCTGCTTCACATCCGCGCGGCAGGCTGGGGTCACTTCCCAAGGAGTGCCACCCATGATGCTGTCCCTGCTGCGCCGCACCGGTGCCGTTCTGGCCCTGCTGCTCGCTGTCCCTGCAGTCCACGCCCGCCCCGCGGCGGCCGATACGGTACTGATCGTGGTCAGCGGCGAAGGCCGTGACCAGGGCAAGACCCGCCCCGGTTTCGAGATGGACGAGTTTGCCCAGGCCTACCTGATCTTCCGCGACAACGGCCTGGCCGTGCAGGTGGCCAGCCCACGCGGCGGGCCGGTGGAGGCCGACAAGTTCGACCCGAAGGAGCCCTTCAACGCGCGCGTGCTGGCCGATCCGGCGGCGACCGCGTTGCTGGCCGATACCCGCGCCACCGCGACCCTGCGTGCGGCCGACTATGCGGCGGTCTACGTGGTTGGCGGCAAGGGCGCCATGTTCGATCTGCCGACCGATGCGGCGCTGCGCGGCCTGCTCGGTACGCTGCACGACGGTGGCGGCGTGGTCGCCGCCGTCTGTCACGGCCCGGCAGCACTGGTGGATGTGCGGCTGGCGGACGGATCACTGCTGGTCGCCGGGCGCCGCATGACTGGATTCACCAATGCCGAGGAGGGCGTGTTCGGCAAGCGCTGGGTCAAGGAGTTCCCGTTCCTGCTGGAAACAGCGCTGCGCGAGCGCGGCGCGCGCTGGGAGCAGGCGCCGCTGATGATGCCCAAGCTGGTGGTGGACGGGCGTCTGATCACCGGGCAGAACCCGTACTCCACGCCGGCGGTCGCCGAGGCGATCGTGCGCGCCACCGGTCGCACCCCGGTCGCCCGTACTCCTTGGCGTGATGAAGCCAGCATGGCGCTGGTGCAGCGCCTGCTCGACGGCGAGGGCGACGCGGTCAAGCGCGAGCTGGCGAGCAATCGCACCGGGTATCACGATCAGTTGATCGGCGTGCTCGGCTACTACCAGCTGCAGGCCGCGCAGGACGATGCGGCCGTGCGTGACGCCCTGGCGATCATGCAGCTGGCCGCGCCGTACATGAGCGAGCCGCAGCTGCCGCTGGGCATCGCGCAGGCGCACTGGCGGCTGGGCGAGGTGGAACAGGCGCGCAGCGTGCTCGGCAAACTGCTGGAAACGCACCCTGACATGGCCGAAGCTAAGCAGCTCAAGGACACGATCGAAGGCTGACGCCATGCATGACGGCCTGCACATCCTGGTCATCGAGGACAACCCGGCGCTGCGCGCCGGCATGGCCACGCTGCTGGAGGCGCGCGGCCATCGCGTGGCCTTCGCCGCCGATGGGCTCAGCGGCCTGCAGATGGCGCTGGACGAGCCGCCGGACGTGCTGGTGCTGGACCTGACTCTGCCGGGGATGGACGGTCTGGGTGTGTGCAGCCATCTGCGCGAGCGGGCCGACCGTCACATCCCGATCCTGATGCTGACCGCGCGCGACACGTTGGCCGACAAGCTGGTCGGCTTCCAGTGCGGTGCCGACGACTATCTGGTCAAACCGTTCGCCGGTGAGGAACTGCTGGCGCGGTGCCTGGCGCTGGCGCACCGGCATGTGCGGCGCGAGGGTCACCTGCTGCGCATCGGCTCGCTGGAAATCGATCGCCGCAGCGGCAGCGCGACCCGCAGCGGCCAGGCGCTTGAGCTGCCGCAGACCGCGTATCGCGTGCTGGTGCTGCTGGTCGAGGCATGGCCGCGTACGGTGACCCGCAGCGAGCTGATCCGTCGGTTGTGGGGCGATGAGGCGCCACCGTCGGATCCGCTGCGCTCGCACCTGTATCTGCTGCGCCAGATCCTGGACAAACCGTTTGATCGGCCCATGCTCAAGACCGTGCACGATGTTGGCTTCAAGCTGGAGGCCGACGCATGACGACGCGTGTGCATCGCCTGCGCAACCGGTTGATGTTGGCCTTCGCGGTGTTCGCACTGGCGGTGGCCAGCCTGTTCGGCCTGTACGTGGCGGTGTTCGTGTACAGCGTGGAGGATCGCTTCTTCGACGCGATGCTCGAACAGGAAGCGCAGCAGCAGCTGGATCAGCGCGCCGCGAGTGGCAGCTGGTCGCCGCCGCGCAATACGTTCATTACCGTGCACGAGAGCAGCGCCACGTTTCCGGCTGATCTGAAAACCGCGTTCGATGCCGAGCCGTGGCGGCACGAGTTCGCCGGCACCCAGGGACGTCACTATCACCTGCGCGCGCTGCAGCCGGGCGGCGCCGGTACATCAGGATGGCTGGTCGCCGAGGTCAGCCAGCAGCTGGTGGTGCGGCCGATGCGCCGCCAGATTCTGGGTCTGCTGGCCTGGTCCGGGCTGGCCGTGGTGGTCGTTGCCGTGCTGGCCGGTGCGTGGCTGGCACGACGTACCACACGTCCCTTGTCCAGACTGGCCGCACTGGTCGATGGGATGGCGCCGGATCGGCTGCCAATCGGGTTCGCGCGCGACTTCCCCGATGATGAAATCGGCGTGCTCGCGCGGGGGCTGGACAACCTGACCGGGCGGGTGCGCGCCTTTGTTGCCCGCGAGCATGCCTTCACCCGGGATGCCAGCCATGAGCTGCGCACGCCGCTGGCGGTGATCCGCAGCGCGACCGAACAGCTGGCCAACGAAGCGGGGCTGTCCGCGGCCGGACGGCTGCAGCTGGAGCATGTACAGCACTCAGCGCGGCAGCTCGAACAGACCGTGATCACGCTGCTCACCCTGGCCCGCGAAGAGAGCGTTGAACAGGAGGCGCTGCCGCTGGCGGTGCTGCCGGTGCTGGAACAGGTGGTGATTGAACAGGCGGCGCTGCTGGACGGCAAGCCGGTGCAGGTCCGGGTCGATGTGCCCGATGACGTACGCCTCACCGTGCCCGGGCCGGTGCTGCACATGCTGCTGGCCAATCTGGTGGGCAATGCGTTCGCGCACACGCGGGCAGGCGAGGTGCACATCGATGTCGGGGCCGGACGGCTGCGCATCCGCAACACCGCCCCGGCCGGTGACCCTGACACGATCGTGCGGCCTTTCGCCAAAGGCGAAGGCAGTGCCGGCTTCGGGCTTGGCCTGGCGATCGTGCACCGGCTGTGCGACCGCTTCGCCATCGACCTGCGTATCGAAGGAACCGAGCACACCACGGTCGCCAGCTTCAGCGTGCACTGAGGCGACGCACCGGTCCGCTTCCGTCCATCGCCAAAGTGCGCGATGCTCTGCCGAACGGGGAGGGGCGCATGGGGAACAGGGACGAAGGCAGTATCCACGGTGACGCACGGGCTGGCATCGCCTCCACCCCCGGCGGTGAGTCGCACACACCGCTGGCGGACCAGACACCGACCGACTGGTCGTTGCTGCCGGTCACGCATGGCAACGAAGACTCGATGGTGGCGGTGATCTGGCGCCTGCTCCGGCAGGAACCGGCGTTGATGGTGAGCGCGGGCTACGTGTTCCTCTCCGCGCTGGGGCTGTGGTCGAGCTATTTCTTCTACTTCAAGTTCCGGCTGTCGATCCTGGATTACCTGCAGGTCAGCGACTTCCTGGTTGCCGGTCTGCGTGATCCGGCCTACATCCTGATCCTGCTGCTGGGCGCGCTGCTGGCGGTGCTGCTGGGCTGGCCGGAAACACTGCGGCGGCGCAACCCGGCCAAGGTGGCGCGCCTGCGTGCACGGCATTGGGGATGGCGGATGCTGTTCTCTGAATCGCCGTGGATGAACTGGGAGTTTTCCGGCTTCCGCCCGCTGACCGGCATGTGCATGGGCGTGGTCTGCTTCATGGCCATCGGCGCGGCACTGTATGCGCTGAACAAGGCCGAAGCCATCCGCGATGGCCACGGGGGCACGCCGGTGCAGGTGATGCTCACTGGCGACGCTGCCGCCCTGCCAGGTACGGCGAAGCTGCTGGGCTCCAGCAGCGCGTTCGTGTTCCTGTGGTGGCCGGCGCAGCGGCGTGCCGAAGCCGTGCCGATCGGCTCGATCCGTCGGCTGCAGTCGATGGCTGTCCCCGTGAAGCCGGTGCCGCTGCCCAAGCCGGCCCCGGCGCCGCCCGCGCCGCGCTGAGATCAGCACGGCGCACCGTGCACGGCTCAGGCGAGCGTGCGCACCTTGGGCTCGCGCGCCCACTGGCGTGTGGCGGCTGCGGCCAGGAAACCCTTGGCGTCCTCGGCCTCCACCACGCCCGCATCGTTCCCGACGCGGGCGATCTTCAGCAGCGACTGTGCACCGTCGTCGGCGGCGATCGCTTTGAGATGGGCCCAGGCGTCGCTGACGAAATCGATCGCAGCGGACTCCTTGCTGAGCTTCTTGGCAGCATCATTGCTCAGCACCACCGCGACCGCATCGAACACGACCGACGGCGTGCCCGCCAGCTGGCCATCAGCGGCCAGCGTCTTGCCGTCACTGAGCTTGGCGCCCCCGATCTTGGGCGCAACCAGCTTGACGCTGGCACCGGCCTTGTCGGCCGCCTTGCGCAGGTTGGCGATCAGCGCCGCATCGGAACCCTCGTCAAACAGGATGCCGATGCAACGGCCCTTGAGCAGGTCCTTGGTGCGGCCGATGATGCGCACTTCCGGCGCCTTCGGGAAATCCTGTGCCGGGGTCTGCGTGGCAGCGGGCTCAGGCAACGCGGGCATCGCCAGCCCATCAGCAACACGCTTTGCCAGCGTGTCGTCGATGTTGCGCAGGTGACTCACGGTACGCTCGCGCACCTTGACCGTCTCCACCTTGGACAGCTCGAACACCAGCGCCGAGGCCAGATGCGCCTGCTCCGGTGCCTCCAGGCTGCGGAAGAACATGCGGGCCTGGCTGTAGTGATCGGCGAAGCTGTCCGCGCGCACGCGCCCCTTGCGGCCGTCATCCGGCGCGGTGGCGTGACTGGGGAAGCCGTCGGCGCTCTCACGCGGGCTGTCGCCCTGCAGCGAACTCGGATCGTAGGCGACCCGTCCCTTCGGAATGTTCATCTGCATGTGGCCGTCGCGCTGATGGTTGGCGAACGGGCACTTGGGGGCGTTCACCGGGATCTGGTGGAAGTTGGGACCGCCCAGGCGGCTGAGCTGGGTATCCAGGTACGAGAACAGGCGACCCTGCAGCAGCGGATCGTTGCTGAAGTCGATGCCCGGCGGCACGTTGGCCGGGCAGTAGGCGACCTGCTCGGTCTCGGCGAAGAAGTTGTCCGGCCAGCGGTCCAGCACCATGCGCCCGATCACGGTCAGCGGCACCAGCGACTCGGGAATGATCTTGGTCGAATCCAGGTGGTCGAACGGGAAGGCCTCGGCCTGTTCCTCGGTGAACAGCTGCACGGCCAGCTCCCACTCGGGGAAGTCGCCGGCGGTGATCGCTTCGAACAGATCGCGGCGGTGGAAGTCGTTGTCCGCGCTCTGCAGCTTGACTGCCTCGTCCCACACGGTGGACTGGATGCCCAGCTTCGGTCGCCAATGGAATTTGACGAAGGTCGACTCACCCGCATCGTTGATCAGCCGGAAGCTGTGGATGCCGAAGCCCTCGATGGTACGCAGCGAACGCGGAATCGTGCGGTCGCTCATCGCCCACATGATCATGTGCATCGATTCGGGCATCAGCGAGACGAAATCCCAGAAGGTGTCGTGCGCGCTGGCCGCCTGTGGGAAGGCGCGGTCCGGCTCCATCTTCACCGCATGGATCAGGTCGGGGAACTTGATCGCGTCCTGGATGAAGAACACCGGGATGTTGTTGCCCACCAGATCCCAGTTGCCCTCCTTGGTGTAGAACTTCACCGCAAAGCCGCGCACATCCCGCGGGGTATCCACCGAACCGGCGCCGCCAGCCACGGTGGAGAAGCGGGTGAACAACGGCGTGCGCACTCCGACTTCACTGAGGATACGGGCGCGGGTGTACTCGCCGAGCGAGCGGGTCAGCTCGAAGTAGCCATGGGCGGCGCTGCCGCGCGCATGCACGATGCGTTCGGGGATGCGCTCATGATCGAAGTGGGTGATCTTCTCGCGCAGGATGAAGTCTTCCAACAGAGTCGGCCCGCGCGGGGTGGCGCGCAGCGAGTTCTGGTTGTCGCCGACCGGGATGCCCTGGTTGGTGGTCAGCACGGGATGGCCATTGCCTGCACGCTGGTGCAGTTCATCCCCTTCGCCACGGACATCGGTGGCAGGTGCTGGGGCGTTCTTCGTGCTTTTCTTGCTGGCGGCCATGAGGCGACTCCGGGAGCTGGCGGGAAGGGGATCACCTCACACTGGCCGCCGGGGCGTTAATCGAGGGTGCGAAAACGCGGCGCTGCTTGCACCCGCGCTTCACATGCGGCGCCTCGGCGCTGGGTCGGCGGCGCCCGGGCGGGTATCCTTGACCGCGTGTCCCTCCGTCTTTCCCAGCCGCATGCGCGTTGAACCCGCCGACATCGAAGCCCTGTTTGATGCCATCCCCGACGTCCTGTTCTTCATGAAGGACTGCGACGGGCGCTATACGCACATCAACCAGACCATGCTGCGGCGGTTGGGGCTGAAATCCCGCAAGGACGTGATCGGACGCACTGCGGCAGAGATCTACCCGACCGGTTTGGGGGCCGATTACGCCACCCAGGACGAGCAGGTGCTGGCCGGCAAGGTCATCGAGAACCTGATGGAGCTGCACCTGTTCGCCAACCGCGAGCCGGGCTGGTGCCTGACCTGCAAGCGGCCGCTGCTGGTGGACGGGCAGATCCGCGGATTGATCGGTATTTCCCGCGACCTGGGCCAGAAGGACAGCCTGGGTACCCAGTACGAACAGCTTCGCCTCGCGCTGGCGCATCTGAATGCGCATTACGCCGAGAATGTGCGCATGCAGACCCTGCTCGACATCACCGGGTTCTCGTTGTCCAAACTGGAGCGCACCTTCCGCAAGGTGTTCCAGATGACCCCGCAGCAGGTGCTGACCCGGCTGCGCATCCAGATGGCGGTGCACCTGCTGCATGGCCCGGACAGCATCGCCAGTATCGGCCAAGCCTGCGGGTTCACCGACCAGAGCGCGTTCACCCGCAAGTTCAAGGCCGAGGTCGGGCTGTCGCCACGCGCCTACCGCGTCCAGATCGGCGAGCGCGCCGCTGCCTGAGGCGGGGTGGGGCTTGTGGCCTATGCCGCCGCGCGGCCGACAGGGTATGGTGACGCACTTGTTGCCCGCCAATCGATTCCGATGCCCGCATCCCAGACTCCGGCTCCTGCCACTCCGCCCGCCGATACCCGCCTGGGTCACGCGCTCAAACCCCGCCAGCTGATCATGATGGGCCTGGGCAGCGCGATCGGCGCTGGCCTGTTCCTCGGCTCCGGTGTGGGCGTCCAGGCCGCCGGTCCGGCGGTGCTGCTGTCCTATCTGGTCGCCGGCGCACTGGTGATCATCGTGATGAACGCGCTCGGCGAAATGGCCGCGGCCAAGCCGACCAGTGGCGCGTTTTCGGTGTATGCCGCTGACGCCATGGGCGCCACCGCCGGCGCCACCGTGGGGTGGCTGTGGTGGGTGCAGTTGGTGATCGTGATCGCCGCCGAGGCGGTGGGCGCGGCCGGGCTGCTCGCCACCGTCTGGCCGGCCATTCCGGTTCCGATGGCAGCGCTGGCCTTCATGCTGTTCTTTACGGCGATCAACCTGCTCGGGGTGAAGAATTTCGGCGAGTTCGAGTTCTGGTTCGCGATCCTGAAAGTCGCCGCGATCGTCGGCTTCATCCTGATCGGCGTGGCGCTGCTGATGGGCTGGCTGCCCGAGGTCACCTCGCCTGGCCTGCGCAACTTCACCGAGCACGGCGGCTTCATGCCCAAGGGGCTGGCCGGTATCGGTGCGGCGCTGCTGGTGGTGGTGTTCGCCTTTGGCGGCACCGAGATCGTGGCGGTGGCGGCGGCCGAAACCGAAGATCCCGAGCGCAGCATCGCCCGTGCGATCCGTACCGTGGCCTGGCGCATCCTGGTGTTCTACATCGGTTCGCTGAGCGTGATCATCGCGGTGGTACCGTGGACCAGCGAGGCGCTGAAGTCGCCGTTCGCTGCCGTGCTGGAAGCGGCCAAGATTCCGGGCGCGGCAACGGCGATCACGCTGATCGCGGTGATTGCGCTGTTGTCGGCGCTCAATGCGAATCTCTACGGCGCGTCGCGGATGATGTACTCGCTGGCGCAGCGCCGTGAGGCGCCGGCCGTACTGGGCTGGACCGATCCGCGCCAGGTGCCGATCATCGCGGTGCTGGCCAGTGTGCTGTTCGGTTTTGCGGCGACGGTGATGGAGTTGGTGTTCCCGGACAAGGTGTTGCCGGTGCTGCTCAACATCGTGGGCTCGACGTGTCTGTTGGTGTGGACGATTTCGTTGTTGTCGCAGTTGATTCTGCGTCATCGGGCGAATCGGGAGGGGACGCGGTTGCCGTTCCGGATGGCGGGGTATCCGTATCTGACGGTGATCGGGTTGGGGGTGTTGGCGTTGATTTTCGGTCTGCTGCTCTCCGAGTCCCACACGCGGTTGCAGTTCCTGTCGATGGCGGCGCTGACGGCGGTGATTGCGGCTAGCAGTGAGGTTGCGCGCCGGGTGCGTGCTGGTCGGGGCGGCTGACGTTCGGCAGCCAACAGCTAACAGCCAACAGCCAACAGCCAACAGCTGCAGGTTCGGGCCTCCGCTTGACTGGGCGGGCACGGGTGGGTTGTCGGGACCCGCTGCAAGTACGTCCTTGTAAGCTCGTATGCCGCCATCCATGGCGGCATACGGTCCCGCCAACCCACCCGTGCCCACCCTTTGACAGAGGGCTGGTGGGCAATGGGAAGGCAAAGGCAGAACGCAGAACGCAGAACGCTGCCAAGCTGATGCTGGGATGTTCGATGCACTGATGCTGGCAACTGGCAACTGGCAACTGGCAACTGGCAACACAACACAACACAACACAACACAACACAACACAACACAACACAACACAACACAACACAACACAACACAACACAACACAACGCTCAAAGCTCGACACTGAATGCGCAATGCGCAATGCGCAATGCGCAATGCGCACTTAGCACTTAGCACTTAGCACTTAGCACTCAGCACTGAATGTTGGCCGCCGATGCTGATGCTATCGACAGTCATCCGATGAGTGCATGAGGTGTTGGTGCTCGTCGCCATCGCACGGCGATTGCATCTGCTTTTCCAGTAGCAGCCGACCCACTGTCGAGGGCGGGGGTGTGTGGGTTGGCGGGACCGTTGGAGCGGCATGGATGCCGCTCACGAGCCTCCAGGGACGGATTTACGGCGTGTCCCGCGGACCCGCACACCCCTGCCATGCCACAGCATCTCGCCGACGTTGATCTCGGCGGTTGCACCAAAGTCTCGGAACATGCAGCAACACAAAAAACGGCCCGCTCGCGCGGGCCGTCTGCTGTTGCGTCAGGGCAGGGAGGCTTAGACCTCCACGCCCTCGTCTTCCTTGTACGCATCGACCGGGATGCAGGCGCACATCACGTTCTTGTCGCCGTAGACGTTGTCCACGCGCGCCACCGGCGGCCAGTACTTCTGCTGGCGCAGGCTGGCCAGCGGGAAGGCCGCCAGCTCACGCGGGTAGGCGTGCGACCACTCGCTGGCCGACACCACCGCAGCGGTGTGCGGGGCGTGCTTGAGCGGATTGTCCTCGCGGTCCAGACGGCCGTCTTCGATCGCCGCGATCTCTTCGCGGATCTGGATCATCGCGTTGATGAAGCGATCCAGTTCATGCAGCGATTCGCTCTCGGTCGGCTCCACCATCAGCGTGCCGGCGACCGGGAAGCTCAGGGTCGGGGCGTGGAAGCCGAAATCGATCAGGCGCTTGGCCACGTCCTCGGCGCCGATGCCGGAGGTCTTCTCCAGCGGACGCACGTCCAGGATGCACTCGTGCGCCACCAGGCCGTTGCGGCCGGTGTACAAGGTCTTGAAGTGCGGGGCCAGGCGCTTGGCGATGTAGTTGGCGTTGAGCAGGGCCACCTGGGTTGCCTTGCGCAGGCCGGCGGTGCCCATCAGCGTGATGTACATCCAGCTGATCGGCAGGATCGAGGCGCTGCCGAAGCTGGCCGCGCTGACCATGCCGACATCGCCTTCGCCGCCCAGCACCTTCGGCAGGAACGGGGCAAGGTGCGACTTGACCGCGCACGGGCCGACGCCCGGGCCGCCGCCGCCGTGCGGGATGCAGAAGGTCTTGTGGAGGTTCAGGTGCGACACGTCCGAGCCCCACTTGCCGGGCTTGGCCACGCCGACCAGGGCGTTCATGTTGGCGCCGTCGGTGTACACCTGGCCGCCGTGCTGGTGCACGATCTCGCAGATCTCCACCACCTCTTCCTCGAACACGCCGTGCGTGGACGGGTAGGTGATCATCAGCGCGGCCAGGCGGTCGCTGTACTTCTCCGCATTGACGCGGATGTCGTCCAGGTCGACGTTGCCGTTGGCGTCGGTCTTGGTCACCACGACCTTCATGCCGCACATCTGGGCCGAGGCCGGGTTGGTGCCGTGCGCCGAATCGGGGATCAGGCAGACGTCGCGATGGCCTTCGCCGCGCGAGCGGTGGTAGGCGCGGATCGCCAGCAGGCCAGCGTACTCGCCCTGCGCGCCGGAGTTCGGCTGCAGGCTGACCGCGTCATAGCCGGTGCACTCGACCAGCATCGCTTCCAGGCCGTCGATCAGTTCCTTGTAGCCGGTGGCCTGATCGGCCGGGGCCAGCGGATGGATGTTGGCGAACTCCGGCCAGGTCACCGGGATCATCTCGGCGGTGGCGTTGAGCTTCATGGTGCAGCTGCCCAGCGGGATCATGGTGCGATCCATCGCCAGATCCTTGTCGGCCAGCGAACGCAGGTAACGCAGCAGTTCGTGTTCGCTGTGGTGGGTGTTGAACACCGGGTGGGTCAGGAACTCGCTGGTGCGCACCAGGTCGGACGGCAGCGCATCGGCGGTGGCCGCATCCAGTGCATCCACGTCGACCGTGGCACCGAACAGCTGGCCGAGCGCGACGATGTCGGCGCGGGTCGCGGTTTCATCCAGGCTGATGCCGACTGCATCGCTGTCGATCGCGCGCAGGTTGATGCGCGCCGCCGCAGCCTTGGCGTGGATCGCCTTGGCGTCCACATCCTTGACGTGCAGGGTGTCGAAGAAGTGCTCGCCCACGTTGACGCCGGCGCCGCGCAGTGCGGCGGCCAGGATCGCGGCCAGGCGGTGGGTACGGCGGGCGATGCGGGTCAGGCCTTCCGGGCCGTGGTACACGGCGTACATCGAGGCCATCACCGCCAGCAGCACCTGGGCGGTGCAGATGTTGGAGGTCGCCTTCTCGCGGCGGATGTGCTGCTCGCGGGTCTGCAGGGTCAGACGGTAGGCGGCGTTGCCCTGCGCATCGACCGAGACACCGATCAGGCGGCCCGGCATCGAGCGCTTGTACGCATCGCGGCAGGCCATGAAGGCGGCGTGCGGGCCACCGAAACCGAACGGCACGCCGAAGCGCTGCGAGTTGCCGACCACGATGTCCGCGCCCCATTCACCGGGTGCGGCGATCAGGGTCAGTGCGAGCAGATCGGTGGCCACGGCGACCAGGCCGCCGCGCGCGTGCACGGCATCGGCCAGCGCCTTGTAATCGCCGATATGGCCGAAGGTATCCGGGTACTGCAGCAGCACGCCGTAGGCTTCAGCTTCCATCGCCTCGGCCGGCGTACCCACGCGCAGCACGATGCCCATCGGCTCGGCGCGGGTGCGCAGCAGTTCCAGCGTCTGCGGGTGCACGGCGTCGTGCACGAAGAAGGTATCGGACTTGGACTTGGCCGAGCGCTTGGCCAGCGTCATCGCTTCGGCTGCGGCAGTGGCTTCATCGAGCAGCGAGGCGTTGGCGATCTCCATGCCGGTGAGGTCGGCGCACAGCGTCTGGAAGTTGATCAGCGCTTCCATGCGGCCCTGCGAAATCTCGGCCTGGTACGGGGTGTAGGCGGTGTACCACGCCGGGTTTTCCAGCACGTTGCGCAGGATGACATTCGGGGTGAGCGTGCCGTAGTAGCCCTGGCCAATGAAGGTGCGGAACACCTGGTTCTTGTCGGCGATGGCGCGGATCTTGGCCAGCGCCTGCACTTCGGTCAGCGACTCGGGCAGGTCGAGCGGTGCTGGCGACTTGATCCCGGCCGGGACGATCGCATCGGTCAGCGCGTCCAGCGAGGCGTGGCCGACCACGTCGAGCATCTGCGCGATTTCGGCGTCGTTGGGGCCGATATGGCGTTCGACGAACGCGTGGCTGTGTTCAAGCTCGCGCAGGGAGGGGGTGTTCTGGGACATGGCTGGCATCCGGAAGAGAGGGCACGCACGTTCGGAAGGCGGCCGGGGCCAGGGCGCGTCGCGGGCGACAGCGATCCACCGGACCTTGCGGTCTTCCTGGGTGCCCCTCTGTCCTTTTGCCTGAGAGTTTAAAAGCGCGCATCTGCGTGCTTCGTGCCCCTTCGGCGCCGGCAATGGGCCGGTCTCTCCAGAGTTTTGGTACGGGTGGTATCGGGCCTGAGCGATTACGGGCGTTGCGCCTTCGGCAGCGGGTGTCCGCTTCTCCCACCATGTAGCGCGGCGATTATAGCCCAGCGCTTTCACTCGCTGGGCCTTTCCAGCACCTGAATACGGGGGCGCACGGACCCCGGAAACTGCACCTGGCCATGGTGCCGGGGGCGGCAAAGGCCTATGATCACTGGATCCTCGTATTCATCTGGCGCTGCCCGTCCCGGGCCGGCGCCCGCCGTGCATTGCGCATGGCCGCTGACGGAAGCCCGCATGACGCCCGCCTCACCCTCGACCCGCCGCCTGGCCCTGCTGCTTGCAGGCCTGGCGATGTTCGGTCCGTTCTCGATCGACACCATTTTCCCGGCCTTCCTGCTGCTGGGCGAGCGCATGCAGGTGGACCAGGTCGCGGTGCAGCAGACCATCAGCGTCTACCTGCTGTTCTACGGCCTGATGAGCCTGGCGCACGGCCCGCTGTCCGATGCGTTTGGCCGCAAGCGGGTGATCATCGGCGGGCTGGTGCTGTTCATCGGCGCCTCGATCGGCTGCGCGCTGTCGCGCGACATGACCACGCTGCTGGTGTTCCGCGCGCTGCAGGGCGTTACCGCGGGCGTGGGCGTGATCGTCGGCCGCGCGGTGATCCGCGATCTGTACCACGGTGCCGATGCGCAGCGCCTGATGAGCCAGGTCTCGATGATCTTCGGCGTGGCCCCGGCGATCGCGCCGATCATCGGCGGCTGGATCCTGCTCGGCGGCGGCGACTGGCCGCTGATCTTCTGGTTCCTGGTGCTGTTCGGCGTGGTCCTGCTGCTGGCCACGGGCAAGTGGCTGCCGGAAACCCATCCGGCCGAGGCGCGCACGCCACTGTCGATGCGTGAACTGCTGCGCAGCTATGCGCGCATGGGCTCCAACGCGCGCCTGCTGCGGCTGTCGGCCGCCGGTGCGCTGAATTTTTCGGGCATTTTCCTGTACATCGCCTCGGCGCCGGTGCTGGTGATGCAGCACCTCAAGCTGGGCGAGGGCGGGTTTGCCTGGTTGTTCATTCCGACCATCGGCGGCATGACGATGGGCTCGTTCCTGTCCGGGCGGATGGCCGGGCGGATCCTGCCGCAGCGGCAGATCGCGATCGGATTCGGCCTGTGTGCGCTGTCGGCGGTGCTCAATATCACCTACGTGCTGTCCGTGCAGCAGATCGCGCTGCCGTGGGCGGTGATGCCGATCTTCCTGGGCGGCGTGGGCATGGCGCTGATCTTCCCGGTGCTGGCGCTGGCGGTGCTGGACATGTACCCGCACCAGCGCGGCCTGGCCTCTTCGATGCAGATGTTCATCCAGCTGATGATCAACACCGTCGTGGCCGGTGTGGTCTCGCCGATGCTCAGCAGCAGCCCGGTGCATCTGGCGCTGGGCTACATGGGCTTCTTCGCGCTGGGCGGCTCGTTCTGGTACTGGGAACGGTATTGCGAGCGCCGCCGCGCCGTGCTGACGCCGATCGAGTAAGCCCGGCAGGCAGCGGGCCCACCAGGGCCCGTGCGGTATCCTTTGCCCTTTGATGCAGTCCGGAAGCCCTTGATGTCGACCACCTCCAAACTGCGCCGCGACATTCGCCGGCGCCGTGAAACCCAGGCCGCCAGCCGCGAGCAGGCCGCCACCCCGCCCGTCGAGCCGCATGCCGAACTGCGCGACCAGCAACGCACGCTGCTGGCCGGTGTGGTGCGCCGCGATGGCGAGTGGGTGTTGGGGATGGATGGACGCATCGCAGGCCAGACCACCAGTGCGGCACGGGTGCTGGCGTTGATCATGCAGGCCGCCGAACTGCACGAGCGGCAGGGTACGCCGGTCCGGCTGGTGTACTCGGATGCGTTGAAGGATGCCGCCCATGCCGAGGCCAAGGCCGACGGCATGGACTTCGAGCAGTTCAAGACCGAGCTGGCGGCAGCACTGAAACCCAAGTCGTAGCGCCACGTCCTGCCTGGATGCACATGAAAAAACCGGCCTTTCGGCCGGTTTTTTCGTTGCGGGCTGCGGCCGGGCAGGGCCCGGCCCAACCGGTTACGGTGCCGCGGGCGCCGTCGGTGCGGCCGGGGCTGCAGCCGTGGCCGCCGGTACCTGCCAACCACACATCTGGCCCTGGTTCTGCTGCTTGAGCCACTCGTTGACCGGGGTGAAGTACTCGATCATCGGGCCGGCATCGAGCTTGTCGCCGCCGGTGATTTCCTTCAGCGTGGCCTGCCAGGGCTGGCTGGCGCCCTTGCTCAGCATTGCCCAGAACTTCTGGCCGGCCTCCTTGTTGCCGTAGAAGCTGCACTGGTGCAGCGGGCCCTTGTAGCCGGAGGCATCGCACAGGCCCTTGTAGAACTGGAACTGCAGGATGCGCGCCAGGAAGTAACGGGTGTACGGGGTGTTGCCTGGCACGTGGTACTTGGCACCTGCGTCGAAGAACTCCTCACCGCGTGCGCTGGCCGGGGCGACGCCCTGGTACTTGGCCTTCAGGTCCCACCACGCCTGGTTGTAATGGTCCGGGGTGATCGAGCCATCGAACACACCCCAGCGCCAGCGGTCGATCATCAGCCCGAACGGCAGGAACGACACGCCGCTCAGGGCCATGCGCATCTGCGCGTTGATGGTCGCCTCGCGGCTTTCCTGCGGGGTGTCGACCAGGCCGATCGAGTTGAGGTACTGCGGCGTCATCGCCAGCACGATGGTGTCGCCGATCGCCTCATGGAAGCCATCGTTGGCACCGCCCTGGAACAACGGCGGCAGCGGGTTGTAGGCCAGGTCGTAATAGATGTGGCCCAGCTCGTGGTAGATGGTGGTGAAGTTTTCTTCGTTCGGCTTGATGCACATCTTGGTGCGCACGTCGCCTTCCATGTTCATGTCCCACGCGCTGGCGTGGCAGACCACGTCACGGTCCAGCGGCTTGATGAACTGGGTCTTGTCCCAGTAAGACTTCGGCAGTGCCGGCATGCCGAGCGAGACATAGAAGTCCTGCGCGCGCTCGGTCATCTGCTTGGCGGTGCGCAGTTCGGCTTCACGCTGCGCCTTGTACAGCGCTTCCACGTTCGCGCCGCTGCCGGCCTTGGCCAGTGCGCCACTGAGGTTGGTCTGGTACTGCTTTTCCAGCGCGGCGGTGATGTCCAGGTTGCCGGCACCGGGATACGGTTCCAGCTGGTCCCACAGGTTGGACCAGTCCTGCTGCCACATGTTGCCGGTCAGGTGCGCGGCAATCAGGCCGCCGTTGACCTCGGCTTTGTCCTTGCCGTACGTGCCGTCGAGCTTGGTACGCGCATAGCAGTGCAACTGCTCGTACATCGGCTTGACCTGGTCCCAAAGGCGGTCGGTTTCCGGACCGATCTGGTCGGCGGGCATGTCATAGCCGCTGCGCCACATCTGGCCGGCGTCGGCGAAGCCCATTTCCTTGGCGCCTTCATTGACCAGGCTGACGAAGCGTTCGTAGTCGGCGCGCATCGGCTTGGTGGTGCCGTGCCAGCCCTGCCAGGCGTCGAGCTGCTTGTCGTAGTCGCGGCTGCGGGCGAGCACCTGTTCCAGGTCGCCGAGCTGGCGGCAGGTCTGCGGGTTGGCTTCATCGGTGCAGTATTTGCCGGAGCCGTAGGCGCCTTCCATGCGGCTGGCGATGCGGGTCAGCTCGGAGAGCTTGGCCGGGTCGCGCGGGGCGGGCATGGAGGTCATCAGCTTGAGCAGGTGGATCTGGCGCTTGGTGTCTTCGCTCATCGGCTGGCCGTCGTACTGGCCGGCCTGGGTGATCCATCCGTTGAGCACGGTGAGCCAGCGTTCGTTGGCCTTGGCCGCGACGCGCTCGGAATCGTCGTTGATGTAGGTCGAGGACAGCCACTGGGCCGAGGTCATTTCCGGGTACATGGCTTTGTACTCGGCGTTGACGCGGGCGATGAACTGGTCCGCGGTTTCCTTGGACTGGGTGGTGCCCGTGGCCGGTGCATCGGCGGGGGACGGTTCCTTCTGGCAGGCCGCCAGCGTCAGTGCGGCAGCACTGACTGCCAGGGCCAGCAGGAGCGGGCGGTGGTTCACGGGCACATCCTTGGGTGGTGACAGACCGGCGAAGGCTAGTGAAGCGCCGGGCGCACCGCAAGGGGCAGGGCAGCAGGCGTCGGGTGGGATCGTAGCGCCAACGTCAACGGCGTGGCGTCATTGCATCGTGGTTTGGGTCGGTGTGGGCGGGTTGTCGGGACCCGCCGTGAACCCGTCCATGGGGGCTCGATATGCGCCATCCATGGCGCATAACGGTCCCGCCAACCCACCCACACCGCCCCGTCGACAGTGGGTCGGTGCGCATGGGAACAACAACGGCGTTCAGAGCCAAGTTGGCTGTCTAAGCGAATGTTCTGCCTTTGCCTGCCTCGACCCAAACGGAAGACCGAAACGCTGGACAGCTCTTCGCTGAAGGCACCGGACCCTACGCGCCGAGCGGATCAAACCTCGCACGAGGCAAACAGATCCCGGTCGCGTTCATACACCGACGTTTTGACCTGCATCAGTCCGAGTACCGACGGGAACAGATTGTCGTGGTCGGTGTACTTGCCCGCGCGCTCCCGCACGCAGGCCAGGTTGAGTCCGCGATTGGCTGCGAAGGACGGCGAGAACCACATCGTCATCGGCACGCGGGTCTGCTCCTGCGGCGCGATCGCATACGGCACGCCATGCAGATACAGGCCCTTCTCGCCCAGCGATTCACCGTGATCGGAGAGGTAGATCATCGCCGTGTCGTAGTCGTCCATGCCTTTCAGCGTGCCGATCGTGCGCGACAGCAGGTGATCGGTGTACAGCAGCGCATTGTCGTAACTGTTGGTGATCTGCTCACGGCTGCACTTGCCCAGGTCCGGCGTATCGCAGGTCGGCGTGAAGCGACGGAAGCGCGCCGGATAGCGTTCGAAGTAGCTCGGGCCGTGGTTGCCCAGCTGATGCAGCACCACCACACGGTCACCCGGTCTGGCGCGCACCTGGGTGGCCAGATCGTCGATCAGGATCTCGTCCATGCAACGCCCGTTGGCACACAGGGTCGGGTGCTTGGCATCGTCCAGTGCCTGCATTTCCAGACCCTCGCACACACCCTTGCAGCCGGACTGGTTGTCCCGCCACAAGGTGCTGATGCCCGCGTGGTCCAGCACGTGCAGCAGTGACTGGTGTGCGCGGATCTTCGTTTCGTCGTAGTCATGCCGCCCGTATGGCGAGAACAGGCAGGGCAGGGATACTTCCGTACTGGTGCCGCACGAATGCATGTCCGGGAAATTGATCACTCCGGTCTGGGCCAGTTCCGGCGTGGTCTGCCTGGCATAGCCGTTGAGGCCCCAATTCTGCGCGCGTGCGGTTTCGCCCATCACGATCACCAGCAGGCGCGGGCGGCCGCCTGCCGCACGTGGGGTCGCTTTGGCATCCATGCCGATCGGCAGCTTGGGAGCGCGCTGGATCGGATTGTCACCGCGCAGTGCCTTGGGCAGGCCGAGCAGGAAGTTCCCGGGCGTGGCCAGGTAACGCACTTCGCGCTGGTTGCGCATCAGCGATGACATCTCCTGGAAGGAGAGCATCGCTCCACCAAAGGCAGTCAGTGCGGACAGCAGCAGGAAGGCGATACGCCACAGCACCGTCCTGCCCAGTGTTCGCCGGCGAAGGCGCACGCGCCACAGCAGCAGCATGGGGGCGAGGGCCAACAGCAGCAGCGGCAGGATCAGCGTAGGCGTGATCAGCTCGCCGCTTTCCTTGTGATCGGTCGCCAGCACGTTGCGCAGCATGTCCGCATCCAGATAGATGTGGTAACTGCTCATGTAGTGCGCGGCCAGTGCGGTGCCGAGCAGCAGCACACTGATCACGACTTTGGCATTCCAGCGCCAGACCAGCAGGCCCATCAACAGGCTGTGCGCGCCGACCAGGAACAGCAGCAGCGAGAGCGCGAAGCGGATGCTGCCCGGGTGGGTCGCCATCGCGCTGTGCCAGAACAGGCCATTGCAGGCCAGCGCGAAGAACACGCTGGTGAGCACGATCAGGGTCTCGGTCGTGCACTGCGGGCGCCACGCACGCAGGGTGGCCAGTGCGGGCAAGCGCGCAACGCGTGGAAGGGTGGCGCTCATGCTGCGTCTCCCTGCCCGGTGCCCGGTGCAGCGCTGCGCTCGCGCAACCGGACGCGTTCAATCAGCAGATACAGGCCCAGCGATACCGCCCAGCAGGTGGCCAGCGTCCACAGGTCGTGCGAGAGAAAGTGCGCACCGCGCAACTGCTGCGAGAACCCGAACAGCCCACCGGCCAGCAGGCCGACCCCGAGGCCGCGCCAGCGCCAGCCCGGGCGCACCATCAGGGCGAAGAAATACAGGCTGGTCCAGGCGAAGCCAGCACTGGAGTGCCCGCCGGGAAAACACACGCCGCGCGGCATGCCGGTCGGGCGGATCGAGAACAGGCCGATGAATGGACGGGTGCCGCCGTAGCGGGCCAGATCCCACGGACAGTCCATGTTGGTCAGTGACTTGAGCAGCGAGACCAGACCGGTCCCCAGCGCGACCGCCAGCACCAGGTACAGCAGCGGCCAGCGCCATGCGGCCGCGCGCTCACTGCGCCAGGCCTGGGTGCACAGCACGATCGCCGCCAGTGCCGCGGCACTGCTGGCCCATTTGCCGGCCTGATGGATCAGGTGAGTGGTGACCCAAGCGTTCTGCAGCGCCCACTGCTGCCCTTCCAGGCGATACCACTGGTCGGCCAGCCACTGGTCGCCCCCGGCGCCCATCAGCGCAGCGCTGGCGAGCAGGGTCAACGCCAGTGGAGCCCAGAGGTGATCGCGGAGGAAGCGCGGCGTGGCTGTTGCTACTGGCGCGGAGGAAAGGGCAACGGTGGACGCTGGGAACATGGACAAAGGGGCCGGCGGGAGATTCCGGCGCCATGGTCGTCAGCGGGGTGTCGGAGAGCGGTCGGAGCGATGTTGCCCGTCAGTTAAGCGCGGCCCATCGTTCAGTCTTCTTCGTCCCGCCCGGTGTCGATGGCCGTCACTGCGGCATGGCAGTCCGCTCGCCACGCGGTGCCGGGGAACAGCAGCCAGCGGTTGCGGTTGGCGCTGCCGATCTCGATCACCGCCGAGGGCTCCACGCACGGGCTGATCGCCTCATCAAGCACCAGCAGCCAGCGCTGTCCTGGCGCCTGCGCCAGCCACGGGCCGGCGGCCTGCCATTGCTGCTCCCATGGCGTCTTGAAGCCGAAATCGGTCACCGGGCGGTCGGCCTGCAGCAGGTTCTGCTCGCGCCAGGCCACGACACCCAGCTCGGCCTCGGGCCCGATCCGTTCGCCCACCCGCTGCATCACGGCGGAGGCGGAGCTGTACGGATCCAACGTGGGCATCAGCACCCAGCCGTACAGATTCCAGAGCAGGAAGGCGGCCGCCACCGCCAGTGCGCCCGCGCGACGTTGGCGCCACCACAGTGCCAAGGCCAGTAGCGCCACGCCAAAGGCGATCAGCCAGCCGCCCAGCACGGGCAGCAGTGCATCCGGCATGGCACGTCGGGCCAGCTGGAGGTGCGCCCATGCGCTGCCGCTCCAGAGCTGTGTGCCGATGTACAGCGCCGCTGCGCCCAGCACGGCGACATACGCCCACAGCAGCCAGCGCAGCCCGGCCCGGCGCAGCAGCCCGGGCAGCAGCGGTGCGGCGGCCAGGCATAGCGCGGGCAGCATCGGGAAGAGGTACACCTCGCGCTTGCCCGGGCTGGCGCTGAAGAAGACGAGTACCAGCAGCGCCCAACCCAGCAACAGCCACCAGCGCCCGTCCAGGCGGTTGAGCCGGCGCCACCACGCGGGGATCAGCGCCGGCAACAGCAGGCTGCCGGGCAGCCACAAGGTCGCCATCACCTGCAGGTAGTACCAGGCTGGCTTCACATGGTGCCAGGCGTTCGCGTAGCGGGTGCCGGTCTGCTTGAACAGCAGTTCGCGTGCGTAGGCGTGCAGGGCGGGATCGGGCGAGTGCAGCAGCGCCACCCCCAGCGGGGCCAGCCAGACCGCCGTGCCGAGCAGGAAGGCCGGCAGCAGCCACCACAGATCGCGCGCGGTGCCCGGCGGCAATGCCGTGCCACGGGCACGCCAGCGCCACAGGGCAAACGGCACCAGCACCAGCAGCGGCAGGAAGCCAACGCCCTTGGTCACCGTGCCCACCCCGGCAGCGAACCCGGCCAACCACAGCGCCGGCCGGTTGCGGCCTTCCAGCAGGTGGCGCAGCAGCCCCCACAACGACAGGGTGGTCATCGCCACCAGCACCATGTCGATCTGGGCCCGTTTGGCCATCAGGCCGAACTGCAGGCAGCTGAACAACGCGAGCATGGCCCACCAGCCGACGGGCCGGGTCCACAGCCGCCGGCCCAGATCCCAGGTCAGCCAGAGGGTGAGCAGCGCGGCCAGCAACGAGGGCACCAGGAAGGCGAGCGTCCAGCCGCCGAACACCTGGTGGCTGGCGGCCTGCATCCACATGAAGACCGGGGGTTTTTCCGCATACAGTTCGCTGCCGCGGTGTGGCAGCAGCCACTGGCCGGACTCGACCATGGCACGGGCCGCGAGCACGAACCGGGGTTCATCGGGCGGGGAAGGCTGGCGCAGGCCGATGCCGGCGGCCAGCGCCAGCAGCAGGGCGAGGCAGACCAGCACACGCGGCCACCGCCGCAGGAAGAAGGAGTCGGGCACGCGCAGGCTCGTCGGCAAAACAGCCACTGTCTCCCCGACAGCGTAGGAAAAGCGTCGTAAACCACCCCATTGCGACCGGATTCCGACACGGTTGCCGCTACCATGCGCTCAACCGGTCAAGAGAGTCTCCCATGCGGCTGCTGGTCATTGAAGACAACCGTCAGCTGGTTGCCAATCTATTCGATTATTTCGAGTCGCGGGGCCATGTGCTCGATGTCGCGCCCGACGGCGTGACCGGCCTGCACCTGGCCGTGTCGCAGCCCTATGACGCGCTGATCCTGGATTGGATGCTGCCGCGCATGGAAGGCCCGGAGGTGCTGCGGCGGCTGCGCGCCGACCACGGTTCGGAAGTGCCGGTGATCATGCTCACTGCGCGCGACGAGCTGCCGGACAAAATCGCCGGCTTCCGTGCGGGCGCTGATGATTACCTGACCAAGCCGTTCGCGCTGCCCGAGCTGGAAGTGCGGCTGGAAGCATTGATGGTGCGGGCCAAGGGACGCAACCCGCGCAAGGTGCTGGAAGTGGCCGACCTCAAGCTGGATCTGGCCACGCTGGAGGCGCATCGCGACGGCAAGGCGCTGCACCTGTACCCCGCCTGCCGCAAGCTGTTGGAGGTGCTGATGCGGGCCAGCCCGGGCGCGGTGACCCGCCAGCAGCTGGAGTTCGCGCTGTGGGGCGACGAGTTGCCTGATGGTGATCTGCTGCGCTCGCATGTCTACGAGCTGCGTCGCAGCGTGGATGGCCCGTTCCAGCAGAAGTTGATCCACACGTTGCCGCGCGTCGGCTACCGTTTGGGCGTGTCGGCCGCGGACAGTGCAGATGACGCGGCATAAGCGCACGCCAACGCCAGCGCCGATGCACCGGCGCATGGTCTGGTGGTTGCTGGGCTACCTGGCGCTGATCTCGCTGGCGGTATTCAGTGTCGGCAACTACGTGCATGAACACGCCGAGCATTCGGCATGGCGTGCGCTGCTCAACTCCGAGCTGGACAGCATCGTCAACCACATCGAACACGAGCCGCATTACCGCTGGCAGGATTCGGACACGCTGCGGCTGTTCACCATCGATGGCAGCGCACAGGTGCCTGAGAGCCTGCGTACCCTGCATCCCGGGCTGCACGACGGCGTGGAGGTCAACGGTCGTGCCAGCGCCGTGATGGTCCGGCAGACCACGCAGCTGGGGCGACTGGCGCTGGTGCTGGACATCAACGACTTCCATGAGCTCGAACAGTTCGCCACGCGCTGGGTGCTGCTGGCCGGCGTGCTGATGATCATCGTCACCGTACTGATGGCGTCCTTCGGCGTCGGTCGTCTGGTACGGCCGCTGAGTTCGCTGGCCAAACGCATCGACGACCTGCACCCTGGGGTGCCCGGGCAGCGGGTGGAGGTGGACCCGCGCGCCAGCTCCGAGCTGTACGTGATCGCCAATGCGTTGAACGACTATCTGGCGCGCAACGAGCAGTTCGTCGAACGCGAGCGGATCTTCATCAGCACGGCCAGCCATGAACTGCGCACGCCGATCGCGGTGATCACCGGGGCTGCCGAGCTGGCGCTGGGCCAGCCGGACATTCCCGACCGCGCCCGTCAGCAGATGCAGCGTGTGCATCGCACGGCCCAAGGCGTGGAGCAGTTGATCCAGCTGTTGCTGGTGCTGGCGCGCGATCCGGCGCGGTTGGCCGCCCTTGGCGAGCGCATTGCGCTGGACCACCTGGTCCCGGACATCATCGAAGACCATCGTCATCTGATGGGCGACAAGGACCTGCGCATCGAGATCGATGGTCTGGCGCGGGTGGATATCGTCGCGCCACTGGGCGTGGTCCAGGCGGCGATCGGCAATCTGCTGCGCAACGCAATCGAGAACAGCGGCCGCGGCACCATCCACATCAAGGTTTCCGACCAGGCAGTGGTGACGCTGCAGGATCCGGGGCTGGGCATGAGCCCGGAGGAAATCGCGGCCGTCCACGCCCGCATGGCAAGGGGCGACCGCAACGAGCAGAGCGGGATCGGATTGGAGCTCATCGCCCGGCTCTGCGAACACCTGGGCTGGGCGCTGCAGATCGAGCCCTGCGTGCCACGCGGCACCTGCGTGGTTCTGGATCTCGGTGCGTCGCTGCCGGGCAGTGGCGAGCGTTTGTCGCTGCCTGCGACGTAATCAGCCCGCGCGCTGCGCTGCAAAGTGTGGCGTCGTGAAGACAATGTTAAGCTCCGGAGGCGCCGCTCTATGCGGCGCTTTTTTTTATCCCTTCGATCGACAGAGGATGGCGTGATGCCGACCGAACCCAGTACTGCCCTGATCACCAACGACATTGTCGGCCTCGGCCTGATCGCCGCCACCCTGGCCGTGATCTTCTGGGCCGCCAGCGGCCCGACCCCGATCCTCAAGAAGATCTTCGCGTGGGTACCGGCCCTGCTGCTGTGCTACTTCATCCCGGCCATCTACAACACGGCCGGCCTCATCGACGGCCACAACACCTCGCTTTACAACCCGATCGCGCGTGACGTGCTGCTGCCCGCCGCGCTGGTGCTGCTGACGCTCTCGATCGATCTGAAAGGCATCATGAAGCTGGGCCCGAAGCTGCTGGTGGTGTTCTGCGCCGGCACGCTGGGCATCATTCTCGGTGCGATCGTGTCGTTCCAGGCGATGTCCTGGATCCACCCCGCCACGGTGGCGGGCGATACCTGGAAGGGCATGGCCGCGTTGGCCGGCAGCTGGATCGGCGGCGGTGCCAACATGGTGGCGATGCGCGAAGTGTTCGGCACGGATGCGACCACCTTCGGCCAGTTCGCGGTGGTCGATGTGGCCTGCGCGAGCCTGTGGATGGCGGTGCTGTTGTTCCTGGCCAACCGCGCCCAGCAGATCGACACGCGCAATGGCGCCGATACCCGCGCCATTGATGAGATGAAGGCGCGGATTTCCGCCTACGAGGCGCAGAATGCGCGTATTCCCACCCTGACCGACCTGATGGTGATCGTCGGCGTGGCCCTGGGCGGCGTCGGCCTGGCGCATGCCATTGCGGCGCCGCTGAGCGGCTGGTTCAAAGCCAATGTGAGCTGGGCCAGTCAGTTCAGCCTGGACAGCGCATTTGTCTGGGTGGTGCTGTTGTCCACGGCGCTCGGCCTGGGCCTGAGCTTCACCCGTGCGCGGCGCCTGGAGTCGGCCGGTGCCTCGCGACTGGGCACGTTGTTCCTGTATTTCCTGATCGCCTGCATCGGCATGCAGATGGACCTGCTCTCGCTGCTCGATCGTCCGTGGCTGTTCGCGCTCGGCGCGATCTGGATGCTGACCCACATCCTGGTGCTGTGGATTGCGGCCAAGCTGCTGCGCGCGCCGCTGTTCTTCTTCGCGATCGGCTCGCAGGGCAACATCGGTGCAGCCGCATCGGCACCCGTGGTCGCCGCCGCGTTCCATCCGTCGCTGGCGCCGGTCGGCGTGCTGCTGGGCACCGTGGGCTATGCCACCGGAACCGGCCTGGCCTATGTGACCGGGCTGATCCTGAAATGGATGGCGGGCGCGTAACGCACGCTGGCCATGACGTTCCTGGAGGCGGCCGTAAAGGCCGCCTCTTTTTTGGGCGGTTCGCCCCTCTGCGTGGCCAGCATGCAGCCCAATAAAAACGGCGGCGCTTTCGCGCCGCCGTGTTGGAGTTCATCCGCTGCCGGACGTCAGCAGCAGCGTCCGCCGTTCTTGCCGCTGTAACGCGCCTCCTGGCGCTCGCGGAAGAACGTCTTGTAGTCCATCGGCACACGGTCGGGATGTTTTTCCAGCACGTGCCGGACGTAGTTGTCGTAGTCGGGAATGCCGCAGCACAGCCGCGCGGTCTGCACCAGGCGCCGCCAGATGCGGCGGTGGGCCTGGTACTGACCGGCGGGGACGAGTTCGGTACTCATCACAGGTCCGCCATCTGGTGCGGCTGCAGTGCCACGTACGGGGTTTCCTTGTCGGTCCGCTGCGGGGTGCGGCGGGCCATGAAGATGGTCTTGATCGCGTAGAACAGGATCGAGAACACCACGAACAGGAACAGCACGGTCAGGCCGGTGTTGACGTAGGCGTTGACCACGATCTGATGCATCTGGCCGACGGTCTTGGCCGGTGCGGTCAGCGTGCCGCTGGCGATCGCATCCTGGTACTTGTGCGCCTGGGCCAGGAAGCCCTGGGCCGGGTTCTTGTCGAAGATCTTGATCAGGCCCGCATACGTGGTGCAGATCAGCAGCCACACCGCCGGCACGCCGGTCACCCAGGCGAAGCGGTCACGCTTCATCTTGAACAGCACCACGGTGCCGAGCATCAGCGCGATACCGGCCAGCATCTGGTTGGAGATGCCGAACAGCGGCCACAGGGTCTGGATGCCGCCGAAGGGATCGACCACACCCGTGTAGAGCAGGTAGCCCCACAGCGCCACGCAACCGGCGGTGGCGATGATGTTGGCGGTCCACGACTCGGTCTTCTTCAGGGCCGGGATGAAGTTGCCCAGCAGGTCCTGCAGCATGAAGCGACCGGCACGCGTACCGGCATCCACCGCAGTGAGGATGAACAGTGCTTCGAACAGGATCGCGAAGTGGTACCAGAAGGCCATCATCGCGTTGCTGCCGCTCGGGATCGCCTCGTGCAGAATCTGCGCGATACCCACCGCCAGCGTCGGTGCGCCGCCGGCGCGGTGCAGGATGGTCGGCTCGCCGATCGCCGCGGCTGTGGCCTCCAACTGCTCGGGGGTGATGATGAAGCCCCACGTATTGCTGATGTAGGCCGCAGCGGAGACCGCATCCGGGCCGATCACGGCCGCCGGTGCGTTCATGGCGAAGTAGATGCCCGGATCGATGATCGAGGCGGCCACCAGCGCCATCACCGCGACGAACGATTCCATCAGCATGCCGCCGTAGCCGATGTAGCGCATGTGGCGCTCATTGGCGAGCAGTTTGGGTGTGGTGCCCGAGGCGATCAGGGCATGGAAACCGGACACCGCGCCGCAGGCGATGGTGATGAACAGGAACGGGAACATCCCGCCTTTCCAGACCGGGCCGTCGCCGCTGGCGGCGAACTGGGTCAGCGCCGGCATCTTCAGTTCCGGCATGACGATCAGGATGCCGATCGCCAGCGCCACGATGGTGCCGATCTTGAGGAAGGTGGAGAGGTAATCGCGCGGGGCCAGCAGCAGCCACACCGGCAGCACCGAGGCGACGAAGCCATAGCCGATCAGCATCCAGGTGATCTGGATGCCGGTGAAGGTGAAGGCCGGGCCCCAGACCGGATCGGCGGCGACCTTGCCACCGAACCAGATGGCGGCCAGCAGCAGGATCAGGCCGACCACGGAGATCTCGCCGATCTTGCCCGGGCGGATGTAGCGCATGTACACGCCCATCAGGATCGCGATCGGCATGGTCGCGATAACCGTGAACATCCCCCACGGGCTCTCGGCCAGCGCCTTGACCACCACCATCGCCAGCACCGCCAGGATGATGATCATGATCAGGAAGGCACCGAACAAGGCGATGGTGCCGGGCACCGGCCCCATTTCCTCGCGCACCAGATCCCCCAGCGAGCGGCCGTTGCGGCGGCTGGAGAGGAACAGGATCATGAAGTCCTGCACCGCACCCGCCACGACCACGCCCACGACCAGCCAGAGCAGGCCGGGCAGGTAGCCCATCTGCGCGGCCAGCACCGGGCCGACCAGCGGGCCTGCACCGGCGATGGCGGCGAAGTGGTGGCCGAACAGAACGTGCTTGTTGGTCGGAACGTAATCCAGACCGTCGTTGTTGATCACCGCGGGCGTGGCCCGGGTCGGATCGAGCTGCATCACCTTGTCGGCGATGAACAGGCTGTAGAAGCGATACGCGATGAGATAGATGGAGACCGCAGCGACGACGATCCACAGCGCATTGATGGGTTCACCGCGGCGCAGTGCGACGGTGCCTAGACAGAATGCGCCAAGCAGTGCGATGACTGCCCAACCCAGTTTCGAAAAACCTTTCATGAGATTGCGTCTCCCTGGAGATCGTCGTAAGAGTCCGCCTTGGCACTGACGGGGTCAATGCAATGGCGGGGGCTTGCCGCTAGTACTTTGGTCGTAGGGTGGGTGTGGCACGTGCCTGTGCACGTCGCCGGAACATCACGCTTGGAACAATCGGTTGCGGGCATGACCGTTGGCCGGGGGGACGACTGCGCCCATCTTGTACCCAGTTTCCTCAGTCTGGAGTCACCATGAGCAGCCCAATCCCGGTGCGCGTGCTGCGCACCATCCGTGGCATGGCCACCTCCGATGGCGCCGGCGTGCGCCTGACGCGGGTGATCGGTGGCCCCTCGCTCCCTGATCTGGATCCGTTCCTGCTGCTGGATGAATTCGGCACGGACCGCGCCGAGGACTACATCGCCGGCTTCCCCAGCCATCCGCACCGTGGGTTCGAGACCGTGACCTACATGCTCGACGGACGCATGCGGCACAAGGACAACCACGGCAACGAGGGCCTGCTCACGCCGGGCAGCGTGCAATGGATGACGGCCGGCCGCGGTCTCATCCACTCGGAGATGCCCGAGCAGGAATCCGGGCAGATGCGTGGGTTCCAGCTGTGGGTGAACCTGCCGGCGCGCGACAAGATGACCGACCCGAAGTACCAGGAGTTCGCCCCGGACCACATCCCGGTGACCGCGCCCGCCGACGGCGTGCAGGTGAAGGTGATCGCCGGTCAGGTGGGTGACACCGTTGGGCCGATCGTGCAGCCGGCCACTGATCCGGTGTACCTGGACATCACCCTGGATGCACGCGCGGGCTGGAGCTACACGCTGCCGGACGGCCACAACGCCTTCGCGTACGTGTTTGAAGGCGGGCTGGAGATCGGCGAGGGCGAGGATGCGCGCCCGGTGGCCAGGCAGGAAATGGCGGTGCTGGGCGGCGGCGAGCAGGTGACGCTGCGCGCGGGCGACACCGGTGCGCGTCTGATCCTGGTGGCGGGCCGCCCGCTGCGTGAGCCAGTCATGCGGCATGGGCCGTTCGTGATGAATACCAAGCAGGAGCTGATGCAGGCCTTCGTGGATTTCCAGGAAGGCCGCTTCTGAGGCACGTGGGCACCGCTCGCTGGCCGGCAAACGCATGACACCTGACGGTGTGGGAGGCGCCGGCCAGCGGCCGGCGCTACCGTGGATGGCCGGATGAGTGCGGTGCACCGTCCCGGCCTCGTGCTTAGCGCCCTGCTGCGACGGCGGAGGGCGTCAGGTTCATGCCCTGCGCCAGCGATTGCAGCAAACCCAGTTCGCTCTTGTCGCCAGCGTACAGCGCGATCTGCGCGAAACGGTTCTTGTCGAACTTCACCACCGTGATCCGGCGCGTCTCATAGCCCGGCGGTTTCTGTCCACCCAGGTCGGGCTGGTACCAGTACAGCGTTTCACCGGCGAAGCTGCCTTTTTCCTGGCGCAGCGAGCGGTTCAACGGCAGCTCCGGGTTGCGGGCGCTCAGGGTCAGGCTCAGGACCTCACGCCCATCGGCGGCGGTGGCCTTGCACAGGATGAAGTCGCGCTGGGCGAGCGCCTGCCATTGCAGGCCGCTGCTGGCGGGCAGGGACGGGCATTCGCTGGTCGATTGCGCCGCAACGGCGCCGGCAGTGACCAGCAGACACACACATACGACAGCGCGCAGGACGTTCATGGTTCCCCCAAGGTCGATGATCGCGTCCTTCGCTGACAGGCCGTCCGGTGGCCGTCGACAACCCAGGCCGTGGTGGCGCATTCCCCGCGCGCGTACCGGATGACTCGCTGCCGTCAGTGTCGGACGAGTGATCCGGACCTTAACGGAATGTGACTCAGTGTACAAATAACGGTTTCAGGTGAACCTGTCTGTCGCGACGCAGGTGGTCCAGGTTGGCCCGGCCCGGATCAGAAGGCGGGCAGGGGAATGAACTCTTTATCGTCGCCCGGGATGGTGCCGAAGCGGCCGGCTTCCCAATCGTGCTTGGCCTGCTCGATCCGTTCGGTGGAGCTGGAGACAAAGTTCCACCAGAGGTGGCGCGGGCCGTCGAGCGGTTCGCCGCCCATCAGCATCGCCTTGATCGGGGTCTTGGCGCGCAGGCGGCCGCGTGCACCGGGCTCGGGAATGATCAGGTGCTGGGCAGGGACATCCACACCATCGAGCTGGGCCTGTCCTTCGAGGATATAGAGCGAGCGCTCGGCGTGACCAGTATCCAGGTCGATTTCCGCATCCGCGTCGAGATCGATGGCGACGTTGAGGGTGTCAGCAAACACCTTGACCGGCGATTCTTCGCCGTACGCGCGGCCGGCGATGACGCGCAGCCAGGCACCGTTGCGGCGTTGCTGGGGCAGGGTCGCGGCAGCGTGGTGGTAGAACGCGGGGTCGGTCTCTTCGGCACTCTTCGGCAGCGCCAGCCAGGTCTGCATGCCGTGCAGCGGATGGTCATGCTCGCGTTCGACGGCGGGCGTGCGTTCGGAGTGGGCGATGCCGCGGCCGGCGGTCATCCAGTTGACGTCGCCGGGGCGGATCACCTGGTCCGAGCCGAGGGTATCGCGGTGGCCGATGGCGCCGGACCACAGGAAGGTGACGGTGGCCAGGCCGATATGCGGATGGGGGCGTACGTCGATGCCGGTGCCCGGGGAGAGCACGGCCGGGCCCATCTGATCGACGAACACGAACGGGCCGACGCTGCGTGCCTGCAGGGTCGGCACGGCGCGGCGCACCTGCAGGCCACCGATGTCATGGATGCGGGGGGCGATGATGGTCGTCATGCGGGCGGTCTCGCTGGCGGGGACAGAGCGGGAGGATCGCATGCGGGGTGTGGGGGTGGGAGGCCTGTATCGGTAACAGGTTGTTCTGGTTGCACGCAGGCGGACACAAAAAAAACGCCAGCGTGCGCTGGCGTTTTCGCGATCCTCAGATCACCGGTTCGCGCAGTGCCGGCGAATCCCAGCCCGGGCGCGGGGCGAAGCGATCGCCATAGCGCTGCTGCAGGACCTTGAGCCGTTCGACCAGGACATCGGCGCCGGTGGCGCGGATGTACTGGATTGGACCGCCGCGGAACGGGGCGAAGCCGGTGCCGAAGATCACGCCGGCATCCAGCAGGTCCGCATCGGCGACAACGCCGTCGTGGAGGCAGGCGACGGCTTCGTTGAGCAGCGGCAGGATCAGGCGGTCTTCGAGATCGGCAGGGACCTCGTAGCTGGCGGGGACGTCGGGCTTCTGCGCGCGGCCGTTCTCCCATTTGTACAGGCCTTGCCCGTCCTTCTTGCCGCGCTTGCCCTGTTCCACCGTCGCCAGGGCGGCAGGTACCTGCAGGCCGAGGAAGGGTGCCAGTTCCTTGCCCACGCCGGCGGCCACATCCAGGCCAACGGTGTCGAGCAGTTCGATCGGGCCCATCGGCATGCCGAACTTGACCGCGGCCTTGTCCAGCACCGGACCCGGCACGCCGTCGGCATACGCGGTGGCGGCTTCAAGCATGTACGGGAACAGCACGCGGTTGACCAGGAAGCCCGGGGTGCCGGCGACCGGCACCGGGAACTTGCCCAGTGCCTTGCAGAAGGAGGCCAGGCGGCGCTCGGTCTCCGGTGCCATGCCGTCGTGATGGATGATTTCCACCAGCGGCATCTGCGCGACCGGGTTGAAGTAATGCAGGCCGGCAAACTGCGCCGGGCGCTGGATGTGGTCGCGAAGTTCGTCCAGCGGGATCGAGGACGTGTTGGTGGTCAGCAATGCATCGGCCTTCATCCTCGGCTCCAGCGACTGGTACAGCTCGCGCTTGGCCTCCGGGTTTTCGATGATGGCTTCGATCACCAGATCGGCCTGGGCGACGCCCTCACCCGCGAGATCGGCCTTCAGGCGCGCGGCCACGGCCGGGCGCTTGCTGTCGTCCTTCACCCGCTTGGCGAACAGCGCCTGCGCACGTTCCATGGCCGGGTCGATGAAGCGCTGCTCGCGATCCTGCAGGGTCACGTTGAAGCCCTTGTAGGCCGACCATGCCGCGATGTCGCCGCCCATCACGCCGGCGCCGACCACGTGCACGTGCTGAATGCCGTGGTCCTTGCCGCCCAGTGCCTTCAGGCGTTCGGTCAGGAAGAAAATGCGGATCAGGTTGCGTGCGGTCGGGGTGCCGGCCAGCTTCACCACCGCACGGCGTTCGGCATCCAGACGCGTCTGGATCGGGCTGCCGCCGGTGCGTGCCCAGGTGTTGATCAGTGCGTAGGGAGCGGGGTAATGCTCCTTGCGCGCCTTGCGGGCGACCTGCTTGGCCATCTGCGGGGCGAGCAGCTTGCGCGCCAGCCAGGTGTTGGTGATCCACGCGGTTGCGCGCTGCTTGAATGGGCGGGTAGTGCCCTTCAGCGCGAGCGACACGGCGGTATCGAGCAGCACGGCCGGTGCGACGACCTTGTCGACCAGGCCGATGTTGCGCGCGGCCGAGGCCGACAGGTTGCGGCCGGTCAGCATCATGTCCATCGCCGCCGGGGCGCCGACCAGCTGCGGCAGGCGCGAGCTGCCGCCCCAGCCCGGGAAGATGCCCAGCTGGGTTTCCGGCAGGCCGATGCGGGTGGAGGCATCGTTGGAGGCGACGCGGTAGCGGCAGGCCAGCGCCAGCTCGGTGCCGCCACCCAGGCAGTGGCCGTGGATCGCCGCGACGGTCGGGCAGGGCAGTTCGGCCAGCTTCTGGTACGTGCTCTGGCCACGGCGGATCGCGTCATTGACGGTGCCGCGGCGGTCGAATTCCTGGAATTCCTTCAGGTCTGCACCGGCGATGAAACCGGCGGCCTTGATCGACTGGATCACCACCGCCTTGGGCGGGTCCATCGCGATCCGCTCGATCAGGTCGCCCAGCTCGAGCAGCACGTCCTGCGACATGGCATTGACGCTGCTGTCGTGGCGGTCGAGGCTGAGCACGACGACGCCATCGTCACGGATCTGCGGGTGCCAATGCGAGAAGCGGAGCCCATCGAAGCCTGAGAGCATGGGAACGTTCCATCCGGTTGTGTATGGAGAAGGGGGCTATGATCCAGAGGTTGTTTCCTCCCCGTCAAATCCCTATAGCTGGGGGAGAGAAGCCGTCGATCCATTGCCTGGATCGGAAACCTTAACGGAACGGTGGTTAAAAGCTGGTGCGGCGCAGTGTGATCGAGCGCTGAACTTTTCCCGGGATTGGCAGTCTCATTGCCCGACGTCGGTTGGGCTGACAGGAGTGCGGCCCCCCATGGCCGAGGTTGAAACACCACAGGAGCTGGACCTGGAGCTGGTCCGACGTGTGCAGCGTGGCGAGAGCGCGGCGTTCGATGTCCTGGTGCGCAAGTACCAGCATCGGATCATCGCGCTGATCGGGCGCTACATCGCGGACTGGAGTGAATGTCAGGACGTGGCCCAGGACACTTTCGTCCGCGCGTATCGCGCGATCGGCAGTTTCCGCGGCGACGCCCAGTTCTATACCTGGTTGCACAGGATCGCCGTGAACACTGCCAAGAACCATCTCGCCGCCCACAACCGCCGCCCGCCCACCGATGACATCGAGATCGGGGACGCCGAACAGTTCGACAGCGGTACGCGTCTGCGCGACACCGACACGCCCGAGCGCGAGTTGATGCGGCAGGAGCTGGAACAGACGGTGATGAAGGCGGTCTCCGCGCTGCCTGAAGAACTGCGATCGGCCATCACCATGCGCGAGGTGGACGGCCTGAGCTACGACGAAATCGCGCAGAAGATGGGGTGTCCAATCGGCACCGTGCGGTCGCGGATCTTCCGTGCCCGCGAGGCGATCGACACTGAACTTCGGCCGCTGCTCGATGTGGGCAGCGCCACCCGCGAGAAGAGCCGCGCATGAGCCACGATATGTCCAATGATGCTTCCCGGGGCGCGTCCCCCGATAAATTCGACGCCCATTACCGGCAGCAGCTGTCTTCGTTGATCGACGGTGAGCTGTCGGCCGATGAAGCCCGTTTCATGCTGCGTCGGCTGGAACACGATGAGGCCTTGTCCAGCTGCAACGAGCGCTGGCAGATGCTCGGCGATGTGCTGCGCGGGCAGGCCTGCGCACCGGCGCCGGTCGATTTCGCCGAGCGGGTCCGCGTTTCCGTGGCCGCTGAGCCGGCACCAGCGATGCAGGCCAATGTCGAGCGCAGTCAGGACCGCAAGGATCGCCGTGGCGGCTGGCGTCGTTGGGGCGGTGGCGCGGCACTGGCCGCTTCTGTCGCGGCCGTGGCGATGTTCATGACCCGCGAGCAGCTGCCCGACCCGGCAGCGCTGGACGCGCCGACCACCATCATCGCCAGCCAGGCCGAGCTGCCGCCCGCGCCCGCGCCGACAACGGAAGCCGCTGCCGCCGAGCAGGCGCTGGCCGTAGCGGCGGTGCCGGCTGCCGCCGTGGCGGCCGCCAGCCGCCGCCAGGACGTGGCCAATGCGCGCCGCGCCAGCGCCACCCGCACCCAGCAGGCCGCACGAAGCGCTGCCGAGCGCAGTGCCGAGCCGCAACGTGCGGTCGCCAGCCAGGTGCCGCTGACGCCGGCGGTACCGGCGGCCACCGCGCGCCAGTTCCCGTTCGGTGAGGTGGGCAACCTGCAGGCCAAGCCCTGGCCGCGGTCCAGCCTGGCCCCGGCCGCGGGCGGCGCGCTCAATGCCAGCTTCTCAACGCAGGCCCCGCAGGCAGCGTTCTATCCGTTCGAGCCACGTCTGCAGGAGTCCGCCGAGTCGGCTGAGCCCGCCCGCCGGCACCGCGACTGAGCATCGTCGCCCTGACGTTCCGCTCCGGCCTGTGCGCCGGAGCGTTTCCCCCGCTTTGTTCCCTGACCCGGAGGTTCGTGTCTGATGACCGCCCGTATCCGTACCCATGCCCTGGCGCTGATCGCCATGACGCTCCCGCTGGTGGCCTGTGCGCAGTCGCCCTCGCCATCGCCTGCGACTCCGGCCGCACCGGCCGCCGCCGCACCACGGGCGCCTGCGCCGCAACTGGTCAGTGGCCTGCCGGACTTCACCAACCTGGTCGAACAGGTCGGGCCGGGCGTGGTCAACGTCGAAACCACCATCGTGCGCAGCAACCGCCAGGCCCGCGCCATGGGCCCGGGGGGCGATGATGAGATGCCCGAGTTCTTCCGCCGCTTCTTCGGCCCGGACTTCCAGATGCCGGGGCAGGGCCCCGGTGGCCAGGACGACAGCCCGCGCATCCAGGGCCGTGGCATGGGCTCGGGCTTCATCATCTCGGCCGATGGCTATGTGCTGACCAACTATCACGTGGTTGCCGACGCCAGCGAAGTGAAGGTCAAGCTCGGCGACCGCCGCGAGTTCACCGCCAAGGTCATCGGCAGCGATCAGCAGTACGACGTTGCGCTGCTCAAGATCGACGGCAAGAACCTGCCGACGGTGCGGGTGGGCGACTCCAATACGCTCAAGCCGGGTCAGTTGGTCGTCGCCATCGGTTCGCCGTTCGGCCTGGATCATTCGGTCACCGCCGGCGTCGTCAGCGCGGTCGGCCGCAGCACCGGGGGCGCCGATCAGCGCTACGTCCCCTTCATCCAGACCGACGTGGCGATCAACCAGGGCAATTCCGGTGGCCCGCTGCTCAATACCCGGGGTGAAGTGGTCGGCATCAACTCGCAGATCTTCTCCGCCTCCGGCGGCTACATGGGCATCAGCTTCGCGATCCCGATCGATCTGGCCATGGGCGCGGTCGAGCAGATCAAGAAGAACGGCCGGGTCAGCCGCGGCCAGCTGGGCGCCATGGTCGGGGCCGTCACGGCCGATGTCGCGCAGGGCTTCAAGCTGCCCGACAGCCGGGGCGCGTTGGTGAACCAGCTGGTTCCCGGCAGCGCCGCAGCCAAGTCCGGCCTGGAGGTCGGTGACGTGATCCGGTCCGTGAACGGCACGCCGATCAATGTGTCCAGCGACCTGCCGCCGATGATTGGTGCCCTGCCGCCGGGAACCAAGGTGCGCATCGTGGTGCTGCGTGAGGGCAAGGAACGCGAGATCACCGCCACGCTGACCGAGCTGGCCGAAGACGCCGAACGCGGCAACACGCCCCAGGCGGCCGATGCGGCCAAGCCGGAAACCGGCGCCAACGCCCTGCTGGGGCTGGAGGTGGCCGATCTGACCGCGCCGCAGCGCCAGCAGCTGGGCCTGGCCTCGGGCGAGGGCGTGCGCATCACCCGGGTCACCGGTCAGTCGGCACGGGATGCGCGCCTGTCCCCGGGCATGGTGGTGCTGCAGGTCGGACGGACGCCAGTGGGCAGTGTGGCCGCGCTGAACAAGGCGTTGAGCGGTTACAGCAAGGGCGATGTGGTCATGCTGCTGGTCCGCGCCAACGGCAACAGCGCCTTCGTGCCGGTCAAGGCCGGCCAATAAGCCCGCCCCGCCTGCGTTTCCGGGCCCGCTTCGGCGGGCCTGGTCGTTTCTGGGGGGCCGTTGGCGACAATCGCTACGGGGCCCACGCGGGATCGGGCCGGCCATGCGATAATCCGCAGTCATCCTGACGACGCGACGCGCCGCCGCCACCTATGTCTTCTGATTCGATGCGGTTCATCCGCAACTTCTCCATCATCGCCCATGTCGACCACGGCAAGTCCACGTTGGCCGATCGCATCATCCAGCTTTGCGGTGGCCTCCAGGCCCGTGAGATGGAGGCGCAGGTGCTCGACTCGAACCCGATCGAGCGCGAGCGTGGCATCACCATCAAGGCGCAGTCGGTCTCGCTGCCGTATGTCGCCAAAGATGGCCACACCTACCACCTGAACTTCATCGACACCCCCGGGCATGTCGACTTCTCCTATGAAGTCAGCCGCTCGCTGGCCGCCTGCGAAGGCGCGCTGCTGGTGGTCGATGCGGCCCAGGGCGTGGAAGCGCAGTCCGTGGCCAACTGCTACACGGCCGTCGAGCAGGGTCTGGAAGTGGTGCCGGTGATCAACAAGATCGACCTGCCCACCGCCGACATCGACCGTGCCAAGGCCGAGATCGAGGCCGTGATCGGCATCGATGCGACCGACGCCGTGGCGGTCAGCGCCAAGACCGGCCTGAACGTGGGCGACGTGCTGGAAGCGATCGTGCATCGCATTCCGCCGCCGGTGCCGCGCGATACCGACAAGCTGCAGGCGCTGATCATCGACTCGTGGTTCGACAACTACCTGGGCGTGGTCTCGCTGGTGCGCGTGATGCAGGGCCAGATCAAGGCCGGCGACAAGCTGCAGGTGATGTCCACCGGCCGCAACCACCAGGTCGACAACGTCGGCGTGTTCACCCCCAAGCGCAAGGTGCTGCCGGCACTGAACGCCGGTGAGGTGGGCTGGGTGACGGCCAGCATCAAGGACGTGCACGGTGCGCCGGTCGGTGACACCCTGACCATGGCCGCCGATCCGGCCGCCAAGCCGCTGCCGGGCTTCCAGGAAATGCAGCCGCGCGTGTTCGCCGGCCTGTTCCCGGTCGATGCGGAGGATTACCCGGACCTGCGCGAAGCGCTGGACAAGCTGCGCCTGAACGATGCCGCGCTGCGTTTCGAGCCGGAAAGCTCCGAGGCGATGGGCTTCGGCTTCCGCTGCGGCTTCCTGGGCATGCTGCACATGGAAATCGTGCAGGAGCGCCTGGAGCGCGAATACAACCTGGATCTGATCAGCACCGCGCCGACGGTGGTCTATGAAGTACTCAAGACCGACGGCAGCATCATCAACATGGACAACCCGGCCAAGCTGCCGCCGGTGAACATGGTCGATGAGATCCGCGAGCCGATCATCCGTGCCAACGTACTCACCCCCGAGGAGTACATCGGCAACATCATCAAGCTGTGCGAAGAAAAGCGCGGCAGCCAGATCGGCATCAACTACCTGGGCAGCCAGGTGCAGATCAGCTATGAGCTGCCGATGGCCGAAGTGGTGCTGGACTTCTTCGACAAGCTCAAGTCGGTCAGCCGCGGCTACGCCTCGCTGGACTATCACTTCGTGCGCTTCGATGCCGGTCCGTTCGTCCGCGTGGACGTGCTGATCAACGGCGACAAGGTCGATGCGCTGTCGCTGATCGTGCACCGCAGCCATGCCGACCGCCGCGGCCGCGAGCTGTGCGAGAAGATGAAGGATCTGATCCCGCGCCAGCAGTTCGACGTGGCCATCCAGGCTGCCGTCGGCTCGCAGATCATCTCGCGCACCACGGTGAAGGCCATGCGCAAGAACGTGCTGGCCAAGTGCTATGGTGGCGACGTTTCGCGCAAGAAGAAGTTGCTCGAAAAGCAGAAGGAAGGCAAAAAGCGCATGAAGCAGGTCGGCCGCGTGGAAATCCCGCAGGAAGCCTTCCTGGCCGTGCTGCAGATGGACAAGTAAGGCCGGATGGCCTTCCCGGTGGCGGCAAGCGGCACCCTCCCGGTGTCGCCGGGCGCGCAGGGAACCACCCCCGCACCGCTGCAATCGTTCCCAAGGACACTGCATGAAATTGTTTGAGATCCTCCTGGTCGTACTGACGCTGGCCTCGGGCCTGATCCTGCTGGGCGAGAAGCTGTACTTCGCCAAGCGCCGCGCCCAGCGTGCCGGCCTGCTGGATACCGAGCCGGTGATGGTCGACTACGCGCGGGCGTTTTTCCCGGTGCTGGCGATCGTGCTGGTGGTGCGCAGCTTCATCGCCGAGCCGTACAAGATTCCGTCCAGCTCGATGATGCCCAACCTGCTGATCGGCGATTTCATCCTGGTCAACAAGTTCTCCTACGGCCTGCGCCTGCCGCTGAACAACGCCAAGGTGGTGCCGTTCGGCGAACCCAAGCGGGGCGATGTGGTGGTGTTCCATTTCCCGGGCCATTCGGACAACGATCCGGCCAAGGGCGAGAACTTCATCAAGCGCGTGATCGGCGTGCCGGGTGACCAGATCGAATTCCAGGGCAACGGGCTGATCCTCAATGGCGAGCCGGTCACCTACGACAACAAGGGGCTGTACGCCGGCCACAATGGCCAGGGCGAGGGCAGCTCGCTGCTGGTCGAGCACCTGCCGGGCCGCACCCACACCGTGCTCGAGACCGATTACGCTCGCGGGCAGGGCCAGTGGACCGTGCCGGCTGGCAAGTACCTGGTCATGGGCGACAACCGCGACAATAGTGACGACGGCCGCTTCTGGGGCCTGCTGCCGGAGGAGAATCTCCGTGGCAAGGCCTTCCTGATCTGGCTGAACTGCTCGGGCTGGTTCTGCAAGGACGGCTTCGAGCCGTCGCGGATCGGTACGGCCATCCATTGATTCATGGCACACGCGTATCTGGGGAGAAACGCAATGAAGAGCATGACATCGCAGCGCGGCATCACCTTGACCTCGTTCCTGGTGGTGCTGATCGTGATCGCCTTTGGCCTGTACATCGGCATGAAGCTGTTCCCGATGTACCAGGAGTACTACGCCGTACGTACGGCGTTGAAGAGCCTGGCCAAGGAGCCGGGTGTAGCCAACATGGAACCGGCACGGGTCCAGGAGCTCTTCTTCAAACGCGTTCGCATGAGCTATTCAGAAAATCTCAAGCCCTCCGACATCAAGTTTGATCGCATTGATGGCGGCTGGAACGTGAAGGTCAACTACGAAGTGCGCCGGGAACTGATCGGCAACCTCGACGTTGTGGGCAAATTTGATACAAACCAGGATTTGACTCTCCGCGGTGCCGACTAAGACTTTTCAACGCGGTGACCTGATTGGTCACGCATTCAACGATCCGGGCCTGCTCAAGCAGGCCTTGACGCATCGCAGCGCCGGCTCGCCCAACAACGAGCGACTGGAGTTCCTCGGCGACAGCATCGTCAACATGATGGTGGCCCAGGCGCTTTACGAACGCTGGCCCAAGGCTGACGAAGGCGCGTTGACCCGCGCCCGCGCCGAGCTGGTGCGCGAAGGCGCGCTGGCGGTGATCGCGCGCGAGCTGCAATTGGGCGATCGCCTGATCCTGGGGCCCGGCGAGATGAAGACCGGCGGGCACCGTCGCGACTCCATCCTGGCCGACGCGCTGGAAGCGGTGGTCGCGGCGATCTACCTCGATGCCGGCTTTGCCGTCTGCCAGACCGTGGTGCTGCCGTGGTTCCTGGCCTCCATGCAGGCCCTGCCGGCCACCGGCAAGCCCGAGAAAGACCCCAAGACCCGCCTGCAGGAATGGCTGCAGGCCCGACAGAAGGCGTTGCCGCTGTACGAGCTGGTGTCAGAATCGGGTGACGATCACGCCAAGACCTTCCGGGTACGCTGCGGCGTAACCGACCCCGCTGTCAGCACCGAAGGCGAAGGTGCCTCGCGACGGCTGGCCGAACAACAAGCGGCTGCCGCCGCCCTTGAGCAACTGGATTCCAAGTGAACGAAGCTATCCCCCATCGTTCCGGCAGCGTGGCCGTCATCGGTCGCCCCAACGTCGGCAAATCCACCCTGACCAATGCCCTGGTGGGCGCCAAGGTCAGCATCGTCTCCAACCGTCCGCAGACCACGCGGCACCGCTTGCTGGGTATTGCCAGTTACCCGGAAGGCCAGATCGTGCTGGTCGATACCCCCGGCCTGCACCGTGCGCAGAAGCGCGCCATGAACCGGGTGATGAACCGCGCCGCGCGCGGCTCGCTGGAGGGCGTGGATGCCGGCATGCTGGTGATCGAGGCCGGCCGCTGGGATGACGAAGACACCCTGGCCTTCAACGTGCTCAGTGACTCGGGCATCCCGGTGGTGCTGGTGGTCAACAAGATCGACCGCCTGAAGGACAAGGGCGCGCTGCTGCCGTTCCTGCAGCAGGTCACCGAAGGCCGCGCGTTCGCGGCGGTGCACCCGATCTCGGCGCAGAAGCGCAACGGCCTGGAATCGCTGGTCCGCGACCTGATGAAGTTGTTGCCGGAAGCGCCGCCGATGTTCGGCGAGGACGAGATCACCGACCGCAGCCAGCGCTTCCTCGCCGGTGAGCTGGTCCGCGAGCAGCTGATGCGCCAGTTGGGCGAGGAGCTGCCGTATGCGACCACGGTCGAGATCGAGCGCTTTGTCGAAGACGGCAACCTGCTGCGCATCGGCGCGGTGATCTGGGTCGAACGCGAAGGCCAGAAGGCGATCGTGATCGGCAAGGCCGGCACCCGCCTGAAGGAGATCGGCGCGAAGTCGCGCCTGCAGATGGAGCGCCTGTTCGGGGCCAAGGTCTTCCTGGAAACCTGGGTGCGCGTGCGCGAAGGCTGGTCCGACGACGAAGCCGCGCTCAAGGCGTTCGGCTACGAATAAGCCGGCCACTCCGGCCCCGGGCGGTTGAGTCATGCGCATCGAGGATGAGCCGGCCTTCGTACTGCACGCCCGGGCCTGGCGGGAGACCAGCCTGCTGGTCGAGGTGCTGACCGAGCAGTACGGCCGGATCGGAGTGCTCGCGCGGGGCGTGTCCAGCCCGCGCAGCCAGGCGTTGCGCGCGGCCCTGCAGCCGCTGCAGTGGATCCGCCTCACTGCCGTGCAGCGGGGCGAGCTGGCCCAGCTGCGCGGTGCCGAGGCCTTGGATGCCGCGCCGCGGTTGACCGGCGAAGCGATGCTGGCCGGGTTCTATATCAACGAACTGATGATGCGGCTGGCGCCCCGCCAGGATCCGCTGCCCGAGCTGTACGACCATTACGCGCAGGTGCGTGCGCGGCTGCGTGACGGGGAACCCTTGGCCTGGACGCTGCGTCGTTTCGAGCGTGACCTGCTGGAGGCCTTGGGCTTCGGTTTCGATCTGCTGCACGGCAGCGACGACGAGCCGGTCGATCCGGCGGCGCGGTATGAGCTGGATCCGCAGGACGGGCCTCGCCGGCTGCTCAGCGATCGGGGCGTGGATCAGCGCCGTGGTACCGCCACCGGCAGCGCGCTGCTGGCGTTGGCCGCCGATGAAATGCCCGGTGCCGAGGATCTGGGCAGCCTGCGCCGGCCGATCCGCGCGGTGCTGATGCACCATCTGGGCGGGCGGGGGCTGAAATCATGGGAAATGCTGGAGGACCTGGCCCGGCGGCGCACGTAGCCGCTGGCGGGTCGCTGCACCGTTGCGGGGTGGCTCACGCGGCGCCGGTGCCCCGGCTGCCGCCCGTGCTCACTGAAGCAGGGCGTCTACCGCAACGCGGAAGCGGCTCTGCGCACCGGTAGACTCCGGCGCCTGGTGCAGCTGACGGACTGCCCGAGCCAGGCGTGCGGCGCCGACGAACCCGCAGCTGGCCTGCAGCCGATGCAACTGCCCGCGCAGGGCCCGCAAATCGTCCTCGCGCAGGGCCTGGGCCACGGCGTCGCGGACGCCGGGCAACTCGGCCAGGAACAGTTCACGCAGCGCGATGAGGTGGTGGCGCTGCCCGTTCAGCGCAGCCAGGGCGGTGGTTTCATCCCAGTCCTGGCGCTCGCCTTCGACCTCGTCGGACCCGGCAACCGCCGGGGCGGACAGACTGCCAGCGGTATGCACCAAGGCGCGGCGGACGGCCTTGAGCAGATGCTCGCGGCTCAGCGGCTTGACCAGGGTTTCACTGAAACCGGCATCGCGCAGGCGGGAGTGGATCGAGGTGTCGCCGTCGGCGGTATGCGCCAGCGCCGGGGTGTCCGGGCGCGAGCGGCGCAGTTCCTGCAGCAGCTGGGTGCCATTGCCGTCAGGCAGGTTGACGTCGATAAGCCATAGGTCGTGCTGGTTGCCGCGGGCGCGGTCCATGGCCGTGGCCAGCGAATCGGCGGTATCCACCTGCGCCGGCAGGGTTTCCAGCGCGGCCTTGAAGAAGCCGCGGCTGATGGTGTCGTCCTCGACGAGCAGGAATCGGGGCATGGGATCCCTCGGGGTCATCTGCATTTGGGCTGCCTCCATGTCAGCTGCCTCCATATTAAACGCGAAGTCCTCGCCTGCAAGCGGTTTCAGCGGGCGGCAAGTCAGTTGGCAGTTGGTATCTGCGACAATACGCACCCTTTTTGCCCGCAGCCTGTTGCCACGTGGCCCGAACCCGCTCCCGACTCGACCGTACCCCCTTCCAGACCGACATCCTCGACCTCAGCCATGACGGCCGTGGCGTTGCCCGCCGCGACGGCGAGGGTGGCAAGGTCACCTTCATCACCGGCGCGCTGCCGGGTGAGGTGGTGACCGCCGAGCCGACCGCGCGCAATCGACATTTCGATGAAGCCCGGACCGTGGAGGTGGTGAAGGCCTCGCCGCAGCGGGTGACCCCGCGCTGCCCGCATTTCGGCGTCTGCGCCGGCTGCGTGCTGCAGCATCTGGAGGAGTCGCAGCAGATCGTGGCCAAGCAGCGGGTGCTGATCGACAACCTGACCCGGATCGGCCACGTCACCCCGGGCACCGTGCTGCCGCCGCTGGTCGGCGACAGCTGGGGCTATCGTCGCAAGGGCCGCTTCTCGGTGCGCCGCGTCGAGAAGAAGGACAAGACGCTGGTCGGCTTCCGTGAACTGGACCCGCGCTTCGTCGCGGATCTGAGCCAGTGCCTGACCGTGATTCCCGAGATCGGCATGAAGGTCGGGGTGCTCTCCGAGTTCATCGAAACGCTCGATGGCAAACGCGATATCCCTCAGATCGAATTCATCGCCGGCGATGACGCGATCATGCTGACGATCCGCCACATGCAGCCGCTCAGCGACGCCGACCGTGCCGCGTGGATCGCCTTCGGGCAGGCGCACGGCTTCGCGATTTCGCTGCAGCCCGGTGGCGTGGAGTCCGTGCAGCCGCTGTGGCCGGCCGAGGTGCCGCTGTCGTTCAAGCTGGCACCGTGGGATGTCGAGCTGGCGTTCCGCCCGCTGGATTTCATCCAGGTCAACGCCAAGCTCAACGTACAGATGATCGCCCATGCACTGGCCCTGCTTGATGCCGGCCCGGACGAACGCGTGCTGGATCTGTTCTGCGGCCTGGGCAATTTCACTCTGCCGCTGGCGCGTACCGTGCGCAACGTGGTCGGCGTGGAGGGCGATGCCGGCCTGGTGGCGCGTGCGCGTGAGAACGCGGTCCGCAATGGGCTGGAGAATGCCGAGTTCTACGCCGCGGACCTGACCCAGGACCAGCGCCAGGCCCCGTGGATGCGCCAGGGCTTTGACAAGCTGCTGCTGGATCCACCGCGCTCAGGCGCCATCGAAGTGCTGCAGCAGCTGCCGCTGAAGCAGTTCAAGCGGATCGTCTACGTCAGCTGCCATCCCGGCTCGCTGGCACGCGACGCCGGCTATTTGGTCAACGAGCAGGGCTTCACCCTGGTCTCGGCTGGCGCGATGGACATGTTCCCGCATACCGCGCACGTGGAAAGCATCGCGGTGTTCGAGAAGCGCTGACGGCGTTCGACCTCAGCGCCCGTCATCCGGCGCGGCGTTCTGCCACTGGCCTTGTGCATCGAACACATAGGTCTGCGGTTGGGTGCCGCGCTCGGTATCATCCCCGGCGGTGACATCGCAGCGGATCTCCGGCGACTGCGTGCTGTGCAGTTCGCAGTCGTCGACCGCAAGAATCTGCACGCGCTGCTGGAAGGCGCGCAGTTCGTCGCGGGCGGCGGCATCGGTGATGGATGCGGCACGATGACCGAGCTGTTCGATGAGCAGTTCGCGGACACGCTCGCGCGGGGGAACCGGCGCATCGACATCAGCCCGCTGCATCGTCCAGCCCATGCCCTGCGGAACGAAGCGCAGCATCCGGTAGCGGTTCTTGAGCCCGATCTCCATGCCGACCAGGCACTCGTAGGTACCGGTGACCGTCGTGCTGGCAAAGCACGGCCCATGTTCGAACCCGCGCGGGGTGAACATCGATTGCAGCATCAATGCCTGGGTAGTGGTGGCCGGCTTCTTCTCGGCGTCGATCATGGCCATGATGGCCGCTTCGATCTGCGCAGGGGCCGGTGGCGTCGCGGCGACCCCGGGCAGTGGCAGCAGGGTCAGCAACAGGGTAGGGAAAAGGGGTTTCATCGGGCGTCCATGCAGGGCAGTCGGCCAGTATAGAAGCCGGCCGTGGCCGCAGTGCGGTGATCGCCGCATACTGTGCGCATGGGCATTGAAATCGAACGCAAATACCTCGTCACCGGTGAGGGCTGGCGCACTGCCGCGCACGCGGTGATCCCGATGGCGCAGGGCTATCTCAACGACACCGCCGCATTGGACAGCGGCGCACAGAAAACCTCGGTGCGCGTGCGCATACAGGGCGAGCAGGCCTTCCTCAACATGAAATCGCGCGAGATCGGGCACACCCGGCAGGAGTTCGATTACCCGATTCCGGTGGAGGATGCGCGCGCGCTGCTGGCGCTGTGTGTCGGTGGGCTGATCGACAAGCGTCGGCACTTGGTTGAACACGAGGGGTTGCTCTGGGAGGTGGATGAATTCCTGGGCGAGAACGCCGGGCTGGTGGTGGCCGAGGTCGAGCTCGAGCACGCCGATCAGGCGATCACGCTGCCCGACTGGGCCGGCGCTGAAGTCACCGACCAGGTCCGCTACTACAACCTGGCGCTGGCCGCGCATCCCTTCTCGCGCTGGTCCAGTGCTGAACGCGGCTGACCGGTAGACCTTGTAAACGCCCGGCAGCACCCACAATCTGGCCGGATGAAAATCAATATCTGGTCGGATGTGGTGTGCCCCTGGTGTTGGATCGGCAAGCACCGGTTCCAGCAGGGTCTGGCGCTGTTGGGTGATGACGCCCCCGAGGTGGAGGTGCACTGGCACCCCTTCCTGCTGGATCCCGACGCGGGAACCACCCCTGTACCGCTGCGCGAGGCCTACGAGGCCAAGTTCGGCAGCGCAGAGCGCACCCAGCAGATCCTGACCCAGACCCAGACCACGGCACGCGCCGAAGGGCTGCCGATGGATTTCGACCAGGGCCAGGTCCGGGTGACCACGCTGCCCGCACATCGGTTGATGTGGCTGGCCGGGCGTGAAGGCGTCCAGGCGGCGGTCGGCGAGGCGCTGTTCCGCGCGCATTTTGTGGAGGGCCGCAATCTGGCCGACTCGCAGACCCTGATCGCCGCCGGCGCCGCCGGTGGCCTCAGCGCCGAACGCATCACCGGGCTGCTGGCGGGTGAGGAAGGGCTGGAGGAGATCCAGGCCCAGCTTGTCCAGGCGCAGGCACTGGGTATTCAGTCGGTGCCCACCTTTGTGATCGACGATCAGTACGCCATCCAGGGTGCCCAGCCGGCCGAGGCCTTCGCCGAGGCGTTGCGCCAGATCGCAGCGCAGAGCCCGCCAGCAGGGGCTGGTGGGCAAGGCGATGACTGCGGCCCGGACGGCTGCAAGGTCTGACGCTGCGCGCGGGTTCTGCGACAATGCGGCGGTGCGCCATCGTGGCGCCCCGTATTGGAGACATCCCATGCTCGTGATCGGCGTTGCCGGGACCGAACTCACCGCCCAGGAACGCGAATGGCTGCAGCACGACGCCGTGGCCGGCGTCATCCTGTTCAAGCGCAATTTCGCCTCGCGTGAGCAGGTGGGCGAGCTGTCGGCGGCCATCCGCGCCGCCGCGCCGCGCCCGCAGCTGATCTGCGTGGACCAGGAAGGCGGTCGCGTGCAGCGCTTCCGTGAGGGTTACAGTGCGCTGCCGCCGCTGCAGGGCTTCGATGCCCTGTATGCCACCGATCCCGAGGCTGCGCTGGCCCTGGCCGAGCAGCATGCCTGGCTGATGGCCAGCGAAGTACGTGCCAGCGGCGTGGACCTCAGTTTCGCCCCCGTGGTCGATCTGGGCCGTGGCAACCTGGCCATCGGCGATCGCGCGTTCAGCGCGGACCCGCAGGTCGTCGCTGCGTTCACCGCCGCCTATGTGCGCGGCATGCACAGCGTCGGCATGGCCGCCACGCTCAAGCATTTCCCCGGGCACGGCACCGTGCTGGAAGATACCCATTTCCACGATGCCAGCGACCCGCGTTCGCTCGATGAACTGCGCGCGCTGGACCTGATTCCGTTCGCGGCCGGCATCACTGCCGGCGCCGATGCGGTGATGATGGCCCACGTGGTCTACCCGCAGGTCGCGCCGGAACCGGCCGGCTACTCGCCACGCTGGATCCAGCAGATCCTGCGCGAGGAGATGGGCTTCCGTGGCGTGGTCTTCTCCGACGACATCGGCATGGCCGCCTCGTTCTCGGCCGGTGGCGTGAAGGCGCGCGTGGATGCGCATCTGGATGCCGGCTGTGACGTGGTGCTGGTCTGCCACCCCGAACTGGTGGAAGAATCGCTGCGCGCGGTCGAAGGCCGCACCCTCAACACTGCTGCGCTGCTCGGCCTGATCGGCCGTGGCGCGCTGGGCTGGGACGGCCTGTTGGCCGATTCCCGCCATGGCACTACCCAATCCCGTTTGCTTGACACCCTTGGAAGAACCGTCTGATGCCCAACCTCACCATTTCCCAGGCCCTGGCCCAGGCCGACCTGCTGGTCGACCGTCCCACCATCGACAAGGCCATCGCTGGCATCGCTGACGCCATTGCGCGCGATTACAAGGGCGAGGTCCCGCTGTTCCTGTCGATCATGCACGGCGCGCTGCCGTTCGCCGGCCAGCTCGCGCTGGAGCTGGGCGCACGTGGCCAGGACGTGCAGTTCGATTACCTGCACGCCACCCGCTACCGCGGTGAAACCACCGGCGGTGACCTGGTCTGGAAGCACAAGCCGGCCACCTCGCTGTTCGGTCGCCGCGTGCTGCTGGTCGACGACATCCTCGACGAGGGTTACACGCTGCAGGGCGTGCGCACCTGGTGCCTGGAGCAGGGCGCCACCGATGTGCGCATCGCCGCGCTGACGGTCAAGCTGCACGACCGCGCACTGCCGGACGTCAAAGCCGACTATGCCGGCATCGACCTGCCGGACCGCTATGTCTTCGGGTTCGGCATGGACGTCAATGAGACGCTGCGCTGCGTGCCGGCCATCTACGCGATGAAGGAATGATGGAGCACATCTCTCTCGCCGTCATCGGCGGCACCGGCGTCTATAAGCTGGCCCAGCTCGACGATGTGAGCAGTCATCAGGTCGAGACGCGCTACGGCACGCCGTCCGGTCCGATCCGCGTCGGCACGCTGCTGGGCCAGCGCGTGGCCTTTCTGGCGCGTCATGGCGAAGGCCATTCGCTGCCGCCGCACAAGATCAACTACCGCGCCAATCTCGCCGCGCTGCAGCAGATCGGTGCGCAGCGCGTGCTGGCGCTGAACACCGTGGGCGGGATCACCGAGCACTTCGGCCCACGCGTGCTGGCCTGCCCGGACCAGTTGATCGATTACACCTGGGGCCGCATCTCTACCCTGTGCGAAGAACCGGGCACCGAGGTGGTGCACGTGGACTTCGGCCATCCGTACACGCCGATGCTGCGCAGCAAGGTACTGGCTGCGGCGAAAGTCACTGGCGTGCGCCTGCAGGACGGCGGCTGCTACGGCGCCACTCAGGGCCCACGGCTGGAAACCAATGCCGAAATCGCGCGCATGCGCCGTGATGGCTGTGATCTGGTCGGCATGACCGGCATGCCCGAAGCCAGCCTGGCCCGCGAGCTCGGCCTGGACTATGCGTGCCTGGCGATCGTGGCCAACTGGGCCGCCGGCTGTGGCGATGGCGATGAAATCACGATGGCCGAAGTGCTGGCCAATGTGGACGCTGCCTCCTCCGGCCTGCCCGAATTGATCGGTGAATTGGCACGGGGGTGATTGTCATTCCGGTACAAGGTTTGCATACTCCGCCAGTGCGCTGGTTGAGCGTACACCACCCATTCATAGAAGAAGGTCTCGCATCACCATGCCGAACGGTACCGTCAAGTGGTTCAACGACGCCAAGGGATTTGGCTTTATCTCGCCGGAGGACGGCAGCGCCGACGTCTTCGCGCACTTCTCCGCGATCAACTCCAAGGGCTTCCGCAGTCTGCAGGAAGGCCAGAAGGTCACCTATGACGTGACCCAGGGCCCGAAGGGCGCCCAAGCCTCGAACATCGTGCCGGCTGAGTGATTCTCTCGGCTGCGCATTGAAAACCCCGCTTCGGCGGGGTTTTTTTTCATCAGTGAGTACACGCATGTCTCCACGCCGCACCATCGCCATCGTCGGCTACGGCACCGCCGGGCAGGCACTGTCGATCCTGCTTTCACGCGATCATCACGATGTGCACGTGTTCGAGCGTGCCGCAACACCCGGCCCGGTGGGCGCCGGTTTCCTGCTGCAGCCCAGCGGCCTGGACGTGCTGTGGCAGATGGGGCTGCTGCCCGATGTGCTGCGCCACGGCGCCAGCGTGCGACGGCTGTACGGCGAGACGCCGTGCGGACGCGCGGTGATGGACATGCGGTATGCGCAGCTTGATGAGCGGTTGCATGGCGTGGGAATGCAGCGGGGTGCGTTGTTCTCGCTGCTGGCCGAGGCGTGGGACCACCCCGGCAATCTTCAGCCAGATACGGCAATCGTGACGGTGGATGCCACGACGGGGCGACTGCGCGATGCGCGCGGGGGCTGGCATGGCCCCTACGATCTGGTGATTGCTGCCGATGGCGCGGCTTCGACGCTGCGCACGCAGGTGCAGGCCAGCATGCTTGACCGCGAATACCCGTGGGGAGCGTTGTGGTGCCTGTTGCCGCGTGAGGATTGGCCGCACGTGGATGAGCTGCGCCAACGTTATGTCGCGGCCCGCAAGATGATCGGGCTGCTGCCGGTCGGCACCCGTCCCGGCCATGATGCACCGCAGTTGAGTTTTTTCTGGAGCCTGCCGCGTGACCAGTTCGCGCAGTGGGAACGCGACGGGATGGCACGCTGGCTCGATGAGATCGCGACCTTGTGGCCGCAGGCGCACGCGCGCCTGGCCGGTGTGCGTGAGCCGAACCAGCTGGCTCGCGCGGGCTATCGCGATGCAGTGATGTCGTGCTGGCATCGCGAGCGGCTGGTGCTGGCTGGCGATGCCGCGCATGCGATGAGCCCGCAGCTGGGGCAGGGGGTGAACATGGCGCTGATGGACGCACTGGCCCTGCGCGATGCCCTGCGCGCGCACGGAGCGTTGGAGGCCGCACTGCAGGCCTACCAGGTACAACGGCGCGCGCACGTGGCGATCTACCAGTACTGGAGCCGATGGCTGACGCCGTTGTTCCAGTCAAACCGTGATGCCTTGGCGCGCGCACGTGATGTGCTGTTCCAGCCCATGGGGCGCATGCCGGGTGGGCGCGGCCACATGTTGCGCGTGCTCAGTGGCACACAGCGCGGTTGGCTGGGGCGCTTGCCGTTGTCACCAGGATTCGTCGACGCATTGGGCCACGCACACGCGCGTGATCGCATCAGCTTATAACCACGCGCAGCACTGCATGCGCGGCGATGTGAAGGCGTGAATAACATTCATTGACGGTGGACTCACCGCCCGCATGGGACAACACTCAGGCAAACGCAGCAGGCGTGTGCGTGTTCGATACGCGTCATGTTGCTTCCGCTGGTGCTCTGTCCGATTCCTGATCGCCAGGAGCAGCGCCACCGACCGGTGGTACTGTGGGGCTGCGTTTGCGACTCACGGTCCTTTGGACCGATCGCAACCCAAGGAGATTGAAATGCTGTTCTCGGCCGAAACTCTGGAAAGTGAAATCCGCAAACTTCGCGGACTACTGCAGATGCTGCATGAGGATCAGCCGGATGTGATGGAAGACGTGTTCGAATTCCATGTCACCAGCCTCATTACCCACGCCGTGCCGGAGCACCATCCGCGCATCCGTGCCGCCGCACACGACATGCTGACCGCGATCCAGCGCCAACCGGTGCGTCCCAATCCGAATGCACCGGATATCCGGTTGATGCCGGACCTGCTGGTGGCTTCGGCCGCCTGAGCATGCGGTGCATGCCGTTGCGCGCTGGCCAGGCTAGTGCGCCGGCAGTGCGATGGCCTGGTCTTCGACGCAGGCCACCAAGCGCTCTCCGGCGTCCATGACGGGCGCAATGCCTGCGGTGAACCGGGAGAACGCCGGCAGTATCGTCAGTCTTTCGCGCAACCAGAACGCCGGCCAGCGCCGTTGCATGCCTGGCAGGCGTGCCAATGGATGCAGATGGCCACACAGCACGTGCAGTCCCGGATGCGGCTGTGGCGCATGACGGAGCAGAAAGGGGCCTTCCTGCACACGCTCGCCGAGCAACTCGATACCCAGGTCTGCCTTGGGCAGCACGCGGTCATGATTGCCTTCAAGCGCGCCGATCCACAGGTCCGGGTGCTGCTCGCGCCAGCCCTGCCACTGGCGGTACCACGCCGCGCGATGCGCTGCGCCATGCAGCACGTCGCCCAGGATCCACAGTTGGCGCACATCGTGCTGTTGCAGCAACCGGCCCAACTGCTCCAGATCATCCTGCGTGCCACCCCGGGGCAGACCGATGCCTGCGCGCCGGAACAGATCGGCCTTGCCCAGATGCAGATCGGCGATCAACAAGCCGTGCCGCGCAGGCCAGTACATCGCACGTGCGCCCAGCAGGTGCACCGTTTCGCCAGCGAGGGTGATCGGCAGCTCAGGCGCCATGACGTTTCTCCAGTTGCTGTGCCGCGCGCAGTACGCGGGTCTTCCAATCTTCGTTGCTGAGCTGACCGCGCAAACGCTCGGCCCACAGCGGGAAAGACAGCGGTCCGAGGCTGGTGGGGTGTTGCAGGCTCAGGGTGCGTGCCTGGCAGGACGACAGCGCGCGGGCCAGACTGTCGAGATCGAGTTGATCGTGCAGCACTTCGTGTTCGGCCAGCGTCAGCAGGATGTGATCCGGATCGTGCTGGCGCAGCACGTCGTACAGCAATCCACTGGAGGCCTGCAGCTGACGCAGGCTGCGCGGCGTGCGTCCTGGCAAGGCTGGCACCAGCATGCCGGACACGCGCGCGATGTCGCGGAACTGGCGTCGTGCGAGTTCACCCAGGTTGAGGCTCTCGCGCAGGTCCCTGAGCAAGCCCTCCGGCTCAAGCAGCGCGCGCACGCCCTCTGCATCGATTTCGACAGCGCGCGAAGGTGAGAGTACGAAGCCATAGTCGTTTGCCGCGTAGCCGAAGGTATTGGTGTGCAGCCGTGTCCAGCGCATCGCCATCAAGGCGGCCAGTCCTTCATTGACCTGCCGCCCGGCGAAGGGATACACGAACACGAACTGGCCCTCGCGGCGGCGGACATGCTCCACCAGTAACCGATCCGGTGCCGGCAGCGCGGACAGGCGTGCCTGCAGTGACAACAGCGGCACCAGCCATTGCAGCTCAGGGCTGTCCGGTGGGCTGGCCAGCACCGTTTCCATTTCATGCCCGAGCGCCTCCGACAGCGGCAGCCGACCGCCCTGCCAGCGTGGCACCACCCCATCGCCGCCGCGTGCCACGCGCACGTAGGCGGTCAGGTTCTCCAGGCGCACCAGCTCCAGCAGGCGGCCGGCGAACTGGAAGCGGTCGCCGGGGCGCAACCGGCTGAGGAACTGTTCCTCCACTGCGCCGAGCCGGCCGCCGCGCAGGAACTGCACCATGACGCTGCCATCGCTGGTGATGGTGCCGATCGACAGTCGATGCCGCAGCGCGACGCGGCGGTCATGTACGCGATACAGGCCATCGTCATCGCGCACGACCTTGTGGAAGTCCGGGTACTGCGACAGCGCGCGCCCGCCCTGCACGATGAACTCCAGCACGCCCTCCCAGTGCGCGCGGTCCAGCCCGGCGAAGGCATGCGTGCGTCGTACCTGGTCGAACAGCGCATCGGGGTCGAAGCCACCGCCGAGCGCGCAGCTCACCGCATGCTGGGCCAGTACATCCAGCGACAACCGTAGTGGTCGTCGTGCTTCGATGTGCCCTTGCGCCAGCGCGCGACGTGCCGCGGCATACTCGACCAGCTCCAGCGCATGCGAAGGCACACACACGATGTGCCCGGATTCGCCGGGGCGATGTCTGGCGCGCCCCGCACGCTGCAGCAGACGTGCGATGCCCTTGGGGCTGCCGATCTGCAGCACCTGATCGACACTGGGGAAATCAACGCCGAGGTCCAGACTGGAGGTTGCCACCACGCAGCGCAGCCGGCCTTCGCGCAGGCCTTCCTCGGCAGCGCGGCGCAGGGCCGGGTCGAGCGAGCCGTGATGCAGCGCGAGTGTGTCCGGGTCTTCCGGCCACACCGCAGACAGCGCCTGATGCCAGAGCTCGGCGTGGGCACGCGTGTTGGTGAACAGCAGGCTGGTGTGCACTGTCAGCAGTTTTTCCAGCACGCGCTGCAACTGCGACAGACCCAGGTGGCCTGCCCACGGGAAGCGCTCGCCCTGAGCGGGCAGCAGCGTCTCCACACTGACCGGGCGCGGCCGCGCGCCGGCCACCAGCGGGGCATCGGGCACATCGGGCAACAGCACCTCGCGTGCTTCGTCCAGGTTGCCCAGCGTTGCCGACAGCCCCCACACCTGCAGCGCGGGCAGGGCATCACGCAGGCGGCGCAGGTTCAACTGCAGCAGCACGCCACGCTTGTTGCCCAGCAGTTCGTGCCACTCATCCACCACCACGCAGCGCAGGTGCTGCAGGCGCGCCATCGTGTCGGGATAGCTGAGCAACAGCGCCAGCGACTCCGGCGTGGTGACCAGCACATCGAGGCGGCCCTCGCGCGCCAGCCGCTTGTCGCGCGCGCTGGCATCGCCGGTACGCAGGCCCACCTGCCAGCCCAACCCGAGGGCATCCAGCGGCTCACGCAGCGCGCGCGCCGTGTCGGCGGCCAGTGCGCGAAGCGGGGTGATCCACAGTACCTGCAGGACCGGTACCGGAGTCTTTGCGCGGCCGCGGGTGGTACGCGGGGGTGGATCGTTGAGCGCCTGCAGCAGCGGACCACCGAACATCGCCAGCGTCTTGCCGCTGCCCGTCGGGGTATGCAACAGGCCGGACTCGCCGGCCAGGTAGTGCCGCCACATCGCTTTCTGGAAGGGCAGTGGCGCCCAGCCCCGGCTGGCGAACCATGCCGTCAGGCGGGCCATGGCCTCGCGTCGGGTCACCGCGCCAGCGCCTGCAGCTGGGCCAGCGTGTCGGCCTCGCTGGCCGGCTTGTCATGCCGCCAGCGCAGGATGCGCGGGAAGCGTACGGCGATGCCGGATTTGTGCCGTTTGCTGCGGTTCACCGCTTCGAAGCCAAGCTCGAACACCTGCTCGCCACGCACGCTGCGCACTGGCCCGAAGCGCTCGATCGTGTTCGCGCGGATCCAGCGGTCCAGCGCCAGGATTTCCTTGTCGTCCAGACCCGAGTATGCCTTGGCCACCGGCACCAGCGTTTCGCCGTCCCACACCCCGAAGGTGTAATCGGTGTAGAGCGTGCTGCGCCGGCCGTGGCCGGACTGCGCGTAGATCATCACTGCATCGATCGTCAGCGGGGCGATCTTCCACTTCCACCAGTCGCCGCGTCGGCGCCCGGCCTGGTAGACAGAGTCGCCGCGTTTGAGCATCAGCCCTTCCACACCGCGCTCGCGGGCCAGATCGCGCTGCGCGGCTGCCTCGCTCCAATCCGCCACGCGGACCGCCGGCGACAGCATCAGGCGGGGGTCGTCCAGCGCGGCAAGCACCTCGGCCAGGCGCGCCCGCCGTTGTGCGAGCGGCCAAGCGCGCAGGTCGTCACCACCCAGTTCAAGCAGATCGTAGGCGAGCACACGCACCGGCGTATCGCGCAGCGTCTTCGGGCCAGGCTTGAGGCGCTGGATGCGCGTCTGCAGCGCGGTGAAGGGCAACGGCAGATCATCGCCGTCGGCCCAGGCCAGCAACTCGCCATCGATCACACAGCCATCGGGCAAGGCCATCGCCGCCGCTTCAATCTCCGGGAAGCGGCCATCCAGGCGTTCTTCGCCGCGCGACCACAGCGCGACCTCACCCTGGCGGCGCAGGACCTGAAGGCGGATACCGTCCCATTTCCACTCCAGCAGCCAGTCGTCGATCGGTCCGAGCGTGTCGACCTCCGCCTCAAGGGGGGAGGCCAGGAAGAAGGGGTAGGGCTGCTGGCGATCTTCCGGCCGCTCTTCCGGGGACAGCAACGCGGCCAGCAGGCCGGGCGTGGGTACCCATGTGCCCAGCATGCGCTGTGCGATGCGCGCGATATCGATGCCGGACAATTCGGCCAGTGCCTGCTGCACCAGCCGCTGTGACACCCCCACGCGCAGCGCGCCGGTCAGCAGCTTGTTGAACACCAGCCGCTCGTCGAAGGCAAGCTGTTGCCACGCCTGCGTGATCGCGGCGTGGCGCACCGGCTCGGGTTGATTGGCGACCGGCAGCAGCTTCTGCTCGATCCAGTCGGCGAGCGCGATATCCGCACCGGTCTGCAGCGGATCGTCCATCAGCAGGGTGAGTGTCTCGGCCAGATCGCCGACCTGGTCGTAGCTGTCGTCCACCAGCCACGCCGGTGTGTCGGACATCTCGGCTACCCACGCGCGCAGTTCGGCATTGCCGGCGATCTTCTGCCGCGCACTGGTGACCTTGCCGCCGGCCAACAGGAACAGGGCCCATGCCGCGTCGTGCGCAGGCGCCTGCTGGAAGTAGCGCACCAGCGCAGCGCGCTTGTCGCCGGTGGCGGTGCTGCGGTCCAGTTCGCTGTAAAGCGCGGCGAAGCGTTTCATTCTTCGTCCCCGTAGCCGGTGGCGAAGGCCTCGGCGGCGACACCCCGCTCGCGCAGGAACCGGATCAGCGCATCGGTATTGCCGTGGGTGGCGATGACGCGGCGTGCGCCGGTCTCGGCGATGGTGCGCAGCAGGTCGGGCCAGTCGGCGTGATCGGAGACCACAAAGCCGCGATCGTAGTTGCGCCGGCGGCGGTTGCCACGCACCCGCATCCAGCCCGAGGCAAAGCCCAGCTGCGCGCGCTTGAAGCGGCGCATCCACGCGCTCCCGGCGGCCGAGGGTGGGGCAAGAATCAGCTTGCCGGCGAACTCGGCGCCGCGCGCCTGTTCGCTGACCGGCTCGGTGGCCAACATGGGAATACCGGCCTGGCGATAGACCGCGACACCGGTGGCGATCGCGCCATGCAGCAGGGCGGGCTGGTCATCCAGTGGCAGCAGTTCGGCAAGGATCCGCTGCGCTTTGCCGAGCGCGTAGCACAGCAGCACGGCCGCCTCGCCGCGCGCTTCGCACTCGCGCCGCCAGGCCACGATGTCGGCGGCGACCTGGGCGGTGTCCGGCCAGCGGTAGACCGGCAGGCCGAACGTCGCTTCGGTGATGAAGGTGTCGCAGGGCACCACCTCGAATGGGTCGCAGCTCGGATCGTGCTGGCGCTTGTAGTCGCCCGAGGCCACCCAGACCCGTCCGGCATGCGCGATCCGCACCTGCGCCGAGCCAAGCACATGCCCGGCCGAATGCAGCGAGACGTCGGTGTCGCCCAGCGTGAAGCGCTCACCGTAATCATGTGCGGTGCAGTCCACATCGCCCAGCCGCCAGCGCAGGATCGGCAGGGTCTGTGTGGTGCAGTGGTAGTGGCCCATCCCGTTGCGCGCGTGATCGCCATGGCCGTGCGTGATCACCGCCCGCGGTACCGGGCGCCAGGGATCGATATGGAAATCACCGGCCGGGCAGTAGAGGCCCTCCGGGCGCAGCACCACCAGGTCGTCGTTGTCGGCATCCACGTTCATGCCTGCACTGTGCCGCCGCCCTCGTGCAGGAGGTGAGAATCCGCATGAACGGCGGCCCAGCCGGGGATGCGGCAGAATCGAGGTCTCTGTCTGCAAGGAGGGTGCCCCGATGAGGCCTGCACTGCCCGCGTTCGAGACGCACGAGGTGAGCAACCAGCCGCCGCCCTTCGTGGGCCGCAACCTATGGGCGGACGATGTGGCGCTGGCCGATGCAGTACAGCGCGAAGGCGGCGCTGCGTTCGTGGGCCAGCTGGCGCGGTATGGCGTCCTTGCAGGCGATGAGTTGTATCGGATCGGTTTCGATGCCAACCGCGACCGACCGCGGCTGCGCACGCACGATGCGCAGGGCCATCGCATCGATACGGTCGAGTTCCATCCGGCCTACCACCGGTTGATGACCGCGGCGAAGACGCATGGCGTGGCCGGGCTGTCGTGGCACGACGGCCGTCCTGGCGCACATGTCGCGCGCGCGGCGCTGAGCTATCTGCACCATCAGGCCGAGGCCGGCACCAGTTGTCCGCTGACGATGACCCACGCCGCCGTTGCGGTGCTGCGGCAGGCGCCGTCGCTGGCCGACTGGGCGGACAAGGCGGCAGCCCCGCACTACGACCCGCGCGACGTGCCGATCGCCGACAAGGCCGGGATCACGCTGGGCATGGGCATGACCGAGAAGCAGGGCGGTTCGGACGTGCGCAGCAACACCACCCGCGCCGAGCCCCAGGCCGATGGCCGCTATGCGTTGGTCGGGCACAAGTGGTTCTTTTCCGCGCCGATGTCCGATGGGTTCCTGGTGCTGGCGCAGGCACCGGGTGGCTTGAGTTGTTTCCTGATGCCGCGGCGCCTGGCCGATGGCAACCGCAATGCGTTCCACCTGATGCGTTTGAAAGACAAGCTCGGGGACTGGTCCAACGCCTCCAGCGAAGTGGAGCTGTGCGGGGCCCTGGCGCAGCGTGTCGGCGAGGAAGGGCGAGGGGTGGCGACCATCATCGGCATGGTGATGATGACGCGGCTGGACTGCATGCTTGGCGCCGCGGCGGAAATGCGCATGGCGCTCGCGCAGGCGCTGCATCACACGCGGCACCGCAACAGCTTTGGCAGGCGGTTGTGCGAGCACGCGCTGATGGCCAATGTGCTGGCCGATCTGGCAATCGAGTCTGAAGCGGCCACGGTGTTTGCGATGCGTGTCGCGCGGGCCGTGGACCAGGCCGGCAACGATCCGCAGCAGGCTGCCTTCGCACGCATCACCACCGCCGTGGGCAAGTACTGGGTGTGCAAGCGGGCTGCCGTGTTCGTCAACGAAGCGCAGGAATGCCTCGGTGGCGCCGGCTATGTGGAAGAGTCGATGCTGCCGCGGCTGTATCGGCAGGCCCCGTTGAATTCGATCTGGGAAGGCAGCGGCAACATCCAGTGCCTGGATGTGCTGCGTGCCCTGTCGCGCGAACCACAGGCAATGCAGGCGCTGGACGCCGAGCTCGATGCGGCGGCCGGCGTGGATGCGATCTATGACGCCGCGCTGCGGGTGTTGCGCACGCAGCTGGCGGCAACGCCGGAACAAGCGCAGGCGCGTCGCATCACCGAACGCTTGGCGCTGGTGTTGCAGGCCGCCGTACTGCTGCATGCGCGCAGCCCGAACGCATCGGTCTTCATCCGCTCACGGCTCGGTGCCGAGCATGGGATGGCGTTCGGGACGCTGTCGGCGGATGTGGACTTCGGCGCCGTCCTGAGCCGCGCACTGCCGTAACGCAAACGCCCCCTCCGGGGAGGGGGCGCTGCGACAACCGCAATTCGAACAGCTTGCCTGACTCAGCGCTTGGCTTCGTTGGCGTTCTTCTGCGCGTCGTCGGCAACATCACGCGCCTTGTCGGCCACCTTCTGCGCGGCATCGGCGGTGGAGTCGCTGGCGTGGGCCGCGGCATCCTTGGCAGCGACCTTTGCTTCGCCCGCGGCTTCGGAGGTGGCGGCAGCGGCGCGGTCGAGTGCCTGCTGGGTATCGGCGGCAGCGCGCTCGGACGCGGCAGCCGCGTCATCGGCGGCATTGCGGGTCGCTGCGGCAGCCTTGTCGACGGCTTCGCGCGCGGCGGCGTTGGTGCTATCGGCTGCCTGGGCGGCATCGCGACGGGCCTGTTCGGCCTCCGGGCCCTTGCACGCGGCCAGGCCGAGCAGCAGGGAAGCGGCCAGCAGGGAGGTGGTCAACGGACGGATCTTCATGTGGCGCTCCGGTAAGGCGATGGATGGGAGGCCAGCCTATTCATGCGTCTGTGAAGAACCGGTGGGTGGCGGGGCCTGCTCAACACGCGCCCAAAGAAAAAGCCGCTGGCGAACCAGCGGCTTCTTCAGACTTGCTTGAAGAAAGAAGTTATTACTTCTTGGCTTCTTCAGCAGCGTCCTTGGCCTTCTCGGCGGTGCCTTCGGCAGCCTTGGCAGCGTCGGCAGCCTGGTCGGCAGCAGCGTCGGTGGCAGCGCCAGCAGCCTGGGCAGCGGCATCAGCCGAAGCGTCAGCAGCGGTGGTGGCGGTGTCAGCAGCAGCCTGGGCAGCGTCAGCAGCCGGGGCGCCAGCAGCAGCGGCCTGGTCGGCAGCGGCCTGGGCGTCAGCGGCAGCTTCGTTGGCCGAAGCGGCGGCGTCAGCAGCCTGCTCCTGCTTCGAGCAGGCGGTCAGAGCCAGGCCCAGGGCCATTGCGATCAGCAGCTTGTTGATGCTCATTGTTGTGAATCCTCGTCGTTAGATTAGGCAACGCGCTATTGCGCGCCCGACAACATGATGACAAGCCAAGATTGGCTGTCAAGCGATCGCGCATTCAGTTTTGAGAAATGCGCGTTAAATCAAATCAAATCAATTCGATAGCGATGGCGGTTGCTTCGCCGCCGCCAATGCACAGGGTAGCAATTCCGCGCTTGGCCTCACGCTTGCGCAATGCGTTCACCAGTGTGACCACCAAGCGCGCACCCGAGGCACCGATGGGATGGCCCAGTGCGCAGGCGCCGCCGTTGACGTTGACCTTGTCATGCGGGATGCCCAGTTCGCGGATCGGCGCCATCGCCACGACGGCGAAGGCCTCGTTGATCTCGAACAGGTCCACCTGGTCCAGCGTCCAGCCGGTTTTTTCCAGCAGCTTCTGGATCGCTCCGATCGGGGCGGTGGTGAACCACTCCGGCGCCTGCGAATGTGTGGCGTGTCCGACGATGCGGGCCAGCGGCTGGAGCCCGCGGGCGGCGGCGTCCTCTTCGGTCAGCAGCACCACGGCAGCAGCGCCGTCGGAGATGCTCGAGGAACTGGCCGCGGTGACCGTGCCGTCCTTCTTGAAGGCCGGACGCAGGGTCGGGATCTTGGTGACGTCCGAACGGCCCGGCTGCTCGTCCTGCGCGAACTCGACCTCGCCCTTGCGGGTGCTCACCTTCACCGGCACGATTTCATCGTCGAACGCGCCATTGGCCTGCGCAGCCAGCGCGCGGCGCACGGATTCGATGGCGAAGGCATCCTGCTCCTCGCGGCTGACCTGGAACTTGTCGACGGTGCACTCGGCGAACTCGCCCATTGCTTTGCCGTCATAAGCGTTGACCAGGCCGTCGTGGGCCATGTGGTCGACCGCCTGGAAATTGCCGAAGCGGTTGCCGGTACGCGAGTTGGGGAGCATGTGCGGGGCGTTGGACATCGATTCCATGCCGCCGGCAACCACGATGCTGGCCGAGCCGGCCTTGATCAGGTCATGCCCCAGCATGATGGCCTTCATGCCCGAGCCGCACACCTTGTTGAGGGTGGTGGCGCCGGTGGAGACCGGAATCCCGGCGGCGATCGCGGCCTGGCGGGCCGGCGCCTGGCCGAGATTGGCCGGCAGCACGCAGCCCATGATCACTTCGGAAACGTCCGCAGCCGGGATCCCGGATTGTTCCAGGGCCGCGGCGATCGCGGTGGACCCGAGGGTCGGGGTCGGCACGCCATTGAACTGGCCCAGGAAGGAGCCGATGGCGGTGCGCTTGGCGGCGGCGATGACGATGTTGGACATGTGCAATCTCTTTGATGCGTGAGCGAAGAGCGGAATGGGAACGCGGGCGTTGGAAGCCGACGCATTTCCCGGCAGACTGCGTGGGGGTCGGTCCAGTATAGAGGGTCGGCATTGACCGCCGGTGTCTGCCCGGGAGGCCGACAGGTGGGGAAGGTCCATTCACAAGGGGAGCGGGGATGAAACAGGTTGTGATCGGCAGGTCGGCCCTGGCCGCGGCATTGGCCTTGGCGTTGAGCGCGTGCGGAGGCGGGGGCAGCAATGTCCGCGGGGACCTGGAGCCGTCGCCTCCACCGACCACCCCGCCGACGCCGCCCCCTACCACCCCACCGACGCCACCGCCGACCACGGCACCGCCGGCACAGCCGGCCTTCGATGCGCACCTGAGCATCATCCAGGCCGGGCCCGCGCAGGCGGCCGGCTGGACTGGCGCGGGCGTGCGCATCGGCGTGGTCGATTCAGGCGTCAACCGCAGTCATCCGGCGCTCAACGGGCGCGTCGTGGCCAGTTACAACTACGTCGATCCGCGGGTGAACAACCTCAACGTGGACGACGTGGTCGGGCATGGCACCGTGGTGTCCCAGCTGGCTGCCGGTCGGCGGGTCGGGAGCTGGCCAGGCGGTGTGGCCACGGACGCGCAGATCGTGTCGGCACGGATCATCGCCGACAAAAGCCCGGTCGATGATGGTTCCGGCAGCGGCAACCAGGTCAGCGGTGCGCTGGGCCTGGCGCCGGTGCACCAGGATCTGATCAATGCCGGCGTCAAGATCATGAACAACTCGTGGGGCGGTCTGTACTGGACCAATCCGGCCGCCACCGCGCCGATCGCCCAGGAGTACCGTCCCTTCATCATCGGCAATGGCGGCCTGGTGGTGTTCGCAACCGGCAACGAGAGCAAGGCCAATCCGTCCAGCATGGCGGCACTGCCCAGCCAGCCGGGTACCGGCGGCAGCCTGCCGGCAGCGGATCTGGAGCGTGGCTGGCTCAGCGTGACCGCGGTCGATACCGCGGACCCGAGCAGGCTGGCCTCCTATGCCAACGCGTGCGGCGTGGCGGCACGCTATTGCCTTGCCGCCCCCGGCACCGCAGCGTATGTGGATCCGGCCAACACCGGCGGCACGCCCACGTACTACTACGGCTCGGGCACGTCCTATGCAGCGCCGCTGGTCTCCGGCGCGGCCGCGCTGGTGTGGCAGAAGTACCCGTACTTCACCAATGACCTGGTGCGTCAGACCCTGCTCGGCACGGCGACCGATCTCGGCGCAGGCGGCGTGGACAGCACGTTCGGCTATGGCCTGCTCAACATCGCCAAGGCGATCAACGGGCCGGCCCGGTTCGACTGGGGTGACGTCACCGCCAATGTCGCGACGGTCGGTCTGGACTCGGTATGGGCCAACGACATCAGCGGCACGGGCGGGTTGATCAAGCAGGGCATCGGATCACTGACGCTGGCCGGTTCCAATACCTACAGCGGGGACACCCGCATCGAGCGTGGCACGCTCGCGCTGCGCGGGGGGGCGTCGATCACCTCCGATGTCCTGATCGTGCCGCAGGCCGATGCACCCGGCAACGCCGCCCTGCAGTTCATGAACGGCACGACGCGGGTGGCTGGCAACGTGGACAACGGTGCCAGCGTGATCCTCCGCAGCGCCAACATCGATGCCACTGTCGAGGGCAATTACGTGCAGCGTGCCGGTGCACAGCTGGTGGTGGCGCTGGGTGCCAATGCGCTCAAGGTCACCGGCACGGCGTCGCTGGCGGGCAATGTGCACGTGGACAGCATCCTCAGCGGTTACGTGCCCGCCGATGGACGCTCCCAGGCGCTGCTGCAGGCCGAGGGTGGCGTGAGCGGCACGTTTGCCGGCGTGACCAATGCGCTGGCGACGGGCACGCTGCTTCAGACCAGCCTGCGCTATCAAAGCAACGACGTCAGCCTGATCACCGACCGGATCAATGTCATCAGTGCGACCCAGCAGGCCGGTCTGAGCGGGATTACGCTGGCCTCGGCGGCCCGGGTGGAATCGGCGTTCGAAGTCCTCGATGGCAGCGGTGGCGCGCTCACCGGCTTCGCGGGGGCGGCCGGTGAGCTGCAGCGTGTGGAGGGTGCCGGTGCGTTGCAGGCGAGCCTAGACAGCCTGTCCGGCAAGGCCCATGCGCTGGCCACCGCATCGACCTTCGACAGCATCGACATGAACCGCCGTGCGCTGTCGGCCCGCGTTGGCGAGGTGCAGGCCGCACCGCGTCTGCGCGGTACCTGGCAAAGCGCGCTGGGCGAGGCGGGGCAGGGCAGCTTCGCCGGCAACGGCGTGGCCACCCGGGGCTGGATGATGGGCCAGGACATGGCGCTGGGCAGCCACGGCATGCTCGGGTTCGCGTTCGGTGAAACGCGCAGCTTCGGCGGCCGTGACTGGGGCAGCGACCGTGGGCGCGACCGCCAGTCGCAGGCGCAGTTGTATGCAGGCTGGGGCACCGGCCGCGCCTATGCGATGGGGCAGCTGGGGGCAGGCCAGTTCACGCGCGAGATCGACCGCCAGTTGCTGCTCGGCGCGGGCCAATACGGTGTCAACGCACGCTATGGCGGCAGCTTCAGTGCGGCCAGCGTGGAATCGGGATATCGCTTCGGCAATGCCGTCGCGTCGCTGACCCCCTATCTGGGCGCGGAGTATGCCCGCGTGGACAGCGACGGTTTCAGCGAGCAGGGCGGCATGGGCTTCGGCCTGCGGACGCTCGATGCGGTCAGTACGCGCACCCAGGCCTTGATCGGCATGCGTGCCGAGCGTCGCTGGGGTGGGTGGTCGCTGCGCGGCTATGCCGAGTGGCAGCAGCACCTGGCCAGTACGGGACAGGTGCAGGAGGCCAGTTTCGTGGGCGTGGAGGCCTGGGCGCCACTGTCCGGCCTGCAGCCGGCGCGCTCGGGCGGCCTGTTCGGGCTGTCCGTGGAATCGTGGTTGAGCCGCAACACGCGCCTGGCGTTCGGCTATGACCAGCGGTTCGGCCCGCGGGGCGATCTGCGCCAGGTGCAGCTGCGCTACTCGGCCGGGTTCTGAGGGCGGGCCCCACCGCGAGGTGCGCTACAAAAAAGAGGGCGCGATCCATGATCGCGCCCTCGTCGTTTTGATCGCCGCAGCAGATCAGTTGCCGCGCAGCGTTCCCAGCCGCGGCGTGGCGCGGCCCAGTGGCATCTTCAACTTGCCGATCGACAGGATGCGCGACTCGGCGATCTGATCGGCGGCGCGCTGTGGCGCGATGCCTTCGCTCTGCGACAGCGCGAAGATGCGGCCCAGGTTGTGGTAAATGCTGCGGATCAGGCGCATCGCACGCTCGCGGTTGTAGCCGTCGATTTCCAGCGAGACGTTCATCACGCCGCCGGCGTTGACCGCGTAATCGGGCGCGTAGAGGATGCCGCGCGCATGCAGCTCGTCACCCACGTCCAGGCTGGAGAGCTGGTTGTTGGCGGTGCCGCAGACGATCTTGCACTTCAGGCGCGGCAGCGTCTCCGGGTTGATCGCACCTTCCAGGGCGCAGGGCGCGAAGATGTCGGCATTGACGTCGTAGATGTCCTCCGGCTTGACGGCTTCGGCACCGTATTCGGTCACCGCACGCTCGACCCGCGCGCTGTCCAGGTCGCTGACGTACAGCTTGGCGCCGCGGTCGCGCAGCAGCTTCACCAGTTCCATGCCGATGTGGCCCAGGCCCTGCACCGCGATGCTGGCCTTGCCGACTTCCTCATGGCCCAGCTTGTGCTGCATCGAGGCCATCAACGCCTGCAGTGCGCCGTACGCGGTGAACGGTGCCGGATCGCCGGAGCCGCCATGCACCTGGTGTACGCCGGTGACGTACTCGCTTTCCAGGTAGATGTTCTCCATGTCGTTGACGTCGGTGCCGACATCTTCGGCGGTGATGTAACGCCCGCCCAGCGAATCCACGTAACGACCGAACGCGCGGAACAGCACTTCGGTCTTGTCGCGCTTGGGGTCACCGATGATCACGGCTTTGCCACCGCCTACGTTGAGGCCGGCCAGCGCGTTCTTGTAGGTCATGGTGCGGCTCAGCCGCAGCGCATCTTCCAGGGCCTCGTCAGTGCTGGCGTAGGGACGCATGCGCACACCGCCCAGGGCTGGGCCCAGCGTGGTGTTGTGGATCGCGATGATCGCCCTCAGGCCGGCATCGCGGTTGTGGCAGAACACCACTTGCTCGTGACCGGTAGATTCGAGGGTTTCAAATAACATGGTGGCTCCGATGGTGCGAACGGTGGCGAACAGCGGCGAACGCGCCAGCAAAAGGTGGGGTGTAAAACAAAAAAAGCGACGTCGTCGGGTCTCGGACGGGTCGCGCGGCGCCATTCTAGAGCATTCCGCCGGAGGGTGGTGTCAGGGTTCCCCTGCGGGGGGCATGGCCACCGCCATTAAAGTTGCTGACATGCAGGCCGATGCCGTCGCAAGGGTGTGCATCACCGGCAATCGCAGGACGGATCACGTGGGCGCAGTCGCAACAAGGCAAGTGCGGTATCCCACGTGGCCAGGAGCCCTGGCGTGACGGGCGCAGTCTTCCTCGCGGTCGTGGTGGCAGCCCTGCTGGGTGGGGGGCTGCTGCTCCGCCGCCGGCGTGCGGCGGCGGCCCCGGCGCCCGCCCGCGCGGTAAGCGGGCACTACTCGGCAACCGCGGCCGCTGGCGCGCCCCTGCACCAGGCAGCCGATCCCGTGGCGGCCCTGCAGGTGGGCCTGCACGCGCTCGCTCTGGTGCCGCGCAGTGGCGATCCGGCCGATGCGGCGGTCGGCCATTCGGTCGAGCTGCGCGATGCGGTCACCGCGTCCCTGCTGGCCCGGGACTGGTCGGCCAAGCATCTGCCGCGTCGCCCGCAACTGCTGCCGCAGCTGATCCAGACCGTCAACGACAGCGACGCCTCCGCCCGCGCCATGGCCAGCATCATCGGGCAGGATCCGGTGCTGACCGGCAACCTGCTGCGGATCGCCAACAGTCCCGTCTACCGGGTGCAGGCCAAGCCGGTGGAAACCCTGCAGCGTGCCGTCACCCTGGTCGGCATCGACGGGATCCGCCAGATCATCAGCGCGGTGCTGGTGCAGCCGGTGATGCAGCTGCAGTGCGACGCGTTTCCGCAGTTCAGCGCGGTGATCTGGGAGCATGCGCTGCTGGCCTCGCGCGTCGCCGCCGACCATGCGCGCACGGTGACCCATGAGGACGGTTTCGCTGCGCAGTGGCTCGGCCTCACTCAAGGGCTCGGCGCGGCGCTGGTGATGCGCCACCTGCTCGATGCCTGCGCGCAACAGCAGGTGGCCGCGCCGCCGCGCGTGCTGGCCGCCGACCTGCTCGACAGCTGGACCCTGCCGGTGGCGAGCCGGATTGCCGCGGCATGGGAGTTGCCCAAGGCCGTGCATGATGCCCTGATCCGCCAGAGTGGCAGTGGCCTGGCCGCCAGCCTGCGTTTCGCGCGGGCGGTGGCCGCGGCCAGCCTGCTGTGCCGCCATGGTCAGATCGGGCAGGTCCAGGCACTGGCCTGGCTGGAACAACTGGACGACACGCCGCCGCATGCGCTGCAGTGGATCTGGCGTCGCGTACACGGACGCTCGGTGGAAACGCTGGAGGGCGATGAGCCCGGATTCGAGGTGGCGCAGGCCGGCTAAGCTAGAGCTGCGATTCCAGCGGCAGCCAGCTGATCGCGCGTGCGCTGGCCCGCAGCCAGACGCCGGCCTCCGGCTCGGTGTACAGCCAATGCGGCGGCTGCGCATCACGCTCCAGCCAGCGAACCTTGTCATCCGGCCCCAGCGCCACCCAATAGCTCTGGCGCGGGTCGGCCAGGTGCAGGTATTCCTCGCGCAGCTTCCCCGCCAGCACGGGATCGTCGAACAGTACGCCCATCTCGGTGTTGAGATAGGCCGAGCGGGGGTCCAGATTGAACGAACCGACGAAGCCGCGCTGGTCATCGATCATGAAGGCCTTGGTGTGCAGGCTGGCGCCGCTGCTGCCGAACAGGCCGCCGCCATCGACATTGCCACGTGATTTGAGCTCGTACAGCTGCACGCCACTGCGCAGCAGTGGGGCGCGGTAATGCATGTAACCGCTGTGCACGGCAGCCACGTCATTGGCGGCCAGGGAGTTGGTGATGACCGCGACCTGGGCCCCGCGCGCGACCATCGCACCCAGCCCTTCGGTGCCGTCCTCACCAGGAACGAAGTAGGGCGAGATCAGCAGGGCTTTATGCCGTGCGCTTTCCAGTTCCTGCACCAGGCGCGTGACCAGCCAACCGGCCTGATCGTCGCGGCGGTGCTTCATCGGCGGGTCCGAGGCGATTTCCACGTGGTCCGTCCAGTGAAGACCCAGCGTATCGCGGTAGTACGATTTCTCCGCCTGCGAGCGCGCCACGCGTTCCAGGTAAGGCTTGGCACTGTCCAGCCGCGCTTCGTGCTCGCTTTCGCGGATCAGCAGGCGCAGCTGCGGTTCGGTATAGAACGCCAGTGCACGGATCGGCACGGCGGTATCGCTGTTCCAGTAATCGTCGAAAATCGTGTTGGCCTGCTGCACCGCTTCGCCGGCCACCAGCAGGTCCAGGTCGCGGAAGTTCACGTCCGGGCGCGCGCTGAAATACTCCTCGCCGATGTTGCGGCCACCGACGATCGCCACGCGCCCGTCGGCGATCCATGACTTGTTGTGCATCCGGTGGTTGACGCTGAAAACGCGCTGCACCATCTCGACCAGGCGCCAGAGCCCGCTGCGGTTGCGGAACGGGTTGTACAGGCGGATCTCGATGTTGGGGTGCGCATCGAGCGCCATCATCAGCGCGTCCTTGTCCTGTGCGTTCATGTCATCGAGCAGGATGCGGACCCGCACGCCGCGCTCGGCCGCGCGGTACAGCTCGTTGGCCATGAGATGGCCGATCAGATCGTCGTGCCAGATGTAGTACTGCAGGTCCAGGCTGCGCCCGGCGTGCTGGGTGATCACCGCGCGCGCGGCGTACGCATCCAGTCCATCGGACAGGAAGGCCACACCGCTCTGGCCAGGATGCTCGGCCTGCAGGCGGGCCAGCTCGCGATCGATCGCGGTCTGGTCAGCCTGCGTGGGCAGCACCGTGGAACGCTCACCCAGGGCCTGCGGGGTGAGGTGGTCGGCCAGCAGCAAGCCGCTCAGGACCAGCAGGATCAGCAGGGCGAAGACGATCCCCAGCCAGCGCAGCAGCCGGCGCCAGAACGGTTTTTTATCGGTCATGCCCTGATCGTAAGCGGCGCGGGCGTGCAGCGCGAGCGCTGGCGCGGTTCAGAAGCGCTCGTCCGGCGCCAGGTAACGCCATTGGCCCGGCGCCAGTTTCCCCATCGCCACGCGGCCGATGCGCAGGCGGCGGATGCTGATGACCTCCAGCGCGACCTGGGCGCACATGTCGCGCAACTGGCCCGGATGCACCGGCTTGATCGCAAAGCGCAGGCGGGTTTCGTTCTGCCAGCTCACCTTGCACGGTGGCAACGGCCAGCTGCGGAAGCTCAGCCCGTGCGCGAGGCGCTTCATGCCATAGGGCGCCAGCTCGCCACTGACTTCCACCAGGTATTCCTGCTCCAGCGTTGCACCGCGATCCTTCAGGTGCGAGATCACGCGTCCGTCCTGGCTGACCACGACCAGGCCGCTTTCGTCATCGGACAGCGGCATCACCAGTTGCAGGGCGTGGAAATGCCGCTGCAGCAGGGTCACACCGGTGGCATCGAGTTCACTGCGGGTGTCCGGGGTGACCAGCGCGCACAATTCGTCCGAGCGCATGCCGGCCGGCTTGTGCAGCAGCATGCTCACGGTCTCGGTGCGGGTCGCCTCGGCGTTCTCGCGCAGCACGATGTCCTCGTCGGTGACCATCGTCTGCGGCTGTTCGACCACCTTGCCGTTGACGGTCACCCAGCCGCCTTCGATATAGCGCTGGGCGTCGCCACGGGAGCAGCCGATCAGGCTGGTCAGGCGTTTGTCGAGTCGGATCGGGTCGGTCATCGGGCAGGCAACATAAAACGGGAAGCGGGCGGGGAGTGTACTGGCTGGGGCCCGGCGCTGCGCGATGCTGGACGCCGCGGCTCAGGCCGGCGTGCGTTCCAGGTGGGTCAGGTACAGGCGCAGATCGAACTCCAGCTGGTGGTAATCCGCTTCCATGTGGGTGCACAACTGGTAGAACGCCTTGTTGTGGTCCGATTCCTTCAGATGGGCCAGCTCGTGCACCACGATCATCTTCAGGAACGGCGCCGGCGCCTCGCGGAACACCGTGGCGATGCGGATCTCGCGGCTGGCCTTGAGCCGGCTGCCCTGTACCCGCGAGACCGTGGTGTGGGTGCCCAGGGCGTGCTTGAGCACCTGCAGCCGGCTGTCATAGATCACCTTGGACAGCGGCGCGGACTGGCGCAGGTAGCGCTCTTTCAGGCCCTGGGTGTAGTCGTAGAGCTGGCGGTCGTTGCGCACCGTATGCAGTTCGGCGTAGCGCCGCTCCAGCCACGGCCCCAGCCGGTCGCCCGCGATCAGCTCGCGCACCTGCTGCTGCAGGGCGTCGGGGTAGCCAGCGAGGTACTTCAGGGCGGTCATGGGGCGGTTGGGACGGGGCGGGCAGACCAGTATGATGGCCCCCGGAATCCCGCAACAACAGATGCTAGGCGTATGGCGAAGGCAAATCCCCTGCAGGAGCAGCTGCTCAAGGCTGGGCTGGTCAAGAAATCCCAGGTCTCCCAGGCCGCCCGTGAACAGGTGAAAGCCCGTCACGGCAAGGCCCCGGTCGCGCCCAGCGAAAGCCAGCGCGAGGCCGATCGTCTGCGCGCGGAAAAGGCCGAGCGCGATCGTGCGCTGGAAGCCGAGCGCAAGGCCAAGGCCCACGCCCAGGAACGGCAGGCCCAGGTGCGCCAGATCGTCGAAGCGCACAAGATCAAGCGTGAAGGCGAAAGCGAGTACCGCTTCAATGACGGCACCCTGATCCGCACGATGCTGGTCAACACCGTGCTGCGTCGCCAGCTGGCCTCGGGCAGCCTGGTGATCGTCCGCCATGGCGACGGCTTCGAACTGCTGCCGCGGGCGGCGGCCGAGAAGGTCCGCGAGCGCGACGCCAGCGTGATCGTGCTCGACAACAGCCAGCCGGGCAGCGAGCCCAGCACCGGCAACGCCGAGGACGATGCGTACTACGCCCAGTTCCAGGTGCCTGACGACCTGGTCTGGTAAGCCACGTCTGAAGCGTTCACCCGGCGCCGCCGGCGTTCAGCCCCACGTCGGCTGGGCGCGGAGGCCCGGGTCTATGCTGGTGCTCTGAAACCGGCATGGGAGACACATCATGGCGACAGGTTGGGCAGGCGACGGTGCCGTCCAGGATCAGATCGACGCCACTGTCGATGAAGCCATCCAGCGGGCCCGCGCGCAGCTGCGCGATGGCCCCGGACTGACCCACTGCGAACACTGCGGGGCGCCCATTCCCGAGGCGCGGCGCAAGGCCGTGCCCGGCGTGCGCCTGTGCGTGCGCTGCCAGGAAGAAGAGGATGCTGCCCAGCAGGAAGGCAGCGGCTACAACCGTCGTGGCAGCAAGGACAGCCAACTGCGCTAGGTATCGATACTGCGGCGGGGACTCAACCGTCCCCTTGAATCCCACCCGGCGCCTGCGAGGGATCACGCCAGCGGCGCACGGTGCGCTGGAAGAACATGTTGTTGGGCATCTGCAGGACCGTGCCTTCGTGCCCGCTGCCGGTTTCCTGCAACGTGGTGTAGATCAGATTGATGTCGATCACGCGGCCCTTGAGTCCAGGCTTCTCACCGTTCTCCAGCAGCTCGATGTAATCGTGCAGGCGGAACGGCCGCGTGGTGAAGATCAGCAGCGTGCAGAAGATGTTGGACAGCACGCTCCACGCGGCGAAGAACGCTACCGCGCCGACCGCGGCGAACCCGGTGAAGGCGGTCCAAAGCACTGTTGCCGAGACGCCCACGATGTTGAGCACGATCAGCAGCACGGTGAAATACACCACGAAGGTGAACACCCGACGTGCGCCCATGATCATTTCCGGCGGGAGTGTGTAGTGCTCACCCACGCGGCGGATGAGCCGCCGGGCCACCAGCCGCAGCAGCCAGGCCACCAGCAGCGTCACCAGAATCTGCAGGGCGGGGACCCCGTAATGCAGCCACTCGTGGGTCCAGGCGGGCAGATGGTCTTTCATGGAGGCGGAATTCCTTTGCAGCGATAGTGCCGATCCCGCCATGGTAATGCCGATGCGCGTCATCGCATCGTGGTGCCGGCTTACGGCTGGGGGCGGCCGTACACATCGAATGCAGCGATCATCGCCGACGCACACAGCGGCGCGTTCTGCGCGTACTGCACGCAGACATCGGGCGCTTGGGGCCTCAACGTGACCTGGATCTGCAGCGGACTCCACGGCAGCGTGCAGCCGGTGGCCAGCGAGAGCAGCAGGGCCAGGCAACTGGAAGACATGGGAATACTCCTTGGCGGGCGCCGGTAGTGACACAGGCTTGGATGCCGTGTCGGGCAGGAAGGTTTAAAGGCCGCGCAGAAAAAGAAAGTCAGCACGGGCTTAAACCTTTTCCATGCCCCCCGCATCCAACGGATATGCTCGACACGACCATGCCCGCCTCCAGCGCCACGACCCAGGCCGATGCCGCCGATGACCACGCCCTCGTGCGTGCCGCGGCGGCCGGAGACGTGACCGCATACGAACGCATCTACCGGCGGCATTCGCCGCGTGTGTATGCCGTGCTGTGGCGCCTGTGCGGTGGCCACGCGGCCCGCGCCGAGGATGCCCTGCAGGAGGCCTTCCTGCACGCATGGCGCGCACTGCCGGGCTTCCGTTTCGAAAGCAGCCTGGGCACGTGGCTGCACCGCCTGGGGGTCAACGCAGCACTCATGGAACTGCGCGCCAATGCCACCGGCGATGCGCGCGATGCCGGCGAGGAAGGCTGGGAATCGCTGGCGATGCTGCCGGCCCAGGACCGCTGCGCCGGCACCGCCATGGACTTGGAGCGCGCGCTGGAAACACTGCCGCCGCGAGCCCGCGCGGTACTGGTCCTGCATGACATCGAAGGGTGGAAACACCAGGAAATCGCCGACCAGCTGCAGATGGCGGTCGGCAGTTCCAAAGCACAGTTGCACCGTGCGCGCAGCCTGCTGCGTGCACGCCTAGGAGAAACCGCATGACGCCCCATGATGCCGATCACGACGACCTGACCGCACGCCTGCGTGCCTTGCCCACCGAGCGCGTTCCGCCGGCGCGGGTCTGGCAGGGCATCGCGGCACAGTTGCCGGCACCGCTCACGGCACCGTCCACGCCGATCGCCACCGTTTCGCTGGCCGCACACCGGTCCCGCCGCCAGCGCTGGCCCCTGCGGGTAGGCCTGGGCCTGGCCGCCGCACTGGCCGTGCTGATGGTGGTGCCCACGCCGGTTCCGCACACGCCGGCACCGTCGCTGCTGCAGCGCCAGGCTGACGCGATGGCCGGCGAGTACCAGCAGGCCATCGCCGCCTTGCCCAGTGCCGATGTCACCGATGAGTGGCGCCCGGCTCTGCATGAACTCGATGCCAGTGCGGACACCATCCGCGCGGCCATCGCTGAAAACCCCCGCTCGCGCTATCTGCTCGGGCAACTGCAGCGTACCTATGCGCTGCGGCTGGAACTCACCCAGCAGGCGGTGCTGTCCGCCGGCCTGCCCACTTGAAGGAGAACCCCATGCGCATTCCTCTGTCCCTGATCGCCGCCCTGGCTCTGTGCCTGCCGCTCGTCGCCCAGGCTGCCACCAACGTCAATGAACGCCATCCACTGGGCGCCGGCGGCCGCGTGGAGATCAGCAACATCGCGGGCAAAGTCACCGTGCGCGGCTGGGATCGCAGCGACGTGGCGTTGACCGGTTCGATGGCAGACGGGCTCACCCTCAAGCAGGACAGGAGCAGCAACCGTGTGCGCTGGGAAGTGGAATACCCGCGTGGCCGAAGCAATGGCGGGGCGACTCTGGAACTGCGCGTGCCGCGTTCGGTGGAAGTGCAGTTGGGGACCGTCAGCGCGGACATCGACGTGGCCGACATCGACGTGCGCCGCCTGCAGGCCAACAGCGTCAGTGGCAGCATCACCGCGGCCGGGCGCAGCGGCGAGACCACCTTGAACACGGTCAGCGGCGGCATCCGCTCGCAGCTGCAGACGCCGCGGTTGGACGCGCGCACGGTCAGTGGCCAGTTGCTGGCCGGTGGCGGGGCGTCGGGAGATGTGGCGGCCGAATCGGTCTCCGGCCGGGTCAACGTCAACGCCGGACGGGTCCAGCGGCTGGCGGTGGAAACCGTCTCGGGCAGCCTGGACGTGAGCGCGACCGGCATGGCGCCGGGCGGCAAGGTGACGATGCAGACGGTCAGCGGTTCGGTCGCGCTGAAGCTGCCGGCCAATGTGTCGGCGCAGTTGAACGTCAAGACGTTCAGTGGTGGCATCCAGTCCGACGCCGGGCAGGTGGAAAAGCCGCGCTATGGTCCGGGCCGCAGCCTGGATGCGCGTCTGGGATCGGGGGATGGGGATATTTCGATCAACGCCCATTCGGGGAGCGTGCGGGTCAGCCTGGGCCGCTGAGTGCGGCCACCGCACCGGCCAATGCCGGTGCGGTCGGCAGCAACGTCAGCCGGCTTTCTTCAGCGCCAGGGTATTGCCCAGCACTTCGATCTTGCCGCCACCTTTACGGAAGGCAGCCAGATCCGCAGCGATGCTCTGGCTGCTGACGGCGGAGTTGGACCCTTGCTTGCGGTCGACGCGAACGGTGTTGCTTGCCTTGGGGGAGGTCTTTGGCGTACGAGCCATGGATGCTCCTGCTATGGATGAAGCGTGGAAGAAAACGTCGACAGATCGTGCTCTTGTCGACGGTAGTCCTGCCGCACGAGGCGGCAATCATCGCCGCCCATGTCGAACTGGCGGCAGATCGCGGGTCGCTGCGAATAGATCGTGCAGCGCAGGTGATACGGGTCGATCGCAGCGCACCAGCCTTCTTCATTGCGTGCCATCACCGTGCCGCCACGCGCATCGGTGTCCAGCAGGTAGCCGGGCACGTTGTCGTCAGGCATGACGGTGACAGTGAGCCGACAGCACACCGCGTCGCAACGACGGCAATCGATGGGGTCGGGCTCGGACGATGTAAGGAGTGCAGCCAGGCGTTCGCCCAATCTGAGTGTCTCTTGGCGGCTCGGGGTGCAGCAGGCTGTGAACGAGCCGGATCACAGCGATGAGCGATCCCGGCACCGCGGACAGGTCCAGACGGTGGCAGCATCGAAGAAGACGGTGGCCAGCAAGGCCAGGAGAGTGTTGCTTGTTGCGTCAAGCGCATTGCGCTTTGAAGCCGAAAGATGATAGCGCTTTCGGCGTAACGTTTTGTTAATAAGGCCTTTCGGACCTCTTCAGGCCTTGTGGGACAAGGCCTTGCGTTGCCGGTGGATCAGTTGGCGGCGGCCAATGCCAGCCCGTGGACCACGCCGAAAGACGGATTTCCGCGGACCAGGGTCGAGCCCGGGAACGCGTTGGCCACCGCCTGCCGCAGGTAGCCGGCGCGCGACATGCCGCCGGTCAGGAACACCGCTGCCGGGTCGTGGCCGATGTCGCTGCGCACCTGCTCCAGCAGGGCGGTCAGCTCGCCCAGATAGCCGCCTGCGGCGGTTTCCAGGCGCTCGGCATCGATCTGGACCTGCAGCCCGCGTTCGATGAAGTCCAGCGCGCTGTCGTGGCTGGACACGCTGCTCAGGGCGATCTTGCAGCGCTCGACTTCACGGTACAGGCGCGCGGTATTGCCGGTGTCCTGCAGCGCGGTCAGGCGCGGGCCGAACGGCGCGTCCACATCGCGGTAGGTGTGCTGGCGGAAATCGCGCTGGCGGGTCATGTCCTGCACCATCGCCGCTTCCACGTAGTGGTGCGCCGGCACGCGGGTGATGCCGCGGCCGAACAACGGCATGTAGCCGCCCAGGCTCAGCGCCAGATCGATATCGGTACCGCCGCGGGCGATACCCCAGGCGCGGTGGATGGTCGGGGCCTGGCCGCCGCCTACGCGCGCGTGGGCGACGTCGGTGGTACCACCGCCGATGTCCACCACCACCGCATCGTGCTCCTGCGGGCTCTCGGCGTGGTAATGCATCGCCGCGGCCGCCGGTTCTTCGAGGAAATCGATGCTGTCAAAGCCCGCCGCGATCGCCGCGCCGTGCAGAATCTCGAGCGCCTGCGCGTTGCCGGCCTCGCCGATCGAACTGCGGAACTGGACCGGGCGGCCCAGGGTGGCGGTGCGGATCGGCGTATCCAGCTGGCGCGAGGCGGTCAGGCGGATGTGCTCGAGGATGTGCGTTGCGATGCCGGCGATGGTCTGGCGCGCGCGCGGGTGCAGGTTGTAGCCGAGCATCGACTTCGGGCTCTGCACCAGGTTGCCTTCGTTCTCTTCGAAGTAGGCTTCCAGCGCGTCATCGCCGTAGACCGCGTTCTGCAGCAGGGTGGTGGAGCTGAGCGGGGCACGCATCTGCTCTTCCATCCACTGCCGGCGCACCACGCGCAGGGCCTCGCGGCGCAGTGCATCGGGGGTGCGCTCCTGGCCGGCGGCACGGGCATCGCGCGCGGCCGCGTCGACCAGCCGGGCCAGGTCGTGCTCCAGCGCCGGGGTCAGTTCGAAGTCGTTCGGGTCGCGCATCACCTCGGGGAAATACACCGTGGTGCGGAACTGTTCGGCCTGGCCGAACTGGATCGGCACGACCTTGCCGTCGATCACCACGGCGGCGGCGGAGTTGCTGGTGCCAAAGTCGATGCCGAGTTTCATGCGCGGGCCGGGCCGGTGGTCAGGGGGCGCGCACTTTGCGGCAACGCGTCCGCCGACGCAAGGGCAGACGGTAACGGGCGGTTACAATACCGGCCGTTTCGTAACCGAAGAGCTGTCGATGTCCGCCATTCCCGCCTGCCCGCAGTGCACCCTGGAAAACACCTATGCCGATGGCGCGCTGTTCATCTGCGCGGACTGCGGCCACGAGTGGGCGGCCGGTGACGGTGGCGGCGATGCCCTGGTGGTGCGCGACAGCAACGGCAACGTGCTGGCCGCCGGCGATACCGTGACTGTGATCAAGGATCTGAAGGTCAAGGGATCCTCCATCCCGCTCAAGCAGGGCACCGTGATCCGCAACATCCGCCTGGTCGAGGACGATGCCGAGCATATCGAAGGCAACTCGGAGAAGATCAAGGGTCTGGTCCTGAAGACCTGCTTCCTCAAGAAGGCCTGAGCCGGCTCAGTGGGCGTTGGTGCCACGCTGGCGCCAGCGCTGCAGGCTGTCCAGCTTGGCCTGGTAGCGGGAGGTGACCGCATCGCCGTTCTCCCCCGCCAGGTCCCTTGCGCGCTGCATCTCCTGCGAGGCGCGATGCGGGTCGCCGGCCAGGAAGTAGGCCCGGGCCAAGGCGAAATGGAAGGGATGCGCGCTGTCGTACAGGCGCACGGCACGGCGGTAGAACTTCACCGCATCGGGATAGTCCCGGCGCTGCTCCGCCCGCGCGCCGAGCATGTACTGCGCAAAGGGATCGGTGCGCTGCACCCGCGCCAGACGGCCGGCCAGCCGTTGCGCCTGGCGGGTATCGCCCACGCGCCGGTACAGCGCGCTGGCGTTGCTCAGGCTGGCGCCGTGCCGCGGCTGCAGGCGCAGCGCGGTCTCGTAGTCGCGCCGGGCCTGGTCCAGGTCCCCCGTGCGCGCATCCAGTACCCCCAGATTGTTCCAGCTGCCGACAAAGTCCGGTGCCTGCGCGAGCGCGGCACGGAAGTACGTACGTGCGCCGGCCGTATCGCCGGCGGCCATGCGGTCGGCGCCGCGGTTGTTGTAGAAGTGGGCCAGAGCCCGGGCCTGGTTGATCCGCTGCGGACCGAACCGGTCATAGAGCACGTTGTGGTCCAGATCCACAGTGCCGCTGCGGCCATCCAGGGCTACACCCGCGTTGACGTGGCCGACGCTGTAGATCACGCCCGAGGTTTGATACCAGGTCACCACCTGGGCCACTTCCTGCACATGTGCGTCGATCCCGGCGCGGCTGGCCAGCGTCACGAACAGCAGCGTGAAGGACAGGCAATTGGCGCGCCGCGTCTGCCACGTCTCGTTGATCGTGTGGGTCGCATCGGGGTCGTAGGCCAGGTGCAGCCCCTGCGTGTCGAAGATCATGTCGACCAACCGCTGCAGGCGGCGCTCGCGTGAGTAGCCCGGGTCGATCACCTGCTCATGCAGCAGGCTCAGCAGCGGAGCCGGCACCTCCAGGATCTGCGCCGGCGTGGGCAGTTCGGTGGTGACCGGTGCAGCTGGAAGGGGCGGCGCGGCCGGCTCCGCCGCCCAGACCGGTACGGCAGCCAGGGCCATCCACAGCATCAGTAGTCTGCAACCGGTCATCGCCGTCACCTCGCAGGGCGCTTGGGGTCCGTCGGGTCGAGTCTAGGCGCGTTGGTGGGTGACGGCGTGCCGTTCATCGGCTGTGCACGCCATCCACAGAGGATGTGGACCAGCGGTCGACAAACATGTGGATAACCCTCGCTACGCCCTGTGCAGCAAGGGGGCGATGGGCGTGGTCAAAAAAGTGCCGGTCTTGCCAGCACGCGCCCGGCGGCCAATCATGGCCGCATGCGCTTTGAACCGATCCCGCTGCCCTCCGGACAGCTCGCCGAGCTGGAAGCCGCCTACGCCCTACCGCCGCGGGCGTACCACAACTGGTCACACGTGCAGGCCGTTCTGCAGCACTGCGGCACTGTCGCCGCGGCTGGCCCGGGCTGGCGCCAGCCGCGCGAGGTACAGCTGGCCGCGCTCTATCACGACGCCATCTACGACGCGGGCCGCGGTGACAACGAAGGCCGCTCGGCGGCCATGGCGCGCGAGGCCATCGCACGTTGGCTGCCGGAGGCCGGGATCGATGCGACGCGGGTGGTCGAGCTGATCGAACTGACCGCGCGCCATAGCAAGCTCGCGCCCGGCGACGTCGATCCGGAGGCGGCGCTGTTCCTGGATTGCGACATGGCCATTCTGGGGGCGCCGGCAGCGGTGTTCGATGCGTACGACCGCGGCATCGCCGAGGAATACGCCGGGCACGTGCCGGGCTTCCTGTTCCGGCTCAACCGCCGGCGCTTTCTCAAGCAGGTGCTGGGGCAGCCGCGGATCTTCCTGAGCGACTTCTTCCACGAGCGTCTGGATGCCGCCGCGCGCGACAATCTGCGGCGCCGGGTTGAGCGCTGAACCACGCCCGCTACACTGTGCCCGCTGTTTTCCCAACGTGTGTGGCCATGCCCGTGTCCGTTCCAGAGTCCGATCCACGTCCGCAGCCGCCGGAAGAACCCGGCCCCAACGAGTGCTGCGGCAGCGGCTGCCCGCTGTGCGTACTGGATCTGTACAGCGATGAGCTGCAGCGCTACCGCGCCGACCTGGCCGCATGGAAACAGCGCCACCCCGAGGCCGCCGACTGACCCCAGGAGCCGCGATGTCGCTTCCCCTGCCACGCCCTTCCCGCTGGCCCGCGCAGCATCACGGACGCGTCGCCCTGCTCACGCTGGTGGCGCTGGCGCTGTTCATTGCCACCGCGTTGTGGACGCAATGGGCGCGCGATGATCTGGACTGGGTGCAGGCCACGTTGAGCCTGTACCTGCATGGCCCGTGGGGGCTGGCCCTGCGCACCGCTTACTGCGTACTGGCACTGGCGATCATGCTGCTGGCGGTGTCGTTGCATGCCAACAGCCGATCACCCCGCCGCAGTGCGGCCGCGCCGCTGCTGTTCTGGGGGGCCGCGCTGGGGTTGATGGGGGTGGCGATCGGCGACAGCTGGCTGCCCGACCGTGCGCCGCTGCTGGCGCCGCTGGTGCACGGGTTGTCGGCCAATACCGCGTTCCTGTGCGTGAGCGCGGCGATGCTGCTGCAGAGCTGGTACCTGCGCGCCGATCCGCACTGGCGCGACTGGGCCGGGCCGGCCTGGTGGTGGGCCTGGCTGTGCTTCGTGCTGCTGTGGCTGCACGTGCTGTGGCGTGGCCCGCCGCGCGGCGCCGGGCAGAAGCTGGTGATCGCGGTGGTGCTGGTGTGGCTGGTCGCGGTGGCCTGGCAGCTGTGGCGGCAGGCGCGTCGCGATGCGCACTGAGCGTCCGGCCACGCTGTGTACATGCCCTTGGCAGGGCAGGGGCGTATCGTTGGCGCACTAGTCATGGGATGCGCGACGATGCGGCAAGCCGGTTGGGGGATGATGCTGGGTGTGATGCTGGCGGGGATGTCCGGACAGGCGCTGGCCGCGCCGCCGCAGCAGCTCAGTCACGGGCGTTTCGAGAACGTGCCGGTGTATCTGCCGGACGGTCGTCCGCAACGGGTGGTGGTGTGGTTTGACGGTACCGCCAGCCATGCCGACAGCCAGCAGCGCATCGAGGCATTGCGCGCCGATGGCGCCCTGGTCGCCCAAGTCGATGTCGCACACCTGCGCCAGGTGCTGGGCCGCGAGAAGAGCGGTGATTGCGCGTTCGGCGCCGGCGATGTGGAGAATTTCTCGCGCTGGTTCCAGGCCTATCTGCACGTGCCGGGCTATCACCTGCCGCTGATCGGCGGCGATGGCGAGGGTGCGGCGCTGGCGTACGCGGTAGCCGCGGAGGCGGATACGCAGGTGTTCGCCGGACTGCTCACCACAGGCTTCTGCCCGTCGGGTGTGCGCGAGCGCAAGGTCTGCGGCGCCGGCAGCAGCCACGGTCGCCTGCAGCCGGCTGAACTGAATTTCCCCTGGTTGAATGCCGCCGGCGATGTGCATTGCCCGGCCGGCGAGTCGGCTGCGTTCGTGCGCAAGGTCGGCATGGGGCGCCAGTTCGAGCGCACCGCGCGGGGCGACGCGTTGCCCGGCGTGCTGGCCGCAGCAAAGGTGATCGGCGCGCAGAAGGGGGTCAGCCTGGCGCCGCCGCCGGACGATCTCAAGGGCCTGCCGGTGGTGGATGTACCGACGACCAAGCCGGGCGACACCTTCGCCATCTTCGTTTCCGGCGACGGCGGCTGGGCGGGGCTGGACAAGGAGGTTGCCGCGTCGCTGAGCGAGGCCGGGGTACCGGTGGTGGGCGTGGATTCGCTGCGCTACTTCTGGACCGCACGCACGCCTGAAGGCTTCGCCCGGGATCTGGAACGCATCGCCACGCACTACAGCCGCCAGTGGCAGCGTCGCAACGTGGTGCTGGTCGGTTTCTCGCAGGGCGCCGATGTGCTGCCGGCGGCAATCAACCAGCTGTCACCGGCTACGCGGGAATCGGTCTCGATGATCGCGCTGCTGTCGGTGGGCAAGACCGCCGACTACGAGTTCCATGTCAGCAACTGGCTCGGCGGCGGTGGCGATGGCCTGCCGATCGCGCCGGAGATGGCCAAGCTGCCCGCCGGTAAAACGTGGTGCGTCTACGGCGAAGACGATGGCGACGCGCTGTGCCCGTCGCTTCCGGCCGGTGGCAATGCGCAGGTCATCAAGCTCCCCGGCGACCATCACTTCAAGGGCGATTACGACCGCCTCGCCGACACCATCGTGCAGCATCTGCCGGCGCGCTGAGCGCCGGCGATCCGTTCCGGCACGGGCTCAGTCGTGTCGGCGCGGGTCCAGTGAGATCAGCCGGGTCGCGTCCAGCAGGGCGGCGGGCAGGTGTACACCGCCCGGTGCGGCCAGATAACGTGCGCGCCAGACCGGAGCGAACTTCGACTTGAAACGGCGCAGGCCGCTGAAGCCGTAGAAGCGTTCGCCATGCCGCGCGACCACGTTGGCGAAGCGGTTCCAGCGCCCGGCCAGACGATGCTGGGCCAGCCCGGACAGCGGTGCCATGCCCAGCGAGAACCGGTGGAAGCCGTGCTCGCGGCCCCACAGGAACAGCTCGATGAACAGGAAATCCATGGTGCCCTTGGGCGCATCGTCGACGTGCCGCATCAGGTCCACCGAGAGCTCGTTTCCGGCCGGTGCCTGCCACAGATTGGCGAAGGCCACGATGCGGCCCTCGGCTTCGACCAGCGCCACCGGGAAGCGGGACAGGTAGGTAGGATCGAAACTGCCCAGCGAGAAGCCCTTTTCATCGCCGGCCTTGTCATCCAGCCACTGCTGGGAGACCACCGACAATGCCGGCAGCAGTGCTGGTACTTCCTCGGGCGGTGCAACCCGGAAGCTCAAGCCACCGCGCTTGCCGCGGTTCCAGGCCTGGCGCAGATCCGCGCGATCGCGGCCTTCCAGCGTGAAGTCCTGCAGCGGCACCATCGCCTCTTCCCCGAGCTTGACCAGGGTCAGGCCCAGATCGAGGTAGGTCTGCCAATGCGCTTCGCCGACCTGGTAGAACACCGGGCGCAGGCCGAGCCGATCAGCCTCTTCGCGGAAGCGCCAGATCAGCGCACGCACCACCTCGGGCGGGCCGACCGGATCGCCCATCGCGATCAGCGAGCCGCCGTAGCGCTGCATCATCACGAAGCCCCGCTGCGCTTCATCGCGCAGCACCGCCTTGTCCGCAGTGAGTACCAGGCAGGCCTGGGTGTCTTCGGCGGCGGCCAGGATCGGGGCGAGCGCGTCAAGGGTAGCGGCATCGGCCGCCGGCAACGGACTGCGCGTGCTGTGCAGCAGCCGCGCCAGGCCGAAGATGGTCAGCGCGATCGCCACCAGCAACAAGGCACGCAGCGCGCGAGGCGCGTTGCCCTGCAGTGCGAACTGCCACCACAGCTCATTCTGGTATTCCACGTGGCTGTAGACGAAGAACAGCAGCCAGATCACCGCGACCAGCACCAGGCCGAGGTTGCGGATCCACGGCCACGACCAGGCTTCGTCCAGCAGCGCGCCCTGGCGATAGAACTCGCGGCGCGAGGCCCACAGTGCGGCCGCCACCAGCAGGGCGGACAGCGCGATCAGCACCTGTCCACCGCGCAGCCAGATCGGCAGCGGGGACAGCACGCAGATGCCGAGTGCCAGCATCCACGCCGCATGGCTGCGGCGCTGCAGGCCCTGACCGATCAACAGCAGCGCGACACCGGCCAGACTGCCAAGCAGGTGCGAGGTTTCCAGGATCGGCAGCGATGCCGTGACCAGGTGCCGGCGCGGCGTCGGCAAGGTGCCATCGATCACCAGTGCGGCGCCGACGCTGAACACCGCCAGCGCGATGATCTGCGGCAGCCAGGGGCGCAGCGCGGTCCAGCCGACCCGGGTGGCACCGGCGCCGACACGCAGCGGGCGACGCAGTGCGGGCGCGACCGCCAGCACCGTGGCCAGCAGCAGCGGCAACACGTAATAGGTCACGCGGTAGATCAGTGCGGCCGCCAGCACCGCGGCGGGCGCCACCTGCGGCAGCAGCTTGAGCAGGCTCCACTCGAACACGCCCAGGCCGGCCGGCACGCTGGAGATCAGGCCGGCCAGCACCGCGACCAGGTACAGCCCGACGAACCCGGGCAGGCCGGTCGGCGCATCCATCGGCAGCAGCACATAGAACGCCGCACTGGCCAGCACCAGCTCGACCACGCTCAGGGCGGTCACACCGAGCATGGTGCGGCGGTCGGGCAGCCACAGGGCATGCCCGCGGATCTGGAAACTACGGCCCTCGCGGCCGACCAGCAGCACCGTGCCGGCATACGCCAGCAGGCCGAGAACGCCGATGATGCGCACCGCCTGGACCGGGATCGGCAGCGCCAGCGCCGCCGCGCCGGGTTCAAGCAGGAAGGCCAGCGCCAGCAGCAGCCACGCACCGAACACGAAGCCCAGTGTGCTCATCAATAAGACCTGGCCGATCTCGCCCAGCGTCAGCCCCGCGCGACCATAGCCACGCAGGCGCACGGCGCCGCCGGTGAGGGCCGCAAAGCCCAGGGTCTGCCCCAGCGTATGCGCCAGGAACGCGGTGATGCCGACCCGAGCCGGGTGCAGGCGCTTGCCGCTGCGGCGCAGACCGATCGCATCGAAGCCGATCAGGCAGCCGTAGCTGGCCAGGCCCAGCAGCACGGTCAGCGCGATCTGACCGGCGCCGAGATGCCGGAAGGCCTCGCGGATCGCGCGGTAGCCGTGTTCGTCGAATTCGTTGGCCAGTCCGCGCAGGGCCAGGGCCAGGATCACCAGCGGGATGACGACGGTTGCGGCGCGGCGCCAGGGCGCGCGGACCGGGGTGGGAGCAGCGGCGGTGTCGGTCATCGGTACAGCGTGCTCCGGGGTGGGCGATGAAGGAGTCAACGCAGGCGTGGGCGCCTGACCGGCAAATCGTGCGCCTGATGCCGACGCTTGCCAAGCGGCTGGGATGTGCGTGCTGTGGCTGCTTGACACACGGTGGCGGGCACGCGCGCGCCGCATCGGTGACAATGCGATTTCATCCAGAGGAGCAATCGCCATGTTGGAACGTTTCGATGTCGGCCCGCGCATGTCCGAAATGACCGTGCACAACAAGGTCGCCTATCTGTCCGGGCAGATCCCTGAAGACACCAGCCAGGACATCACCGGCCAGACCCGTCAGGTACTGGAAGAGATCGACAAGCTGCTGGCGCTGGTGGCCAGTGACAAGCAGCACATCCTGCGCGCAGAGATCTTCCTGGCCGACATCAACGATTTCGCCGGCATGAATGCCGCGTGGGATGAGTGGGTGGTGGCAGGGATGACCCCGGCCCGCGCGACGGTGGAAGCCAAGCTGGCGGACGCGAGCTGGAAAGTGGAGATCGTGGTGACGGCGGCGTTGCCGTAAGCGCACCAGGCAACTGCTGGGCGGCATGGTGATCGACGCATCGCCGTGCGCCCAGACCCTGCCGCCGCGAGGCGCATAGCGGCCGGCGCAAGTGTCAGCGCGCGCGGACCAGGTCGATGCAGTCCACCGGGCACGGCGGGATGCACAACTCGCAGCCCGTGCACAGATCGGCGATGACGGTGTGCATGTACTTGGCGCCGCCGACGATCGCATCCACCGGACAGGCCTGGATGCACTTGGTGCAGCCGATGCAGTCGGCTTCGATCACCACTGCCACCTGCGGTGCCTTGTGCGCACCGCGCGTGCGATCGAACGGCACCGCTGCCACGCCCAGGACATTCGCCAGCGCGCGCGCACCGGCATCACCGCCCGGCGGGCAGTGATCGATGCCCGCCTCGCCGCGTGCCATCGCTTCGGCATACGGGCGGCAGCCGTCGTAACCGCATTGCCCGCATTGGGTCTGGGGCAACAGCCGGTCGAGGCGTTCGGTGAGGGTGTCGATGGGGAGGCTCATGGCGTGGCGGTGGCTGCGCGGTGGGGCATCAGGCCCGGCTGTCCCGGGCAGGTGGTGTGCCCGCCAGGAGATCCCGACGCGGCTTCATGGGCTTGCCGCGATACCAGCGCTCATGGGCGAGTGCCAGCATCGGACGGTCTTCGCGGCTGTCGCCGTACGCGTGGATGCGCAGGTAGCGCGAGAGGTCGAACCGGCGGCGGATGTGGTCAACCTTGCGCGGGCCGCAGTCGCCGTCGGCATAGCGCCCGGTGAGGCGTCCGTCGTGGCTGTCCAGCCGGTTGCAGATCAGCTGCAACCCCATCGCCTCGCACCACGGGCGCAGGTACAGATCCAGCGAGCCGGACACGATCACCACGGTGTGCTGCTGTTTGAGGTGCCAGTGGATCTGCTCGAGCATCTCCGGCCGCATCACCTCCGGCAGCACATCGCGCGCGTAGCCTGCAGCCTGCGCGGTGATGTCCTCGAGATGGCGGTTGGTGAAGGTCAGGCGGGTGACGCGGGCGCGGATGCGTTGCGCGGAGATCAGCTTCAAGCGATAGGCCAGCAACCATGGGCCGACTTTCCACCAGGCCTGTGCAAGCTGTTCGGGGGTGGCTACGCGGCGCAGGAAACGCCCGTAGGTATCGCAGGTGGTGACCGTGTGGTCGAAATCGAACAGCGCCAGTTCCAACCCACACCTCCAGGCAGAAGAGCGTGGCAGGGCGACCGGGTGGCCGCCCTGCCGCAGCGATCAGCGGACCGGCATGCCCGGCAGCGCGGTGCTGTCGGCGTCCAGCAGGGCCAGCGCGCCGCCGTCGAAACCGGCCGACAGGATCATGCCTTCGCTCAGGCCGAAGCGCATCTTGCGCGGGGCCAGGTTGGCGATGAACACCACACTGCGGCCAACCAGCTGTTCCGGCTCGCCGTAGCTGGCGCGGATGCCGGAGAAGATCTGGCGCTTGCCCAGGTCACCGGCGTCGAGTTCGAAGCGCAGCAGCTTGTCCGAACCTTCCACGAACTCGCAGACCAGCACCTTGCCGATGCGCAGATCCAGCTTGGCGAAGTCGTCGATGCCGATGTAGGCCGGTGCGGCCTCGCCATCGGCCGCAGCAACCGGTGCTGGTGCGGCAGCGGGCTTGGCCGGTTTGGCCGGAGCGGCGGGGGCCGGGGTGGCGGCCTGCAGGGTGTCCTTGGATGCGTCGGTCATGGCGTCGATTTTTTTCGGGTCGATACGGGTGAACAGGGGTTCGTACACCGCGATGGTGTGCGCGGTCAGCGGGGCGACGATGTCGGTCCAGGCCTGCACGGGCGCGGCCAGGAAGGCCTCGGCCTGCGCGGCGGTGGCCGGCAGCACGGGCTTGAGCGCGGTGACCAGTACGCGGAAGAGGTTCAAGCCCTGGGTGCATACCGACTGCAACTGCGCGTCGGCGCCGTCCTGCTTGGCGATCACCCACGGCTTCTGGTCGTCGATGTAGCGATTGGCTTCGTCGGCCAGGGTCATGGTCAGGCGCAGGGCGGCAGCTGGATCGTTGCGCTCGTACGCCTCGCGGATCGGCGCCAGGGCGGCGACGAACCGGTCGTACTGGGCGGCATCGGGCAGCGCAGCCGCCAGGCGGCCCTCGAAGCGCTTGCTGATGAAACCGGCGCAACGGCTGGCCAGATTGACGAACTTGCCGACCAGATCGGCGTTGACGCGCGCGATGAAGTCACCCAGGTTCAGGTCGAGATCGTCCACGCCGCCGGAGGACTTGGCCGCGAAGTAATAGCGCAGCGCTTCCGGTTCCAGCCCGGCATCCAGGAAGGTACGCGCCATCACGAAGGTGCCGCGCGACTTGGACATCTTGGCGCCATCCACGGTCAGGTAGCCGTTGACGTGCAGGCGGGTCGGCGCGCGGTGGCCGGTGCCGTGCAGCACCGCCGGCCAGAACAGGCCGTGGAAGTTCACGATGTCCTTGCCGATGAAATGGTGCAGTTCGGTGCTGGTGCCGGCGCGCAGGTGCGCATCGAAATCTTCGCCGGTCTTCGCGCACAGCGTCTGGAAGCTGGAGAGATAGCCGATGGGCGCGTCCAGCCACACGTAGAAGTACTTGCCCGGATGGCCCGGAATCTGGAAGCCGAAGTACGGCGCATCGCGCGAGATGTCCCACGCGCGCAGGCCACCTTCGGCATTGAGCCACTCGCCAAGCTTGGCCTTCACGCCAGGCAGGGCGACGTCGCCGGCCAGCCACTCGCGCAGGAAACCTTCGAAGCGGCCGACCTCGAAGAAGAAATGCTCCGAATCGCGGATTTCCGGCGTGGCGCCGGAGATCACCGACTTGGGATCCTTCAGGTCGGTCGGGCTGTAAGTGGCGCCGCAGACTTCGCAGTTGTCGCCGTACTGGTCCGGGGTACCGCAGTTCGGGCAGATGCCCTTGATGTAGCGATCGGGCAGGAACATGCCCTTGGCCGGGTCGTAGAACTGGGCCACGGAGCGGCGCGCGATGTGCCCTTCGGCCTCGAGCTTGAGGTAGAAGGCTTCGGTCAGCGCCTTGTTGGCCGCCGAGTTGGTCGAGTCGTAATGATCGAACGCCACGCCGAAGGCGGCGAAATCGCGCTCATGGCTGGCCTGGATGTTGGCGATGAAGGCCTCCGGGGTCACGCCGGCCTTTTCGGCTGCGAGCATGATCGGGGTGCCATGGGTGTCATCGGCGCAGACGAACCAGGTCTTGCCGCCGCTCATTCGACGCGCGCGCACCCAGATGTCAGCCTGGATGTAGCCGACCAGGTGGCCCAGGTGCAGCGGGCCGTTGGCGTAGGGCAGGGCGGTGGTGACGAGAGCGGTGCGGGTCATGATGAGCGCTGTTGCCAGGGGAACCGGGGATTATCGCACGCCAAAACGCAGTAACCCGGCCGAAGCCGGGTTACTGGGGCTGAAACCTGCGCGCGGCTTACTCGCGCACCCAGGTCTGGGCGCGGCAGATGAAGGCCACGCAGCCGGACACGTCCAGCTTGGCGCCGCCGGTCTGCAGCTTCATCTTGGACTTGTAGGTCTTGCCGTTGCCCGGATCCAGGATGGTGCCGCCGGACCAGGCGTTGGCGCCATCGGCCTTGAGGTTCCAGAGGATGGTCATGCCCTTGACCGGCTTGTTCTTGTTGGCGCCCTCACAGCCGTCGCAGACCGGATTGGGGCCCTTGTCCGAATGCAGGATGTCCACGACCTTGCCGGTCAGGGTGCCGTTGGTGGCCTGGGTGATCTCCACGATCGACTTCACCTTGCCGGTCTTGTCATCGATGGTCTTCCAGCGGCCGACGGCGCCGTCGGCGGCGCTGGCCGACATCGCCGCCATCATCAGCGGCAGCGCCAGCAACAGGGTCTTGAAGGTCTTGCGCATGTTCCCCTCCCAGGGATGTCCGTGAACGCCGGCGCAGACGGCCGGTACAGGGCCGACTGTATACCCATTCGCTCCGGTACGGAACGTGCCCGGCGCACGGTTCAGCCGGCGCCGGCCGGGATCTCGTACAGCTCCAGCGGCAGGTCGTCCGGGTCGGCGAAGAAGGTGAAGCGGCGGCCGGTGTACTCGTCCACCCGGATCGGTTCGCAGGCCACGCCGGCCGCGGTCAACCGCTCGATCATCGGCTCCAGCAGATGCACGCGGAAGGCCAGGTGGCGCAGGCCCTGCGCCTCGGGGCGGCTTGGCCGTGCCGGCGCGGCCGGGAACGAGAACAGTTCCAGCTGGCCGCCATCGGGCAGGGCCAGGTCGAGCTTCCAGGAGTCGCGCGCCTGCCGGTAGTTCTCGGCGATCACGTGCAGGCCGAGCACGCGGGTGTAGAAGTCTTTGGAGCGGGCGTAATCGGCGCAGATCAGGGCCACGTGGTGGATACCGATCAGTAGGGAAGCGTCAGAAGCGTTCATTGCAGAGTATCCAGCCAGCGCCGGGCGATCTGCAGCGCCAGCGGATAGGGTTCGGGGGCGTTGCGGTTGCTGAGCACGATCACGGTGAGGCGCTGCGCGGGGTAGCGCAGGATCACGTTGCGGAAGCCGATGCTCTCGCCGCTGTGCCACTGCGCGCCACCGTTGAGCCGCCAGCCGAAGCCATAGAACGGCACATCCGGTTCGGTGGTGGGTGTGGCGGGGGAGAACATCTGCTTCAACGATGTTGCCTTCAACAGGCGCTGGTCATACAACGCCGCATCCCAGCGCGCCAGATCATCCAGCGAGGAATACACCCCACCGTCGCCGAGCACCGCGCTGGTCGGGCTTTGATCGGTACGCTGCCACCGCCCGTCGCGCTCGCTGTAGCCATAGGCGCGGCGCGCGATATCGTCCACGCCGTCCTGGTGCGCCACGGTGTCGCGCATGCCGAGCGGCAGGAAAATACGTTGGCGAAGGAAGGCGGCAAAATCGGTGCCCGAGGCCTTGCCGACCACCAGCGCCAGCAGCGCATAGCCGCTGTTGCTGTAACGGTAGGCCGAGCCCGGCGCGAAGTAGGTCCGGTCCTGGTGTTCCAGCAGATGCAGCACGTCCTGGTCATGGACCTGCACGGTCGCGTCGGCGGGCATCAGCGCTTCGTAGTCGAGCAGGCCGCTGGTGTGGCTGAGCAGCTGGCGCAGGGTAATGGCATCGGCGGCCGCTGGCAGCGAGGGCAGCCAGCGCTTCACTGGGTCATCCAGGGTCAACGCGCCATCTTCGGTCAACAGCAGGATCGCCGCGGCGGTGAACTGCTTGCTGATCGAGGCCAGGCGGAAATTGGTCTGCGCGGTCACCGCGGTGTGATCTTCCAGCACCGCCAGCCCGTAGCCACGCCGGAACACCGGCGTGCCGTCGTGCAGGACCAGCACCGCGGCGCCGGGCACCTGACCATCGTAGCGTTGCATCAACGCATCGATGCCGGGATCCGGCGGCGTCAGCACCGGCGCTGCGATGACCGTGCCGCTCCCGGCGATGCACATCGCGCTGATCCACACACGCAGATGCCGCACGATGTGCATGCTCGGTTCCTTCTGGGCTCAGGGCGCGGGCGTTGCCGCGCCACTCTGGCTGGCGATCCAGCGGGCGATCTTGGCGTCCAGGATGTCCAGCGGCATCGAACCGTCTCGCAGCACTTCCTCATGGAAGCGACGTGCGTCGAAACGCGGCCCCAGTGCAGCCCTGGCCTTGTCGCGCAGTTCCATCATCTTCAGCTCGCCCAGGCCATTGGCCAGAGTCTGCCCGGGCAGGGCCATGAAGCGTTCCACTTCGGCGCTGGCGTCGCTGGCGCTCATGTCCGCGGTCTTGACCAGATAGTCCACGGCCTGGCGCTTGCTCCAGCCCTGGGCGTGCACGCCGGTGTCGGCGGACATGCGCGCGGCACGGGTCAGCGCGGCCTGCAGGTAGCCGATCCGCTCATACGGATCCTGGTAGACGCCCAATTCCTCGCCCAGCGACTCGGCGTACAGCCCCCAGCCTTCCACGAAGGCGATATCGCCGCCCAGGCGACGGAAGCGCGGCAGCTTGTCCAGCTCCTGCTGCAGGCCCAGTTGCACGTGATGGCCCGGAATGCCTTCGTGCAGGAACTGCATCGGCGCCGACCAGCGGCGACGGCTCGGCAGATCGCTGGTGTTGATGTACAGCACGCCCGGGCGCATGCCGTCCGGCAGCGGTTGCTGATAGCTCACCGCGCCGGCGGTGGCCGCCCGTTCGGGCTCGACCGCGCGGATCTCCATCGGCGCCTTGGGCAGCGTGCCGAGCAGCGTCGGCAGGCGCGCGTTGACCTGGCTCTGCAGCTGCTTGTAGCGGTTGATCAGTGCATCGGCACTGGCGTACTGGAAATCGCGGTCGGTGCGCATGGTGCGCAGCAGCTTCTGCTGCGAGCCGCGGATCTTGTTCTCTTTCATGATCGTGGCGATCTGCGCCTGCAGGGTGGCCACGCGTTGTTCGGCCAGCGCATGGATCTGTTCGGGCGTCAGCGTGGAGGCCGTGCTCTGGACGATGGTCTGCGCATACCAGGCCTTGCCGCCGGGCAGGCCGGCCAGGCCATCGGTGCTGCGTGCCGCGGGCAGGTACTCGGTGGCGATGAAGCCGCGCAGGGCGCGGTAGGACGGCATGATGCGCAGCTCGATCATGCGCTTGTATTCGGCGGTGATGCGCGCCTTGTCGGCGGCCGGGAAATCCTCCGGCAGATTGCGTATCGGCGCCCAGAAGATGCTCTCTTCCGCAGTCGGCTTGATGACCGCGTCCAACTGCGGCAGGACCTTTTCCATCAGGTCACGCGGCTGCACCACACCGGCAGCCATGCCTTGGCGCATGTTGGCGATGGCCTGCTCGAACAGGGCCGGAATGCCCAGCGAACGGCGTGACCAGCCATCATAGTCCTGCACCGTGTTGAAGGGCTGCGCACCGGAGCCGGAGCCGAGAATGGCCATGATGCTGCCAAGGTTGTAATACTGGCTCACCGGCAGCATCCAGCCGGGGAACTGCTCGGCGGCCAGCGACATGCGCGCATCGCGCACGAAGATCTCGTAGCTGAGCAGGTCCTGGCCGGTCAGGCCATCCGGGCCGATCTTCTCGACCTTGCCGAGCCATTCCACGGTGAAGTCATGCGACTGCTGGCGGTAGGCGGCGGAGAGGATGTTGGGCAGCTGATCGTTGTGGCGGCTGTCGCCCTGGAAGGTGGCCTGCAGCGGATTGAGCCGCATCGCGGCATCCCAGTACTCATCGTAGATCCGGTCCAGCTGCGCGGCCTTGCTCTGCTGGCGCACCAGCGGCTGGCGGGCAGGGGCGGCGGCCGGGCGTGCACGCGGCTTGGCTTTGGGCTTGGCCGCAGGCCGGGTCTGCGCTGCGGCGGGCCGGGTGGCCTTTTTCTTGGCAGCTTCGGCCGGGGCGGCGGCGCTGAAGGCCATCAGTACGGCGATGGCAAGCGCCAGGGCGCGGGCGGGGTGGGGCATCGGCTGTTTCCGTAAACGCACAGACACGGGAGCTTGCCCGATTCGCCTGCGTACGGCCAGCACCGGTCCCCGGTCAGCTTTGTCACGTACGGCGCTCAGTCAGCTGCGGCAGCGCGCGGCTGCCACGAGGTTCAGCGATCGCCGGCGCGGGTGAACGGCACGCTTTCCGGTGCGACCGCGCCGCCGGAGATGATGAAGCTCATCGCCTGGTCCACGGTCCAGTCGGTGGGCGTGAGCAGTTCCACCGGCACGATTTCCAGATAGCCCGAGGTCGGGTTGGGGGTGGTGGGCACATACACCGCCGCCAGCTCGCGGCCCGTGCCCTGTTCCTTGATCACCCGCGTGACCAGGCCGACCGACTTCATGTCCCGGTGCGGGAAGTCGATCAGCACCACCCGCTGGGTACTGCCCGGTTCGGTCTGCAGCATGTCCAGCAGTTTCTTGGCGCTGTCATAGATGATGCTGGCCAGCGGAATGCGCTTGATCACCGCGCCGAACCAGCGCAGCAGGCGCTGGCCGATCACGCGGCGGCTCAGCACGCCCACCGACAGGATCACCAGCAGGGTGGCGGCCAGGGCGATGATGTCCTGCATCCACTCGACCTTGATCCAGCCCAGGTAATGCGGGAACGAGGCCGCGATCTGCTCGGACAACGGCACCACCAGCGGGCTGGAAATGCCCGACAGCAGCACGAACACGAATTTGACCACCACCCAGGTCAGCCAGATCGGCAGCAGGGTCAGCAGGCCGGTCAGGAACAGGCGCTGCAGGGAGGGACGCGGAACGAGTTGGGGGGCTTCGGGCGACATCTGCGCATTGTAGCGGTGGCGATGCCCGGTTTACGCTGCCCGTCCCCGCAGGACGCGGGCGCTGGGGAGAATGCTGTGTTGAAGAATGGACTGAAATGGGTGGGCATCTCGATCCTGAGCCTGGTAGTGGCGATCGCGGTGCTCTGGGGGGCCTCGCGGTTCTGGCCGCTGCCGGCGGAGCAGCGCGAGGCGATGCGGCTGCTGCAGGCGCCGTTGCCAACACGCGGCGAAAGCGGCTTCACCGCGTTGTGGACGCTGCGCTACGACGGGCTGGAGGACGCGGGGCGTGAGGCCATCATGGCGCAGGATGTCGAACGTTGGCGGAGCGGTACGCCCGGCCAGCGGCCCGTATCGTCCAGCGCGGAAGCGCGCTACCCCGCAGCGCCGCTGTCTGCCTTCGCGGGCTGCGGCCAGCGCGGTATCGGCTGCCTTGCGGCGGTGCGCGCCGACCCGGACGGTGTCGAGGCCGCGCACGCCGGCCACGAGGCGCTCCACCAGCGCGTGGCCGCGCTGGCCGGGTACGGTCACTTCACCTCGCCGTTCAAACCGTTCGACACGGATCCGATGGTGCCGCTGCCGGTCTTTCAGCCGGTGCTTGATCCGTTGACAGCCCACGCGCTCGCGCACGTACGGGGCGACAGTGAAACCGCAGTTGCGGGTACCTGTGCGGACATCCTCAGTGGTCGGGCGATGACCGGGCAGGGCGATACGCTGATCACCAGCATGATCGGCGCGGCGATGGTGGAGAGCAACGCCCGGTTGCTGGCCGATATCCTGATTGAACTGCCTGCTGATGCCGCGCTGCCTGCCGTCTGCGATGCTGCGTTGGCGCCCATGACGCCCAGCGAGCAGAGCCTGTGCACCGCGATGCGCGGTGAGTTCGCGCTGGCGGGAGCGGGATTGCGCCTGACGACCGGGAATCCGGCGGCGCAGTATCTGTTATTGGATATGCCGCGCACCCAGGCACGCCTGGCACCCCGCTACGCGTGGGCATGCGCCGCCAGTGCTGAACTGGTGGCCAGCCGGGATGCGCCCACCCCGATTCCCGGGCCCGCACAGGATCGCTTTGCCTGCATCGCCAATCCGCTGGGATGCGCCTTGGCCAACATCACCGGGCCGGACATGCGGCAGTACGCAGGCCGCCCGCAGGACGCTGCCGCGATGCTGCGCCTGGTGTCAGCGCAGCGCTGGCTGCGGCAGCAACCCACCGCCGCGTCCGTGGCCCTGCAGAGCCTGCCGGAAGCACTGCGGTCGCCAACCCGCACGCCGGTGCTCAGCGACGATGGCCGCTGGCTGCAGGTGGAGCGGCGCGCGGTGACGAGCGATGTCGGACCGACGCTGCGCGTGCCGATGCGCGCGCCGGTGCACTGAAAAGCGCGCCGGGGCGCAGCGCCTCAGTGGTCCTGCGCTGATGCCAGCGGTTCGAACGCGCTGCCGTCGCCGACGGTCTCCAGTGTCCAGCGGCGTGGCGAGGTGAGCGTCTCCCAGCGCACGCGTTCCTGGTCCGATTCGATGCTGCCCTCGGCATGGCGCACGCGTCCGGTCGAGTAATTGATGCTCAGGCTTTCGGTCTGCCCGGAGTTGCGCATCATCGAGTTGCGGTCATAGCCGATCAACGCGAAGGCGCCGTCCTGCCAGCGGAACGTGTAGCTGGCCGAGCCTGTGGACCAGCTGCCAGCGTTGGAAAAGAAAAAAAGCGTGGTGCGCAGCGTGCCCCGCACGATCGAGACGCCATCGCCGTCTTCGAATACATCGGACAGGTTCGGCGCCTCGTGGCGGGTGATCAGCGTGTGGTTCTGCGCAGCGAGCGTGTAGCCGCCCGGCGTGGACCAGGCGATGGCCAGCAGGCGTGGATTGCTGTCCAGCGGGCTGATGCCAAAGCCATCGTGTTCGACGATGTTGCGCGGGTCCTGCTGACGTAGCACGAGAACGAGATCCTCGCGCTTGTCGCCGTTGAGGTCACCGCGAAGCTGCTGCTCGATGCGCCACCCTGACGGCACAAAACCTTCGGCTCGGGTGGCGTGGGCGGGCAATACCGGATAGTCGACCGGTGGAATCCGCAGTTCCTGCGCGAACGCGGGTAGGGCAGTGAGCAGCAGGGCAGCAAGCAGGGGCAGGCGCATGGTCGTCCGTGGGGTGGAGCCGGCGCGCGAGCATAGCAAGCGCGCGATGACTCATCCCGCGCGCTGGCGTGCCTCGGGCTTGAGCCGCAGGTAGACCTGCTTGCGCACGCGGGCGATGACCTCGCCTTTCGCATCGACAATGTCGTTGCTGAACCAGTGCAGGTACTTTTCCCCGCTGGCGGTGGCGGTACGCAGTTGATCCAGTAGGGCTTCGTCCAGCCTGAACTCGGCGGCCACGGTGCCGCGGCCCGGCTTGAGGAACTCGATCTCCCCGGCGCGGTCCCAGACGTAGTAATCGCGGCCCAGGTTCTGCATCACGGTGAGCATCCAGAACGGATCGGTCATCGCGAACAGGCTGCCACCGAAATGGGTGCCCACGTAATTGCGGTTCCAGGGGCGCATGCGCAACTCGACGCGCACATGGCGGTAGTCCGGGCTGACCTGGGTGACATGGATGCCGGTGAACAGGAATGGCGGCCACAGGTTGAGGCCAAGGCGGAAGACGGAGGCCTTCATTCGGATCGCAGCTCAGTGGAGAGGAGATCGGAGTCTACCATTCGCCTGCGTATGGAGTTGCGCCTCAGCCCAGTCCACCGTCATCCACCGCATACCCATTCCGGCCGGCCGCCTTGGCCTGATACAGCGCCGCATCGGCACCTTCGAAGAAATGCCGCGGCTCGGTGCTCGCGGTCGGCACGCGCGTGAACACGCCGACGGTCACGGTGATATGCGTGGTCGAGCCCCGCCCGGCCGGAATCTCCAGCGCCTGCGCGCGCGCGACCAGATCCTGCACCACCTGGATGGCGCCTTCCGGCGTCGTGTCGGGCAGGATCAGCGCGAATTCGTCGCCGCCGAAGCGCGCGGCCATGTCACGGGGGCGACGGGCATGCGCGCGGATTTCCTGCGCGATCCGGCGCAGCACGTTGTCGCCGGCCTGATGGCCGAACTCATCGTTGTGGCGTTTGAAGTGGTCCACATCGATCAGCACCAGGCTCAATGGCCGCCCGGTGCGCCGGCCGGCATCGTGCTCGGCCTGCAGGGTCTGCTCGAAACGCAGCCGGTTGCCCAGCCCGGTGAGCGCGTCGCTGTTGGCCTGACGGCGCCAGGCACTGACGCGCCACAGCGCCCACGCCAGGATCACCGCCAGCATGCCGACCAAGGCGGCGGCCGGGGCGAACCACAGGTTGCCGGCGCGCAGCAGCACGAAGCTCACCAACAGCGTCGATGGCAGGGCGAGCACGCCGCTCAGCCATGCCCGCGGCAGCGTCAGCAGCAGGCAGCACAGCGCCACCAGTATCCCGGTAAGCGCGCTCTGCGTGAGGGGCGTCAATGGCACGATGGCCTTGTCGCCCAGCAGCATGGAGGCCACGTTGGCCTGGTACTCGCTGCCGCTCATCCAGCGGTCGCGCGTGGTCGGGGTAAGCAGCGGCGGCGCCATCCCACTGGCAGTCATGCCGACCAGGACCAGGCGGCCACGCAGCAGCGCCGGGTCCACCTCACCGTTGAGCACATCCGCGTAGGACAGCTGCGGGAAGCGTTCGGGCGGGCCGGCATAGCGCACGCGGACATAGTGGTCGCGCCGCCACTGATAGGGCGACTCCAGGCCGGGGCGCTCATCGCGCAGCCCGGGCAGTGGGCGGGGCGGATTGGCCAGGGCGAGGCCGAGTGCTGGCCAGTGCGGTGAGCCGATGCCCGCGGTAAGGAACAGGCCGCGCGCGACGCCATCGCTGTCGACCTCGATATCGCTGTGCCCCAGGCTCGCCGCGTTGGCGGCAATCAAGGGGATGGGCAGCAGTTCCTCGGCCATGCGCGGGCCGCTGGCCGGCGCGGCCACCACGGGCAGCACGACATGGCCATTGCGACGGATCGCTGCGGCCAGCTCGGCATCCTGGGTGCTGTCCTGGCGGTCGGCTTCGGACAGCATCAGGTCCAGCACCACGCGCTCGGCGCGGGCATCGGTGAGCCGATCGAGCAGGCGCGCATGGGTGCCCCGTGGCCACGGCCACTGGCCGAGCTGCTGCAGGCTGTTGTCGTCGATCGCCACGATCAGCAGGCGTGCATCGGGGGTGTACTCCCAGCCGCCCACGTAGGCGTCGTACACCGCTTCGTCCTGCTTCCAGAACCACTGCCAGTGGCTGGCGGCCATGGCCAATGTACCGACCACTGCTGCCAGCACGATGCGTTGCGGCCAAGGCAGGTGCAGCGGTCTCACAGCAGCAGCCACAGCAGCAGAGCGCCGCCGCCTGTGGCGTAACAGGTGCGGCAGGGCAGGGCGATCTGCTGTGTCGGGGAGAAGGGACCGGCGTAGCCGTCCTCGTCGATGTACTGCACGCGGACGTGCAGCGTGCCGCGCCAGGGCCGCTTGAGTGTCACCGCGGGTTGATCGAGCTCGCGGTCGAGCAGCGGGGTGGCGAAGTCACCGCGACGGTCCAACTGCACGCGATAGCGCTGCCCGGGTGCGCCGGCCTGCCAGCGCAGCGTCAACTGCCCTTTGGCCGCCTCGGGTGGCTGCAGCGCGGGATCGACCGGTTCGTCGGTGATGGTCAGCGGCAGCGGCTGCCCGAAACGCCCGCGGTCGCCGTTGCGATCCACCGAGGCCACGCGCCAGACATAGGCGCCGGGCGCCAGGTCCTGGCCAGGACGCAGATGGGTGGCGCGGGTGTCCTGCTCCACCAGCGGATCGAGGAACTGCGGGTCGCGGGCGATCTGCAGCACGGTCCGCTCGGCGTCGGCCACCCGGGTCCATTCAAACCGCGGGCGTGCGCTGTTGACCGTCTGGCCATGCAGCGGGTGCACGGTCAGTGGGGCGGGCGGCTGGTCACGCACCTGGAAATCGTGTTCGGCATCCAGACCTTCAACGTGCTCCGCACTGACCGCCCGCACCAGCAGGCGCAGATCGCCCGGCGGCAGGTCGGGCAGGGTCAGCGCGGTAGCGTCGGTGTCGCGTGCGAACAGCAGCACCTCGGGTTGGTCAGCGCGGACCACCTCGACCCGGTAACCCACCGCGCCCGTCACCGGTTGCCAGGCCAGCGCGGCGGGCAGGGTGGCCAACCGCTGGGGATCGGTCGCCAACACGGGGGCTGGCAGCAGCGCTTCCAGCTCGGCCGGTCGTGCATCCAGCGACGGGCTGCGCGTGGCTTGGCCGTGGGTGACCAGGCGCTGGCCGCGACGGTTGCCGACCTGCACGCGGCCTTCCAGTACTTCAGTGGCCGCGCCACGACCGGCCTGGCCGGCGCTGACCCGGAAGACGGTGCCGCGCACGCTGCTGGTCGCGGTGGGCGCATCAATGATGTAGCGCGAGGCCGGGCCATTGGCCGGCGTCACGCGGTTGCTGGCACGGCCCTGTTCCAGGCGCAGGCGCGTATCGACCATGCCGGTGCGGCCATAACGGGAGAGCTGGTCGAAACGCAGCCGCGAACGCTCGCGCAGCTGCAGGCGTGAATCATCGGCAAAGACCACCGTGACGCTGGCATCGTCGCCGGTGACCAGTTCCTGCCCGATCCGCAGCAGATCGCCTTCGGCGACGTCGTGGCGGGGCTGGCCATCGGTCTGGCTGTGTACCGCTCCCCGCACGGCAAGGACCCGCGCCGGCGCAGGCTGGACCTGCAGCCAGGCGACGGGAAAGCGCAACTGGCTGCCGGGCGGCAGGCGGTAGGGATCGGCGATACCGTTGTGCGACTGCAGCTGCTCCCAGGCGATGGATGGCTTCAGATAGCGGGCGCTGAGGTCCCAGATCGTGTCGCCGGGGCGAACCCGGTAGGTCCAGTCCTGGGCGAGCACCGGCGCGGCGGACAGCAGCAGCACCGCCAGCGCGATCGCGCGTACGGCCAGGGGGAAACGAAGCAAACGGGTCACTCTCACGGTCATTACGGCCCTGCAAGGCGGGGCGCAGCCACGGGGCCGGCATGGCCCAGACCTCATCCTCCCCGATGGATCGCGACCTCCAGTGTGCCGCGGCGGCATTATTGCCCGGCGGCTGTGCAGGGTTTCTGAACGTGATTCACGTCACACATCGAAGTCGCCGATTCCGATAGGCCACTTGGTCAGGCCAGCGCCCCGGACGGCGCTGGCCTGCATCCATCAGAACAGCAAGGAGGCCATCCGGCGGCGGTACTGGCCGACCAGGTCTTCATCCTCGATCACCTTGAAGGCATCGATCAGTAGTTTGCGCGGACGGCCCTCGTCGTAGGTGCGGTCCCGGCGCAGCATGTCCAGGAACTGCTCCAGCGCGGCGGCGTCCTGTCCGGACAGCAGCAACTGCACGCCACGCAGATGGCGGGCCTGCAGGTCATCGCCATTGGCCGCGATGCGCGCTTCCAGCACCTCGGCGGCCGGGGCTTCCTGCAGGGCGCTGGCGAATTCCAAGCGGGCGCGGGCGCGCACGGCGCGGTCATCGGTGGAGAGATTGGCCGGCAGCGCATCGATCAGGGCGGTGGCTTCGGCGGTGGCGCCGGTCTGCAGCAGCGCCAGGGCCAGATCGAGTTTGAGTTCTTCCCTGTCCGGCTCGGCGGCGATGGCTGCGCGCAGCACATCGACCTGGGCCTGCGGGTCCAGCGGCGGCGCCTCGACGGCTTCTTCTTCGTCCGGGACCGCCTCCAGCGGGACCACGCCATGCTGGGTCAGGAACTCGCGCAGTTGACCCTCCGGCACCGCGCCGGGGAAGCCATCCACGATCTGCCCGCCCTTGACCAGGAACACGGTCGGCACCGAGCGGATCTGGAAGGCGGCCGCGATCTGCTGTTCCTTGTCGACATCGACCTTGGCCAGCTCGAAGGCGCCGTGATATTCGCCGGCCAGCTTTTCCAGCATCGGGCCCAAGGTCTTGCAGGGGCCGCACCAGGTGGCCCAGAAATCGACCAGCACGGGGGTCTGCAGGGATTTCTGCAGCACCTCGGTCTCGAAGGTCTCGGTGGTGGCGTCAAACACGTGGGGCAGATCGCTCATGGTTTCAGATCAACGGGAAACTGGAGAGCAAGTGTATGGTGCCGGTCGCGGCCGGACGCAACCCCAGCGGGCGGAATCCGCCCGGAACGGCCACAATGCAGGCCTTGTGAACTCGCCGGGTGCAACATGCTGGGACTCCATCGTTGGGAACGTGCGCAGGGCATCGCCGCCGCCGTGTTGTTCGTCGGGGCGGTGATTGGATTCGGCGCGGCGCTGCCGCTGTTCGATCCGATCGGCCACCCGGTCGCGCTGCTGGGTGCGATGGGCGTGCCGCATGCGCTGGCCTTCAACCTCCTCGGCTTCGCGCTGCCCGGCCTGCTTGCCAGCGTGGTCGCGCTGCGCCTGCTGCTGCGGGTGCCACGTACGGCACCCTGGTCGATGCGGGTGGGGGCGCAGTTGTTGATGCTGGCCGGCGTCGGGTTCACCGCGATGGGGGTGCTGCCGTTGGATACCAGCGATCTGGACAATCCGGCCAGCCAGTACCACGCCAGTGCGTGGATGGTCTGGGTGCTGGCCTTCGTGCCGGGTGCGGTGATGTCCGGCATTGGTGCGTTGCGCATATCGGCCTGGCGTGCCGTCGGCGGCCTGCATCTGGCGTGCGGGGTGGGCGTGCTGCTGGCCGCGTTCGCGCTGCAGGCACTGCTGCCGGCCCCGCTGGCACAGCGCGTGGCGTTCGGGGTGTGGCTGGTCTGGCTGGTGGCGGTGCTGCCGTTGGCCCCGGCCGCGCGGCGGTCCTGAGCGCGGGCGTGGCCTCTGCTGCGCCCGGCTACGCGCCTGGACCGAAGTCAGGGAGTGATGCTTTTCGCCAATCTCCTGTCAATTCAATGAGATGAGGGGTTTGGCCAAGGCGGTGGGCAACGTCGATTGGAGCCCTTTGCCGCACTGCGGTACCCTGTGCCGCTTTGCCGCCGCACTAGCGTTTTTATGACCAGCGTCGAACCCAACGTTTACGATCCGCAGCAGGTTGAATCCGCCGCCCAGCAGTACTGGGATGCCACCCGTGCCTTCGAGGTCACCGAGACCTCGGACAAGCCGAAGTTCTACTGCCTTTCGATGCTGCCGTATCCGTCCGGTGCGTTGCACATGGGCCACGTGCGCAACTACACGATCGGTGACGTGATCAGCCGCTACAAGCGGATGACCGGCCACAACGTGCTCCAGCCGATGGGCTGGGATGCCTTTGGCCTGCCCGCTGAAAATGCCGCGATCAAGAACAAGACCGCGCCGGCCAAGTGGACCTACGCCAACATCGAGCACATGCGTGGCCAGTTCAAGGCGATGGGCTATGCGATCGACTGGTCGCGCGAGTTCGCCACCTGCACGCCCGAGTACTACGTGCACGAGCAGCGCATGTTCACCCGCCTGATGCGCAAGGGCCTGGCCTACCGCCGCAACGCGGTGGTGAACTGGGACCCGATCGATCAGACCGTGCTGGCCAACGAACAGGTCATCGACGGCCGCGGCTGGCGTTCCGGCGCGCTGGTGGAAAAACGCGAGATCCCGCAGTGGTTCCTGCGCATCACCGATTACGCCCAGGAACTGCTGGATGGCCTGGACGAACTGCCGGGCTGGCCCGATTCGGTCAAGACCATGCAGCGCAACTGGATCGGCCGCTCGGAAGGGCTGGAGATCCAGTTCGACGTGCGTGATGCCGACGGCAGCACGCTGGATCCGCTGCGCGTGTTCACCACCCGTCCGGACACCGTGATGGGCGTGACCTTTGTGTCCATCGCCGGCGAACACCCGCTGGCCCAGCACGCGGCCAAGTCCAACCCGGCGCTGGCCGCGCTGCTGGCCGAGATGAAGCAGGGCGGCGTCTCCGAGGCCGAGCTGGAAACCCAGGAAAAGCGCGGCATGGATACCGGCCTGCGCGCCATCCATCCGGTCACCGGCGCCCAGGTGCCGGTATGGGTCGCCAATTTCGTGCTGATGGGCTACGGCACCGGTGCGGTGATGGCGGTCCCGGGCCACGATCAACGCGATAATGAATTCGCCAACAAGTACGGCCTGCCGATCCGCCAGGTCATCGCGTTGAAGTCGCTGCGCAAGGAAGAGAGCGCCTACGACCCCACCCGCTGGCAGGACTGGTACGGCGACAAGACCCGCGAGACCGAGCTGGTCAACTCCGAAGAGTTCGACGGGCTGGATTTCCAGGGCGCCTTCGAGGCGCTGGCCGAGCGCTTCGAGCGCAAGGCCCAGGGCCAGCGCCGTGTGAACTACCGTCTGCGCGACTGGGGCGTGAGCCGCCAGCGCTACTGGGGCTGCCCGATCCCGGTGATCTACTGCCCCAAGTGCGGCGCTTTGCCGGTGCCGGAAGAGCAGCTGCCGGTGATCCTGCCGGAGAACGTCAACTTTGTCGGCACCGGTTCGCCGATCAAGGCCGATCCGGAATGGCGCAAGACCACCTGCCCGGACTGCGGCGGCGCAGCCGAGCGCGAGACCGACACCTTCGATACCTTCATGGAGTCGAGCTGGTACTACGCGCGCTACACCTCGCCGGGTGCCCGTGATGCGGTCGACAAGCGCGGCAACTACTGGTTGCCGGTCGATCAGTACATCGGCGGCATCGAGCACGCGATCCTGCACCTGATGTACTTCCGTTTCTTCCACAAGCTGCTGCGTGATGCGCGCATGGTGGACAGCAACGAGCCGGCGCAGAACCTGCTATGCCAGGGCATGGTGATCGCCGAGACCTACTACCGCCCGAATCCGGACGGCTCCAAGGACTGGATCAACCCGGCCGATGTCGATGTGCAGCGTGACGAGCGCGGCCGCATCGTCGGAGCGACCCTGATCTCCGACGGCCAGCCGGTGGTGATCGGTGGCACCGAGAAGATGTCCAAGTCCAAGAACAACGGCGTGGACCCGCAGGTGATGGTGAGCAAGTACGGCGCCGATACCGTGCGCCTGTTCTCGATGTTCGCCGCGCCGCCGGAGCAGTCGCTGGAGTGGAACGAAGCCGGCGTGGACGGCATGGCGCGCTTCCTGCGTCGCTTGTGGGCGCAGGTGCAGAAGCATGCCGCCGACGGTGCCGCCCCGGCCCTGGACGTGGCCGCGCTCAGCGCCGAGCAGAAGGCGCTGCGCCGCAAGACCCACGAAACCATCGGCAAGGTCGGCGACGACTACGGCCGCCGCCACAGCTTCAACACCGCCATCGCGGCGGTGATGGAGCTGATGAACGCGCTGGCCAAGTTCGATGACGTCAGCGAGCAGGGCCGTGCGGTGCGCCAGGAAGCGCTGCGTGCCACCGTGCTGCTGCTCAACCCGATCACCCCGCACGCCAGCCATGCGCTGTGGCAGGTGCTGGGCCACGGCGAGGAACTGCTGGAAGACCAGGCGTTCCCGGAAGCCGATCCGGCCGCGCTGGTGCGCGATGCAGTGACGCTGGCCGTCCAGGTCAACGGCAAGCTGCGTGGCACCATCGATGTCGCGGCCGATGCCCCGCGGGATCAGATCGAAGCGCTGGGTCTGGCCGAGCCGAACGCGGCCAAGTTCCTGGAAGGGCTGGTGGTGCGCAAGATCATCATCGTGCCAGGCAAGATCGTGAACATCGTGGCGGCCCCGCAGGGCTGATCCTGTCGTGCCTACCGGGTGCCTGTGCACCCGGTCCGGTATCAAGTCCTGTTCACGCGGCATCCGGCACGATCACTGCTTGTTGCCGCGACCGCCCGGCTCCTACAGACTGTGTCCATGACCCGATTCCTGCTTGCCCTTGTCCTGACCGCGACCCTTGCCGGGTGCGGTTTCCATCTGCGCAACAAGCTGATGCTGCCGGCCGACACTGCCGCAGTCCAGGTAGTGTCCACTGCGCCCTACAGCGAGCTGGTGAAGCTGCTGCGTCGTGGTCTGCAGTCCTCGGGGGCACAGCTGGCCGATCCGGACAGCACCGGTCCGGCCTCGCAGCTGCAGGTGGTGTCCGAGCGTTGGGGCGACCTGCCCATCGCGATCGATGCCCAGGGCCGTGCCCAGGAATACAGCCTGCGCTACGCGGTGATCTTCATCTTCCGTCGCGAAGATGGCAGCGAGCTGGTGCCGCAGCAGGTGATCGAACTCTCGCGCGATTACGTGTCGCCGCCGACCGACGCCACCGGTACCACCACCGAGCGCGAAATCCTCGCCGACGAACTGCGTCGCGAGATGTCCGCCTCGATCATGCGCCGCATCGACAGCGTGGTCCGTGCCGAGCTGGAGCACGGCCGTGCGCCGGCCAAGCCGGGTACGACGCCGGTGGAAACGCCGGTTGAGATCCCGGCGGCAACTCCGGCAAGCCCGACCTCGACGACCCCGACGCCGGCGGTCCCCGCCGTCGTCCAGCCGGGGCGCTGAGCCCGGTCCGCCTGCGGATCGGCCTGCCCGGATGGAACTGCGTCCCGAACAGCTCGCCAGCCAACCGGCCAGCCAGCCGTTGGCCCCGGTCTACCTGATCGCCGGCCCTGAGACCCTGCGTGTGCTCGAAGCCGCCGATGCGGTGCGTGCGCGGGCGCGTGCCGATGGCGTCAACGAGCGCGAAGTCTTCGATGCCGATGGCCGTGACTTCGACTGGAACCAGCTCGACGCCAGCTTCAACGCGCCCAGCCTGTTCAGTGCCCGACGCCTGATGGAGCTGCGCCTGCCCAGCGGCAAGCCGGGCAAGGAAGGGGCCGAGGTGATCAGCCAGTTCTGTGCCAATCCGGCGCCGGACGTGATCCTGCTGATCACCTGCAACGAATGGAGCAAGGCCCACCAGACCAAGTGGGCCGATGCGGTCGGCCGCGCCGGGGTGATCTCGGTGGCCTGGGCGATCAAGCCGCATGAGCTCACCGAATGGATCGAGCGCCGCCTGCGAGGCAAGGGCCTGCGCGCCGATCCCCAGGCCGTGCAGCGCCTGGCCGAGCGGGTCGAGGGCAATCTGCTCGCCGCCGCGCAGGAAATCGACAAGCTGGCCCTGCTGGCCGATGGCCAGACGCTGGACGTGGACACGATGGAGTCGCTGGTGGCCGATGCCGCCCGCTATGACGTGTTCCGCCTGGTTGAAGCGACCTTCTCCGGCCAGCCCGCCGCCGTCCTGCGGATGGTCGCCGGCCTGCGTGCCGAGGGTGAAGCGGTGGCCGCGCTCACCCCGATCGTGATCCGCGAGCTGCTGTCCACGGCCGGTCTGGCGCGGGTACAGGCGCGCGGCGGCAACCTGGCCGCGGAAATGAAAAGCCGCGGCATCTGGGAGTCGCGGCAGGCACCGTTCAAGCGCGCGCTGCAGCGTCACCCCGAGGTCAAGCGCTGGGAGCGTTTCGTGGCCGAAGCGGGGCTGGTGGACCGCATCGCCAAGGGGCGCGCCGATGGCGATGCCTGGCTGGCGCTGGAACGGCTGCTGATCGCCGTCTCCGAAGCCCGCGCCGTGCGCCTGCTCGCCCGGGCCTGAGCCCATGGGGCTGCGCATCTATTACGGCGGGACCTTCGATCCCGTCCATCTGGGCCATCTGGCCATTGCTCTGGCTGCGCGCGACCAGCTGCAGGTCGCAGTGCGCCTGCTGCCGGCCGCCGATCCTCCGCACCGCGCCGCCCCCGGCGCCGATGCCGCGCAGCGCTTGGCGATGCTCGCCCTTGCGATCGGTGACGAGCCCGGCCTGCTGCTGGACCGCCGCGAGCTGGACCGGGCCGAGCGCACCCCGGGCGTGCCGTCCTATACCGTCGATACCCTGCGCGAGCTGCGTGCCGAGCTGGGCCCGCGCCAGCCGATCGCTTGGCTGATCGGAGCGGACAGCCTGCTGGCCCTGCCCAGTTGGCATCAGTGGGCGTCGTTGTTCGATCTGGCGCATTTCATCGTCGCCGACCGCCCGGGCAGTCCCCTGGCCGACACCCTTGACCCGGTGCTGGCGCAAGCCCTGGAAGGGCGCTGGGCCAGTCATGAGCGCGAGCTGTTCAACGCGCCGGCCGGCCGCCTGCTGCGCCTGCAGGCCCCGCTGCGCGAGGAATCGGCGACCGCCGTGCGCGCACAGATCGCGGCGGGCGGCCCTTGGCAGTCGCTGCTGCCCGGGCCAGTGGCGGGCTACATCCTGGATCACCGCCTGTACGGGGCGACACCGTGGTGAATACGCGCGGGCGCGCCGCCCCGTATAATCGATCCCACATTTATCGAGTTGACCCGCTTTGAGCAACCAAGCCCAGCCCCAGACCATCAAGGTCCAACTGCCGAATCCGGCGCCCTCCGTTCTGCAGCTGCTCGAGTGCGTGCGCGGGGCGACCGAAGAACTGAAGGCCAAGGATCTCGTTGAGATCGACGTCATCGGCCGCTCCAGCGTTGCCGATTACATGGTGATCGCGTCGGGCACCTCCAGCCGTCACGTGAAGTCGATCGCCGACGAAGTGGTGAAGTTCGCCAAGAAGCTGGGTGTGATGCCGCTGGGTGTGGAAGGCGAACGCGAAGCCGAATGGGTGCTGGTCGACCTGGGCGACGTGATCGTCCACGTGATGCTGCCGCGCGTGCGTGAATTCTACGCGCTCGAGCGCCTGTGGACCGTGGGTGACCAGCCGCCGATCGAACTGCTCGACGATACGGACGACGACTACGACGCGCGGTAATTCCCGCACGTACGGTCACGACAACGGCGCCGATGGCGCCGTTGTCTTTTGCGGCGCCACGCAGGGTGTCCGCGGAGGATGGAGATGAAAGCCAAGTTGATCGCCACCGGCGAACGCGCACCGTCCTGGGTGGCGCAGGGATTTGCCGAGTACCAGAAGCGGCTCTCGCACTGGCTGCCGTTCGAGCTGGTCGAGATCGAGCCCGGCCTGCGCGGCAAGGGCCGCGATGCGCGCCGCGCGACCGATGACGAGGGCAAGCGGGTGATCGCTGCGCTGCCGAAGAATGCCTACGTGGTCGCGCTCGATGTGCCGGGGCGCCAGCTCAGCTCCGAGCAGCTGGCGCAGCGTCTGGAACATTGGCGCGGGCAGGGCAGGGACCTCGCCTTCCTGATCGGCGGGCCGGAAGGCCATTCGGCGGAAGTGTCGGCCATGGCGGACGAGAAATGGTCGATCGGCCCGCTGACGCTGCCGCACATGCTGGTGCGTCTGGTGGTGGCCGAGCAGCTGTACCGCGCCGCGGCGATGCTGGCCAACCATCCGTATCATCGCGCGTGAAATAGTTGTCGCCAGACGGGTTACATCTCGCGAAAAACGGGCTACAATGCGCACCCCGCCCGAATAGCTCAGCCGGTTAGAGCACTTGACTGTTAATCAGGGGGTCGTTGGTTCGAGTCCAACTTCGGGCGCCAAGATCTGAGAAAAAGCCTCGCAGCGATGCGGGGCTTTTTTTTGTCTGTGACATGCCAGGAATTGCCAGCCAACAAAAAGCCCGGGCACTGCCCGGGCTCCTTGTTCCCCAAGTGCGGCTACCTCATTCGAAGGTGTACTTGGCACCGACGGTGAAGTAGCGGCCGATCGCGCCGCTGAAGTGCAGCGGGTTGTAGTTCACGCCACCGTAGGTGGTCGGATCCAGCGGAGCGATGCGGTCGAACAGGTTCTGCACCGATGCGTTCAACTCGAAGGCCTCGGTGATGTTCCAGCGACCGGACAGGTCGAAGGTAGTGAACGAAGAGATCTTGGTGACGTCCGTGCCGTCGGCATAGGAGAACTGGTACGAGCCGTCCGGACCGCGGAAGTCGGTGTTCTCCATCTTGGAGATGTAGTTGGCCACGCCGCTCACGCTCCACGGGCCCTGCTTCCAAGTGGTGCCGAAGTTGATGCGGTCCTTCGGCGTGCCGATGCAGTTGGTCACGTCGCAGTTGCCATGCGTGCCGGCATAGTCGACGGTCACATCCGAATCGGTACGCTCGAACTTGAGCACGTGGCTCCACTGCAGGTCCATCTCCAGCTGGCCCGGACCGATGTCAAAGGTCTGGCGGATGTCGGTATCGATACCGCGCACGCGGGTCGACGCGGCATTGATGTACGCGGTGTTGACCGCCAGGATGGTGCCGGTACCGGGAATGCCATTGATCAGATCGCTGTCACGCAGCACGTTGCCCGCTGCGATCGCGTCGGCGGTGGAGCCCTGCGCGATTTCATTGGTGCGTTTGATCTGCCACGCATCGACGGTCATCGAGGTGCTGGAGGTGGGCTGCAGCACCACGCCGAACGAGTAACTCTTGGATTCTTCCGGCTTCAGGTCGGGATTGGGGCGGGTGATGATCGCCACCGGTCGCGAACTGCAGTTGGTCCCGTTCGGCTGAAGGTCGCAGCGAAGGGCGTCGCGGGCATTGGAGAAGGCGGCCAGGCCACCGTCACCGTTTTCGGCCGGGTTCGGTGCACGGAAGCCTTCGGCATAGCTGCCGCGGACCGCGATCCAATCGGCCGGCGTCCACTTCACACCGAGCTTCGGCGTTGCCTTGCCTTCACCACTTTCATACTTGTCGTAGCGGACCGCGCCGGACAGCTCCAACTGTTCCAGCACCGGGGCGGACAGTTCGACATACCCGGCATATACATTCTGGGTGCCGTCGTAGGCCGAGTAGCCCAGGCCGATGATCTGGCCCTGGTCGGTGAACGTCTGCGGGGTCAGGCTGTTGCTGGTCTTGCGCCATTCGGTACCCAGTGCCAGGCCCAGCGGGCCGCCCTTCAGGTCGGCCAGACTGCGCGAGACGGTGAAGTCGAACATGTCCAGGCTGGACTTGGCGCGGGCACTGATGTCCGGCGAGATGTAGTCATACAGCGCCTGCGAGTTCAGGCCTGCGTTGTCGCCGATGCGCCACACACCTGCCGGGCAGGCCGGGTTGCCGAGCACGCAACGGACCGCGTCGTAATTCAGGAAACCGGTGCGCTTGTTGACCAGGTCGGTGCCCGAATGCAGGTAGGCGGTGTCGTAGCTCCACTCGCCCCAATTGCCCTTGACCCCGACCAGGAAGCGATTGAACTCGTTGGTGTTCTCGGTCACGCGCGGACCCACGTCCCAGGCCGAGTAGCGCAGGCGAGAGGCCTGGCCCGGGATGGGATTGTCCGGATGGGTCGGGCTGAGGACAGTGGCCCCGGGGCCGCTGTTGGCGTTGACTGGACCCTCGGGATAGCCCCAGCCACCGGACACGCCGGAGGGCGTGTTGCTGAAGGTGGTTTCCTTCTTCGAGTAGCCGATCTCGGTATAGATTTCACCGCCCTCGCCGAAGGCGAAGCTGGCGCGGCCGAACACGTTGACGTACTTCTCTTCCGGGGTCAGGTCACGGTACAGCTGGGCGGGATCCCAGAGGCAGCCCTGTTGCTGCGCGGTGATATCGTTCTGTCCGGGGATGGTGGTCAGGCCAGCACACCCCGGCAGCGCAACGAGGAAGGCGGGATTGTCATCGGTCACGGCGCGGTCGTCGAACACCGAGCCGTTGGGGCCCACGCCACCGCTCGTGCCACCATTGAGGAACGCGCCACCCAGGAACTGCGCATTGTTGCCGTAGCCATAGCGACGGATGTCACCGGTGCCGATCCACTTGCGATCCTTGCGGTCGCTGATCTTGATCGCGTCGGTCTTGCCCACGTCCAGGCTGAAGAACGCATTCCAGCCATCGGTGGCCAGATCGCCGGTGCCGGCGGTCAGGGTGGCCTTCTTGGCATCGCCGTCGCTGTCGCCGGACAGGCCGTAGGAGGCGCGCAGAATGGCGCCGTTGAAGTCGCTACGCAGGATGATGTTGACCACGCCGGCGATCGCGTCCGAACCGTAGATCGCAGAAGCGCCGTCCTTGAGGACTTCAATGCGCTCGACCGCATCCAGCGGAATGGTGCTCAGATCGGTGAACACCTTCTGGCCGTCATCGGCCAGGCCGTAGGTCGCCATGCGGCGGCCGTTCAACAGCACCAGCGTGGAGCCGGCGCCCAGGCCGCGCAGCGAGATGCCAGCGCCACCGCCGGCAAAGCCGTTGCCGAAGGTCTTGGGAATGGAGCCCGAGCCGTCCGCGGTCAGGGTCTGCAGGTACTCGGCGACGGTGGTCTTGCCGGTACGGTCGATCTCCTGGCGGGTGACCACCTGGACGGGGGAGGGCGTTTCGGTGTTGGTGCGGGGGATGTTCGATCCGGTGACGGTGATCCGGTCAAGGTTGGTCGCCTGCTCCTGCGCGAACGCAGAGGACGACGCGATGGCACCCACCAGCAGCAGGGCGCCGCCGGTCAGGATCGTGGAAATGGAGGTGGCCAGGCTGGTGCGGCGGCTGTCGTCGCGGCGTTGGATCGGGTGTTTCACAGCATCTCTCCTGACTGGGAAAACCTAGATGTCAATAAGTCGACACCAGGACGGTGGCAACGGCGCCAATCTAGGTTTACGTCCTGTGACGCAGGAGTGAAAAAATGCTTAATTGGGGAAAGATGCAGTGCGTCTCATTTTGTGAATGGGGAGCCCCGTCGTGGGGCTCCCGGATCACTCAGCGCGGCAACGTAAAATCGATGGGCACCAGGCCATCGGCGGCGATGGCCTGACCATCGACGATGGCCGGCACGAAACGCCAGTGGCGCAGGACCTGCTGGCGGGCCGCCTGGTCAAGCACGCGCGAGCCGCTGCTCTTCTCGATGCTTACCGCCACCGGGTTGCCCTCGACATCGACCCGGATGCGCAGCAGGACCGTGCCCTGCTGGCCGAGGCGGATCGCTGCAACCGGATACGGCGGTGGGGGTGCGCTGCGGTACTGGAGCTGAGCACCCCCGCCCGGTGCAGCCGCGGCGGGGGCCGCTTCCAGTGACGGTGCGGTCGCGTCGCTGGCCGGAAGCGGGGCCGTGGCCAGCGCGTCATCAAGGGTGGCCGTGGGGGTCGGCAAGGGGGTTGGCGCGCGATGCGTGTTCACCCGAACGGTCCGAGGCGGCACCGGGTCCGGATGGCGAGGGGTCAGATCCATCGGCGGAGGTGGCGGAAGCACCCAGGTCACCTGAAGGCGTTCGCGCGGGGCCTTGATGAGCGGCTGGGTGGCAGGAATCAACAACAGCATCAAGGCCAGCGCGTGGAGCGCGATGGCGGTGCTCCACCCGAGCACGCGGGAGGCGTCGATCTGCAGCGGGACAACCGGGGACGGGGTACGGACCATGCTCCACTCTCCTTGCCAGATGTGCGGGAACATCAACGTGCCTGCGCGGCGCATGGGGTCAGGCGGGGGCCGCGCACTGACAGCAATACGCGAGCCCGGCGCGGGCCGGAAGTCAGGGGCAGGGGGGAGGTTTTGCTGGCAGTCAGAATCAGGCCGTGCACAGCATGACGGCGCCCTTCGGCGCCGTCATGGAGGACTGACCGGGGCGCGGATCAGCGGCCCAGATCGAACACCACGTCCAGGTTGACCGAGACGGTCGATTCGCCCGGCGATACCGGGGTGGACTCGTCGGCCGACATCGGCGCGGCGGCCGCGCGCATCATCATCATCGGGCGCACATTGCCGCCGCTGCCCTCGGAGATGCTCACGATCCGGCGCACGCGCAGACCCAGTGCCTTGGCGTAGGTCTCGGCACGCGACTGGGCTTTCTTCAGCGCGGCCAGGCGAGCCTCGTCATACACCGGCTCGGGCTGGTCGATCTCGAACTGCGGGCCGTTGATCTGGTTGGCGCCCTGCGCGGCCAGTGCATCGAGCACTTTGCCGAGCTTGGCGATGTCACGCACCTTCAGGCTGACCGTGTTGCTGGCCTGGTAGCCGGTGATCTTCGGCGCTTCATTGTCGGCGTAGCGATACTGCGGGCTCAGATTGACGCCGCTGGTCTGCACATCCCGCTCGGCGATGCCGGCAGCCTTGATCGCGGCGAGCACCTTGGTCATCTGCGTGGCGTTCTCACGCATGGCGCTGTTGCCATCCACGGCCTGGGTCACAACACCGGCCGACAGCGTGGCCACGTCCGGCACGCGCTTGGCTTCGGCATTGGCCGAAACATTGAGCAGGGTGCCGTCGGCCGGCACAGCGATGGTGGGCTGGGACTGGGCGTGGGCGGTCATCGAAGCTCCCAGGGCAAGGGACAGGGCGAGCAGCAACGGGGACAGGGACGGGCGGCGCATGTACATCTCCTTGTGAAGGCGTTGAGGTTGGTGTCGGGGCGATGAACGCGTCGTGAGGTTTGGCGGGGTTGATCACGATTCGAGCGTGTTGCTCGCGATTCAGACAGTAGGCACAGGTTATGCTTCCTCGATGCTTTATCTCGCCTCTCGATCCCCCCGACGAAACGAACTGCTTGCGCGCCTGGACCGGCCATTCCGGGCGCTCGACCTTGACGTTCCTGAAGTCCGTGCCCCCCACGAGTCCGCTGCCGATTACGTCCAGCGGGTGGCCGCCGACAAAGCGCGCGCGGGGCTGGCTCTGGTCGCCGAGGATCCGGAGGCGGTCGTACTGGGCTCGGATACCGAAGTGGTCCTCGATGGCCGCGTGTTCGGCAAGCCGGTGGACGCCGCCGATGCCTGCGCGATGCTGCGCACCCTAGCCGGGCGCACCCACCAGGTGATGACCGCCGTGGCGCTGGTCGCTGCGGGCCGGGAGCAGGGCGTGCTGGTGGTCTCGGAGGTGACGTTCGCGGCAATCGATGAGGACCGGATCGCGGCCTATGTGGCCAGCGGCGAGCCGATGGACAAAGCCGGCGCCTACGCGATCCAGGGCGGCGCTGAACGATATATCCGCCATCTGGCGGGAAGCTATTCGGGTGTGATGGGTTTGCCCCTGCAACAGACCGAGCAGTTGCTGCAGGCGTTTGAACTGAAGGGAGTCGCCCATGTCTGAAGAAATCCTGGTCAATGTCACCCCGCGGGAAACCCGCGTCGCCGTCATCGAGAACGGCATGCTGCAGGAACTGCATATCGAACGCGGCTGGCGCCGTGGCGTGGTCGGCAACATCTACAAGGGCAAGGTGCAGCGGGTGATGCCGGGCATGCAGGCGGCCTTCGTCGAGGTCGGGCTGGAGCGCGCCGCGTTCCTGCACGCCAACGATGTCATCCGCCCGGCCCCGGTGGCCAGCGCCGATACCGAAGGCACCACCCTGCCGCCGCCGTCCTCGGTGCCGATCGTGGAGCTGTTGCGTGACGGCCAGGACATCGTGGTGCAGGTGGTCAAGGACCCGATCGGCACCAAGGGCGCCCGCCTGACCACCCAGATCAGCATTCCCTCACGCTACATGGTGCTGCTGCCGCAGTCCAAGGTGGTGGGCGTGTCGGCCCGGATCGAGGACGAGGCCGAGCGCGCCCGCCTGAAAACGCTGGTGACCGAGCTGTCGGCCCAGCACGGCGGCTACGGCTATATCGTGCGCACCAATGCCGAAGGCCAGCCGGCCGAGGCGATCGCCGAGGATGTCGCGTATCTGTCGCGGGTCTGGAACGTGGTCGAGCGTCGTGGCCGCGATGCTGCCCCGTGCAGCGTGATCTACGAAGACCTGAGCCTGCCGCTGCGCTCGGTGCGTGACCTGATCCGCAAGGACGTGGACAAGGTCAAGGTCGATTCCAAGGAGACCTTCACGCAGTTGCAGGCCTTCGTGGCCAAGTACATGCCGGTGCTGGCCGAGAAGATCGAGCTGTACAGCGGTGATCGCCCGATCTTCGACATGTTCGGGGTCGAGGATGAGATCGGCCGCGCGCTGGACAAGCAGGTACCGCTGAAGTCCGGTGGATATCTGGTGATCGACCAGACCGAGGCGATGACCACGATCGATGTGAACACCGGTTCCTTCCTGGGCCAGCGCAATCTCGAAGAGACGGTGTTCCGCACCAATCTGGAGGCTGCGCAGGCGGTGGCGCGCCAGCTGCGGCTGCGCAACCTGGGCGGCATCATCATCATCGACTTCATCGACATGGACGATGCCGAGCATCGCCGCCAGGTGCTGCGCACGCTGGAGAAGGCGTTGGCCCGCGACCATGCCAAGACCACCGTCTACGACTTCTCGCCGCTGGGCCTGGTCGAGATGACCCGCAAACGCACGGTGGAAAGCCTGGAGCGCCAGCTGTCCGAGCCGTGCCCGGAGTGCAGTGGCCGTGGCTCGATCAAGACAGCCGAAACGGTGACCTACGAAATCTTCCGTGAGATCACCCGGGCCGTGCGTCAGTTCGATGCGGCGCGTCTGCTGGTGATCGCGTCCTCCAAGGTGGTCGCACGCATCACCGACGAGGAATCCTCGGCCGTGGCCGAACTGGAGGAGTTCCTCGGCAAGAGCATCCGCTTCCAGGCTGACGAGCAGTACCTGCAGGAGCAGTTTGATGTCGTGCTGCTCTGATCACGGCCGGTCCGGCGTTCCCACGTTCCGATGAGCACACCGCTGCGCCTGCGCCTGCGCCGGATCCGCCGCCATGCTGTGTATGCGGTGGCGATCGTGCTCGTGGGCGTGGCCCTGTTGGTCGGCACCGCCAGCCAGCTGTTGCCCTTGGCCGAGCGTCACCCGGAGAAGGTGGCGGCGTGGCTGAGCGCGCGCGCGGGCCAGCCGGTGCGCTTCGACGCGCTGGATACTGCCTGGACCCGACGGGGGCCGCTGTTGCAGCTCAAGGGGCTGCACATCGGTGAAGGACAGGGCCTGCGCATCGGCGAGGCCGAGGTACTGGTCTCGATGTATGCCGGCCTGCTGCCGGGCCACTCGCTGACCGAGCTGAGGCTGCGTGGTGTGGCGTTGGTACTGCAGCGGGCCGACGACGGTCGCTGGTCTGTTCAGGGCCTGCCGCAGTCCAGTGCGGGCGACCCGCTGGAAACCCTGCGTCGGCTGGGCGAACTGCAGGTGATCGGCGGGCGTTTGCGCGTCGATGCACCGTCGCTGGGTGTGCAGGCCGAACTGCCGCGGATCGACCTGCGCCTGCGCGTCAACGGCCAGCGCCTGCGCGTCGGCGCGCGCGCCTGGGCCGACCCGGCCGCACAGCCGCTGACGGCGGTGCTGGAGTTCGAGCGCAAGCGGGGTGACGGGCAGGCGTGGCTGTCGGCCGACCCGGCCGATTTCCGTGCGTGGTCCTCGCTGCTGCAGGTTGGCGGCATCGGCCTGCAGCAGGGCACGGGTGAATTCAATGCGTGGGTGGACCTGCGCGATCACCGCGTGGTGATGGTCACCACCGATGCGGACCTGCAGAACGTCCAGGTGCGCGGGGTGAAGCTTGCCGACGGCACACATCCGCAGCTTGCGCTGGATACGCTGGAACTGCGTGCGCGCTGGCGCTGGGTAAAGGGCGGCTGGCGCGCCGATGCGCCGCGGCTGCGGATCGGTCTGGAAGGCAGCACCCAGCAGCTGGATGGCCTGCTGCTGGCGGGCGGCCAGCACTTCGCGCTGGCCGGCGACAACATCGATGCCACCGCGCTGCTGCGCGGGCTGGCACTGACCGACCGGATCGATCCGGGGCTGCGTGAGTGGCTGCATGACGCCGCGCCGAAGGTGCGGATGACGCGCGTGCGCGTGGCCGGCGAGCAGGGCGGTCCGCTGTCCATCGACGGCGATCTGGAAGACATCCGCTTCGCGGCGGTCGGGCATTCGCCAGGGCTCAGCGGCGTGGGCGGCCGATTCACCGGCGATGCCGATGGCTTCACCCTGGATCTGCAGCCGCAGCGGGTGATGCACTTCGATTGGCCCAGCGGATTCGGCGAGCGCCACGATGTGCGCCTGGCGGGGCAGCTGGTCGGGTGGCGCGACGAGGCCGGCGGCTGGCGGATCGGCACCCCGGCGCTGCGCGTGCAGGGCACCGATTACGCCGCCGATGTGCGCGGTGGCATCTGGTTCCAGAACAACGGCACCCGCCCGTGGCTGGAGCTGGCGGCAAAGATCGACGATGTACCGATGACCGCCGCCAAGCGTTTCTGGATCCATTCCAAGATGAGCAAGGCCGCCACCGACTGGCTGGATGCCGCACTGGTGTCCGGCCAGGTGCGCGACGGTGTGGGCCTGGTCACCGGAGATCTGGAGGACTGGCCCTTCGACAAGAACAATGGCCGCTTCGAAGCGACCGGGCACATCGATACCGGCAGCATCCGCTTCCAGCACGACTGGCCGACGATGGACAAGGTGGATGCGGACATCGCGTTCATCGGGCCGGGCTTCGAGCTGCACGGTAAAGGCGATCTCGCGGGCGTCGCGGTGGACCACTTCGACGCCGGCATTCCGGATTTCGGCGTGACGGCGCTGTACGTCAAGGCGACCAGCCGCAGCGATGCCGGCGCCCTGCTGGCCATGCTCAAGCAGAGCCCGTTGCAGGCCACCTACGGTGAGACCCTGAACAACCTCACCGCGAAAGGGCCCGCCGCGGTCACCTTCGATCTGCTGCAGCCGCTGCATCACGACGAGGGCGGCGGTCACCTGCAGGGCACGGTCGATCTCAATGGCGCCACCCTCACCGAGAAGCGCTTCGACCTGGTCTTCGAGAACATGCGCGGCAAGGTCCGGTATGGCCATGGCGGCTTCGATGCGGAGAACCTCGCGGTGCGCCACCAGGGCCAGGACGGGCTGCTCAGCCTGCGCGCCGGCGAGTTCGTGCGCGATCCGCAACAGGCGTTCGAATCCGAGCTGAGCGCTTCGCTGGAAGCGGGCGCGTTGCTGGACCGCGCGCCGGAACTGAACTGGCTCAAGCCTTACATCCAGGGCACCTCGCGCTGGACCATCGGGGTGACCCTGCCCAAGGTGGCCGCCGGCAGCAAGGTCGAGCCGCCCACGGTGCTCAAGCTGCATTCGGATCTGGTCGGCACCACGCTGGAACTTCCTGCGCCGCTGGACAAGCCGGCGGCGACACCGTTGGCGACGGATGTGACGGCGCAGCTCCCGATGGGCAGCGGTCGCGTCGATGTCGCCTTCGGCCAGCGCCTGGCCTTGGCCGCGCGTACGCATGACAACCAGACCGGCGTGCAGGTCACCCTCGGCAGCGACCATGTGGATCGCGATCCGCCGGCCAGCGGGCTGGTGGTGAACGGCCGCAGCGGCTCGCTGGATGCGCTGGAGTGGATCGCGCTGGCCCGCTCGCCGCAGGGCGGCGACGGCAAGGACCCGATGCCGCTGCGGCACGTGGACGTGCAGGTCGGCCAGTTGCTGCTGGCCGGCGGCATGTTCCCGCAGACCCGGCTGCAGCTGCGGCCGACCGGCAACAGCGTGGACGTACGCATGGATGGCCCCTCGTTGGCGGGCAGCCTGAGCGTGCCCAATGCCGATGGCGGCACCATCGTCGGCAAGCTCAGCCGCGTGCACTGGCAATCGCTGCCGACGCCGGTGAAGCCGCCCAGCGATGGCGCGCCGATCCTGCTGCCGCCGGACGTGGCCCTGCCGGCGCGGGTCCAGGCCAGTGCCAATGACACCAATCCGGCCAAGATCCCGCCGCTGTCGCTGGATATCGACGACCTGCAGTTCGGCAAGGCCAAGCTCGGCCAGGCGGTATTGCGCACGCGGCCGATGGCCAACGGCCTGAGTGTGGATCAGCTGCAGTTCCGCGCCCCCAAGCAGGCGATCGACGTCAATGGCCGCTGGATGGGCATGGGGGAAGCGGCGCGCAGCCAGTTCAACGTGCAGGTCAAGAGCGAGGACCTGGGCGGGCTGATGCAGAACCTCGATTACGGCGGCCAGCTGCGTGGCGGCCAGGGCCAGCTGACGATGTCGGCCGGTTGGCAGGGTGGGCCGTCCGATTTCCAGCTCGGTGCCCTGCAGGGTCAGCTCGATGTGCAGGCCCGCAACGGCCAGCTGCTGGAGCTTGAGCCCGGTGCCGGCCGCGTGCTCGGGCTGCTCAGCGTGACCCAGCTGCCGCGTCGGTTGATGTTCGATTTCCGCGATTTCTTCTCCAAGGGCTTCGCCTTCAACCAGGTGGAGGGCAGCGTGGCGTTCGGCAACGGCATGGCCACCACCGACAAGGTGCTCATTGAAGGCCCGGCGGCGAACATCACCATCCGTGGCCAGACCGATCTGCGCCATCAGCGGTTCGACCAGACCATCGACGTCAACCCGCGCGCGGGCAACCTGCTGACCGTGGTCGGCGCGGTCGCCGGCGGCCCGGTGGGAGCGGCGGTCGGCGCGGCTGCCAATGCAGTGCTGTCCAAGCCGCTGGGGGAGATCGGCGCCAAGACTTACCGCGTGACCGGCCCTTGGGCCGAACCCAAGGTCGACGTGATCGACCGTGACACAGCGCCCAGGCCGGCCCCGGCCGCACCGCCGGCGCGCTGATCCCTTTCCTGCGCCCGGGTTGCGATTGCGCCCGGCGCCCACAGATCAAAGAGCATGAACAACAACGCACTTTCGCTGGCCACCGACCGTCTGCTGCTGCCCGCCGGGCTGGATGCGAACGGTCTGGAACGTACCTTCGGCACCCTGTTGGGGCCGGGCATCGATTTCGGGGATCTGTATTTCCAGCACGCGCGCCGCGAGAGCTGGAGCGTGGAGGACGGCATCGTCAAGGACGGTGCGCATTCGATCGAACAGGGTGTGGGCGTGCGCGCCATCGCCGGTGAGAAGACCGGCTTCGCCTACTCTGATGACATTCACAGCGACGCGTTGCTGGCCGCGGCCAGCTCGGCCCGCGCGATCTCCCGCGAAGGTGGGGCGCAGTCGGCCCGCTCGCTGGTGCGTGGCAGTGGCCGCGCGCTCTACCCGGCGCTGGACCCCATCGACGGCATGGGCAACGAGGCCAAGGTCGAGATGCTCAAGCGGCTGGACCGCTACCTGCGCGCCGCCGACCCGCGCGTGCAGCAGGTGATGGTCAGCTTGTCCGGCGGTGTGGATACGGTCCTGATCGCGCGCAGCGATGGCGTGCTCGCCGCGGATATCCGCCCGCTGGTGCGCTTGAACGTGCAGGTGATCGTCGAGCAGCACGGGCGTCGTGAGTCCGGCTACTCCGGTGGCGGCGGCCGTTACAGCTATGAAGAGCTGTTCGCCGATGGACGCCCGGAAGGTTTTGCCCGCGAGGCCCTGCGCCAGGCGCTGGTGAACCTGGAGGCGATCCCGGCCCCGGCCGGGGTGATGACCGTGGTGCTCGGCCCGGGCTGGCCCGGCGTGCTGCTGCACGAAGCGGTCGGTCACGGCCTGGAAGGCGACTTCAACCGCAAGGGCACCAGCGTTTACGCTGGCCGCATCGGCGAGCGCGTTGCCGCACCGGGCGTGACCATCGTCGATGACGGCACCCTGGACGGACGCCGCGGCTCGCTGAACATCGATGACGAGGGCCACCCGACCCAGTGCACCACGCTGATCGAGGACGGCATCTTGGTCGGCTACATGCAGGATTCGCTCAACGCGCGCCTGATGGGCGTGGCCCCGACCGGCAACGGCCGCCGCGAGTCGTTCGCGCACATGACCATGCCGCGCATGACCAACACCTACATGCGCGCCGGCCAGCACGATCCGGAAGAGATGATCCGCTCGGTCAAGCGTGGCCTGTACGCCGTCAACTTCGGTGGCGGCCAGGTCGACATCACCAGCGGCAAGTACGTGTTCTCGGCCACCGAGGCCTACCTGATCGAAGACGGAAAAATCACGGCACCGGTGAAGGGCGCCACCCTGATCGGCAACGGGCCGGAAACCATGCAGAAAGTGCGCATGATCGGCAACGATCTGGCCCTGGACGAGGGCGTGGGCATCTGCGGCAAGGATGGCCAGAGTGTGCCGGTCGGCGTGGGCCAGCCGTCGCTGCTGATCGATGGCATCACCGTGGGCGGCACCCAGGCCTGAGCCGGGATGCATTCGCCTGCGCTGCCTGATCACGCGGCCGCCAGCGGGATGCTGGCGCCGCCGCGTGAGCGCCGGGACTCAGTCCTCGGCGTTCTCGTCGCTGTCGCTGTCCGTGTCGACCGCCTCATCCAGCGCGTCGTCGGACGCGGCGTTCACGCCTTCCAGGCCGAGCGCGGCCGGCAGCAGCAGGGTGCGCAGCACCTGGAAGATCTCGCGGTAGGCGCGCGGCGGCTTGTTCTTGGCCTTCTCGGCCTGGGCATTGCGCACCAGCGTGCGCAGTTCCTGGCGGTCGGCATGCGGATACTCGTCCAGCAGGGCGCCCAGCGCCTTGTCGCCGTCCTTGAGCAGGCGCTCGCGCCAGTCTTCCACGCGGTGCATCGTCGCCACTTCACGGCGCGAGGTCTCGCTGTTGGCATCCAGCGCGTTGCGGATCGCATCCAGCACGGCGTCGTCTTCGCGGCGCATGTGCTTGGCCAGGAACGCCAGCTGGCGCTTGTGGGCGATATGCGCGGTGATGCGCTTGGCCTCGGCGATGTGCGGCAGCAGGTCTTCGGGCACCGGCAGGCGCGCCAGCTGGGCCGGGGTCAGCGAGACCAGCTTCTCGCCCAGGGCCAGCACGTCCAGCGCAGCCCGACGGTTCTGGCTGCGGCTGATATCAAGGAATTCACCGGTTTCTTCGTCGCGTCCGCGCATCGTCTTATTTCCACATCCGTAAACTGTGCCGGCGTCGCGCCGGGCACTCACCTGTACAGGATAAAGCATTGAACGTGATCTCCCCTGAAGTCTCCCCGGCCGACGACAGCCTGCAGCGCCTGGAGCAGCTGGCCGACATCTCCCAGCGTCTGCTGGAGCGCGCCAAAGCCCTGGGTGCCACCCAGGCCGAGGTCAGCTGCAGCGATGAGCGCGGCCTGGATGTGAACGTGCGCCTGGGCGAGGTCGAAACGGTCGAGTCCACCCGTGACCGCGGCATTGCCGTGACCGTCTACTTCGGCCAGCGCAAGGGCAGCGCCAGCACCGCCGACCTGCGCGAGAGCAGCCTGGAGTCGACCGTGGCCCAGGCCTGCGCGATCGCCCGCCACACCGAGGACGACGAGGCCGCCGGACTGGCCGAGGCGGCCCTGATGGCCCGTGAGTTTCCGGATCTGGACGGCTGGCACCCCTGGGAACTCAGCGCCGATGCGGCGCTGGATCTGGCCCTGGCCTGCGAAGCGGCCGGTCGTGAAGCCGACTCGCGCATCAGCAATTCCGACGGTGCCTCGGCCGCGACCGCGCAGAGCCTGTCGGTGTATGCCAACTCGCATGGCTTCATCGGCCGCGAGCGCAGCAGCCACCACTCGATCGGCTGTGCGCTGATCGCCGGGCAGGGCGATGGCATGCAGCGCGACGGCTGGTACAGCAGCGCGCTGGCCCGCGAGGATCTGGACGATGCCGCCTCGATCGGCCGCCGTGCCGCCGAGCGCACCGTCGCCCGCTTGGACCCGCGCTCGATGACCACGGCGCAGATGCCGGTGCTGTATTCGCCGGAGGTGGCCCGCTCGCTGATCGGCCATCTGCTCGGCGCGGTCTCCGGCGGCGCGCTGTACCGTCGCGCCAGCTTCCTGCTCGACAGTGTCGGCACGCGTCTGTTCCCGGACTGGTTCGGCATCGAAGAGCTGCCGCTGCTGCGCCGCGGGCTGCGTTCGGCCGCCTTCGATGGCGATGGCGTGGCCACGCGCAATTCGGCGCTGATCCGCGATGGCGTGCTGGAGCGTTACATCCTGGGCAGTTACTCGGCGCGCAAGCTCGGCCTGCCGACCACCGCCAACGCCGGTGGCGTGCACAACCTCAAGGTCACTGCCAACGCGGGCGATCTGGTCTCCATTGCCCGGCAGATGGGTGATGGACTGCTGGTCACCGAACTGATGGGGCAGGGCGTCAACAGTGTCACCGGTGACTACTCGCGCGGCGCTGGCGGCTTCCGCGTGGAGAACGGCGAGATCACCTACCCGGTCGATGGCATCACCATCGCCGGCAACCTCAAGGACATGTTCGCCAGCATCGAAGCGGTGGGCACGGACATCGATACGCGCTCGCATGTGCATACCGGTTCGATCCTTGTAGGACGAATGACCGTAGCCGGTAACGATTGACGTATTCTATGGGGGCTGCCCTGGCAGGCGGGGAGCCTGCCGCGTGCAATACCCATTACCTCGAACAAGGAGTTTCACGTGAGCGATTTCGACAACGTCACCACCCCGCCGCCGCCGGTGAGCGCACCGGCCCCGGCCGAACAGCGCACCATGGCCCTGGTGGCCCACCTGCTGGGTATCTTCACCTGGTTCCTCGGCCCGCTGATCATCTGGCTGATCAACAAGGACGACAGCAGCAAGAGCTTCGTCACCGACCAGGCCAAGGAAGCGCTGAACTTCCAGATCACCATCACCATCGCGATGCTGATCTGCATCGTGCTGACCATCGTCATCATCGGCGGCCTGCTGGCCCCGATCGTCGGCCTGCTCAACGTGATCTTCTGCATCATTGCAGCGGTCAAGGCCAACAATGGCGAAGCCTACCGTTACCCGTTCGCCCTGCGCCTGATCAAGTAATCGATCCGCGGTGCTGGAACGCAGAACGCCCGGGATTCCCGGGCGTTTTTTTGTGTCCTGGCGCTGTAGAGCCACGCCATGCGTGGCTGACTGCACTATCGCTCAGTGATCCCGCTCAACCGCCAGCCTGGCCAGCGCACGCAGGGCATCGGCCGTCTCGCCATACCCGGCCAGACCGTCGAACAGCTGCTCGCTCAACGTACGCAGATGCGCCTTGGCGCCGTCCATGCCCAGCAGCGCCGGGAAGGTCGACTTGGCCTGCGCCTCGTCCTTGCCGGCGGTTTTGCCGAGCTGTTCGGAACTGGCCTCGACATCGAGGATGTCATCGCGCACCTGGAAGGCCAGGCCCAGCGACGCGGCAACCGTATCCAGCGTCGCCAGATCGGCGGCCGGTGCGTGCCCGCACAGCGCGCCCATGCGCACCGCGGCGCGGATCAGCGCGCCGGTCTTGAGCGCATGCATGCGTTCAAGATCCTGCAACGGCTGCTGGTGGCCGGTGGCGTCGATATCCAATGCCTGGCCGCCGCACATGCCGGCCGCGCCGGAGGCGTGCGCCAGGGTCTGCAGGCAGTCCACGCGCAGCTGCGCCGGCAGCGCCGCATCGGCCAGCAGGCCGAACGCGCGGGTCTGCAGGGCATCGCCGGCGAGGATCGCGGTGGCTTCATCGAAGGCGATATGCGTGGTCGGGCGGCCGCGCCGCAAGGCGTCATCGTCCATCGCCGGCAGATCGTCGTGCACCAGCGAGTACGCGTGGATCAGCTCCACCGCCATCGCGGGGGCATCCAGGGCGTGTTCCTCGGCACCGAAGATCCGGCCGCTGGCATACACCAGCAGCGGTCGCATGCGCTTGCCACCCCCCAGCACGGCATAGCGCATCGCCTGGTGCAGGCCACGCGGGGCCTCGGCGGGGGAGGGCAGGCTGGCGTCGAGCTGGTGTTCGATCCGGTCGCGCCAACGCGCGAACGTGGCCTCAACCGTCATGGCTGGGCGGGTCGAAAGGTTCGGCGGAGTCGGGCTGGGCCGGATCGCTGAGCACGCGCACACGCAGTTCGGCCTGTTCCAGCGCCTGCTGGCACTGGCGGTACAGACCGACGCCACGTTCGTAGGCGCTGAGCGATTGTTCCAGGCTCATTTCGCCGGTTTCCATCTTCTCCACCAGTTGCTCCAGTTCTTCCAGCGATTGCTCGAAGTGGGCGACGGGGGAGGTTTCATTGGGGGACTTTTTTGCCATGCGATAAGTGTGGGCCGCTGGCTCGGCGGGGTCAATTCACGCCGCGCCCGGGGTCCACTGCAAGTGCGCATCATGGGCCTGCAGCCAGGGCTGCAGGGCCGCACCGATCACCCGGTCACCCGCGGCCAGCAGCGTGTCTTCATCGAACAGCAGCGGCAGCTGGCGGCGCTGCCACGGCGGCAGGCCCTGCTGCTGCAGCAGATCCTTCAGTGCGTGGGAATGCGTGCGCCCCGGCAGCTGGATGCGCTCGCCGCCGCGCCGCGCGCGGATCTGCACGGGCGTATCGAAACCGTCGGTGGTGCCGAGCAGGCGCAGCTCGCCGCCATCGGGCAGCGCCAGCGGCGCACGGCCATCCCAGTGCACGCTCCAGTCGGCCGGCAGCGCCAGACTGGCCGAGAGCAGGTGCAGCTGCCCGCGCCAGCGGCGGATGCGGGCACCCTGCCAGGCAAACTGCGCGTCGGCGTGGTGCGCGGCCGGGAGCAGCTCACGTTCAACCGCTTCCACGCCAGCGGCGGGAAGCGGCGGCAGGCCACTGCCACGCACCCAGTGCCGCAGCAACCGGGCGCGCCGCTCGACCGGTTGGCGCATCAGACGCGCGCAGTCGATCACGCCGGGGCCGACACTGCAGCGTTCCAGCGCATCGCGGTCGGCACTGTCGAGCAGGTGCTGGGACTGCGCGGACAATGCTGCACTGCGTGCGAATGCGGCATCGGCCTGAGGCCAGCGCTGACGCAGTTGCGGCAGCACGTGCAGGCGCAGGAAATTACGGTCGGCGTCATCGCTCGCGTTGCTGGGGTCTTCGATCCATTCCAAGCCTTCGGCCTGGGCATGCGCACGCAGGCTGCTGCGCGGAACCTCCAGCAATGGCCGCCACACGGTGCCGGCGCCGAACGCGCTGGTGACCTGCATGGAGGCCAGCCCATCCACGCCGGAGCCGCGCAGCGCCCGCAGCAGGAAGGTCTCGGCCTGGTCATCGCGATGATGGGCCAGTGCCAGCCGCTCGCCAGGCAACAGCTGTGAAGCGAATGCGTCGCGTCGGGCATGCCGCGCGGCAGCTTCCAGCCCTTGACCCTGGTGACGGGGCACCTGTACGCGGATCACCCGCAGTGGAATGTTCCAGCGTGCGCAGACCTGCGTGCAGTGCACGGTCCACGCATCGGCCTGCTCCTGCAGACCGTGATGGATGTGCACGGCGCGCAGGCCGGCGGTGCGCTGGGCCGCCGAGGTGGCCAGCCAATGCAGCAGGACGGTGGAATCGAGCCCGCCGCTGAAGCCCACCAGCACCGGGTGGACGACAGAGGGCGGTGGCGGCAGCAGGGACGTCATGGGCAGGGCGATCTCAGGCAGGCCGGCAGTATCGGTGCTGCGTGGCGAGGATGCCACGCGCGGGGATCACGGCGTGTCGGCATCCATCGCCGGGCGCCCCTGCCGATCAATGCGATACCAGGTGCCGCCGACCATCGCGATGTGGCCATGATCGTCCGGCGTACCCGGGCGGCAGCCCTCGCAGACGCGGGCCACGCCGTCTTCGAAGGCCCAGCCGAAATCGAACGTGGCCGGGAACGCCTGGCGCAGTTGCGTATCGAAATAGCCGATGCGTTGCCCGACACGGCCGCGCACCAGCCCCTCCACCACGTAGTCCGGGCCGTTGTCGAAGGTGATCACCGGCAGCTGCCGACCGTCGGAACGGACATAGTGGAATCCGCCGCCGGCGTAAACGGCGGCCAACCCGTCCTGATCGTAGGGCAACGCCGCCAGCGCCGTGGCATCCAGCATCAGACGCCCATCGCGCCACTGGCAACCGGCCAGCGGTTGCAGGCCCTCTTCCTCGGTAAGCACGGTGCACGCGCTGCCGGTGCCCCACGCCGTGGCGGAGGCCAACAGGCCGGCTGCCAGCAGCAGGAGCCTCACGTAGCGGCCCCTGTTCGTCGTGTTGCAGGTCGGCAGACGCATTATTGGCTGTCGCCGGCCGGGCGCTCGAACGCGGTCGGCTTGGGCAGTTCGACCGGCACGCCCTTGGCGTCGCAGGTGCCTGCCTCGCACAGGCGCTGACGCAGGCGCGGGGTGGCCTGCACGATCATGTGGTAGATCGTGTTCTGCTCCATCGTGCCGCGCACGGCCTTGCTGCCCGGGCCACGCGCCCAGATGCCGACGTCTTCGCCGCCATGCGATTCGCTCTTGGCCGGCACCAGCGCTTCCTGCATGTAATCGGGATGCTCGGTATCCACCGCGGTCAGGTCGGGCCGGCCGGTGGTCGGGTCGAAGCTGCTCGGGTTGTGCGGGTACCGCTTCGGGCCGCCCGGCTGCTGGTTGGTGGCACCGGTGTAGCCCGGGCCGTTGGCGTAGGTCAGCGTGGTGTAGGGCAGGCCCAGGCCATCGCGCGCCAGCTCCAGCTTGCCCGCACCGTCTTCGCCGCCCTTGTCCTTGACCTTGCCCAGGATCGGATTGCCACGTGCCGGGTAACCGACGAAGTTCAGCGTGTGCGAATGATCGGCGGTGACGATGATCAGCGTGTCCTGGTCGGAGGTCGCCTCGACGGCCGCGCGCACCGCGTCGGACATCGCGACCGTATCGGTCAGTGCCCGGTAGGCATTGCCGCTGTGGTTGGCGTGATCGATGCGCGCGCCTTCCACCATCAGCACATAGCCTTCCTGATGACGCGACAGGTTGGCGATCGCCGCCTGGGTCAGCTCGGCCAGGCTCGGCTCACCGGCCGGATCGTCCTTGCGCTCGGCTTCATAACGCATGTGGTCCGGCTCGAACAGGCCCAGGATCGCCGGTGCCTTCGCGGCTGCCTGCAACTGCTTGGCATTCCACACGTAGGCACCCTGCGGGTGGGCCTGCTGCCACTCGGTCACCAGGCTGCGCCCGTCCAGGCGCTGGCCGACCTTGTCGTCATATTCCGGGTCGCGTTCTTCCACCGTGGTGAACTCACCGCGGCCGCCGCCCAGGGCGACCAGCGGGCCGCGCCCGAAGCGCGAGGTCGACAGCAGCTGCTGGGCAATATCGCGGCAACCTGCGGCCTTGGCCTCTTCGGGCACGTCGGTATCATTTTCCCAGTTGCGCTCCGGGGAGTGCGCGTAGGTGGCCGCCGGGGTGGCATGGGTCAGGCGTGCGGTGGAGACCACGCCGGTGGCCATGCCGGCGCTGTCGGCCAGCTGCAGCCAGGTCAGCAGCCCCTTGTTCAGGCTGTCGGCGCAGTCATTGCGGGTGCCCGCGCTGACACCGATCGCGCCCATGTGGGTCTTCACGCCGGTGGTGATCGCCGTCATCGTGCCGGCCGAATCCGGCGTCTGCGAATCGGTGTTGTAGGTCTTGCTGAACGCCGTGGCCGGGAAGCGCTCCCAGGACAACAGGTTTTCCTCGCCCGGGCGGCCATTGCGCTGACCTTCAAAGATGCGCGCCGCCGCCACCGTGGTCAGGCTCATGCCATCGCCCAGGAACAGGATGACGTTCTTGGCCTTGCCGTCCATCGCCCCGGTGCTGGCTGCACGCGCCGCGCCGCTGCGGTACCACCACTGCGGGGTTTCCCCGGCGGGGTGGGCAATGGCCGGCACATCGACCTGGACCGCGCCGGCAGCAGCGCTGGAGGAGGGAGCGGTACTGGCGCAGGCGCCGAGCAGCAGGGTGGTGACGGCGGCCACCAGAGGCGTGAAACGGGACATGGACGGGCAAATCTCACATGTGAAACGGGCGTTCATTATGCAGAACGCTGCAAGGCACGCCGATGACACGCTGATTTTCCGTGTACGCCTCGTTCCGACGCCCCGCTTGGGCTAAGGTGCCTAGCTGTCAAATCATCTCTGGAAAGCGCATGAAGCTGGTCTCTGCCTGGCTGCGGATCCCCTTCTGGCAACGGGTTCTGGGCGGCTTCGTGCTGGGTGCCCTGGCCGGCTGGCTGCTCGGGCCCGCCGCTGAAACCTGGTTCGGCCCGCTCGGCGATCTCTACGTCACCCTGATCAAAATGATCGCGGTGCCGCTGGTGTTCTTCGCCGTGATCAACGCCATCTCCTCGCTGCACGGGCAGAAGTCCGTCGCCGCCCTGGGCGGGCGCACCTTCCTGTGGTTCATCATCACCGCCGCCCTGGCGGTCTGCGTGGGCCTTGCCGTGGGCACCGTCATGCAGCCCGGCAGCGGCGCGCTCAGCCTGAGCATGGACCACAGCTACACCCCCCGCGAAGTACCCAGCGTGATCAAGGTGCTGATGGATGTCGTGCCCTCCAACGTGTTCTACGCGCTGACCGGCATCGGTACCCGCATCAACAGCGCCGGTGAAACCGTCCTGGCCGCCGGGCGCGGCTCGATCCTGCCGGTGATCTTCTTCGCCGGCCTGCTGGGTTTTGCCATGGTCAAGCTCGGCGACAAGGTCAGCGAAGCACGCAAGCTGACCGGTCAGATGAGCGAGATCATGATCCAGGTGACCCGCTTCGTGCTGGAGATCACCCCGCTGGGCACCTTCGGCCTGATCGCCGGCCTGGTCGGCAGCTACGGCTTTGAAAAGCTGCTGCCGCTCGGCAACTTCGTGCTCGCCCTGTACATCGCCTGCGCCGTGCACATCGTCGTGGTCTACGGCAGCCTGCTGCTCATGCACGGCCTGAACCCGCTCAAGTTCTTCCGCGGCGCCGCCCCCGGCATGCAGGTCGCCTTCGTCAGCTCCTCCAGCTTCGCCGCCATGCCCGCCGCGATGCGCTCGATCACCCACAACCTCGGCGTCAACAAGGACTACGCCTCCTTCGCTGTCCCCCTAGGCGCCAGCATCAAGATGGACGGCTGCGGCGCGATCTATCCCGCCCTGTGCGCGGTCTTCATTGCCCAGTACACCGGCGTCCCGCTCAGCCCCGAGCAGTACATCGTCGTCCTGATCGCCTCGGTCCTGGGCAGCTTCGGCACCGCCGGCGTCCCCGGCACCGCCGTCGTGATGGCCACCGTCGTCCTCAGCGCCGCCAACCTCCCGCTGGAAACCATCGGTTACCTCTACGCCATCGACCGCATCCTGGACATGATGCGCACCATGACCAACGTCACCGGCCAGATGCTGGTCCCGGTGATCGTCGCCAAGGAAACCGGCCTGCTCGACCGAGAGGTGTACGACAACCCATCCACCAACCTCGGCGTGGATGAAGGCGAAGAACGAACGTCCTGATGCAGGCACCAGATCAGAACAAAGAGACCGGCGAAAGCCGGTCTTTTTTTTCCGCTTGGGGTCGTCGCGAGCGTTACGCCCCGAAGCGACCGGCAGGCCCCTCGGCAACTGTCCCCCGGCCGCCCCCTGGCGGCGACGGCCTCCTCCTTGATTTTGCCCAGGAGCCTGCCGGCCGCTTCGGGGCTCGTGCGCGATGGTAGGTGTACTGCAAACCGGTGCTTGCCGTGAGGCGCCAGTGGCCTGGCCCATCGCTCGGCGCACCCGCCGCCTCCGCCAGTAAATAGTGAAGCGATACGCTCGTCAGCAAACCATCCTGAACCCGCACCGTAACCGCGTGTATCACCCGGTGTAACACCTTTGATACACCCGCACCACGCCTGCCTCTCAGCGCAACCCCATCCACCGCCCGACCTATTCATCCACCCAAGCGCTAACGCCGCTGTAACAGCAATGTTGCGTGCGGATAACTCAAACCGCACAGAAACCCCGCAAACACGGGCATCCGGAACTTGGCACGAATGCTGCTCCACCCCTCCGCATGTAATCGGAGGTCGCCATGGACAGCGTTGCCGCACACCGCACACGACACACCCCACTCTGGCTGCTCGCCGTTGCACTCATCGTGCCGGTGGCCGCCAACGCCTCCGGCGCGCGCCAGGGCGTCAAGGCGCAGCCCGGCGAAATGGTGCTGCTGCGCGATGTCTCCGCGCGGCCTGCCTACCGCCCGGCACCGCCCGGCATGGCGCTGATCGCCGATCCGTCGCCGAAGCGCGAAGTCGGCCAGGCACTCGGCACCTCCACCGGCATGGATGAACTCAGCGACGATGACTACGCCTCGCTCGGTTCCAACACCGGTGCCGGCATCCCGCGCAGCGCCACCACCATCGAGCGCGTGACCGGCCACACGGTCAGCGGCACCCTCGGCAAGGTCACCGACAGCGGCATGCTCTCCAGCGGCCAGCTCAGCAACACCATTGGTGGACCCATGGGCGCGGTCGGCAACGCCACCCGCGGCATCGGCGACCAGGTGCGCGGCGCACTCGCCCAGTTCCCGCTCGGCCAGCCCGCAGGCGGACCCGGCAAATGAACACTGCCCTGCGCCACGCATTGCTGACCAGCCTGCTGCTCGCACCACTGGGCGCGCACGCCCAGCAGAGCAACGACTATGCGGCGATGCTCTCCTACCTCAATCAAAGCCGCATCGACGGCCGCACCCTGGCCGGCGCCGATGGCGCCATCACCGTCAACATGGCTGCCGGTGATCTCAACCAGCAGGCCAACCTGATGGGCATCGCCAACGGCCGCAACGCACACATCAATGTGAATGCGCGCCAGCAGCAGTCCAACAACCTCAGCCTCAGCGATACCGCCATGGACGCCAGCGCCACGCTCGGCGGCCAGGCACTCAACGGCGCCCGAGGCGTGGCATCGATCAACCAGGCCAGCGGCAACGGCAACGCGACGCTCAACGTCGTGACCGCCACGCTGGCGCAACAGGGCATACGCGAAACGAACGACGAGGCTTTGGCCGCGTCGGGCGCACTCGCGTCAGCAGGGGGGCAGGAGGCCGTCAACAGCGGTCGGTCGGCCGGAACTCGCAGGGTGGCGGTCGAGGCCTCCGCGCTGCAGGGATTCGACGGCGTCCTGCAACTCAATCAGATCGCGGGATCCGGCAACGCCACCGCAAACCAACTGAGCATTTCGGTGCAGTCCACCCCGTGAGTAGTCACATCCACCCGATTGTCTGTGATGAGAGAGAGGGCACCATGAACACCAACATGAAACGGACCGTACTGGCCATCGCCGTCGCCGCTGCATCCGCCTCCGCCGGCGCCAATGGCTGGGGCAATGACCGCGACAACCAGAACCAGAGCGCCAACATCAACCACCTGCACAACGTGGCTGAAACGCGCACCAACACCAATACCGATACCAACACCGAAACCAATACCACCACCAACACCGATACCGATTCGCGCACCTGGAACCGGACCTGGAACAACACCCGCAACAACAACAGCACCACCAACACCACCATCAACGACAACGTGACGAGCAACACCAACGTCACCAGCAACCGCAACGTGACCAGCAACCGCAACGTCACCGAGAACGTCAACAAGACCAGCAACATCCAGGCCGACGAACGCCAGGAAAAGAACAATCATGGCGTTGACGTGAACATCGAAAAAGACCTGCGCCTGAGCTCGGACATCAGCTTCTCGGGTGATCCGGAAATCACCGGTTCGATCGACATCGATTCGGCCGCCATCGCCGTCATCGACAACCGCCAGTCCGTCACCAACAATCTGGCCGGCAACACCTTGGTGACCAACAGCGCCTCGATCGCCGACGACGTCGGTGCCGATGCCTCCGGCAACCTGGGCTTCAACGTCGCCGCCGGTGACAACAACGCGCAGGACAACGCCGCGTCGCTGTCCGCGGCCGATGCGTCCTTCAGCTTCGGCATGGCCGATGCGGAAGTCTTCGTCAACCAGTACGGCGGTGGCAACACCACCCTCAACTCGGGCGTGACCAACGCTGCGGGCCTGGGTGGCAATGCCTTCAGTGGCGCGTCCGGCAACATCGGCGCCAACGTCGCCTCGGGCAACAACAACGAGCAGAAGAACGCGCTCGCCGCCTCGGTCGCCACCAGCGCCTATGCGACCTCGAGCATCAGCTCCAACCAGGTGTCCTCCGGCAACACCGTCAGCAACGCCGGCTACCTGCAGTCGATGACCGACACCGTGGACGTGAGCCTGAGTGGCCGCGTCGCCGGCGGCACGTTGGCCGTGGGTGCGGGCCGTTACAGCGGTTCGGGGAGTGCCTACCAGAAGGACAACTACTACCTGGATACCTGGAGTGGCGCGCTGGATCACCCGAGCGGCAGCGAAACCGGTCATATCGACATGGATAGCGATATCCAGAATGCCACCGCCAACCCGAATCGTCCGGGCGTGGGCGGCATTGCGTTCGACACCGAAGAGCGCGGCACCAGCCAGTTCGTTGAACTGGGCGTGGCCGACCTCTACGCGAGCCTGAGCGGCACCGTGTCCACCACCCGTTGGGTGAACGTGGATGCCACCAACACCGCGGCATTGTCCGGCAGTGCGTTCTCCGGCGCCTCCGGCAACATCGGGGTGAACGTGGCCTCCGGTACCGGCAACCTGCAGGCCAACAGTCTGGCCCTGGCGGTTGCGCAGCCCTCCACCGGCGGCGGTGGTGGCGGTCCGGAACAGTAAGTCTGTCCGTTTTCGCAAGCAGTACGCGTTGAGCGCAACAAACCCGGTCATCCGCCAATGACCGGGCTCCCCGGGAGCCCCTGTCCCTTCTCCCCCTTGGGGCAGGGGCTCCTTCCTGAGCCGGAGTACTGCATGTCCAGTCGTATGCGCACGTGGATGCTGGTGTGGACACTGTCGATGCTGATGATGCCGATGGGCAGCGTACGCGCCGGCGATGTCGGCTTCAGTGGCGTACTGCCCAATGGGGCGGTGCTCACCCAGCGCGTGGAAAGCATGCAGGAACGGCGCTTCCGCAACGTGGTACGGCAACACACCGATTACAGCTGTGGCGCAGCTGCCCTTGCCACGATCCTGCGTTACGCCTACCACCTGGAGGCGGATGAGAGCACCGTGATCGAAGGGATGATGGGGGTCTCGGATCCACAACTGGTCCACCAGCGCGGTTTCTCGCTGCTGGACATCAAGCGTTACGTCGAATCGATGGGCATGCGCGGACGCGGCTACCGCGTCAACGAAGAGCGCCTGCGCTCACTGCGCGTGCCCGGGCTGGTGCTGATGGATGTGCGGGGCTTCCGCCACTTCGTGGTCCTCAAGCAGGTCCGTGGCGATCTGGTGGATGTGGCCGACCCGATCCTGGGCAACCGCAGCATTCCCGTCAGCGAATTTCTCCAGGCGTGGCCGTCGCGCGCCGTGTTTGTCGTGATCGGGAGTGACTTCGATCGCAACACGGCACTGCTGCAGCCCGGCGAACGGCCGAGTGCCCGTTCGCTGTATGCCAGGCAGGGACCGATCACCGATGCGGAACTGGTCGATTTCGGATTCACCCATGCCGATCTGTTTTAAGGAGGCACCATGAACATCGCAACCTGGACGCCCGGCATCGTGCTGCTTGCCCTGTTGGGCATTGCGCCGGCACATGCCGACGACAGCCGGCCCGGCAAGGGATTGAGCGAAATCCCCGATCCGGAATTGAATCTCATGCGGGGGCGTTACACCGTCGGTGGCAACACCGTGGCGTGGTTCGGCGTCACCATGGTCTCGCAATGGCAGACCGCCGGCGGGCAGTCCGCACAGAGCGCGCTGAAGCTGGGCATGGATTTCAGCCACGGCGCCAGCGCACCGAAAATCAGCTTCGCACCGAGCGTGAGCGTGACCGCCGCCGATGCGCCGCTGCCGGTGACGCCGGGGCGCAGCGTGGACGCCAGTGGCCTGCAGAACGTGGCCGGCCTCAGCCAGAGCATCCAGGTGGCCGGCGACGCCAACCTCGCCAGCAACGCCACCCAGCTGACCGTGCGCGATGGCGTGGCACCCACGCCCACCGGCGAAAGCGTGAACCTGGCCAGCGTGCAGCAGGGCGGTGTCAGTGCGCTCGCCCAGCTGGAAGGCAACACGGCCAAGGTGCAGTTGCAGATCGAGGGTGTCGGTGCGGTCCAGCAATGGATCCGCAACGGCAGCGTCGGCCAGAGCATCGCGCTGGGCAGTGATGGACAGTCGGTCACCAATCGGCTGCAGATCGACCTGGTGAGGCAGTCGCTGGCCAACAACGTTCCGCTCAATCAGAACGTGGCGCAGGCGATGACGCTGGTTCGCGGCGTAGGCATGGGGCCGGGCCAGTGATCCATCGGCCCGGCAGGGGGAGCGTCAACACAACAGTGGGCCAAGGCAATGCACACGATGATCCGCGCAACACCGCTGGCGCTGGCGGCGCTGGCACTCATGGCGGCTGCGTCCGCCCAGGCACAGGCGCAACAGCCTGCGCCCAATGACGAGGCCGATGTCAGGGCACTGATGGCGCAGCTGGAAAGCCTCAAGGCCAACTACGCGCAGGAAGTGCGACGTCTGCGCGAGCTGGACATGCAGGTGCAGGCGATGCAGGCAAGACTGACCGGCAAGACCGCGCCGGTCGCCGGTGCTGCTCCCCCTCAACAGGCCTTGCCGGCTGGCACGCCCGTAGCGCCGCCCAGCGCCGACGGTTACGCCAGTTCGGCGGCCGAAGCGCAGCAGGCCAAACAGGAATCGCGGCGCAGCGTGGATGACGTCAAACAGCAGCAGGCCGCGCTGTTCAGCCGCCGCTTCACGATCGAAAACAGCCTGTCCTACGCGCGCTATGACCGCAAGCAGCTCAGCCTCAACGGCTTCCTGGCGCTGGACGCGATCTTCCTGGGCAACATCGCCATCGAGAATGTCGAGTCGGACACGCTGACCTACAACCTGGCCGCGCGCTGGGGTGTCAGCCCGCGCCTGACCTTGAACCTGGATGTGCCCTACCTGGCCCGCAAGACCGTGTTCCAGAAAGGCGGTGCCGGCGGTTCTGCCGCGGCCATCGCGCAGGAGGAAACGACCGGCAATGGCATCGGCGACGTTGGCGTGAGCGCCAACTACCGGCTGTTCGCCGAGCGTGGGCGGCTGCCGGAAACCGTGCTGACCGTGGGCGCCACCGCGCCGACCGGGCGTGCGCCGTATGGGCTGGACTGGAAGGTGCTTGAACGCGATGACGATGACTTCATCCGTTTCGCGGTGCCCGAACAGCAGCCCACCGGCAATGGCGTCTGGCAGGCCAACGTCGGCCTGTCGGCGGTGAAGACCGCCGACCCTGCGATCCTGTTCGCCAACATCGGCTACATCCATTCCTTCCCGCGTAGCTTCGATGACATCGACGCCAATCCGGACACCACCAACCCGGGAGATGTGAAGCTGGGCGGCTCGTACTACTTCGGTGCCGGCGTGGCGTTCGCCTTCAACGAGCGCACCAGCCTGAGCATCTCCTTCAGCGACAAGCTGAGCGCGCGCGCGTCCACGCGCTACAAGAACGGCCAGTGGCTCAAGGTGATCGGCAGCGATGCCAATGCCGCCACGCTCAACCTGGGCATCACCTATGCCCTGAACCAGAAGACCACGCTGGTCAGCCTGCTGGGCATCGGCCTGACGCCGGACGCACCGGACTTCACCTTGGCCTTCAAGGTGCCGTACAGCTTGTAAGCCGACGGTAGGGTCGCGCAGTGCACGGGTTCGATGCGATGGTCTGCGGGTCTGCGGGTCAGCGCAGTTCGGGTAGTGCCAGTTGGTGCTTGCGGCAGAGCCGATAGACGGTCACCCGGGAGACCTGCATGTGGCGCGCGCAGGCGGTGATGTTGAAATCGGCCTGGCGCAGCGCATGCAGCAGCGTCTCGCGTTCGGCCACCTGCTTTGCACCCTGCAGGCCACGATCGACCGTCGCCTGCAGTGGTTGGGTCAGCTCCAGATCCGCCGCGGTGATCAGCTCGGCATCGCTGACGATCGCCGCGCGCTGCACCCGGTTGAGCAGCTCGCGCACATTGCCCGGCCAGCCGAACCGCTCCAGTGCCTGGACCGCATCGGCGGTAAATCCGCGCGCACGGGTGACATGGCGGTGCCGGAAGCTGGCGAGGAAGTGGTGCGCCAGCAGCGCGATGTCGCTGCCGCGCTCGCGCAGCGGCGGCAGTGGCAGCCGCAGCACGTTGAGGCGATAGAAGAGGTCGCGACGGAAGTGACCCTGCTCGACCGCTTTCTCCAGATCCACGTGGGTGGCGGCGAGCACGCGCACATCCACCTCCAGCGGCCGGTTGCTGCCGACCCGTTCCACCGTGCCTTCCTGCAGTACGCGCAGTAGATTGGTCTGCGCGTCCAGCGGCAGATCGCCGATCTCGTCCAGGAAGACGGTGCCGCCACTGGCCGATTCGAACAGGCCCAGGCGACGGGTGGCCGCACCGGTGAAGGCGCCGCGCTCATGGCCGAACAGCTCGGACTGGACCAGCGCTGCCGGGATCGCGCCGCAGTTCACCGCCAGGAATGGACGCGCATGGCGCGCGGACAGTGCATGCAGGGCCTGGGCGGCCAGTTCCTTGCCGGTGCCGGTTTCGCCAGTGATCAGCACCGGCAGATCCACCGGTGCGTACTTGCGGATCGCCGCACGGGTCACCTGCAGGACGGCGCTGTCACCGATCAGGGACTGCGGGCCGTGGCTGGCGGGCAGGGGTTCGGCGCCGGCGAGCTGCTGCAGCCGCTGGACGACGCGGGGCAGGTCGATCGGGGCGGTGTAGGTGTCCACGCACGCGGTGAGCAGTGCATCGAGCGCCGGCGAGGGGCGAAGTGGGGCAGCGGGCAGTAAGGCCAGCAGGCGCATATGACGATGGTCCACCAGCAACTGCTGCAGATGGGCCAGGTTGGCCGGGACCACGGTGCGCAGGTCCAGCAGGCCCACGACCTGGTCGCTGCCGCGCATGCCGATGCCCGCGCATTGTTCCGGGGCCACGCCCCGCACCTGCCAGCCGGCCGCAGCCAAGGTGGCCCGTTCAAGCGGGTGAGGTTGCCCAAACCAGATCACACACCGGGCAGGAAAATCGGGGACAGCCGCCATGCGTCACCTTGTCGACGAGAAGCTCGGGCGGTGTCTGCTGCCTGATCGGTTGCCGCGCACGTGCCGCCCCACGTCCGGGTCCTTCCCCCGCCACGGCGCGGGTGCGCTGGGCGCGTCGCCCGCCGGAAAAGCGGCGGTGACAGAGAAAGGAACGCGGGTTGGGCCGGGCAGCGGCCATCGCCGGGCGGCCCAAAGAAAAAGGCCGCTGCAGGGCAGCGGCCTTCGATCTGTGGGTTCAGCAGGGCGCGTCAGAGATCGACGCGGCGGGCCTGCATGAACTTGCCGCCCCAGTACCCGCTGACCAGGCTGTCCACGCGGACGTCCTTGCCGGTGCTCGGGGCATGCAGGAAGCGGCCTTCACCGACGTAGATGCCGACATGGTCCACCCGGCCCTTGCGGCCGAAGAACACCAGATCGCCAGCGGCCAGGGCGTTGCGATCATTGATCAGCTCGGCGGCGCCGTCATGGGCCATCTCGCGCGACACGCGCGGCAGCTCGACGCCCAGCGCGGTCCGGAACACATAGCCGACCAGGCCACTGCAGTCGAAACCGCTGTCCGGCGAGGTGCCGCCCCAGCGGTACGGGGTGCCGAGCAGGGTCATCGCACGGCGCAGCAGGGACTGGACCTTGCCGTTCTCGGCGGCGTCGCCGGCCACGGTAATGGCACCGGTGCTGGCATCGTAATTGGCGAGCAGGCGGCTCAGATCACCGGCGAACATCGCCGAGCGGTCCATGAGGGGAATGGTGTCATTGGCCGCCAGGTGCGGAAGCAGGGCGGCGAGGGTGGCGCTGGCAGCGGCATCGGCCTTGCTGCGGGCCGGCGCATCAGCCTTGGGCTTGGCCGGCGCGGGTGACTCGGATGCGACGGTGACGGGGGTTGCAGCGACCTCGGGGCCCGTCGTCGGTACGGACTGGGCCCATGCCGGGAGGCTGGCCAGGCAGAGCGCTGCGGCGATGAAGGCGGGTCGGGCGCGACGCCGAAGGGCGGCGGTCTGGCCTTTGCAACTCAGGTCGTCTGTCGTCACGCGGCGGTCACTGAATAAAAACGATGGGTGATGATGCCGTGTAAGCGCGGTGATTAGGTACAAATTCCGTTAATTTTTCGTTTACAACTGTGTGATGTGCATCACAAATTTGTCCCTTACCCCTGTTCAGCTTAGTTAAGGACGCGTTTCGCCCCGGTGTAGTGGTCTTTCCAGTACGGTCCGCCCAATGAGTCCAGCCGGACCGTGCCGCCGGTGCTGGGGGCGTGCACGAAGCGGCCTTCGCCCACATAGATGCCCACGTGGAAGACGTTGCCCTTGTTGCCGAAAAACACCAGGTCGCCGGGCGCCAGGCGCTTGGGCTCGATCTTCGGTCCCTGCACGGCGGCCAGATCGCGTGAGGTGCGGGGCAGGCGCAGATCCAGCATCTCGCGGTACACGTAGGCGACCAGGCCGCTGCAGTCGAAACCGGATTCGGGTGTGTTGCCACCGTAGCGGTAGGGCGTGCCGACCAGGCCGATCGCACGCATCAGCACCGCGTTGGCGGCCTGCGGGTCGTTCGGGGTCACGCTGGGCCAGACCTGGGTGGAGGCGGGCGGCGGGGCCGGACGGGTGGTCTTGCCGCCGCCACAGGCGCTCAGCAGGGCGATGATCGCCAGCAGGGCCAGCTGGCCGGGCAGGCGGGTCAGGCGCGAAACTGGCGTCATGTGCATGTTGTCCGGATAATGCGCGACCTTAGAAGGCCGTCATGATGGCGGCGTATCCGGCAGGCCACAACCCGCCTCACCCGTCTGCCCTCGGCAGTCTCCAGACCAGAGTTGCGCATGAAGATCGAAAAAGACCGCGTCGTCCGTTTCCATTACACCGTCGCCGAGCAGGGCCAGGAGCCGATCGAGAGCTCCAGGGACCGTGATCCGCTGGCGATCCTGATCGGCCACGGCAACATCATCCCGGGCCTGGAAAACGCCATGATGGACAAGGAAGCCGGCGCCACCTTCGAAGTGGACGTCAAGGCGACCGACGCCTACGGCGAGCGCCGCGAAGGCCTGACCCAGCGCGTGCCCAAGAAGCACTTCGGCACCAGCAAGCTGGTTCCGGGCCAGCAGGTCGTGCTGCAGACCAACTTCGGCCCGCGCGCGGTCACCGTCGAGAAGGTCGGCATGAGCGTGGTCGATGTCGATCTGAACCACCCGATGGCTGGCAAGGACCTGCATTTCAACGTCGAGATCGTCGACGTGCGCGAAGCCAGCAAGGAAGAGATCGAGCACGGCCACGTGCACGGCGATGGCGGCCACCAGCACTGAGTGCTGCAACCCCGCGTTGATCCAACGGCCCGCTTCGGCGGGCCGTTTTCGTTTCTGCGGCAGGCTTCCACGCGCACGGCATAATGGCGGACCTGGTCAGCGGATTGCCTGTGAACGCAGCTTCTTCTCCTTTGCAGCCGGTAGGCGCCCACGAGCGCATCGCCGTCATCGACATCCTGCGCGGGTTCGCGCTGCTGGGCATCCTGCTGATGAACATGGAGGCCTTCAGCGGTCCGCTCGACCTGTCCTTCACCGGCATCGATCCGCACTGGCAGGGCGCGGATTACTGGGCCGATGCAGCCATCTACGTGCTGGTTCAAGGCAAGTTTTTCACCCTGTTCTCGCTGCTGTTCGGCGCGGGGTTCTCGGTCATGGCGCAGCGCGCAGAATCGGCCGGCCGCGCATTCGTGCCGTTCTATCTGCGCCGCAGCGCCGCGCTGCTGCTGATCGGCCTGTGCCACGCGCTGCTGGTGTGGTCCGGCGACATCCTGGTGATCTACGCCTTGATCTCGATGCTGTTGCTTGCCTGTCGCGAGGCGCCGCGCAGCTGGCTGCCCGCGATGGGCGCGATCAGTTACCTGGGCGCGGCGGCCCTGGTGCTGCTGCTGGGCGCGTTGATGAGCTGGATGGCCAGCATGGAGCATGCGCAGGAACCTCTGCGCGAGGCCATCGCGCAGGCCCAGCGGACCATCGAACTGCAGCGCCAGGCGTACGCGCACGGCAGCTGGGTACAGGCGGTCGGACAGCGCGTGCGGGATCTCGGCGCGATGTTGTCAGGCATCTTCGTGATCGGCCCGGAAGTGCTGGGCATGTTCCTGATCGGCAGCTGGTTCGCGCGCAGTGGCGCGCTGGCTGAGCCCGAGCGGTTCGCACGGCTGTATGCACGGCTGCGCTGGATCGCGTTGCCGGTCGGCCTGCTGCTGATGCTGGGCAGTGCGATCTGGCACCCCTACCAGGCGCCCGGCACGTTGGATCTGGGCAGCGGCATGGCGTACGCGGTCAGTGCGCTGGCCGGGCTGCTGATGTGCCTGGGCTACCTGGCCTGGATCGTGCACTGGCGCGCGCGCCTGCAGGTGCTGGCACCGGTGGGGCGGATGGCGCTGACCCATTACATCGGTCAGTCGCTGGTCTGCACGTGGGTGTTCTATGGATACGGACTTGGCGCGTTCGAAACACTGCCGCGCCTGTGGCAGATTCCGTTCGCGCTGTCGCTGTTCGCGCTGCAGGTGGCGATCAGCCACGTATGGCTGCACTACTTCCGGTTCGGACCGCTGGAGTGGATCTGGCGTGCAATGACCTATCTGCGGTGGCCGCCGCTGCGTCGGGCCTGAATCCGTGGGCGCCACGCGGCACCCTCACGTCTGGATCGCGGCCGGCCATGGCATGCTCGGAACGCGCCTGCGCGTCGGCACCGGCCAGTGGACGGCAGACGGATCCACGGCCGCAGGCCGGCGATCGATCCTGCCCCTTACCGAGTTGAGCGATACCAATGACGACGCAATACGACTATGACCTGATCGTGCTGGGTGGTGGTTCCGGCGGCCTGGCGGCAGCCTTCCGCGCGGCGCAGCACGGCCAGCGCGTGGCGATGCTGGAGCCGGGCGAACTGGGCGGCACCTGCGTCAATGTCGGCTGCGTGCCGAAAAAGGCGATGTGGCTGGCGGCCGATCTCTCCGGCCGGATCGGCCTGGCCGCCGCAATGGGCTTCGATGTGCCGGTGCGCCCTTCGCTGGACTGGAAAGAACTGGTGGTGCATCGGCAGGCCTACATCGCCAACATCCATGCCAGCTATCTCAAGCGACTCAATGAGAACAAGGTGGTGCGTGTACCGCGCCGTGGTCGGCTGGTGGATGCGCACACCGTGGAGTGCAGTGATGGCGTGCGCATCAGTGCGGCGCACATCCTGCTCGCGACCGGTGCGTATCCGCAGCGGCCGGAGATTCCCGGCGCCGAACTGGGACTGGTGTCCGATGACTTCTTCAACCTCTGCGGCGCGCCCGAACGGGTCGCGATCGTGGGCGGTGGTTACATCGCGGTGGAGCTGGCCGGGCTGCTGCAGGCGCTGGGCAGCCGCGTGACGCTGCTGGTGCGCGGTGAACGGCTGCTGGAGCGCTTCGATGCAGAACTCACCGAACAGCTCGCCGAGAATCTGCGGCACCAGGGTGTGCAGGTCCATTTTGGCTATCGTCTGCGCGAGCTGCAGCGTGATGGCGATGCCGTGGTCGCGTTCGGTCATGATGGCCCGGCCGACGGTCATTTCGATGCAGTGTTCTTTGCCACCGGGCGACGCGGCAACAGTGCCGATATGGGGTTGGAAGCACTCGGCGTGGTGATCGGTGACAAGGGCGAGGTCGAAGTCGACGCGTGGCAGACCACCGCAGTACCCAGCGTGCACGCAGTCGGCGACATTGCCGGCAAGGTTGGCCTGACCCCGGTGGCGATCGCTGCGGCGCGCAAGCTGATGGACCGCCTGTTCGGTGGCCAGCCGCAGGCGAAGATGGACTATGAAAACGTGGCCAGCGTGGTGTTTTCACACCCGGCGCTCGGTGCGGTGGGCTTGAGCGAAGAAGAGGCCTGCGCGAAGTACGGCGACGTCCGCGTGTACCGCAGCAACTTCCGCCCGATGCTGCAGGCCTTGGCCGATGGCACCCAGCGCAGCCTGTTCAAGCTGGTCTGTGTGGGTGAGGAGGAGCGTGTGGTCGGTGTCCACCTGCTGGGTGAGTCTGCCGATGAAATCCTGCAGGGGTTTGCACTGGCGGTGAAGATGGGCGTGACCAAGGCCCAGTTCGACGACACCGTGGCGATCCATCCAACCTCCGCAGAAGAAGTCGTACTGATGCGCTGAACGCGCATCGGCGGCGTGCAGCTGCCGAAGCCGCAGCAGGGATCCGGTAGCGCCGCCACGCATGCGACAATGGCCGCCCCACCTGCTGCCCAGCCGCCCTGCGCGGCTGTCCGCCGTCCTGATGTCCTCTCCCGCCTCCTCGCTGCCCACGTCCTCCAGCCGCATCGCCGCCGGCGGCATCGCACTGGCCGCGATTGGCGCGATCGCGGCCTCGGGCAAGGCGGTCATCGTCAAACTCGCGTATCGGCATGGGGTGGATGCCACCACGCTGCTGGCGCTGCGGATGCTGATGGCGTTCCCGCTGTTCGCGGTGCTGGCGGTATGGTCGGCGCGGCGCGCGCCGGCATTGTCATGGGGCGACCGCGGGCGCGTGGTGTGGCTGGGCTTCACCGGCTACTACCTGTCCAGCCTGCTGGACTTCCAGGGCCTGCAATACATCAGCGTCACCCTGGAACGTCTGATTCTGTACTTAAACCCGACGCTGGTGCTGCTGATCAGCCTGGTCCTGCTGAAAAAGCGCCCCGGTCGCTGGCAGGTGGCGGCGCTGGTGCTCAGTTATCTGGGCGTACTGCTGGCCTTCGGCCATGACCTGCAGCTGGAAGGCGGGCGCATCGTGCTGGGCAGTGCATTGGTGTTCGCCAGTGCGCTGAGCTATGCGCTGTATCTGTTCGGCAGTGGCCAGGTGGTCGCCCGGATCGGCGCGATCCGGCTGACCGCCTATGCCAGCTGCGTGGCCTGCGTCCTGTGCGTGCTGCACTTCGCGGTGCTGCACCCGATGTCCGCGCTGGGCCAGGCGCCCACGCCGGTGTACTGGCTGTCGCTGATCAACGCCACGGTCTGCACGGTGCTGCCGGTGATGGCGATCATGCTGGCGGTCAAGCGGATCGGCTCGTCGCTGGCCGCCCAGGTGGGTATGCTCGGTCCGGTCTCCACCATCGTGATGAGTCTATGGCTGCTCGACGAACCCATGGGGCCGTGGCAGATCCTCGGCACGGCCCTGGTCCTGCTCGGCGTGCTGCTGGTCAGCCGGGTGCGCGCGTGAACGCGGCCGCCGTGGGCGATGACCCGGCGGCGCAGGCGCGTGCACGGATTCTGGCGGTGATCCGTGCGATTCCGCGTGGGCAGGTCATGGGCTACGGCCAGGTCGCCGCCAAGGCGGGGCTGCCGGGCAGGGCGCGGCTGACCGCACGCGTGCTTGGCATGAATGACGATCCTGAGCTGCCGTGGCACCGCGTGCTGCGCTCGGACGGGCGCATTGCGATGCCCGAAGGCTCGGCTGGGTGGAAGGAACAGAGCCAGCGGCTGCGCGCCGAGGGCGTGGTGATCGAGCGGGGGCGGGTGAAGGGCATGCCGGTGGCCGGCGCCAACGATCTGGATGCCGCCCTGTGGGGACCGGGCTGACGCTGCCTGTCGGTTGAACGCGGGCGCCGCCACGCAGATTGCGGCCGGGCGCTGCGGCTATGATGGGCGCAGTTCCAAAGGATGCCCCCATGTTTCCGCGACTGCCTACTGTCACCAAAGCGTTGTTGATCGCCAACGCCGTGCTGTTCCTGCTGCAGCAGCCGTTCCTGCTCGGCAACGGCACCTTCGAGCCTTTCATGCTGCAGCCGTTGGGCGGCGGCTTCGATCCGTTCTCGCCGGGCGGCAACTTCCAGCCCTGGCAGCTGCTGACCTATGGCTTCCTGCATGGCAGCTTCGGCCATCTGTTCTTCAACATGCTCGCGCTCTTCATGTTCGGCGCACCTCTGGAGCAGACCTGGGGTGAGAAGCGCTTTCTGATCTATTACCTGGTGTGTGTCGCCGGTGCCGGTCTGTGCCAGCTGCTGGTCGGGCTGATGCTGGCCGATCCGGCCACGGTGCTGGGGGCATCCGGCGGCGTGTTCGGCCTGCTGCTCGCGTACGGCATGCTCTTCCCCAACCAGCGGGTGATGCTGCTGTTCCCGCCAATCCCGATGAAGGCACGCACCTTCGTGATCGTGTTCGGTGCGATGGAGCTGATGCTGGGCGCCACCGGCTGGCAGCCGGGCGTGGCCCACTTCGCGCATCTGGGCGGCATGCTGTTCGGCTGGCTGCTGATCCGCTACTGGCGCGGCCAACCGCCGTTCAACAACCGCCGCCCGCCGGGCCCGCCGAAGCGACCCAATCACCTGCGCAGCATCAAGTGAAGCGTTGAAGTCGTGCTGTTCACCTTGCGCCCTGACGGGCGCAAGGTGGCATCGTCGTGTGCGCCGTCCGCGACATTCATGCTGCTCGTCATCGGCGGGCGTGATCCGAAATCAAACGATGGAAAATGTGAGGTAAGTCTCACAATAAGATAAATAAGTGAGACTTGTTATCTCAAAATGCCTCATATAATGGTCGCGAATGGCCTGTTTACATTAAGTTTATGTAGAAAAATCCTTTTGATTCATTGGCTTGAGCTGTAATTCAGTTTGGATTGCATCTCGCGAAATAGTGAAATTAAGATCGGGTTCAGTTGCGGAAAACGTCATTCAGCCGCAACGCCGTTGACATCTCTGTATGCAACCCCGACTCAAGGACACTCTATGACACGCAGCATCCCGGCCAACCGGCTGAAGCGCACGGCACTGGCCGTTCTCCTGACCTCCTTCATCGGTGCGGCCGCCGCACAGAGCACCACCGGCTCCGTCTACGGTACGGTGCCGTCCGCCGCGGGCACCACGGTTGTCGTGCAGAGTGACACCGGCCTGCGACGCTCCGCCACCGTTGATGCCAACGGCCGTTACACCTTGGGTTCGCTGCCGGTGGGTCGCTACACCGTGACCCTGCAGCGCGACGGCCAGGTCGTGGAGAAGCGCGACAACGTGCAGCTGATCGTCGGCGCTGGTACCGAAGTGTCGTTCGGGGCAGGCGGGGGCAGCGCCGGGGGCGAAGCGACCAATCTCGGCACCGTGAACGTGACGGCGACCAACGTGCCCAAGATCGACGTGAGCAACACGGTGTCCCGTTCGGTAATCACCTCCGAGCAGCTGGATGTACTGCCGCTGGGCCGGAGCGCGGAGGCCATCGCGCTGCTGGCGCCGGGCGTGGTCGGGGGCAGCGGCGCCTTCGCCAACGGCTCGCGTTCGGTGCTTTCCTTCGGCGGCTCCAGCGTCAGCGAGAACGCGTACTACCTCAATGGCTTCAACGCGACCAATCCGCTGAACAACCTGGGTGGTGTCAGCCTCCCTTATGGCTCGATCGATCAGCAGGAGACCTTCACCGGCGGCTATGGCGCCAGCTATGGTCGCTCCACCGGCGGTGTGATCAACCAGCTCGGCAAGCGCGGTACCAACGAATGGCATTTCGGCGTGCAGACCACCTGGCAGCCGGATTCGCTGGCCGAATCGCCCCGCGACATTCTGTATCCGGATCGTGCGCTGCAGGAAGGGTATGAATTCCAGGATGCCTCGTTGCCTGGGACGCTGTACCGCTCGCGTCGTGGCGACAAGGCGACCCGTACCACCTACAGCGGCTACGTCAGTGGCCCGCTCATCGAAGACCGGCTGTTCGTTCATCTGGCGGCAGAGCAGGACACGTCCGACGGTGTGTCCACCGCTTCCATCGAGTCAGCGCAGCAGTCGCGCAGCCATTACACCATCGATACACCGAAGTTCTACGGCAAGATCGACTGGAACATCAATGACAGCAATACGCTGGAGTACACGCGTCTTCAGAACACGGACCGTTACGACGCCTATTACCGGGACTATGATTACGAGACCCGCAGCGAGGGTGAGCGCACGGGTACGTTTGCCAACACGACGAAGCTGAAAGACACGTACGACATCTTCAAGTTCACCAGCTACCTCACCGACGACCTGACGCTCAGCGCACTGTGGGGGCGAAGCAAACAGGACAACCTGGACTCCAACCCATTGAGTTCGGGCAACCCGTTCATCAGCGGCGCCAACAGCCAGGATCCCTCGATCACCGGTGGTACCCCGATACGCAATGATCAGCCGGCGATCAATGACAAGGCCGACAACGCGGGCAGCGTTTCGCGTGGCCTGCGCGTGGACCTGCAGTACCGCATCGGTGATCACGAGATCACTGGTGGTATCGACAACATGACCTTCCAGGGGAACAACGAAGGCGAGGCGATGACCGGCCCTGGCTACGCCTGGATCTACTCGCGCATCGCTCCGGGTTCCTCGCCGTCGCCTGGCTTCGATATCACCCCGCCCGGTGGCGAGGGTTACTTCGTGCAGAAGTACATCTACTCCACCACGACCAGCATGTCGCTGAAGCAGAAGGCGTACTACCTCGAGGACCGCTGGCAGGTGACGCCGAACTGGCTGCTGACTCTCGGCGTGCGCAATGACAAGTTCACCAACTACAACAGCGCGGCCGTGGCGTATGTCGAAAGCGGCGACCAGTGGGCACCCCGCGTGGGCGCGGCATGGGACGTGTTCGGTGATTCCTCGCTGAAGGTGTTCGCCAATCTGGGCCGCTACTATCTGGCGCTGCCCAACAGCGTGGCTGTCCGCGGCGCCTCGGCGTCGACCTATACCCGCGAGTACTTCACCTACACAGGTATCGACGCCAATGGGAATCCGACCGGTCTTGGCGCACTGGGGCCGGGTCCGGTCTCGGCCAACAACGAGTATGGGCAGACGCCGGATCCGCGCAGCGTGGCGCCGAGCGATCTGAAATCGCAGTACCAGGACGAGCTCATCCTTGGCTTCGAGAAGACACTCGGCGCATCGTGGAACAGTGGCGCCAAGGTCACCTACCGACGCCTGCAGACCGCGATCGACGATACCTGCGATTCGGACCGCATCTACGACAAGCTCGATGCCATGGGGGTGGACTCCAGCAATCTGGAGGTGCCTGGCTGTGTGATCTTCAACCCGGGCAAGACCAACACGTTCCTGGTCAAAAAAACCGACGGCTCCGGTTACGTGCCGGTGAGCATGAGCGCGGCGGACTGGGGGCTGGGCAGCAACAAAGCCAAGCGTGATTACGTGGCCGTCGACCTGTTCGTCGAACACCCGATGACCAACAACTGGTATGGCCGTCTCGACTACACCTGGTCGCGCAGTTTTGGCAACACCGAGGGGCCGGTCAAGTCGGATATCGGGCAGGACGATGTTGCCAAGACCCAGGACTGGGACTCCTCTTACCTGATGGAATACGCCGGCGGCTATCTGGCCAACGACCGACGTCACCAGTTGAAGGGCTATGGTGCCTACCAGATCACGCCGGAGTGGACGGCGTCGGCCACGCTGCGCGTGATGTCGGGCGCACCGAAGAGCTGCCTGGGATACTACGGCACGGACCAGAGTGATCCCATCGCCTACGGCTCGTCGTACCACTACTGCAATGGCAGTCCGTCGCGTCCGGGTGATGCCGGCCGCCAGCCGTGGACGACCCGCGTAGACCTGGGCGTGATGTATCGCCCCGCATTTGCCGAGCAGCGTCTTGGCTTCGGGCTGGATGTGTTCAACGTTCTGAACCAGCGTCGTCAGCTGCAATCCGACGTGACCTACCAGGAAGGCCCCGACACTGTCTCCAACCTCTACGGCATCGGAACCTATTTCACCGCGCCGCGTTCGGTTCGCCTGACGGCGTCCTACGACTTCTAACGTACCGCGTTACTCTCCAAGGCTTGTCTTCGACCCCGGCGCTTGCCGGGGTCTTTTTTGCCTGATCACGCGGTGCTTGGACACAGAAAAGGCGCCCCGCAGGGCGCCTTTCTGGTAAAACGCTTCAGCTCAGTGCAGGTCGGGGCTCAGCGCCAGACCTTGATCTGGTCGTTGTCCACGCGCTGCATCGGCTGGCCGGGCTTGCAGGTGAAGGTGGCACCGAAGGCCGGCAGATTGGACAGCGGGCCGTTGGTGCGCCAGCGGCCCGGGGCCAGGATGTCCGAGGTCAGGCGCTGGGCGGCGACGTTCGGCGACAGCTGCTGCGGCCACAGGCTGGCCCAGCCGCGGAAGAAGCCCTGCTGCGCGGCCGGCTTGGCGGCCGGTTCTACGGCCTTGTAAGCCTCCCACGCCAGTTCCAGGCCAGCCAGGTCGGCCAGGTTCTCTTCGCGGGTGAGTTCGCCGTTGACCTTGGCACCCTTCACGCCCGGGTAGTCGTAGCCGCTGTACTGGGCGGCGACGCGGTTGCCGAACAAGGTCCAGGCGGTCTTGTCGGCCGGGGTCCACCAGCTGCGCAGTTCGCCCTTGGCATCGACCAGCGCGCCCTTGGCATCGATTGCACGGGTCAGCTCATGGGCGACCAGCGCACCGTAGCTGCCAAACAGCTCGGCGGTATCGCCCTTGGCGTTGAACACCGGACTCTGCAGCACGGCGGCAGTGACGATCAGGCGGTTCTGCGCGATGTCATACGCCAGTGCCGGCTGCTGCGGCAGCACATCCCAACGACGGTCGGCGTTGCCCTTGCCGATGCGCTTCATTTCTTCGCGGTGGCGCCAGGTGGAGGCGATCAGCATGTTGCCGCCGAAGCTGCCGCGGCCCATCGGCTGCACGGTGTAGTCCAGATCGCGCAACGGGGTGCCGATCTCGATCTTCAGCGCGGCCAGCTTGGCCTGCGCTTCGGTCTTGGCCTCATCGCTCATCCAGGTGCTGCGCTTGACCGCATCGATCTGCACTTCGCGGATCTTGTCCACCACCAGCGCCGCCTTGCGACGGTCATCGGCCGACAGGTGCTTGGCCGCGTACTCACGGCCGACCATCGGGCCGGCAGCGACGTTGATCGCGTCCAGCACCTGCTCCCAGCGCGCCGGCGGCAGGGTCTGGCCACGGATCACACGGCCGCGGAATTCGAATTCGGCATCGCGGTAGGCCTTGGACAGGTACGGGGCCATCGCATCACCCACGCGCCAGCGCAGATAGACCTTCCACTGTTCCGGCTTGAGGCGGGTGACCATGCCATCGAGCTGCTTGAACAGTGCCGGATCGGACAGCGAGACCAGGTCGTCGTTGACGCCCTGCGCCTTCAGGAAGGCCTCCAGCTGCAGGTTGCGGTAGCGGCTGTTGAGCTCCTTGGTGGAGATCGGTGCGTAGTTGTTGAACGGGTTGTTGATGCCCGCCAGCGACTGCGCATTGCGCGCCAGTTCGGTTTCCAGGGCGATCACCGACTGCGACTCGGCATCGAGCTTGTCGGCCGGGGTGCCGGTCAGCGCCAGAACCTGCTTGACGTAGTTGCGGTAGCGACCCATCAGCGCGACGGTGTCGGCGTCGGTACGGGTGTAGAACGCCGGGTCCGGCAGGCCCATGCCGCCCTGCATGAAGTAGCCGATGTGGCGGTCCAGCGCCTTCAGGTCCACGTCCGGGGCGAAGTTGAAGGCCACCGGGATGCCGACCTGGTGCAGCGCAGCGATCGAGGCCGGCACGTCCTTGGCCTTCTTGATCGCGTTGATGCGGGTCAGCAGCGGGGCGATCGGGTTGGACCCGTCGGCTTCCACCGCGGCCTCGTCCAGGCCACTGGCCCAGAAGTCGCCCAGCAGCTTCTGCACGTTGCCCTGCGGCGCCGTCATCGCGCCATCCAGCAGCTCGCGCTGCTGCTGGCGGGTGCGGTCGGCCAGCTGGCCGAGCGCGGTGGTGGCGCCGGTCTGCGGCACCGGGTTGGCCTTCAACCAGGTGGCATTGGTGGTTTCGTAGAAGTCGCTGCACTGCGCGCTGACAGCCGGCGCACGGGCGGCGGCCTTCTTCTTCGGCGCGGCGTGCGCATCGGGAGCAGCGACCAGGGTGACCAGGCTGATGCCCAGGGCGATGGCAAGCGGACGGAGGTTGGACATGTAAAGCGAATCCAGCGGAATTGGGATCGCGCGAGTGTACCAAGCAAAGCGAAAAGAGCGTGATGGGCAGCGGCCGCCCCAAAAGCAAAGGCCCGGAAGATTCCGGGCCTTTGCATGCATCACCTCACGCGTCGGCGTGATGGCTTACCAGATCACGACCTGCTGGTCGCCGGCGCGCACCATCGGCGAACCGGCCTTGCACTGGAACGCAGCGGCGAAGGTCGGCAGGTTGGACGGGGCACCCATCGCACGGAACTGCGCCGGGGCATGCGGGTCGGTCGCCAGACGGACCTTCATGTTCTCCGGGGTGTACTTGGTGCGCCACACGGTGGCCCAGTTGAAGAAGAAGCGCTGGTCGCGGGTGAAGCCGTCGACCTTCGGGTCTTCCTTGCCGGCCGAGGCCTTCTGCAGGGCGTCGTAGGCGGTGGCCAGGCCACCCAGGTCGGCGATGTTCTCGCCCAGGGTCAGCTTGCCGTTGACCGGCTGGCCGTCCACCTTGTAGCCGTCGAACTGCTTGATCAGCTTGCCGGTCAGGCCGCTGAAGTTCTTGGTGTCCGCCTCGGTCCACCAGTTCTCGAAGTTGCCGGTCGGCCCGAAACGGCTGCCCTGGTCGTCGTAACCGTGGGTCATTTCATGGCCGATCACCGCACCGATGCCGCCGTAGTTCAGCGCATCATCGGCCTTCGGATCGAAGAACGGCGGTTGCAGGATGGCGGCCGGGAACACGATCTCGTTCTGCAGCGGGTTGTAGTAGGCATTGACCGTCTGCGGGGTCATGCCCCACTCGGTCTTGTCCACCGGCTGGCCGATCTTGGACAGCGCGAACTTGTAATTGAATTCGTTCGCCGCGCGCACGTTGCCCAGGTAGCTGTCGCGCCCGGTGCTCAGGCCGCTCCAGTCACGCCACTTGTCCGGGTAGCCGATCTTCGGGGTGAAGGTTTCCCACTTGGCGATCGCCTTGGCCTTGGTCTCGTCGCTCATCCAGGTCAGGCCCTGGATGCGCTCCTTGAGCGAGGCGGCCAGGTTCTTGACCAGTTCTTCCATCTTGGCCTTGGCTTCCGGCGAGAACGCGACCTTGACATACAGCTGGCCGAACGCATCACCGGCATCGTTTTCGATGGTGCCCAGCACGCGCTTCCAACGCGGCTTCTGCTCCTTCTGACCGTTCAGGGTCTTGCCGTAGAAGTTGTAGTTCTCATTGACGAAGGCATCGGCCAGGTACGGCGAGGCGCTGTCCACGGTGTGGAAGCGCAGGTAGGCGCGCCACACCGACGGATCGGTGTCGCCCAGCGCCTTGCTCACTTCCTGGTGGAAGCTCGGCATGGCCAGCGAGAACTTCTCCGGGGCGGCGATGCCCTGGGCCTTGAAGAACTCGGTCCAGCTGAAGTTCGGGGTCAGCTTGTCCGCATCGGCCACGGTGACCGGGTTGTAGAACAGCGAGACGTCGCGCGAGAGCTCGACGCTGGACTTGGAGGCCTTGGCCAGGCGGGTTTCGAACTTGACCACATCGGCGGCCTGCTTTTCAGCATCGGCCGTGGCCACGCCGGCCAGTTCCAGCACCTTGGCCACGTGGGCCTGGTAGGCCTTGAGCTTGTCGGCGTTCTTGGCGTCGGTGTAATAGGTGGTATCCGGCAGGCCCAGGCCGCCTTGGCTGGCGTAGGCCAGGTTCATGCTGGAATTCTTGAAGTCCGCTTCCGGACCGAAGCCGAACAGCACGTTCTCGCCCTTGGCCGCGCTGGTGCGCAGGTAGTTGGCGATCGCGTCCTTGTCCTGCAGGCCGTCGATGGCGGTCAGGTCGGCCTTGATCGGCTCGATGCCCTGGGCATTGATCTTGGCCTCGTCCATGCCGGTGGCCCAGAAGTCGCCGACGATCTTCTCGATGCCCACGGGGTTCTTGACCGCCGCGACCTGCTCGGCGAGCTGGTGCTGCACGGCCACCGAGCGCTCGTCCAGGATGGTGAAGGCGCCCCAGCTGGTGCGGTCGGCCGGGATTTCATTGGCGGCCAGCCACTTGCTGTTGACGTAGTCACCGAACGCACCGCAGGCGTCCATGCTGGTGTCCAGATCGGACGGGTGGAAGGCGTTGTAGGCCGGCAGCTTGCTCTCGTCGAGCTTGTACTCGGTGGCGGCGGGGGCCGCCGGCGCGGCGGTGGAGGCGGCGCTGTCCGGGGCGGGGGTTTCGTTCTTGCCGCAGCCGACCAGCGCGGCCGAAACGGCCAGGGTCAGCAGTACCAGTTTGGGTGTACGAGCGATCACGTGATTGGCCTCCAGGCCGGAAAGTCATGCAGGAATGGCCCGGAAGGGCCTGTGGGCCAGACGATACGCCGCTGGCCCGGCCTGCAAGGGTGTCGAAGGTCATGGCCGATGGCAAGAGGCCTGATCCGGTCAACCCTGGCGACGGGGATGGCCGCGGAGCGGCAAAGCAAAAGCCCCGCCTTTCGGCGGGGCTGACAACTCATCGCTTCAGCGGATTACTTCGCGCCAAACTCATACTTGGCCTGTACATACACGGCGCGGCCGTAGATGTTGTAGAAGTAATTGTTGTAGGGCGTACCCGAGGTGCCCGGGTAGTTGCTTGCCTGGTTGTCGGGCATTTTGTTGAACACGTTGTTGACCATCACCGAGAAGGTCATGTTCTCGGCAGCACGGTAGTTCACGCTCAGGTTGTAGGTGGTGTAAGAGCCCCACTTGCCCGCCTTGGCGCCCGAGGAATGCACGTAGTCATAGCCGTTGCCGGCGTAGGCCAGGTAGTTCGGGGTTTTGCCAACATAGTTGAAGTACAGCGTGGTGGTCCACTTGTCCAACGCCCAACCCACCGAGCCATCCGCACGCACCTTGGCGTAGGAATCGTAGATCCACATGTTGTACGGATCGCGCAGCAGATCCAGATAGGCATCGCCCGGCTGCGGCTGCAGCTCGCGCTTGATCATGTTGGTGTAGTTGGTGGAGAACTGCAGCGCACCGAAACGACCCAGCTCCTGCACGTACTTGGCGCTGGCGGTGATGGCCTGCAGGTTCTGGCTGGCCACGTTCATCTTCGGCGTGTAGATCTCGTCCAGAACGCCGGAGGCATCACGGGTGATCCACTCGTTGACGTTGTCGCAGCTGGCCGAGGTGTTGTTGACCTGGCCGTTGCGGCAGTAGTACTCGGCCAGCAGCAGCTGATCCGAGCTCAGGGTGTCGACTTCGTTCTTGATCTTCCAGTTGTAGTAGTCGACCGAGAAGGACAGGTTGTTCAGCGGTGCCCAGACCACGCCGGCATTCCACACATCGGCGGTGATCGGCTCCAGGTCCGGGTTGCCGGCACGCTGGCCGAACACCGAGACGCTGTCATACGCGCAGCCGGTGGTGTCGGTCGGGGCGTAGCCCAGCTGACCGCAGCGGTAGTAGTCGGTGGCGCCGTTGGCGTAGTAACCGCTCAGGCCCTGGAAAGCATCGGACAGGCTCGGCGCACGGAATGCGGTGCCGTACTTGCCACGGAACAACAGGCTGTCGATCGGGCGGAACTCGACGCCCACGCTGTAGGTCGCCTTGTCCACCGTGCTGCTGCCAATCTTGAAGGCGTCATAACGGCCCGAACCGGTCACAGTGAGCGAGTCGAGCAGCGGCAGGCGCAGCTCGGAGGTCACCGCGTAATTGCTGCGATGGCCGGCACCGGCCACTGCGGTGGTGCCCCATACGCTGCCATCCATCAGGCGCTCGTCCGGGGTGTAATCCCAGCCTTCGCTGCCGGCTTCAGCAACCACGGCGAAACCAGCATCTCCGCCGGGCAGCGAGAACAGCGTGCCATTGGTGATCTGGAAGCGGCCCAGGTTCTGCCAGGTGCGGCTCTGGCTTTCGGTGTAACCGGTGAAGGTAGCGAAATCGCCGGCGGGGATCGGCGCGTAGAAGGCGTCCCAGTTCGGCGAGAACACGGCATAGCCATTGCGCGTGCCCAGCTGCGGGCCCAGCACGTGCTCTTCGAAGTAGTTGTTGATCGGGTCGGCCCAGCGCACGAAGTTGCGCTCGGTCAGCTTGTACTCACCGCGGGTGAAGCTGGCGCTGTAATCCCAATTGCCCAGCGTGCCTCGGCCACCGAGGGTGACCTGGTAGGCCTTGTTGCGGTCGGTATTGAGAATGTCCTTGTAGCCGTTGGCGCCGATGTCTTCCGGCGCGAACGCGCGCTGCAGGTTCATCCACTGGCCGCTGGTCTGATCCCAGAAACGGCCGTAGCCGGAGGCGGTGCCCCACCAGGTGTAGTTGGAGCCGGTGGCGTACTTCACGTCCTCATAGCTGTAGAGCACATCGCCGAACAGCTGCAGGCTGTCGTTGGCGTCGAAGGTGAAGGAGCTGTAGATCTGCGCGCTGTCCTTGCCGTTCTTGACGGTCTTGTAGCCCGGGCTGTAGATCGAGCCACAGGACTGGCCGGCCGCCCGCGTACCAAGCACGGTGGTGCCGCCGAACTGACCGGCGACGTTGGCGCACAGGTTCGGGTCCATCATCAGGTAGGTATTGCCTGCCGCCGGATTGACCACCAGGAAATCATTGGTCGGCACCTGGGCGGTGTAGCCGTTGCCGTTGGTGGTCTTGGTGACGTCGCGCTGGTAGCCCCAGATCGGGCTGCTGGATTCGAACTGTGCATTCACCAGCACGTTGAGGCGGTCATCGGCGCTATTGAAGCCGGTGGCGCCACTGATGCGGAACGTGCTGCCGCCGCCCTCGGTGTAGGCGCCGCCGCGCACGTTGAGCACGCTGCCGTCCATCCGCTCTTTGAGGATGATGTTGACCACGCCGGCGATCGCGTCCGAGCCGTACAGGGAGGACTGGCCACCCGGCAGGATTTCGATGCGCTCGACGATGTCGATCGGGATGCCGCTGATGTTGTTGAACGTGTCGCCGCCGTTGTACAGGGCGGGGTAGGACAGCATCGGCCGGCCGTTGATCAGGTACTTGGTGTAGCTCGGGCTCAGGCCGAACATGCCCGCTGCTTCAGCACCCTGGGTGAACGAGGCCGAGGTCTGGCCGCCCTGCAGGCCGCCGGTGGTCAGCGAGGACTGCTGCAGGACATCGGCCACGCTGGTGAAGCCACGGGTCTGGATGTCCTCGGCGGTGATGGTCACCACCGGCGTATGGGTTTCTATCTCGGTCTGCGGGATCAGCGAACCGGTAACGGTGACTTTGTCCAGGTTGGTGGTGCCGCTGTCCTGGGCGAAGGCAGTGACGGCGCTGGCCATCAGCATGCCGGTCAGAACGGCAGCGGTCAGCGGGTGGCGAGACAGGGTGGAGCGATAGCGAGACATGGGCATCCCCGAGTGCAGTGTCGACGTGGGTGGGGGCCATCCGTGGGAACGTTTACATTCATAAGTGAAGCTTTCCGTGCCTCGTCATCGAACGTAACACAGCCTTAACGGCGCTTGCACATATTGGTCACATTCCGAGCAGGAATGAGGTCGAAAATTGTCTAAAAAATGCAATTAAAACAGCAATGTATGCGTTCGTATCAATTTGTAACCTGTGCCATCATGACGTCACGCTGAATATTTACATCTGAAACCGATTCCATTTTTAAGTTCGGCACCCAGCGAGCGGCTCGCGACCTGCGTACGCCCGTGTCGGGAGGACCCGCGAGGCCTGAAACCAAACAAGCCCGGCGTGAGCCGGGCTTGTGGGGTGTTGCCGTTCTGGATGGATCAGAACTTGTAGGACGCGCCCATGTAGAAGTAGCGGCCGACGTTGTCGTACATCGAGTGGCCGACATCGGCACCGAAGTAGTTGCGCGGCGGATCCTTGTCAAACGCGTTGTCGATGCCCAGGTACACGTCGATCTTGTCACCCGGGAACTGATAGCCCAGCTGGAAGTTGTGGTACGTGTACGAGCCGTTGCGGATCGGGCTGGCCGAACCGGGGTTGCTGGCATAGCTGCTCGGGGTCACGCGCAGGTTGCCGTCGATGTAGTTCAGGTCCCACGAGGCACGCCACTGGCCCAGCGAGTACTTGCTCTGCAGGGTGGCGCGCCAGCGCGGATCGGTCACGTAGGTGACGTACTCGTTGTACTCGTCCGGGAACTCCTGGAAGGCCCACTCGCGCGACTGGATCAGACGGCTGCCGACGAACCGGACCACGGCATCGCCGCCGGCCATGTTCCAGCGATAGTCCATTTCCAGGTCAACGCCGATGCGACGCGAGCGTGCCAGGTTCTCGTTCAGTGCGCTCCAGCGGACGATCGAGTACTCGGGGAAGAACCGGCCTTGTGCGTCGGTGAAGCCGCCAACCGGCGCACGCACGATCTGGCCGCAGAACGAATTGCCCACGCCGCCGGGGGAATCCACGCAGCGGCTGGCGTTGGTCTGTGCCGACACTGCGCCGATGGCGTCTTCCAGGTTGATGTTCCAGTAGTCGACCGACATGCCGAAGCCCGGCAGGAAATCAGGCTGCCACACGAAACCGTAGGTGAAGCTGCGCGCACGTTCCGGCTTCAGGTCTGGATTGCCGCCGCTGACACCCGGGCGAGTGGCACTGTAGGTGTCGATCCAGCCCACCGGCACGCCCAGCGCAGAGCAGTTGGCCTGACGCAGTGCCGGATCCTTCGCGGTCGACGGACGGTTGGTGTTGGTCGTCAGGTAGTTGCAGGGATCGGCGATGGTGGCGAAGTTCTCGCTCTGCGGGTTGTACAGCTCGCCGATGCTCGGCGCGCGTACGGCCTGCGACAGCGTGCCGCGGACGCGCAGCGACGGGATCACGGTCCAGTCCAGACCCACCTTCCAGGTGGTGGTCTCGCCGATGCTGCTGTAGTCCGAGTAACGGCCTGCCGCGTCCATCGTCAGCGAGTAGATGCCCGGGATGTCGGCCAACAGCGGGACGCTGGTTTCGACGAACACTTCCTTGACGTTGTACTGACCCATCCGGTTCGGGATGGCGTTGAGGAAGGTCAGGCCCTGGGCGGCCAGCGGATCGGTGATCTCGCGGCTTTTTTCCTTGCGGTATTCCACGCCGCCCGCGATACCGACGTCGCCCGCCGGCAGGCTGAACAGCGAGGCATTGGCCACGGAGGCGCTGAACACGGACTGCTGGATGCGCGAGAAGTTGAACGAATCCACGTTCATCCAGTCCTGCGCGGCCTGCGTCACGCCGCCATTGCCGAGCACGCTGAACGGTACGCAGCCTTCGCGCGCGAAGCCGGAGTACACACGGCCCGTGTGCGGATTGACCGCGTTCGGGTTGAGCGTGGTACGGCAGGCGACATTGCCGGTGGCCGGGTCGATGACCGCGTCCAGGCCCGCCTGCCAGCGTTCGTTGATGCGGTTGTTGAGGTTCCAGCGCTTGACCTCGGTCTGGCCCCAGTTGCCGTAGGCGTCGTAGGTCCAGTTCTCGCTCAGGTTGCCTTCAATACCGAACACGAAGCGCTGGGTGGTGCGCTCGACATGCTCGCCACGCTGGCCGGCGTCGACGTTGAAGCGGTTCAGCGTCAGCTGGGACACACCGTTGGCGGCCATCAGAGCGCGCAGCTCCGGGGTGACGAACGCATTGTCGCGCTGGACGCGGATGGTGCTATCGAACGACGGCTGACCCAGGAAGTCGGACACCGTTTCGGTGTACTTGCCTTCGAAGTAAAGGCGGTGGTTGTCGTTGAGGTCGAAGTTGACGACCGTATTGACGCTCTTGCGGTCGAAGCCGGGCTGCAGATCGGCGACCGAGTTCAGGTCGGCGAAGTCGCAGTTGGTGCAGGAGGTGTTGCTGACCATGACGCCGTCATAGCGCTGCTTGCGGAACGTGCCATCCGGGTTGAACTGATAGCGGTTGCCCCAGGTTGACGGAGTGCGGAAGTCGAAGGCGCCCAGCGTGAAGGTGCCGCCGAAGGAGATCGAGTGATTGCCGCCCGGACCGCTCAGGATGGTCTCCGGATTGCGCTCGCTCGATGGCTGGCTCGGATCGTACGCGGGGTTCCGGATCGGAACGAGGAATTCGTTGCCGATCGCGCGATCGCTGCGACGGAAGCGGTCCTGCTTGCTGTATTCCAGCGCGATGGCGGCGTTGCCGCGACCATCGGCGAAATCGGTGCCGGTGGAGAAGCTGACGAACGAACGGTTGAAGCCGCCTTCGTCGGACATGCCGGTCTGAGCGCGCAGCTCTGCACCGTCGAACGACTTCTTCATGATGAAGTTGACCACGCCGGCGACCGCGTCGGCGCCGTACACAGCGGATGCGCCGCCGGTGATGACTTCAACGCGCTCGATCCATTCAACCGGAATGGTGTTCACGTCAACCGAGGTGGAGCCGGAGGTGGCGCCAACGTGGCGGCGGCCATTGACCAGCACCAGGGTGCGCGAGGTGCCCATGCCACGCAGGTCCATCAGGCCAACGCCGGCGGTGCCGATGAAGCGCGTGGAGTTGCCCAGCGTGTAGGTCGGGGACAGGGCGGGCAGGCGCGACATCAGGTCGCCGATGTTGGTCGCGCCGGTGGCGCGGATCTCTTCGGCGGTGATGGCGGTGGTCGGCGACGGTGTGACGAAGCCCGTGCGGGCGATGCGCGAGCCGGTGACGCTGACCTTGTCCAGATCGGTGGTCGCCGGGGCATCCTGGGCGAGTGCCGGGGAGGCGGCCAGCACCAGGCTGGCGATCAGTGCGGAGGTCAGGGTGTTGCGCGCCGGGGCGCGGTAGTGCGAGATATTCAAATCATTTCGTCCCTCGGAACGGCCGAAAAACGACAACGTTCCGTGTTGAGTGTTGGTTCAGGCAAGCCTTGCCTGAGTTCGAAACTAACACGAAGTTAACGAAATTTGTCTCATTTGTTACGCAATCGTGAATGGGCGGCCAAGCGTTTGGGCGTTCTACGTTTTTCCAGCATGCGCAAGGAGTTAGCTGGGTTGTGCCAACTCTGTCAGTATGACCAGCGGCTGAATGTGGAAGGGTAGAACGATGCTTCGGGACCGGAACGAGCGTCGAGGGTCTCATCGGCGCGGCAGGAGGGGGGCTTGTATGATGTGCGGTCCTTCTTGTTGATCCAGCTGGAGTCCGCAGTGAACAGCGCCGCCCGTCGTCCCCATGCCAGCCAAGTGCAGAAGGGGTTGTCGCCGCACCCGCGCGTGCGCAACGTGATCGCGGTGGGCTCGGGCAAGGGCGGCGTCGGCAAGTCGACCACAGCGGTCAACCTGGCCGTCGCGCTGGCCAAGCTCGGTGCGCGCGTGGGCCTTCTGGACGCGGACATCTATGGCCCCAGCGTACCGGCGATGCTCGGCTTGAGCGGCCGTCCGGAAAGCCCGGACAACAAGTCGATCGAGCCGATGCGCGCGTTCGGGGTGGAGACCATGTCGATCGGTTACCTGATCGAGGACGAGACGCCGATGATCTGGCGCGGTCCGATGGCGACCTCGGCAATGACCCAGTTCTTCAACGACACGTTGTGGGACGATCTGGACTACCTGCTGATCGATCTGCCGCCGGGCACCGGCGACATCCAGCTGACCCTGACCCAGAAGATTCCGTTGGCCGGTGCGGTGATCGTCACCACGCCGCAGGACATCGCCACGCTGGATGCGAAGAAGGCGCTGAAGATGTTCGAGAAGGTCGAGGTGCTGGTGCTGGGCATCGTCGAGAACATGGCCGTGCATACCTGCAGCAACTGCGGCCAGGTGGAGCATCTGTTCGGCGAGGGCGGCGGCGAGCGTATGGCTGCCCAGTACGGCGTACCGCTGCTCGGCTCGCTGCCGCTGGAAATCGGCATCCGCGAGCAGGGCGATGCTGGCACGCCGATCACCGCCGCCGCACCGGAATCCCTGGCGGCCCAGGCCTATCTGCGCGCTGCAGAGCGCCTGATCGAGGAAGTGGGCAAGCGCCCGCGCGCCAGCATTCCGATCCTGTCCTCGCTGATCTGAGCCGGGGCGGTCGCCGCGGCGGCCCCGCCTGCGCGTGCCGGGGCAGGGGGGCTGCGGCATAATGGCGGGCCCGAACCGGCGCAGCCCAGGACCCCCTTACATGAGCATCAAGAGTGACCGCTGGATCCGTCAGATGGCCGAGCAGCACGGCATGATCGAGCCGTTCGAAGCCGGCCAGGTCAAGCAGGCCAACGGCCAGCGCATCGTCAGCTATGGCACCTCCAGCTACGGCTACGACGTACGTTGCTCGCGCGAGTTCAAGGTGTTCACCAACATCAACTCCACCATCGTGGACCCCAAGCACTTCGATCCGGGCAGCTTCGTGGATATCGTCGGCGATGAGTGCATCATCCCGCCCAACAGCTTCGCGCTGGCGCGCACCGTGGAGTACTTCCGCATTCCGCGCGACACCCTGGTGGTGTGCCTGGGCAAGAGCACCTACGCCCGCTGCGGCATCATCGTCAACGTGACCCCGCTGGAGCCGGAATGGGAAGGCCACGTCACCCTTGAGTTCAGCAACACCACGCCGCTGCCGGCGCGCATCTACGCCAACGAAGGCGTGGCACAGATGCTGTTCTTCCAGGCCGACAAGGACGATATCTGCGAAACCTCGTACAAGGATCGCGGCGGCAAGTACCAGGGCCAGACCGGCGTCACCCTGCCGCGGACCTGATCCCACGTCCCGGTGGTGCCGGCCGCTGGCTGGCACCAGACAGGACACAAGAAAAAAGCGCGGATCACTCCGCGCTTTTTTTTGATCCGTTGCCGGCCAGCGGCCGGCACTACTTACCGCGGCCGAACAGCAGGCCAATACCAACGGCCACCAGCACCACCGGCCACCAGGTGAGGATCAACTTCCCCATGTTCATGTTGGTCCAGCCCAGGTTGCTGGCCAGCAGGAACAGGCCGACGAGGATCAGGACGATGGCGGCGACAAGGTTGGAACGCATCAGGGGCAGGGTCCGCTAGGGCTGGGGCGAATATCCTAGCCGTTCCTTCCAATGCGCGACACGCTCGGCAAGCACCTGTGGATCAAAACGATGTGCCTGCCCCTGGCCCCAGACGGGGCCCGGCCACGCCGGATCGCCGACATGGCGCCCGATCACGTGGAAATGCAGCTGACGCACGATGTTGCCCAGCGAGCCGATGTTGATCTTCTCGACCCCATCGGTGCCTTTGAGCGCCTTGCACGCCCGGTTCAATTCGGTGCGCAGCTTGTCCTGCTGCTCGCCGTCCAGATCAATCCACTCGGTCACGCCACTCAGGCGCGGGACCAGGATCAACCAGGGGTACCTTTCATCGTTCATCAATCGCACTTGCGATAACGGCCCTTCTGCGACCAGTACGCTGTCGGTGGCCAGGCGTGAATCCAGTTCGAACTCGCTCATCCAAGATGCTCCGCAAAGAAGTCCAGGGTGCGTTCCAGCGCCAGGTGGGCGCTGTCTGGATCATACGCATGTCCGACGCTGCGGTTGAAGGCGTGATCGGCCGGGTAGACGAAGGTGGCCATCTGCGGCAGCTTCTCGCGGTGGGCCTTGATCGCCTCCGGCGGGATGCTCTTGTCCTGCGCGCCGAAGTGGAACATGACCGGCGCTTTGGGCGTCTCGTCCAGATAGTTCACGTTGCGGGCGCCGTAATAGCTCACCGAGGGCAGCCCCAGGCGCAGGGCCGAGAGCAGGGCGATGCTGCCGCCCCAGCAGTAGCCGACGGTGCCGACCTTGCCGGCCGGGGCCAATCTCGAGGCGGCCGCCCGCACGATCTCCAGCGCCTTTTCCACCCCAAGCGCGTCGACCATGGCCAGGCCGGCGGCGACGCCATCGCTGTCGTAAGGCAGTTCCGGCGGTTCGGTGCCGTCCGGGGCCGAGTCGGCCAGATCGAAGAACGACGGGGCCAGCACCGCATAGCCCTTGGCGGCGTAATCGTCGGCCACCGCGCGGATGTGCGGGTTGGCGCCGAAGATCTCCTGGATCACCACCAGGCCCCCGCGCGGCTTGCCTTCCGGCGTCGCCTGCCAGGCGCGGACCGGTCCGTAATGCGTATCGAGTGTGATCCACTCACCCATGGTGCGAGACTCCCGTTGGTTCAGGCATTCATTATCGGCCCCGCGCGGGTTAGCGCGATGTCAGCGGGAATGCCGGATCTGGCGGGATGGGCCCGATTCGGTTCAGGGGCGCGGGCTGAACGCCGGTATACTTGCCGCCGTTTCCGGCCCCAGGTCCCCACGCCATTCCGGCATGGGCCCAGGCCCCCAGAGTCCTTGCGATCCATGTCCCAGCTGAACCCCAAAGTCGGCTTCGTCAGCCTTGGCTGCCCGAAGGCCCTTGTCGATTCCGAGCGCATCCTCACCCAGCTGCGGTCCGAGGGCTACGACATCGTTCCCTCCTACGATTCGGCCGACGTGGTGGTGGTCAACACCTGCGGCTTCATCGATTCGGCCGTGACCGAGTCGCTGGATGCGATCGGCGAGGCGATGAACGCCAACGGCAAGGTGATCGTCACCGGCTGTCTGGGCAAGCGCCCGGAGCAGATCCGCGAGGCCTACCCGAACGTGTTGGCGGTCTCCGGCCCGCAGGACTACATGAGCGTGATGGAGGCCGTGCACGCCGCGCTGCCGCCCAAGCACGACCCCTTCGTGGATCTGGTGCCCGACTATGGCATCAAGCTGACCCCGCGCCACTATGCTTACTTGAAGATTTCCGAAGGCTGCAACCACACGTGCAGCTTCTGCATCATCCCCTCGATGCGCGGCAAGCTGGTCTCGCGCCCGGTCGATGAAGTGCTGCGCGAAGCCGAACGCCTGGTGCGCGGTGGCGTCAAGGAACTGCTGGTGGTCTCCCAGGACACCTCGGCCTATGGCGTGGATGTGAAGTACGCCGAGCGCATGTGGCGCGACAAGGCCTACCAGACCCGGTTGAAGGCGTTGTGCGAAGGCCTGTCCGAGCTCGATGCCTGGACCCGCATGCATTACGTCTATCCGTACCCGCACGTGGACGAGATCGTGCCGCTGATGGCCGAGAACCGGATCCTGCCGTACCTGGATATCCCGTTCCAGCACGCCAGCCCGCGCATTCTCAAGCTGATGAAGCGCCCGGGTGCGGTCGACAAGACCCTGGAGCGGGTGCAGCGCTGGCGTCAGCTCTGCCCGGACATCACCGTGCGCTCGACCTTCATCGTCGGCTTCCCGGGCGAGACCGATGCCGAGTTCGAGGAACTGCTGAGCTTCCTGGACGAGGCGCAGCTGGATCGCGTCGGTGCGTTCGCCTACTCACCGGTCACTGGCGCGACCGCCAACGATCTGCCCGGTGCAGTGCCCGAAGAAGTGAAGCAGGAGCGTCTGGCCCGCTTCATGGAACGCCAGGCGGAGATCTCCGCCGCTCGCCTGGAAGCCAAGATCGGCACCGTGCAGCAGTGCCTGGTCGATGCCATCGAAGACGGTATCGCGGTGGCCCGTTCGAAGGCCGATGCGCCGGAGATCGATGGCCTGGTGCATATCCAGAATGCCGACGAAGCCAAGCTCCGTGTCGGTCAGTTCGTGGATGTCGAGATCACCGAGAGCGACGATCACGACCTGTTCGGTGACGCGATCATCGCGGCAGAAGCGCGCAAGCCGTTCGATCTGCAGGTGCTGTGATCGCAGTGGCGACGGCTGCCGATATCGGCGGTCGTCGCCGTTTCATCGCCCCGGCGCGAGATGCGGTGGATGCGGCCTGTTTTGCACAGCCGATCTACGCCGGGCTGGGCGACGTGCAGGATCTGATGGTGGCGCCGAACTGGCCCACCGTTGCATCGCTTGACGCACGCCTGGCGTTGCCGGACAAGCATCTGGTGGAGCAGGACGAGACGCTGCTGGCCGACGGCCTGCACTATGAAACCCGTATTGCCGAGCGCGGCCAGATCGCCACCCGTGCAGACAACTGGCACGACCTGTTCAACGCCCTGATCTGGGCGCGTCACCCCGACATCAAGCGCGCGCTCAACCGGCAGCAGTGCCGGCACATCGCGGCGATGGCGCCTGGGCAGCGCAACCGCGCGCAGGCCGCGTTGACCCAATTCGACGAGGGCGGCGTGATCGTGCGTGTGCGCGAACCGACGCTGCTGCGTGCGTGGGACCGGCATGATTGGGCGGCGCTGTTCGTGGACGGGGCAGAGCAGTGGCGACACGGCGGCATCGCCGTCGCCGCCGTGATCGGGCATGCGCTGCTGGAGCAGGCCTTGGTGCCGGAGCGCCTGCTGGTCGGCAAGTGCGTGGTGGTGAAGGGCGATGACGATGCCAGTGCGATTGCGTTGGTCGCGCAGGCAATCGCGGACGGTGTGCTGCTCAATGATCCCCTGGAACTGCGGCCGCTGCCGCTGGCCGGGATTCCAGGGTGGCACGCGCGGCAGGACGCGGGCTTCCATGCGCGGGCCGACTACTTCCGCCCGTTGCGCGAGGGCCGTGCGTATCCTGCAGCGCTGGGGTGATGCGGCGGCTGCTCTACCCCGCTGGTTTCCGGCGTTACGTGTAGATCCACGCCATGCGTGGATGCACCCTGTCAGCCGGGGTACGCCACCGACAGGATGGCAAACCCATGGCGGCCGCTGGGCAGCTCCACCTCGAACTCATCGTCCACGCGCTTTTTCAACAACGCGCGCGCCAATGGCGAATCGATGCTGATCCAGCCCGCACCGGCATCGGTCTCGTCCGGGCCGACGATGCGATACACGTGGATGTCGCCCGAGTCGACGTTCTCCAGCTCGATCGTCGCGCCGAAGAACACCGCGTTTGGATCGGTCGGGGCGGTCTCCACGATGCGCAGTGCTTCCAGTCGCTTGGTCAGATAGCGCACGCGCCGGTCGATCTCGCCCAGCTGCTTCTTTCGGTAGGTGTACTCGGCATTCTCTGAGCGGTCGCCTTCCGCAGCGGCTGCGGCCAGGGCCTTCACTACCTCCGGGCGCTTGTGCCGCCACAGTTCGTCCAGCTCGGTCTTCAACCGCTGATGGCCCTGTGCGGTGATCAGGGCCGTGCTTTTTTCCGCGGGGGGACGCCAACGCGACATCAGGTCTGCTTGTGCTCGTCAAAAGGTGCCGCGCCACAGGGCGCGACACGAAGTATCAGCGCTTTCCGCCGAAAATACCGCCCAGCAGGCCACGCACGATCTGGTTGCCCAGCTTGGTGCCGACGGTGCGCGTGGTCTGCTTGGCCATGGTTTCGATCATGCCCTGGCGGCGCTTGGTGCCGAAGATCGCATCCTTGATGCTCTGGCCGAAGCCGCCTTCCTGCGCCTCGTCCTGCTGGCGCGTACGGGCCTTCGGTGCATCGGTCTGCTCAACGGTCTTCTGCGCGCGCTGCGCCAACAGTTCGGCTGCCGATTCGCGGTTGATCGCAGTGTCGTAGCGGGTGCCCACCGGGCTGCCGGCGCGTACCTGCGCACGTTCGGTCTCGGTGATGGCACCCATCCGGCAGCGCGGCGGCGCGATCTGGGTCTGCTGCACGGGCGAGGGAATGCCCTTGTCCTGCAGCGTGGACACCAGCGCTTCACCGGTACCCAGCTTGGCCAGCGTGGCGGCCACATCCAGCTTCGGGTTGGGCACGAAGGTTTCGGCGGCGACCTTCACTGCTTTCTGGTCGCGCGGGGTGAACGCACGCAGCGCGTGCTGCACACGGTTGCCGAGCTGGCCGAGGATGTTGGCCGGCACGTCATCCGGGAACTGCGAGCAGAAGTACACGCCCACGCCCTTGGATCGGATCAGGCGGACGACCTGTTCGATGCGCTGCACCAGTGCCGGCGGTGCGTCATCGAACAGCAGGTGCGCCTCGTCGAAGATGAAGACCAGTTTGGGTTTTTCCAGATCGCCGACTTCCGGCAGCGTTTCGAACAGCTCCGAGAGCAGCCACAGCAGGAACGTCGAATACAGCCGCGGCTTGAGCACCAGCTGGTCGGCGGCGAGGATGCCGATCACGCCGCGGCCATCGTGGTTGACGCGCATGAGGTCGGCCAGCTCCAGCGCAGGCTCGCCGAAGAAGGCTTCGCCGCCGTCCTGCGACAGGCGCAGCAGCGAGCGCTGGATCGCCGCCACCGTCTGTGCGCTGACCAGCCCGTATTCGGTGGAGATGTCCTTGCGCTCCTCGGCGACCAGGCCGAGCAGGGCACGCAGATCCTCCAGATCAAGCAGCAGCAGGCCGCGGTCGTCGGCCAGCTTGAACACGATGTCCAGCACGCCGGCCTGGGTGTCGTTGAGTTCGAGGATGCGTGCAAGCAGGGTCGGGCCCATCTCACTCACCGTGGTGCGCACCGGGTGGCCGAGCTTGCCGTACAGGTCCCAGAAAACGGTCGGGCTGGCGGCGGGCGCGTAATCGGCCACGCCGAGGTCGGTCGCGCGCTGCAACAGCGCCTCGGTCCCGGCGCCGGCCACGGCCAGGCCGGACACGTCCCCCTTCACATCGGCCAGGAACACCGGCACGCCGATCCGCGAGAAGCCCTCGGCCAATGTCATCAAGGTGACGGTCTTGCCGGTGCCGGTCGCGCCGGCCACCAGGCCATGGCGGTTGCCCAGCCGCGGCAACAGGGTCACGGGGATGTCGTCGGTGATGCCTTTGCCGAGCAGAATCGGATCCATGGTCAACTCGCAGTGTGAATAGGCGGGATTCTAAACGTCGGCATGGGCTGGCCGGCAGACGGGTTGCCCCGATGCAAGCGGCGCGGCTACTCTGCCCCATCGTTCGCACACAGTGCCAAAAATGCCCGTTCCTGTCTTGCTTGTCCGTGGTTGGCCGCTGTTGGCCGTTGCCGCGATGCTGTCGATCGTCCCCGAGGCCCATGCCCAGCGCGTCTCCGCCCGCGACAAGGCCAAGGTCGAAGCGCTCGACCAGCGCATGACAGCCGCCGAGAAGCGCTACAACGCTGCGCTGGTGCTGGTGAACAACGCCGACCCCAAGGGCACCAACGAGGCCGACGCCGCGCTGGAGGACATGGAGGATGTGATCAGTGCCTGCGTGGCCCAGAAGGGCTGCCAGGTCAGCAATCTGCTGCCGACCTACAAGCGCCTGCTCAAGAACAACGCCGACAGCCAGCAGGACAGCGAGGACGGCACCGTCATCGCCGACGGCACCCTGCTGGAGGCCGACCCGGACCATGTCGGTCCGCTGGCCGCCGATGTGCCCGAAGCGGCGCGCGCCGCAGCGCTGCTCAATGACAAGCGGCACGCCTTCGACACCATGGTCGAGTACAACCCGGCCGTGCAGGCGGGCATCCGCCGCTGGCTGACCGACATGCGCCCGGCGCTGCTCACCAGCTATGAGAACTACCAGAACCTGCGTGCGGTGATGTGGCCGGAGTGGGAAAAGCGCGGCCTGCCCGAGGCGCTGCTGTTCGGGATCATGGCCAAGGAATCCAACGGGCGTGTTCACGCCTCCTCGCGCGCCGGCGCCGCCGGGCTGATGCAGTTCATGCCGGCCACCGGCCGCCGTTTCGGGCTGGGCCCGGACGGTACCGGCTTCGATACCCGCTTCGATGCCCGCAGCGCGGCCGAGGCCAGCGCGACCTACCTCAACGAACGCATGCGCGAGCTCAACAACAGCGTCGAGCTGTCACTGGCCGGTTACAACGGCGGCGAAGGTCGCGCCATCCGCGTGTTCCGCCAGTACCCGGGGCAGGGCTTCTGGACCGACAGCGTCTACAACCAGTTCCCGGGCGAGACCAAGGACTACGTGCCGATGGTGATCGCCGCGGCGTGGATCTATCTGCACCCGCAGCAGTACGGCGTGGAATTCCCGAAGATCAGCGCGCAGCCGGCGACCATCCGCCTGGCCAAGTCGACCACGATCTACGAGCTGACCATCTGCCTGGGCAGCACCGGCACCCGCGACGGCTACATGCGCGCACTGCGCAACCTCAACCCACGCTATGAGGCCGACGGCTGGATTCCGGCCGGCACCATCATCAACGCGACTACCCGCATCGCTGGCCTCTACAACCGTTTCTGCGTCAGTGGCCCGCGCGCCGATCTGGCCCGCACCCTGATCACCGCCGATCTCAACGCGGCGATCGTTCGCCCCACGGCGGTGAGCTACACCGGCAACGTGGCGGTCGGCAGCGTGGTCCCGGTCGCCCAGGCCCAGGCGATGCCAGTGGTGACCCCGGCCGCCCCGGTGGCCGTCCCGGCCGCCAAGCCCAAGGCCAAGCCGGCGCGCAGCTACAAGGCCGGCAAGGGCGAGACCCTGGGCAAGATCGCCGCCAGATTCCAGTGCGACGTGCCCACGTTGGCGCGGGCCAACGGCCTCAAGGCACCGGCCTATTCGCTCAGGCAGGGCCAGAGCATCAAACTGCAGGGCTGCGACAAATAAGCCATAACCGGGTAGGCTCGCCGGCATCCCGCCTGCGGCCGCCCGGCCCAGCACATCCATCGCAGCGTCGGCCACGTGCCGGCGCTCACCGCAACACGCATACAGGACAGCCAGATGGATATCACCGCAATCAACGAGATGTTCGCCAACATCCGTGAAAACACCGATTGGGACCTCAACGGCCCGATGCTGTGGGGCTACTTCTTCGTCAACACCACCCCGGAGCCGCTGCACGGCCTGGGCGAAAAGCTGGTCGAACTGGGCTACACCCTGGTGGAAGTGTTCGAACCGGATCTGGAAGAAGGCGAAGCCCCGTACCACGTGCTGCACGTGGAGCGCGCCGAGGTCCACACCGAAGCCTCGCTGGATGCCCGCAACCACGAGCTGCAGGCCCTGGCCGAAGCGAACGGCGTGGAAGATTACGATGGCATGGACGTCGGCCCGGTCGAGATCTGATCGCAGCGCAACGCGCCACACGAAAAACGCCCCGGTGTCCCGGGGCGTTTTTTTGTGGGCGTGAGCCCCAGGTAGTGCCGGTCGCTGGCCGGCTCCCCGTAATGCCTGCGATGCCGGCCAGCGGCCGGCACTACCGTTACTTCAGGGTGGCCAGTGCCTGCCCCAGCTGCACGGCATGCTCGGCATCCAGATGCGGCGCGAAGTCGGCCACCCCCGGCGGCAGCAGCACGATCACGGTCGAGCCGTAATTGAAGCGCGCCATCTCCGCGAAGCGCTCCAGGGTGATGCCCTTGCCGCGGTAATCCTTGCGCGTGATCGTATCGCCGTAGGCCGGAATCTCCTCGCCGCCCCACACCGTCTCCACGCCGGAGACCAGCAGCGCGCCGACCATCACCGAGACCATCGGGCCGAAGTCGGTATCGAAGTGACAGACCAGGCGCTCGTTGCGGGCGAACAGCCCCGGCACCGTGTTCACCGCGGCCGGGCCGACACTGAACAACCGCCCCGGCACATGCACGGTCTCGCGCAGGGTGCCGGTCCACGGCATATGCACGCGGTGGTAATCCTTCGGCGACAGATACACCGTGGCGAACAGGCCGTGGTGGAACACCTCGGCATCCTTGGCATCGCCCAGCAGCTCGGCGGCGGTGAAGGATTGGCCCTTGGCCTGGAAGATGCGGCCATCTTCGATCTTGCCCAGCTGGCTGATCCGGCCGTCGGCCGGCATCACCAGCGTGCGCGGATCGGCATCGGCCACGCGCGCGCCCGGCTTCAACGCACGGGTGAAGAACTGATTGAAGGTCGGGTAGCTGCGCGGGTCCGGGTTGGCGGCTTCGGCCAGATTCACGCCGAACTTGGCGGTGACGGTGTCGATCAGCCAGCGCGAGACCCGCGGGTTGCTGGAATACGCCAGTCGGCGCGCCATCGACGACAGCAGACGATGGGGCAGGGCGTAGCTCAGCGTGGTCATCAAACTCATGGGGCGGATTTCTCGGTCAGCAGTTGCAGGTCGCGGGCGATCGCCTGCGCTTGGAAAGGAGGGCGGATCAGGCCGGCCAGGCGACCTTCCGGATCCAGCACGGCCAGGCTGGCCGAGTGTTCGAGGGTGTAATCCTCGGGATTCTCATCGAAGTGCTTGCCCGGCACCTTCTGGAACACGAAGCCCAGCGAGGTGGCGAAACGCTCCAGCGAGGGCACATCGGCCGTCGCGGCCAGGGTGTCCTTGTGGAACGCGTGCACGTACTCGCCCAGCCGTGCCGGCGTATCGCGCTCGGGATCGACCGAAATGAAGACCAGCCGCGGGCGCAGCGTCTCGGGCAGGGCCTCCCATTGTTTCTGGGCCTGGGCCAGATCGGCCAGCGTGGTCGGGCAGACATCCGGGCAGAAAGTGAAGCCCAGGAACACGAGGGTCCAGTGGCCCTTCAGCTCGCCCGGGATCAGCCGGGTGCCATCGGACTGGCTCAGATTGAAATCGGGCAGCGGTCGCGGCTGCGGATAGAACGTGATCGACTCGGTGGCGGGGCGGTCACCGCCCGGCTTGGGCGCGAAAACCTTCTGCGCCACGACCAGCCCCAGCCCGGCGGCGAGGGCGATCAGCAGGATGATGCCGACATTGCGGTTGAACATAAGGGCCCCGTCCCGGAAGTGGCCACCATGATAGAGGGATGCGGGCTGTGGAGCGAAGCTGCCGACTTTCGGCTCAGGGCGTCGGCACGGGTGGGTTTCCGGGACCCGCCGTGAATCCATCCCTGGAGTGATGCGTGATTCGTGCGCAACCCGCCTTGGCGTTGGCTGTTGCCCGAAAGAACCAACCCACTGTCAAAGGCGTGGTGGGGGTGGGAGGGCGGGACCGTCAAGCGGCATGGATGCCGCTTGTCGAGCCCCCAGGGATGGGTTTACGGCGTGTCCCGCCTTCCCACCCCCGCCACGCCAGCCTACGGACTGGCAACCAACGCATTAGGCATCTGTCTTGATCCTCGCCGTGGCCGTGGCCCGGGCTCCGGCTCGTTTCGACTGCAACGGATGCCCCGGCCCGCCCCAGCGCCTATAATCGGGGGCCACATTGCCTGTTGCCCCGCCATGACCGCCGAAACGGCCGCCGAACTCCACACGATCATCGACCTGATCCGCTACGGCACCAGCCGTTTCAACGCCGCAGGGCTCACCTTCGGGCACAGCTACGACAACGCCCTGGACGAAGCCACCCAGCTTGTCCTGCACAGCCTGCACCTCCCGCATGACCTCGGCCCCGCCTACGGCCAGGCCCGCGTGCTGCAGGACGAAAAGGTCCGCGTGCTGGAGCTGTTCCAGCGCCGCATCGACGAGCGCATCCCGGCCGCCTACCTCACCGGTGAGGCGTGGTTCGCCGGCCTGAGTTTCAAGAGCGACCAGCGCGCCTTGGTGCCACGCTCCCCGATCGCCGAACTGATCGAGTGCGGCTTCGAGCCGTGGCTGGCCGGCCGCGATGTCCATCGCGCCCTGGACCTGTGCACCGGCTCGGGCTGCATCGCCATCGCCATGGGCCACTACTACCCGAACTGGGAAGTTGACGGCGTCGACCTCAGCGACGAAGCGCTGTCGCTGGCCGAAGAGAACAAGGAACGTCTGCAGACGCAGAACGTCACCCTGCTCAAGTCCGACCTGTTCAACGGCCTGACCGGCCGTCACTACGACCTGATCGTCACCAATCCCCCGTACGTCACCAACGACGAGACCGATGCCCTGCCGCAGGAGTACGCCTACGAGCCGGAGATGGGCCTGCGTGCCGGCGACGACGGCCTGGACCTGGTGCTGAAGATCCTGCGCGATGCCCCGCTGCACCTGAGCGAGGATGGCCTGCTGATCTGTGAAGTGGGCGAGTCCGAGCAGCACCTGTACAAGCTGCTGCCGGAAGTGGATTTCCGCTGGGTCGAGTTCAAGGTCGGCCAGATGGGCATCTTCGCCGTGGAGTGCCGCGAACTGATCGCGCACAACGCGCGCATCACCGAACTGGCAGCGCAGCGGCCGTGAGTTCCAACAGCTTCGGCAAACTGCTGACCGTCACCACCTTCGGCGAATCGCACGGTCCGGCGATCGGCTGCGTGGTGGACGGCTGTCCGCCGGGGCTGGAGATCAGCGCCGACGAATTCGCCCACGACCTGCAGCGGCGGGCTACCGGCAAGAGCCGGCACACCTCCGCGCGGCGCGAAGCCGATGAGATCGAGATCCTCTCCGGGGTGTACGAAGGCCGTACCACCGGCACCCCGATCGGGCTGCTGATCCGCAACACGGATCAGCGCAGCAAGGATTACACCAACATCGCCCAGCAGTTCCGCCCGGGCCATGCCGACTACAGCTACTGGCAGAAGTACGGCATCCGCGATCCGCGCGGTGGGGGGCGTTCGTCCGCGCGCGAAACCACCATGCGGGTTGCCGCCGGCGTCATCGCCAAGAAGTGGCTGCTTCAGCGCCATGGCGTCACGGTGCGTGGCTATCTCTCGCAGCTGGGTGAGATCACCCCGACCGGGTTTGACTGGTCGGCGGTGGAAGACAACCCGTTCTTCTGGCCGGTCGCCGATCAGGTGCCCGCGCTGGAGAGCTACATGGATGCGCTGCGCAAGTCCGGCGACTCGGTCGGCGCGCGCGTCAACGTCGTGGCTGACGGCGTGCCGCCGGGCTGGGGCGAGCCGATCTACGGCAAGCTTGATGGCGATCTCGCCGCCGCGCTGATGAGCATCAATGCGGTCAAGGGCGTGGAGATCGGCGACGGCTTTGCCAGCGCCGCGCAGAAGGGCACCGAACACCGTGACCTGCTTACGCCGCAGGGTTTTGCCAGCAACCATGCCGGCGGCATTCTCGGTGGCATCTCCACCGGCCAGCAGGTCACCGCCTCGATCGTGCTCAAGCCAACCTCCAGCCTCCGCCTGCCCGGTGCAACGGTGGACGCCAGCGGTGCCTCGGTCGAGGTGATCACCACCGGCCGTCACGATCCGTGCGTGGGCATCCGCGCCGCCCCGATCGCCGAGGCGATGATGGCGCTGGTGCTGATGGACCAGGCGCTGCGCCACCGCGCCCAGTGCGGCGATGTCGGCGAGATCACGCCGCGCATCCCGGGCACGATCGATGGCTGATCGGCGCCCCAAGGTCTGGGTCAGCCAGCCGCTGTTCGACGATGTCGTCGAACAGCTCGGGCAGCATTTCGACCTGACCATGACCGGCGACGTCACCCGCTATACGCCGCAGAAGCTGGCCGAACAGCTGGCCCACGTCGACGGCGCGCTGATCACCCTCAACGAACGCATCGGTGCGGCCGAGATCGCCAACGCGCCGCAGCTGCGCGCGATCGCCAACGTCGGTGTGGGCTACAACAACCTGGATATCGACGCGCTCAGCGCCGCCGGCATCCTGGCCAGCAATACCCCGGACGTGCTGACCGAAACCACCGCCGATCTCGGCTTCGCACTGTTGATGGCCACCGCCCGCCGCATCACCGAATCCGAGCGCTGGCTGCGTGACGGGCAGTGGGGGCAATGGTCGTTCCAGACCATGCTCGGTTCGGACATCCACGGCAGCACGCTGGGCATCCTCGGCATGGGCCGCATCGGCCAGGGCATCGCCCGCCGCGGCGCGCACGGCTTTGGCATGCGCGTGCTGTACCACAACCGTTCGCAGCTGCCCGAGGCCACCGAGGCCGAGGTCGGCGCGCAGTATGTGGACCTGGATACCCTGCTGGCGCGGGCCGATCACCTTGTGCTGGTACTGCCGTACAACGCTGCTTCGCACCACATCATCGATGCCGATGCACTGGCGAAGATGAAGCCGACCGCCACGCTGATCAACATCGCCCGCGGCGGCATCGTGGATGAGCTGGCGCTCGCCGATGCCCTGGCCAACGGCCGCCTCGCCGCGGCCGGGCTGGATGTGTTCGAAGGCGAGCCGACGGTGCGCCCGGAGCTGCTGGCCCTGCACAACATCGTGCTGACCCCGCACATCGGCAGTGCCAGCCAGGCTACGCGCCGGGCGATGGTGCAGCTGGCCGTGGACAACCTCACCGCCGCACTGGGGCAGGGGCCGGATGCCGGTCGCCCGCCGAGCGCGATCAACGCCGACGCGGTCGCTGCCGTGAAAACCGGCGACGCGGCCGTGGGCGGCAAAAAAATCGACGACGCAAAACGATAGGGAACCGCGCTGGCCAACAGGCGAGGTTCCCGAACCGGCAGGTACCGACCGAGGGTCGGCACATATCTCCAAGGCACGGCAGGTACCGATCGTTGGTCGGTACACATCCCCAACGCACGTTACGTATCGGCCACGGGTCGGTACACAAAACAGAGGTTCTCATGAGCAATCCAGATCGTCGTTTCCACGTCGCCGTCGTCGGTGCTACCGGTGCTGTCGGCGAAACCATGCTGGCCATCCTGGCCGAGCGCAATTTCCCGATCGCCACGCTGAGCCTGCTCGCGTCCTCGCGTTCGGCCGGTGGCGAGATCGAGTACCAGGGCGAGAAGATCAAGGTCCAGGACCTGAGCACCTTCGATCCGAACGGCGTGGACATCGCGCTGTTCTCCGCCGGCGGCAGCGTCTCCAAGGAGTTCGGCCCGAAGTTCGCGGCCGCCGGTGCCGTGGTGATCGACAACTCCTCGGCCTTCCGCTACGACGATGACGTCCCGCTGGTCGTCTCCGAAGTGAACCCGGAGGCGCTGAAGAACCGCCCGCGCGGCATCATCGCCAACCCGAACTGTTCCACCATGCAGATGCTGGTCGCACTCGCGCCGCTGCACCGCCAGTACGGCATCGAGCGCATCAACGTGGCCACCTACCAGTCGGTGTCCGGCGGCGGTCGCTCGGCGCTGGAAGAACTCGGCAAGCAGACCGGCCAGCTGCTCAGCTTCCAGGAAATCGATCCGCAGCGCTTCCCGGTGCAGATCGCCTTCAACCTGATCCCGCACATCGATGATTTCCAGGACAACGGCTTCACCAAGGAGGAAATGAAGCTGGTCTGGGAAACCCGCAAGATCCTCGGCGATGACAGCATCCTGGTGAACCCGACCGCCGTGCGCGTGCCCGTGTTCTATGGTCACTCCGAAGCGGTCACCATCGAAACCCGCGACAAGGTCACCCCAGACGCGGCGCGTGAGCTGCTGGCGCGTTCGCCGGGCGTGGAGGTGGTCGACAAGCATGAGGCCGGTGGCTATCCGACCCCGGTCACGCATGCCTCGGGCACCGATGCGGTGTACGTCGGCCGCATCCGTGAGGATCTGTCGCACCCGCGTGGCCTGAACCTGTGGATCGTCTCGGACAACATCCGCAAGGGCGCTGCCCTCAATGCCGTGCAGTTGGCCGAGCTGGTCGCTGCCGAAGGCTGATCGCGTGGTGGTCGGCGGCATGGGGATGCCGCCGACCACCCGCATCGAAACATCGCCGATCACGGGGGGAGCCGTTATATTGGCCGCCATGAAGAACCGGGTTCCGGGCGCAGTGCGTCCGCTCAAGTATGTGTCGACGCTGCTGCTGGCCCTGGCCAGCAGCTCTGCCATGGCCCTGGGCCTGGGCGATATCCGGGTCCTGTCCAAGCCGGGCCAGCCGTTGCTGGCCGAGATTCCGGTCATTTCCGCCGATCCGTCCGAACTGGAAAACCTGCGCGTCGCGCTGGCCTCGCCGGCCACCTTCGCCCGGGTCGGGCTGGAGCCGCCGTCCGGGCTGGTCAGCGAGCTGCAGTTTGAGTTGACCCGCAATGCGCAGGGCCGCGCCGTGGTGCGCGTCAGCAGCCAGGCGCCGGTGGCGACACCTGCGTTGAATTTCCTGATTGAGGCCGATTGGGGTCAGGGCCGTCTGGTCCGAGAATATTCTGCCCTGGTGGATGCGCCCAACAGCGCCGCCGCCGTGGCCGAGCCGGAAATCGTCGCCCCGGCGGGCGCGATGTCCAATGCCATCATCCGTGAGCCTGCGCCGGAGACAGCAGCCGTCGCAGCGCCGCCGCGCCGTGCTGAACCCGCCGCCGCACCGAGGCCGGCCGCGCCTCGCGCTGCACCGGCCGCTCCTGCCGCGCCCGTCGCCGCCGATGGCAGCGTCACCGTCCAGCGCGGACAGACGCTGTCGCAGATCGCCGGTTCGCTGGCGCGCGAGCAGGGCGTCAATCGCGATCAAGCGATGATCGCGCTGCTGCGGGCCAATCCCGAAGCCTTCATCCGTGGCAACGTGAACCTGCTCAAGCAGGGCGCAGTACTGCGCACACCGCGCGCCGATGGAGTGGCCCAGATCGATGCGCAGCAGGCCGCGGCAATCGTGCGCGAGCACACCGCGCAGTGGCGCCAATCGCGCACTGCGATTCCGCAACCGGCGGACAGCGGCGTGGCCGCTGCGCCCGCACCGGCCACCGCGACGCCGGCATCGCGCCAGGGCGCACGCCTGGAAATCGCACCGGCCGTCGCCGCCGCCGGCACCATCGCAGGCACAACCACCGGCACCGCTGCCGGCACCGAGGGCGACATGCTGGCTAATGAACAATTGCGACAGGCCAAGGAAGACGTCGCCACGCGCGACGCCGAGATCCAGGAACTGCGCGAACGCGTGGCCGATCTGGAGAAGCTCAAGGCCCAGCAGCAGTCGCTGATCGCGATGAAGGACAACGACCTGGCCGCCGCACAGCAGCGGCTGGAGCAGGCGCCGGGCACGCGCGACAGCGCCAGCGGTGGCTGGTACTGGCTCGGGCTGGTCGTATTGCTGCTGATGGTGGGGGGTTGGGCCCTGGTGCGGCGGCGCAAGCCATCGCCGCTGCCGCCGCTGTCACGCGATGGGCTCGATGGTGCCTCGCTGGCGGCTGCCGTGCCGGCCGCGGATTATGTGGATGAACTGGCTGCGCAACGCGATGACGCACACCTCGCACCCGACGAAGAAGCCAGTTCAGAGGCTGACGTCTATGCCGGGCTGCGCCGCGAGCCGGTCTTCTCGCTGGCGTCATCGACGCACGACGCCGATCCGCACGATGCCCTCGACGAGCCTCGCTGGAGCGCGACCGCGACGGACGACGCGCCGGTGTTGCCCGAGGTCGAAGCAACGGCGGCGTCTGCGTACAGCATCGAGGCCGACGCCCAACATGTGAACGTGGACGATGCCCTGTTCCGCGAACCGGCGCCTCTGATCGAGCCGCCGGCCCATGCGCTGGAAGCCGCTGCGCAGCCTTCGTTCCGTGGCGTGTTCGAATTCCCCGATGAAACCGCGACTGCCGAACGTGCGGCAGACGCAAGCGATGGCACCATCGATGCCGACGTTGAGCCGGTGATGGCCGCCCACGACGACACCACCGACGGTGCAGACCCGGTCGCCGACAACGCGCCGATTGCGCCCATCGGCAGCCCCGGCCGCGATCGTCTGGAACTGGCGATCGCTTACCTGGATCTTGGCGATGCCGAGACTGCCCGCACCCTGCTGCAGGAAGTGGCCGTAGGCGCCGACCCGCACAGCCAGGCCGAGGCGCGCGAACTGCTGGCGCGACTGGGATGAGCGGTGCTCCCCCGGCAGCAGTGCGGGAACGCCGCCTGGATTACGTTGAGTTCGCCTCGCGTGATCCGGCCGCCAGTCGTCGTTTCTTCGAGCAGGTATTCGGCTGGTCGTTCGTGGATTACGGCCCGGATTACACCGCGTTTGACGATGGGCGCTTCCAGGGCGGTTTCTTCCGGGCGGAGCCGCAGAGCGCTTCGGCGGGAGGCGCGCCGCTGCTGGTGATCTACGCCGATGATCTGCAGCCCATGCTCGAGGCCGTGCTGGCCCAGGGCGGGCAGATCATCAAACCGGTGTTCGCCTTCCCCGGCGGCAGCCGGTTCCAGTTCGTGGAGCCGGGCGGCAACGAGCTGGCCGTCTGGTCCGAACGCGACGCTGCATGATGCAACACCCGGCGCCTGCGCCGGTTTTCCCGAAAACACAGAGGTTCACCATGCGCTACGCACTGGGCGTGGAATACGATGGCAGCGAATTCAAAGGCTGGCAGCAGCTCGGTGAGAGCGGCTGCCCAAGCGTGCAGGCCAGCCTGCAGGATGCGCTGTCGTCGGTGGCCAACGCGCCGATCCAGGTCGTGTGTGCGGGGCGTACCGATGCCGGCGTGCACGGTGAATGCCAGGTGGTGCATTTCGACACCGATGTCGTACGCGATCCGCGCAGTTGGATGCTGGGCACCACCACGCGCCTGCCGCGTTCGATCGCCGTGCGCTGGTGCGTACCGGTGGCCGACGAGTTCCATGCACGATTTGCCGCGCGTGCGCGTCGCTATCGGTATCGCCTGCTCAATCGGCAGGTCCGCCCGGCACTCTATCGGCAGACGCTGAGCTGGGAGCGCAGGCCGCTGGATGCCGAGCGGATGCACGCGGCCGGCCAGGCCCTGCTGGGTGAGAACGACTTCAGTGCCTTCCGCAGCGTGCAGTGCGAGGCGCTGCACGCGCGCCGGAACATGCAGTCGCTCTCGGTGACCCGTCAGGGCGAGGTGGTGGAGGTCGCCGTTCAGGCCAATGCATTCCTTCATCACATGGTGCGCAATATCGTCGGTTCATTGATCCTGGTCGGTTGTGGTGAGCAGCCGGTCGCGTGGATGGGGCAACTGCTGGCCGGGCGCGACCGCACCGTGGCCGGCCCGACTGCCCCGCCGCAGGGATTGGTCTTCGTTGGTCCCCTGTACCCCGACAACTGGCAGCTGCCTGCCGAGGTCACCTTATGAGCCGCTCCTTCTACCGCACCCGTATCAAGTTCTGCGGCATGACCCGTGCCGGCGATGTGCGCCTGGCCGGCGAGCTCGGCGTGGATGCGGTCGGTTTCATCTTCGCCCGCGAGAGCAAACGCCGGGTCGCGCCGGCCGAGGCGCGCGCCATGCGCCAGGCAATCGCCCCGATGGTGGACGTGGTCGCCCTGTTCCGCGACAACACCAAGGAAGAGGTGCGCGAAGTGCTGCGCACCGTGCGGCCGACCCTGCTGCAGTTCCACGGTGATGAAGACGAATCGTTCTGCCGCAGTTTCAACATGCCGTACCTGAAGGCCGTGGCGATGGGCGGCAAGGACGAGGTCAACGCCCGTCAGCTGCAGCTGCGCTATCCCAGCGCGGCCGGCTTCCTGTTCGACAGCCACGCCCCCGGTGGCGGCGGTGGCACCGGCGTGGCCTTTGACTGGACGCGCCTGCCGACCGGCCTGCATCGCCCGTTCCTGCTGGCCGGCGGGATCACCCCGGACAACGTGTTCGATGCGATCGTGGCCACGCTGCCGTGGGGCGTGGATGTCTCCAGTGGCATCGAATCGGAACCGGGCATCAAGGACGGCTACAAGATGCGCAAGTTCGTCGAAGAAGTCCGTCGCGCGGACTGTCACGAAGCGGATTGATCAGCCCGCCCAAGCGGGCGGGTAGGTCACGACCGTTGGTCGTGGCGCACTCATCCCTTCAGCTGCTCCTGCAGCCACCCGGCCAACGCATCCACCCGCAGGTCCGCCGCACCCTCCGGCGTCGCCAGCACCCAGAACCCGCCCGTGGCGCCAAATCCCCACGGGGCCAGCAGTCGGCCCGCTGCCAGCTCATCGGCCACCAGCGGCTCCGGCGCGATCGCCACGCCCAGCCCTGCCACCGCCGCTTCCAGCAGGTAATACAGGTGCTCGAAGCCGCTGCCCAGTTGCAGCTGGGCCGGCTCCAGTCCATGCGACAGTGCCCAGGCCGGCCACGCCTGCGGGCGTGAGGTCGTATGCAACAGGGCTTCGCCCAGCAAAGCGGAGGGCGGCTGATGCCTCAGCCGCGCCGACGCCGGATGCTGCGGACTCACCACCACGCCCACACGCTCCGGGGCCAGCTCCCGCACCTGCCAGCCACGCGGCCAGGGCGGCTGAGCGAGCAGCAGCACCGCATCCAGCCCCTGCTGCTCGGCGGTGAAGCTCCCATCCTGGGCCGACCAATGCAGCGGCAGCTGGGGCAGGGCGTTCTGCAGTGCCTGCAGGCGAGGAATCATCCAGCGCGCCAGAATGCTGCCGCTGCAGCCCAGCACCAACGCTTCGGGTCGCTGGTGGCGTTTGAGCGCACTAACCGCCTCGCGGATCTGCTCGAACGCGCCTTCGCAGGCGGCCTGCAGATCCTCGCCGGCCCGGGTCAGGCGCAGCCCACGCCCCTCGCGCTGGAACAACGCAACGCCCAGATGCTCCTCCAGCAAGCGCAGCTGGCGGCTGATCGCGCCATGGGTGACATGCAGTGCCTCGGCGGCACGGCCGACCCCGCCCAGCCGGGCAGCCGCTTCAAAGCTGCGCAGGGCGTTGAGCGGGGGCAACGGTCCGTCGGTCATGTGAGTTTTCCTGACAGGTTGTGGCAGATATTATCGATATTCCTGTCATGACAGGTGCGCTAAATTGTCAGCCTGTCTCCACCGGCTGTCGCGCTATGTCTGCTTCTCCCGTCTCCCCCATCGTCGATTTCCATGCCTATCCCGATGCCAATGGCCATTTCGGCCGCTACGGCGGGAGTTTCGTCGCCGAGACCCTGATCGGACCGCTGCAGGAGCTGGCAGCGGCCTACGACGAGGCGCGCCGCGATCCGGCCTTCATCGCCGCCTACGACAAGGACCTGACCCACTACGTGGGCCGTCCCAGCCCGATCTATCACGCCGAGCGCCTCAGCCAGCAGGTCGGCGGCGCGCAGATTCTGCTCAAGCGCGAGGACCTGAACCACACCGGCGCACACAAGATCAACAACACCATCGGCCAGGCGCTGCTCGCCGCGCGGATGGGCAAGAAGCGCATCATCGCCGAGACCGGCGCCGGCCAGCACGGCGTGGCCAGCGCCACCGTGGCCGCGCGACTGGGCCTGGAGTGCGTGGTCTACATGGGTGCCACCGACATCGAGCGGCAGAAGATCAACGTCTACCGCATGAAGCTGCTCGGCGCGACCGTCGTACCGGTCACCTCCGGCTCGGCCACGCTCAAGGATGCGCTCAACGAAGCCATGCGCGACTGGGTCACCAACGTGCGCGACACCTTCTACATCATCGGCACCGTGGCCGGCCCGGATCCGTACCCGCGCATGGTGCGTGATTTCAACGCGATCGTCGGCCGCGAGGCGCGCGCGCAGATGCTGACCGATTACGGTCGTCTGCCCGATGCGATCACCGCCTGCGTTGGCGGTGGCAGCAATGCGATCGGCCTGTTCCATGCGTTCCTCAATGATCGCGACGTGCGCATTGTCGGTGCCGAAGCGGCGGGCGACGGCATCGAGACCGGTCGCCATGCCGCCTCCATTGCGGCGGGCCGCCCGGGCGTGCTGCACGGCAACCGCACCTATGTGATCTGCGACGACGACGGCCAGATCACCGAGACCCATTCGGTCTCGGCCGGCCTGGATTACCCGGGCGTCGGCCCGGAGCACGCGTTCCTGGCCGATGCCGGACGCGCCGAGTACGTCGGCATCACCGATGACGAAGCGCTGGCCGCCTTCCACCAGCTGGCGCACAGCGAAGGCATCCTGGCCGCGCTGGAATCCAGCCACGCAGTGGCGCAGGCGATCAAGATCGCGCGTGATCTGCCACGCGACAAGCTGGTGCTGTGCAACCTGTCCGGCCGCGGCGACAAGGACGTACACACCATCGCTGCCCGGGAGGGTCTGGTGCTGTGAATCCGCTGCTGCGCCAGGGAAGTGCGCTGCTGATGGTGGTCGGCCTGACCGGATGTACGCCGCCGGACCCGCCGGTGCTGCCCGCGCCGGCCGCACCGGTCGGTGCCGTGGCGCCGGCGCGCGAGTCGGCCAGCAATGACGATGACATCGCCAACCGCCCGATCGAGGACGCGCCGGAGCCGCCCAAGGCTGCCGATCCGCCCGCTGCGGATGACGCTGCGCCGTCGGTGGTCTCGGTCGCACTGGATCATGCCGGCGATGTGGTGATCGGGCAGCGCTTCACCGAGCTCGCCGCCGATGGCCCGTGGCATTCGGCCGGCCTGAGCGAAGGCGAGCCCAACGGCGCCTGCGAGTACTACGAGCGCGGCAACCTGCCCGAAGGCGTGTCGATGATGGTCGAGGACGACCACGTGCAGCGCTTCGAGCTGGCGCCGATCGAGGAGTCCTACGAGGCCATCACCCAGCCGGGGCCCTTCGGGCTGAGGCTGGGCATGACCCTGGATGAAGCGCTCACGCGGCTGCCGCCCGGCAGTACACGCGCGCCGCATGCCTATGACCCGGAAACGGGCGAATACCTGACCTGGCAGGACCCCGGTTCGGATCTGGCGATCCGGCTGGAGATCTTCGACGGGGTGATATCGAAGCTGTACTGGGGCGCCAGTGGCGCCGTTGAACTGATGGAAGGATGTGCCTGAGATGTCCGTGGACCGTATCGATGCCTGTTTTGCCCGCCTGCGCGATGAACGTCGCAAGGCGCTGATCCCCTTCATCACCGCCGGTGATCCCGGTCTGGAAGCCACCGTGCCGGTCATGCATGCACTGGCCGCGGCCGGCGCGGACGTGATCGAGCTCGGGGTGCCGTTCTCCGACCCGATGGCCGACGGCCCGACCATCCAGCGCAGCTCCGAGCGCGCGCTGGCCCGTGGGGCAGGGTTGCGCTATGTGCTGGAGACCGTCGAAGCCTTCCGCAAGGACGATGCCACCACCCCGGTGGTGCTGATGGGCTATCTCAACCCCATCGAGATCCACGGCACGAAACGCTTCGCGCAGTCGGCCATTGCCGCGGGCGTGGACGGCATCCTGCTGGTCGATCTGCCGCCGGAGGAAGCGGCCGAAACCCGCGAGATATTCACCGCCGCCGGCCTGGCGCTGATCCTGCTGGCCTCGCCGACCACGGCCGATACACGCCTGGATGCACTGTCGGCGATGGCCCAGGGTTATCTGTACTACGTCAGTTTCGCCGGGGTGACCGGGGCCTCGGATCGGCTGGACAGCGGCGCCGCCGGTGCCCGCCTGCGCGACCTGCGCAGCCGTTCGGCGGTGCCGGTGGTGGCCGGCTTCGGCATCAAGGATGCGGCCAGTGCAGCGGCCATGGCCGTGGAGGCCGATGGCGTGGTGGTGGGCAGCGCGCTGGTGGCTGCATTGGGCGAGGCCCCCGATGCCACGGCCGCCGCACAAGCCGCGGAGGCTTTCCTCACGCCGCTGCGGCGCGCGCTCGACGCCGCCTGAAGCACGTAAACGTACGTACCAGAATGGTTTACGCCAGCCCCCCGGCAACCGCCGGGGGGTGCCCGAGCATGGAAACGGTGAGCTAGACTGTCCGCCTTTGCGGCCCCCGGGCCGCCCTGAACGGAAGTAGCATCCCGCATGAGTTGGCTCAGCAAGTTGATGCCGTCTGGCATCCGCACCGACAACGTCCCCAGCAAGAAGCGCAGCGTCCCCGAGGGCCTGTGGGAGAAGTGCAGCAGCTGCGGCAGCGCGCTCTACCGTCCTGAGCTGGAAGAGAACCTGGAAGTCTGCCCCAAGTGTGGCCACCACATGGCCATCCGCGCGCGTGCGCGTCTGGCCGCGCTGTTCGATGCGGACAGCACCACCGAGATCGGTGCGCGCCTGGGGCCGACGGACCTGCTCAAGTTCAAGGACCAGAAAAAGTACAGCGAGCGCATCAAGGCGTCGCAGAAGAACACCGGCGAGTACGACGCGCTGATCGCCATGCAGGGCCTGATGAAGGGCCGCCCGCTGGTCGCCTCGGCCTTCGATTTCGCCTTCATGGGCGGCTCGATGGGCTCGGTGGTCGGTGAGCGTTTCTCGCTGGCCGCGGAGAAGGCACTGGAGATCGGTGCGCCCTACGTATGCTTCTCCGCCAGCGGCGGCGCGCGCATGCAGGAAGGCCTGTTCTCGCTGATGCAGATGGCCAAGACCTCGGCCGCGCTGGGTCGCCTGCGTGATGCCGGCCTGCCGTACATCTCGGTGCTCACCCACCCGACCACCGGTGGTGTGTCGGCCTCGTTCGCGATGCTGGGCGATATCAACATCGCCGAGCCGCAGGCGCTGATCGGCTTCGCCGGCCCGCGCGTGATCGAGCAGACCGTGCGCGAAAAGCTGCCCGAAGGCTTCCAGCGTTCGGAGTTCCTGCTCGAGCACGGTGCCATCGATCAGATCTGCGACCGCCGCGAAATGCGCGAGCGCCTGTCGGAGATCCTGGCCATGCTGGCACGCCAGCCGGCGCCGGCACCGGACGCGGCGGCCTGATGGCGTCGCGCAAGTATTTCGGCACCGACGGCATCCGCGGCAAGGTCGGTGAGGGCGTCATCTCCGCCGATTTCGTGCTGCGCCTGGGCAATGCGCTCGGCCGCGCGCTGACCGAGCGCAACGGGCACCGCCCCGTGGTGGTGATCGGCAAGGACACCCGCATCTCCGGTTACATGTTCGAAGCTGCACTCGAAGCCGGGCTGGTCGCAGCCGGTGCTGATGTACAGCTGCTCGGCCCGATGCCCACGCCTGCGGTGGCCTTCCTCACCCGTACCCTCGGTGCGGATGCCGGCATCGTCATCAGCGCCTCGCACAACCCGCACTACGACAACGGCATCAAGTTCTTCTCCGCCGATGGCGAGAAGCTCGATGACGCCACCGAGCTGGCGCTGGAAGCCGCGCTCGATGCGCCGTTCACCACGGTCGAATCCGAGCGGCTGGGCAAGGCCATGCGCGCCCGCGATGCGGTTGGTCGCTACATCGAATTCTGCAAGGCCAGCGTGCCGCGCGGGTTCGATCTGCGTGGGCTGAAGATCGTGCTCGACTGCGCGCACGGCGCTACGTATCACGTCGCCCCGCTGCTGTTCCGCGAGATGGGCGCGGAGGTGATCAGCATCGGCGATGCGCCCAACGGCCTGAACATCAACGATGGCGTCGGCTCGATGCACATCGACAATCTCGCTGCGAAAGTGCGCGAGGTCGGTGCTGATTTCGGTATCGCCTTCGACGGCGACGGCGACCGCGTGTTGATGGCCGATGACCAGGGCAACCCGGTGGACGGCGATGACCTGCTGTTCGTGCTGGCCCAGGCCTGGCAGCGCAGCGGTCGCCTGCATGGCCCGGTGGTCGGCACGCTGATGACCAACTTCGGTCTGGAGCAGGCACTGGAACGGCTGGAGATCCCGTTCCAGCGCAGCAATGTTGGTGACCGCTACGTGCATCAGGCACTGGTGGAAAACAACGGTGTGCTCGGCGGCGAGGCCTCCGGGCATCTGTTGTGCCTGGATCGCGCCACTACCGGCGATGCGATCGTCAGCGCGCTGCAGGTGCTGGAAGTGCTGCGCCGTGATGGCACCTCCCTGCGCCAGGTGCTGTCGGTGCTCAACAAGGTGCCGCAGAAGACCGTCAACGTGCGCCTGCAGGGCGCAGCCAAGGCGACCGTACAGGCCGAAAGCGTGCAGGCCGCGCTGGCGGCTGCGCAGCAGGCAGTGAAGGGGCGCGGTCGCGCGTTCCTGCGCCCGTCAGGTACCGAGCCGGTGGTGCGTGTGACCGTCGAGGCGGACAGTGTCGAGCTGATGCAGTCCACGCTGGACAATCTCTCGGCGGCGGTGAAGGCGGCCGCCGCAGCCTGAGTCACGCGATGACGAGTGAAACAAAAACGCCCCGGGAGACCGGGGCGTTTTCGTTGCAGCGCAGACGGCCGGTTACGGCCCCGGCGCCATCTTCTTTTTCTTCGCTTTGAAGCGGTTGAACAGCGGCGCGATCAGCGGGTGGTAGCTGTAAGCGATGCGCTTGCGCAGCCAGCTGGCCGGGCGGTCGCGGATCGCGAACCGGTAGATGTGCTCTGGATCGCCCCCGACCACGTTGCGACCGAACGGATGGGTGGTATGCAGGTACTTGAAGCCCTGTGCCCGCGCGATCTGCACGTAGTCCTCGTCGAAATCGCCGTACGGCCAGCACAGCGTGTCCGAGACTTCACCCAGCTGCTGCTGCAGCACATCGCGCGCCACCGACAGGTCGCCACTGATGCCCTGGCGCTTGTGCTCGCGGGAGATGTCCTGCTTGAGCCAGCGCGTATGCGTGTGCGTATGGCAATGCACCTCGAAGGTGCCGGCGGCGATCATCGCGCGCGCCTCGCTCCAGCGCATCATTACCTCGTCCGGCCGGTTCTCGCGCAGGATCGCCGCCTCGCAGCCGCGATGGTCGGGCGTTGCGGGCAGGGTGGCGCCGGCCTGACCGGCATGCGGGCGGACATCGCCGTCGCCCATCCAGCCGGTGACCACGAACACCACCGCATGCATGCCGTATTTGGCCAGGATCGGATGCGCGTACACCCAGTTGTCCAGGTAGCCGTCATCGAAGGTGATCACGATCGACTTGGCCGGCGTCGGCTTGCCCGCCAGGAAATCCGCGTACTGCTCCAGCGTCAGCGAGGTCCAGCCGTTGGCCGCCAGCCAGGCGATCTGGCTTTCAAAGTTCTCCGGCGAGACCGTGATCATTCCCGGGGACGGGGACACATGGTGGTGCATCAGCACCGGGACGGATCTAGCGTTGGCCATGGCCCAGTTCCTTCAACCACTGGTGGTAATAATATTCGGTCGCTTCAGTGTGACCGGTCGGGGTGAAGCGATGTGCGCTGCGCATCCATTCCCACCCCGCCAGACCCATCTGCTGGCGGCGGTCGGGCTGCTCGATCAGGGTGCGCAGTGCGCCGGTCAGCGCGGCCTGGTCGCCCAGCGGTGCAAGCAGGGCATTGCTGCCTTCCACCACCATTTCCGGGACGCCGCCCACCCGGGTCGCAACGATCGGCACCCCGACATACGCCGCTTCCAGGAACACCGTGCCAGCGGCTTCCTTGTGCGTGGCGAGCGCGAAGATATCGAAACCGGTCATCAGCCGGCAAGCGCCCTGGCGGTAGCCCAGCAGATGCACCTGTGCGGCAATGCCGAGCTGCTCGCGCAGTGCGATCAGCCGGTCCATCACCGGCTGGCCGTCGCCGACGATCACCAACTGCACGCGCGGATCGGCGCGGCACAGCGGCGCGATGGCCTGCAGCAGCTCCACGTGACCCTTGGGCTCGCGCAGCACGGCGACGCAGCCGACCACGATCTGCTCCTCGTTGAAACCCAGTTCGGCACGCACGTCTGCACGGGTGTCCTGCAGGCACTGCCATGGGTCGCGCTTGGCGATCTGCGACCACTGCGGCGGCACCGCGATCGGCGGAACGATGCCGACGTGCGCGTCGTCGATGCCGCGGCTGACCATCAGCTTCTTGACGAAGCTGCTGACCGTCATCACCCGGTGGGGCAGGCCGGTATAGGTCAGCAGCGAGTTGATTGGGCTCATCAGATGGCGCGAGCGCACCACCAGCGGCGTACCGCCGAGCCGGGCGCCGGCGGCGGCGATCAGGCTGTCGCGGCGGCTGGTGGTGTTGACCACATCGTAGCCGTGGCGCCGCACCAGGCGTGAGACCGACCAGATGCCGCGCAGCATGCGCAGCAGGCCACCCATTTTCAGGGCGTGGACGGTGAAGCCGGCTTCGCGCGCCATCTCGCCCAGGCGGGCGCCGGGCTGGCAGAGCAGGGAGACCTCATGGCCTCGGTCGCGCATGGCCAGCATGTGGCGGTAGATGTAGATCTCCTGTCCACCAAAGCCCTTGGCGGCTTCGGTGTGGAGAATTTTCAGTGGCGCGTTCATCGGTGGACGATCCATGTGTGAAAAAGCGCCCGCGCTGCGCGAGCGGCTGTCGTTGTTGCCTGCGGCTCGCGCCAGCGCATCCGATGCGCTGTGCAGTGCCGTGGGTGTCGGGTAGTGCGGTCGGCCAGGCACGGTCTCGCCGCTGCCGGCGTGAGTCAGCGCAACGCCATCGGCGATGAGAGGGAGAGCAGGGGCATCCATGAGGCGGACCGGGCGACGCAAGGAGTAATGGGGGCGGCGCTAGGGCGTCGCCGGTGGCCCGTTCTGGCCGTCTGGGCGCGCGCATTGTATCGGTTTGTATCAATGTATCGGTGGCGGGGTTGGCCCGATCTGGCACAATGTTCAGCCGGGCCACAGCTGGCCCACCGACCACCATGAACAAGCAGGAATCGCTGTGAGCCAGATCCCCACCCTCGACATCACCCGTTTTGACACCGACCGCGACGCGTTCGTGGCCGAACTGGGTGCGGCCTACCGCGAATGGGGCTTTGCTGGCATCCGCAACCACGGCATTCCGCAGGCAGACATCGACGCAGCCTATGAGGTCTTCAAGGCCTTCTTCGCCCTGCCGGAAGAGACCAAGCGCCAGTACCACGTGCCTGGCAGCGGCGGCGCGCGTGGCTACACCGCCTTCGGCGTGGAGACGGCCAAGGGCTCGCAGCACTTCGACCTGAAGGAGTTCTGGCACATTGGCCGCGAGATTCCGGACGACTCCCCCTACCGTGAGGTGATGGCCCCGAACCTGTGGCCGAGCGAGGTCCCGGGCTTCCGTGAGCGCGGCTATGGCATCTACCAGGCCCTGGACGCGCTGGGTTCGCGCGTCCTGTCGGCGCTGGCGCTGCACATCGGCCTGCCGGAAGACTTCTTCGCGGACAAGACCAACAACGGCAACTCGATCCTGCGCCCGATCCATTACCCGCCGATCACCGCCGAGAACATCCCGAACGTGCGCGCCGGTGCCCACGGCGACATCAACTTCATCACGCTGCTGGTCGGCGCCAGCGCGGCCGGCCTGGAAGTGCAGTCGCATGAAGGCAAGTGGGTGCCGTTCACCTCGGACGCGGACACCATCGTGGTCAACATCGGCGACATGCTGCAGCGCCTGACCAACCATGTGTACCCGTCGACGATCCACCGCGTGGTCAATCCCCCGGGCGAGCAGGCCCGCCAGCCGCGTTATTCGGTGCCGTTCTTCCTGCACCCGAACCCGGATTTCCTGATCGACGTGCTGCCTACCTGCATCACCCCGGAAAACCCGAGCCGCTACCCGGAGCCGATCACCGCCCACGGCTTCCTGGAAGAGCGCCTGCGCGAGATCAAGCTGAAGTAAGCGATCCTCCCATCGGAGCAAAAGAGAAGGCCGCCGCAAGGCGGCCTTCTTCATTCCGTGTCCTTACCCGCCTCTGGCTGGCTCCAAACATTGCTGCCCTGGTTGCATCCGGCTATTCGCTGCCCCGTGTTGGGCGAGCGCTGCCATGCCCAGCCGGGACGCGCCGTAAACCCCGCTCCGCGGCCCGGCCCAGCCGCTGGCGGCTGGGCGTTCGAACGCATGCGAGGCAGTGCCTCGCAAGCAATGCGCTCTCACCCATGGGGGCTCGACGGGCGCCATCCATGGCGCCCGACGGTCCCGGCTGGGCACGGCAGCGCTCGCCCCCGACGGATTGCCTCGCCGGAGGGCTGAGCAAGGCAGAGCAGGGCGGACTCAATGCCGATCCGGCGCTTTGTAGCTGTTCCATGCAAGCCGACACACTGTCAGAGGGTGGGCGTGGGTGGGTTGGCGGGACCGTTATGCGCCATGGATGGCGCATATCGAGCCCCCATGGACGGGTTCACGGCGTGTCCCGCCAACCCGCCCACGCCCGCCCAGTCCGGGCAACCCGGCCGCTACTCTTGCCCTTGCTCTTCAGTCTGCTCAGCCGCCGAAAATTAATATCCAATTGAAATGTAAGCGTTTTCCCGTCAACGCCAATTCGTTGCATCCGTTATCATGGCCGGCTGATACCCAAAGGAGCCCCCGCCATGCGCCGCAAGATCGTCGCCGGTAACTGGAAGCTGCACGGCAGCCGCCAATTCGCCACCGACCTGGTCAGTGACCTGGTTGCCGACCTCCCACTGCAGGGCGTCGAAGTCGTGGTCCTGCCGCCGCTCCCGTATCTGGGCGAACTGGTCGAAGCCTTCGAAGGGCGCGCCGTCGCCTTCGGCTCCCAGGACGTCAGCAGCAACGAAAAGGGCGCCTACACCGGTGAAGTCTCGGCCACCATGCTGGCCGAAGTCGGCGCCCGCTACGGCCTGGTCGGCCACTCCGAGCGCCGCCAGTACCACGCTGAAAGCAGCGAACTGGTCGCCCGCAAGTTCGCCGCCGCCCTGCACGCCGGCCTGACCCCCATCCTGTGCGTCGGCGAAACCCTTGAGCAGCGTGAAGCCGGCCAGACCGAGGCCGTCATCGCCTCGCAGCTGGCACCCGTGCTGGAGCTGGTCGGCGCCGCGGGCTTCGCCCAGGCCGTCGTCGCTTATGAGCCGGTCTGGGCCATCGGGACCGGCCGGACCGCCTCCAAGGAGCAGGCCCAGCAGGTCCACGCGTTCATCCGTGGCGAAGTGGCCAAGCTCGATGCTAGAATTGCGGATTCACTGTCGATCCTCTATGGCGGCAGCGTGAAGCCCGACAACGCCGCGGAACTGTTCGCACAGCCCGATGTCGATGGTGGGCTGGTGGGCGGCGCCTCGCTGGTGGCCGCGGATTTCCTTGCCATCGCTGCCGCGGCGGCGGGGCGCTAATTAGTTACGTTGTCGGCCCAACCGCCGGCACGACATGTCCGAGGACGGATTCGAAATGCTGATGTTGATCCTCAATGTGGTCTACGTGCTGGTCGCAGTGGCCATGATCGCGCTCATCCTGATGCAGCGTGGTTCCGGCGCGGCCGCAGGGTCGGGTTTCGGTGCCGGCGCCTCGGGCACCGTGTTCGGCGCGCGTGGCGCGTCCAACTTCCTGTCCAAGTCGACCAAGTGGCTGGCCGTGGTGTTCTTCGGCATCAGTCTCTTCATGGCCTGGTACGCCAGCCATGGCTCGCGCCCGGCGGCGCAGCAGGATCTGGGTCTGATGTCGGCACCGGCCGCCACTGCGCCGGCCGCGCCGGCAGGCGAACTTCCGGCCGTGCCGAAGGCACCGGAAACCCCGGTGCAGCAGCCTGTTCCGTCGGCCACTGTGCCGGCTCAGGCAGAAACTCCGAAATCTGGTGAAGAAAAGCCTTCGGAAGGCACCCAGACTCGCTGAAGACGGTTACAATATGCGGCGCACTGGAGAACAACCGGTGCGATCGTAAGCCCAGGTGGCGGAATTGGTAGACGCACTACCTTGAGGTGGTAGCGACGAGAGTCGTAGGGGTTCGAGTCCCCTCTTGGGCACCATTTGTTTGTAAGCGGGTTCGTCTGGCGCGCAAAGCGCCAGGTAGCGGTATCCGTCCACTCCCCCATGCCAAAGCGCCTGCAGGCGCAGCGGCAGAGGCAAGAGAGAATCGCTGTGCTGGCCGAATATTTGCCGTCTCTGCTGTTTCTGATCGTTGCCACCGGTATCGGCGTTGCGCTGATGCTGGTTGGCCGATTCCTCGGTCCCCGACGTCCTGATCTTAAAAAGCTCTCGCCGTACGAATGCGGCTTCGAGGCTTTCGAGGACGCGCGCATGAAGTTCGATGTGCGCTACTACCTGATCGCGATTCAGTTCATCGTATTTGATCTGGAAATCATCTTCATCGTGCCGTGGACCCAGGTCTTCATGGAGCTGGGCGCACGTTCGCTGGTCACGATGGGCCTCTTCGTAGGCATGCTTTTCCTCGGTTTCATTTACGTCTGGAAGAAGGGAGCGCTGGAATGGGAGTAATTCAGACGCTCGACGGCCTGATGAACAACCCGGTCCCGGAAGGGCGGGTCGATGACATCCTGCGCCCCGAAGGCGACAACCCCCTGCTCGAAAAGGGCTACGTGACCACCAGCGTCGATGCGCTGTTGAATTGGGCGCGTACCGGTTCGATGTGGCCGATGACCTTTGGTCTTGCCTGCTGCGCAGTGGAAATGATGCATGCCGGTGCGGCGCGCCTGGACCTTGACCGTTACGGCGTGGTGTTCCGCCCGTCGCCGCGTCAGTCCGACGTGATGATCGTGGCCGGCACCCTGGTCAACAAGATGGCTCCGGCCCTGCGCAAGGTCTATGACCAGATGCCGGACCCGAAGTGGGTCATCTCGATGGGCAGCTGCGCCAACGGTGGCGGCTACTACCACTACTCCTATGCAGTAGTGCGTGGCTGTGACCGCGTGGTGCCGGTGGACATCTATGTCCCCGGCTGCCCACCTACCGCCGAAGCGCTGGTGTACGGGATCCTGCAATTGCAGAAGAAGATCTGGCGTACGCAGACCATCGCCCGCTGACATCCCTCCTGACAAGAGCACGCCAAGCCCCCATGGCAGAGCAAGCACCTTCCTTCATCGACCGACTTTCCGCACGTTTCGCAGGTGCGCAGGTCTTCGTGGTCGAACCCCGCGGCGAAGTGACGCTGGAAGTGCCCGCCGCTGACTGGCATGCCACCGCTCTGGCGCTGCGCGACGAATTCGGTTTCGAGCAGGCCGTTGACCTGTGCGGCCTGGATTACCTCGGCTATGGCAGCGACGAATGGGATACGGCCGATGTGTCGTCCCAGGGGTTCAGCCGTGGCGTCGAGGGCAAGTCCGTCGGTCGTTTCGCGTGGGGTGAATTCCCCACCCGCGAAACCAGCGATGGCGCCCAGCCCCAGCCGATCCCGCTGCAGCGTTTTGCCGTGGTCGCCCAGCTGCGTTCCTACCAGCACAACCTCACGATGCGCATCCGTTGCTTTGCGCCGAACGAGGAACTGCCGGTGGTCGCCTCGCTGACCAACATCTGGCCGGGCCTGAACTGGTTCGAGCGCGAAGCGTTCGATCTGTTCGGCGTGATCTTCGAAGGTCACCCGGACCTGCGCCGGATCCTGACCGACTACGGTTTCGTCGGGCACCCGTTCCGCAAGGATTTCCCGTTGATCGGCAACGTCGAAGTGCGCTACGACGAAGAGAAGCAGCGCGTGATCTACGAGCCGGTGACCTCGGTGGAGCCGCGCGTCGGCGTGCCGCGTGTCATCCGTGACGACGCCCGTTTCCAGACCGCTGCCGGCGAAAGCGCGCAGACGGAGGCAAGCAAGTGAGTGAATTCCACCAGGCCAGCCAGGCCTTTGCGAGCAACCCGGCCGAACTCCGGCAGGAGATCCGCAACTACACGATGAACTTCGGCCCGCAGCATCCGGCCGCGCACGGTGTGCTGCGCCTGATCCTGGAAATGGACGGCGAAACCATCATGCGTGCCGACCCCCACGTGGGCCTGCTGCACCGTGGTACCGAAAAGCTGGCCGAGTCCAAGCCGTTCAATCAGTCGATCGGCTACATGGATCGCCTGGATTACGTGTCGATGATGTGCAACGAGCACGCCTACGTGCGCGCGATCGAAACCCTGATGGGGATCGAGGCGCCCGAGCGTGCCCAGTACATCCGCACCATGTTCGACGAAATCACCCGCATCCTGAATCACCTGATGTGGCTGGGGTCCAACGCGCTCGATCTGGGCGCGATGGCGGTCATGCTGTATGCCTTCCGCGAACGCGAAGAACTGATGGACTGCTATGAAGCGGTCTCCGGCGCGCGCATGCACGCGGCGTACTACCGTCCGGGCGGTGTCTACCGCGACCTGCCGGACCACATGCCCAAGTACAAGGAATCGCGCTGGCACAAGGGCAAGGCCCTGAAGAACCTCAACGCCTCGCGCGAAGGTTCACTGCTGGACTTCCTGGAGAACTTCACCGTTGAGTTCCCCAAGCGCGTGGACGAATACGAAACCCTGCTGACCGACAACCGTATCTGGAAGCAGCGTACGGTCGGCATCGGCGTGGTCACCCCGGAACTGGCCCATGCCTGGGGCATGACCGGCGTGATGCTGCGCGGCTCGGGCATCGCCTGGGATCTGCGCAAGAAGCAGCCGTATGCCAAGTACGACGCGGTGGAGTTCGACATCCCGCTCGGCAAGGAAGGTGACTGCTACGACCGTTACCTGTGCCGCGTGGCCGAGATGCGCGAATCCAACCGCATCATCAAGCAGTGCGTCACCTGGCTGAAGGCCAACCCGGGTCCGGTCATGGTCAAGAACTTCAAGGTCGCGCCGCCCAGCCGCGAAGACATGAAGGACGACATGGAAGCGCTGATCCATCACTTCAAGCTGTTCAGTGAAGGCTACTGCGTCCCGGCCGGCGAAACCTATGCCGCCGTCGAAGCACCCAAGGGTGAGTTCGGCTGCTACCTGATGTCCGATGGTGCCAACAAGCCGTTCCGCGTGCACCTGCGCGCGCCGGGCTTCGCCCATCTGTCCTCGATCGACTCGGTCGTGCGCGGGCACATGCTCGCCGACGTGGTGGCCATGATCGGCACCTACGATCTGGTGTTTGGTGAGGTGGACCGGTGATCGCATCCGCTTGCACGATGCCTGACACCCGCCGGCTGCTGCCGGCGCTGCAGGTTCTGGTTTTTAACGATTTCGTATTCGCTGAGGTCGGCCGATGAAGGCGACAGGTAATTTCGAGGCGGCGCGCGACGTCGACCCGATGGTGGTCTTGAACGACAAGACCCGTGCGCACATCGATCACTGGCTGGCCAAGTTCCCGCCGGATCGCAAGCGCTCGGCTGTCCTGCAGGGCCTGCACGCCGCACAGGAACAGAATGCGGGCTGGCTGACCGACGAGCTGATCGCCGGCGTCGCCAAGTACCTGGATCTGCCGCCGGTGTGGGCCTACGAGGTCGCCAGCTTCTACTCGATGTTCGAGCTGGAGAAGGTCGGCCGCCACAACGTCGCCTTCTGCACGAACATCAGCTGCTGGTTGAACGGTGCCGAAGACCTGGTCGCGCACGCCGAGAAGAAGCTCGGCTGCAAGACCGGTCAGTCCACCGCCGATGGCCGCATCTACCTCAAGCGCGAAGAAGAATGCCTGGCCGGTTGCGCCGGTGCGCCGATGATGGTCATCAATGGCCATTACCACGAGCGCCTGACCGTCGAGAAAGTCGACGAGCTGCTGGACGGGTTGGAGTAAGACATGGCACATCATCACGCACCCAGTGGTCCGGTCGGTCCCGCACCGTTGCCGCACCAGGTGGTCTATACCACCCTGCATTACGACACCCCGTGGTCGTATGAAAGCTACCTCAAGACCGGTGGCTACGCTGCCCTGCGCAAGATCCTCGAAGAGAAGATCTCGCCGGAGCAGGTCATCGAGATGGTCAAGCAGTCCAACCTGCGCGGCCGTGGCGGCGCGGGCTTCCCGACCGGCCTGAAGTGGTCCTTCATGCCCAAGGGCACGATGCAGAAGTACATCCTGTGCAACTCGGATGAATCCGAGCCGGGTACCTGCAAGGACCGCGACATCCTGCGTTACAACCCGCATTCGGTCGTGGAAGGCATGGCGATCGCCTGCTACGCCACCGGCTCGACCGTGGGCTACAACTACCTGCGTGGCGAGTTCCACCACGAGCCGTTCGAGAACTTCGAGCAGGCCCTGGCCGACGCGTACGCGAACGGCTGGCTGGGCAAGGACATCCTCGGCAGCGGCGTGGACATCGACATCTACGGTGCGCTGGGCGCCGGCGCGTACATCTGCGGCGAAGAAACCGCGCTGATGGAATCGCTGGAAGGCAAGAAGGGCCAGCCGCGCTACAAGCCGCCGTTCCCGGCCAACTTCGGCCTGTACGGCAAGCCGTCGACGATCAACAACACCGAGACCTATGCCTCGGTGCCGGCGATCATCCGCAACGGTCCGGAGTGGTTCCAGGGCCTGAGCCTGACCAAGAACGGCGGTCCGAAGATCTTCTCGGTCTCTGGCTGCGTGCAGAAGGGCGGCAACTTCGAAGTGCCGCTGGGCACCACCTTCGACGACCTGCTGGAAATGGCCGGTGGTCTGAAGCCGGGCCGGAAGCTGAAGGGCGCGGTCCCGGGTGGCGTCTCGATGCCGGTGCTTAAGGCTGAAGAGCTCAAGGGCCTGCAGATGGATTACGACACCCTGCGTGCCCTGGGCACCGGTCTGGGGTCGGGCGCCATCGTGGTGCTGGATGACAGCGTCTGCTGCGTCAAGTTCGCCTGCCGCATCTCGCAGTTCTTCCACAAGGAATCCTGTGGGCAGTGCACCCCGTGCCGTGAAGGCACCGGCTGGATGCACCGCGTGCTGGAGCGCATCGTCGCCGGCAAGGCGACGATGGAAGACCTGCATCAGTTGAAGACGGTGGCCGGCCAGATTGAAGGCCACACCATCTGCGCGTTCGGTGAAGCGGCGGCATGGCCCATCCAGGGCTTCCTGCGCCAGTTCTGGGACGAATTCGAGTACTACATCGTCAACGGTCATTCGATGGTTGACGGCAAGAAGGTGGAGGCAGCCGCCGCATGAGCGCGCAACCCGTAAACCCGAGCGTGCCACCGGATCATGTGACCGTCGAAATCGACGGCCAGTCCCTGGTCGTGCCCAAGGGCTCGATGATCATCCAGGCCGCCGACAAGGCCGGCATCCCGATCCCGCGCTTCTGCTACCACGAGAAGCTGCCGATCGCCGCCAACTGCCGCATGTGCTTGGTCGACGTGGAAAAGTCGCCCAAGCCGGCACCGGCCTGCGCCACGCCGGTCATGGATGGCATGAAGGTCGCCACCCGCAGTGAAAAGGCGCTGAAGTTCCAGCGCTCGGTGATGGAATTCCTGCTGATCAACCATCCACTGGACTGCCCGATCTGCGATCAGGGCGGCGAGTGCGAGCTGCAGGACGTGTCGCTGGGCTATGGCCGTTCGGTCAGCCGTTTCAACGAGCGCAAGCGCGTGGTGCCCGACGAGGACATCGGTCCGCTGGTCGCCACCGAAATGACCCGCTGCATCCAGTGCACCCGCTGCGTCCGCTTCACCGCCGACGTTGCCGGTACCTATGAGCTGGGTGGCATGTACCGCGGTGAAAACCTGCAGATCGGGACCTACGACGGCAAGCCGCTGACCACCGAGCTGTCCGGCAACGTCGTCGACGTCTGCCCGGTCGGCGCGCTGACCAACAAGGTGTTCCAGTTCCGCGCCCGTCCGTGGGAACTGACCGCACGCGAGTCGCTGGGTTACCACGACGCGATGGGCTCGAACCTGTTCCTGCACGTGCGCCGCGGCGAAGTGCTGCGCGCCGTGCCGCGCGACAACGAAGCCGTCAACGAATGCTGGCTGTCCGATCGCGACCGCTATTCGCACCAGGGCCTGTACAGCGATGACCGTGCGGTCAAGCCGCTGCGCAAGGTCAATGGCGAGTGGAAGGAAGTGAGCTGGGCTGAAGGCCTGGCCGCTGCCAAGGAGATCTTCGCCGCCAACCAGGGCGACGACCTCGGCGTGCTGGTGCACCCGTCGGCCTCGAACGAGGAGGGCGCACTGCTGGCCCGTCTCGCCACCGGCCTGGGTACCACGAACATCGATCACCGCATCAACAACCGCGACTTCTCCGACGCCGCCACCGCCGAAGTGTTCGGCCTGCCGCTGGCGGAGATCGAAGGCGCGGACAGCATCGTCGTGCTTGGCAGCAACATCCGCCACGAGCTGCCGCTGCTGCATGCCCGCCTGCGCAAGGCGCAGACCACGCGCAATGCGAAGATCCACGCCGTCAATCCGGTGGACTTCGATTTCGCGTTCAAGCTGGCCAGCAAGCAGATCGTCGCCCCGTCGGCCTTCATCGACGCACTGGGCAACGCCGAGCTGCGTGACGCCGTCAAGGGCGCCAGCAACGCGGTGCTGATCGTCGGTGGCATCGCCGAAAACCACCCGCAGGCTGCTGCGATCCGCGCTGCCGCGCGTGATTTCGCCGCTGCGACCGGGGCCAAGCTGTGCCGCATCCCGCAGGGCGCCAATGCCGTGGGCCTGACCCGCGCCGGCGTGCTGCCGGCCGGCAAGGACGTCAACGCCATGCTCGCCCAGCCGCGCAAGGCCTATGCCCTCTACGGCATCGAGCCGGGCCTGGACTTCGCCGACGCCGCCGCTGCCCGCAAGGCACTGGCCGGTGCCCAGGTGGTGGCTTTCAGCCAGTTCGCCTGTGCTTCTACCCGCGACGTCGCCGACGTGATCCTGCCGATCGGTGCGCTGCCCGAAGTGGATGCCACCCTGACCAACCTCGATGGTCGCGAGCAGTCGGCCCGTGCCGGCGGCAAGCTGCCGGGCGAGGCGCGTGAGGGCTGGCGCGTGCTGCGCGCCCTCGGCGGCGAACTGTCGCTGGCCGGTTTCGAGTTCACCGATCTGGCCGGCCTGCGCGCCAGCCTGGCGCCGATCAGCGTCACCGTCTCGTCTTCGGCGGCAACGCCGGTGGCAGGCGAGGGCCTGGAAGTGACTTCGACCGCCGCGATCTACCGCACCGATGCGGTGGTCCGTCGCGCCCAGGCACTGCAATCGCATCCGCTCAACAACGCCCCGCGCATCGTGCTCAACGCCGACGACGCTGCCCGCCTGCAGTTGGTGGAAGGCCAGATGGCCAAGGTCGGCACCGATGCCGGTCGTGCCACCTTGCCGGTGGTCGTCGACGCCCGCGTTGCCGCTGGGTCGGTCTGGATTGAATCGGGCCACGGTGCAACCGCACCGCTGGGCGCCGCACGCGTAACGGTGGTGGCTGCATGAACGAATTGCTGTTGAACGCGGTCGACCCGCTGCACCAGTGGCTGCTGTCACTGGGCGACATCGGCGCGCTGCTCTGGATCATCCTGAAGATCCTGGTGATCGCCATGCCGGTGATCATCTCGGTGGCCTTCTACGTGGTCTGGGAGCGCAAGCTGATCGGCTGGATGCACGTGCGTCATGGCCCGATGTATGTCGGCATGGGCATCTTCCAGGCCTTCGCCGACGTCTTCAAACTGCTGTTCAAGGAAATCATCCAGCCGAGCAGCTCGCACAAGGCGATGTTCATCCTTGCGCCGCTGATCACGCTGGGCCCGGCCTTCGCGGCCTGGTCGGTGATTCCCTTCGACGCCCGGATCGTGCTGTCCAACGCCAACGCCGGCCTGCTCTACCTGCTGGCGATGACCTCGCTGGGCGTATACGGCATCATCCTGGCCGGTTGGGCCTCCAACTCGAAGTACGCGTTCCTGGGTGCCATGCGCGCCTCGGCGCAGATGATCAGCTACGAAATCGCGATGGGCTTTGCCCTGGTCGGCGTCATGATCGCCTCGGGCAGCCTCAACCTGAGCAGCATCGTGATGGCACAGGCGGGCAACTCCGGTCTGTTCGACTGGTTCCTGCTGCCGCTGTTCCCGCTGTTCATCGTGTACTGGGTGTCCGGCGTTGCCGAAACCAACCGCGCGCCGTTCGACGTGGTGGAAGGTGAATCGGAAATCGTGGCCGGCCACATGGTCGAATACTCCGGTGGTGCCTTCGCGCTGTTCTTCCTGGCCGAATACGCCAACATGATCCTGATCAGCTTCCTGATCTCGATCTTCTTCCTCGGTGGTTGGCTGAGCCCGCTCCAGGGCTGGATCACGGCAGACATTTCGCCGTGGATCGACTGGATCTGGAAGGGCGGCTGGCCGTGGCTGCTGCTGAAGGTCTTCTTCTTCGCCAGCTCCTACATCTGGTTCCGTGCCAGCTTCCCGCGCTTCCGTTACGACCAGATCATGCGTCTGGGCTGGAAGGTCTTCATCCCGCTCACCATCTTCTGGATTGCAGTGACGGCGTTGATGGTGTTTTACGGCGTGATCCAGAAGGGCGTCTAAGCGATGAACCGAATTACCCATTACTTCAAAAGCCTGCTGCTCCTTGAGCTGCTCGGTGGTCTGTGGCTGACCCTGAAGTACGCCTTCAAGCCCAAGTACACGCTGATGTACCCGATGGAGAAGTTCCCGCAGTCGCCGCGTTTCCGCGGTCTGCATGCACTTCGCCGCTACCCCAACGGCGAGGAACGCTGCATTGCATGCAAACTGTGCGAAGCGGTGTGCCCGGCGCTGGCGATCACCATCGATTCGGCCAAGCGCGAGGACGGCACCCGCCGTACCACCCGTTACGACATCGATCTGTTCAAGTGCATCTTCTGCGGCTTCTGTGAAGAAAGCTGCCCGGTGGACTCGATCGTCGAGACCCACATTCTCGAGTACCACTTCGAGAACCGTGGCGAGAACATCGTTACCAAGCCGCAGCTGCTGGCCATCGGTGATCGGCTTGAAGCCGAGATCGCCGAGCGTCGCGCCGCCGATGCCGCTTTCCGCTGAGGTCGAATGATGGATTGGGTAAATATCAGTTTCTGGGTCTTCTCCATCGTGGCGGGCATTTCCGCTGCGGCGGTGATCAGTGTGCGCAATCCGGTCTATGCCGTGTTGTGCCTGATCCTGACCTTCTTCTCCGTGGCCTGCATCTGGATTCTGGTCGGGGCCGAGTTCCTCGGTGTCGCGCTGGTGCTGGTCTACGTCGGCGCGGTCATGGTGCTGTTCCTGTTCGTGGTGATGATGCTGGACATCGATCCCTCCAACCTGCGTGAGGGCTGGGTGCGCTACCTGCCGGTCGGCCTGGTGGTGGCGGTGACCATGCTGGTGCAGATGCTGGTGCTGATCGGTGTGAAGGGCAGGGCGGTCAATCCGTTCCCCGCCGACAACGCCGCCGCGCTGGCCGCTGACACCTCCAACATCACCTGGCTGGCCCGCAGCCTGTTCACCGAGTACCTGCTGCCGTTCGAGTTCGCCGCCGTCATCCTGACCGTGGCCGTGGTTGCTGCCGTGATGCTGACCCTGCGTCGCCGCACCGGCCTGAAGACCCAGAACCCGTCCGAGCAGACCATGGTCAAGGGCAGCGACCGCCTGCGCATCGTCAAGATGGGTGCCGAAAAGCCGGTCGTGCACACCAACATCAAGCCGTCCAGCAACGAGGAGGCGCAGCCATGATCACGCTTGGCCACATTCTGGCGCTGGGCGCAGTGCTGTTCTGCATCAGCCTTGCCGGCATCTTCCTCAACCGCAAGAACATCATTGTGCTGTTGATGTCCATCGAGTTGATGCTGCTGTCGGTCAACATCAATTTCGTCGGGTTCTCGCGTGAGATGGGTGATACGGCCGGACAGCTGTTCGTCTTCTTCATCCTGACCGTAGCCGCGGCCGAGGCCGCCATCGGCCTCGCGATCCTGGTAACCCTGTTCCGTACTCGCCGCACCATCAATGTCGGCGAAGTCGATTCGCTGAAGGGCTGATCCGTAGATGGAAATCACTCTCTCCAAGAGTCTGTTGATCGCAGTGGTGCTCGCACCGCTGTTCGGCAGCATCATCGCCGGCCTGTTCGGTCGTCAGGTCGGTCGCGCTGGCGCGCAGGCGGTCACCATCCTCGGCGTGGCGGTCAGCTGCGTGCTGTCCAGCTACGTGCTGTACATGCTGCTGTGGGGCGGCGCCCAGCCGTTCAACCAGAACATCTACACGTTCTTCGAAGTGGGTCAGTACTCGGCGCACGTCGGCTTCATGGTCGACAAGCTCACCGCGATGATGATGGTCGTGGTGACCTTCGTGTCCTTCCTGGTGCACGTGTACACCATCGGCTACATGCAGGATGACCCGGGCTACCAGCGGTTCTTCAGCTACATCTCGCTGTTCACCTTCTCGATGCTCACCCTGGTGATGAGCAACAACTTCCTGCAGCTGTTCTTCGGCTGGGAAGCGGTGGGCCTGGTGTCGTACCTGCTGATCGGCTTCTGGTTCAAGCGCCCGACCGCCATCTTCGCCAACATGAAGGCCTTCCTGGTCAACCGTGTCGGTGACTTCGGCTTCATCCTCGGCATCGCCGGCGTGCTGTGGGTGTTCGGCACCCTGGATTACGCCACGGTGTTCGCCAATGCCCAGGTGCTGGGCCACCCGGATGCGCTGATCCAGATCTGGTCGGGCACGATCAACCTGTTCGGCACCTCCATCCCGGTGATGAGCGAGCCGGTGATCTGGTCGGTTGCCACCGTGATCTGCATCTGCCTGTTCATCGGTGCGATGGGCAAGTCGGCCCAGGTGCCCCTGCACGTCTGGCTGCCGGACTCGATGGAAGGCCCGACCCCGATCTCGGCCCTGATCCATGCTGCGACGATGGTCACCGCGGGCATCTTCATGGTCACCCGCATGTCGCCGCTGTTCGAGCTGTCGCAGACCGCGCTGAACTTCGTGCTGTTCATCGGTGCCACCACCGCGTTCTTCACCGGCCTGATCGGCATCGTGCAGAACGACATCAAGCGCGTCGTCGCGTACTCCACGCTGTCCCAGCTGGGTTACATGACCGTCGCGCTGGGTGTGTCGGCGTACTCGGCCGCCGTGTTCCACCTGATGACCCACGCCTTCTTCAAGGCGCTGCTGTTCCTCGGCGCGGGCTCGGTGATCATCGCCATGCACCACGAGCAGGACATGCGCAAGATGGGCGGCCTGCGCAAGTACATGCCGATCACCTTCATCACCATGTGGATCGGTACGCTGGCCCTGGTCGGCACCCCGTTCTTCTCCGGCTTCTACTCCAAGGACACCATCATCGAGGCCGCGCAGCACCACGCGCATGTCTCCTCGAGCTGGGTGGCGACCTACGGGTACTGGGCGGTGCTGGGTGGCGTGGTCGTCACCAGCTTCTACAGCTTCCGCCTGCTGTTCCTGACCTTCCATGGCAAGGAGCGCTTCCGCGATGCGCATGACGATCACGGCCATGGCCATGACGGTCACCACGGCGCCGACGCGCATGCAGCCGATGCCCACCATGGCGACGCGCATCATGACGATCATGGCCACGGCCATGGCGCCCATGAGCCGCACGAAACCCCGTGGGTGGTGACGCTGCCGCTGATCCTGCTGGCGATCCCCTCGATGGTCATCGGTTTCTTCAGCATCGGTCCGATGCTGTACGGCACCGACTGGGCCGGCCACCATGCCGAGACCGCCATCCCGGGCCAGGTGCATTCGTTCTTCACCGGCATCGTTGATTTCTACGACCCCGCACGCAACACCATCGGTGCGCTGGCCGAAGAGTTCCACGGCCCGGTCGCCTTCGCTATCCACGGCATGATGGCCCCGGCCTTCATCCTGACGGTGGTCGGCTTCCTGCTGGCGGCGCTGTTCTATCTGTGGAAGCCGGAACTGGCTGGCAAGGCCCGCAAGACCTTCTCGCCGATCGTGTCGGTGCTGGAGAACAAGTACGGCTTCGACAAGCTCTGGATCGGCGGTTTCGCCGGCGGCGGTATCAAGCTCGGCAAGGTTTCGCGCGCGATCGACACGAATGTGGTCGATGGTGTGGTGGTCAACGGTTCGGCGCGCCTGATCGATCTGGCGGCCAACCTGCTGCGTCGCACCCAATCCGGTTTCCTCTATCACTACGCCTTCGCGATGATCATCGGCCTGATTGCCCTCCTGGGCGTCCTGATGCATTACCTGCGTTGATGACCTGTACGGAATAAGAAGACGTGTCGAACTGGCCCCTACTTAGTGTTCTCATCTGGCTGCCGATCATCGGCGGTGCATTGATCCTTGCCATCCGTGATGCCCAGACCGCCCGGTGGGCGTCGCTGGGTGTGGCGGTGCTGACCTTCGTGGCCAGCCTGTCGCTGCTCAGCGGCTATGACACGGGAATCGACGCGCTGCAGTTCGTCGAGACCCGCGCCTGGATCCCCGCCTACGACATCGGCTACAACCTCGGCGTCGACGGCATCGCCATTGCGCTGATCCTGCTGACCACGCTGGTTTCGGTGCTGGCCCTGATCGGGGCCTGGAGCGCGATCGACAAGCGCGTGAACCAGTACGTGGCCGCCTTCCTGATTCTGGAAGGTGTCACCGTTGGTATCTTCGCCGCGACGGACGCGATGCTGTTCTACGTGTTCTTCGAAGCGATGCTGATCCCGAT
>Ga0160453_100031_pt1 | contig 198033 bp, 161 predicted proteins | sample HID1971K_E6MG_FD_108228 | JGI IMG/M metagenome (GOLD analysis project Ga0160453, IMG submission 108228) | Enriched millipede-associated microbial communities from UW Madison campus, WI, USA - HID1971K_E6 MG | ecosystem: Host-associated > Arthropoda: Insects > Digestive system > Unclassified ...
AAGCCTTTCAGCGCCGATGGTACTTGGACCGCAGGGTCCTGGGAGAGTAGGACGTCGCCAAGCACGGATAAGTCCATTGCATATGCAGTGGGCTTTTTTGTATGTTTAAAACGTGTGATCACGCTGTATTGCTGCGAAGCGGATTCGACTTCGAATAGGCCATTCATCGCTTGCTCCAATGCTCATGTACCAACCCTGTACATTCCGCGTTTCGCTTCTCTAGCTTCATGCCCTCTTCTTGGTGCTGACACGTTAGTTTCAAGAAGTATGACTGCTTGAGGTGGAACAGGAAGAAGATTGATGATGCAATGCTTCGAAGTTAATTCAATGTTGGATCGTGGATTCATCGGAGCTAGGTAAAAGATAAAGCGGTATGTTTCTTGCAGAAACCTTTTATTGCTGGTGTACGAGGTTCGTACACATCACAATCAAACCACTATGCACCCCCGAACACTCTGCTATCTACTTCAATTCTAATACATACTGTAGTATTGCTAATTGATTGTGTACTTTGTATAATACTCCTAATTATAGAGGAGGTTATATGAATGTCAGATATTAATCTTAGGAAATTGACTGCTAGTGATTTCGAGCAAAGTGTGAATTTAGCTTCTTATTCCTTCCAATATCCATTGTCTCCAGAGCAAATTGAAGAACGCAGAGATAGATTCGATAGTGACCTTGAGGATCGTTACGGTATTTTTCAAAAAGATGAATTATGTGCGCAAGCAAGTTTATTACATTTGAACATTTATATTGGTGGGAAAATTATGAAAATGGGTGGAGTTGCAGGAGTATGTACTGCACCTGAGCAGAGAAGAAACGGCTACGTTGCAACAATTATTGAAAAGTTATTGCAAGAAATGCGCTCAAATGGTGAAACAATATCTATGTTGCATCCATTTTCTTTTGCTTTTTATCGCAAGTACGGCTGGGAAACTTATATAGAATACAAACGATATGAGATGACTTCAGAACATTTAACTTCAATTTTGAGAAAAGAACGTCTCCGTAGGCGTATAGGAAAAGTAAGTAGAGTAAACAATTATGAGGAAATACATCCTGTGTATGAGTCTTACGCTGCAAAATATAATGGCATGCTTCAACGTGATTTGGAATGGTGGAAACAAAGAATCGCAAGTCGTAAGCCTGGTTTTATTGCAATTTATCGCTCTGATGAAGGAAAAGCTGAAGGATATGTACTTTATAATATTGCGAACAATGTTATAACCATTCATGAACTTGTTGCAGTTACTGCACATGCTGAGAATGAGTTATGGTATTTTATCGCGCAACATGATTCTATGCTGGAGGTTGTGAAGTGGACAGCACCAAGTGATGATAACTTTACATTTCGAATTGATAATCCTCGTCTGAAACAAGAAATTATACCATATTTTATGGCAAGAATTGTTGATTTTGAATCATTTATACGTCAATATTCTTTCGTTTCCACTGATCAAAGTGACACATTTATTATTGAAATTACAGATGAATATGCAACATGGAATGCTGGTCTTTATAAGCTATACATTGAGATAGATGGAGTTGCCAATGTTAACCGAATTATGGAGATAGAGGGTATTGAATCAGACCTTAAGCTTGATATCGGAGCATTAACAGCCACTTTATTGAATTATCAGAAGATGGAAGCTCTTCGGAATTTCGGACGTATTAGCGGAAATAGAGCTGCAGTAAATCGCTTACAAAATCGCATATCCGAACAAACTTCATACTTATCTGATTTTTTCTAATTGATTGATGATTTCGTCAATTCATTAAGTGCCATTTGATGGGTTTTGGAGCATCTGTATTACATTGACACCCCTTATATCAAGTGATATCATTGCAATAATATACATCAGAGAGACAAAAAAAATAAGGGAGGAACATACTCGTGTGGGAAAATAAATTCGCTAAAGAAGGGCTTACGTTTGACGACGTATTGCTTGTTCCGCGCAAATCTGAAATACTACCAAGAGCTGTTAATGTATCTGTTCGTCTGAGCGATACTGTAAAACTTAATATTCCTTTGATTAGTGCAGGAATGGATACCGTAACGGAGTCTGCTTTAGCGATTGCTATCGCTCGTGAAGGTGGAATCGGTATTATTCACAAAAACATGACTATAGCTCAACAAGCGGAAGAGGTAGATCGTGTTAAACGTTCAGAAAGTGGAGTTATTACTAATCCATTCTCACTAACTCCTGATCATCACGTATATGATGCTGAAGAGTTGATGGGCAAATATCGTATTTCTGGTGTGCCGATCGTAGATGAAAACAAAAAACTTGTTGGTATCTTAACAAATCGTGATTTGCGTTTTGTACATGACTTCTCTATTAAAATTAAAGAAGTTATGACTCATGAAGAATTAGTTACAGCTCCAGTTGGAACTACTTTGCAAGATGCAGAAGGAATTCTTCAACAACATAAAATCGAGAAACTTCCACTTGTCGATGAGGCTAACGTACTAAAAGGTCTTATTACAATTAAAGATATTGAGAAAGCTATTCAATTCCCTAACGCTGCTAAAGATAGCCAAGGTCGTCTACTATGTGGTGCGGCAATTGGTATTTCTAAAGATACAGAAGAACGTGCAGCAGCACTTGTCGCTGCTGGTGCAGATGTACTAGTTGTTGATTCTGCTCACGGACATCATATTAACATTGCTAATGCTGTAAGAGCTCTTAGAGATGCTTATCCTGACCTAACGATTATTGCAGGTAACGTAGCTACTGGTGAGGCGACTCGCGATCTTATTGAAGCTGGAGCATCTGTAGTTAAAGTAGGTATTGGCCCGGGTTCTATTTGTACAACTCGCATTATTGCAGGTATCGGTGTTCCTCAAATTACTGCAATCTATGATTGTGCTTCTGTTGCTCGTGAATACGGTGTACCAATTATCGCTGATGGCGGTATTAAATATTCTGGAGACATTACAAAAGCAATCGCTGCAGGTGCAAATTGCATTATGATCGGTAGCTTATTCGCTGGAACAGCTGAAAGCCCAGGAGAAACAGAAATCTTCCAAGGTCGTAGTTATAAAGTTTACCGCGGAATGGGTTCACTTGGAGCAATGAAAGAAGGATCTAAAGATCGTTACTTCCAAGAGAATGAAAATAAACTTGTACCAGAAGGAATTGAAGGCCGTGTTGCTTACAAAGGACCTTTAGCAGATACTGTTCATCAACTACTTGGTGGATTACGTTCTGGTATGGGATATTGCGGTACATCTTCATTGGACGAGCTTCGTAATGATACGCAATTTATTCGTATTACTGGTGCTGGCTTACGTGAAAGTCATCCACATGATGTACAAATTACAAAAGAAGCTCCAAACTATTCACTATAAAATATTGTTCAAAAAGATCGTTTTTTGAGCTTGCAATATAATATGAATTGAATAAGAACCAGAGATTATGTATCCATTAAGATATATAGTCTCTGGTTCTTTGCTTTATAGGTATATTCGACCTGATTGAGCAAAAAGTTTAACTCAATGCTAAAATTATGATACAATAATTTAGTATAAATCAATGAGAAAAGGGGAATTTAGGTGTTGAAGAAAATGGGGAAAATTCGATTACTTTCGATTATAATACTTTGTATTTTACTTTGTATTTCTTCGCTTACAGTCGGAGGACAACAAGTAGGGGCTGTCGGTTATAATGATCGACCAAGTACAGATAATGCACTAGGTTTACAGGTGAAATCTGCACTTTTAATTGAATTTGAAACCGGACAAGTGATGTATGAAGTTAATCCCGATGAGGCATTACCGATTGCAAGCATGACTAAACTAATGACAGAATATATCGTAATGAAAGAAATCGAGAATGGTCGATTGACTTGGGACCAGATCATCACTGTAACACCTGAGGCTTCAGATACTCACCCTTCAGAATCACAAATTTATTTGGCTACTGGCGATCAACATACCGTTGAAGAATTATATATTGCTATGGCAGTAGGTTCAGCTAATGATGCTACAAAAGCTTTAGCGATTGCGGTTGAAGGTAGTATTCAAGCTTTTATTGACCGAATGAATGAAACTGCTGATCAACTGGGACTTACATCTGCAGTATTTACAAGTGTGACAGGTCTTGAAGATTCTACAATGATGTCGGCTCGTGATGTCGTTTCATTGGCTCGCACCATTCTAATAGAATGTCCTGATTTCTTGAAATATTCTGGTATGCAAGAATATAAATTCCGTGAGCGTGATACTGCTCCAATTATTAACTTTAACTATATGCTTGGTGTTAATACGAATAAGTCAGGTCTAAAGCATCTTGCTTATGAAGGCGTTGATGGACTAAAAACTGGATTTATAAGCGCTGCTGGTTATAACTTTGCTGGTACAGTACAACGTGATGGAGTTCGTTACATTAGTGTTGTTATGGATACTCGTTCTAAAGATGCTCGTTTCTTAGAAACTGCTTCATTATATAACCATGCTTTTGCAACTTTTGAAAAGAAAACTATTCTTGCACCTAAAAGTGTAGTAGAAGGCTACGAAAAGGTTAAAATAAAAAAAGGTGTAGAAAAGGCTATTCCAGTTGTTACGGCGTCAGATGTTACAGTTCTAACGAGCAAAGGCACTGAAGCTAAAGTTGAGCTAGTAAGTGCAGATATTATGGCGGAAGATGAACTTGTTGCACCAATTGCTGTTGGTACAAAAGTAGGTACATTAAATTACAAGTTTATCGATCCATCTGGTAAAGAACTGCAATATCAAGTTGATTTGCTTACATCAGAAGAAGCAGAAAAAGCATCTTGGTTCAAGTTGTTCTTCCGTGGATTGGGTAATTTCTTCTCCGATCTATTCGATAGTATTATGAACATCTTTTAATCCGAGTTGATTACAGGGAAATATGTACTTGCCTTAAGTGCGTGCATTAATGTACAATCAAAGCTTAGAAGTACAACGGTTATTATAATTCATATAAATGAATATAGGAGGAGTATTTACAATGGAAACAGGTACTTTTCGAGTAAAAAGTGGTATGGCTGAAATGCAAAAAGGTGGCGTCATTATGGACGTTATGAGCGCTGAACAAGCTAAAATTGCTGAAGCAGCAGGTGCGACAGCAGTTATGGCATTGGAACGCGTTCCTTCTGAGATTCGTGCTGCAGGCGGCGTTGCTCGTATGGCTGACCCAACAATCGTTGAACAAGTTATGAAAGTTGTATCTATTCCAGTAATGGCAAAGGCACGTATCGGTCATATTGTTGAAGCAAGAGTTTTAGAATCTATGGGTGTTGATTACATCGATGAGAGTGAAGTTCTTACTCCAGCTGATGAAGTTTTCCATATCAGTAAACATGATTACACAGTTCCATTTGTATGTGGTGCGAAAGATCTTGGTGAAGCACTTCGACGTATTCAAGAGGGCGCGGCTATGCTTCGTACGAAAGGTGAGCCAGGAACTGGTAACATTGTTGAAGCGGTTCGTCATTTACGTCTAATTAATGGTCAAATCCGTAAAATACAATCTCTATCTAAGGACGAGCTATACAATGAAGCAAAAGTTCTAGGCGTTCCTTATGAATTACTTCTGGGCGTACATGTAAGTGGTAAGCTTCCAGTTGTTAACTTTGCTGCAGGTGGTGTAGCTACACCAGCTGATGCTGCATTAATGATGGAGCTTGGTGCTGACGGCGTATTTGTAGGATCTGGTATTTTCACATCAGAAAATCCTGAGAAATTCGCTCGTGCAATTGTAGAAGCTACAACTCATTACCAAGATTATAAATTAATCGCTGAAGTATCCAAAAACCTTGGAGCACCGATGAAAGGTATTGAAATTTCTAAGCTTCATTCATCAGAACGTATGCAAGATCGCGGAATCTAACATAGATAAACCCTAAGAGCCGATTTGACCTAGTAATAGGTTAGATCGGCCTTTGCGAAACAGGGGAGGAAATTGGATATGAAGATTGGAGTTTTAGCTCTTCAAGGTGCTGTTGCGGAACATATGCGCAGTCTTGAGTCTGCCGGTGCTGAGGCAGTAGCAGTGAAACGTGTGGAACAACTTGCTGAGCTAGATGGCATTGTTATTCCTGGTGGCGAAAGTACTACGATCGGGAAACTGATGCGTAAGTATGGATTTATTGATGCATTGCGTCAATTTCATAAAGAAGGTAAAGCATTATTCGGAACTTGCGCAGGACTAATTGTTCTAGCAGATCGAATCGATGGACAAGAGGATGCTCATCTTCAGCTTATGGATATGACAGTTGCACGTAATGCATTTGGCAGACAAAGAGAAAGCTTTGAAACTCAATTACCTGTAAAGGGTATTGATGAACCTATTACAGCAGTATTTATTAGAGCTCCGTTAATTTCGCAAGTAGGACCAGCAGTTGAAGTGTTATCGTTATATAATGGGGAGATTGTAACGGCTAGAGAAGGTAATCTTCTGGCATGTTCATTCCATCCGGAGTTAACTGATGATTTTCGATTACATGCTTACTTTGTGGAAATGGTTAAGTCAGCTCAATCCGTTGATGTATAAATTGTATTGAACCATAGCGGCCGCTATGGTTCTTTAAAAGAGAGGAGCATACCACTCGTGTTAGATGTTAAATTACTTCGTACAGATTATGCTTTAGTTGAAGCAGCTTTACATAATCGTAACGCTTCAACAGATCTAATTGTACAATTCCCAGCTCTAGATCAGAAACGTCGTGAATTGATTCAAGACACTGAAGCTTTAAAAAGCAGACGCAATACCGTATCACAAGAAGTTGCTCAAATTAAAAAAAATGGTGGAGAAGCAGAATCTTTAATCGTAGAAATGCGTGAAGTTGGCGATCGCATTAAACAACTTGATGATGAGCTTCGTATTATTGATGCACAAGTTAATAATCTCTTATTAGCTATCCCAAATATTCCTAACGCATCTGTACCTATCGGAGCAACCGAGGATGATAATATTGAAATTCGTCGTGTAGGTGAACCGAAAGTCTTCCCTTATGAGCCGAAAGCACATTATGATCTTGCGGCTGACTTAGCGATTCTTGATTTTGAGCGTGCAGCAAAAGTAACAGGCTCTCGCTTTGTGTTCTATCGCGGTCTAGGAGCTCGTCTAGAGCGTGCGTTAATGAGCTTTATGATGGATCTTCACAGCGATAATCATGGCTATGAAGAAATTCTACCGCCTTACATCGTTAATCGTGATAGCTTGATCGGTACAAGTCAACTTCCTAAGTTCGAAGAGGATCTGTTCAAAATTGTTGATACAGATTACTACCTTATTCCAACAGCAGAAGTACCTGTTACTAATATTTATCGCGATGAAATTTTGGATCCACAAGCATTACCAGCTAAGTTCGTTGCATTCAGTGCTTGTTTCCGCTCTGAAGCAGGATCAGCAGGCCGTGATACACGTGGTTTAATTCGTCAGCATCAGTTTAACAAAATTGAGCTAGTAAAAATTGTTAAGCCAGAAGATTCTTATGCAGAGTTAGAAAGCTTACTACAAGACGCTGAGAAGGTTCTACAGCTATTAGATTTGCCTTATCGAGTTGTTACACTATGTACAGGCGATATCGGCTTCGCTTCGGCTAAGACGTATGATATAGAGGTTTGGATACCAAGTGCGAATACGTACCGTGAAATTTCTTCTTGTTCTAACTTTGAAGATTTCCAAGCACGTCGTGCAAGTATTAAGTATCGTCCTGAGCCGAAGAGTAAAGCGGAGTTTGTTCATACATTGAATGGATCTGGTCTTGCCATCGGTCGTACAGTAGCTGCAATACTTGAAAATTACCAGCAAGAGGACGGTTCTATCGTCATTCCAGAAGTACTTCGTCCTTATATGGGTGGCGCAGAAAAAATTTCTTTGAAATAAATTAAAAAAGTTTTAAAAGGGGGTTGCAAACCCCCTTCAATCTGTGATAAGATATCTCTTGTCAGCAAATGAATCACTTTCTTGGAGAGGTACCGAAGCGGTCATAACGGGGCGGTCTTGAAAACCGTTAGAGGTCAAACTCACAAGGGTTCGAATCCCTTCCTCTCCTCCATTACTTACACAACACGCTCAAGCGCTAAGCTTGGGCGTTTTTTTATAATCATTATTTCTTTTACAGTCATCACCGTTCAATGTGATACGGGACAATAAAGTTATCAATGAATAGTAATAAACGCTCAAGCGAGTCGCTTGAGCGTTTATTATGAGAAGGATATGTAATAAGTTATTTAATAAAACGAATAGATAGTGGATAACGGTAGAATTCTCCGTTGTTAGCTTTAACTGCACCGATAATGGAACAAACAAGCCATGTAATATATGCAGCAATGATAGTAAGATATCCTATTAAGATTAGCATTAGAATATAAGAACAAATAATGTAAATTGCCATACTGATATTAAAGTTAACTGCTTCTTTACCTTGTTGATCCACGAAATAGGATTGATCTCTTTTGATTAACCATATGATGAGTGGACCAATAACATTTCCTACCACTGGTATAATAAATCCTGCAAACGTTGCAATATGGGTTAACATACCCCACATGCGTTCGTCTTTTGTATTCATTTTCTCACCCCCTAATATTTCATAGCTTCTCGATACCCATCATGTAATGAAAATTAGCTTCGAAAGCATCCCTAAGAACATCTATTTATTTATATGCAAAAAAATACTATTCATAACTAACTTATGTCATCATTATTATACTTAATGAAGGTCATTTGGAAAATAGCATAAAATGTAGAATAATGTAAATTAAAATAGAAGTAAGTCGAAATAGTATGATTATGTGTAAGTAGATTACAAAAAGGCAATAGTAATGGTAGAAAATAACTAGTTTTATGTTGAAAAACGCACTATTGTTCAAGTACAGTAAATGGAAATTAATATAGGACTTATTAAGGATTGTATTTATTAGGAAAAAAGCGATATAATTTGAGATATTATCACAACTATTGTCGTTAAATAACTTTATTTTGTAAAAGAATATCGACAACTTATAACAAACAAAGTTCGGCAGTATCGTTATAATAGGTGTACAAGTTATTGAAATGTTAGAATAAGGAGCGTGACACGAAGCGAACTATGGAAAAAAAACAATTAATGACGCAGCTACAGTCGCTTCGGCACAAGTTATATGAAATTGCTGAAGCGAAGGGGAGTTTTACTGATCCAGATGTTATAGCAATTAGTGAAGAAGCGGATCAACTTATTGTAGCGTTACAATATATGGAACGCAATCAAGAATACTACTTGCCAGAATCATATAAACATTTGAATAATATTGTAAGATAATTATAACGACTTAGCTTTACGTCGTAATCTCAATTGCTTGAAAAATGCTTTTAACAATTCAGCACACTCTGCCTGAAGAATACCACTAGTGAGCTCCGTTTCGTGGTTGAAACGGGGCTCTTGTAGTAAATTCATCAACGTCCCCGCACAACCAGCTTTAAGATCACTAGTACCATAGACAACTCTTGCTACGCGAGATTGTACTATAGCTCCTGCACACATTGGACAAGGTTCTAATGTCACATAGAGTGTACAATCCAATAACCTCCAAGCATCAAGATATTCACTTGCTTTTTTAATTGCTATTATTTCTGCATGAGCAGTAGGGTCATGCAGCGTTTCTCTTAAATTATGGCCTCTACCAATGATAACCCCATCTTTGACAATGACAGCACCTATCGGTACTTCGCCTAATTGTTCTGCAATATTTGCTTCAATAATGGCTTCTTGCATCCAACGTTCATCTTCATGAATATACATATGTTTCTCCTTTATCTACAGAAAATCGGATTTATACATCGAACAAACATTCTTTTGTTAACATACTGTGTATAACTTTGTTGATAACTTTTTTATATCCACAATTTTATTCACAATCAGTCCACTTATTGTTAATAAAATTGTGGATTATGTTAATTTAATGTGGGTAAGTCTAATGATATAAGGATGTGAAATAGGTGTCCATTAAGTATAAGTTAAGTCTTACTATAGCAGTATTATTATCTATTGTAATAGCAGTTTTTCATTATGCATGGGGATATAATCAGCAATCGAAAAATTATGATTTGATTTACCGCTCTAGTTTTACGTTATCCGAGAAAATTTATCAAGATTTAGATATTGAATCTCCAACGTTTGAACAAGAACTTAATCAAATTTATCATTTCGTTCGTGTGGGTAAACCATACCTTTTAGACATTGTATATTACAATACAAAATCTAAAGAAATTGTATATTCAGCTAGTCATTACACAACTGCAGACACTATTATATCCAAAGAACAATACAATTCCAAATTCTTATATCAGTTTTTAGAAGTATCTGATCAGTCTAAAAATTACTATGTGAGTGATTATAGTTATAATCTCTCAAGTGAGTTAAGAATAATTACAATATATGATAAAGATGTCTACAATCAGACACTTGGCGATAACAATTCGTTGTTTTATGCAACACTAATATATTTAGTGTTTTTTTCTAGTATAATAAGCTATTGGTTTATTGGACGGATGCTTCAACCACTTAAAGATATATTATGGAAGGTTAATGAGGTCAGCTCTGTTCGCTTTCATCGACCGATACCGATAACAACAAGGGACGAGTTTGGGTTGTTAGCATTTAAGATTAATGCTATGAGTCAGAATCTAAGTATATATATGAATAAGCTTCGAACGGCTTTTGATGAGAATCGTAGAATGAGATTGTATATGGAGTCTTTTATTAATCATTCGACCGATGCGATTTACATTATGGATCTAGATGGAACAATGAATCAGATGAATAATTCATTCGAGCAATTGTTTGGCTATACGGAGGCAGAGGTAATTGGAAGGCGTTATCTTACAGTTCCCGAGCACCTTATTAAAGAAAAAGAGGATATTTTCTCGAGAATACATAGTGGTGAAATCATTAATTCCTTCGAAACATTAAGAAGTACAAAAGATGGAGATCTTATACCTGTAAGTATTACTATTACACCGATTCGGGACTATTCTAATACTATTACAGGATTTGCTAGCGTATGTAGAGATATGCGCCATAGAAATCAGATGGAAGAGTTAATACGGCGATCTGAGAAGCTCAATATGGTGGGACAACTTGCTGCAGGTGTGGCTCATGAAATACGTAATCCATTAACGACGTTACGCGGGTTTCTACAATTACAGCAACAAAGTAAAAAACTTAATGTAGACCATATACATGTTATGTTATCAGAGTTAGATCGTATTAATCTGATCGTAGGTGAATTTCTCATATTAGCAAAGCCACAGGCAGTCAAGTTCAAAGTTAGAGATGTAAGAGATATATTAGCAGAAGTGACTTCACTTATGGGTAGTGAGGCACTATTACATAATGTTACTTTAAAAGAAACGTATACTAAGGATGATTGCCGAATTCCTTGTGAAGAAAATCAATTGAAGCAGGTATTTATTAATGTATTGAAGAATGGTATAGAAGCAATGCCTTATGGTGGACATGTACATATTGCAGTGCTGCGAAGTGATCAAGCGATTAACGTACACATTACTGATGAGGGTATTGGAATGGAAGAGGAAACATTAAGACGCATTGGGGATCCTTTTTTCACTGTGAAAGAAAATGGCACGGGTCTCGGAATCATGGTCAGTCAAAAGATTATCGAGACTCACCATGGACAAATGGATTTAACGAGTCAAGTTAACGTAGGGACAACTGTGAAAATATTGTTACCTGCATATCAGGAAGAAGAGTTAGCTGATGCAAGTAGCTTATAAACTCTAAATTGTGTTAAGAAGGGCGTGAACATGTCATTGAAGGCGGTTATCGTGGGGGCAACAGGTCTAGTGGGACGAGAACTAGTTCGTGTATTGCTAAATACTAAGAAGTATGAAAAAGTTACAGTCATAGCTCGCCGAAGACTAAGCATCGTTCATCCTCGCTTAGAACAACAACTTATTCAATTTGATCAAATCCATGAGTGTCCAGAGGCCTGGTTTAAGGATGCTGATGTATTTTGTACAATGGGTACGACAATTAAGAAAGCAGGCTCCAAAGAGCAATTTGAAAAAGTTGATTATCATTATGTGATTGAGACAGCTAAACTTGCCAAGTTATATCATAGCCTTAAATTTATCGTTGTAACTGCTATGAGTTCTGACGAGCAGTCCAAGATATTTTATAATCGTGTGAAGGGTAAAACTGAGCTTGAATTGCAGCAATTACAATTACCACAACTGATCATTGTAAGGCCTTCTCTAATTCTTGGAGATCGAAATGAAGTTAGATTCGGTGAATCCGTCGCTGCCAAACTGATGACGTGGCTACCATTCTTATTTAAGGGTAAAATGAGAAAGTATAAACCTATTCAAGCAAAGGACATTGCTATTGGCATGTTTAAGTTAGCAAAGCTTTGCAAAGATCCGTTGATCATAGTATCATCAGATGAAATTGAAGTTTGGTCAAAGAAAAAGCTATACAAGTGAATTAACGAGGTGACATCATTGAGAATCAATAAATTTATTAGTGAGACTGGCTATTGTTCAAGACGAGAAGCCGATAAGTTAGTGCAAGCTGGCGAAGTGACGATTAATGGAGTGGTAGCCGAATTAGGCAGTCAGGCCGACCTTAGTGACATTGTCTGTGTAAGTGGAAGTAGAATAGGGGAGCAGAAAAAGCATGTCTATATCGCGCTCTATAAGCCTACAGGAATTACATGTACGACAGAGCTTCATATACAAGGTAATATCGTTAATTATGTTAATCATCGCGAGCGTATTTTCCCAATTGGTAGATTAGACAAAGATTCAGAAGGTCTTATTCTATTAACGAACGATGGAGATGTAGTTAATCCGATTTTACGTTCAGAAGGTAAACATGAGAAAGAGTATATCGTAACGGTAGATAAGCCCATCACCAATAGTTTCTTGAAAGGTATGAGTGAAGGTGTGCATATATTAGGTAGTATGACTCTACCTTGTAAGTTAACTCGTATAGGAGATAATACATTTAGAATTATTCTTACCGAAGGTCGCAATCGCCAAATTAGACGTATGTGCGATGCGTTTGGGTATAAAGTTAGACGATTAAAGCGGGTTCGTATTATGAATATTCATCTTGCAGAATTGCCAAAAGGCGAGTGGAGAGACCTGACAGAGGACGAGAAGCAAATCTTATTCAGAGATATTCATTATAATCCAGTACAATAAGAAAAGGGCGTATATACCGGTTACACGGTGTATACGCCCTTTAACGATCACGGAGTTACTGATATATTCTGTAATTTATTTTCATCAATGTAGTTATGAACGATAGAAAGTTCAACACGACGATTTTTAGCTTTATTTTCAGCTGTATCATTTTCAGCTACAGGGTGATATTGTCCATAACCAACGGCACTGAAACGTATTGGATCAAGAGTATTGTTAGTTAGCATAATGTCCATGAACCGAACAGCGCGCATTACACTTAGATCCCAGTTAGAGCTGAATTCGCTATTACGAATAGGTGTTGTATCGGTATGGCCTGCAACTATAATGTTAAAGTCAGGATAGTCGTCTAGCATTTTAGCGATGGAAATCGCTAGTTTCTGACCATCACTATTCACTGTAGCTTCAGCTGAATCAAATAATGCGTTATCGCGTATAGTAATGACTAATTGGGACATATTTAATGCCGTTTCTAAGCTAGTCGATAGACCGTTAGAAGCGATATACTCATCTAGTTCTTCTTTCAACTCACTTAATTCAACCTGACTTTGATCAAGTAGTTCCTGGACCTCTTCCTCAGTTAGCTGTTCTTTTTGTTCAGCCATGGAATCTTTATCTTCTGTAGAACCGCCCTTTTCCTGATCGGCATCAGGCCCTTTTTCTATAACAGAAGGCATATCCAGTACGCCTTGACCACTGCTTAACGCAAGACTGAAGGCATTAGATAAATCTTCAAACTTTTTGGAATCTACTGCATTCATAGAATAGAGAACGATGAACAAGGCAAGCAGCAAGGTCATAAGATCTGCGTAAGGAATAAGCCAAGATTCATCGACATGTTCTTCGTGATCATCATGCCTACGCTTTTTGCTCAACGTCACCTTCCTCCTTCTGCTTCATTAATTTACGCTCAGTAGGTGTCAAATAAACAGAGAGTTTTTGCTCAATAGCAATCGTTGAAACACCTGATTGGATTGATAGTAATCCTTCAAGCATCATAAGGCGAATTTGAATTTCTTGCTTGGACAAACGTTTCAATTTGTTAGACATTGGGTGCCAAAGTACATAACCTGTAAATATACCTAGTAAAGTTGCCATAAATGCAGCTGAAATTGCATGTGCAAGCTTATCCATATCGCTCATGTCGGATAGGGCAGCTATTAGTCCTACTACGGCGCCAAGTACCCCTAACGTAGGAGCGTAAGTACCTGCTTGAGTGAAGATTAGAGCGCCTGCTTTGTGGCGTTCTTCTGTAGCAGAAATATCTTCAAGTAATACATCGCGTACAAGATCCTGATCATTGCCATCAATAATCATACGCATACCATTTTTCAGAAAGGCATCTTCGATATCATCAACTCTAGCTTCTAAAGCTAGAAGTCCTTCACGACGCGTAATTCCTGCCCACTCAACGAATTGCTTAATTAGCTGTTCGCGCTCTGGAAGAGGACGCTCTTTGAATAATATCTTAAATAGTGTACCAGTTTTTTTTAGTTCACTTAAAGGAAAAGCGACCATTACTGCTCCGATTGTGCCGACAATAATAATCATAAATGCCGCGCCATTTAGAAATGCACTTAGACTTGCTCCCTTTAATAACATACCTACTAATACTGCGGCTAAACCTAAAATTAAACCAAGAACTGTCGAATTTTTCATATTACACCTCTATTAATCCGTATTCGATATATTACTACTTCTACTATTATCGTCAAAAGGGTATTGTGAAGTTATAGTTATTTATTATGACTGTAAAAATAACTATAACTTTGTCGTAAATGTTACGTAAATTGTTATATTTTATATAGTAACAGCATTTACCAGTGGCACACAAGATACTTTATATCTAGCTAATTACTGTACAATTACCGTGATTAATGTAGAAGATTACTAAATCAATACCATAGGTCCACAGCTAAATTAAATCAAAAGTGCGACTAATTTACTAGAGTTAGGTTGTTTAAATCAAAAAATGGAAATAAAAATTTTTGGCTTATAATGTAAAATGCTATAAATGAAATCATTATTAATTGAGAATGGTATAAATCGCATAGAGTCTCTTCATACTATAATTGAATGATTTATACTCTTTTTATTACTTTGTTATCGAAGTCTGCTTATTGAACTGCCTCTATAAGTAGGACTCAAAAATTACAACGTTCAAAATACCTTTAAAGTACAGACACGATGAGTGCAATATGAGATAATATTTCCGTGTAGAGATAGCTATTAGATGAAAGAATGGTATCGTCATTGGATAGAATATTTAATTGAAAAGAGATTTAATCCACATTATGAAATAATACTGTGAAGTAATAACAAGGAGGCAATAATAATATGGGTGTACGTCATGCAAGAGAATATAATGATATTTTAAAGGATTTAACAGCAGCAGTTGGTCAAATTCACGATTGTTTCCGTTTTTTTGAGATGGAAGTTACTGAATGGGAAGCTTTATCTGAAGATGAAAAACATGAGGTGCTTGAAGCACTTGCTGATGATGTGTTTTATGGACTAGGAGAAGAATCTGTCATTGAAGTAGGTTCTGGAACAATAAGTTATAAAGCAAACCATCATGTTATTGAAGTAGGCCAAGGTGACCAAGTATCGCAAATTATTCGATTGATCTAATGTTACCGATCGTTTTAGTTTTTTATTGAAAAGGAGATTGTCATACTTGTGAGAAAAATACTATGGCTATCATGTTTATCGTACCTAGTAATTGGTATTGCACATATTATTGGAGGATCCATTCTCGAACAGCTTGTGACACATTATGATGTTACATATGCAAGTGGTGGTCAGTGGATCATGAATCAATTTCTTGGTTTTCTAGTAGGTGTATTACTTGGTCCTACGTTGTCCTCTCGATTAGGTAAGCGTTTTACTATTGTGGTAGCTATGGGAGCATTAACGGTAGCTGAAGCATTATATAGTATGTTATTACCGTGGGATTGGATGCTCATTGTTGCTCCATTAGCGGGTTTTGGATTCGGTATGATTGAATCAGTTGTAGGTGCGCTTATTATTGAGTTGTATAAGGATTCGAAGGCAACAGCAATGAGTAAACTTGAAACATTTTTTGGTTTAGGAGCTTTAATTATTCCGTTAGCTGCAGCATTCTTAATTCGTAATCATATTTGGGAATGGTCTTTCCCCATCTTAACTGCCATTAGTGGCATTACACTGTTACTTTGGTTATGTTTATCATTTGGCAAAAATATTGATGATCAATTAGCACAACCAACGAAAGCACAACGGAAAGAAGCGGGTATTACATTAAAATATACATCCAGAGCTATTCCGTTTCTAATTATATCCATGATATTCTTCTTCCTATATGTTGGTATAGAAATGAGTTTCTCTAACTATTTGCCGTCTATTCTAATTGATCGTACGCCGTTATCGGAATCGAGTGCAGCAGGGATGTTAAGCTTATTCTGGGGCTTTATGGTCATAGGCCGGATGTTCTGTGGTATTCTTGCAGATCGTTATGGATATATTCGTTATCTAGTCATCTCTATGTGCGGAGCTGTTATTGCATTTATTGGTATAGCTATATTTGAAGGCACAACGGCTATCCTTATTATGACAGCGATTAGTGGTCTAAGCTTCTCAGGGATATTTGGGATAGGATTGGTATATGTAAACTCTTGTATTTCTGGCATGACAGAACGGACAACAAGTCTGTTAGTAGCATGTGGGGGAATTGGTGGTGCACTGTTTCCGAAATTAACGGGCTTTGTTATGGATAATTATTTCGTATCAGCTGCATTAAGTCTGATTGCCTGTCTTGTGGCCGTCATGCTTGTTTGTATGGTTGCTATGATGTTAGTTGGTCGTAATCGTGACCTTCAACAAGCAACGAATACTTAGATAGATAAAAGAGGCAGCAGGAAGATTATCTTCCTGCTGCCTCTTTCTATAAATACATTTAGCTCATTTAAAAAGTAATTGCATAAACAATTTGATGAATTTGTACAAGTTGGTATAATCAAACTTGCTCCAGCATAAGTATAGAATATAAATAAAAAAGCATTTCAGTAGCACTTCAAATGAATGAAGTGACGCTGGAATGCTTTTTTCTGAAAGATATTATTTACTTGCTTTTACGTATGTCTCATAGTCTGCATCTGATAAGATGTGACGAGCAGTTACATAACGTGGTTTGTAGTATGAAGAATCTAATGAATCAATAATTACACCTTTACTAGTAGAAGCATGAGCGAATTTGCCATCACCTACATAGATACCAACGTGAGTAATGCCGCCGTTGTTAGAACCACTAGTATCAAAGAATACTAGATCTCCAGCAACTAGATCTGCTTTAGCAACTTTTGTGCCCTCTAAAGCTTGATCTGCAGAACGTCTTGGCAAATCATAACCCATTTTATCAAATATGTATCTTACAAAACCAGAACAATCAAATCCGCTAGTAGTGTTACCACCGTATTTGTATTTCGTTCCTTTTACATCGTCGATGCTAGTAAGCATGGACGAACTTGCGGAAGCGCTTCCTACTGAGAAAGTTAAAAGAAGAACAACTGCAACAAACATTAAACTAAACTTTTTCACAATTTAAGACTCCTTCCAAATGTGCCGACGAGGTTAGCTGACGGGTTCGGTTGAAGGTTCCCTATGAGACTACCAATTATGATTATTCATAATTCAGCTCAATTCACCCCAAATGGATCCCCCGTATCTTAAGTGATAATGCTTAAGAATTTGGCAATATAGGCTTACTTGTTACAAGCTTTATAATAAACTGAAAATTCAATTCTGTGTAAAATGTGAGAAGATTCTAATGGTTTCTCATATTCCTCATTAGAAACTGAGCGATAAAATCAAAAGATTAGATCATATTGTTTAGGCATTAACCTATATATTTGCACTCATAAATGGGTGTATTTTCGTAGGAATTTGTGTATGATAAGAGGATAATATTCGTTGTGTGAAAGGTTGGTCTATATGGAAAACATCAATGAAAATAAATCGGCGGCTTCTAATTTCATTAAAAATATAGTTATAGAGGATTTACAAGAAGGTCGCGTTAAGGAAATATATACTAGATTTCCTCCCGAACCTAACGGTTATCTGCATATTGGACATGCCAAATCCATTTGTTTGAACTTTGAATTAGCTGATGAATTTAAAGGAAAAACAAATCTACGTCTTGATGATACCAATCCTGTTAAGGAAGATACGGAATATGTAGATTCTATTATGGAAGATGTAAGATGGTTAGGTTTTGAATGGGATGATTTGTTCTATGCATCTGATTATTTCGAAGAAATGTACAATCGTGCAGTGTTGCTTATTAAGAAGGGGAAAGCATATGTGTGTGACCTTACTGCAGAACAAACGCGTGAATTGCGTGGTACATTAACAGAGTCAGGAAAAGATAGCCCTTATCGTAATCGTTCGGTAGAAGAGAATCTTGATCTATTTGCACGTATGCGTGCTGGAGAGTTTAAGGATGGTGCACGAGTACTTCGTGCCAAAATTGATATGGCTGCTGCCAATATTACATTGCGTGATCCGGTAATCTATCGTATTGCTCATGCTCATCATCATCGTACAGGAGATGCATGGTGCATTTATCCAATGTATGACTACGCACATCCGCTAAGCGATGCCATTGAAGGGATTACACATTCCATTTGTACATTAGAATTCGAAGATCATCGTCCAATGTATGATTGGGTTATTGAACAATGTGAGATGGAAACAAAAACTCATCAATATGAGTTTGCTCGTCTTAACATAACAAATACAATTATGAGTAAGCGTTATTTGAAATTATTAGTTGATGAAGGCGTTGTATCTGGATGGGATGACCCTCGTATGCCAACAATTAGTGGTATGCGTCGTAGAGGCTATACAGCGGAGTCTATTCGTAATTTCTGTCGTGAGATCGGTGTTGCGAAAGCAAATAGCATCATTGATGAACGTAATCTTGAGTTTTTCATTCGTGAAGATTTGAAGATGAAAGCACCTAGAACGATGGCCGTACTTGACCCGATTAAAGTCGTGATAACGAACTATCCAGAAGGTCAAATCGAATGGTTAGATGCTGAGGTTAACGCAGAAAATCCAGAGATGGGTATGCGCCAAATTCCATTCTCTCGTGAGATTTATATCGAAAGAGAAGATTTCATGGAAAACCCGCCAAGCAAATATTTCCGACTATTCCCTGGTAATGAAGTTCGTTTGAAGCATGCTTACTTTATTGTATGTAACGAAGTGATCAAGAACGAGCAAGGTGAAGTGACTGAACTTCATTGTACGTATGATCCTGCAACGAAATCAGGTAGTGGTTTTAACGCTCGTAAAGTAAAAGGTACGATTCACTGGGTAGAAGCTTCTAGCGCGGTTCCAGCACAACTGAGATTGTTAGAGCCACTTCTAGTTGATGAGACAGATAATAAGGATAAACCTTTAGTAGAGCGTATTAATCCTAATTCTATGCAAGTAGTGAATGGTTATATTGAACCAAACATGAAGGACGCGGAAGCGGGAGATAAGTTCCAATTCTTCCGTCATGGTTATTTCTGTGTCGATAAAGAAAAAGGTAATGATGATATGCTAGTATTCAATCGAATTGTATCGCTGAAAAGCTCGTTCGATGCGAAGAAAGCGTAAGGAGAGACGTCAACTGTGAGTAAATTTTGGAGTCCATTAACCGCTTCCTTAGAACCTTATGTGCCAGGCGAGCAACCGAAGGATAAGAAATATATTAAGTTGAATACGAATGAAAATCCTTATCCGCCATCTCCCAAAGCGATTACAGCGATGGCTGATGCGATTAATGAGGATTTACGATTGTACCCTGATCCGAACTGCGAATCGTTAGTTGCAACGTTAGCATCACGTCATGGAGTACAATCTAATCAAGTATTTGTAGGTAATGGTTCTGATGAAATATTAGCTTTTGCCTTTGCATCTTTTTTCGATCCGAGTAAGCCTGTCCTGTTCCCTGATATTTCGTATAGTTTCTACAAGGTATATGCAAAATTCTACGGTATTACGCCGAAGCTTATTCCTCTAGATGAGCAGTTCAACATTCATGTAGATCAATATGTAGGGGAACATGGCGGAATTATTATCCCGAATCCTAATGCTCCGACGGCGATACTAATGCCATTAGATCAAATTAAGCAATTGCTTGAACAAAACCCAGAGCAAGTAGTCATCATTGATGAGGCTTATATTGATTTCGGTGGTCAATCTGCCGTCACGTTAATAGATAGCTATCCTAATCTATTAGTTATTCAGACATTGTCTAAATCCAGATCATTGGCTGGATTACGTGTTGGGTTTGCATTTGGTTCTGTTGAACTTATTGAAGGTTTGAATCGTACGAAGAACTCATTCAATTCTTATACATTAGATCGAATTGCTCTTGCAGGAGCTGTAGCTTCCATTGAAGATGAGACATATTTCGTTGAAACAAATACCAAGGTTATTGTTACACGTGAGCGTGTAGTTAAGCAATTAGAGGAACTACATTTCTTAGTAACTCCGTCAGCAGCTAACTTTGTATTTATCTCTCATCGCAGTATACCTGCCAAGCAAATTTTCGAACAATTAAGAGCAGAAGGTGTGCTTGTTCGTTACTTTGCTTCACCACGTATTGATAATTTCTTGCGTGTAAGTATTGGTACAGATGAAGAAATGGATGCCTTTATTAAATCATTACAGAAATTAACGGTTCAATAAATATAGATAAACAAAAAGAAGCAATTCTAAACACTTGCAAGTGTTTAGAATTGCTTTTTTCTGTTTATAACCTCCGTATAGCCGAGCAATTCAGCTGTTCACAGTGAAATAATGCCATGTAAGTTACTCGTGAATAAAGGATGTCAAAACGTTGAACACTATACTTTGTGGAATCACTGTTATTGACATTCTTAACTGTAACGTATATTATTACAGTATAACGCAGGGAGGCCCACTTAAAGTGAATAGTGAATTTACAATTGCAGTGCATAGTTTAGTCTATTTAGCTAATTTGCCAGATAATATGGCTAGTAGCGAAATGATTGCTGATAATGTAGGTACTCATTCTGCGCGTATCCGTAAAGTTATGAGTGGTATGCGTCGTAGTGGCTTCGTTAATACAAGAGAAGGTTCTGGTGGTGGGTATCGACTTACTATTGATCCCAACACTGTAACGCTGGCGGATATTTACCGCGTTATGGCTCAAGGGTCTCTCATTCCAAGCTGGTGTTCTGGTAATCCAGATGGCGATTGTATGGTTGGCTCGAACATGAATTCCGTCATGTATGGCATCTTTTGTACTGCAGAGAAGAAGTTAGAAGAACATTTTAGTGATATAACAATTAGTGATGTGCTTAAGCAAATTCACAGTTGTTAAGTGGCACCTTTTGGTGTGAAGGGTTATACCCATAATCATATATATTAGTCAGAGAGGATGATTGTAATGGCAGTTTCATTAACTAAAGATAACTTTAACCAATCCATCGAAAGCGGAGTAGCATTAGTAGATTTCTGGGCTCCATGGTGTGGACCTTGTAAAATGCAACTTCCGATCGTTGAAGAACTTGCTACTGAACTTGAAGGTCAAGCAGTAATCGGTAAAATCAACGTTGACGACCAACCTGAGCTTGCTGCTCAATTTGGCGTTATGAGTATTCCAACTCTAATTCTTTTCAAAGATGGTCAACCAGTTGATAAAATGGTAGGTCTTCAAAGTAAAGATGCACTTAAAGCAAAAATTTCTAACGCTTAAATAATTGCTGCATCGTTGTAAGGGGAGCTGTTTCTGTAGTGGACTTCACTACGGAGACAGCTTTCTTTGTGTAAATATGAAATGAAGTGCGATGTGTATACGTATGCGGAGCGTACATGTTGTAAAGTTTCGTAAGGTAGTCATATTCAAAGTCGAGTAATCGACCGATAATATGACTTCGTGATTACAAGCGAACTGTTTTAATTAAGATGAAAGTTAAAAAACCTTGATAGTCAGTACCAAGAAGATGACATGAAGCTAGGAAACGAAGCGCGGAGTGTACATAGAAGTACACGAGCCCTGCAGGCTTTCGATGAATGTCATATTCGAAGTCGAATCAACTACGTAGCAAAAGCATCGTAATCACAATCAAGGTTTTTTAACTACCCCTAACGGGGTCTTTCTTTGTTAGACTTGCTAGGGTATAATAACGAAAGCTGTTTACAAACGGAAATAGGAGTTGAAATGATGGGTCTTTCATGTGGTGTTGTAGGTTTGCCGAATGTAGGTAAGTCCACACTTTTTAATGCAATTACGCAAGCTGGTGCTGAATCAGCTAACTATCCATTCTGTACAATTGATCCGAACGTTGGCGTTGTTGAAGTGCCAGACGAGCGTTTAGATAGACTAGTACAATTAGTAAAACCGAACAGTATCGTACCAACTGCGTTTGAATTTGTAGATATTGCAGGTCTTGTTGCTGGTGCAAGTAAAGGTGAGGGTCTTGGTAACAAGTTCCTAGCTCATATTCGTGAAGTAGATGCGATCGTACACGTTGTACGTTGTTTCCAAGATGAGAATATTACACATGTATCTGGTAAAGTAGATCCGCTTAGTGATATTCAAACGATTAATTTAGAACTAATTCTTGCAGACATCGATTCTGTTGATCGTCGTATCGATCGTTCTCGTAAAAACTTAAAGAACGGTGATAAAAAGATCGCACAGGAAGTTGAAATTCTTGAGCGCGTGAAGGAAGCGTTATATAATGACCAACCCGCTCGTAGTATTGAATTAAATCCTGATGAGTTGACATTAATTAAAGATCTTCATCTACTAACATTGAAGCCAGTATTATATGCTGCAAACGTAAGTGAAGCAGAAGTTGCAAATGCTGATGATAATGAATATGTAAAAATTGTACGTGACTTTGCAGCAAAAGAAGGCGCTGAAGTTGTAGCAATTAGTGCAAAAGTAGAATCAGAGATCGCAGAACTAGATGGCGAAGACAAAGAAATGTTCCTTGAAGAGCTAGGTCTTTCTGAATCTGGACTTAACCGTCTAATTCGTGCTGCTTACAAATTATTAGGTCTATACACGTACTTTACTGCTGGTGTTCAAGAGGTTCGCGCTTGGACAATTCGCAAAGGTATGAAAGCACCGCAAGCAGCGGGAGTTATTCATACTGATTTCGAGCGCGGTTTCATTCGTGCAGAGGTTGTATCCTACGATGATCTTTCTGCAGCGGGATCTATGGCTGTAGCACGTGAGCGTGGTCAATTACGTCTTGAAGGTAAAGAGTATCTAGTAAAAGATGGGGATGTTATGCATTTCCGTTTCAACGTATAATATAAATCAATGAATGAAAAATAAGTGCTTGGTGTATCCTTGAGAGAGGAGCCAAGCACTTTTTTTATCCACATGTGTATAATAGTCTGAGTTCGACTGTGAGCACGATGATATAGCTTCGTTGCGTACTCGACATCGAATATGACATTCATCGCTTGTTCCGATGCTCACGTACCAATACCGTACGCTGTGCTTCTCACTTCGCTAGCTTCATGTCATCTTCTTGGTGCTGACAGCCGAACCATCAGTGAAGTAATGCTATTTTAGGTCGATGAATTGGCATAGGAAATGCCTGTCATCGCTTGATATGGATAAGCTTACTATGAAGTAATGCTATTGTGGGTTTATGAATCGGCATCGAAGATGCCTGTCATCGTTATGGGAATAATTGATGTAAAGATGAATGCTGGTGACAATGAATTCTTAATAAGTTGTGGATAATACGTTTCCATTTTGTGTATATCCCCTTAGTTTTTGTGGATAACCATGTGGATAACTGGTGTTATTTGTTGATAACTTGATTTTTAGGTGTTCGATGTAAAGCACATATCGATTGAAACCTGTTGATGTGATATAATAATAATTATCTTATTTTAGAGGAAATGACAGAGGTGAGTGACTGTGTTAGATCGTTTGCAAGCACTAGCTGATCGGTACGAGAAACTAAGCGAGTTGCTATGTGATCCTGACGTATCGAGTGATCCAAAAAGATTAAGAGAGCTTTCTAAAGAGCAATCTGATCTTCAAGGAGCATATGATGCTTTTACTGAGTATAAACAAGTTAGCGAGCAATTCGACGGGGCTAAAGAAATGCTAGGCGAAAAACTTGATGATGAAATGCGCGAAATGGTGAAAATGGAACTTGATGAACTAGGTGCGCGCAAAACAGATCTTGAGGAGAAGGTACGTATATTGCTTCTACCAAAAGACCCTAATGATGATAAGAACGTAATCGTCGAAATTCGTGGAGCAGCTGGAGGAGATGAGGCTGCATTATTCGCATATGAACTATATCGTATGTACAATAGATATGCTGATACCCAAGGCTGGAGAACGGAATTAATGGAGTTCACAGAGAATGACGTTGGCGGATTCAAAGAGGTTATTTTCATGATTAGTGGAAAAGGTGCTTATAGCAAGTTGAAGTATGAAAGTGGAGCCCACCGTGTACAACGTATTCCAGTAACAGAATCTGGTGGCCGTATTCATACGTCTACATCTACAGTAGCAGTAATGCCTGAAGTTGAAGAGGTTGAAGTTGAGATCTTTGATAAAGATATTCGTATTGACACGTTCTGTTCTAGTGGAGCTGGTGGTCAGTCCGTTAATACAACGAAATCCGCTGTACGTGTCTTCCACGTACCAACGGGTATTATGGCAACTTGTCAAGATGGTAAATCTCAACATGAGAATAAAGCTAAAGCACTTCAAGTTCTTCGTGCTCGTATTGCTGATATTCAGCGTCAAGAAGAAGAAGCAAAATATGCTGGTGAACGTAAGAGTAAAGTGGGTACTGGAGATCGTTCAGAACGTATTCGTACTTACAACTTCCCGCAAAGCCGTGTAACAGATCATCGTATTGGCTTAACGATGCATAAGCTAGATGCTGTAATGAATGGTGATATCGAAGAGATTATTAATCATTTAACTTTGGCTGATCAAGCGGATCATCTTGAAAAAGAAACGATGGGTGCGTAATATTTACCTATAGTGAGCATATTGAGCGCTAGTTAAGAGCAAGTTCTTACGAAATAGTAAGGGTTGCTGTTGATTGGCGCTTTCTTTCGATTAGTACAAGAAAGAGGTGAACCTTTTTGTCAGAAACAATCATTACATTGGAACAATGTTTAGCCATTAATGAGAATATTAGAACGAAATTACAGCAAGCAACTTCTTATCTATCGCAATGTGGTGTTGAGGAAGCGAAGGAAAATGCTCAATTAATTATGCTTCATGTTCTGAATGTGGAACGGGGTAGCTTATTACTTATGTGGCAAGATCTATTTCCTGCAGAGAAGCTTGACCAGTGGGGGGAGTTATTGTCTCGCAAAGGTAAAGGTGAACCCATTCAATATATGATTGGTGAAGCATGGTTCTATGGCAGAAAGTTTAGCGTGTCATCTGCTGTACTTATTCCGCGTCCAGAGACGGAATTACTTGTTGAAGCGGTTATTAAAGAAGGTAAGAAGTTATGGCAAGATAAAGCGAAGCAACCTGTTGTCCTAGATATAGGTACTGGAAGTGGGGCAATCTCGTTAACGTTACAGCTGGAACAACCACTGTGGCGAGTAATCGCTTCTGATATTTCAGCAGATGCATTAAAAGTAGCAAAGTATAATGCAACAAGTTTTGAGATCGTTGATAAAATGGGATGGCAACAAGGTGATTTGTTACAACCATTTGTTATAGAGGGACAAGCGCTACAGTATGAAAGTGAATATATTGACATACTAGTATCTAATCCTCCTTACATTCCAGAGAGCGATATGGAACAACTGCAAAGAGAAGTTCGTGATTACGAACCACATCTTGCATTGGTCGGTGGTGAAGATGGACTTGATCCTTATCGAATGATGATCCTTAAGTTAGCGCAGCTAGAAGTTAAACCAACTATTGTTGCTTTTGAACTAGGTATTCATCAACCAGCCATTGTTGTAGAGATGATGAAAGAAATTGGAGCATGGGACGATATCTCGATCATCACAGATTACAATGGGATAGACAGACATGTTATAGCAATAAAAAAATAGATTGATAGGTTTATAGATTATATGAGTTGGACATAATAGGGTTAGAGACGTTCCGGGACGCAAGCAGGTACATTTTAGCGGATGTACGAGAGGAGCTTGTGTAATGTTATCTAATTCATCCAATTCATCTAATTTATTTTCTTTTTCTTATCGTAAAGTATATGGGTATGTTGCAATTATTTTAATCGTTCTACTTATGAGCTGGGAGTATCAAAAGGTTGACGCAGCATTACATATGGAATCTATTCCAGAAGAATCAATTCGTCTACGTATTCTAGCTAATTCTGACTCTCCTAATGATCAACTTATTAAAGCAGTCGTTCGTGACGAAGTAGTAGCTGCGATGAATAGTTGGATTACTGAACCACTAACGATCGAGGAAGCTAGAGAAGTGCTTAGAGCACATGAATCACAGCTACAAGACGTTATTGCAACAACACTTGCTAATAACGGTTATAAATATGGATTTACAACGGAAATCGGTCAAGTAGAATTTCCTACTAAAATGTACGGACAGCTAGTCTATCCTGCAGGAATGTATGAAGCATTACTTATTACACTAGGCGAGGGTGCAGGACGTAATTGGTGGTGTGTACTATTTCCTCCGTTATGTTTTGCTGACACTGTTTCAGGAGAAGCAACAGCGAATCCTGCTGTAGAGGTTGCAGTAGCCACAACTACACCAGACGTAGGTACAGCATCAGATTCAAAGATTACACAAGAGGTTGAAACTGCTACAGTATCGTCTACAGATGTAGAAGTAGATTTCTTCATTGTTGAATTATTTGAAAATTTAGGAGCATGGATTTCTTCGTTATTTGCATAATTATTGATGAAATGAAATATAGAAGCGATAAACGGTAACGCCGCTTATCGCTTTTTATTATGGTCAATTGAAGATATACTATAATAATGAAGCAGTTTAAGTTGAAGAAACGAAGGATTGATACCCGTGAATAACAATACTCATTTATGGAAAATTAATATACAGCAATCAGGATGGCAACAACAACTAGAAGCAGCGGCACTTGCACTGCAGCAAGGAAAACAAGTTGCTTTTCCTACAGAAACCGTATACGGATTAGGAGCAGATGCAACTTCAAGTAGCGCGGTAAAAGGTATTTTCAATGCAAAAGGTAGACCATCTGATAATCCATTAATCGTACATATTAGCGATAAACAACAATTGAATGGGTTAGTCGAAAGTTATGATGGACTTGCAGAGCAATTAATGGAGCAGTTCTGGCCAGGACCTTTAACTATTGTCCTACCTGTAAAGGAAGGAGTATTATCGTCCTATGTAACAGCAGGACTCACAACAGTAGGTGTTCGTATGCCGAATCATCCACTTGCACTTGAACTGATTAAGCAGGCAAATTGTCCGATTGCCGCTCCAAGTGCTAATCGTTCTGGTCGCCCAAGCCCTACACTAGCCGAGCATGTATATGTAGATTTGGCTAATCAAATAGCTGGTATTGTCGATGGCGGTGCAACAGGAGTTGGCTTAGAATCTACTGTCGTTGAGATTGATGGGCAATCTACCATTCGAGTATTACGTCCAGGTGGGATAACAGAGGATGACTTGAGGCAGTGTTGTCCACAAGCAACCATTGTCGTAGAAACAGAACTTCAAAGTAAGGAAGCACCTCGCTCTCCAGGAATGAAATATACGCATTATGCGCCAAAAGGACAGCTTGTCGTCGTAAAAGGCGAAGAAAACGAAGTTGCTGCATACATTGTAGGGCAACTTGAGCAGTATAAACATACAGATCGCTGTGGTGTGTTAGCATTTGCTGAGCATATTCAGCACTATCACCATGCGGAGCTTGTTATTAATATGGGAAGTATTCATAATCTCGATGAAGCTGCTGCGTCGCTTTATGCTGCTTTAAGGAGTTTTGATGAGCAGGGAATTACTCGAATATGGTCGGAAGCAAGTAGTTATGATGGCATTGGAACTGCTTTGATGAACCGGTTGTATAAGGCTGCAGGTCACGATATTGTGCACTTATAAGAGGATGCTCAAAACATTCACTTGTGATCATGAAGTAAAGCTACGAAGTAGATTTGACGGCGAAGATGCCATTCATCGGTCATTCCAGTGCTCACGTACCACATACGTACGCTGTGCGCTTCACTTCCCTAGCTTCATGGCATCTTCTTGATGCTGACAAGCAAATGTTTTGAACAACAATTGTAAGAGGATATTCAAAACATTCACTTGTGATCATGAAGTAAAGCTACGAAGTAGATACGACGGTGAAGATGCCATTCATCGGTCATTCCAGTGCTCACGTACCACATACGTACGCTGTGCGCTTCACTTCCCTAGCTTCATGGCATCTTCTTGATGCTGACAAGCAAATGTTTTGAACCACAATTGTAAGAGGATATTCAAAACATTCACTTGTGATCATGAAGTAAAGCTACGAAGTAGATACGACGGCGAAGATGCCATTCATCGGTCATTCCAGTGCTCACGTACCACATACGTACGCTGTGCGCTTCACTTCCCTAGCTTCATGGCATCTTCTTGATGCTGACAAGCAAATGTTTTGAACTACAATTGTAAGAGGATATTCAAAACATTCACTTTAAGTGGAAATTATTAAATTAGTAGTCAACTTTATCTCCTTGTCCGCATATGTTTGTACAAGTATGGTGGACAAGGAGATAATTTATGTTAGATACCAATGAATGGATAGGACAACTTATGACGATTGCTATGATTGCAGTCGCGCTAGGCTTTGATGCATTTTCACTGGGGATAGGTATTGGACTAAAAGGAATTCGTTATCGACATATATTGAAGCTTGGTATAGTCATTGGATTGTTTCACATTGTGATGCCAATTGGTGGTATGCTAATGGGCAATCTGATGAGTTCTGTGCTCGGCACTTGGGCTACCGTTGTAGCGGGCATCCTACTAATCATATTGGGGGCACATATGATCATAAATTCCTTTAAAGAAGAAGAAATGCAATTATTAGATCATCGTACGTTTTGGGGGCTCATGCTATTATCTTTTAGCGTCAGTGTAGACTCATTCTCCGTTGGCATTACGCTTGGCATGTTCCAAGTACAATTCTGGTTAACGGTATGTTTATTCGGAATATTGGGAGCAGTAATGGCTATGCTAGGGTTAAGTCTTGGTCGAAGAGTTAGTCATTCGCTAGGAGTATATGGAGAGACGTTTGGTGGAATTATTCTTGTCGTGTTTGGAGTTTATTTTATAGTATAATAGGTGTTGAAAGGAGTTGGCACTATGAAAAGAATTTTATTCATATGCACAGGTAATACTTGTCGTTCTCCTATGGCAGAAGCATTTCTTAAAGGTCTTGCTCATGAAAAAGGTCTAATCGTTGCAGTTCGCTCAGCGGGAACATCTACCGTTAGTGGTATGCCAGTATCCGCAAATTCGTTATATGCCTTAAACCGTCGCGGTATTCAACATAAAGGTAGTTCATCTGTACTGCAAGAAGAAGCGCTAGAATGGGCCGATCTCGTACTTACGATGACTTCTTCACATAAGCGGGATGTTTTGCAAAAATATCCGAATATGATGGATAAAACGTATACGTTGAAGGAATTCGCCTTTATGGATGAAGAACTACAGCAGAAAATAACCGAATTAGAAAGCTTATATACAGATTTGCAGATGAAGCAAATTTTAGGTCAACCTATTGAGGAGAAGCAGCGTCAACGTTTGATTGCATTAGATCAAGCTATTCCTAATTTTGATATTGCAGATCCGTTTGGTGGCTCGCAGTCTCATTATGATCATTGTGCTGATGAGTTAGAAGAGGTTATCTTTAAATTAGTCGACAAGCTGTTACTGTTACGTAATCAACAACAAAAATAGATGGGAAATTCTCATAATTAGATGATTGATATTTATGATGAAATCCGCTATTATAAAGCTATATAAGCGGTCTTCGATGTAACTGGCGACGGAAGTGGGCAACCACGATGGAGCATCGGAGTATACGGCCGGTCGCCTGGGCAAAGAGCAACGTGCTATTAATAGCATGTTTTGCTCTTTTTTTCATTTTTAAGTAAAAAGCGTTATACTACGTGTATACGTTATGTTCAAAAAAACATCTTGTATCCAATCATATTATTGAACCGAGAGGGTGTTTAGCTTGAAAATTGCAATTGGTGCTGACCACGGTGGATACCGTCTAAAAGATGAAATTGTACCGTTTTTGAAATCTTTAGGTCATGAAGTAGAAGATTTTGGTTGTGATTGTAATGGATCAGTGGATTATCCTGATTATGCATTGCCTGTATGTGAGCAAGTTGTAGAAGGTAAAGCAGATCGTGGTATTTTAATTTGTGGAACAGGCATTGGGATGTCCATCGCTGCCAATAAACATGCAGGTATTCGTTGTGCATTAGTTGGAGATACATTCTCTGCACAAGCGACTCGTGATCATAATGATACGAATGTACTTGCACTTGGTGAGCGTGTGACGGGTCCTGGGCTAGCATTAGATATCGTTAAAATTTGGATTGAAACACCATTCTCTAACGGCGAGCGTCATGTTGGTCGCCTGAAAAAAGTAGCAGATATCGAAAAACGATTCATTACTGGGGAGTAGTGTAGTATGACTCATTCACTTGATGATATTACCACGCAAGTCGAAACGACAATTCGTGAACTGATGGAAATATGCCAATGGACGAAACCTAAACTATTAGTGTTCGGGACGAGTACTAGTGAAGTTCTGGGTGAACATATTGGCCGCGCGGGCGCAGTAGATATTGCAAGTGCGATTTATCGTGGAATTGAATCTGCGCGTCAGCAGTATTCCTTTATCCCGGTATTTCAATGTTGCGAACATCTCAATCGTGCGATTGTCATTGAACAGGATGTCGCAGAGATGCTTCATAAAGACATCGTCCATGCTATACCTGTGCCGCATGCTGGAGGCTCAATGGCTGCATACGCATTTACACAGATGAAGCAACCATGTCTAGTTGAAACTATCGCAGCAGATGCTGGTATTGATATTGGTGATACGTTTATCGGAATGCACTTGAAGCAAGTAGCTGTTCCGTTACGTGGTTCATTACGATCAATTGGCTCGGCTCATCTAACGATGGCGTATAGTCGGCCTAAGCTCATCGGAGGCCCTCGCACAACCTATGTTCGCTCGTAATTACGAAGATTATGCGTTGTAGCATAATCGACGTCGAATATGACATTCATCGGATGCCTGTGATACTCACGTACCAATAACGTACGTTCCGTTTCTCGGCAATCCTAGCTTCATACCATCTTCTTGGTACTGACGAGCGAACGATTCGATGAAGCAGGGCGTTACACCTTTCGGGTTTGTTCATTGCTTCCAAGCGTAAGCTTCACTTTGTGAATCTGGCTTTCCATCGGGGGCATTATGCCCCTGTTTAGAAGCTCTAACTCATATTTTTCACACTTTCATTGAAAGTATATATAAATCAAATCTTAGGAGGAATAATAATGGAACATTTACGTCAGCAAGATCCACAAGTATTGGAAGCTCTTGGTCTTGAGCTTCAGCGTCAACGCGATAACATTGAACTAATTGCATCTGAAAACATCGTTAGCCCTGCGGTACTTGAAGCTATGGGTTCTGTATTAACGAACAAATACGCTGAAGGTTATCCTAGCAAACGTTACTATGGTGGTTGTGAGCATGTTGATATTGTTGAAGATATCGCTCGTGATCGTGCGAAAGAACTATTCGGTGCTGAGCATGCTAACGTGCAACCTCACTCAGGCGCTCAAGCTAATATGGCAGTATATCTTGCAGCATTGCAACCTGGTGATACTGTACTTGGTATGAATCTTGCTCACGGTGGCCACTTAACTCATGGTAGCCCAGTAAATGCTTCCGGTCTTCTATATAACTTCGTTGCTTATGGCGTACAAGAAGATTCTTTCACAATTGACTATGAAGAAGTTCGTAAGCTTGCTTTCAAACACCGTCCTCGTATGATCGTAGCGGGTGCAAGTGCGTACCCACGTATCATTGATTTCGAAAAACTTGGTCAAATTGCTAATGAAGTAGGCGCTTTGTTCATGGTTGATATGGCACATATCGCTGGTCTTGTAGCTGCTGGTTTGCATCCAAATCCAGTGCCACACGCACACTTTGTAACGACTACAACGCACAAAACACTTCGTGGACCTCGTGGAGGTATGATTCTTTGTCGTAAACCTTGGGCAGCTGCTATCGATAAAGCTGTTTTCCCTGGTTCTCAAGGTGGTCCTTTAATGCACATTATTGCTGCTAAAGCTGTTGCATTTGGCGAAGCTTTACAAGATGAGTTCAAGCAATATGGTCAAAATGTAGTTAACAATGCAAAAGCTCTTGCTGAAGGACTTACTGCCAACGGTATTAATCTAGTTTCTGGTGGTACTGATAATCACCTTATGCTTATCGATACTCGTAATCTTAATATTACTGGTAAAGTAGCAGAACATATTCTTGATGAAGTTGGCATTACAGTTAACAAAAATGCGATTCCATTTGATCCAACTAGCCCGTTTGTAACAAGTGGTATTCGTGTAGGTACTCCTGCTGCAACTGCACGAGGAATGAATGTTGAAGCAATGAAAGTGATTGCTGATGTCATTGCTATGGTATTGAAAAATCCTGAAGATGAAGCTGTTAAAGAAGATGCTCGCGCACAAGTTCGTAATCTTACAGCTAAGTTCCCTATCTACCCGGGTCTAACTTACTAATAGAGGTTTCAAAAATCTAAATTATTAAATATGTACGAATAGAATAATATATTGGACTGTCCTGTCAGAAAATACTTCTGATAGGACAGTTTTTTGTCTTTTAAATCCAAATATTGTGTTTCATATTTAAAGAATAGGAGGGATTAATTATGCAAATAGTAAGGATGTAAAATATATGTGGAGTATGATATTAATTTCAATATATTTCTACTAAAAACAACATTTAACTGGGATAAAATGTGCTCACAATATGTTCACTATTTTATTTAGTACGTTAACTAGGCAATGATATAAAGGGTTTGTGCAATATGTAATAAGAATATTTAACCATTGTCAATTTCTGTTGTATTGACACATTTTACATTCAAGTAGTATAGTGAACCCCATGTTTTCATTGGAGAATTGTATAATCGCAATTAAGTATAAATATTAGTTTTATTGTATAAAGATTCATCCGTCTAATATTTTTGTCGTGATTATTGCGGTTCTAACAACAAGGCTTTACCACATCTAGATTAAAGGGGAGTAAGAACATGAACAGAAAGAATCTAATTTCTATCCTTTCTTTGGTACTTGTACTAGCTATTATTACTACTGGCTGTGCGAGCGGTACCAAAAATGAAAGCGGCGCAAGTAACAATGAATTCCGCATGAATTTAGCTACTGAGCCTCCAACATTAGATCCAGCGCAAGCAACAGATCAAGTATCTTTCACAGTAATTAATGCAATCTATGAAGGTTTAACAATTGTTGACGAGAATGGTGATGTTCAACCAGGCGTTGCTGAAAAATGGGATATCTCGCCAGATGGTAAAACATATACATTTACAATTCGTTCAGACGCTAAATGGAAAAATGGCGATGCTGTAACTGCTAACGATTTCGAATTTTCTTGGAAACGTGCGCTTAATCCTGAGTTAGTTCCTGAACCTTCTCAATACGCATACCAAATGTACTATATTGAAGGTGCTGAAGCTTACAACACAGGTAAAGGTTCTGCTGATGATGTAGCTGTTAAAGCTACAGATGAGCATACTCTTGTTGTAACTTTAATAAACCCAATACCATATTTTGAATCATTGCTATCTACTGCTATCTACTTCCCAGTTCACTCTACTGTAACTGAGAATGAAGCTTTTGCAGCAGCAGCTGACACAATGATTACTAACGGTCCATTTACAATGACGGAATGGAAACGTAATACTTCGATTGTTCTTGAGCCAAACGAAAGTTATCATGCTCGTGCTGATATTAAATTCGCAAAAGTATCAATGACTATCGTTAATGATCCAAGTTCAGAACTTAACATGTATAAAACAGGTAAATTAGATTATGCTGGTCACCCAACGGGTTCACTTCCAACAGAACAATATGAAACACTAAAAAAAGAATATCCTAACGACTTTAACATTAAAGGAACTGCAAGTTTGTATTACTACATCATGAATACAACTGCAGAACCATTCAATAATGCGAAAATTCGCCAAGCATTGTCTATGGCGATCAGTCGTACCGACTTGACTGAAAAAGTATCACTTGGTGGACAAATCCCTGCATTTGGACTAGTGCCTCCAGGTATTAAAGGTGTTGAAGGCGAGTTCCGCAGTGAGTTTAAAGACGATTACTTCCAAGAGAATGTTGAAGAAGCAAAAGTTTTACTTGCTGAAGGTCTTGCAGAAGAAGGTTGGTCAGAACTTCCTGCATTCACATTGAAATTTAACACTGATGCTACTCATCAAAAAGTAGCTGAAGCAGTTGTTGATATGTGGCGTTCAAATCTAGGTATTGATGCTCAAATCGGTAATGAAGAGTGGGGCGTATACTTGGATAATCGTGTAGCGATGAACTTCCAAATCGAGCGTTCTGGTTGGGGAGCAGACTACAATGATCCAATTTCATTTGTAGGTCTATTCACTTCTACTGGCGGTAATAACAACACGGGTTATGCTAACCCAGAATACGACGCTTTAATCGCTGAAATTAATGCTACAACTGATCAAAAAGCTCGTATGGAATTAATTGCTAAAGCAGAAAAAATGTTGATTGATTCACATTCCATTATGCCAATTTACTATTACAGCTCTGTGCATATGATGAGACCTGATGTAAAAGGTGTGTATGTTGACTTTAAAGGCGATGTTAACTATACGCGTGGGTACTACGAACAAGAACAAGAATAGGTATCAGAGGTACTTCTGAAAACTTGCTTTTGAACTTGCATTAATAATACAAGTCGGGGGGATATATGCTTCTTTTTCAGCATATATCCTTCTCTTGTAACATGACATCATTGGAGGTGTGACATAAGTTGGTCCGCTATATTATACAAAAGATAATGTACATGCTCTTGTCTATATTCGTTTTAGCTTCAGCGACGTTCTTCTTAATGAAGGCGATACCGGGTAATCCGTTTCAGTCAGAGAAAAACATCCCTGCTGCTATTCAACAAAAGTTGATGGAGAAATACGGATTTGATAAACCGATATGGGAGCAATACCTAAACTATATGAACAACCTGCTGCATCTTGATCTTGGTACATCAATGAAACAGCAGTATACAACAGTAGAATCTGTTATTGTAAATGGTTTTGGATATTCAATGCAGCTTGGCTTATGGGCAATACTACTATCTATTGCAGCAGGATTGCTTCTTGGTCTTATCGCTGCTTTAAATCATCGTAAATTTCTTGATGGTTTCACAATCTTTATCGCTGTGCTAGGTGTATCTATACCTAACTTTGTTGTAGCTGCCGGATTACAGTATATATTCGGAGTTGAATTACAATGGTTTAACGTAACAGGTCTAAATGGTCCTATGGATTATGTCCTGCCTGTTATTGCTTTATCATTCCTTCCGACAGCATTTATTGCGAGACTTACTCGTTCAAGTATGCTTGAGGTTTTATCAGCAGATTATATAAAAACAGCAAAATCTAAAGGCTTATCAGGAAAGGTTATTCTTGTGCGTCATGCCTTAAGAAATGCAATTTTGCCAGTTGTCACTTATGTCGGACCAATGACTGCCAACATTATTACAGGATCTGTTATAGTTGAGCAGATTTTCGGAATCGGTGGTCTAGGTAAAGACTTTGTTAATAGTATTACAAATCGTGATTACACGTTAATTATGGGACTTACGATTTTTTATGCAGTTATTCTGATGCTTGCGCGCTTAATTACAGATATCGCCTACGGCTTTGTTGATCCACGAATTAAGTTAGCAAGAGGCAAAGGAGGATCGTAATGTCAGATCAAACATTAACTAAGAAAGATTTTGCAAAGCTAGAGAAGAATGAAGTCTCTTCTGATCTAGTTGTGCGTGAAAGTATATCAGCTTGGAAAGATGCTTGGATTCGTCTGAAAGAAAACAAGCTTGCTATGATAAGTTTAGTCATTTTGTTAGTCATTGTTTTCTTTGCCTTTTTTGGTCAATTGATGACGCCATATGATTATAAAACGAATGATTTGTCGATAACGAATCAAGCACCGAGTTCTGAGCATTGGTTTGGTACGGATGCACTTGGTCGAGATATGTTTGAACGTACTTGGATGGGTGCGGGAATATCATTGCAGGTCGGATTATATGCTGCATTAGTCGATCTTATTCTTGGTGTTATTATTGGTGGTATTATGGGTTATTACGGCGGTAGAGTGGATGAAATATTGAATCGTTTTTGTGAGATATTGTATTCCATACCGAGTATGCTAGTTGTCATATTGCTAATTGTTATTCTCGAGCCGAGTATGTTCACAATTGTATTAGCACTTAGTATTACAGGTTGGATTAATATGGCGTGGATTGTCCGTGGCCAAGTTATGCAACTGAAAAGCCAGGAATATGTGTTGGCTGCTCGTACGCTAGGCGCAAGTACAGGTCATATTATGAGAAAACATCTTATTCCCAATGCAATGGGTCCAATTATTGTTACGATTACAATGACGGTACCATCTGCTATTTTCGCAGAAGCATTTTTAAGCTTCCTTGGTCTTGGTGTTCAATCACCAGCGGCGTCACTGGGTACTTTGATTAATGATGCATTGAAAGCTATGACAGTTTATCCGTGGCGCATGATTTTCCCTGCCATTCTAATTAGTTTAACGATGCTTTGCTTTAATATATTTGGTGATGGATTACGTGATGCGCTAGATCCGAAAATGAAAAAATAAGGATGCTCACGATCATGTACTTCGTTCAGAAGTACATCAACCATTCAATAAAGTTTTAGGATATGCTTCCGATGTAACTTTTTATCATGAGAAGTAAATCCAGATGCAATATAAAAAGTTTTAGGAGGTGGAATAATGGAAAAGCTACTTGAGGTACAGGATCTTAAAGTTCACTTTAATGTCCGTGGTGGTGTCGTTCAAGCTGTCCGTGGTGTGAATTTTCACATCAATAAGGGTGAAGCAGTAGCGATTGTTGGTGAATCTGGTTGCGGCAAAAGTGTAACTGCCCAATCTCTAATGCGCCTTGTTCCTAGCCCCCCTGCTGTCATAAGCGGTTCTATTATGTTCGAAGGTAACGATTTATTGAAAAAAAGCGAAAAAGAAATGGAAGCGATTCGTGGTAAAGATATCGGGATGATCTTTCAAGATCCGATGACTTCCTTGAATCCTACCTTAACAATAGGCACACAAATTGTTGAAGGTTTGTTGAAGCATGAGAAACTAAGCAAAGCTCAGGCTCGTGATCGTGCTGTTGAAATGCTTACACTTGTAGGTATTCCCAATCCAGCAGATCGTATTAAACAGTATCCTCATCAATTTTCTGGCGGTATGCGTCAACGTGCGATGATCGCCATTGCATTAGCTTGTAATCCTTCCCTGTTAATTGCTGATGAGCCTACAACTGCACTAGATGTAACGATTCAAGCACAAATTATGCAAGTTATGAAAGATTTGCAGAAAAAGATGGGTACTTCCATCGTTCTAATTACGCATGATCTTGGTGTCGTAGCTGACGTATGTGATAGAGTCATTGTTATGTATGCAGGTAAAGTGGTAGAAACAGGTACGAAGTATGAGATTTTCAATAATCCACAGCATCCTTATACAAGAGGGCTGCTTCGTTCTGTACCACGTCTTGATCAGAAGAAAGATGAACCTTTGATTCCGATTCATGGTACTCCACCAGATCTATTCTCGCCGCCAAAAGGTTGTAGTTTTAGTGCACGTTGTCCTGAAGCGATGAGAGTATGCGTTAATAATGATCCAGATCTTGTATCGGCAGAAGATAATGAAGCTCATCGTTCTGCTTGTTGGTTATTACACCCTTACGCGAAAGAGGGGGGTTCAGAATGAGTAAGCCATTAATAGAAGTCAATCATCTGAGTAAATTTTTCAACCTTGGAAATAACAATATATTAAAAGCTGTTAACGATATAACTTTTTCCATTCAGCAAGGTGAAACAGTTGGTGTTGTTGGTGAGTCTGGTTGTGGAAAATCTACTGCAGGCCGGACCATGATGCGTCTATATGAACCTACTGAGGGAGAAGTATTGTTTCAAGGTAAAAATATATACGGTTTAAAAGGCAATGAGATGAAGGCCCTTCGTCGTAATATGCAGATGATTTTCCAAGATCCGTATGCATCGCTTAATCCGCGTATGACGGTTATGGATATTATCGGAGAAGCATTAGATGTTCATCATTTAACAAGCAGCCGTGCTGAGCGTAAGAAGAAAGTAGAACAACTACTGGAACTTGTTAATTTGAACTCTGCTCATGCTTCACGTTATCCTCATGAGTTCTCTGGTGGACAACGTCAACGTATCGGGATTGCACGTGCACTTGCAGTAGATCCAAAATTCATTATTGCCGATGAGCCGATATCTGCACTTGATGTATCGATTCAAGCACAAGTGGTGAATCTCTTGCAAGAACTGCAACGTGATATGGGATTAACATATTTATTTATCGCTCATGACCTATCCATGGTAAAACATATTAGTGATCGTGTCGCGGTTATGTATCTTGGTAAAATTGTAGAGCTGGCAAGTAGTGAAGATTTGTATGCTGATCCTAGGCATCCATATACAAGAGCACTAATGTCTGCTATTCCGATACCAGATCCTGATGTCGAAGCAACAAGGGAACGTATCGTATTAACTGGCGATTTACCAAGTCCAATCCATCTTCCGTCAGGATGTCCTTTCCATACAAGATGTCCAATCGCGACAGATAAATGTAAAGTAGATGCTCCTAAATTGTTAGATGTGAAGAAAAATCACTTTGCAGCATGTCATTATGCTTAGTCATTACGTATAATGGGTATTTTATTTCGACCAGTGGAGATGTTCCACTGGTCGATTTTTTGTATTTTTAATTTGGAAATGTTACAGGTGTAGATTAACATCATGATATAAGCCTAATTTTATTATGAATAAGTACCACAGTACTAACGGAGGAGTGGCATCATTTGACGTGGTATGATTGGCTTAAACAAGAGTTTATAAATAGTGAATTTATTATTTCAATTGTAGTTGTAATAGTTGCATCGCTATTCAAACGTTACGTAATCAAATATGCTTTTCACATTACACTGAAAAGGATGAAGAAAGATCGATTATTACCAAAGCTGTTGTATGCTTTGGAGCCGTTATTTGGAGCATTAATTCTATGGGGAGCTATTTATTTCGCAATTAACAATATTGTGGACCCAAATTGGAAGTACAACGTACTACTAGATAGAATGTTTCGGAGTATTGTTGTAATTATTCTTGGAATAGGAATTTATCGAATGTCGGCTTCATCTTCAACTGTAATTGAAGAGATTGCAATTTCCGCGGGCATCGAGAAAAATAGTATGATATTACCGTTACTATCTCGTATGGTTCGTTTGCTGGTCTTAATCTTAATGTTTACGCTTATTATCGCAGAATGGGGATATAGTATTAATGGGGTAGTTGCCGGTCTTGGACTCGGAAGTGTGGCCATTGCATTAGCTGCAAAAGACACTGTGAGTAATATTCTTGCTGGAATTATTATTATTTCAGAGAAGCCATTCGGTAAAGGTGATTGGATACTTACTCCTGATGTTGAGGGTTTCGTTGAAGATATTACTTTTCGGAGTTCCCGTATTCGTACTTTTGCAGATGCGCTTGTTACCGTTCCTAATCATAAACTTGTTGATCAACCCATTACCAATTGGTCTAAAATGGGACGTAGAAGAATTACGTACCATGTACATGTAAGATTGGATTCTGATCTAGATCGCTTGCAAGAATCGATAAAGAAGATGGAAGAATACTTGGATAAAAATGAAGCAATTGATGATCGTATGGTAATGGTTCGATTTAATGAAATTGAAGAAGGAAGTTTAGGCATATTTCTATATTATTTTTCGAAGACGACGATATGGAAAGAACATTTGCTAGTTAGGCAGGAAACGATGATTGCCTTGATACAGATTTTACAAAAAGAAGGCATACAGCTTGCTTATCCCATACAAAGAATTGTAGTAGAAAGTGCTATAGATAAAGAACCTGTAGAACTGTTAAATAGCTAGTATAAAGTAGTCATTTCATTGCTATATAGTGTACTTACCATGATCTAGTTGTATGATAACGAATTTTGGTGCAACAAGCGGTCTTCAATGCTATAATAAGTTGGATTATGAGCAATATTAATAAGGTTAGAAACAAAATATATACACCATTCTAGGAGGTTCCATGAGCAATTTATTTATTTGTGATCATCCGATGATCCAGCATAAGCTTACTTTTATTCGAGACAAGGAAACGAATACGAAAGATTTTCGTGAACTTATTGATGAAGTAGCTACTTTCATGGCTTATGAAATTACAAGAGACATGCCACTTCAGACGATCAAGGTTGAAACGCCAGTTGCGATCACAGATTCAAAAATTATCGCGGGACGTATGCTTGGCTTAGTTCCGATTTTACGCGCGGGACTAGGTATGGTTGATGGAATTTTAAAATTGATTCCTTCCGCAAAAGTAGGTCATATCGGGCTTGCTCGTGATCATGAAACTTTGCAGCCTAAAGAGTACTATATTAACTTGCCAACTGATGCACAAGATAGAATGCTTATTGTCGTTGATCCTATGCTTGCTACAGGTGGTTCTGCTATTGCAGCCCTTAACTCATTAAAGCAACGTGGTTGTGAAGGTATGAAATTAATGTGTATTATTGCTGCACCAGAGGGTGTGAAGGCAGTACAAGAAGCTCATCCAGATGTCGATATCTACATTGCTGCATTAGATGAGTGTCTGAATGAACAAGGATATATCGTTCCAGGACTAGGTGACGCGGGAGACCGTATATTCGGCACAAACTGAGTAGTAGTTCAAATTGTTCGCTTGTGATTACGATGATAATGCTAACGTAGCATAGTCGACGGCGAATATGAAACGAACTTGGAAAGTACGGTTCGCGTGTACGCAATCATGTACACTTGCGCTTCCGCCTTTCTCAAGTAGCGTTCCATCTTCTTGGTACTTACAAGCGAACAATTTGAACCTTTATTGGAGGAAGTAGTTCAAATTGTCCGCTTGTGATTACGATGATAATGCTAACGTAGCATAGTCGACGGCGAATATGAAACGAACGAAATAATTAAGAAGATATGGATTGAAATGTAGAATTGGAGTGGAGAAGTTTGTCTAAGTTAAAAGTAATGACAATTTTCGGGACTAGACCAGAGGCTGTAAAGATGGCTCCTTTAGTATTAGAGCTGCAAAAACGCGAAGATCAAATTGAGTCTATCGTATGTGTGACGGCACAGCATCGTCAGATTCTAGATCAAGTTCTAGACTTTTTCGAGATCAAGCCGAACTATGACTTGAATGTTATGAAGGATCGTCAGACATTAACTGAAACGACAGTTCGTGTACTCGAAGGACTTGATCCTGTACTTGAAGAAGCGAAGCCTGATATCGTATTAGTACATGGAGATACACAAACAACATTTTTAGCTAGTTACGCATCATTCTTGAAAAAAATCAAAGTCGGTCATGTGGAAGCAGGTCTTCGTACATGGAACAAAATGTCTCCATATCCTGAAGAGATGAACCGTCAGCTCGCTGGTGTATTATCTGATGTTCATTTTGCACCAACGGATTGGTCTGCGAATAACCTTCGCAAAGAGAATAAGAACGAAGAAACGATTTACGTTACAGGTAACACTGCTACAGATGTATTCCAATATACAGTTGATGAATCTTTTACACATCCTGTCATTGAATGGGCGAAAGGTAAACGTATGATTCTAATGACGGCACATCGTCGTGAATCACTAGGTGAACCTCATCGTCATATTTTTAATGCCGTAAAACGTATTGCAGATGAGTTCGAAGATGTTGTATTCGTTTATGCCGTACATCCCAATCCAGCAGTACGTGAGCCAGCGCAAGAAATTTTGGGCAACCATCCACGTATTCAGTTAATTGACCCGTTAGATGTATTTGAATTCCATAACTTCTATCCACATACGTATATGATTATGACGGATTCCGGCGGATTACAAGAAGAAGCACCTTCATTCGGTGTTCCAACACTTGTCCTTCGTGACACAACAGAACGTCCTGAAGGTATACAAGCAGGTACATTAGAACTTGTAGGTACAGATGAAGAACAAGTCTATGAGCGTGCAAAAGCATTGTTAAGCGACTCTGCATTATATATGCGTATGAGCCAAGCAGCAAATCCGTATGGTGATGGACGTGCTTCTGAGCGTATTGTAGATGCAATTTTACATCATTTTGGCAAAATATCCGATCGTCCAGATTCGTTCACACAACGTTCATAGTTTGTAGAAAAGATATGGCGAAAGTCAGAATATACAGTATACAGTAGTACTGTACGGTTTGTAATTGCGAACATCCCTTGTCTGACAAGGGATTGCTCGCTGTAATCAACCTAAATGTTCAAGGAATATTAATTGACAAACCTTCTCTTGCTTCGATAAAATATATAAGGATTGATAGGAGTGTCCTATGACTAAGCGAAAATTAGATCAGCCGCTATATGCTGTAGGTTTGATGGGAGCAATAGGCATTAATATTGGTGTTTTTATTGTCATTGGTTATTGGATCGGCTCGTATCTCAGTGAATTAACAAAGAGTAATGGTTGGGTTGTCGGTGGTGTTCTGATTGGACTTGCTATCGGGATTGGTTCAGCTATCCTTATCGTTATGAAGATGTTGGAGGGCCAAGATGGATAACTTGATGAAATCAGCTACGCGCTGGATGCTCTATTTCACCGCAGTGTGTTTAATATTGTGGGCAGTCGTTCCTACATGGAAATCGGTTATGTTAGGTCTGGCTGTAGGATTAGCAGCAAGCACTATGAATGCGTTTTTATTGAGGCGTAGAGTAGCTATGATAGCAGAGTATACGATTCAAGAAGGAGCGCAAACGAAGAGAAGAGGACTTGGGTTTGGTAATCGGATTGCAATGGTGTTACTAGTTGCTATGATTGCTATGAAGTTTCCTGAAACACTTAATTTGCCGGCGGCATTAGCAGGCAGTATGGTGTCTCCCTTTGTAATTCTAGTAGTAGCTTTAATTCATAATTTGAAAACAAATAATAGCGGAAAGGGGTGATATTGATTTATGCATTTGTTCCCAATAGTGGAAATGATGGGTATGAAATTTGACCTTTCAGCTATCATTGCCATCATCGTTACGATGGTCGTTATACTAATTCTAGCGCGTCTTGCTGTTCGAAACTTGTCAGTTGAAAATCCAGGGAAAATGCAAAACTTCTTGGAATGGATTGTCGATTTCGTACATAGTACGATTGCTAGTACGATGCCGCTTGAAAAGGCGAAAAAGTTCATATCTTTAGGAATGACGATTATATTATTTATTTTCGTAGCAAATATTCTTGGTTTGCCATTCCAAATTATTACTGAAACTCATGAGCCGAATGAATTTTTAGGAATTACTGCTGAGTATCTTAAATCGCACGATGGTGAAGCTCATATTTCTTGGTGGAAATCACCAACAGCGGATCTTTCTGTAACTTCCGGTCTTGCGATTGTTATGTTCTTCATTATTCACTTCTTAGGAGTGAAATGGAACGCGAAGCATTATTTCCAGCATTACTTTAAACCATACCCGATTTTCTTCCCAATTAATCTAATCGAGACGATAGCAAAACCAGTTACATTGGCACTTCGTCTATATGCGAATATTTTAGCGGGTGAAATTCTAATTTCTACGATTCTAATGCTAGGTTTTGCAGGGTTACCATTTATGGCGATCTGGCAAGGATTTAGTATTTTCGTAGGTGCGATTCAAGCGTTCTTATTCACAGTGCTAACGATGGTGTATATCTCGCAAGCAGCAGTTCATGATGAAGAAGAACATGCACATTAATGATTGCAACTTGCTTTGAACGTGCTAATTGGCCGTAATCAAAGTTTGTTATAAATGCTTTTTTCAAAGAAACACAAAAAATATGAATGATAAATTCGAGGAGGATTTTACAATGGAAGTATTGGCAGCAGCTATTGCAGTAGGTTTGGGCGCGATTGGCGCAGGTATTGGTAACGGTATGATCGTATCAAAAACAGTTGAGGGTATCGCTCGTCAACCAGAACAAAAAGCAGCTCTACAAACAACTATGTTCATCGGTGCAGGTATCGTCGAAGTAGTACCTATCGTTGGCGTAGTAATCGGTTTCTTAGCATTCTTCAGCGCGTAATATGCTAAGGCGTCTATTGGCGGGGAAGGCCTAGCCCTCTTCGCCTTTGTTATGATTGAATGTTAATATATCGAAGAAAGGAGTGCAGCTATGGCTTTTTATCCTACATCCACTGTATTTACAATTCTAGCGTTTATCGCTTTACTTCTATTATTGAATAAATATGCTTTTGGACCTTTGTTCGCAGTAATGGAAAAACGTAGACAGTTGATTCAAGAGCAAATGAATACTGCAGCATCTACTCGTCAAGAAGCTGAAGCTTCAATGGCGAAGCAAAAAGCAGCACTTGAAGAAGCACGTAAGGAAGCATACGCAATTATCGAGCAAGCGAGAGCAACAAGCTCTATGCAAGCTGATGAAATTGTTCAATCTGCTAAAGATGAATCAGCTCGCTTGAAAAATGAAGCACTCAAAGATATCGAGAGTGAGAAAAATAAAGCGATCTCCGCACTTCGTGCAGAAGTGGGCGGCATTTCTGTGCAAATCGCATCTAAAATCATCGAGAAACAAGTTGATGAGAAGTCTCAAGAGGCTCTTGTTGATAAGTACCTTAAAGAGGTTGGACATAAATGAGCCGCGATCTAGTGGTAGCGAAGCGCTACGCACAAGCGTTGTTCGAACTTGCATCCGCAAGCAAGGTCGTTTCTCAAGTTGAAACAGAATTGAAGTTAATCGTTGATGTACTTAATCATAACGATGAAATAAATAAATTTTTGGATTTACCTAGTGTATCGTCCGAAAACAAAGTTCAGCTATTGAAAGACTCTTTCGGTTCTGAAGTATCTGAGCTTGTCTATCATACTTTACGTCTATTGCTTGAGCGTGGACGTCAGTCTGTTATTGTAAATCTGTTCGAATCTTATGTGAAAATTGCAGGCAACGCAACTGGTCAAGCTCACGCTGTAGTCTATACAGCACAAGAGTTATCTGCTGAGGAACTATCTACTGTAGCTACTCAATTTACACAAGTAACAGGTAAAACAATTATTGCACAGCAAAGTGTGAACCCAGCGTTACTTGGTGGAATTCAAGTTCGTATCGGCGATCGTCTATACGATGGAAGTTTATCAGGTAAGTTGGAACGTTTGCAAAAATCATTAAATTCTATAGCACTGTAGATAGGGGTGAACGAATTGAGTATCAGACCTGATGAAATTAGCACGCTAATTAAACAGCAAATTGAAAAGTATAAGTCGGAAATTCAAGTCGTAGACGTCGGCACTGTTATCAATGTCGGTGACGGTATCGCTCGTGTACATGGTCTTGAAAATGCGATGCAAGGAGAACTTCTTGAATTCGCTAACGGTGTCGTTGGTATGGCTCTTAACCTTGAAGAGAGCAATGTCGGTGTCGTTATTCTAGGACCATATACGGATATTCGTGAAGGTGACCAAGTAAAACGTACTGGCCGTATTATGGAAGTTCCAGTTGGCGAAGAGTTACTTGGACGTGTTGTAAATGCACTTGGACAACCAGTTGATGGTAAAGGTCCAATCAATACAACTCAGTTCCGTCCGATTGAATCACCAGCACCTGGTGTTATCGATCGTAAATCTGTACATGAGCCAATGCAAACAGGCCTTAAAGCTATTGACTCTATGGTACCAATCGGTCGTGGTCAACGTGAGTTGATTATCGGTGACCGTCAAACAGGTAAAACAGCAATTGCTATTGATACAATCATCAACCAAAAAGGTAATGGTGTTAAATGTATCTATGTAGCTGTAGGTCAAAAACAATCTACTGTTGCTAACGTTGTAGAAACACTTCGCCGCAACGGTGCACTTGATTACACAATCGTTGTAACTGCTGGTGCTTCTGAGCCATCTCCATTGCTATACCTAGCTCCTTATGCAGGTTGTTCAATGGGTGAGTACTTCATGTACAAAGGCGAGCATGTACTAGTTATCTATGATGACTTGTCTAAGCAAGCTGCTGCTTACCGTGAGCTTTCCCTATTACTTCGTCGTCCACCAGGTCGTGAAGCATATCCAGGGGATGTATTCTACATTCACTCTCGTTTGCTAGAGCGTGCAGCTAAGCTAAGTGATAAATTGGGTGGCGGTTCTCTAACAGCTCTTCCATTTATCGAGACTCAAGCTTCTGACGTATCTGCTTATATTCCAACAAACGTAATCTCCATCACAGACGGACAGATCTTCCTAGAGTCTGACTTGTTCTACTCTGGTCAACGTCCTGCGGTTAACGTAGGTATCTCTGTATCCCGTGTTGGTGGTGCTGCACAAATTAAAGCAATGAAAAAAGTTGCTGGTACACTTCGTCTGGATCTTGCGGCTTATCGTGAGCTTCAAGCGTTCTCTCAATTCGGTTCTGACCTTGATAAATCTACAGTATCCCGTCTAAATCGTGGTGCTCGTACGATGGAAATTCTTAAACAAGGTGTTAACCAACCGATGCCAGTTGAGAAGCAAGTAGTATCTATCTACTCTGCGGTTAAAGGTCATCTTGATGACATCGCAATTGATGATATTCTTCGCTTTGAGTCTGAATTCCACGCATTCCTTGATAGCAGTCGTCCAGAAGTGCTTGCTTCTATCCGCGATACGAAAGAACTTACTGCAGATAATGAAAAAGCGCTTATCGATGCTATTAATACATTTAAAAAAGGCTTTGCCGGTTCAGTTTAGTTTCTCTGACGGTGTAAGTTCGAGATATATGCTATACATGTGTAAGATGTATAGTTGTCTACACTTAGCTTGCTAGGTGTAGACCCCTTACCAAGCTTGGCTAAAGCACCGAGCACAAGAAGGCGGGTGAAATTTAATGGCAAAAGGCATGCGTGAGATAAAACGTGAGATCAAAGGTAAGCAAAGTACAAGACAAATCACGAAAGCAATGGAAATGGTTGCTGCATCTAAGCTTAGAAGAGCTCAAGAGGCTGCAGTAGCTTCAAGACCATATGCTGACAAGTTGTTAGAAGTTGTTAACAATATCGCTTCTGGTACGAAAGGTGTTAGTCACCCGATGCTAGAGACTCGTCCGATTAAAAAGACGGGATATCTTGTTATTACTTCCGACCGTGGTTTGGCTGGTGGTTACAATGCCAACCTCTTACGTAAAGTAACGCAAACAATTAAAGAGAAGCATAATTCTTCTGAAGAATATGTTATTTTCGTCATCGGACGAAAAGGACGTGACTACTTCCGCCGTAGACAAATGCCAATTCTTGAAGAAGTAATCGGCTTGTCTGATTCCCCTTCATTTGGCGATGTGAAATCTATAGCGGCTACAGCAGTTAATAAGTTCTCAGAAGGTGCTTATGACGAACTTTATATTTGTTACAATGAATTCGTTAATGCATTAACTCAAATCCCAACAGAAACTCGTCTTTTACCATTGGAAAATGTTACAGATGGAAATACACCAGTTTCTTCATACGAATATGAGCCTTCAGCTGAAGGAGTTCTTGAAATTCTTCTTCCGAAATATGCAGAAACGCTTATATACAGCGCTGTACTAGACAGTAAAGCTAGTGAATTTGGTGCTCGTATGACGGCAATGGGTAGTGCAACGAAAAATGCAACGAAGATGATTAACCAATTGACTCTAACGTATAACCGTGCGCGTCAAGCGGCAATCACGCAAGAAATAACTGAAATTGTTGCGGGAGCAAACGCACAATCTTAAGTTCATATATGAGGAACCAGGAGGGAAAGCAATGAAAAAGGGACGCGTTGTATCCGTCATGGGTCCGGTCGTCGATTTAGAGTTTGAACGCGGTCAACTGCCACAAATTATGAATGCTGTAACAATCAATCATAAGGCAGAGGCTGGTAGTGTAGCTATTAATCTTACACTTGAAGTTGCCGTTCACCTAGGCGATAACCTAGTTCGTGCAGTAGCAATGAGTACTACTGACGGTCTAGTTCGTGGTATGGAGGCTGTTGACACTGGAGCAGCTATTACAGTACCTGTTGGTACTGCTACTCTAGGACGTGTATTTAACGTACTAGGTCAACCAATCGACGAAGCTGGCGATGTTGTATCGAAAGTAAGTCTTCCGATTCACCGTCAAGCACCAAGTTTCGATGAATTGTCTACACAATCCGAGATTCTTGAAACAGGTATTAAAGTTATCGATCTTCTTGCACCTTATTCCAAAGGTGGTAAAATCGGTTTGTTCGGTGGTGCCGGTGTAGGTAAAACTGTAACAATTCAAGAGCTTATCAATAACATCGCACAAGAGCATGGCGGTATTTCTGTATTCGCTGGTGTAGGTGAGCGTACTCGTGAGGGTAACGACTTGTACCATGAGATGAAAGATTCCGGTGTACTTGCAAAAACTGCGATGGTATTTGGTCAGATGAATGAGCCTCCAGGTGCACGTCTTCGTGTCGCTTTGACAGGTCTTACAATGGCTGAGTATTTCCGTGATAATGAAGGTAAAGACGTACTTCTATTCATCGATAATATCTTCCGCTTTACACAAGCAGGTTCTGAAGTATCCGCACTACTTGGTCGTATGCCGTCAGCGGTAGGTTACCAACCAACACTTGCAACGGAAATGGGTCAATTGCAAGAGCGTATTACTTCTACTAATAAAGGTTCAGTTACATCAATCCAAGCGATTTACGTTCCAGCCGATGACTATACGGATCCGGCTCCTGCAACGACGTTTGCCCATCTTGATGCGACAACTAACCTTGAGCGTAAAATCTCCGAAATGGGTATTTTCCCAGCGGTAGATCCGCTTGCATCATCTTCTCGTATCCTAAGTCCTGAGATTCTAGGAGCAGAACATTACAACGTAGCTCAAGGCGTGAAGAAAATTCTTCAAAGCTATAAAGAGCTTCAAGATATTATTGCAATCCTTGGTATGGATGAGCTTTCAGATGAGCAAAAATTGGTTGTATCGCGTGCGCGTAGAATTCAATTGTTCCTATCTCAACCATTCCACGTTGCTGAACCGTTTACTGGTCTTGCTGGTAAATACGTTCCAGTTAAAGAATCAATTCGTAGCTTTAAAGAAATTCTCGAAGGCAAACACGATGACCTACCTGAGGAAGCATTCCGTTATGTAGGTGTAATCGAAGAAGCCGTGGAGAAAGCCAAAACGCTAGTATAGCGAAGGGCGGGAGGAATCCACATGAGTACGTTTCTAGTTGAAATCGTAACGCCTGAGCGTAAAGTTTATGCGAAAGAAGCAACTTTGGTGACTGTGACTGGTGTTGAAGGTCAATTAGGTATTATGCCTAATCATATTCCACTTGTTACACCATTGAAAATTGCTCCTGTTACCATAAAGCGTGATGGTGGGATAGATGAGATTGCCGTGAATGGTGGCTTTGTCGAAGTTCGTAAAGATAAAGTAGTTATTCTTGCTGAAAGTGCTGAAATTTCCGAAGACATTAATGTCGAACGGGCAGAAGCAGCGAAGCAACGTGCGCAGCAGCGCCTTGCGCTTTCGAAAAGTGACGAAATTGATTTCCGCAGAGCAGAGTTAGCCTTGCAACGTGCGATGAATCGTCTGCATACAAAACATATTAAATAAAAAGACTGATTGTCCGTTCGGAACTTCCGAAATGGGCAATCAGTTTTTTTGTATGCTTGAGTATTTAAGGTAATAGGTAGCTAGTTATTAGTGAAGTATAGTAATATATGTAGTGACTGTTATTCAATTGGGGTGAGACAAGTTGGCAATGTTTTCGCAAGAGGTATGGCTTCTTCCTATTTTATATATTGTTTCCTTTATAATCATTATTACGATAGGCAAAAGCTTGAAACAAGGCGGTGCCTTTATTAATGCGTTATTTGCTATGCTCGCATTCGGGTTGTCAGTTATCGTGCTCATTGAGAGATTACAGCCACATACATTAGACTATAGTTTTCATCTTGATTGGTTAATTATTGGTGAAGTCTATTATACGATAGGGTATGAAATTACGAATCTTACTTCATGGTTACTGACATTAGTATCAGGAGTTTACTTTCTTATAAATATCATTATGTTACAAAAGAAATTTCAAATTATTGAATCATCTATTTACGCCTATATGAGTTTATTGATGTTCGCTTTATGTGGATTACTATTATCTGATAGCATACTTGGTTTCTACATATGTTCCATACTTGTTAGTATAAGTGTATATCTAATGCTAACTCATACTAGTTTTGATTGTAATGAGAAGTTAATACGGCGATACGTTCTATCGCAGATTGTTGCACATACAGCACTATTAGTTGTTATTGTCGTATTGTATTGGTATATGCCTGATAAATCATTACAATTTACAATGCTGCAAAATGTATTTAACGGGCAATCCGAGCAGTTTACTGAAGCGATGAATTTTTGGCTATCGATATCCATTCTAGTTAGTATCATTTGTTTTACGGGAGCAATCCCATATTTGAATTGGCTCAAATTAGTTCGGTACCAACCGCCGATGCTTCAACTACTTATTTCTACATTAAGTTTTATTGTTGTCCCGATGTACACACTGATATCTTTTTCTGAACTCGTTACTTCCTCACCAATCATTGTTAAGTTATGTGCGTGGTTAGGTCTATTAATCGTACTGTGGTGTACGATTCGTTTATTAGTTCACCGCAAAAATGAAGGTTCGTATTATGTTCAGATGAATATAGGATTATTATTATTTGCTTATGGGCATGACGCATATGGATTTATGGTAGCACAACTAACCATTTGGCTACTCTCAATCATCATTATATATACAACGATGTTAAGACATAATAGCATTATCATTTTTGGTGCTTTTATGATTGCTGTATTAACATTGGTAGGAGCTCCACCGTTAAGCGGATATTGGTTACAACAATGGTTAGTCACATCACTATATACAGAAAATTCGATCTGGTTCGTACCATCTTTATTGGTGATATTAAGTTCTTCGTTAAGTTCCACAGTATTTTTCGTGCGATATTGGAAGCAGGCAAAGCAGCAAAGTAAGCAAGCTGAGAAGTTGTCGTGGCATGTTGTCATTGCTATTCTTGTTCCAGCCATTATACTAGTTTTTTTAGGCTTATTCTGGTTATTAAAAAATGGCACCATTCATTATTGGTTATTTGGGCAACGCATTGGAATAGAAATACACCTAATACCTATTCTAGTAAGTATGATATTTATAAGTATTGGAGTAGCTTTAGGGTGGTTATATAGTGAACGAATGAGTGAAGCGGTAGAAAAACGCTTTCTGTCTTTAGAAGAGTCTATTTATAAAATTTCTAATAATATTAGACATCTAATTATTCGATCCAGTTCATATGCCATACAATGGCTGGTAACACTAGAACATATGTTATACCAATTCTGTACCGTTTGGTTACTATATCCATTACGAAGAATAAGTCATATGTCAGCTCATACTACAGTGATTCGCTCCACAATATGGATGATTATTATCGTTAGTATCTTTACTGTACTATATGCACTAATTGGGAGGGGATAACACTGGTTCAACTGAGTCTATTAAGTTTAATTGTTATCCCAATCATTGGGGTTATCGTACTTATGCTGTTGCGTCGTTGTTCATTACAAATTATTCGTCGTCTAGCAATTTCCATTTTGTCATTACCGATTATCATTATCATATTATTAATATATGAAATATCACGTAATCGTTCATTCGAGTTGTTTACGATGTCGCTTAATAGTCTATCTATATTGCCTAATCAACAGAAATCAATACTTGTACAATTAGCATTAGGGATAGATGCAGTAACTTTATGGATAATGTTGTTCGCTACAATCGTTATAATGCTTACGGCATTTGCTGGTGTCTATATTAAGAAGCGCCAGAAACTATTCTATGGACTAATCATACTTAGTGAAACCATAGTATATACACTCTTAATGGCTAGAGATGGATTATTACTTATTAGTGCCATCGCTATCATTACAATGATTATGTTCTTTCTTATAAGTATATGGGGTCATGATGGTAGCGTCGTTGTTGCTAGGAAATTTGTGTTATGGCAGTTGGTAGCTTGCATGTTATTGATGATGAGCTGCTTATTACTTACCACCTTACAGATTAATGAAAGTAATACTGAATACCAATTGTCATTAACAAATGAAGCTAGTTATGTGATACAGGAGCTCCTGTTAGATGAACAACCAGATCAAAAGCAGATAAGGCAGGCTGCATTTCTATTATTTCTAGCTGCACTAATTTGTATGATTCCAACGATAGGGGTACATCATTGGTTTAGAGAACTATTTCAGAAAAGCCATATGATCGTACTCATGTTTTATTGTGGAACGATAGCAATTTCGGGGTGGTATGTGCTTTATCGAATTGGTAGCATATATTTCTTTGATTTAATCGCATCTCTTAGTGAAAGTCTAATCTGGATATTAAGTATACAGTTTTTATTCGCAAGTATGTTGCTATGGAAGCAACAACAGCTGAGAGGTTGGATTGCTTATGGGGCATGGGGGCAATTATCGTTAATAGGAATTGTTATACTGACTTTGTCAGAGCAAGGTTTAACTATATCGCTTTTACACTTATTATCCTTCATGGTGATAAGCGCGCTACTATGCTTCTTGTTAGCAGCTATCACTGAACGATCGGGCACGGATCACATACAAGCGTTAAGCGGCACATTGAGAAACCTACCTTTTCTAGGGGGTAGCTTAGTGGTGGCGATGTTCGCTTGGTTAGGTATTCCTGGATTTTCACATTTCTTAGGTACGGTTCATGCCGTAATTTTGACGTTTCCTACTAGTCGTTGGATTAGTGTTTTAATAACACTTGGTATGATATGCAGTATATTGTTTACAGTTCATATGTTATACAAGTTACAAAGAGGAAAAACAGATAGTGCACATGGGCAACTGAAAGATATGCGGTTCACAGAAGCGATCCCCAATATCGTACTGTTATCTATTATTATATTACTTGGATGTTACCCAATTGTTATCGTTGATATGATTGAATTAGAATTGCATACCGTTTATTCCATGTGGAAACATATGATAGTAGATGTTTCGTGGAATGTGGGTGAAATTTCTTCGATATGGACCAAAGCTGGAGAACCGTTCAATGCTATAATCGTATTTGCATTATTTATGATGCTTGCGATCGGTGTAACTAGTCGTAAACATAATCGAATGGGTGTTATTTTATATTGGCAGTCATTGTTTCAATTAATGGCATTAGTTGTTATTATCGCTTCGGGATATAAGGTAGGGTATACGATATATTGGCTAGATCTATTAATTTACGTGATCGTACATGCAGTGTTATTAGCAGCAACGATGTTAGTAGTTCGTAGCTTCAGCGGACCTCTTAAAGATCACACGATATCTTTATGGAATGGCTTATATTATCGTGATCCTCACTTATCATTTATGGTGCTAATACTCATTGCGAACTGGATGGCGTTACCATATACTGCAGTATTTCAAGTGAAACTTATTGCCATTAGTAGTTGGATCGCACAGGGCAATTATGGATTAATATCGATATGGATATTCGCTCATCTTATGATGATGAAAGTTTGGCTGGAGTGGCTATGTGCAATATATGTCATTAGCGATACTAAGCAGGCAACCATGCATATGGAATTACATTCTAATGGGACCACAGCTTTGATATCTCGTAACAATAGCATCATATTATTATGTAGTTGTATCGTTCTCATTGTTTTATGTTTCGCATAATAACTTAGTTTCAATTCTAGAAAGAGGTCTTAATATGACTACAGGAGTAGAAGGATTATTTTCCATAATGCTCATTATATTGAGCATTATTTTCGTTTGGATTCTTATGTCAGAGGTTCGCTGGGATAAAATTTTGAAAAAACATACAAGTATAAAATCGCGAATGCTACAAGTTGTCATTGCTATTGTCATTGGATATTTATTAGGGAGCTTTATTCTTCAGTATTGGGGATACTCCACAATGCTCCAACAATTTGTAGAATAACGACAAGCAAAGATGCAAACACTTGGTATAAATAAATGAGGGATTTCTAATCATTGTTTGTAGTTGCTCATGTACCCCAAACATATATTCGACACTTTGTTTTCCAGCTTCATACCATATTTTTAGCGGGAAATAAGCGAACTTGTGCACTTTCTTCGTGATACATGGATCTCCGCTACTACTACAAATTGCGAACAAATTTGACAAGATATTCACATTAAAATTTTCTCCTTGTCGATTAGTCGCCAATGATGTTAAGATGAAGGTTGATGGGTGTATATTTGTCAACAAATATGGTATTCCATGGAATATTTATCGGAAAATTATGATTCGCGGAGGGACGCAAGATGGCAAAGATTATCGTCCGCGGAGGTCAACGATTGATGGGAACTGTGCGCGTAAGTGGTGCAAAGAACGCAGTACTTCCTATTCTTGCGGCCTCGTTGTTAGCGACTGAAGGCGAAAGTGTAATAACTGATGTGCCCGCTCTTGATGATGTAATGACGATTCAAGAGGTATTAGCGTCACTAGGTGCTAAAAAACAATATAATCAGGAAACAATGCGTATCTCTGTTCCACAGATTACATCGACAGAAGCGCCTTATGAGCTTATTCGTAAGATGCGTGCATCATTTCTAGTGATGGGTCCATTATTAGCAAGAGTCGGCAGAGTGAAAATTTCACTGCCAGGTGGTTGTGCCATTGGTTCAAGACCAATCGAACAACACTTAAAAGGCTTTGAAGCTATGGGGGCAATTATTAATTTGGAACATGGTGCTATTGAGGCGACTTGCCCCAATGGACTACAAGGCGCCAAAATTTATTTGGATGTAGCTAGCGTAGGTGCAACTGAGAATATTATTATGGCAGCGTCATTAGCTAATGGTACTACAGTTATTGAGAATGCTGCACGTGAGCCAGAAATTGTTGATTTGGCTAATTACATTAATGCTATGGGTGGAAAAGTTCGTGGTGCTGGAACAGGCATCATTCGCATAGAAGGTGTGCAGTCTCTTAAAGGTGCTCATCATCAGGTTATACCTGATCGTATTGAAGCGGGTACTTATATGATTGCAGCCGCGATCACAGGCGGAGATGTAATGGTTGAAGGAGCAATTGCTGATCATCTAGCTCCAGTAATCTCAAAGTTAGAAGAAATGGGTGTCAATATTACGAGTAGTGATGCTGGTATTCATGTTTGTGCTCCTAAAAAATTAAAATCAGTTGATGTAAAAACATTACCGCATCCTGGTTTCCCTACAGATATGCAATCACAGATGATGGCATTATTGTTAACTTCAGAGGGTACAAGTGTCATTACAGAAACGGTATTTGAAAACCGGTTCATGCATGTAGAAGAATTCCAAAAGATGTCTGCAACAATTAAGGTTGATGGTAGATCAGCGATCGTAACAGGTAATTCACCGCTTAAAGGGGCAAAAGTCTGTGCAACAGACTTACGTGCTGGAGCGGCTTTGTTATGTGCGGCACTACGTGCCGAGGGCGAAACTGTGTTAACAGGCCTTCATCATGTAGATCGTGGTTACGTCAATATTACCGGAAAACTTGCTTCTCTTGGTGCACATATTGAGCGCATAGAGGTTGAAGAAGAAGTGTTGTCTTCACCAGTGAAAGAGAAGAAACGTTACTCAATTGTACAAGAACTTATGGCATAATGTGATAAATATTATTCAAGGGTGAATATTTTATTCGTATCTATTAGATGATACGAGTAAAATGTTCACCCTTTTTAGCGTACGGAAAATAGCGAATTGTAATCACGAAAAATTGTTGTGCTCCACCTCATTAAATGAAAGTTTTAAAAAGTGGGCTTTCGAAAGTCGAGAAGATGCACTCCAGCGGAAACGAGTAGCATAGCGTACGTATTGTGTACGTGAGCACACGCAGGCTTTCGATGGGGGCATATTCGATGTCGAATAACCTTCCTGCATCACTTCGTTATCAAAGTCTGCTTTTTAAAACTACCCCTAATATGAAGGATCTTTAATCTTCTATTTTCTCATTACTATTCTAATCTATCAAAACTATTCATAGGCTATAGCATGAAAGATGAGAGAAACTAGGCAGAGAGGAAAGTGGATCGTTTGAAAAATGGGCATAGTAAAATTATTACAAAAATTAGTAGAAGATCAATGATGCTCATTCTATTAGTCTTATGTAGTGTACTAGTGGGTAGTATGGTAATAGTACGTTCATCATCTAAGCAATTAGACTCTGGTAGAGCAGTAACGGTGGAATTGCCTGCACTAGCACAAAACACAGAGTTGAATGATTATTCATCTGAGCACTCTAATGTAACATCGCGGAATAGTTCAGATATATGGAATTATGGAATGGCTATGGGAACTCAGCATGAACGGGATCGTACAACAAGCTTTCGAAGTAAGAACGAGAGCTCAAGTAATAATAAAGAGAGTAAGGAGACAGAATCTAATCAGAGTGACGTTGAACAACCGACGATTTCCGTATTACTTACTAATAAACAAATTGTTGAACGAGTACCGCTAGAACAATATGTATTACAAGTAACATTAGCAGAAATGCCAAGCTCATTTGAACCTGAAGCGATCAAAGCTCAAATGTTGGCAGTTCGTACTTATATTGTACGTCGTATGATGAGTTCATCAAATTTGGAGAAAAACCAGCCAAGTGGTGAGCAATATATTGTTACAGATACACAGCAACATCAGGTCTATTGGAGTAATGAACAAATGATAGCCTATCGAGAAGATAAAAGTAATGAGAAGACACTAGAAAAGTTTGAACAAGCATTAGAAGAAACAAAAGATCAAATTGTAGTTTATAAGGAAGAACCAATTGAAGCTGTATTTTTCTCTACTAGCAATGGATATACTGAAGCAGCTGAAGATTATTGGGGTTATGACATCGACTATCTGCAAAGTGTAGATAGCAAATGGGATCAATCTATTTCACCTAGTTACGAGCAGGAGATGGAGTTTAGTTATGAGCAACTATATCAATTACTGGGTCTATCAGAAAGTAACAAGGATATGCTAAACATATCAGATGTGATGCATACTAATAGTAATCGCATCGCTAACCTATCAATTAATGGACAAACTTTTGAAGGAAAAAAAATTCGAGAGTTACTAGGGCTAGCATCTACTCATTTTACTTGGACCAAAGATAAAAAGGCGAAGATGATCACATTTACTACGTATGGTTACGGTCATGGCGTTGGTATGAGTCAATGGGGAGCGAATGGAATGGCGCAGGAAGGATATCTAGCAAATGACATTATCACTCACTATTATAAAGGTGTTCAGATTGAACAAGCTTCAAAGCTTGTAAAAAACTACTAAAAAATAGTATATATCACGTATAAAGATAGTCAGATTGGTAACAATGGCTATTGAGGTGATATTAATGAGTGAATATAATCAAAACAAATCAAAATCAACAGATGAATCTCTTAAAAATGAAAAGAGAGGTTCTAATGTTGCAAAGTCGGGTTCAGGATTCAAAAAGCTGCTATCAAAGAAATGGTTTTCTCCAGCATTGTTCATGATCACGGCAGCAATTATCGTTACCTTACTGTGGGTGTACCAGGACGCTAATACAGACAAGCCTACAGCAGGTACAGAGGTAACTGAAGGTGTAGATGGCACTGACAAAGAAGTAATTGCAGAGGATCCTCTAGATGCAACAGAAGAAATTGCAGCTACTGGTGAAGATATGCAGTGGCCAGTTGCTAACATTAGTGAGCTACAAGTTCAAATACCTTATTATGATACAGAAGCAACTGCTACTGAGCGTGAGGCTGCATTAATTCAAGTGGATTCAACGTTCGCTGCACATATGGGAATCGACTTTGCTCATCCCGACGGTAACGCATTTGATGTACAAGCGGCATTAGCGGGTACAGTAACTTTGGTAGAATCAAATCCTATTAACGGACACCAAGTAGAAATCAGCCATGGTAATGGATTTATTACAGTATATCAAAGTTTATCTGATGTAACGGTGAAAGAAGGAGATGAAGTTACTCAAGGTACAATTATTGCAAAAGCTGGTCGCAGTGATGTTGAACGTGATCTTGGTAATCATCTACACTTCGAAGCTCGTCTGAATGGCGCTAATGTCAATCCTAACGACTACATCGTAAAATAATGCTTTTCGATAAAGGTACTTCATCCGTTTTGGAGAGGTGCCTTTATTTATTTTTAAACAGACATAATCGAGAAAATTTTCGCATAATGTGAGCGTCATTTTCAACAAAAAAGAGATGTTTTTGAACGAAAAAACAACGTCATAACTTTCGTAAAAAGATACATAAAGAATATCTGCCCGCCCCACTCATATAATGTACCAAACTTAATACGAGTAGGGAGGCGGGAGCGTGCACGATTACATCAAGGAGCGAACGATTAAAATAGGCCGTTGTCTTGTGGAAACGAAACAAACGGTACGAACGATCGCCAAAGAATTCGGAGTTTCCAAAAGTACAGTGCATAAGGATTTGACGGAGCGATTGCCAGAGATTAACCCTGAGCTAGCAGATCAAGTGAAGCATATTCTTGAATACCACAAGTCAATACGCCATTTACGAGGCGGAGAAGCAACAAAAATCAAGTATAAAAAGAGTACTCCGAAGAAGCGGGAGGTGCTTACAGCAGGCAATACAAAGTAATCTCGTAGCATTGTCTAAGTGTGAGAAAGTAATGCCATTATAATTTCTTTTTTTTAAGAGAGGATTTTCTGTCATTTTGGCGAATAATGTTAGTTAACGGTTATTTCCGGTTAGTGGAGATGCGCTAAGTAATGAATACATTATTCGTTGGAGGACTAGAGCCTGATGTTTAGTAAGGATATTGGTATTGACCTAGGTACGGCAAACGTATCGATTCATGTTAAGGGCAAGGGTGTCGTGCTTGACGAACCTTCCGTAGTAGCTATTGAAAGTGATACAAAAAAAGTGCTAGCAGTTGGAGAAGACGCACATCGTATGGTAGGGCGTACTCCTGGTAATATTGTTGCGATTCGTCCGTTGCGAGATGGTGTAATCGCTGATTTTGACATCACAGAAATTATGCTTAAAGAATTTATTCATCGTGTTGATGGACGTACTTGGTATTCGCGTCCGCGTATTTTGATCTGCGCGCCTACGAATATTACTTCTGTTGAACAGAAGGCTATTCGCGAGGCGGCTGAACGTAGTGGTGCAAAAGAAGTGTATTTAGAAGAAGAACCAAAAGCTGCCGCTATCGGGGCTGGAATGGATATCTTCCAGCCTAGCGGCAACATGGTTGTAGACATCGGTGGCGGTACAACAGACGTAGCGGTATTATCCATGGGTGATATTGTTACCGCATCTTCTATTAAGGTAGCAGGTGACAAGTTCGATGAATCTATAATGAAATTCATCAAGAACAAATACAAGTTACTTATTGGTGAAAGAACTAGTGAAGATATTAAAATTCGTATAGGTACAGTACTACTAAACTCATCGAATGAAGAAATGGATATCCGTGGTCGTGACATGGTAACAGGATTACCGCAAACGATTACGATCCGTTCCAACGAAGTCCGTGAAGCGCTTTGGGATCCAGTTATGTCCATTGTATCAGCGGCAAAATACGTTCTAGAACAAACTCCACCAGAATTATCTGCTGATATTATTGATCGCGGTGTTATTCTTACTGGCGGCGGTGCGTTATTAGGTGGATTTGATTCCTTACTTGCTGACCAATTGAAAGTTCCTGTATTGATCGCAGAGAATCCTATGCACTGTGTTGTTAAAGGTACAGGTATTCTATTAGATAATCTGGACAAGCTCAGACGTTAATACATTATCAATAAAGGATTAAGAAGAGGGCTTTAAGAACCGAGAAGATGTAGCATATTCGATGTCGAATATGCTACATCGTATCACATCGTTATTAAAGTCTGCTTTTTAAATAACCTTACAAGACGAATGAGCGTGGGTAAGGCGTCATAGGGGGACGTGCTGAAGCGCTTATTCGTATAGTAGTTCAAATTATCCGCTTGTGATCACGATGATTGTACTAACTTAGTCTAGTCCACGTCGAATATGACATACATCGAAAGCCTAGCATACTCTTACGATGTATGTTTCTTTCAGAAACATTGTAGGTACTCACGTACACAAAACGTACGCTGTGCTACTCGTTTCCACTGAAGGCCATCTTCTTGGTGCTGACAAGCGAATAATTTGAACCTTCATTGGAATTTGGAAGATTAGATACTACCGCTTGTGTACTAGTGACATACACTCGCTGTGTCGTGTCGAAGATGAGATTCATTGGAATGTGCGGTGTACTATTCACATTACGTCTTCTTTATCCGATAATGATATAATAGAATTATGAGATGATGAGGAGGAGCAACATGCTTAGAGGGCTCTATTCCGCTGCATCTGGCTTAATCAGTCAGCAGCGACGTCACGATACCGTTACAAATAATATATCTAATATAGAGACAGCCGGTTACAAACAGAATACGACTGCGCTTCGTTCATTTAACGAAATGTTATTACAGATGACAGGTGTAGAAAGTACTGGTAATAACACCATTGGCACGTGGACTGGTGCTGTATTTGGGGAAGAAAGTTTAACGTATCATTCGCAAGGTGATATAACACAGACGAATAATGCGAACGATTTTGCTATTATGTCAAATATTTTAGTAGACGGATTGAACTTTGATCAATCAGGGAAAGCTATCTCTCAAGATGGTGAAGTTGTGTTCCAACCGCAAGCATATTTCACGGTTCAGAACGCTTCTGGAGAAGTGAAGTATACTAGAGGTGGTCAATTCTCTGTAGACAGTCAAGGTAACCTGGTTACGAATAATGGCGATCGTGTGCTTAATACGAATAATGAGCCTATCGTATTACCTGCAGGAGTAAGTATCAATGATCTTACATTAACTGCTGATCGTCGTCTTGTTACATCAAATGGTGAAGATACGGGCATACAGCTCTTAGTTTCTCAAATAAATAATCCTAATGATCTAGTGCGTGAAGGTAATGGAACTTTTACACTAGTCGCAGGAACCGCTGAAGCAATCGCGGATAATGCTCAAGTTGAAGTAAGGCAAGGTTATATTGAACTTTCTAATGTGGATATGACACAAGCATCTGTTGATCTAATGGCAGCAGCTCGTGCGTATGAGGCGAATCAAAAGATGGTTCAATATTTTGATCAAACATTGCAAAAAACAGCGAATGAAATTGGGAGAATTCAATGATATCAGTAACATTGGATGATCTAGTGAGGTGTGAATTAATATGAATAGCTCAATGATAAATGCTATCAATTCCATGAATGCCTATCAAAATAAAATTAATACCATTTCAGATAACGTTGCAAACCAAAGTACAGTCGGCTATAAATCCAAATCAGCTGTCTTTGATGATCTATTAACAACTACAAAGGCACAGCCTGAAGGTTTTAATTTGGATGGACGTTTATCTCCGCTTGGTTTCACTCAAGGATGGGGTTCGCGAGTAACTGGAATCGCAACTGATTTCACTCAAGGATCGTTGAATCAGACCGGTGTATTGACTGACATGGCAATTGAAGGCGATGCATTATTTGAAGTTATTGTTGATAACGCTGGAACAAAAGCATATACACGCGATGGTTCATTCCAGATTAGTATGAATGCAGCTGGTCAGGGTGTGCTTACAACGAGTGAAGGTTATCCAGTTTCAGGAACATTGGCTGATGGTTCTACTGGACCGATTATTATTCCTAACGGATACGAAATGCAAGTTCAGACGGACGGAACGGTACTTGCTGTTAACAATAGTGGTACAATTACAGTAGGTTCTATTAATATGGTGAAAGCAGTTAGACCTGATGCTATGACCGCTATTTCAGATAACTTATATGCTGTATCTCCAGGCTTGAATGTTGATGAAGTTGTTGCTAGAATTATTCCTAATGGCGATAACAAAATAGCTGTTCGTCAAGGTTACCTAGAACAATCTAACGTTGACATGGCTACACAAATGACAGATTTAGTTAGAGTACAGCGTGCTTATCAGTTAGCTGCAAGAGCTTTAAGTTCTAGTGATACGATGATGCAATTAGCTAATAACTTACGCTCGTAACATATAGAACGAAGGTGATTGTACAATGAAAGAAAGCGGACATGAAGTAGAAGATCGCAAAAGCAAAGAGCAGTCCTCAAATTTAGATGTTCATACAACGATCGACGATACGGAAAGAAGTATGTTGCTTTCTCGCTCAGAAAAGCATAAATCCGCCGGACGAAGTACTACAGAAGAAGATGTAGTTGAAGTGAAAAAAGAAGTTTCCACTAAAAAGTTACCGTGGTGGGCGAGCTCAACCTTTTGGATACTACGTAAATGTATCGCTCCAATTATTATGATCGTGATGTTAGTGGTCGGATTGTACATTGGCTATGTTGTTGTAGGTGGTCAACCTAAGGGTGAGGTATTTCAATGGAGTACATGGAAGCATTTATGGGATCTAGTTTTCGCTGACTCTTAGAGGATGTTCAAATTATCCGCTTGTGATCACTATGATCAAGCTGACGTATATTTTAATCAGCGTCGAATATGCCCTCCATCGAAAGCCTAGCATACTCTTACGAGGTATGTTTCTTTCAGAAACATTGTAGGTGCTCACGTACACAAATCGTACGCTGTGCGACTCGTTTCCGCTGAAGGCCATCTTCTTGGTGCTGATAAGCAAATGATTTGTGCTTTCATTGAAACTTAGAAGTTCAAACTTCTGATGGAATATATGACGGTCGAGAAAAGAATCAGTCAGCAATTGCTGACTGATTCTTTTTGTGTAAATGGAACCGGATGGACGTGCATTTGTTTTCATTTTCCATGAGGTAGTCTATAATAGTTGGAGGCAAGTGTATTCGATAATACAAAGAGACTTACCCTTTAGAATATTATTCTAAACAGCAAGTCTCTTATCTCAACCTTCATTACCTGCAGGATAATGTAGGGTAGTATTAGTATAGGAATAACAGTACACTTTTATACGTAATGATAATATTGGAGTTTCAAAAGAGCGGACTTTGATAACGAAGTGATGCTGACTTAGCTTAGTCGGCGTCGAAGATGAAGCGAACTTGGAAAGTACGGTTCGCGTGTACGTAATCATGTACACTTGCGCTTCCGTCTTTCTCAAGTAACGCTTCATCTTCTCGGTTCTGAAAGCCCGCTTTTTGAACCTTATTAGAATTGGAAGGGGTAAAATATACTATGATGGATATCAATGATATTATGAATGTAATACCACACCGCCCACCGTTTTTACTTGTAGATCGAATGATTGAAGTAGTTCCAGGTCAGCGTGCTGTAGGTATAAAAAATGTAACGATGAACGAACCCTACTTTGTAGGACATTTCCCAGGTTATCCAGTTATGCCGGGAGTACTAATTGTAGAGGCGTTGGCTCAAGTTGGTACGGTTGCTATGCTTACGGTAGAAGGTAATGCTGGTAAGTTAGGATTCTTCGCTGGTATTGATGGATTCCGTTTCCGTGGTCAAGTTACACCCGGAGATACTCTTACATTGGAAGTGGAGATTACAAGGCTAAAAGGTTCAATTGGTAAAGGTAAAGGTACAGCAAAAGTAGATGGTAAAGTAGTGGCTGAGGGCGAATTAATGTTTGCACTATCTGATGCAAATAAGAAATAGAAGAACTACAGTATAGAAAGAGGTTATTGGTAATGGGACAATTGTTGAATGAAGAAGTGTTGAACAAATATGAGTCATGGCTGAATGATAGTAATATTGATGCAGCAACAAAGCAAGAGCTACATGAACTTTCAGGTCAAGACGGTGAGATTTTAGATCGTTTTTATCGTGATCTTGAATTCGGTACAGGTGGCTTACGTGGTGTTATGGGAGCAGGTACAAATCGTCTTAATGCGTATACAGTTGGTAAAGCTACACAAGGATTAGCGAACTGGTTATTAGAGTCGAACGTACAATCACCATCAGCAGTTATTGCACATGATTCTCGTAATAACTCTCCACAATTTGCGCTTGATGCTGCACTTGTTTTGGCAGCTAATGGGATTCGCACATATTTATTCACTTCACTTCGTGCTACTCCGCAATTGTCTTATGCAGTTCGTGAGTTAAAGGCAAGCACTGGAGTTGTTGTAACAGCAAGTCACAATCCTCCTGAATATAATGGTTATAAGGCGTATGGCGCTGACGGTTGTCAGTTAATTCCTGAAGATGCAGAGAAGGTCATTGCATCAATTGGACGTATTGAAAGTTTTGATGAAATTAAGCGTATGGATCAAACAGCTGCCGAAGAAGCAGGTCTATTAGTGTGGCTTGATGAAAAAATTGATAACTCCTATGTTGAAACGGTTGTAGCACAAAGTGTGAACCAAGAGCTACTTCATGGCGAACTAGGTAAAAATTTCAAAGTAGTATTTACACCGCTTCATGGTGCAGGTAATCAACCGGTACGTGATGTATTAGCGGCTGCAGGGTTTGAACAAGTATACGTTGTGGCGCAGCAAGAGCAACCTGATGGTTATTTCAGCACTGTTAAATCTCCGAATCCAGAAGAGAAGGAAGCATTTACACTGGCTATCGAACTTGCTCGAAAAGTAGGCGCTGATGTTATCGTTGGTACCGACCCAGATGCAGACCGTATGGGCGCTGTTGTAAAAAACAATGAAGGTGAATATGTAGTTCTTACAGGTAACCAATCTGGAGCATTAATGATTCATTACTTGTTAAGTCAATTACAACAACGTGGTCAATTACCTGATAATGGCGTTGTCATAAAAACAATCGTAACAAGTGAGATGGGCGAAGTAGTTGCTAAGCATTATGGAGCTACAGTAGAAAACACGCTTACTGGTTTCAAATATATTGGCGAGAAAATGACTGCGTATGAAGCATCAGGCGAGAAAACATTCTTGTTCGGATATGAAGAAAGTTATGGCTACCTAACAGGTACTTATGCGCGTGATAAAGATGCTATTGTTGCAGCAATGTTGATTTGTGAAGCGGCAGCATATTACAGCACACAAGGAAAAACATTGTATGATGTGCTACAAGAACTATACCAACAATACGGTTACTATCTTGAAACACAACAATCACGTACATTAAAAGGGATCGATGGTGTACAGCAAATTGCTGCGATTATGAATAGCTTCCGCGAGCAGCCGCCAGTGGAGATCGCAGGTGTTGCTGTTACCGAAGTACTTGACTACTCCAAAGGTATTCAAGGATTACGCCCCGAAAATGTATTGAAATATATACTAGCAGACGGTTCTTGGTTCTGCCTACGTCCATCTGGAACTGAACCGAAAATTAAAGTTTACTTCGCTGTGAAGGGTTCTTCTGAAGCGGATGCAGCGTACAAGCAGGGGATGGTATCGACAGCAGTAATGCAAAGAGTAGACTCTTTATAAAGGTAGCTCAAATCGTCCACCTGTGATCACGATGAATCGCTCTGCAGTTTATTCGGCATCGAATATGACATGAAGTCGGAGACTGTGATACTCGCGTACGAATAAAGTACGCTGTGTTTCTCGCTACCTAGACTTCAAGCCATCTTCTTGGTGCTGACAGGCGAACGATTTGACCATTCATTGAAATACGGTAGCTCAAATCGTGCGTACGTGATCACGATGTATCGCTCTGTAGCGTAGTCGGCATCGAATATGTCGTTCATCGGAAGCCTGTGATACTCACGTACCCAAAACGTACGCTCCGTTTCTCGTTTCCTAGCTTCACATCATCTTCTTGGTGCTGACGAGCGAACGATTTGAACTTCTATTGGAATGAAGACCGTTCAAATCGTCCGACCTTGAAAAGGATGTAATGCGTTATAGCGTAGTCGGGGCGAACATAACTTTGTCCGCTCGTGTACTTAAACCGTACACATTGCTGGGTTTTGTTGCATTGTCCGCTCGTGTACTCAGAACGTACACATTGCTGGGTGAAGACATAATTGCATGCTAGATTTTTAACTAATTTACATTAATTTTAATAAAGATGACCTCAATGAAGCATTTTATAGTATAGAACGTATAATCAAGTTGCCACCTTTGTGTTAAGTACGGGGTGGCAATACTATGTTTTGCTCAATGATGGTTTCCGCAGAAAGAGAGGGCTTTTGTGCGCACACTATGGCAGCGTTTTAATAGACAAGCTAAGCTTTGCTTATGGGTGATTACATTAATAGGTGTTATTGCAGCTATTCCACTTAGCTTTTTACGTGTAGAAATGGAACGTTCCTCCGACACAGTCGAGTATGTATTTGATTATCGAGACTTAGAGGAAATTGCGAATTATCAGTTGGACTTTACGAAGTATATGGACGAGCAGCTTGCTAGTTTGAAAGCCGCTGGAGTAAATTCTATGTCCTTGTATGAAAGTTCTTTGAAAGATTTAATGCAATCTGGTCGTTTGGTGTACTACTCTGAAAAAGAGATGGCAACTTTGCAAGGTGAAGTGCTTGATACGAATGTTAACCATACTTACGTTCTATTCAATAGTGAACAAGCTGCTACGGAAATTACACCGATTATTGAACGTGAATTTGAACGTCAAGGTGTCAATGTTACGGAGTATGAATACAAAGGTAAGTCAGGTCTAATTATCGATGAAGCAGTTAACGCTGCTACACTGAAAACATTAGATTTTGATCCTATGACAATAGATAAGCTTGTTGGTATGGGATTCAATATCGTAGCACGCTTCTCTGACCGAATTCAGCCATTTGATCTGAATTGGGCAGAAGAACAACTTGCACGTCTAAGTGATCATGGCGTTACGCGTATTATCTTTGACGGTGCTAAAGTAAAAGGTGCTACGGATCAAGCTGAATTTAAAAGTCTGACGCAATATGCAACATTACTAAAGAAATATAATATCGGCGTAAGTATTATCGAGAACTTGAAAGCACCACAAGAAGGTTTAAATATGCTTGCATATGGAACTAACTATGATATCGTGCGTGTATATTCTCTATCCGCTGAAGATAGCTTTACAATGACTGCTGAAGGATTGACAGATCGTTTCCTACTAGCAGCTAAAGATCGTAATATTCGTGTGTTTTTCTTGAATGTTGGTGTTAAAGCCAATGGTAACACAGGTGTGCTTGAAAGCTCTGTTGAGAAGCTTGTTACTGAACTTGCAGGTGAAGAGGGAGTAATTGCACAATTAGATGCTAACGGGTATACTTCAGGCATTGCAGCAGCGTTTACGTATGATAATCCATCTTGGGTGAAATATGTACGTATGATTGTTGTGCTTGGAGCAATTGCGCTTATTACGTTATTAATTTCTACATTTATTCCAGGTAGCCAGATTATCGTATTCTTGCTTGGTCTAATTGGTTCAGCTGGTTTGTACGTTCTGAATAGCTCGCTTTTAGAACAGGGTCTAGCATTAGGTGCTGCGATAAGTGGACCGACACTAGGAGTCATCTGGATCATGAATCGTATCTATGCACGTACGATTGGAGAACGTCGCATGGTTGGTGGCAATGAATGGACATTGGGTGGTACAACTCCGATTCATGATGGCAGCATAGAGCAACATAAATGGATTTTCCCAGATATGGCTATTACTCGTCGCTTAGGGCTTGCTCTGAACTGGTTCGTGGTTGGGACATGCATTACGCTATGTTCTGTACCGCTCGTATTCGGACTATTGCATAATATTACGTATCGTCTAGTTATTGAACAATTCCGCGGTGTAAGTGCTCTCCATATCGGACCAATTGTTCTAGTTGCCATTTATGTATTTTTATATCAAGGCAATGGTGCCAAAGGCGTACTTTCACGTCTATGGAAAATTCTTGTGAAACCAATTACACTGCTGTGGGTTGTTATTGCGCTTGTGTTAGCAGCTATAGGGTTATACTACTTAAGCCGTACTGGTAATGGTGGACAAGTATCCGGAATTGAAATGATCGTTCGTAGATGGTTAGAATCGACCGTTGGTGTTCGCCCACGCTTCAAAGAATTTATGATTGGACATCCACCGATGTTATTAGGACTATTCCTTGCGCTTCGTTATCGTTCTGCTTGGTTGTTAATTATTGTTGGAACACTAGGTCAGTTGACGATGGTAAGTACATTTACGCATATTCATTCACCATTACTAATATCTGTTATTCGCACGGGATTAGGACTTGGTGTAGGTATCATCTTCGGCTTAATTCTTATCGGAATTTGGATCGTATTGGAAGGAGTTTGGCGTAAATGGGTATGGCCTCCAATTCGACAACGTTTAGAATTGTAATTTCAGGTTATTATGGTTTTCGCAATAGTGGGGACGAAGCGGTGCTTCGTTCCATTCTACTTGCCCTGCAAGAACAAGGTGAGCGTGCGAACGTAACGATTGTGCCTATTGTGTTAAGTAATGATCCTGCTTCCACAACTGCGATGTATGGTGTAGAGTCTATGCCACGTATGCATCCAGCTTCGCTATGGAAAGCAATAAAGTCAGCTGACGCATTGATTAGTGGTGGAGGAAGTTTGTTACAAGATGCAACGGGCAAGAAGACTATTCCGTATTATACAGGAGTCATTAAGCTTGCTCAGTGGTTAGGCAAACCAACCTTTATCTATGCACAAGGACTTGGTCCAGTTAATTCTCGAGCAATGTTCCCTTTCATTTCCTCAGCTATGAAGAAAAGTAGTTATATTTCAGTGAGAGATGAACAATCTGCGCAGTTTTTGCGTAATATTGGCGTAGTTAAACAACCGATAGAGGTAGTCCCCGACCCAGTAATGGGTATGCCACTTCCCGATCAGCAGACAAATTGGAAAGTAATAGAGCAGGATAAGCCTGTTATTGGTGTATCCGTTCGTTTCTGGCCCAGCGATCGCAAAGAACTGGATTATATTGTAGAAGCGTTAATCAAATTAATTAATGAACGTGATGTCCATATTCGCTTCTTGCCGTTCCATATGCCTGATGATGTGGAAGCATCTCGTTATGTCCATGATCTCATCGTACCTCATCTAAATGATTCAAGCACGGTAGAAATTGCTGATGTAGAGGATGATCCGCAACAGATGTTATTAGCTGTTTCACAGTGTGATGTCTTATTCGGTATGCGACTTCATGCGTTAATCTATGCAGCTAATCAACGTGTACCATTGCTTGGTTTAAGCTATGATCCGAAAATCGATCAATTTCTTGAGCGAATCGGTTCCGAGGCAATTGGGTCAACAGATCAGTTGAATGCTGATCAATTTACAGCTCAAGTCGTAAAATTATTAGATGGCAAAGAGAAGTGGAAAACGGAAAAAGAACCTTATATTTCACAACTTATTGAACAATCTCAGAAACCAGCGCAACAATTGATCCAATTTTTGCGTCAAAATATATCGAGGTGATGATCCTCATGACGAAACCTGTACCGAAAATTCCGATCTTTGGTATTCCGTTTTCCAAAATGAGTATGCAAGAAACAGTTGAACACTTAACTGACCGTATTGAATCTAATATTCAAACCCATATCATAACAGCGAATCCCATCATGGTAATGACAGCTCTAGAAAAACCTCAGTACAAAGAAATGATGTTCAAAGCAGATCTTATTGTACCTGACGGCGCTGGGATCTTATGGGCAGCAAAGCAAGGCGGTAATCCAATTGCAGAACGAGTTACAGGAATTGAATTGATTCATGAACTGATGGCTAAAGGAGAAAAGCATCATTGGAAAGTGTATTTATTAGGTACGAGTCAAGAAATTATTGAATCTGCTGCTAACACGCTTCAATTGCAATATCCACAAGTGAGAGTAGTGGGTTATCGTAATGGTTACTTTACTGCTGAACATGATGCTGAAGTTATCGCCGAAATTGCACAATTGCAACCACATTTACTTTTTGTAGCTAGAGGTGCCGAGACACAAGAACCTTGGATTGTGAAATATAGGAAGCAATTAGGTGTTCCCCTTATTATGGGTGTCGGAGGCAGTTTTGATGTTATCTCAGGTCAATTGAAGCGTGCTCCGAAATGGATGCAAAGATCAAAATTGGAATGGTTATTCCGATTAGTGCAAGAACCGAAACGTTTACCAAGGATGATGGTTATTCCTAAATTTATGATTAAAGTGATGCGAAACCGCGATAAAGTTACAAAATAGGTAGGAAACGATTGTTTATAATCAAATTTATGTAAATTTCCACGAAATCGATAGTAGTAATTTACCTTAGTGGGGAGTATAATTCTGTTTGGTGCCTGCTATAAAAAGAACTGGCATTAAGACCTTGGATAAGTTGATGGCTACTTGTGAATGATAAGCACATCGCGATCATCTATTTCCGCTTGTACGTACAGAGGGGGAGAATTATAATTATGCCAATTGGAGCAGTGTATGCGGTTGGTTTCGTAATTGCACTTGTAATAGCCTTGGTATTAACGCCGTTGGTTAAAAAGTTCGCATTTATGGTCGGAGCAATTGATAAACCGAATCATCGTAAAGTTCATACAAGGATTATGCCACGAATGGGTGGTCTTGCTATCTATCTTGCTTTTGTCGGAGCGTTTTTCTGTGTATTCGCATTAATTCCTGAAGGCACATGGCTACCGAAAGATTCTAATCTTGTGAAAGCTATGCTTGTTGGGGGCACGATTATTATCTTAACAGGTGCACTTGATGATCGCTTTGAACTATCCGCAAAACTCAAACTTGTATTTCAGATTATTGCAGCTTGTGTTGTTGTATTTGGATTTGATATTCATATTAGCTTTGTTAGCTTGCCATTCGGAGAGAACATGCAGCATCTGAAGGAATGGATCGGTATTCCCGTAACTATTCTTTGGATCGTAGGCGTAACCAATGCCATTAATCTTATTGATGGACTTGATGGACTCGCAGCTGGTGTATCTGGCATTGCGATTAGTACTATTCTTATTATGGCAATTATTATGGGCTTCCAGCCTGTTATTCTAATGAGTACATTGTTACTTGGTGGTATTATAGGATTTATGAAATATAATTTTCATCCAGCCAAAATCTTTATGGGCGACTCAGGGTCACTGTTTTTAGGCTACTGCTTAGCGTTGTTATCTTTGATTTCCTTTAAACAAATTACACTTGTATCATTTGTCATTCCGTTACTTATTATCGGGGTACCGCTATCTGATACATTTTTCGCCATTATTCGTCGATTAGTGAACAAAAAGCCGATTTTCGCACCTGACAAAGGTCATCTACATCATCGTTTGCAAGACCTTGGTTTCAGCCATCGTAAAACGGTTCTGATGATATGGGGGATTGCAGCAATCTTTGGAGGTATGGCAATTATTCAATCAGCCGTTATCAAATTCAACGGTGCAAACTGGATTACATTCGCTGTAGTATGCTTAGTTATCTTCTTCTTACAGATTGGTGCAGAAGTTATCGGCATCGTTGATAAATCAAGAAGACCAGTCATTAATTTGCTAACGAAACTAGGACTCAAGATCGGTAAAGTTAATGCTGAGTCACGAAGTAAATAATGCAACCCACATCATATTCATGAAAAACTACTAAACATTTTATGTTTAGTAGTTTTTCATTTTAAAATCACTTAAAAAGAACATCGGTCTAACCGATATAAACTATATGTAACTTTTTTGGACATTTTGAGTCTATAGTAAGATAGGACATGTAAATTATGGGAAGGAGTATTAAATTTTGTATTCTATTCTCACACGTGAATTGTAATATATTGCAATTCATAAAGGAGATAAATAATAAATAAGGTTGTCAGAGAGGAGTTATTCACTTGAAAAAGTTTTTATCAATTGTTTTAACATTGGCATTATTCGTATCTTTACTTCCAATGTACGGAACAACGAATCAAGCCGAAGCGGCAGGTAGTTACTTCTTGTTCCCGAACGAGAAAGATGTGAAAGCTTCAGCGAGAACGGTTTCTAGTAAATATGTTAATCTTACAGGTACGATTAATGGAATTGTAGGTTCTTCTATCAGTTACAAGGTAGAACAAGTGACTGCTAGTAGTGATGTACCACTTAATAGTACACAAGAAATTTCGACGGGTATTACGACCACGGGTAATAATTCAATTACAGTTTCTAATCTAGAATTATTCGCGGGTATGAATAAAATCACATTTAAAGGTGTTGCAGGTACTTCCACTGTAGAAGAATATATCTACATTGAGTATCGTGATAGCCCAATGCTTAATAACTTGCAAATTCTATTTGAAAACCAATCTTATAATGTAGAAGAAAACGGAGTAACGATGCTTTACTCTAATGCAGCTACGCCTGCTTCAACAGGTAATATTACTATTGTAGGTAGTGCTCCTAATGCAAGCAGAGTAACGGTTGAAATCAATGGAAATAGTTATGAATTTAATGTTTCTGCCAATTCGACAGAATATAGATTCTCAACTTCACAACTTGTTATTAATAAAGGTATGAACACCATTAAGTTCAAAGTATCCAACAACGGACAAATTATCGAAACGACTCGTCTAGTTACTTTGTACAATGGTGAGGTAACTCACTACGATGAGAAGATTTCTGATGGTGCGAACACATATGATATCAAGTTTGGCGAGGAATATTCCGTAAATTTGGGAAATACAAATATTACGATAACAGGTAAAGCGATTATTCCACTTCCGTTATATGATGTTGTGGCACTTCCGCCGACACTGGATCCAACGGTTGATTATAAAATCGATTTGACGAATAGTACTGCAGACCCAGCTGTTTTAACAGCAGTAAAGAATGCGTTAGAAAAGAATATGTCTATAGAATTCGGTGGGGCTACAACGAATCCACCGGTAATAATTGATAGTATTATTCCTAGTACGATTGATAATGATTCGAAATTTGTGACAGTAAGTTACAAATTCAACATTGGCGGTGCAGCTGTTGCTCCGGCATTAGCCTATAATACGCCAATCACATATAAAATTAAAGCACCGAATGGTAGAAGCTTGAATACATCATCAGAACGTAAATTCACTTTACGTAATATTGGCTTAGCCTATATTGCTGATATTAATTATTTAACAGGTTTTGATTCGTCAATGACTACATCAAATTCGGCAACTCCTAGCTACTCTACGGCAGTAATTCCTAATCAGATTAAAGCATTAGAAGGTACAGATATTCCTAATGGTGGAGTTGAGGTATACTCTGTCCCTATGGGCGTTGAAATGTTGATTGCTAATCATGGTGGCTTAACTAAGACAGTAGCAGGTCTGAATAGTTTAATTAAGGTTAATATTAACGGCAAAGCATACGCTTATAAGGTAATTGCGGATAATACCGGTATGCCAGTTATGGAAGAGGTTACGAAAACGGTTAATGGTATTACGCAATCATATTTACGTGTGTTCTTGGAATTTGCACAATTAGATAAATCAGGTACGAATACAGTGACGTTCCAGCTAAGTGATAATCTATTAGCGGTTACTGAAACGAAAACAGTGATCTTCAAACTACAATATGGACCATATGTGAAATTTGAAAATATTGTTGATGGTATGGCGGTCTACTATGATTCTTACAAAGATACTGATTTAGATCTTATTAAAGACCTTGGTGGACTAACGGGTAGGATTATGAACGTTGCCAACAGTTCTGATATTCGATATAAAGATGAAACAACACCTAGCACGAAAAAAGCAACAGTATTTGTTTATTTGAATAATGTTAAACTAAATATGGAATCGGCTGATGCTAATCCGAACAACTCCGTATTCAAACCAGTGGGAATTTCTATTGACGCAAACAACAATGTTTCAGTTGATGCTGGGTCCAATGTAGCTTCTGAACTAGCGGCTATTATGAATAAAGCAGGTGAGAACACACTAAAATTCATGTTCTATACTGATTCGTACAGTTATGAAAGTACAATAAAATTCAGTATCGTTCCAACAAACTTGCCTGTTATTCCTGCTGAAAAAACAGATGGAGTGTATCCTTATGCAGTTAATACGCAATGGCCTCCAGTAGGTAATGATGCTAAATTCACGCTTAATAATGGGATTTATACGACAAAGGAAGCGGAATTTAATGTGTACGGTACGTTTGACTTTGTTGACTTAGGTATAAATGAAAATGAAATTAATTCGATAATGGGCATAGGTGGTACCACAGGTAGCATAAAAAAACAGGATTACATTGTAACGATTACTAATCCTGAATGGGATAATCCTATAAAGTGGGATCTATCGAAAGAATTTACAGTTGTTGATAAGAACAAAAATAAACTTAAAAATTCATTAGGTAATGATTGGGTATATAATGGTGGCGCTATTGCAACAACTCCTGATGCAGATATTTCATTCTATTATGATAAAGACAGCCAAAGTTTCTTCTTTGATATTGTAGGTCAACAAATGCCGGAAGATGGTAGTCCATTAGTTTATGTTATCTCAGTATTCAATGCTGGTGATGCAGGACCACGTGCTACGTATCGATTGGAAGTTAATCCAATTTCGATACCGTATACGATCAAATCTCCAGTAGAAGAAGAACGTATCGTGAATCAAAACTTTGTAGAATTCATTATTAATGCTCCAGGTGCTGAATCTGTAGTAGTTAATAAAATTAAAGCAGAAAAGGTAGTGTTCTTGGATTATAATTCTGCAGATTCAAGAGTCAATGCGTTCAAAGCGGTTATTCCAAACCTAGGTGCGAATAAAGACACTAAAATATCGTTCACGATCACTAGAGGCGATACGACCATAACGGATACGATTACAGTGAAATATGTGCCTACAAATATTCCGGGCGCACAATATATGACACCACTAGATAAAACTCATAAAGTATTTAATAATAGCTTGACGCTGACATTCCCGAAAAGTACGAATCTAATTCGTTCGGAGTTTAAAAAGACGGATGATTATGCGACTCAAGTATTTAATGGACATAACCTTCTGTTCGCTATTGCTAACTCGGAAGATGGAATTGTAGATCGTCATATGTATGATGGTCAAGCACCTAACTATACAGCTTCCAGTAATTCTACTGGTTATCTGTGGGTGAAAACTCGATTCGAAGATATAGCAAGCCGCTACATTAAAGCAAGTCCGTTATACTGGATAGATGGCGGTCTAGCAGATGATCCAGATACAACAAACAAATTTGACCCAATTAAGACAGGTCTAGATCCATTCCCATTCCCTAATATTGAGGGACAATATAGTGAAAATTTTGCAAGTCGCTATCAGCAATATGGTCGAGAATTACTACCGAGCAATGTTGGCTCATTGACATTGACTTACGATAAGAATATTGTTTCAAGTGCAGGAACTACAGTTACTGTATTCCGCTTTGACCCCGTAGAATTATCATGGGAAAACATCGGTGGAGTTGTTGATACGAAGAAAGGTACAATTACAGTGCCATTCACCAAATTTGGTTACTATGTCGTTACTAAGCTAACACGTAGCTATAATGATATTATCGATCACAGCTATGCACGTGAAGCGATGGAAGCAATATATGCCAAAGGTGTTATGAATGCTGTTCAGCCAGTCAATCAATTTGGTGGAGATCGTTATGTCACTCGTGGAGAGTTTACTCGTATGATTGTTAGAGCGCTTGATCTACCATTGAATTATGATGGTACACTGCACTTTACGTATTATCCAGAGACAATTACTAATGCAAGTAACCCTGAGGCGATCTACGATTATCGTTATATCGAAACAGCAGCACGAGCAGGTATTGTTAATGGTACGCGACCAGGCTTCTTCGATGAGGATGTTCAACTTACAAGGCAAGATGCATCTGTTATCCTTGCTAGAGCGCTTGAACTTAAGTTAGAGACGAGTTCTACTAAAGCGAAGACTCAACTAGATAAAGCGTTCAAAGATGGAGCTAACTTCGATTTCTATGCTATTCCATCAGTATTAGCGATTCAGAAGAAGGGCTTCATTGTAGGTAAGCCAATTAGTACAACAGATCCGAAAGCTGGATATATGTTTGATCCGAAAGCTAGAATGCTTCGTAGTGATGCAGCTATTATTCTTGCTCGCGTCATGACTGATCAGAAGAAGCTACCTGTCATCTATAACTAATCTACTAACAATAAACGGTACGGGATGATCCGTACCGTTTATTTCATTCAATGGTAAAACTTTGGTATCGACTTCAAATCTAGTACAAGCTATACTAGTAAATAGAATATTGGAATAATAATTTCCATATTATACTTTCCGTCATCATTGAAAAATATTAGATATCGCGCAACTTTTTGAAAGTTGACACGTCTATATATATGTAATGATGAGATGGGAAGGCGAAATGGAGACATTTCGGAAATATTTGGAATGAAATTCTAACTTCCTCTTTACGGTCTGGGTACAACAATGTATAATGTTATAGTGATACATATAATCAACCAGTACTCTCTCATTCGTTTACAAGTTTCTACAACATGTTACTTATTAAGTCGTGTTAGTAGACATTATTTTATAATTACGTGCTCTACTCTAGGAAGGGGGTGAATTGGCTATGAGTAAAACGAGCCATTTATTATCAAAACAAAACTCTCAACAACCGAAGCAATTTAGAGGAGGAGAAAAAAAGGTTATGAAAAAAAGTTTATCCCTATTAGTTGCGATTGCCATGGTATTCTCCATGTTCGCAACAGTTGTATCTGCAGCTGAAAAAACTGCAGGTGAAAAATTACAAGATTTTGGTATTATTAAAGGTACTTCTGAAGGTCTTGCTGAAGACGCAGAATGGTTGCGTCAAGATATTACAGTTCTTATCGCTCGTCTTCTTGGTAAAGAAGAAGCAGCTAAAGCTACTGCAAACACTCACGGTTTCACTGATTTAGATTCTAAGTTCTACAATGGTTTTGTATCTTGGGCAAAAACTGAAGGATACTTCACTGGCGAAACTGCTACTGAATTCGGTGTTAACAACCCAATTACTAACCAACAATTTGCAGCTGTGCTACTTCGCGTACTAGGCGTTAAAGATGTTCCTTACGCTGAGTCTTTGACGAAAGCTGTTGAATTGAAATTAGTATCTGCTGATCTAGTAGCAGCTGATAACGCTATTCGTGGCGATATCTACACTACACTAGTAACTGCACTTGATTATGAAATCGATGGCAAAAAACTAGGAACTATTCTTAACCTTCCTGGTTATGAAATTACTGACGTTAAAGTAGTTGGTGCTTCTGCAACTAACTCTAAAACTGTTAAAGTAGAATTCAACCAAGAAATTGGTGCGGTTCTTGCAAACAACTTTGTAGTGAAAAATAAAGAAACTGATTCTGTAGAAGTTATTTCTACTGTATCTGTATCTGACAAAACAGCTACTTTGACTCTTTTTGATTCACTTTCAAAAGACAAAACTTATGTAGTTGAAGTTTCTGACGTAACTAGCAAAGATGGTAAAGCTACTCAAGTGAAAGCTGAAACAGCTGAGTTCACTTACGTTAAAACTGCTGCTGCAAGCATTGAAATTCCTCAAACAACTGTAGCATATGGTAAAGAAGTTGCTTATGTTATTAAAGATGCTGCAGGAAATGATATTACAGTTGACTTCGATCTTAATGGTCTAATCGAAGTTAGTACTTCAAATGGAAATGTTGTAGATGATACTAACAACTACACTCTTACTGCACAAGATCTTTCTACTGATGCTAAAACAACTAACTACGCTGTAGTTAACGTTGTTCTTACAATTGATGACGAAACTACTTTAGAAACTGGTAATGTAGTTATTACAGTACAACCTTCAGTAGGTGTTATCTCAGGAATTAGTGAAATTACACTTGGTACTCCTGGTGAAGATGCTGTAACTTCATTGTTCAAAAATGATGATGATGAAATTTTAAGTGTAGTAGTTCTTGATGCTGCTGGCGATGATATTACTGCTGATGCTGGTACTGAAATTTCTTTCAAATCTTCTAACCCAACTGTATTGGTTGTTGATCAAATTTCTGGTTCTGTAACTCCAGTTAAAGCAGGTAGTGCAACTGTAGTTGCAACTGCTAAATTTAACGGTAAAACTGTTACTAAATCTGTAGTAATTACAGTTAAAGAAAATGCTAAGCTTGCTGGTATCGAAGTTGATAAATCTTCTGTGAAAATTGTTGAAGGTTCTGACTTAGAGATTTCTGTTAAAGTTACTCTTAAAGATCAATATGGCGATGCATTAAAAGATGCTGCTCTTCAAGATTATACTATTGCATCTAGCAAAGCTGATGTTGTTGATGGTTATGATGTGGCAAAAGCTGAAGTAGCTTTCACTGCTGATAAAGGTGAAGATACAATCGCAATTGCACAACATGCTAGTCTTAACGGTAAAGATTCTGCTGTTCTGACAGTTAAAGCTGGAAACTTTAAGAAAACAATTTCTGTATCATTCGTTGATGGTGCTGCTCTAGCTGGTTATGCAGTTGAACTTTCTGACACTAAAATTGACGTAAATGGTGGTACAACTGATCCGAATGCTCTAAAAAACAACAGTGCAACTGTAACTGTTTATGCAAAAGACAAAAACGGTAACTACTTGTACAAAGTTAATTCTAATGATGTTGAATTAACTGAAGAAAATGCTTCTGGTGGTGCAGTAGAAGTTGATGAAAATAATCATCTTCAACTTAATGCAAAAAATAAAGGTTCTGAAAAAGTAACAGTAAGTGTTAATAACGTTAAAGTAGGTACTTACACAATTACTGTTGTAAATACTGGTTCTGAGCTTACTAAAGTAGTTCAAACAAAAAATGCTATTACACTTAAGTCTGGTATATCTTCTGCTGAAGGACTAATTGTAGGTACTTCAACTGATGATGGTGCATTTGTTGGTTACAACCAATATGGCAAAAAGATTCAAATCACTGACTACGTTTTAGTATCTTCTAACTCTAAAGTTTTAGAAATTTCTAACAATGGTAAAGATGCTACTCGTGGTTCTGAGACTGGTACAGTTCTTGTAACAATTGTTGTTAATGACAATGCATACACAGTTACTGTAAAAGTTGAATAGGTTCAATAATCGAATCTTCGATTAAACTAAACTGCTAAGTCCGAAGACTTAGCAGTTTTTTTATTTTAAACGCAACTTTTCTACCAGTTTCTTCGTTTAACTATTAGAAGAGGAGGGGTATCGTTGTTAAGGAACAATAGCTCATATTACAAAGTGATTATTATTGCGTTATCCTTATGTTTACTACTACCAGGTTCATTCTTAGGTAGTCAACAAGCTGCAGAAGCGGCTACATCAGTAAATTTAAGTTCAGGCGTTACTGTATCATTGTATGATGCTCAGCTTGTAAAGGATGAATCAGGTAAACTTGCAACTTATACATTGATTATCGAGAACAATTCCAGTAAGAGTGTACAACTAATCGATTACTGGGCAAAAATTAAAGGAAGTAATAACAAAGCTTATGTCACGAAATTAATAACAGAAGACAAAGCGAAAAAAGTAGTTATTCCTAATTCAACAACTTATTTAACATACTATGCATATGTTGATGAAAAGGAACAACTAACAGATTTAAAGATTGATATGATTAGATGGGACTTTGGAGTAAACAATTATGAAAGTGTAGTTGGTCAAATCAAGTCTGCTAATAATGGTGTAACCGCTTATAAAAAAGCAGAAGAAACGAATATTAACAAGTCATTATTAAACATGTTAATCGGTACATACAAAATGTACTCTGATGAGAAGTATAGCTATATTAACGTAGAGTTAAGTATGCGTAACAAAGGTAACTCTACAGTAGATATGAAAGCAGTCGGCTATTACTTGTCTGATGGAAAAGGTGCATTAATTCCATTAGTTACATCGGTTACAGAACCAACATTGAAGCCGCAAGAACGCAAAAGTATACTACTTACTGCAACTGTAGCAAAGAATTTTGCTAAAGATAATGCGTCCATTATAGTAATGTATAAGGATGAAGAAGGTGGTATGAATCTTCCACGTATCACATTCGCATTACCCACTTTGAAAGATACTACAGCTACGAAAGCAAATACTGCTACAACATATCAAGTGAATGGTAGCGAAATAGCTGTAACCGTTAAAGACAGCAAATTAAGTTATGTTGAAGGTAAGGCATTCCTTGATACAGTTATTACACTTGAGAACAAAAGCTCAAAGAAATTAACTATGCCTAAGTTTGAATATTATATTAAAACACAGCAAGGTTATTTATATCCATTATTATTACCAGAAGAAAAGGAAGTTAATCTTCTTCCCAAAATTGTGCAACAACTTGATCTTCATGGTGAGATCCCATCAAATGTTGACTTAACTAAGAGCCAGTTTGTTGTATTCTTACGTAATGCAGATGATACAAGCAGTAATTTCCTAGGTAATTTTAAAATCTCTGTTGGAACTAGCAGTGAGCCAACAAAGCCTGCATCAAATAGTGTTACGTATGAGAAAAATTTGGTTGAACAGGTTTCTCTGCAACGTGTTCCAAACGGTATGAATGATCTATTAATTGCTGAATTTAAAATTACTAATAAAGGAACAAAATCTCAAGCTCAACTTGCTTTGAATGGACAGTTCCAGATTGATGGAGTTAAACTTTCTGAAGAGTCTACAAAAATCGTCAGCATAGATCGCTTACTTGCTGTAGCTCCTAATCAAAGTTATCGTATTGTTACTTATACTGAAATTCCATATAGCCAATCTGCAAAAGATATTATGTTCAATATGACAGAAAAATCTACGACGGGTGCTAAGAGCATTCATACATTCAAAGTGTCTTCCATGACTAGTGCGAAACTACTTGGTTCGAATGAAAGCTATAAAATTGATACTACTGGTGGACGTGGTGAGGTTAATATAGTTAATTCTCAAATTTTTAATGGTACACAGACAGATATGTTTTTTGCTCAGTTAGAATATGAGAACAAAGAGCAACGTACTTCCATTCCTTCTAAGCTCAGAGGGTATATTGAGAACAGTAAAGAAGATATTGTTGAACTTAATGTGAAAAACTATGAATCTAAAATTCTTCCGAACGGAAAAGTAGTATTAAACGTATGGGCAGTTATTCCAAAAAATTACGAAAGTCAGAAACTGAATATATATATCGGTGAATCGGTAAACACTTCAGATGAATTGACAAACGTAATGATTAATCCAGCTTACACCCAATATGTTTACAAAGAAGATAAACCAGCGACATCGTTGAAAGATTTATCATTTATGCAGTATGATGTTTCCTTATATAACTTCTATGCACAATTAGGCAGCTCAGATGACGGATCAGCCGATAAGATCGTTCTAAACTTTGATTATGATCTGAAGTTACGCGATGGAGCGCCTGCATATAGTGATGCTCAAAGTATCGTTATCGAGTATGTAGATCCACAAGTTTCAACAGTTAAATTCTCGAAAAGTTTTGCTATAGGAGATGGTGAGGAAGGTTCGCTACAGCTAGGTACTCTTAAAAATCTAGAATTTAGCTATAGTAGTCCAGTCATTCAAGCCTTAACTCTTAGTAATTACAAAGTTAACGTCTATGTTCAATATCAAAATCACAAAAAATTGATTGCTTCAGATGATTTCCTTTTTGGAAACGTAGAGCAATAATCTAGCATTTCCTCTCTTAATCTAGTATCTTAATAGTAGAGTATTTGCGAGAGAGGAGTGAATTACAAGATGAGTAAGTTGAAATGGATAGGTGCATCAGCAATTCTTGCTGTCGGTATTATTAGCGGTTCGCTAATTGGTAATGCGTTATCAGTTGGTACTAGCTCGGTAACTCCAGGGACTGTAAGCGATCCAGTAGTAACTAAGAGTTATGTAGACGAACAGATTGCTAAGCTATCTGGAGGAGGCTCCACAGGTGGTGGAGGTTCTGTAACTGCTACGTTAGAAGTTGTTACCGTCCCTGCAGATCGCATACTAATGGTGAACGCAGGTAGTGAAATCGTTATTCGTACTGGTAAAGCTGTTGCATATAGCTCTGATAGTAACGGAATTTCTGATGTAACGGCTGGTGTCGACATTAAGAGCGGTGTAGCTGTTCCAACGAATCATGAAATATGGTTCCCACGCGACGGCCGAGGTATTCAAGCGGCATCAGGCACAACAGGTTCGCTAACGGTCCTTGTTAAGGGCTCTTATTATTTGCAATAATTTTATACTTATACGAAAATCCTCATCTTACTCACCGTAAGATGAGGATTTTTTTGGTGCTCAGCATGAAAGTTTTCTTTAGATGAAAGAAAAATAAGGAACAGTTAGAAATGTTTCATCAGTGTAGCTAATGGTTATTCACGACATAATATGAAGGTAATTATTTTTACTACATGGAGGGTTTCCAATGGCAAAGCGTAGTTGTGTCGTTCCAGAATGTAAGGCAGCATTGAATGCAATGAAGTATGAGATAGCAGCAGAACTAGGTGTAGTTGGTTCAGCTAGTAGTGATTACAACTCAGAATTTGCGGATGAACTAGGTGGAGCTTCGCCAAGTGCCGGTTCGATCGACTGGTCTACAATGTCGACAAGAAACGTAGGATATATTGGCGGTTCAATAACAAAACGTCTCATCCAACAAGCAGAGCAAGTACTCGGACAACGCTAGTATAGCCTATAGGCATTTACTTGCATTGACACAAACACTAATTTTCTGTATTATTTTATGTTAGAAGTGTTGTATTACAACCTTTTCCTTCGGGGAAAGGTTCATTTGTTATGTACAAGTTACGTTTTATATATTAATGTTTAGCTCTTGGGAGGTTGATACGGATGTCGGTAAAAGGACGCCATTTATTCACATCAGAATCAGTAACAGAAGGCCATCCAGATAAGATCTGTGACCAAATCTCTGATGCGGTTCTAGATGCATTTCTGGAAGCTGATCCAAATGCGCGTGTTGCATGTGAAGTTTCAGTTGCTACTGGGTTAGTACTTGTTATAGGGGAAATTAGTAGTACAGCAGATTATATTGATATCTCATCTATTGCTCGTCGTACAATTAAAGACATTGGTTACACTCGTGCGAAGTATGGTTTTGACTCTGCGACAAGTGCAGTATTGGTCTCACTTAATGAGCAGTCTGCTGATATCGCACAAGGGGTTAATGCTGCACTTGAATCTCGTGATGGTAAAGACATTAAACAAGAAAATGAAGATATCGGTGCAGGCGACCAAGGTCTAATGTTTGGTTTTGCAACGAATGAAACTCCTGAGCTAATGCCATTACCTATCGCATTATCACACCGTATCGCTCGTAGATTGGCTGAAGTACGTAAAAATGGTATGTTAGAATATTTACGTCCAGATGGTAAAACTCAAGTTACAATCGAGTATGAAGATGGCAAACCATTACGTGTAGATACAATCGTTGTTTCTACGCAACATGCTGAAGAAGTAACGCTTGAGCAAATCCAGGCTGATATTATGGAACATGTTATCAAACCAGTCGTTGCTCCAGAATGGCTTGATGAGCAAACTAAATATTTTATTAACCCAACAGGCCGTTTCGTTATCGGTGGACCACAAGGTGATGCTGGTCTAACAGGTCGTAAGATTATCGTTGATACTTACGGCGGTTACGCTCGTCATGGCGGCGGTGCATTCTCTGGTAAGGATCCTACGAAAGTAGACCGTTCAGCAGCATATGCAGCGCGTTATGTAGCGAAAAACATCGTTGCAGCAGGTCTTGCTGATAAATGCGAAATTCAATTAGCTTATGCCATTGGTGTTGCTCAACCAGTATCCATCAACGTTGATACTTATGGTACAGGTAATGTTGCAGAAGATAAATTAGTTGAAGTTATTCGCAAAAACTTTGATCTTCGTCCAGCAGGCATCATTAAAATGCTTGATCTTCGTCGTCCAATCTATTCTCAAACAGCTGCATATGGTCACTTTGGCCGTACGGATGTAGATCTACCATGGGAACGCGTCGACAAAGCAGATTTATTGCGTGCAGATGCACTAGCATAATTGATGTTGTGAAAATGATGTAGAGGATGATTCGTTAGCTAATCAATATTATAAGCAATGATATGATTATCTAAACAAGTTTTCTAATACGTTATCTAATACGTGAAAAGTCTGGTTAGAAACTTTTCAAATATTTACTAATAAAGAAACTTTTAAACCATAGTTTACGTCTATATAGATGTAAATTATGGTTTTTTCTGTTTAGGTAAAAAGAATCAAATAAGCTTTCTTAAGCAGGGTCTCTTCATTTTGGTCCCCTGAAAGCCGACAAATACTATACGAATGTATTATTGAGGAGTGAATGGAATGCAGGCGAGAAAAAAACTATCAATGCTAGTTGCAATCATGTTGTTATTACAATTATTTTTGCCTATATGGAGCGACATCTATACAGTGAAAGCAGCTGTGACAGGACCGCAAATCGTAAGTTTAAGCCCGGCTAACGGTACTAGTAATGTACCTATCAGCGGAAAATTCATTGTAACTTTTGATGAGAACATTAAGTTTAATGATCAATCTAAAAAAATTGGAATTTATACAACTTCGACAAACACTTTGTATCAAGAATATCAGATGAGTAATTCAAGAGTAACCATATCAAAAAATGTATTAACACTTGATGCGCGCAATCTTTCTTTACCATTGAATACGGATTACTATATACTCCTTGAGGCAGGTGCAGTAGCGAATGAATCCAATGGTGCACTTTTCAATGGAATTACTAATCCAGCAACTTGGAGTTTTAAAACAATTGAGATAGTAGATAACTCAAGACCGAATGTTATTTCTGTAACTCCGGGTGTATGTGGAGCAACAGGAACATGTACAACAACGGTACCTATTACTACAACGCTTCAATTCGTATTTGATAAGCCGGTATATGTTTCGGAAGGAAATATTGAGCTAACTAGTACAACAGATAATCGTTCAATTCCAGTAAGTTCGAGCGAAGTACAAGGAAGCGGCTCTAACGTCATTACAATAACACCATCTCAAGTGCTGAAGCCATCAACTACATATAAGCTGACCATTTCTGGCAGTAATATTGTTGATGCATCAGGTAACGGATACGTAGGTGGTTCTTGGCGAGTAGTGACTGCTGCAAGTCCAATCCAGTTGATATCAACACTTCCAACAACAGGAGCTTCTAACGTAGTCATTGGAAGTAATATAGAGTTGACATTTGATCAAAGCGTAGAAGGTAGTCTTAATAAATACATCAGAATTCGTAAAGTAAGTAATAATGAGATTGTTTATGAAAGAGCGACTAAACACTCTAGCGTAACGTATTCAAATAATAATAAAACAGTAACGATTAAGCCTGGGAATACACTCGATAAGAACACGAGTTATTATGTAACGATTGACTCTGGAGCATTTACACAGGTAGGAAATTCGTCTGCAATTTTCTATGGTATCCATAGTGCAACAGATTGGATGTTCTCGACAGATTTTGGTACAGATAACATAAAGCCTACCATTAAAACTTATTCACCGACGAATGGTAACACAAATGTAGGCGTAAAGGAAAAGATTGTTTTAACTTTCAGTGAGATCGTTACACCTAATAGCGGGACGATAGAAATTCGTGAATATAATTCAGATGCATTATATCGCTCAATCCCAGTGACATCTGATCGAGTTACAGGTGGTGGTAGTACCGTTATAACGATTGACCCTCATGTGCAGAAGACAGGGGAATCAGCAAAAAGCTTCTCACTTGCAACAAGATATTATGTGAAAATTAGCAATACTGCTTTTAGTGACGTAGCAGGTAATACGTATGCAGGTACTGTCCAGAAGAACTATAACTTCCAAGTAGCTGCAAGTGCATCTGCACCTCAAATAGCTACAATTTCACCAGCTAATTTATCAACAACAGTCGCTACTACTGCTAAGTTTAAAGCGACGTTCGATAAATCAATTTTAATTGATGAATTCAATTATATTGTAACTGTTCAACCAGTGGCGGCGAATGGTACAGCGATTAATGCGACATTGGAAGTAGACCCTACTAATGCAAAGGGTATTATTATTACACCGAATTCTACTTTGCTTGCCAATACAGATTATTATATTACTATATCTGATATGTCCATCATGGACGTGAATGGTAATTATTATGCTGGTATTCAAAATCAGTATCAATGGAAAATTAAAACATTAGGTGGGGATATTACACCGCCAACTATTGTTAAGGCAGAAGTTAGTGGCAACACAATTCGTGTTGTATATAATGAACTTCTTAATGATGAATTAAAACCATCAATAGCAAGTTTTTACGCTACTGTAAATGACAAAGCAAGAAATATAAGCAGTGTTTCTATCGAAGGTAATGTTGTATTTATTAAATTAGTAAGCAATGTATCAACTTCTGAGAAAGTTGCACTGTCCTATACGAAACCAAATATTGGATTAATTCAAGATTTAACAGGCAACCAAGCGGCAAGTTTTTCAAGTGTTAATGTAACGAGCGGTTTCACTGAAAACAAACCGACGGTGAAAAGTAGCAGTTATTCAGGTTCTAATATCACGCTTAACTTCACCGAAACACTTAACAGTATTAACAGATTAGCGTATACACAATTTACTGTGAGTGTTAATGGCTCAGTAAAAACAATTAGCAGTATGACGCAGTCAGGTAGCAATATTACAATTACGTTGAATCAATCGATTCCGGCGAAAGCAAATATTGTAGTAAGTTATACCACTGGATTCTATCCGTTAACTGGAACAACAAATGCTACCGTAGCTAATTTCAGTCATGTTGTAGGAACAACATCAAATTCCGGTTCGGGTTCTAATACTTCCGGGGCTCCTACTATTCAATACATCACATTAAGTGGCAATCAACTTTTCTTGAAGTATGATGAAGCAATTAGGACTACATCAAAACCTGGTGCATATCAATATGCAGTACTTGAGAATGGTAAAGTGTCTACTGTGACAGCTGTAACAATTAATAATGATACGATAGTGTTAACGTTGGCTACAAAGCCATCAGGCTCACTTCCAATTACAGTGTCCTATTATGGAACATCGTCTACAGCGTTAGATAATGATTACAATGCAGCAGCATCATTTACGTCTATGGCTGTAACGGATGGAAGTGATATCGAAGAAGGAACAACGGTAACCATTCAAGGAGCAGTATTGAAAGGCAATACATTAACATTGAATTTCTCAGGAAACCTTGATAAGACTTCTGTTCCTACAGCAGATCAATTTCAAGTTCGTATTTCAAATAATACGAGAGTAATTAGTAGTATAAATATAAGTGGCTCTCAAGTCATAATTCAATTATCAAACACTGCGAATGTAGGTGAGGTTGCAACTGTAACATACTTTAGTCAAAGTAATGTTTTGCAAAGCTCAAATGGAACAGCAGTAAGCGGATTTTCGAATATGGCTGTAGCTAACCAGACGACAGTACTTGATGCTCTTTCAGATGATTATGCATCTGCTCCAAATGGTGTGCTATTGAAAATATCCGCGAGTTCAACGAGTACCGTTACTACTCCAGGTGGATCAAGAGCAACAAATTATACGATTACAACAGATAAATTGGTAACAGCAGTAACGACTCTTGCAGCAGCAGAGATGAAAACTGGTAATATTGTGTTTGAAGTTCCTACATCGCAAGATGCTGCTATCGTTTCTTATTCTATCGCGGCATTACAAGCGGCTGCGAAACTTGGTAACTATACACTTATCGTTAATTATGGTGATCTAACTTACTCTGTTCCATTGAGTTCGATTGATCTATCACAAGCAGCTAGACAATCAAACGGCAACTCGGTTTCTAATTATTTACGTATTGCATTTGAAGAAGGGAGTTCATCTGCAACGTCATCACTAGAAACTGCGATTAATCGCAGCGGAGCAACAATTATAGAAGGACCATTTGCATATGAATTAACTATTGTTAACGGTTCTAATTCTGAGAATGCTGTTATTACAGGAAATATTACACGCACAGCTAAATCCTCATCAAATATTACAAATAGTACGACAACTGCTGTGTACTATGATGAAGGTATTTCTGCTATCTCAGCAGTACCGACAACATTTAAGTCAAGCAATGGAGTCACAACAATTACGTTCAAACGTCCAGGTAATAGTGCATATGCGATTGTAAGAAGTAACAAGACATTTAGTGATACATCATCACATTGGGCTCATAACGAAATTACCATTATGGCACGTAAATTTATTGTAGAAGGTCACTCTACTTCAAACTTTAATCCGAAAGCAAACATTACACGTGGAGAATTTGCTACGTATATTGTGAAAGGACTTGGATTAAGTACAAATAAGGCCGCTGCTAAGCAATTTAAGGATGTCAACAGTGATACGGTTATGGGCGGATATATTGGCGCTGCAGTAGCGTCAGGCATTGTATCTGGTGTATCAAGCAGTTCGTTCGCTCCTAACAGTAATATTACGAGACAGGATATGGCGTTGATGATGGTTCGTGCAGCTAGCTACGCAGGATTATCAACGACATTATCAGGTTCTGCAGATTCAATATTGAATGGTTATAGTGATAAGTCTCAACTAAGTTCATATGCGAAGCCAGGTGTCGCTACGGCGATCAACCTAGGCATCATCAGTGGAACAACAACGACGAAGCTATCTCCTAAACAAAATGCTACACGTGCAGAAGGAACACTTATGATTATGCGTCTCTTGAAAAAGACTGATTCGCTACAATATTAGTTAAAGATGATCGACCACTACCTTGCTAGATGAGAGGTAGTGGTCTTTTTCTGTTTGGAGTAGGTAAGTCCCTTCGGAGCCTAAGACACCCCCTAGTAAATCTACTAATCTATCTTCATTTGAAAAAACTTACCAGTAAATGAAACTTTCTATTCTCTCTTGTAGTCTAATATAATAGACAGATGGGAATAGGAGAGTAGATTACAAGATGCGTAGATACACAATTAAACATTTATTTACTAAGAAAAAGGCTATTATGATTATGCTAACAGGTGCATTAGTCATAACGCCAATACAACAAATTTTACCGTTTGGAAGTTATCAGTATATGAATATCGCTGATGCTGCAACTAGTTCTAATAGTTTAGTAGCAAAAGGTGAGAGTGTTATTTCTTCAGGAGTGGTACGAAAAGAATATTCATTTAAAACAACAAGAAGTTCTAAAGCTATATCAACAGACGTCCATGTTATGGAGATAGATCTTAGCAATCCATATATTTCATTGCAGGCACTTAGTGGAACGGATGGACAAGTAGGTAAACGAACAAATGTTATGAATATGTCTAAGAACACCGGTGCGATTGCTGCCATCAATGGTGATGTATTCGTCATGAAGAACGAAGGTACTTCACTAGGTTCTCAAATCGTCAAGGGTTCACTAGTTGTAAGCCCTTCATTATTAAAAGGGATGTATGCATTTGGCGTGACCAAAGACAAGAAACCAACCATTGATATGTACACATTTGAAGGAAATGTTACATCAAGCAGCGGACAAAGTTTCACATTATCAGGAATTAATCAGTCTACATACTCATCTGATGTTACAGGTGAAGCATATAGTCATTCCAATAAGCTATACATTTATACTAGTGCGTGGGGTGGAGCACAACGTCCGATCAACTCAGGCACAACACCTACGGAAGTACTAGTAGTCGACAATGTAGTTAAGGAAATAGTCCAAAATGGTAGTATTACGACAACAGTTCCGAGCAATGGTTATATTCTACGTGGACATAAGGACGCAGCACAATTTTTAGTAACAAATATGACAGTTGGCTCAACGGTAAATGCTAACTATAATCTAGTATCACAGACAACGAAGCAGAAGGTCGATCCTACTAACTTTGATATGATGGTAAGTGGGCATACTTTGCTCGTTGAAAATGGGAAAGCATCTAGTTTCTCTCGTGATATTACAGGTGTAAGCGGCAGTTCATACACTTCCCGTACAGCGATTGGTTATTCTGCGGATGGAAAAAAAGTATATATGGTAACTGCTGAGAAATCAGGCTCTAATACTGGGTTGAGCTTGAAAGAGTTACAAACAGTGCTTGTATCACTAGGTGCGCATAAAGCTGTTAATTTGGATGGCGGCGGATCTACGACAATGGTAGAACGTAAGCTAGGTTATTCAAGTCTATCACTCGCTCATGCGACGCAAGAAAGTTCATTACGAGCCGTAGCTAATGGTATTGGCGTGTTTACAAGTGCGCCTAAGGGTTCATTGAACGGTCTTATTATTACAGGCGGTAATTCAATCTTAATTGGTCAGTCTATTAACTTTAGTGCACTAGGATATGACAATTACTATAATCCAATTAGTGCCGATGTAAGTTGGTCTAGTCTTAATAGCAAAGGAAGTTTCTCTGGTAACACATTTACTGCAAAATCCGCTGGAACAGTATCGGTTAAAGCTACTTCAGGTAGCGTTTCAGCGCTGAAAGAATTACAAGTTGTTGGTGGCGATCAAATTAAATCGTTAGTAGCTTCTGGCGGAGTAGGCACATTGTCTGCAGGGGCAACATTACCTGTAACGCTTAAGGCTACACTAAAAAACGGTGAGACTCATCAAGTTGATGGAAATTATTTGAAGTGGGAGTTTGTTGGATTTAGTGGTACATTTAAGGATGGTACGATTACTGTGAAATCCGTAAATGCGAATACGAAGACAGGTTATGCCATTGCTTCCTATGATGGATTTACAACAATGATTCCATTTAGCAATGAACAATCAGTTAGCACTGTTGAGAATTTCAATGCGGTTGGTTATTCTATTACGAATCAGGTGTTACCAGTAGATGTAACAAAAGGTAGTGCAAAGCTAGTAGCAAGTTCTACTTCTGATAGTGCAGATAAAGCATTGCAAATTAGTTATGACTTTACTGCAGGAACAGGAACAAAAGCTTCTTATGCAAAACTAGGAGAGTCTGGCCGCACACTTTCAACTAATCTGACAGCATTAGCATTCGATGTGAATGGTGATGGAAGCAATAATTGGCTTCGTGCTGAGATTATTGATGGCAATGGACAATTACATTATGTTGATATTGCCAAAAGTGTAAATTGGACAGGCTGGAAAAACATAAAAGTTAATGTAGATACAAGTGCAATGAAGGGTTCTATTAAATTAAGAAGAATATATATGATAACGCTCGATTCCTCGAAAGCTGGGCTGGCTACTTCTGGTCAAGTAGCAATAGATAATATTATGCAGTACACAAAAACTACAAATTCTTCGCAAAATACAAGTACTGTTGTGAAATTGGTTATTGATAAAAAACAAGCCACGGTTAACGGTAAATCTACGCTACTTGATGTGGCGCCAATGTTGAAAGGTGATTACACGTATTTACCACTACGATTTGTTACAGAGCAATTAGGTGCAACGTTGCAATATGATAACAAAACTAAGATAGTAAAGGTGTTTAATGGTTCTACAATGCTGCAAATGACATTAGGTAAAAAAGAGTATGTGCTGAACGGAGTTCGTTATGAATCTGACGTAGCACCATTTGAAACGAATGGACGCACATTAATTCCAGTAAGATTGTTCTCTGAGAAACTAGGCTATAAAGTGACTTATAATCATACTGAGCGTAGCGTAACGATACAGTAAAAGTATGGATGTTAGCGCAATTATGATATGATAGTACAAGCAATAATTGTAAAGGAGTGCCTGGATACGGTGGATCACCTCTCAATCGATATTAATCGAATATTTTCTAATGCTATTCAAGTAATGGAGACTAGCAAATATCAAATCTACGAGGTGTGTGAATCAGCTCGAGACGAGCTACACTCTTTGGAGAAAGAACTTGAACAAGTGCTGCAGCAAACGGTTCAGGTGATTGAGGAGGTTGACAAGCTAGAGCTTGAATACCGATATGCCAGAATTCGTTTAACAGAGGTAAGTCGTGAATTTACTCGTTATGGTGAGCAAGATATTAAGCGAGCCTATGAGAAAGCGACTTTAACACAGTTACAGCTAGCTACGTTACGTGAACAAGAAAAACATCTTAAGCTGCGTAGAGATGATCTTCAAATTCGAGTTCGAAATGTCGAAAAAAATATTGAACGGGCAGAAACAATAGCATCTCAGATGAATGTTGTGCTCGACTATTTGTCAGGTGATTTGGATCACGTGACTCGCATATTAGAATCTGCGAAAAATCGTCAATTGTTGGGGTTGAAAATTATTTTGGCGCAAGAGGATGAGCGTAAACGAATTGCTAGGGAAATTCATGATGGACCAGCGCAGTCGTTAGCGAACATTGTACTTCGCACTGAAATAGCAGAACGAATGTTGATGAAGGAAGAATACCCACTTGTACAAACTGAATTATCAGATTTAAAGGGGCAAGTTAGAGCAGGGATAGAAGAAATTCGTAAGATTATTTTCAATTTGCGTCCGATGGCATTAGATGATTTAGGCTTGATTCCTACTTTAAGGAAGCTTACTCAGGATTTCGAAGAAAAAACTAAAATCCATACGATTTTCGAAGTGTTTGGCAAAGAGTTACGTCTTAATTCTTCGATGGAAGCTGCGATCTATCGACTGGTGCAAGAGGCATTATCGAATGTGATGAAGCATGCAGAAGCAACGAGAGTAACGGTAAATCTTGTGTTTCAACAAGAAAACCTTCGCTTAAGTATGAAGGATAATGGAAAAGGATTTCGTAATAATCCTAATCATAATTCTACAGATGATAGAACGCACTATGGGTTAATCGGAATGTATGAACGAGTAGAACTTATTGAAGGCACAATTGATATTCAATCGGAGGTAGGTAGGGGAACAGAAATTAAAATAGAAATACCTCTCACAACGACCTAAGAAAGGGGAAAATTTATGATAAATAAGCTAGATAGCGGCCAATCTAATAGTGCATCAATTAAAATCTTGTTAGCAGATGATCACCAATTATTTCGTGAAGGTTTAAAACGTATTCTTAATATGGAAGACGACATCGAAGTAATCGGAGAATGTGGAGATGGCATACAAGTTTTAGAGTTTTGCAATCATACATTACCTGACATCGTACTGATGGATATCAATATGCCAATTGAGACAGGGGTAGTTACAACTGAACGGTTGAAGGACTTATTCCCAGATGTAAAAGTCATCATATTATCTATTCATGATGATGAAAGTTATGTATTTGAATCGTTGAGAAAAGGTGCAACTGGTTATTTACTTAAGGACATGGGAGCGGAGGCATTAGTCAATGCCATTCGTTCTGTTTCGCAAGGTTATTCCTATATTCATCCTAAAGTAACGGGTAAACTAATTAATCAATTGCGTCGTATGACATATTTAGATGAGATTGGTGTGTCAGCGAACCAAACAATCGATATTGGAGCAACATATATTCCACTTGAAGAAAGTCCGCTTACACGTCGTGAAGCTGAAGTTCTGCGTCTAATGGCTGAAGGTAAGAGCAATAAGATGATTGGTGAACATTTGTTCATTAGTGAAAAAACAGTAAAAAATCATGTCAGTAGCATATTGCAAAAAATGGAAGTTGATGATCGTACGCAAGCGGTTATTAATTCAATTAAATTCGGTTGGGTGACACTCTAATATTACAGCTATATTTCATATTGTAAACGATGGTTATGTTATATCTTATTAGTGAATAAGATACGACATAGCCATTTTTTTTGTATTTATAAAGAGTAGGGTAATATAGGTTACGGCTTAGCATCATTCTGCATACAATGTGCAAAGAGGGGGTATCAACCATGATTAAACTTCTGCTTTTTGTTATTGGATGCTACATTATCGCTGCTGCTATCGTCCATATTTACTATTACATTTCGAGTCGTCAGCAAGCTACAAAACGTCATTATGTATTGTTAGATAACGAGCAACAGGACAGTATAGAATGGTACTATCATTCCATAAAACGTTTTTCTGTATGGATGGGTATCCCGATACAAGTAACGGTAGTTAATACGGAGCCTGGTGGGGATTTGCGTCAGATGGTAGACCGTTGGAGTATAAAGCATAATGATATTGTATTGAATGATCGATTTAGTGGCATATCTGATCACACGATAGTTATTGATCTTAGTAAACAAGATGACTTGTGTAAGTTGCCATTCTAGCCTATAATAATGACATAAATTGTAAGCGTGAAGCACACGATCTGTCCCTAATATGGACAGTTGTGTGCTTTTTTGCGTTGATCTCTGCTTCCGAAGTGACTTTTTGTTTACAGGGAGTAACTTAAGGAAGCTAACAAAAAGTTTAGGTATTTGCTTACGAAGTGATTTTTTGTTTACAAGGAGTAACTTAAGGAAGATAAAAAAGTTTAGGAGGTAATGTTATTGTATGCAAAATTAATACTATGGACCGAATCATCTGAGTATAAGTTATTATTACTTCCTTATGAGAAACGCAATCAGTTTCAGGTAGAGGATTGGATTTGTTATTTAGAAAAAGGGTGTATGTATAGTGTAATGTCACAGCCAATCGCGCTTGCGTATGGTGATTATGTAGTAAGAGAATGGATGTCCAGGAAGCGGAGCTATAAAAGTATGGATTTGGCAAGAGCAGCCGTAGATCGACTGCTCGTTTATGAATTGAAAGTGCATTGGGCGGATGGGGTTGTGGTGGCTGGTTCATCACAATCATTAGCTAGTAATGATAGTAAGCTAGCAGCATTACTATTAGCGTCTTTAATAAGAGGTAGACAATTACTTTATTCAGAGCTGCAATCGTTAACCTTAGAGCAAGGACATGTGGAGGTGCTACAAGATTGGCGTACTGCGTTACGGAGATGCATCGTAGAGGGATGTATTCTTGTAAGAAGTAGTGTGCAATTACAACGGTTAGGGAATCGACAATCCAAGTATTGTTGCTTACGTTGTTATGAACGTCGACTAGAACAAACATCATCAATCTGTATCTATTGTGGGGAGGATTGTTTCTATTGCAAGGAATGCATCGTTATGGGGAGGAGTCGTACTTGTGGCTTGTTACTAATAGGACGATACGAATCACCTTTACTTGGAGAAGGAAGATCGTGTAACGCAGTCCATCCAAGCCAAATCGTACAACTAGAGAGATATCATCTTAGTCCTGCCCAGCAAAGAGCGACAAAAGCGGCACTGAGCTATATTTATTCACAGAACAAACGATATTTGCAGGAGCAGGTCGGTCATGGAGCAAGAGTTTGTAGTAAGAGGGAAATATATCGTAGAAATAGTAACATTCGAACAAGGGTTAATGATTTCAAACTCGATAGTAATAACGATAGTAGAACTACTTTAGTGCACCGAACAGGCAATATATTAGATAAACTACTATCCAATAAACTGCAACAGCTACAAACATGGAGGAAACGGTACGTTAGAAACTTTCTAATATGGGCGGTGACAGGAGCGGGAAAGACAGAGATGATTTTTCCGCTTATTGAGTATGTTACAAAGCAGGGTGGCAAAGTACTGCTAGCTACACCACGGCGAGATGTTGTACTAGAGTTAGATCCGCGTTTACGAAAAGCATTTCCTGAGCTATCGATCGTAACGCTCTACGGTGGAAGCTCGCAGCGATGGCAGGAAGGACAACTTATCGTAGCGACAACCCATCAGTTAATGCGATTCCAACAAGCTTTTGAACTTGTCATAATAGATGAGTTAGATGCTTTTCCATATCACGGTGATCCACGGCTGTACCGTGTAGCAACACAATGTAGCACATTAGGCGGGATTAGAATATTGTTATCCGCAACACCGCCGAGGGAGTTGCAACAAGCAATGAATGCGAAGTTACTTAGTTATGTGTTATTGCCAGTAAGATACCATCGTCATCCACTTCCTGTTCCTACGATGTTAACAACCCCTTCAATCGCCCAGCAGCTACGAAAATCTAATATCCCAACTAATTTACTTACAGCTATGAAACAATCCATAGAAAGAGAAGCGCAGCTCTTTGTATTTGTACAACGAATCTCAGAAGCAGAGCCGTATGTAGCACTATTACAACGATACTTTCAAGATGTCGTAATTGGTGCAACGTCTTCACAAGATGACAGGCGGACAGAAAAAGTGTCCTCATTCCGGCAACGGCATATAAGAATACTGGTGACAACAACGATTTTAGAAAGAGGGGTTACTATTCCTCAAAGTGATGTTTATATTTGTGATGCAGATGGATCACTATTTGATGAAGCATCCCTTGTACAAATGGCTGGTCGTGCAGGAAGGTCAGCAGATGATCCTAAAGGTAAAGTTTATTTTGTAGCGAAGCATAGAAATGAAGCCCAATTACGTGCCGTAAAGCAGATTGAAAGAATGAATAAACAGGCAAAAAAGGAACGATATTTATTGGAGCAATATTGGTAGATTGTTGGACTTATTTGTAGTTTTCCTTGTATAACATAACAGTTAAATTTACTGACCTAGTTAGTTGAGGAGTGATTCAGATAACGCTGAGCGGTAAGATATTACAAGAGGTAAAAGGAGGAGTCGCCTGATGTCATCTTCTCACAATAAATGGTTGTGGTGGTTAATAGCTAGAAACAAATGCTGTATACGATGTCAAAAAGGAATTACTCATATTTGTTATGAACGCAGTTACCAGTATCCTTGGATTGAACGCCGATTATATGACCTGCTTTGCTCAACATGTATGGCGAACATTCCATGGATTACGACGGTACAGTGTCCACGTTGTGGACGTTCACAAGTTTGCCAAGACTGTCACTATCGTAAGACGAGTTCATTACGTTGTAATCGCAGTGCGGTAAGGTATACAGATGAGATGAAACAGTGGCTTGGTACATATAAATTTCAAGGGGATCTGAGGTATAGTGATCTGCTTGTGTACATGTTATCTCATGTTTATGATCAAGTGACACTACAATTGGTGAGAGATCAAGGGTTGTATGAACATTGGCAGCAATCGCGTATACCTATTCGTACATATGCTAAGCGATATCATTTGTGGCAAGCCGTCACGGCTGTGCCGAGTAGTGAAGAGAGGATGTTGGAGCGGGGGTTTAATCAAGCGCAACAGTTAGCGCTAGGTGTTGCTGAGTGTGGAGGAGTCCCATTTATAGAGTTATTACGTCGCAACCGAGATAGTGTAAAGTTAAGTTCAAAGAACAAGAGAGAGCGAGAAAATAGTGTGCAACAATTATATAATAGTGAAGCTGCATACTGGTTGCCGCTTAGGGAAGTGTTGCAGACGAGAGAGCTACTTTCTACTACTGACGATAAGACAACTGCAAATTTGAATCTCCCGGCACCTAGTCATGGGTCGAGTGATCCCGACTGGAGACCGAATGTAAATATTCTTCTCGTAGATGATGTATATACCACTGGGAGTACGATAGAAGCATGCTCATCAGCACTTGCAACTCATGCACCTAGTCCGATCACTATCTATAGCCTCACATGGGCTAGAGCATAAGAGTATAAAAATAAAATTATTTAATTTAATATAGTACTAATGAAATTACCCGAAAAATACGATACAGTATAGTATAAGGTAAAGTGGATTAAGGGGGTCAAGTAGAATATGAATATTGCCAATTGTCCTCGTTGCGGGAAAGTATTTGCCAAAGGATTTAAAGATGTATGTCCTGCTTGCGTACGAGATATTGATAAAGAGTACGAGTTATGTTCTAAGTATTTGCGCGAATTTAAAGGTGCATCTATTACAGAACTATCTGACGAGACAGGTGTTTCGATTAGGCAAATTACTAAATTCGTACGAGAAGGTAGAATTTCAATGATGGATGCTCCGAATTTAACGTATCCATGCGAATCATGTGGAGTACTAATATCTCACAACCATCTATGTGATAGTTGTCGAACTCGGTTAACGAATGCTTCGAAAAACCTGTTTCACGCAGAAAATATTGCGGAGAGCAAGAAGCTTACGGATGAACAGGTTAAGGGTGCTTACAAAGGTATTAGCGCATATAAAGATCGCACTTAGAAGAGGTAGTTCAATACGTCCGCTCGTGATCACGATGATTAGTTTCATAGTATATTCGACATCGAAGATGCCATTCATCGGTCGTTCCAGTGCTCACGTACCAAATACGTACGTTGCGCGCTTCACTTCCTAGCTTCATGGCATCTTCTTGGTGCTGACGTGCGAAAGTTTTGAACCTTCATTAGAAGAGGTAGTTCAAAACGTCCGCTCGTGATCACGATGATTAGTTTCATAGTATAATCGACATCGAAGATACCATTCATCGGTCGTTCCAGTGCTCACGTACCAAATACGTACGTTGCGTGCTTCACTTCCTAGCTTCATGGCTGGCATTTTCTTGGTGCTGACGTGCGAAAGTTTTGAACTTTCATTGGAAAAGGTGCTTCAAAACATCCACTTAAATAGGATTTACTATTAATAATAAATACAAAGAAGCCGATAATACTACTAATAGGTTATCGGCTTTTTAGTTTTTAGAACAATGGGGTGAGTATAATGAAAATCAATGATATAAATCGTATTAACGGAATCAATAAAACATATCAAAACCAAGCGGAGTTTCGTAAAGAAGATAGAAAATCAATGGGAAAAGATGAGGTTCAAATTTCACATGCAGCACAAGAGATGCTAGAAACTAGTCGCGTAGAAAATAGTGAGCGTACACAATACTTGGATGAATTGAAACAGGCTGTGCAATCTGGAACCTACTATGTAGAGTCTGGGAAAATAGCAGAAAAGCTGTTGCCTTTCTTCAAATAGTGTGACGCTAGATACGGAGGAACAATGATGGAACAGTCAGCATTTCAACTTTTGATCAGTCATCTGAGACAGCTATTGCTAATCTATCGTGCCTTATTCACATTAGCTGATGATAAAAAAAGAGCCATTATTGAAAATAATATTGAGCTCATTAATGCCCTTACAATGAAAGAGACGAAAGCGTTGAGGCCTGTCCCAGAACTTGAATCAGCGATTCGTGCTCAATTAACGAAGTTGCAAAGAGATCTAGGATTTCGCCCGAAATTAAAAATGACATTATCGGAAATGTCTAAAATGTTAGTCATACCTGAAGAAAAGCAAGAATTAGCAGATATTCAGGTGGCAATAGCAGATATATCAACAAAGCTTAGTAAAGCAAATGAACTTAACCAACAATTAATTCAGCAATCATTAGAGTATGTACATTTCTCACTTGATGTTCTATGCGGGCCTCCAGATGACGAAGTAACGTATAAGCGTCCGACAATGAATACTGATGTTCAGAAACGAACAGGGATATATGACACAAGAGCGTAAAGTCGCTAATGAGCTTACGCTTGCGATGCTACTTTTTATCTGCAGAAAGTAGCTCCGGGAGTCAATAAAAAGTTTTAGGAGGACAATCATGGTATCATCATTTCACGGTTTAGAGACGAGTAAGCGTGCGATATTAACCCAATCCGTTGCACTTAGTACAATAGGTCATAATATTGCAAATGCATCAACAGAAGGATATACCCGTCAACGAGTTAATCTAGTCAATGCTTCACCATTATCTGCACCGGGTTTCAATCGTATTTTCACGCCAGGTCAGATTGGTTCAGGGGTAGAATATACTAGCATTACACGCGTACGTGATAGCTACTTAGATATGCAATACCGTCGTGAGAATCAAGAAAAAGGTTTGAACAGTATATATAAAGCAACAATGGATTCCATTCAGACGATTATTAATGAGCCGTCTGATAACGGCGTCAGTGCTGTTATGGATAAGTTTTGGAACTCACTTGAAGTTATGAATCGTGACCCTAACCTACTTAGTGCACGCGTAGATTTTATCGGTAGTGCAAAAAATATGACGGATACATTTAATAAAATTGGAACTTCCTTAACGACACTTGAAGGTGATATTGATAGCAATATTGATATTAAGCTTCAGGAAGCAAATAATCTAATTGATGGTATTTCACAGTTGAATGAAACCATTCGTAAAATTGAGATGCTTGGCGATCATGCCAATGACTATCGCGATCAACGAGATGTACTTGTAGATAAACTTTCAAAAATTGTAGATGTACAATATACAGAAGATCCAAGTGGTATGGTAAATGTCTATAGTGGTGGTGTTCAAGTTGTTAATGGTCAGCTACCAACAGCTTTAACGCGTGCTGATGTTGCTAATATTACGAGTGGTGAAATTGCTGGATACAAAAAGTCACAAGCTGATATTATACAAACACGCAGTCAATTAGATGCACTAGTTGATACACTTATCAATGGTAAAGTTCAGATCACAATGCCTAATGGTTACAAAACGTCGACAGATATGATTGCTGATAACGATGTGACAGCAGTGAATGAATTGGGTGTAACAACAAACTATGCTGCAGGAACAACGATTCCAGCAGGTTCGAAAATTACAACGAGTGCAAAGTTTACGGTTGATGGTTTTAACGGTGTTCATGAGCTGGGATATACATTGAACTCACCTGCTGAGACAGGAATAGACTTCTTCACGCTGAAGGACCCAACACTGCCTTTCTCCATAGATAACATTCAAGTTAATCCTGAAATACAGAAGGATACGAATAAAGTGGCCGCTTCAGGTCAATATGAAATGAACGGCACGGATATGGTTACGATTAAAGGGAATAGTGATATTGCGTTAGCGCTAACAAGCTTACGTAATTTGAAGTTTGAATTCCCTGCTGATATGACTTCACTGTCTACAGGAACAACAGATGATTACTTCCGCGCTTTTGTAAGTGATCTTGGAACACGTGCTAGTATCGCAGAGACTAATTTTAGTAAAAGTAGCGATTTAACAGATAATGTAGAAATTCGTAGGCAGTCAGTAAGCGGCGTACAACTGGATGAAGAAATGACAGATATGCTTCGCTTCCAGCATGCTTATAATGCTGCTGCACGTAATATGACAGCGGTAGATGAAATGCTTGATCGAATTATAAACAATATGGGTCTGGTGGGTAGGTAGCTTGTAAAAGTTTTAGTTTATGCTTACGTTGTAACTTTTTGCTTCTAAGAAGTATAACAAGATGCTTTACAAAAAGTTTAAGTCAATGCTTACGATGCAACTTTTTGTATTCAAGAAGCAACTCAAAGAAGTTCTACAAAAAGTTTTTAGGAGGTTAATTATGCGAGTTACTAGTATGATGCAAAATACACAGTTGTTGCGTAATCTTGGTCATAACAATGCAAATATCATGGATTGGCAGAATAAGCTATCTACGGGACAGAAAATTAGTAAGCCAAGTGATGATCCTGTTGGAATCGGATACCAAATGCGTTACACGACTGAGCTTAGAAATAATGAGCAATATCTTGCGAATGCGAATACAGGTATTGGTTGGTTAAGTCAGACGGATTCCGTGCTGCAACAGGCTAATTCAGTATTACAGCGCTTAAATACAATAGTGAATCAAGCTGCCAATGGTACAATAACGCCTGAAGTTAGAGACCAGATAGCTCTAGAAGTAACTCAGTTAAGAGAACAGATGGTCACTATAGGTAATAGTACGTATGATGGAAGATACTTGTTCAATGGTCAAAAAACAGATCAGGCACCCTATACTTCTGATACGGCGGCTACTGATACAACAGATCAAGGTGTTTATTTCCTTAATGTAAATTCATCTGTTTCTGTTGAAGTTAGTATTCCTGGTGAGACGGTATTTGGAAAAGCAGGGGCTGCTGATAATATCTTCAAGATGTTTGATGATATTATTGTTAATCTAGAAAATAGTAATCAAGCTGCGTTATCAGGAAACTTAACTAATATCGATGGTGCTATTGAAAAAGTTTCACTTAGTCTTGCAGAAGTTGGAGCTAGAACTAATAGATTTGAATTGATTCAAAGTCGTATTGCTGACGAGAAAGTTAGCTTAACAACATTGAGATCAGGTGTTGCCGATGTCGATATGGCTGATGCTATCATTCAATTACAGTTACAGCAAAATGTTCTGCAAGCTTCACTTTCCGTTGGAGCAAAAGTAATGCAGATGTCATTACTAGATTATATTCGTTAGTTAGTAAAAGGAGTGCAGTGTGAATGGGTGAGAATACCATTTCTAATCAAGTCATAAAGAGTGACCTTTATGGTGAAATCATAGTTGAAGATCATCAAATCTTTCATTTCGCACAAGGTATTGTGGGCTTTTCTCATCTGAAGCAATTTGCATTACTGCCATATGAAGATACTGAATTATTTATTTTGCAGTCATTTAATGAAGATATTAGCTTGTTATTATATCCTGCTGAATACAGCGAAAATGATATTAGCTTTCACATTGATGAATCAACAGTTGAACAATTAGGAGTTACGAATAAAGTTGAAATAACGATATTTTACGTACTACGATTTATAGAAAATAGTCCTTTTATTAATTTGCGAGCGCCTATTCTTGTCGTATCGAATACGCAGAAAGGTTGCCAATATGTTGTTCCAGATGATTCCTTAAGCCTGCGAGCGCCATTGGCAATTAAAGGTGAGGCTTAATGTTAGTTTTGAAACGTAAAGTAGGCGAGGTTGTACGTATTGCTAATGACATAGAAGTTCATGTGTTAGCCGTTGAAGGCGATACGATTAAGCTGGGGTTCGAAGCTCCCAAACATATTCAGATTTTACGTTCTGAAGTGTATGACGCCATCAAAGCAGAAAATATACAATCAGTTATGTCGAGTGATCATGACACCAAGGAAATGTTGAAGCAGCTTAAGAAGAGATCCCTCAATAACGATAAAAGTTAGAGGAGGAATTATTGTGTATAATTCAATCAATCGTATGGATGGAACCTCAATTGATTGGAGCCAAATTAATGGACAGAAGAAGCAAGTGGCTACCTCACAAGAAGTTCAATTACTAGGCTCCTCTGCACAAAGTAATCACAACGCAGAGTCTAAATTAGCACAACAAGATAAAGACAGACTCTACAAGGAAGTGGAGAAAGTTAACGAGACACTTAAAATGCAAAAACATTCTATGCGAATTAAGTTCAGTGAAGAAGCTGAACAATATTACGTAGAAGTATTCGATTCCCGTACGCAAGAGGTTATTGAAAGCATTCCTGGTAAGCATATGATCGAGCTAGCTGCAAAACTAAAAGACATGATCGGATTTTTCATTGATGAAAAACGTTAAATTAAAATGTTAAGGAGTGGTTACAATGGGTATTAGTATTACTGGTTTATCATCAAATCTAGATACTGCACAAATGGTTAAAGATTTAATGGCTATTGAAAAAATTCCATATACCAATCTCACTACAAAAAAAACAAATCTACAGTCGGAGCAAACAATCTTTCGTACAATCAATACAAAGATGAAAGCATTAGAGTCGGCTCTTGCTAACTTAAAGTTTACGAGTGATTTTAACACTTATAAAACTACTAGCACGAACTCAAATGTCGCAACTGCTACCGTATCATCTACAGGTACTTTAAGTGGAGATTCCTATTCACTCAAGGTTACCGAACTGGCTGCTGGCGCAATAGCAAAAGCCGATGGGATTTCGAAAGATGATAGAACATGGTTAGATTCATTGCAAAGCGGAACAGTTAAAATCAATGGTAAAGAAGTTGCCATAGACTTTAGTAAATATGAAAATGATAAAGATGCATTAACTGCTTTGAGAGATCATCTGAATAAAAATGCTGAAAAATTTGGAGTAAAAGCTTCGCTGATTAATACAAATTCAAATGAATTTTCATTTATTCTTACTTCAACTGAAACAGGTAGCAGTTCTAATGTCTCCCTAACTGTAACTCCTCCAGATGATCCAGATGCTGTGCCTATAGATTTATCTACGCTCTTTACAGATGTAGTTGATGGAAAAAATGCTATATTCGAACTAAATGGATACAATTTTGAAAAGGAAACTAATTCGATCAGCGATGTTATCGACGGTATTACCTTTAATTTGACTGGCAAGTCTACTGAGGCTACAACGATAAGTATTGCTAGAGATACGGATGCAATTGTTAGTAAGGTTAATGCGTTTGTAACTGCATATAATGACTTATCGTCGTTAATAAAATCTAATTTAGCTAAACCAGATAACGATGATACAACGAACCCATTGCAAAGTGATTCGACCTTAAAACAATTAAGTAATCAATTATATTCAATCTTTACCTCTATGGTTAGTACAGATAGTGGTAATGCTTATATGGAGCAAATGGGGTTGAGTATTGATAAAGGTTTCACTCCTGGTACTAAAATGACTGGTAAAATTACATTTGATACTGGGGCATTTAAGAGTGCGCTAGAAAGTAATCCTTCGAAGGTTGTTTCACTTTTTACAGCAAATAATGCAGATGCTGATCCTAATGCTGCTGTGAAAAGTAATGGTATAATCACGCAATTAAATGACATTATGAGTAATTATACATCCACGGTAAGTGGTATGCTTAATTCAAAAATTACAGGATATGACTCTGAAATCAAAATGGTGGATAAGCGCTTAGAAGCTATGGATAGAAGTCTGGAAATGAAAGAATTACGGTTGAAACAGCAATTTTCGACAATGGAAACCTTATTGTCCTCTTTGAAGAATGAACAAGCTTGGTTAACTTCACAGTTCGAAGCCTTAACTAAATCTAAATAGTTGACTTAAATGATATAGGGAGGATGAAGAACAATATGATCTCGAATATGATGGGATATCAAGCATACCAGAAAAACAAATATGAGACGGCTTCTCCTCATCGATTAATAACTATGCTATATGAAGGTGTAATCCGCTTTGCTAATCAAGCGATTAATGAGATAGAAAGTAGTAATATCCAAGGTTCTAATCTAGCTATAAAACGTATGCAGGATATCGTCTATGAATTAATCGCATGCTTGAATTTCAAAGAGGGTAAAGAAATAGCGGAGCAATTGCATCCGCTCTACCAATATGTAATAGATTTATCAGTTCGCAGTAATCTCGAAAAGACAGTAGATCCTTTGAAAGAAGCCATACTCATTATTACTGATATCAAATCTTCCTGGGAGCAGATCGGGAAGGATGTGGCCCTGAGTAATGGATGAAATTGAGGAAGAAAAGCTAGTATCTATTTATTCTGAACTACTGAATGTTCAACGAAAAATTATAAATATTGCAAAAATGGATAGATTTGATGAACAAATAGATCAAATGAAAATACTAGAGCAGCAAAAGATATCGTATAAAGCTTCTATTAACATGCTACGATTAAAATATCCGTATTTGGATCAAGTATCAGATGAAGAGTCACAACAGCTCACAAGCTATATTACTGAACTTAAACAGTTGAATGAAGAAGTTCATGCCATTCTTCATCAGTGGTATACAGAAGATTCAAACGACATGAAGAACGTTAATTCCCAAAGGAAAACTTTAAGCTCTTATGGAGGAGTTCATAACAGCGAGATTCTATCCTATTATATCGATTATAAAAAATAATTTTGTAAAACTATTAACTATTATTGGATTCTATCCGATAATAGTAATGTGACCACAAGGATGTGGCACTAGAACCTATCATGGAGGATGATAATTATGTTTATTAATACTAACGTTGGTGCGATGAACGCGCACCGCAATCTATCTGCAAACAATGGCGCGATGAATAAAACTATGGAGAAGCTTTCTTCTGGATACCGCATTAACCGTGCTGCTGACGATGCTGCTGGTCTTGCAATTTCTGAAAAAATGCGTTTCCAAATCAATGGTCTTCAACAAGCACAACGTAATGCTCAAGATGGTATCTCTTTGATCCAAACTGCTGAGGGTGCACTTACTGAAGTTCATTCTATGCTTCAACGTTTGAACACACTAGCTACTCAAGCTTCAAACGGTACTTACAATGATACTGAAGACCGTGCTGCAATTGATAAAGAGGTTCAAGCATTGATTGGCGAAATTGATAATATTGCTACTAACACAAACTTCAATGGTATTTCATTGTTATCTGCTGCTGCTGCTGGTGGTGCTGGACTTAATTTCCAAGTAGGCAGTACAGCTACTACTAAAGTTAGTGTTACTCTTGCTGACATGTCTACTGATTCTGGATTGGGTATTAACGGTATTGATTTGACTACCGAAGCAGGTGCACTACTTGCAATTGATACTATCAAAACTGCTATTAACACTGTATCTGATCAACGTGCGGAATTCGGTGCTGCTCAAAACCGTCTAGAGCATACAATCAACAACCTTGGAGTTAATGCTGAGAACCTATCTGCTGCACAATCTCGTATTCGTGACGCTGATATGGCTGCAGAAATGACTTCATTCACTAAGAACCAAATTCTAGTTCAAGCTGGTACTTCTATGCTTGCACAAGCTAACTCTGTACCACAAAACGTTCTTAAACTATTAGGATAATATTTATCCAAAAAAAGGCTGCCCTCGGGCAGCCTTTTTTATTAATGAAGTGTATGAGATTAACCGATATAATTAATATATAATGTACGAATAAAGGAGAAAAATAATGAGAGTAACAGTTGAAATGTGGATTGAAGTTATAGATGATGTTGTGCAATATATTCCCAAAATAATTAATGCGAGTGATTCAATAGGAGAATTACTATACGAACCATTAAACGATAGAACATCTCCATTATTTGGGGAATATTTAAATGGTTTGCATGAATTAATTCAAGTACTATTAATGACAATCGAAGATGCAAAGGATCACGCTCCTTCAATGATTATAGAAGTAACAGAAAAATTAAATGGCCTTGCTGTTCATTTTAACACTATAGAGCATGAATTAAACAATAATAACTATGTTGCCGTTGCAGATTGTATGAAATACGAAATAAAACAATTACTTGAGGAATTGTTGTTAGTTATCCAGGAGAAGCGTTAACATGAATGAGATTCTTACAGCTAATCTTCGATATTTAGCAGAAAATCAAAAGGTAGTATATGCTAAATTAATTGAAATCATAGAAGGTAGTGTTCAAGCGAGATTTACTATTGAGGAAACCCGTAATGGAATGTTCAACATAAAATCAGTAAGTGAAAATCGACAGTTGTATAGTATGTACGATCCAATGCATGAGGTTTCAAGATGGTGTGATACTATAAATTACAATATCAATGAAAATAAATCTGTAATTATGTATGGATTGGGGCTAACATACCATCTTGGCATGTTTATGGAGAGATATTCTACGGCTAAAATTTTTATTGTAGAACCGAGTATTCATGTTTTTATTGAGATGCTAAAGATCGTAGATGTTAGAATTCTTTATGCTCATCCTAACATTATTAGTATTGCAGTTGGAACTGATCAGGCTATGCATGCTGAATTTATAAAATCTATCTCATTGTATAGCACATTTCCATTTCAGTATATCTCTTTACCCTATATGAAGATGTTAGGTTATTCTTATGAACAAGAGTTACTGTATGATCTGAAAGAGATGCAAATTGCGAAAAAAGCAATTGATGGTTTTCGTCAAACTTTTGGGACTCAAATGTTTATTAACTCTTTGCGTAATTTGCCGTTATTATCATCGACTCCCTCAATAAGAAGCTTAGCCAATAAATTCGAAAATTGTACAGTCTTAGTTGTCGGTGGAGGTCCATCTCTCCAAGAAGATATAGAATATATAAAGCATATGGCTAACGATTGGATTATTATCGCTGCTGGTTCAAGTGTACAAAGTTTAATGCATTATAACATTGAACCACATTTAATAGTTTCAATGGATCCAGGGGAATATAATGGGAATATTTTTAGAAAAAATGATATTTCACATATACCATTGTTATGGATGCCTCAAATTTATTACACGATTCCAAATATACATGCAAATAATAATTATATCGGATATTATAATAATGATGGAATTATTAACTTTTTTGTAGAATATCAAAAAGAAGAAAAACCATTTACACCTACGTATTCTGTAACCGGAACAGCTATTCAAGTAGGTGCCTATTTAGGTGCAAGTCGAATTATTTTAACAGGCCAAGATTTATCTTATCCTGGTGAGCAAATGTATTCCCCAGGAGCTGCACATATTGGGAAAGAACAAAAAGATAGAATAAAAAAAGAATTAACTTATGAAGTATTGAATGTAAATGGTGGGAATAATCCTACAACATTTAGTATGCTGCAGACGCTTGGAAATATCGGGAAGTTAATTATTAACCTTCAGAATATTTCTGTTATTAATGCATCATCTTGTGGTGCGGTCATAGAAGGTACAATCTACCAACCAATGAAGGAATTAGTTCTACAAGAAACTAAACAGAACCTCTATCCTACAAATTGTTTATTACCCGATTATCACGAACAATTGTTCACAAATATTGAAATTAACAATATTGAAAGTAAAACTCAGATTGCTCTTGAGTATTTTAATAATCTAAATAGCAACATTGTTGAATTGAAAAACATAATTAACTGCTTAGAGAATACAGAATTAAAACCGAATAAGATAATGTCCTTATTGCTGAATATAGAGTGGATACTAGAAAAAGTAATGTCACACACCATATATAACAATATTATTCGTAATTGGCTCTCAATTGAGATAAGTGAATTTGAACGCAGATCAATTGAGGTTATCAAAACTCAACAGATAAATCAAAAAAGAGATATTATTATTGAGATCATTGGCAAATTAATAACTGATATCGAACGTTTTTTACCTCAGATTACAAATGAGTTTAGTATTTTACAAGCTAAGTTAATTGAAATGAAGAGTCTAAGTGAGTAAAATGACATCTATTGAATATATAACTTCTTGAATATATAAAAAATGAGTTGTAAGAAACAAACACCATATATATAAGAAAAAGGTGGATTTAATGATACAAAATTCTTTAGCGAATAAAGTAGTACTTGTTACAGGCGGCACTGGATCATTCGGAAAGAAATTTATAAGTAAAGCACTAATGTTAGATGCAAAAAAAATAATTGTATTTAGTCGCGATGAGTTGAAACAATATGAGATGAGAAAAGAATTCGGTGAAAATAGCCGCCTTCGTTACTTCATTGGAGATGTACGTGATAAGGATCGCCTATACAGAGCATTTGAAGGCGTAGATATAGTTATTCATGCTGCAGCTATGAAACATGTAGAAGCATGTGAGTATAATCCTTTTGAAGCAGTTAAAACAAACATTAACGGCGCTCAAAATATTATTGAAGCTGCAATTGATCGTGGAGTCGAAAGAGTTATTGCTTTATCAACGGATAAAGCAGCAGCGCCAGTAAATTTATACGGAGCTACGAAATTAGCTTCAGACAAGTTGTTTATTGCTGCAAATTCTTATGTTGGTGAAAAAAACACTAAATTTTCAGTTGTTCGCTATGGTAATGTTGTTGGAAGTCGTGGTAGTGTTGTTCCGTTTTTCCAACAGGTTAAGGATACGGGAGTTTTACCAGTAACAGATGAGCGAATGACTCGCTTTTGGATCACCTTAGAACAAGGTATACAGTTTGTAATTGATAGTCTTGGTCGCATGAATGGGGGAGAATTGTTTGTTCCAAAAATCGCAAGTATGAAGATTATAGATCTAGCAAAAGCGATTGGACCAGAATGCGATATTGAGATCGTTGGTATTCGTCCAGGTGAAAAGTTACATGAAACGATGATTACTGTTGATGATTCCAGACATACCTTCGAATATGATGATTATTATGTAATAGCTCCAGAGTTCTCTTGGTGGACAGTTGAGAAGCTAGAAGGAAAAACTCTTCCAGATGGTTTCGAATATAATAGTGCTATTAATGATAGATGGTTGACGGTGGATGAGTTGAGAGAAATAGTTAAGGAGAATTAAATGATGATAGCAGTAGTTGGTGGAGCAGGATATATTGGATCACATACGGTAAAATATTTAATACAACAAGGTAAAGAAGTTGTTGTATTTGATAATCTGAGCTTTGGTCAGAAAGAATTTGTTCCTGAAGATGTTCCTTTAATAGTTGGGGATTTGGCAAATAAATCAGATCTGCATGAGCTCTTTAATAAATTTCCGAGCATCGATACAGTTGTACACTTTGCTGCATTTGCTTATGTAGGAGAATCTGTCATTGAACCAGCAAAGTATTATAGTAACAATGTCGTAAATACGATAAATTTATTAGATATTATGCTAGAGCATGGTGTGAAAAATATGGTGTTCTCATCAACCTGTGCAACATATGGTAATCCATTAGAACTTCCTATTACAGAGGAGCATCCCCAGAATCCTATTAATCCTTATGGTAGAACAAAGCTAATGATGGAGCAAATATTGGAGGACTATTCTTATGCATATGGTCTTAATTTTGTTGCGCTTAGATATTTTAATGCTGCAGGGGCTGATATCGAAAGAGAAATTGGCGAATGGCATACACCTGAGACACATTTGATTCCATTAATATTAGATGTAGCAGCTGGTCTACGAGATGCTATTTATGTATTTGGTACGGACTTCGATACTCCAGATGGTACTTGTATTAGAGATTATATTCATGTGACCGATCTTGCTGATGCACATAGCAGAGCTATTGATTATTTGCATAGGGAGTCTGGCAACTTAAAATTGAACTTAGGCAATGGATTAGGCTATTCCGTACTTGAGATTATTTATACAGTCGAAAAAATAACTGGTAAATCCATCAATACTGTATTTGCAGATCGTCGTGCTGGTGATCCAAGCTCTCTAGTAGGATCAGCTGTACGGGCAAGGGATATTATAGGCTGGCAGCCACAGTATAGTCTTGAGAAAATTATAGAAACAGCATGGAATTGGCATCTAAAAAAATTTGGAGGTGTACAATGAGTCGCATTCTAGTAACGGGTGGGGCAGGATTTCTTGGTTCCCACCTGATAGATAGATTAGTCGAGAAAGGTCACGAAGTAGTTTGTATGGATAACCTACAAACGGGATCTTTGAATAATATTAAGCATGTAGAAAATAAAATTTCATTCATAAAACATGATATTGTAGAAGTTTTTCCTCAACTTGGACACTTTGATGAGATTTACAATTTAGCTTGTCCAGCAAGTCCAGTACATTACCAAGCAGATCCAGTTCATACATTCAGAACAAGTGTAATTGGTGCTTTAAATGTTTTAGAATTGGCACGTGAAACAGGTGCAAAGGTTTTCCAAGCCTCAACCTCTGAAGTGTACGGTGATCCATTAGTACATCCTCAGCCTGAGCAATATTGGGGGCATGTTAATCCTATTGGGATTCGTAGCTGCTACGATGAAGGGAAGAGAGGAGCAGAAACGCTTTTCTTCGACTATGCACGTATGTATGACTTGGAAATAAAAGTAGTGCGGATTTTTAATACATATGGCCCTAGAATGGATGCGAGGGACGGACGCGTCGTTAGTAACTTTATTGTTCAGTCTTTACTAAATCAACCATTAACAGTATATGGAGATGGTAAGCAATCAAGATCATTCTGTTATGTGGATGATCTTATTGAAGGGTTTTTACGTATGATGGCATCACCAAAAAGGGTAACGGGACCTATTAACTTGGGAAACCCAAATGAATTCACAATGCTGGAGCTCGCTGAAAAAGTTTTACATTGGACTGGAAATAAAACCCCACTACAATATCACGAATTACCTCAGGATGATCCTAAACAACGCCAACCCATTATTGAAGAGGCGAATAGCGTTTTAGACTGGGAGCCTAAAGTAATGCTAGATGAGGGTATTCAGAGGACGATTGAATATTATAAATCAGTTGTAGCTTAGTATCTATTTGCTCTAATAGTTTCATATAAAGGTGGTAGAAGACATGGGGTTATCAATTATTGGAACTGGTTATGTAGGGCTTGTAACAGGTACAGTTCTATCAGATATTGGTCATAGCGTTACTTGCCTCGATATAAATGAAGAAAAAATTGCTTTGTTGCGACAAGGGAAGTCACCCATCTATGAACCTGGGTTGGATGAGTTGTTACAAAAAAATATACGAGAACAACGCTTATCTTTCACTACCGACGTTTCACAAGCATTTAAGGATGCACAATTTATATTTATTGCAGTGGGAACACCACAAGGGGACGATGGCTCCGCTAATTTAAGTTTTATTGAACAAGCCGCCAAAGATATTGCAATGAATGTTACACATGATTGTATTGTCGTTGTGAAAAGTACTGTTCCAGTAGGTACAAATGATATTGTGGAGCAAATTCTAAAAGAATATGGATTGCCACATGTTCAATTTCATGTTGTGTCTAATCCAGAATTTTTACGTGAGGGTCATGCGATACGTGATACTTTTTATGGTGATCGCATAGTTATTGGAGCAGAATTGGACAAGGTTAGCGAAGAAGTGGCAGCACTGTTTCAACCTTTAAATGTACCAATAGTTAAAACCAACCGTAGAAGTGCAGAAATGATTAAGTATGCAGCAAATGCCTTTCTTGCGGTGAAAATTAGTTATATTAATCAGATATCTAATTTATGTGAAAAGGTTGGAGCAGATATTGGTGCAGTTGCAGATGGCATAGGCATGGACAAACGAATTGGAAGAGCATTTTTGAATGCAGGACTAGGTTATGGTGGTTCTTGCTTTCCTAAGGATACAGAGGCACTTTCATATTTAGGAAGACAAAATAATTCTCCTGTAAGTATTGTAGAATCAGCTATTAAGGCTAATAAAGACCAACGTGAATTATTTGTGGATAAGGTATTAAATCACTTTAATCGTGATGTTCGAGGCAAGAAGATTGCAGTATTGGGATTGGCATTTAAGCCAAATACGGATGATATGAGAGAAGCTCCTTCAGTAGACATAATAAAAATGCTAGCAGAAAGAGGCGCATTATTATATGTTTATGATCCTGTTGTAAAGTATACTCACTTACTAGAAGATGTGAATGTGAACTATGTTATATCATTGGAAACTTGTGTGAGGGAAGTAGATGCAACTTTATTAATCACAGAATGGGATGAATTTGTTAATGCTGATTGGGACAAGCTAAAGTCACTTATGAATTCGGTTAACCTTTTTGATGGAAGAATGGTATTAAAACAAAATGAAATACTAGTTAATATTTGAAATAATATCTAATTATTAAATCAGATCGAAGTATAAAAATATGAGTTTTATTAAATATGTATTCCTAAAAAACTACTCTCTTTAGGGTAAATCATTTTAATCTGTAGTTTTTCCTATGAGGCTAGGCGTATTTCTTTTTCATCACAGGAATTCAATATATGCTCTTTCTCTATTATGCTCTATGTCATTCAAGAATATTTATAAGCAGGCTAACTCTTAAATATTTGTTAATAATATAGTGTAATAAATGAAATAATCATTAATACTTCTTGGGGGAGTAAATATCATGAATATAGTACCTTATATTCCGAGTCATTCGTTAGCAGATATGCAAAATTTTGTAGAATCAAATGAAACCTTTTATTTATTTGGAGCAGGAGAAGAAGGTGAATCCTATGCAAGATGGTTAAGAAATCGTGGGAAAAAGGTTATAGCTTTTATAGATAATCAGGCAGCAATACAAGGAATTATTTATGAAGGACTTGAGATCATCTCGTTAGAGAAAGTAGTTAATAAAGATAGTAGAATTATTATTACTTCTATTCATAGTGATCTTATTTCGCTGCAACTTGAAGATCATGGGTTTAAGTTTTTAGAACATTATATTGTATATGATAACTTAATGTGGATTGATTACGCTCACTTTTCACACAATGTCGGTGCACCATTTTACAATACGATTAAAGATATAAAAGATGAGTTTATTAAAGTTTATAATCTACTCAGTGATGACTATTCCAAAGAAGTGTATTCGAAAGTAATTAACTATCGATTAACTGTATTTGCACCGTCAGTTAGAAAGAAAGACTATTTACCAATTCCACTAGATTCATATTATTCTTTGAAAAAATCTAGAAATACCAAAAAGGAACAATTACATAATGAATTAAAAGAAAAGTATCCTATGGATAAAATAAAGACTATAGCACGTAACGTAGCAAATAATTTATATAGTTACAATAATTATTTGAAGATGGATAATTATTCTGTAATATTAGATATTGGAGGGTATGATGGAGAAACCGCAGTAGGCTTCTCTTATAATAGTCGAGATGCTAAAGTTTATTCATTTGAACCATCTCAGGTAGGCATAGAAAAAATTAACCAGTGGACTAAGTTGTTTCCTAATATTCGTGTAATAGGCAAAGGAGTTTGGCATGAAAATAGTATACTATCATTTAATGAAGGTGAAGAACAGTCTCAAAGTTCTAGAGTAGGTGAAGGGGAAAAAAAAATTGAAGTAATTTCAATAGATTGGTTTGTCCAGCAGGAGAAAATTCAAAAGGTTGATTTTATTAAAATGGATATTGAAGGTGCAGAACTCAATGGTCTGAGAGGAGCTATGCAAGTTATTGAAAGAGACATGCCTGATTTAGTAATTAGTATTTATCATTCTCCTAGTGACCTTTGGGAAATTCCGATGTGGATTAAAACTAATTTCCCAGCCTATAACATTTTTATTGATCATCCTGAAGGCATGAATGTATGGGGAACTTTATGTATTGCGACACTTAAGTAACTTATTTTTATTAAGGGAGATGTTAAATAATGATTGATTTAGTGTGTACTGTAAATAAAAACTATATTCAACATTTATGTGCAACGCTTGCATCTGTTTTAATAAATACGAATGAAAATATTCATATTCATATACTAAATAATGATTTTTTAGATGAGGATAAAATCACAGTAAAACATGCACTAAGACGATTTAAATTAGCTGAGTTTAGTTTTTATACAGTAGAGGATAGTTTATTAACTGATATACAAGTAAAGGCAGAACATTTAACGATTCAAACCTTATATCGCCTCTTAGTTGCAGAATTATTGCCTAATAATATAGATAAGGCTATTTATTTGGATTGTGATCTAATTGTTGAGGAAGATATTAGACTTTTATACAATATTGATCTAGAAGATTATTATGTTGGTGCAACATGTTTTTTGCAATTTGAACAAGCGACAAAACTAGAACTAGAAAATGTAACCGATTATTTAAGTGCTGGAGTATTGTTAATAAATCTAAAAAAATGGAGAAATAATAATTTTTGGGCTATTTGTAAAGAATATGCGCTCAAGAATCCTGAAAAGATTGTGTACGGAGACCAAGATATACTTAATGGCGTTTTAAGGGGTGAATGGAAAAAGTTTGGTTTAGAGTGGAACTATACTACTGATATTCCTGGTCGAAATGATGTATATAAGTACCATCTTGGTCCTTCATCTGTAAACATTGCGATGAAAAACCCAACTATTATTCATTATATTGGGGGGTTAAAGCCTTGGCATGCGTTTAATAAGCATACATATAAATCACGATATTTTCATTACTTAGATCAAATCGATTATACCTATAAAAAATTTCCAGAGATTGATATTCTTAAGAAGAAAACAGTTGTACTATTTGGTGCTAGTGTATTAGGAATTTCTACATTAGAGCAGCTAAAGCAAATGAACATTGAAGTTCATTATTTCTGTGATAACGATTCAAGCAAATGGAAGAAAGATTACTACAGTACAACAATCATTTCACCAAATGAATTAATGAAATGCCGTAATGTAGCTATTATAATTACAAGTATGTATGAAAAAGAAATTAGTCATCAATTAGTTGAACTAGGGTTTAATGAAAATATAGATTGGTTCAAATTAACTAAGCTAGAGAAGCTTCCGGTGGAATAAAGTAACTGTGGTATTGGAAATCAGTGCTTGATTAGATAATTGAGTATGTTGCGCTTCGCTGAAATTCAAACACTGATTTGTGGTTTGATACGGGTTTAGATGATAATATTATAATTATGTTATCCCATACTTTTACAAGAATTATTGAAAAGAGGGTTACTTTTTTGGAGAAATTCAACTATATTCCTAAGTACAATTTAAGTGATTTGAATGATTTTCTGAATAGCAATCAAGAGTTTTATGTGTTTGGAGCGGATTATGAAGGTGAGTATTGTTTAGAATGGTTGATAAAGAATAAAAAACATGTAATTTCATTTATAGACAACAATCCCAATAAAGTCGGTACTCTTCTATCTAATTTGGAGATTAAGAGCTTAGATACCATTACAGATATGAACAGTAGGTTTATTATAGCATCAATTCATAGCGATCAAATTGCTAAGCAACTTGAAGATCATGGATACAAATTGTTTGAGCATTATATTGCGTACGATAATCTTTATTGGATAAATAAAACGCAATTTTCGGATTGTGTTGGTAATAGGTTTTATCAATCTTTTGTACAACATAAAGATAACTATTCAAAAGTAATTGAATTACTAGCGGATGATTTTTCAAAAGAAGTGTATTGCAGGGTAATAAATTACCGCTTAACCTCACTTGTACCAACAGATAGAGGAAAAGAATTTTTACCAATTCCATTTGAAGTTCATAAAAAGAGAGGCAGAGAAATACAGCAAATCAAAGAAATTCTTTCTATGAATTTAAAAGGCCATTATTCTGATAAAGAAATGAAAATGCTAATTAGTAGTATTGCTAATTTCCCGTACAAGTATTTGGATGTCATTAAGAATGAAAATTTGGAAGTAGTTATAGATGCAGGTGGGTTTATTGGAGATACAGCTATAGCCTTTGCATTTAAGAATCCAAATGGCAAGGTCTATTCATTTGAACCATCTAAACTAGGAATTGAAAACATGGTACATTTAACGCAGAGTTTTCCAAATATTATTCCTATTCAAATGGGCTTATGGTATGAAAATTGTTTATTGGCTTTTAATGAAGAAGATGAGCTTTCTAATAGTTCCAGAGTAAATGAAGGTCAAAAAGTCATCGATGCAATTACATTAGATTCCTTTGTGCAGGATAGAAATATAATAAAAGTAGATTTTATTAAAATGGACATTGAGGGAGCAGAGCTTAATGCATTAAAAGGTGCTAAATCTACGATACTAAGAGATAAACCTGATTTAGCTATTTGTATATATCATTCTCCTACAGATTTATGGGAGATACCATTATGGATTAAAAATAATTTTCCTGATTATCACATATACATTGATCATACGGATGGTATGTTTGTTTATGGAACGGTATGTTTTGCTACTGTTAAATCAATAAATGTTACATGAAGGTGAAAATATGAAAATCGATTTCGTTATACCATGGGTTGATGGAAATGATATGGAATGGAGAAAAATCAAACAGCAATATCTTGAGATGAAGGAGCAAGATATTGCACTTGAACCTGATGATATATCCAAGTACAGAGATTGGGAGTTGTTAAAATATTGGTTTAGAAGTGTAGAGAAATATGCTCCATGGGTTAATAGAGTTCATTTTATAACACATGGTCATATACCAGATTGGCTAGATGTCAATCATCCTCTACTAAATATTGTGCTACATACAGATTTTATAGATAAATCTCATTTGCCAATATTTAATCCATTTCCACTAGAAATGAATCTACATCGAATTAAAGATTTATCTGAATACTTTGTTTATTTCAATGATGATATGTATCTGATTAATGATGTAGCTAAAGAGGATTTTTTTAGAGGGAATTTACCTTGTGATGAAGCTGTATTTGGTAATATTGATAGCGATAATTATGACACGGAATTTCCTCATGTTATTTTGAATGCTGTTGGTGTTATTAATCGAAACTTTCATTTCCCCACTCAAATAACCAAACATCGGGAGAAATTTATTAATGAGATATATGAAGATCAATTATTTAAAAATGAGTTCTTTATTAAAAGAGGTTTATTTCCTGGGTTTTATTTTCACCATTTACCTCAGCCTTTTTTGAAGAGTACCTTTACAGAACTATGGAATCATGAAAGTACATTAATGAATAAGGTAACATCACAAAAGTTCCGTACATTACAAGCTGTCAATCAATATTTGTTTAGATTTTGGCAATTATTAGAAGGTAAGTTTACTCCTAGTTACTATAGGAAAAAGGGTTTTGCATTTTTCAATCCTAACAACGAAGAAAAAGAAATTGTAGAGTTTATAGAGAATCAAAAGCGACAAATGATTTGTATAAATGATAGAGTTAATATACCAAAGGAACGGTTTATTCAGTTGCGTAATTTGTTCAAAGATGCTTTTGAACAAAAGTTATTTGAGAAATCATCTTTTGAAAAATAGAGAAGGAAGAGAGCTATGAATAATACAAAAGTGAGTGTAATTATGCCTGTTTATAATAGGGAAAAATATGTTGCAGCATCTATTGAGAGTGTACTAAATCAAGATTATAGTAATTTTGAATTAATAATCGTTGATGATTGTTCTACAGATCAAAGTGTTAAAATTATAGAGGCGTTTAAGGATGAGCGAATAAAATTAATTCAACACGATGTTAATAAAGGGGTAACAGGTGCAAGGAATACGGGAATGAGAGTAGCAAATGGTGAATTTTTGATGAGTCAAGACAGTGACGATCTAAGTTTACCTTCACGTATTTCAATTTTGTTGAAAATTTTTGAAGTAAAGCCTGATATTGATGTTTTAGTAGCAAGTCATATTGAATTTGGAGAATCGATTCATAGAGAAGTTATTAAGTCATTTAGTAATGAGCAAATTCGTACTTCATGGCCATTTATTCAATTAGTATCACCTTTTTATATGGCTAGAAGAAATAGACTTATAGAGCTAGATTGTTATTTTTATGATGAGGATATTAAAGTTGTAGACGACTATTCATGGTATACCTCTTTACACGAAAATATTCGAATCGAAAGTGTGCCTAATATACTATGTATGTATCGATGCCATGAGGATCAACTATCAGGTCATATCTACACTATTTCGCCAAAGCGTTATACAGACGAATTAAGCATTAGAAAAAAAATGCTGAATAAATTAGGTATTCCTTTTTCTGATGAAGAGTTAACACTTCATAACGATATCTTTAGTAATAAATATAGTACGATTACGGAACAACTTTTTTTGAATATTCTTCAATGGTTTGAAAGGATTATAAAATATAATAATAGGAAAGAATTGCTCAATACACATTATTTGTTAGATTTGTTAGAAAAAAAAATAATTGAATTATTAGAGTTGAGTGGTAAGTTTGATGAAGGTTTATATGTATTATTTGCGGAGAGTAATTTAAGTAAAGTAATTAATATTTTTAACATAAAAGCAAATATCGAAACTTTCGATCATATTATTAATTTAAGTGGTCCAATTTATGTTTTTGGTGCGAAAAAAACGTCTTATTACCTTGCTACAAATTTATTAAATAAAGCATATAATTTTCAAGGGTTTATCGATAATAATACAGATCTACATGATCAGAAATTGTTAGGACTTAACATACAAGCAATAAAGGAAATACCCCTACAACAAGATACTAATATATTATTGGGAATTTTGGCGGAATCAAGCAGGGACTCAGTTAAGGCGACGATCATTAGTTACTTTGGAAATAAGCACGTCAATATATATGATTTAAATAATTTAATTAAATCGTAAGTGGGTGAACTTATGACTCCGAAAATTAGTGCAATTATGACTGTGTACAATGGTGAACGATTTATAGAGCAGGCACTTAATTCGATTATAAATCAAACTTATACTGATTTCGAGTTGATTATAATAGATGATGGATCTACTGATAACACTATAAATATTATCAATTCATATACCGACGAGCGTATAAGGTTAGTGCATTACAGAGAAAATTATGGTGTAGGACATGCTATATATGAAGCACTTAAAATAGCAAAAGGGGAGTTAATAGCAAAGGTTGATGCCGATGATATTTATCCACTTGAACGATTTGAAATGCAAAAAGATTATTTGGACAATCATATTGAGTTTGATTTAGTAGATGGTCAAATTAAATATTTTCCTGATCACCAGCTTATCATAGAGACACCTCGGTATTCGTATATACAAAATATACTGGAGCCTCAAGTAAATCAAATTTTAGAACCACAAGAAATAAGTAAATACTTATATTGGTTTCCATGTATTACACATAGCACGATTATGTTTCGTCGAAATATTTTAGAGAAGTATAATTATAATCCTCTATTAAGAATTGGTGAGGATTATGATTTTTTTTATCACCTGAATAAGAAAAGAATTCAGATGATAAAAATTCCATATATATTGGGCAATATCAGAATATCTAATAATTCAACAACAGTAGTAGAGCAACATATGATGATTAATGGTGTTCTAAATATTAAGAAAGAAGAAATAAAAAAACTATGTGAATGTTATGAATCTGTTTATATTTGGGGAACAGGAGAGTTAGGTAAACAAGTCTATAGCTATATAGTAGAAACAGGACTAGTAGAAATTAAAGCCTTTATAGATAGTGATTGTAGTAAATATACCGAGAAATTAATGAACAAAAAGATTGTTAATATTTCTGAAATCCAACAAAAATCGGCTATAATCGTAGCTTCTTCTACAGGGAAATATGCTATTGCTAAAATTCTGGAGGAACAAGGATACAATCACTTGAAAGATTATATTGTTATTTTTTAAGATAACATTTCTAAAAATAATAAGAGAACATGGTAATACCAAGAAACGAGAGGATTACCTATGAAAGCATCTATATTAATAAATAATTATAACAATGAAAAGTATCTGAGGGAATGTATTGATTCTGCACTACAACAAAATTATAAAGATGTAGAGGTTATCGTTTGTGACGATTGTTCAACAGATGGTTCTGTAGATGTATTACTATCATATGGTGATCGCATAAAAGTAGTTTCTAATTCTGAACATACATCTATTCCTTCAATTAATCAATATCATGCAATATTAAATGCATTTAATGCCTCTACTGGTGAAATTATTTTTCTACTAGATAGCGATGATTATTTTCATCTTGAAAAAGTAGCTAGGATTGTTCCACATTTCAGAAATGAATATTTGGTATTTGCACAACATTTATTAGAGGAAATTGATGAAAACTCCAATTTAACTAACAATATAAGACCATTACTAATTGATACCTTGGATTATAAAGCATATATTGAATCATCAGGTTCAATTTTAAGCTTATTTACCCCTACTAGCGGACAAATTTATCGTAGAAGCTTTATTGAAAAAGTTATTCTGACCATAAATGAAAAACAAGATTTAAGTGTATGGACTGATTTGAGATTACCTTATCATGCAATATTTAATGGTGAGATATTAAGTTTGAATGAAGTATGGACTTATTACCGAAAGCATAGTGAAAATGATTCATCAAAGTTGACTATAGTTAAGCAATATAATGAGTTTTTAAGACAGTGCTCTAGTTATTTTTCTAGAGTAGCTAATTATTATCATAGCAAAATAATATTATTAGATTTGCCAGAAATTTTTAGATATTCGCCCTTTATTGAGAATCTGACTAATAAAAAGAAGCTGGATAATATTAATAAAGATAAATCTATCTATATATGGGGTGCAGGAGAAGCAGGCAGAGGGATGTATCAATGGCTTCTAGCGAACGGATATAGGGTTTATGGCTTTATTGAAGGAAATTCAGCCAAGCATGGTGAAGTAGTAGATGATTTATTAGTTTTTTCAAGTGATATTCTGTCTTCACAGAAGACAGTTACAATTATTATTACACCCTACTATTCTGTAGATACAATTATTAATACAATTGGAGAAAAATATCCGGAGTTTTCAGGAGAATTGATTGATCCATATAAAAGATAGGGAGATGAGTCTGTTGAGTATATACAATACAGTTATCATTGGAGCTGGCTTTGCAGGACTAACTCTAGCTGAACGCTTAGCATCTCAGCAAAATCAGAAGGTTCTAGTCATTGAACAACGACAACATATCGGTGGTAATGCGTATGATTGTTATGATAAGCATGGAGTTTTGATTCATCAATATGGTCCTCATATTTTCCATACACGTTCTAAGGAAGTATGGGATTACTTATCGCAGTTTACGGATTGGCATCATTATGAACATCGAGTATTGGCTAAAGTCGATGGACATGAGGTGCCAATTCCTTTTAATCTCAATACCATTGACCAAGTACTTCCTTCTGATTTGGCTGCTCGCTTGAAAGACAAGCTAGTGAAGTTATTAGGCTACAATGTAAAAGTTCCTATTCTCAAGCTACGTGAGCAGGATGATGAGGATTTGAAATTTTTGGCTAATTATGTGTATGAAAAGATTTTTCTGAATTATACAATGAAGCAATGGGGCATTACACCAGAGCAACTTGATCCTACCGTTACAGGCCGTGTTCCTGTATATATTTCAAGGGATGATCGCTATTTTCAAGATCCATACCAAGGACTACCACTACGTGGATATACGGAAATGTTCAAGAAAATGCTGAATCATCCTAATATTCATCTTATGTTGAATACGAGATACCAAGACATTGTTCAAATTTCTCAAGAAGGTACGACGTTGTTTGGGCAGCCTTTTACGGGTGAAGTCATTTATACAGGGAAAATAGATGAATTGTTTAACTATCAATACGGTGAGCTTCCTTATCGCTCGCTGCGATTTGAGTATGATACATATGATCAACAATACAAGCAATTAGTAGGCCAGCTTAATTCGCCTAATAGCTATGACTATACCCGTATAACCGAATTTAAGCATTTGACTGGTCAAAAACACCCTAAGACGACATTAGCACGTGAGTATCCTCAAAGTTATGTGCATGGTGAAAATATTCCGTATTATCCTATTATCAAAGAAGAAAATCAGAAAAAATATAAAGAGTACAAAAAGCTAGCGGATCAATTAGAACGTGTGCACCTAGTCGGGCGGTTAGCTGAATATAAATATTATGATATGGATGCGGTCATTGCTACAGCATTGAAACTCTACAAGAAATTGGCGAGATGAGGAGATTAAGCTTGAGAATATCGGTAGTTATTCCGTTATATAATGCGGAGAAATTCGTTATAGAAACCTTAGATAGTATCATCAATCAGACTCATCCTGTGGATGAAATACTCGTTATAGACGATTGTGGATCAGATGGCTCAGCCGGAACTGTCGAACAATATAGTCAATCTCATCCAATAGTAAAATTAATTAGACAGCCTCATAATCAAGGGGGCTCAGCTGCGCGCAATAGAGGTATGGCCGAGGCAATAAATGAATGGATATTGCTAGTGGATGCTGATGATACTGTTGATCCTACACTAGTGGAAAAGCAAGTAAAGCTTTTGGAGCAAGAGCTAACTAATACATCTATACCAATATCAGCTGTCCATTCAGCATATGTTCAAATTGATAATGAAAGCCAAGTTGTATCAAACAGTGTAATTAGAGGTGAACAGTTATCACACCAGGATTTATTCGGCTCATTAATTGTACGTAACTTTATTATTACGCCTACTGGAATGCTAGTGAACAAAAGGATGATAGAAGAGTTTAATGGCTTCCGCACTGATCTAAAGATTAGTGAAGATTTTGATTTTTATTTGCGTTTAGCAAAAGCGGGTAGAATGCTTTATATTGATGAGGTTCTTGTTAATCATCGACGTCATCAAACTAATGTAACTGAAAATCTTAGTAAATCATTAGAAGCGGGTAAAACCATTATAGGCATGTATTCTTTAGAAGAGATTGAAGAGGCTATATTAGGAAGAAGATATTCTGAGGCACAAAACAAGCAAGATTTGGCTAAGGTTCTTTATTACTTGGATCAATATGAGCAAGGCTACATTGTTTTACAAGGGATTGAAGATGACGAAAATCATAACGTAACGCTGTTTCTGAAGTCCTTATATGCATTAACAAAGAATCAAGTTGACTTAGCGCATTCAATATTGAGGCAACTAGTTAGCATAGACGAACATCATATAGCTGCACGTAATAACTTTGCAATATTGGAAGCGAAGCTAGGAAATTTGGTTGAAGCAAAAGAATTATTTGAGCAATGCTTGAAGCAATCTCCAGGTTATTTGGATGCTACTCACAATCTAAAAGTTTTGAGTGGGCAACTTGTGAATGGAGAATATAAGTATACATTTAGAGAGTTACGTCCTAATCTGCTGCGCTATACGTCGTTATAAATGAGGTGAGATTAATATGTTAAAGGACAATGTTGCATTTATTACAGGAGCTACGCGAGGGATTGGATATGCTACAGCGATTGAGTTTGCTAAACATGGTGCAACGCTTATATTAAATGGTAGGGATCAGCAGCAGTTAGTTGATATCCAAAATTTTATTACGGAGACGTATAAAGTTACTGTACATATACTCCCATACGATGTGCGAGATACAAGTGAGATTAAAAATGCCTTTGTATGGATTAAGAAAAATGTTGGACAACTCGATGTTCTTGTTAATAACGCTGGCGTTTTAGATGCTGCACTGCTTGGCATGGTTAGTGAACATCAAATGTCGAATACATTTGCAATTAATATTGAAGCAGTTATCTATCATATGCAATTTGCTTCTCGATTAATGACTAGGCAGAAGCAAGGGTCAATTATTAATGTGAGCTCTGTTATTGGAAGATCAGGAGATATTGGTCAAGTGGTGTATGGTTCCAGTAAAGCTGCCGTTATTGGCGCGACCTATTCAGCAGCAAAAGAGCTAGGGTCATATAATATTCGTGTTAATGCGGTAGCTCCAGGATTTATTGATACCGATATGTCGAAGGAGCTAACAGAAGAAAAGTATGCAAAGCGCTTAAGTGAGATCACAATGAATCGTTTTGGTAAGCCAGAAGAGGTAGCGAATACGATTCTATTTTTAGCCTCTGATCTTTCGTCATATGTAACGGGCCAAGTGATTGGCGTTGACGGTGGAATTGTCATGTAATTGCAAGCTTTCTGAACGGTGGTGGAGTAATGATTACTTTCCGAAAAATAACTGAAGAAGATTTGGAACTGATATTGGAATGGCGTACAAGTGAGCATGTCACCAAGTATATGTATACCGATATTGATAAAAATATAGATAACCAACGAAAATGGTTTGATATTATCTCCAAAGACAGAACACAATGTTATTGGATGATTCATCATAAAGAAACCCCTATTGGTATTATTTCATTAAGTAATATTGATCTTCGCAATAAGAAAGCGATGCTTGGATTTTATATTGGAGATTTGAATTATTCCATTATAGCTGGACGTATTCATCCATACCTATACAATTTTGCATTTTTCGAATTTGGTCTGAATAAGCTTTGTGCGGAAGTTATGGATGGAAACGATAGTATTATGAAAATGCACCTCTATTACGGTTTTTCACATGCGGGTACGTTTAAGGAGCATATTTATAAAAATAATAGATATTATAATGTCGAATATTATGAATTGCTTTCTTCAACTTGGAAAGAAACACGTGTAAAGTTTCATAAGCAAAAAGCCGATTTTATATTATAATAGAGTGTAGATTAATAGAACGTAGATCGCTAGAATGCTGCTTAAAAATAATATTATAAGATCATGTTAGGTAGGGATAGATATGAATGAAGAGAAATTACGTAAAATTTTTGCAGCAGCATTAGAAATTGAACTTATCAAAGTAACGGATGAGTTATCTTATAACTCTATTCCGCAGTGGGATTCCCTTGCTCATATGGCATTAATCGCTGAGATTGATGATCAGTTCGACACGATGCTAGATACAGATGATGTTCTAGATATGAATACTTTTGCAAAGGCTAAGGAAATATTAGCTAAATACGATGTGCAATTTTAATGACGAGGGTGTGGTATTGATACCATACCCTTTTCTTATATATCGTTGAACGGAGGGCTTCTATGTTTTTTGAAAGCTTCAACATTGCTAATAAAATATCAATTATTACGAATGATAAACAATATACATATCGACAATTACTAGAACTAACGAAAGAATACCCATTACACTCCTCGAAAAAAGAGCTAGTCCTATTACTGTGCGAAAATAATATCGAAGTCATTGCTGCCTACATCGCGGCATTACAGGCAGGTCATGCTGTAATGCTTATGGGTGCCAACACTAACAAGCAATTACTTGAGAGCATTGTTACAACCTATCAACCGCAATGGATTATAGGAACCATTTCATTTGCAAATTATGTTCAAGTGGGAAATGTTCAAGAGCGAACGTCATCTGCATTATATGTCATTCATCCAGACCTAGCGTTATTATTGAGCACATCTGGCACAACGGGTAGTCAGAAGTTTGTTCGCTTATCGCATGCAAACCTGCAAGCGAATGCGGAATCAATTGTTGAATATTTGCAGATTGATCATAACGAGCGAGCAATTTTGAATCTACCATTATCATATTCATATGGACTGTCTATATTGAATAGCCATTTACAAGCAGGGGCAACCGTATTATTAACAGATGAAAGTGTCATGGTTAAATCCTTCTGGCAATTTGTCGAGGAGCATGGGGCAACTTCCTTAGCAGGTGTACCCTTCACCTATCAAATGCTACGCCGGATTGGTTTTCTGAAGATGGAGCTTCCTCATCTGAAAACGTTGACGCAGGCGGGGGGACATTTGGACGAACGTTTGGTCAGGGTGTTTGGAGAGTATGCCGAGCATCATCATAAGAAGTTTTATATTATGTATGGTCAGACGGAGGCAGCTCCACGTATGTCGTATATTCCTGCCGACCAGTTATTAAGAAAAGTGGGATCTATCGGCATAGCTATCCCTGGAGGGCAATTCGAGTTAGCCCCAGAAACGAATGAATTGATCTATAAAGGCGCTAATGTCATGCTCGGTTATGCTGAGACATTGGACGATTTAGCTAAAGGCAATGTGAATAACGGGATATTGCATACTGGAGATGTAGCTGAAGTGGATGCTGATGGTTATTATACGATTGCAGGACGAATGAAGCGTTTTGTGAAATTATTCGGTTTGCGAATTAATTTGGATGATGTAGAGCGAAAGCTAGTATCAATGATAGAGAAACCAGTCGCATGTACAGGCAATGATGATAAGTTACTAGTTGTAATCGAATCTGAATCGGAGGTGACTGATGTGAAGCAATGTTTGGAAGTTATGTACAAGCTGCATCATACTGCTTATAAAATTATCGTTGTAGATGCTATTCCAAGAATGGCAAATGGTAAAATAGATTATAAACTATTAGGAGGTAAATCCTATGTATGATATTAGTGGTAAAAAAGTGATTGTTTTTGGAACTGGTAGTTATATGGAGAGAAACTATCAGACACTTCAAGATTTTAAACCAGCTTGCTTTTGGGATAACAACGACAAGTTAGAAGGGAAAACCGTATTATCATTACATGTACATAAACCTACATCCAAAAATAATAACGAATCAGTATTTATCGTTATAGCGAGTTCTTATTATAATGAGATTCATAATCAATTGGAAGATTTGGGGTTTGAATATGAAGCTGATTTTTGTTATTTACATGATGTAAATAATTATTTAAATATTCCAATGATACCAAATGGTCATTATTATTCACCTGTACCTAATATGAAAGAATTATTTTTTGGAGAGCCAACTAATAGATATCAACGTTCTAAAGAGCTTCAAGGTATCGATTTGAATGATCAAACACAACTGCATTACTTTAATCTCTTTCTTCAAAACAATGAAGAATTCAATAGTCAACTATTCGTTAGATTTAGTTTAGATAATGATTTTTTTGGAGCTGCGGATGCTTTAAGCTTATATACAATTTGCAAAGAAAAAAAACCTCGAAAAATTATTGAAGTAGGTTCTGGTCATACTTCTGCATTATTTCTTGATTGTAATAATTTTTTGAAAACAAACACGGTATTTACTTTTATTGAACCTTTTCCAGAAAGATTATACTCTATGCTTAACGAGGAAGATCTTCGCTCAACGAGCATTCATGTAAACAAAGTGCAGTCAATACATCCTTCTGTATTCGAACAATTAAATAAAAATGATATCCTATTTATTGATAGTTCACATGTAAGCAAATTTGAAAGTGATGTTAATTATTTGTTCTTCGAAATTTTACCGCAATTAAAAAAGGGAGTCATTATACATATTCACGATATCTTTAATAATTTTGAATACCCAACTTCATGGTTATATAATGAAAACCGGTTTTGGAATGAGGCCTACATTGTTCGTGCTTTTTTACAATTTAACGATTCCTATAAAATTATTTTTTGGGATCATTATATGCTTAAAAAGCATCCTGAATCTAAACCAGAGAATATTAATGGCTTTGGTGCCTCTATATGGATTGAAAAGGTGAAATAGAATACAAAGAGATTAAGGATGAGATGCTATGATCTATCCATATAACGAAGAGAAGCATTTGAAGCAGCAATCATTAGTGAACGAGCTTAACCTATTAACGAAGCATCATATGGAGCATAGCGCTGCTTATAGTGCAATGATTACTAAGACGACAGGATTTCAAGAAGCGACCTCGCTAGATGAAGTGCCTTATTTGCCAGTGCAATTATTTAAGCTTATGGACTTATTATCTATAGCAGAAGAAGATGTTGTAAAGGTGTTAACATCAAGTGGTACATCAGGGCAGCAAGTCTCAAAAATATATTTGGACAAAGATACTTCTGTCAGCCAGACAAAGTCTTTGGTCGATGTCATGAAGCCAATACTTGGAACTAAGCGACTGCCAATGGTTATTTTGGATACCAAATCTGTGCTGAAGGACAGACGTTCATTCAGTGCTAGAGGGGCGGGTATTTTAGGGTTTGCCAACTTTGGTAGACGTCATTTCTATGCGTTGAATGACGATATGACTGTCGATTGGGTAGGATTGCAAAACTTCTTAGAAGAACATAAGGGCTCAAAAATTTTATTGTTCGGTTTTACCTTTATGATTTGGAAGCATGTTGTTCAAGAAGTAAAGCAACAAGGATTTCAAATTGATTTTGGAGATAGTGTACTCATTCATGGTGGCGGTTGGAAAAAGCTACAGGATGAAGCTGTTGACGCACAAACTTTCAATACAGAATTAAAACAAGTGCTCGGTATTGGGAAAGTGCACAACTATTATGGAATGGTTGAGCAAGTGGGTTCGATTTTTGTTGAGTGTGAGTATGGGAGGCTGCATACGCCCAATTTTGCAGATATTTTAATTAGGGACCCACTTACTTTTGAACATTTATCCAATGGTGAGCAAGGCTTAATTCAAGTATTAAGTTTATTGCCGAAGAGTTATCCAGGACATAGTCTTTTAACCGAAGATTTAGGAACTATTCATGGAGAAGATGACTGTTCGTGCGGTTGGAAGGGTAAATATTTCAGTGTAGCGGGACGAATTCCAAAAGCAGAATTAAGAGGCTGTAGCGATACGTTTGCCTTTGGAAAAGGAGGCGCGAAATGATGAAGTTTTACTGGCCTCAGCAACATGGAGAAGAATCGTTACAGCAACTACAACATCAAAGAACGTTAGATGCATTTAATAATGAAGCTCTGTCTTTCATCCAAGCATTGTCGAAGCGTTTTGTGAAGCTACGACAGTTTCCAGAGATTGTAGCGCTCGGATTTTGGATGCGTAAAGCACATATGAATCAACTGCAAACGACATGGGAGCAAGAAATAATGGGTCGTGTTATAAAAGCTAGAGGAACGGTATTCCATTTAGCACCTTCGAATGTAGACACTATCTTTATTTACTCATGGATATTATCGTTATTAGTGGGTAATCGCAACATTATTAGAATTTCTAGTAAAGAGCAACTGCAAACGAATAGATTGCTTACGGAAATATTGGCAGTGTTAGCAAGTCCGGATCATCAAGAAATTGCTAAGAGAACAATCGTCTTATCTTATCCACATCATGATGCAACGACCGAGAAACTTAGCCGGCATTGTCATACTCGTGTCGTATGGGGTGGAGATGCTACTATACATGCAATCCGTAAAATTGCATTAGCAACGATGGCTAATGAACTCGTATTTGCAGATCGTTTTTCAATGTCGATGATTAGTGCCGACAGTGTGAATAAGCTTGATGATGAAGGGCTACAGCAATTAGCAGAGCGATTTTACAATGATTCCTATTGGTTTGATCAGATGGCGTGCTCTTCGCCGAGGCTAGTCGTGTGGACGGGAACACAGCTAGGAGTTGAACAGGCGCAGCGATTGTTCTGGTTAAAGGTTGAACAAGTAATTATAGCGAAAAATTATGAAGCTGCAGCCGCTACGCAGGTTCAAAAGCTGGCTACAGGATTATGGCTAGCATCGGAACAGGAAACGATGAAAGTTGAACATCAAACCATGTACTCGCGCATTCAACTTAATGGCGTAACAGCTGATTTGCGAGAAAGACATTGTGGCGCAGGACTCTTTTATGAAACAACACTTGAGAACCTTACGCATATTGCCGATATTATAATAGATAAAGATCAGACGCTTTCTTATTTTGGTTATTCGAAAGAACAATTAATTGAGGTCATCGATCTAATTTCTAACAGGGGAATCGACCGTATTGTCCCGATAGGTCAGGCATTGGATTTTCAAGCGGTTTGGGATGGACAAGCCTTTTTACGCTCATTTACAAGAGAAGTTGTTGTTATATAAGGCGAGTGCTAGAGAAGTATAGCGACACTCTATATATTCATTATGTTTTGGAATGGGATGTGCGATTATGAAAACAATTATTATCATTCAGGCAAGAATGGGATCTTCTCGTCTACCTGGGAAAATTCTCAAACCATTAGGATATGTGGATAGTTTAACCTATGTTACAGAAAGATGCCGAAAAATAGAAGGTATCTCGGAAGTGATCGTCGCGACGTCAAACCTTTTACAGGATGATGCAGTTGAAGCATGGTGTATAGAACATAATATTGCCTGCTATAGAGGTTCAGAAGACGATGTGTTAGATCGCTATATGAAGTGTGCAGAGCAATACAATCCCGATTATATAATGAGGGTAACATCAGATTGCCCATTTGTTGATTATGAGATTGCTTCGGAAATGGTTACATTAATGCAAGAGCATCAAGTCGATATTATAGATTTGGCGAGTGATCTACCACGAGGACTCGCTGTGGAAATGATTTCATACAAAGCACTTCAATACATATATGAGCATAGTCATGAAAATCGCCATCGTGAACATGTCACTTATTATGCTTATGAATTTAAGGAGCAATTTACAAGAGTAGATTACATTGCTCCGACGAATCGTCATTATCCAGAGCTACGTATTACGCTGGATACTGCAGAAGATTACGCATTGCTATGTCATGTGGCGGATCATTATGCTTCTGCAATAGACGTTTCTAGTGGCGATGTCATACAATATTTAATAGCTCATCCCGACGTCGTGCAGTTGAATGCACATATTGAGCAAAAGCCGGTGATGTAATGAACATATTAATCCGTACGGACGCATCCACTGAGATTGGTAGTGGACATGTTATGCGCTGTTTAACGATAGCTGGTCATCTTCGGAAGCTTGGGCATCATATTACGTTCTGGATGGAGCCGTTACCAGGACATATGATCGATATGGTAGAAGAAAAAGGTTATGTGGTTACCGGGCAGGAGCAAGCTGTCGATATATTAATTGTTGATCATTATCAATTAGATATAACGTGGGAGCAGCAGATGAGAAAGTTCGCGGGAAAAATTGTTGTTATTGATGACTTGGCCAATCGTAAGCATGATTGCGATCTATTATTAGATCAAAATGTTATAGCTAATTATGAGCATCGATATGACGAACTTGTTCCGATACATTGCAAAAAGCTACTAGGACCGAAATATTTAATTATGCGAGATGAATTTATTGAAGAACGAGCTAAGCAGACGATACGTACAGGTGAAGTAAATACTCTACTTGTATTTATGGGGGGCAGTGACCCTACCAATGAAACGATGAAAGTGCTAGATGCATTAAAGGAAACAACAACGACATTTCGGCAGGTAGATATTGTTGTTGGTATGAGCAATGTTCATCGTGCTGAAATAGAACAGATTTGCCGTCAGCATCTGTATAACTATCATTGTCAAATTGATTACATGGCGCGGCTTATGAGCGATACTGACTTTTCCTTAGGAGCGGGTGGTTCTACAACTTGGGAAAGATGTTATGTAGGTCTTCCTTCTGCAAGTACTATTGTCGCTCATAATCAATTAGAATCAACAGAGATGGCAGAGAAGCTATCTGCTGTCATTAATTTGGGATGGCATGAAGGAGTGACATCGCAAACGTATGTACAACTTATAGATTCCTTGCCTAGTCAAGGCGAGAGAATTCGACATATAAGTGAGCAAGGATTGAAAATAACGGCAAGTAAGGATCAACCAAATCCTTGGCTGCAAGAAATGGTGGAAATTCATAATGATTAAAATTGGATCAAGAGAAATAGGACCGCATGCGAAACCGTTCATTATTGCGGAAATGTCAGGAAACCATAATCAGTCATTAGAAAGAGCATTACATTTGGTACAATTGGCAGCCGAAGCTGGAGTTGATGCCGTTAAGCTTCAAACCTACACGCCAGATACGATTACACTAGATGTTCATACCGATGAGTTTTTCATTTCTAATGAAAAAGACTTATGGAAAGGACAATCACTCTATAACTTGTACGAGAAAGCCTATACACCATGGGAATGGCATAAAGAAATATTCGATAAATGTAATGCGCTCGGGATACTTGCATTCAGTTCGCCATTTGACGAGACAGCTGTTGATTTCTTGGAGAATTTGAATGTACCTGCATATAAAATTGCTTCCTTCGAAAACGTAGATATTCCATTAATTCGTAAAGTTGCTAGAACAGGAAAACCAATTATTATCTCTACAGGAATGGCCTCAGCAGCTGAGTTAGACGAAGCAGTACGTACGGTTCGAGCAGAAGGAAACGAGCAAATTGTGCTTCTCAAATGTACAAGCACGTATCCAGCTTCACCGGCTAACTCAAATCTAGCAACAATTCCTCATATGAAGGAGCTATTCCAAACGGAAATTGGTTTATCTGATCATACAATGGGTATAGGGGTTTCGGTTGCCGCTGTAACATTAGGTGCTACTGTGGTTGAGAAACATTTCACAACTTCTCGTGCAGATGGTGGTGTAGATTCTACATTCTCGATGGAGCCGCATGAGTTGAAAATGTTGGTGGAAGAAACAGAAAAAGCATGGCAAAGTATTGGACATATCCAATACGGTCCTACAGAAGCGGAAAAACCTTCAGTAAATAACCGACGCTCATTATACGTTGGTAAGGATATGAAGGCTGGAGATGTATTTAATGAGACCAATCTTCGCAATGTTCGTCCAGGTTTAGGTTTGGAAACGAAATATTACGATTTAATTATAGGTAAGAAGATTAAAGTTGATGCACCGAAAGGAACAGCGCTAAGCTGGGATCTATTATTATGAGTAAACGACAACAATTTCTACCTTACGGGCAACAATGGATCGATGATGAAGATATTGAAGCGGTTATAACAACATTACGCTCACCTTATCTAACAACAGGTCCGAATATTGGGCAATTTGAAGAAGCAGTAGCAGCTTATGTCGGTGCAAAGTATGCGGTAGCCTTTGCCAATGGAACGGCTGCACTTCATGGGGCCTGCTACGCTGCAGGTATTACCGAAGGTGATGAAGTGATAACCACACCAATTACTTTCGCAGCTAGTAGCAATTGTGCAAGATATATGGGGGCAGATGTTGTATTTGCAGATATCGACAAGGACACTTACAATATTGATCCTGAGCATATCGCAAGCAAGATTACGAGTCGGACAAAAGCGATTATCCCTGTAGATTTTACAGGGCAACCTTGCGAGATTGACGTTATTATGGACATCGCTAGAGAACATCAGCTTGTAGTTATTCAAGATGGTGCTCATTCGCTTGGTGCTGAATATAAAAGTGAGAAGATTGGCACACAGGCTGATATGACAATGTTCAGTTTCCATCCAGTCAAACCTGTTACGACGGCTGAAGGTGGCGTAATTGTTACGAATAGTGAGCAATATTATGAGAAACTAAAGTTATTCCGCAGTCATGGTATTACTCGCACGCCTTACGCCGAGGAGCAAGGCGAATGGTACTATGAGATGGTTGATCTAGGCTACAATTATCGGATGACTGATTTACAAGCGGCACTAGGTATATCGCAAATGAAAAAGCTTGATTCATTTATGGACCGTCGTCGTAAGTTAGCAGCGCTCTATACAGAACTACTAAAGGACATTTTAGGTGTACAGGTGCCGTATCAGTTAGCCAATTCAAATTCTGGCTGGCATCTATATTCCATTCAACTCGATAGAGAAGTCACTGGTAAAAGCCGTAAGCAAATATTTGAAGCAATGCGTGCTGCGAACATTGGAGTACATGTTCATTATATTCCCGTATATTGGTCCCCTTATTATGAACAGCTAGGGTATAAGAAAGGACTATGTCCAATCGCTGAGCAATGGTATGCAGGGGCATTAACGTTACCTCTTTATCCGAAGATGACCGATAAGGATGTAAGAGATGTTATTGATAGATTAAGTACCGTATTACTAGATAGGGTGAATACAGATGAATGAATTAGAGCAAATGGATCAATTATTTGATAGATTATTTCCTTTGTTTAGAAGTATTACAGGTGAAGGTGTGAGACAAACGCTAGATATTCTTGGCGAGTACTTACCTTTAACAGTAGAAGAAGTGCCAACGGGTACAGAAGTATTTGATTGGACCATTCCAAAAGAATGGGTTATTCGTGAGGCATGGATCAAAGATTCCCAAGGTCGAGAAATTATTAATATTACGAATAGCAATTTGCATGTATTGAATTACAGTGAGCCTATTGATCGAATGGTATCTTTGAGTGAGCTGAAAGAGCATGTATTTACTATTCCTCATCTGCCAGAAGCGGTACCTTATGTTACTTCTTATTACAAAGAGCGTTGGGGCTTTTGTATGTCTCATGATCAGTTAACTGCTCTTGAGGAAGATCAGTATCATGTCTATATCGATAGTGATAAAATTGATGGCTTCTTAAATTACGCCGAGGCCATATTGACAGGAAAGTCGACAAAGGAAATATTAATTACTTCTTATATTTGTCATCCTTCTATGGCAAATAATGAATTAAGTGGACCTATTGTTGCTGCATTTTTGTATAATCGTTTAAAAAATTGGGAGCATCGTGAGTTTACATATCGCTTTGTTTTCCATCCGGAAACAATTGGTTCTATTGCGTATTTAGCGAAGTATGGGAGACATCTAAAGGAACATATGCATTCGGGTATGGTGCTAACTTGCTTGGGCGGGAAAGATTACCCACTTAGCTATAAGATGTCTCGCAATGAGGAGGCACCTTTAAATGAATTAGTTGACTTTGTAGTGAACTACGAAAAGTGGAATCTACTGATACGTCCCTTTACGCCACTATATGGCTCGGATGAGCGACAGTATTGCTCACCAGGATTTAATTTGCCAGTAGGTCAATTTTCAAGGATGATATACGGGCAATATCATGGTTACCATAATTCACTTGATACCAAAGAAACAATGAGCATTGATGCATTACTTCAAAGTCTCAATGAGCTTGAAGAAATATTAAAGTTACAAGAGTTGAATGGATACTATTGTAATTTAAAGCCTTTTGGTGAACCAATGCTAAGTAAATATGATTTATATCCTGATCTAAATTCGCCAAATAGTTGGAGAGGTTCTACAAACACAATCATTGATAATCGCCAGCATCTAAATCAGATTCTTATGCTCTTAAATTATAGTGATGGGAATCATTCCTTAGTCAATATTGCAAAAAAAATGCAATATCCCTTAAGTAATTATGAAATGTCCATTGCAAAATTAAAAGAGATGTCATTGTTGGAAGGCCCATATCGAAAATAAGGAGGAGAGTAGGAGTATGAAGGTATTATTACTAACGGGTTCACATCCTAGACATCTTTATGTTGTCAATCAGTTAATTAATTCTGGCTGTGTTATAGGTCATATAATGGAGCAACGTGAGGAATTTATTCCACAACCACCGTATGGACTAGAAGAGCAAGATCGTATTAACTTTATTAGACATTTTAAAGATCGAGACAACTCAGAACGTACATTTTTTGCAGAGAATGACAAAGTAGTACAAGATATTCCTACATTACAAGTGACCAATGATTCCTTGAATCATCCTCATACCATTGAATGGATACAGTCCTTACAGGCAGATCTTTTGATTAGCTATGGTGTACATAAGCTAAGTGACGAACTATTAGCAGCAGGTCCTAAGCATGCGTGGAATATTCATGGAGGTCTATCACCTTGGTATCGAGGAAATACAACACTTTTTTGGCCTTTCTATAATCTTAAGCCTAATTGGGCGGGGATGACGATTCATAAATTGTCTTCTAGAATTGATGCAGGTGATATTCTTCACCATTCTGTTCCCCAGCTAATCCGGGGTGATGGAATACATGACGTAGCTAGTAGAGCGGTAATGCAAGTTGCACATGATTTACTATATATCATATCATCATTTGAATTATCACGTTTAAACTACAGCAAACAGTGTAGTTCGGGCAAGCTCTATACTTCATTAGATTGGCAACCTCAACATTTACGTGTTATTTATCAATTATTTAATAATGATATTGTTGATTGCTTTTTGGATGGAGAGCTTGGTTATTCCGTACCTACACTTGTAAAAGCCTTTTGAAGAAACTTACAAGGTTAGTGTTACTAGAAGGGAATTAAAATGATGGTAGAAAAAGATTTGAAAGTAAACTTAGACGATCATTTAAATGATATATTGAAGCAGTATAATTTTGATTTTAAACATGATTACAGACCGTATTTTTTAAAAAAAATGATATGGTATCTTGAAAATGAAATAAGTAATGATAAGGTAGCGATTTGGGGTGGAGGCGGACATACAAAATATCTTTTAAGTTATCTGAAAGAAATCCCCACCAATATCGTAAGCATTATAGATAATAATCAAGACAAGCATGGTCAAACTTTATCGGGGATTAAGATAAAAAGCAAAACTTCTCTAAAAAGTGATGGGATTACGAAAATTTTCATATCTACAGAGGCTTCTAGTGGAGAGATTGCTGAACAAATTGAAATGGAATTTCCTAATTGCTATACGATTATCAATCCACATAAAGAGTTTAAGTATGTGAATTTACGTATTTCTCCTACAGCTTATAAGGAGAACAACGTCATTTCTATTAATGCAATGAAAAATGATTACCACAAATATAAAGATACAATGCATATCTCTGACAAGGAAGCTATATTAAGAGAAATTATTTCAACTTATTTAAATTTCAGAGATTTTCATAGTGCATTTTACTATATTAATGAGATGAAAAATAATGGTATTAATATTTCAACGCTAATGGAATTCGAGAAGAAACTAACGTTTTTTTTGTCTGGAATTAAACGGAATATAGAAAGTAATAAATCAAATCGAACCATAATGTTCATGATTGATGGAATGCGATATAAGGAAGTAGAGTCAGGTGTTTTAAATTCTCTGGAGAGATTTAAAAAAAAGAGCTCAATATATACGAATGTATTTTCTTCATCTATTTATACCTTAGCTTGTATGAGATCTATGTTTAGTAACCAGCATACATTAGATATTGGCTACTCTGTGACAGATAGTATAGATTTAGATCAATCAGACTTTATGAGTTATTTGTTCGAACAAAACTATCATTTTATTCATAACTTTACTGTTGGTCCGATTAGCAGTGACAAACATGCCGACAAAATTAAATATTATGTCGATCCAACTATAGCTTCATCTGAAATTACTCAATTGTATAATACTTCTTCTGAATATTTATGGAAACTAATAACTTATATGTATAATCATCATTCAGAAAATGAATTTTATTTTGTACATTTGCATGAAGCACATTATCCCTATATGAATTTGCACATGAATATTGATTATGAGCCCATGTTTATGCCTTCAGTATATGATGATCCTAATGTAAAAAAAGATCCAACCAAAATTAAAGAGCAGTATTTAGATGGGTTATCGTTTTTAGATAGTCAATTTAAATATTATATAGATTTAATTGGGGAAAATAATAACTACATATTTTTTAGTGATCATGGTGGTAATATTAGTCCAGATCGAACACCGGGGCATGTATTAACTTGTGAAGATGATGTCATTCATGTTCCTTTAGTTATCTATCAACCGAATAATGAAAAGAGAATAATGAATAATTTGACTAGTATGAATAATCTAAACCAGATTTTATTAGCACATTTTAGAGAAGACACCACTTATAATAAAGCTAGTGATTTCATTGAAGTTCAAAGAGAGAGATTGGCTAATCCTATATTTACTAATAGCGCCATTACACCTTTTTTAAAGCATACGTTCCCTGCCTTTATTTGTTTGAGAACAAATGAATTAAAGTATATTGTAAATGAAAATGGAGAAGAAAAATTACACTTTTTACCTAATGAAGATATGAATGTGATAGAAGATCAACAATATATGGATGATATTGTTAATTTTAGATCTTTGGTTAAGTCCTACAAGTATTTTAATGTTTCTTTTGAATAGATTTTTCACACTTAATATTTGGAGGGAATTACCTTGAAATCCAATAACAAGTCTTTGCTATTAAAACAAATGATTCAATCACCACAGTTAGAGTTTATTATGGAGGCGCACAATGGGCTTTCTGCAAAAATAGTAGAAGAGGCTGGATTTAAAGCGATCTGGGGAAGTGGCTTATCTATTTCTGCTTCACTAGGTGTTCGTGACAATAATGAAGCTTCCTGGACTCAAGTGCTTGATGTACTAGAATTTATGAGTGATGCAACGTCAATTCCTATTCTATTAGATGGCGATACTGGGTATGGTAACTTTAATAATATGCGTAGACTTGTTACTAAGCTAGAGCAACGTAATATTGGTGGGGTATGTATTGAAGATAAGCTGTTCCCCAAAACAAATTCATTTATTAATGGTGAATCACAACCATTAGCAGATATTGAAGAATTCTGTGGAAAGATAAAAGCTGCTAAAGATGCTCAACTAAATGATGATTTTGTAGTCGTTGCACGTATTGAAGCTTTCATTGCAGGATGGGGATTAGAAGAAGCATTAAAGCGAGCAGATGCTTATCGTATTGCTGGTGCTGATGCAATTCTTGTTCATAGTAAAAAAGCTAACTGCTCAGATATAGACGCATTTATGCAAGAGTGGGGCAATCGTCATCCGGTTATTATTGTTCCAACAAAATATTATTCTACACCTACGGATCATTTCCGTGATATTGGCATTAGCAGCGTCATTTGGGCTAATCATAATGTGCGTAGCGCAATCACTGCCATGAAACATACAACAAAAACGATTTTTGAAAATGAAAGTCTAGTAAATGTAGAAGGTAGAGTTGCTACAGTATCAGATATTTTTGCACTTCAAGGTGCAGATGAGTTAAAAGAAGCCGAAAAGCTTTATTTACCAGGTACAGCTAAAAACATGAACAGCATCTTACTTGCTGCATCACGTGGTGAAAACATTGATGAACTTACAGAGGAACTACCAAAATCTCTTCTAAAAGTAAATGGAAAACCGTTGCTAAATACTCAAATTGAATACTTTAATCAAGAAGGAATTAAAGATGTTCAAGTGGTTTGTGGATACAAGCATGAGCATATTCAAGAAGTGAACATTGCTAAAATAATTAATGAAGAATATGCAAACACATATGAGGTTTATTCTTTAATGAAAGCTGTTCATCATATTAAGCAACACACTGTGATTAGCTACGGAGACATTTTGTACAAATCATATATCTTACATGAATTACTGAATGATGATGGAGATATCACACTAGTAGTAGATGCTTCTGCAGATCCAGAAGAGGCAGAAGGATATCGTGACTATGTGACTGCAACTAAACCATATATGAAGAAATGGTTAGATAATAGAGCTGAGTTTATAAAAATGGGAAATAAAGCAGCACTTCAGAGTATTAATGGTGAATTTATTGGTCTATGGAAGGTTAATGAAGCAGGCGCCAAGGTACTGAAAACAACATTGTCACGTTTATCTCAATCGGATGCTATAAAAACAATGCGTATGTCAGAACTTATTAATGAGTTAGTCAAACAGACAAAAGTATCTGTGTTATATATTAACGGAGCTTGGCTTGATGTAGATGATCTTGTATCTTATCAGAAAGCAGGCGACTTATTTGACAATTAATACGTATGAATTCGGAAAAGCACTTAGTGAACTAGGTTTTGATTTTTATAGTGGAGTACCCTGCTCGTATTTAAAGGATCTAATAAACTATTCGATTAATGAATGTAATTATGTCATGGCAGCTAATGAAGGAGATGCGGTAGCGATTTGTGCTGGTGCTGCAGTAGGCGGGAAAAAGTCAGTATTTCTATGTCAAAACTCAGGATTAACTAATGCTGTTTCTCCATTGACTTCATTAACTTATACGTTCCAAATTCCAGTGCTTGGATTTGTCAGTCTTCGCGGTGAAGTAGGGGTGCCTGATGAACCGCAGCATGAATTGATGGGGCAAGTAACGACCGAAATGCTTAATACTATGAGAATTAAATGGGAATACTTATCACTTGATTATGATGAGGCTCTGCAGCAAGTCGATCTTGCTAATCAGCATATAGAGAAAAATCAATCTTTCTTCTTTGTTGTAAGAAAAAATACTTTTGAAAAGGTAGCTCTTCGTGATAAAAAAGTAGATAGATCAGACGAAGCTCTATCGAAGACTATTCATGGACAAAAGCTAAATCGATATATTCCAACTCGTACGGAAGTTTTACAGACTATTCAGCAAGAAGCAAGTGAAAATAGTATATTAGTTGCAACGACTGGATTTACTGGTCGAGAATTATATGCGATTGATGATCTGGATAATCAATTTTATATGGTGGGTTCGATGGGGTGTGCGAGCTCATTTGGCTTAGGATTAGCATTAGCTCGCCCTGATCAAAAGGTAATATGCATTGACGGTGATGGTGCACTAATGATGCGTATGGGATCTTTGACGACTAATGCATACTATGGACCGTCTAATTTGCTGCATATTCTATTAGATAATCATGCTCATGAATCAACAGGCGGACAATTTACAGTAGCTAGTGTTGTCGATTTCGCTCAGGTTGCCCATCATTCAGGCTATCGCTATACTGCATATATTGAAGAAGAGCAGCAGTTAAAGGATGAGATTTCCAAGTGGTTTAATCAAGGGCAGTTAAGTTTTTATTACATTCAAACTAAATTGGGTGTACCTGATCAACTAGGACGACCTAAAACAAAACCGTATGAAGTGAAAGAAAGATTGATGAGACGATTGGAGAATATCACTACATGATCAAAAAAGCTGTAATCGTAGCCGCAGGTCTATCTAGTCGTTTGTATCCATTAACAAAGGATAAACCAAAGGGTTTGCTTCCATTTCATAACACTACAATTCTAGAGCGATCTGTACAAATGATACGTAATCTTGGCATTTCAGAAATAGCGATTGTTGTGGGTTATTTGAAGGAGCAGATGTTAGAAACTTTTGATGAGTCGGTAACTTACATCGAGAATAAACGCTATGAGCAAACAAATAATATGTATTCATTGACTCTAGCACAGGATTTTGTGAAGAACGACTCATTCCTATATCTGCATGGTGATATTGTTTATTCCGAGCAAGATCTAAGTGCATTTGTAAACCAACAAGAGGCTTCAATATACGATGCAAGTCTGCTTGTTGGTTATGGAGAGGTCGACGAGGAGAGTATGAAGGTTCGGGTTACCAATGAACGATTATTGATTGAATCGAATAAGTTGATTCCTGTCCAAGAGAGCGCAGGAGAATGGATAGGTGCTGCAGTATTTTCTAATTCTGAAGCTGTATTTAATGAAATGCAGAATTTAGTATCAACTGGTCATGAGCAGGATTATGATACACTTGCACTTTCTAACTTAACTAAGGAAGGTTACACTGTTTTGTGCTATCCAACAACAGGGCCTTGGATAGAAATTGATTTTGTTAGTGATTATGAAAAAGCAAAGGTGTTGTTTTCACATGAAGACATTTAATTATAATAACCCCGTACAGCTTCATATCACACAAGAGCCAGCTGAATTGCTGGCTTCTTTGCTTGTAGGTCAACGTATATTGTTTATGACCAGTAGTGGCTGGATGAGTAGAGGTATTATGGATATTCTACAAATTGATACTACACAAGTAGTGGCAATGATTAGTAATGTCTCTGCAAATCCAAGCCTAACTGAAGTTCGCAACCTACATGAGCAGCTACAAGGCAAGAAATATGATGTGATAGTTGCTGTAGGAGGAGGTAGCGTAATAGATGCAGCTAAAGTGTGCGCTGTCCAGCAAGCGTATGATATTGTTGATGTTATTAAGCACCCACGACCTTCAGAGCTGTCCTTGCCATTTACGCCGATTGTCGCTGTTCCAACTACATCAGGCTCTAGCAGCGAGTTAACTCCTTGGGCTACGGTATGGGATACTGACGAAAAGATGAAATATTCATTGCATTTAAGAAATTCCTGGTGTACGCACTCCATATATTGTGCGGAATTAACGACAAGCCTACCTATTCACACAACATTAGTATCTTCATTAGATGCACTATCTCATGCCTTTGAGTCTATCTGGAACATTAATCATAACGAGGTTACGGTATCGCATGCATTTAAAGCTATCCATCGTATTATGCAAGCTTTGCCACAAGTAATGAGGGAGCCACATAAAGTCAATAGTAGATATGATTTAATGTTAGGCAGTATGTATGCTGGATTGGCATTTTCTAACACCCAAACCTCTCTTGCTCATGCGATGTCCTACGATATGACATTAAATAATGGAGTCGAACATGGGTTTGCAACTAGCTTTACACTTTGTGGTCTATTGGAGACCGCGATGCAATATAATGAGGAGCTTCATGATCTCATTGTTGCTAATATGGGAAAGAATGCTGTTGATGATTTGAAGGTTTGGTTTGAAGGTTTAGGTATTTCAATACTATCAAAAGATTATGGTATACAAGCCGCTGATTGGAAAAGAATTAAGAGTAGTTTAGCAAAAACTAGTCGCTTGAAAAATAGCTTAATCTGTATAGATGATTTTTTTAAGATTCAATTATAGATTAATAGATTGAGTTGAAGAAACGTTTATCCACCCACAATGTATTCGCTTACAAAAATTCATTGACAATTTGAACCATCGTATTGTATATTCAAATTGTGGCCCATATAAGGTAGCCATCCAGTATTTTGAATACGAAGGGAATGTTTGCACATGCAAGGAAAAGTTAAATGGTTTAACGCAGAAAAAGGTTATGGTTTCATTGAAACAGAACAAGGTGGCGATGTATTCGTACATTTCTCCGCTATCCAAACAGAAGGTTTCAAAACTCTTGAAGAAGGCCAAGAAGTTGAATTCGACATCGTTGAAGGCGCTCGTGGTCCTCAAGCTGCTAACGTTAACAAACTGTAATTATAAGGCTGTATAGCCCTTTCTTTATAGTTATAATGGTTGAAAAGAACTTCCGATACGGAAGTTCTTTTTTTGTATGTTAATATTAAGAACCGTAATTATCACTACTCTATATTTTTTCACTTAAACTTTGTGTATAATTGAGAATGATTATCACATAAAAGAAGGTGAAAAACATTTCAGCAGAATTAACGAATGAAGTTAACACTCCGTTTGTTTTTTATTATCCTCAAACTGTATTAGAGTTATCCAAGTTGATAGCAAGCAAGTCTAATGATCATTCAGTACAAAATAGTTTGATCTTAATTGTAACTTCAGGTAAATGTATCTTATCCACATCGAGTGATCAGCTAATTGTTCAAGCTGGCAATGTGGCTCATTTTAATAAAGATTCTTCCATAACTCTTTTTGAAAAATCTCAACTCCAAGGTGTAGCGATACAATATGATAGTACAGGGGATAGTAACACAAAAGAACCTCCTTTCCAACAAGGATTAATGATAGATCAAGCGTCATCTAGAGTAGTTCAATTAGCTGATCGACTGTTAGAGCAATGGAATAGTCAAAACTATGAACCTTCGTTCTCTATTCAGCAAATTTTTTCTGATCTGTTTGCTGAGCTATTTCGTAATTCGCAGCTTGTTACAAATGATAAAAGTGAGGATTGGCTGCAAAAGATACTCCTCTATATAGGACAACACTATAATACAACGATTACTAGACGTGACATGGCTGAACTTGCTGGTGTGAGCCCAGAACATTTCTCAAGAGTATTTCATAAAGAAATCGGTCACACGTTTAATTCGTATTTAAATTTACTTCGTATAAGAAAAGCGCAGCAACTATTGTTGACGCGGCAGTTTAATTTATCTCAACTGGCATTGGAAGTAGGTTATGAAGAAGGCACCTATCTTAGTAGGAAGTTTAAGCAGGTCGTTGGAACTTCACCTTCAGTATTTATTCGTAAGGAAAAGAAGGTAGTTTCATTGAATTATAACTATACAGCATGCTTAAGAGCACTGGGAATTATGCCTGAGCTAGCTCCTTATTCACACTGGTTAGCGAGTCGTGAATATATTCCACAGTCAAAACATTTATCCATTGAGCATATGAGTTTTGATACTGCATGTGAGGCAATTTCAGTAGTAAGGCCAGATGTTATTATCAATTATTGTATAGAGCAAGAGAACACAGCTCTCCTACCAATTGCTCCTGTTATTGCTATTCCATTTCGAGAAATGTGCTGGAGAGACCAATTTCATCTAATAAGTGAAGTGGTAGATAGGAAATTCCAAGCGGATGTTTGGCTTCAGAAATTTGATGAATTATGCTTGGATTTAAATAACAGATTAAATAGAAGAAATACGTCTCGGGGTTCTGCTATTGTATGGGAATTTGGAGATCAGAAAGTATATTGCTATGATTCAAGCTATGGTCGAGGATGTCATATTTTATATGGAGAATTGAACTACCATAAACCTGATCTTATAATGAGAGAGAAAATTAATGAGCGAGGATATTTAGAGAAGAAGATAAAAGATATTGCATTATACCCGGCTGATCTTATTGTTTTTCTCAATTTGCCATATAGTTTAGAAGAAAAGCTAGAATTCAAAAAATTAACAGCCTCTGATGATTGGCTAAAACTCGAAGCAGTTCGTAACAAGCAAGTTCATTTCATGAAGGAGTCATCGATGTTCTACGGTTTTGATCCACTTTCATCACTCGCGCAGATTGAAAAATTAACTGAGGTTCTAACATCATAAAAGTACATCGTGCATATCACATTTAGTCATGGTCATAAAAGGAATTCCTCTGTAATATGATTGAGAATGATAATCATTATATATTATAGGAGGAATACAATTTTGAGTAGCAATATAACGTGGTATAGAAGGTTTGGTATGTTACTAATCGTTGCAATGTTGGTGTTAACTGTCGTAGCTTGCGGAAGTAAGAATGGAGAAAAATCTACAGAAGGAAATTCTAATCCACAAAGCACATACGTTGTGACAGGTGAGACAACTAATGATGCGGAACAAGAATTCAAAATTATTACGACTGTTAATGGTGAAATAAAAGTTCCAACACATCCTAAAAGAATTGTAGCAGAGGAATATTTGGGAAGTTTGATCGCTCTTGATGTAATTCCAGTAGGTGCACCAGGATTGACGCTTGACAATATGTATTTTAAGGAAGCATTAACAGGGGTAGTAGATACAGGAGCTTATGGCCAAATGTCATCTGAACAGATCTTTGAGCTAGAGCCTGATCTTATTATTTCAGGAATTGCGGAAAATTATGAAGTGTTAAGTAAAATCGCTCCAACCATTACAATACCTTATGGCGATTTGAAAAATGCACATGAAGAGCTTACTTATTTTGGAGAGCTGCTTGGTCTGGAACAAGAAGCGAAAGATTGGTTAGCTAATTATGATCGAATAATTGCTGAAGCTAAGCAAAAGGTTGATGCGGCTATTCCTGCAGATGCCTCGTTCAGCATTATTGAAAACACCGCTGGATCAACATATGCCTATGGAGATAATTTTGGACGTGGTGGACAAGCTGTGTATCAGGCTTTAGGACGTAAGCCACCTGTTGCAATTGCAGATGATATTATGGAGAAACAATGGGCTGAAATTTCTGAAGAAACATTACCACAATATGCAGGTGATTACATCATTTTGACTTCTAACGATCGGACGCTAGAAGATTATAAAGCTGACCCAATTTGGTCAACTCTTCCTGCTGTTCAAAATAATCAAGTGTTCGTATGGAAAGAAGAAGTTTCTTGGTATTATGATCCAATAGCAATTTTGAAACAAACCGAGCAGTTGACGGATTGGTTAACAGGTCTTCACGCAAACAACAACGAATAGAGGTAGCTCAAAAATAACAATCTTCTCATTTTCATGTTGTTTTAAGGTGAAGTGGGTATAGTCTCATTAAACCATTCAATACTTCCCTGATTTGTATGTGTTTAGCTTTGTAATATAGTTATTGATTTGCCACGTGCGCTATAATTATCAATATGGATAGCGCTCGTGGCGGATCTTAACTACTATTAGCTGAAATGATTCTAGCGAAATAAAGTTAGAAATAAAATCGTCACAAATTATCAGAAAATTCTAAATTAACTAAAATCTATTTTGTATATGTTCTTTGCATATGATATAATAAGAACATGTAAAGGAGGAGTGCCACATGAACTACAATATCCGAGGACAACGCGTTCAAGTTACCGATGCACTAAGGGACTACACTGAGAAGAAACTCAGCAGATTGGAGAAATATTTCGATCCTTCGATCACCTCCGAAGTAAACGTTACACTTTCAGTTACAAAAGGACAACATACGGTGGAGGTTACGATACCAGCATCTGGACTAATCCTTCGAGCAGAAGAAAAAAGTGAAGATATGTACGCATCAATTGATCTAGTGGTAGATAAGTTAGAGCGTCAAATCCGTAAACACAAAACTAAATTGAATCGTAAATTCCGTCAAGCTAGCGGATCGAAAGCATTATTCCGTGAAAATTCTACTTCGGTATCTGTACTGGAGGATGAGGAGGAAGATTTCGAACTTGTCCGTACGAAGAGCTTTACATTAAAGCCAATGGACATAGAAGAAGCGATACTTCAAATGAATATGTTAGGTCACGAATTCTTCGTATTTTCTAATTCTGATAGTAAATCAGTTAACGTCGTCTACAAACGTAACGATGGCAAATACGGATTAATAGAACAAGGATAAATAATGAATTTATTAGGTATCTCTGGATGTGCTACTTCGGTAGTATTTCAGAGATACCTTTTTGGTTACAATAGAAACTCAAAGAGACTAATAATAAGTCTAGCAATAGAAAGTATTGGAATGAAATAGATGAATAAGAAGATCAAAATGATAGATATATAATAGAAGATATTAATTTCTAATCATATTGAAAAAACAAATGTCTTCGTACTAACTATACCGATAATAGTTGGTAGGAGAACAAGTTTAACGCTTAACCCATCATTACGTCATAGTAAGTAAACGATATCGTTAAAAATTATTAATGATATCGATCACAGTGCTATAGCAACTACGTAATATAACCAATTCCCTTTAAATGGTTATACCAAAGAGGGGATAGATTGCGATTATAACTACAAACTGTTACAATCTTTAACATAAAGACGTACTATCGGAAGGGGAAAGCCATGCTTGGATTGGTGAAAAAAATATTTGGTGATTTTAATGAAAAAGAAGTAAAACGACTAACTAAGATCGTTGAGCAAATAAACGAAATGGAACCACAGTACTTGGCATTATCCGATGAACAACTTCAAGCGAAGACAGGCGAATTCCAAGAGAGAGTTGCTAAAGGTGAAGATCTAACAAATCTATTACCTGAAGCATTTGCAACGGTACGTGAAGCATCCAAGCGCGTATTGAATATGCGTCATTTTGACGTTCAATTATTGGGTGGTATGGTTCTCCATGAAGGTAAGATTGCTGAGATGAAAACAGGTGAAGGTAAAACGCTAGTTGCTACGCTACCCGTTTATTTAAATGCTCTTGCCGGCAAAGGCGTACACGTTATTACGGTCAATGGTTACTTGGCAGAACGTGATAGCTTATTAATGGGACAACTATATAACTTCCTTGGCCTAACAGTTGGTTGTAACTTACATGGTTTGACGCATGCTCAGAAACAAGAAGCCTATGCTTGTGATATTACTTACGGAACGAACAATGAGTTCGGTTTCGACTACTTGCGTGATAACATGGTGCTTTACAAAGAACAGATGGTTCAACGTCCATTGTTCTTTGCTATTATAGATGAGGTTGACTCGATACTAGTCGATGAAGCACGTACGCCGCTTATTATTTCCGGACAAGCTGCTAAATCTACAGAATTATACGATGCAGCACAACGACTTGTGTCTCGTATGGTACCTGAAGAAGACTTTACGATTGATATTAAATTAAGAAATGTAATGCTTACTGAAGCTGGTGTGACGAAAGGTGAACGTGCATTCGGTATCGAGAACTTATTCGATCATGCGAACGTTACGATCAACCATCATATTCAACAAGCTTTGAAAGCTAACAATATTATGAAACGCGATGTTGACTATGTTGTTGAAAATGATGAAGTTATTATCGTTGATGAATTCACTGGTCGTCTAATGGCTGGTCGTCGTTATAGCGATGGTCTACATCAAGCAATTGAAGCGAAAGAAAACTTGAAAGTACAGAATGAAAGTATGACGCTTGCTACGATTACTTTCCAAAACTACTTCCGTATGTATCGTAAACTAGGTGGTATGACTGGTACTGCGAAAACAGAGGAAGAAGAATTCCGTAAAATTTACGGCCTAGATGTTATTCAAGTTCCTACAAACCGTTCTATGATTCGTAAAGATCTTCCTGATGTTGTCTACAAAACAGTTAAAGGTAAATTCAAAGCTGTTGTAGATGAAATCGTTGAACGTCATAAAACGAATCAGCCTGTACTAGTAGGTACAATTTCAATTGAAAACTCTGAAGTGCTTGCTGAAATGTTAAAGCGCCGCGGAGTACAACATAAAGTATTGAATGCGAAGTTCCATGCAGAAGAAGCGGAAATTATTACGCGTGCTGGTCAACCAGGTTCCGTTACGATTGCAACGAATATGGCCGGTCGTGGTACCGATATTTTGCTAGGTGACAATGTTGCTGGTAATGGTGGTCTGCACATAATCGGTACAGAACGTCATGAGAGCCGTCGTATTGATAATCAGCTACGTGGTCGTGCTGGTCGTCAAGGTGATCCAGGTTCTTCTCAATTCTATCTATCACTTGAAGATGAATTGATGCGTCGTTTCGGTGCTGAAAATATTATGACAATGATGGATCGTCTTGGGCTTGATGAAGATCAACCTATCGAGAGTCGTATGATTACAAGAGCTGTTGAATCTGCTCAGAAACGTGTCGAGGGTAATAACTTTGATACGCGTAAAATTGTCTTGCAATATGATGATGTAATGAATCAACAACGTGAAGTTATCTACAAACAACGTCGTGACATTTTAGAATCTGAAAATATTCGTGATGAAGTTATGAATATGATCAAGCCAGTCATTGAACGTACGGTAGATGCTCATTGCTTAGAAGATATTCCAGAGGATTGGGATCTACAATCTGTTATCGAGTTCGTGCAAGCGAACTTGCTTGATGAAGGTGTTCTCACTCGTGATGATATTTGGGGCAAGGAAAAATCAGAAATTGTCGATGTTATCTACAATAAAGTGGCAGCGGCATATGATGTTCGTGAAGAGCAATTAGGCGAAACAACAATGCGTGAATTTGAAAAAGTGGTTGTTCTTCGCGCAGTTGATTCTAAATGGATGGATCATATTGATGCGATGGATCAATTACGTCAAGGTATCCACTTGCGTGCATATGGTGGTACTGATCCACTTCGTGAGTATCAATTCGAAGGTTTTGAAATGTTCCACGGCATGGTCGAAAGCATTCAAGAGGAAGTTTCCAAGTATATTATGAAAGCACGTGTGGAAAGTAATCTTGAACGTCAAGAAGTTGTGAAGGGTCAAACCTCTTCAACTAGTGGCGGTGGTGAAGATGCAGTTAAAAAACCAGTTCGCCGTGATGACCGTGTAGGCCGTAACGATATTTGTCCGTGCGGTAGTGGTAAGAAATATAAACAATGTCATGGTATGAGCTAATATAACACGATAAGAACAATAGTTTGAGGTGAAGGTATTTCTATGTTAGATATTACTTTAAAGCAAGATTTACGTGAAATAGCTAATCGATTACAGACACTTAGGGGGTCTCTTTGACTTAGAGATAAAGCATGATATTATTGCTAACTTTGAGGAAAAGATGTCCATGCCAGACTTCTGGGATGACAATATGCGAGCACAAGGTGTGATCGCTGAATTGAACGCTGTAAAATCGGTGGTTGAAGATTACAATAGCTTTGAAACGAGTCATCAAGATCTAATGATGATACTGGAGCTTGTTGAGGAAGACGAAGATGAGGATATGGTAGCTGAACTAACACAAGGTATAGCTACTCTTCAAGAGAAACTTTCTGCGTACGAACTACAGCTACTATTGAATCAACCTTATGATAAATTAAACGCTATATTGGAATTGCATCCAGGAGCGGGTGGTACCGAGTCGCAAGATTGGGGTCTAATGCTTTATCGTATGTATACTCGTTGGGCTGAGAAACGCGGTTTCAAAGTCGAATTGCTAGATTACCTTCCAGGTGATGAAGCAGGTATTAAGAGTGTGAGTATATTAGTTAAGGGCTTTAATGCTTACGGCTATTTGAAAGCAGAGAAGGGTGTTCATCGATTAGTTCGAATTTCACCATTTGATTCTGCTGGTCGTCGCCATACTTCATTTGCTTCTTGTGATGTCGTTCCAGAAATTGATGATACGATTGAAATAGAGATTCGTTCTGAAGATTTGAAAGTTGATACGTACCGTGCAAGTGGTGCAGGTGGACAGCATGTCAATAAGACAGAATCGGCTATTCGTATTACACATATACCTTCTGGAATTATTGTAGCCTGTCAGCAGGAACGTTCTCAAATTGCGAACCGTGATCGTGCGATGAAAACTTTACGTTCCAAGTTATATGAGCGTAAAATTGAAGAGCAGATGAAGGAACTTGCAGAGATCCGCGGTGATCAATCCGACATTGCATGGGGAAGTCAAATTCGTTCTTACGTGTTCCATCCTTATAGTATGGTCAAAGATCATCGTACAGCTGTAGAAACGGGTAACGTTAATGCAGTAATGGATGGTGACATTGATATGTTTATAGATGGCTACTTACGTAATCAAATTCGTCAACAGTAAGAAGCATATATGCGTGGAGAGTTTTTACACAGTTGTGTGAAAACTCTCCTTTTTTACATAAGAAAGGTTGGTTCACAAACCATGAAGCAACAAACTAGACATAGAGCAAGACGTCCACTTTCTCCTTCTATGCAAGTCGCATGGAATATCATCCAAGTCATTATGGGCTCTTTCATCTTGGCACTCAGTTTTAATTTGTTTCTGTTGCCACATGGTATAGCGTCCGGAGGAGTATCAGGAATTTCTATCCTCGTTGAAAGGCAGTTACAGATACCACCGGCGATTACGCAATGGGCGCTTAATATACCTTTATTTATTGCTGCGATTTGGCTACTTGGCAAGAAATTCGGAGCCAAGTCAATATTAGGTTCAATTGTATTTCCGCTGTTCGTACTTCTTACCGCTCATTTTCCTACACCAACTGATAATCCAATACTCGCTTCCATCTATGGAGGTGTTGGTGTAGGGATTGGACTTGCGATCGTCTATCGAGGAGGAGGTTCAACAGGAGGGCTAGATCTTGCCGCCCAAATGCTACATAGATTAACTGGTATACCTTATAATCTTGCAGTCGTTTGTTTTGATGGAGCAGTCATTATTGGGGCTGCGATCATCATTTCACCTGAGCTTTCGCTCTATGCATTAATCTCACTATTTGTAACGAGTAAAAGTATCGACTTTGTGCAAAATGGGCTACAGCTATCAAAGGTAGCTTTTATTATAAGCGAGCAAACAGAGCAATTAGAGCAAGCGATATTGAAAGATCTTAATCGTGGTCTAACGAAATTAGAAGGTACGGGCGGATATACTGGAGACCCACGTAATGTCATTATGGTTGTCGTGGCACAGAGTGAAGTTTCCAAGCTGAAAAGAACTGTGGCGGAGCATGATCCTACAGCATTTATCATTATAAGTAATACAGGTGAAGTGCTTGGTGAAGGGTTCAAATCTTACCAATAATTGAAGCAGAACAGGGTGTATATATCCATTAATATACGTTGAATTTTTATGAATACAGATGTATAATAATACAGTAATAAGCATATTCTCTTTCATAACTATATATTGTAAAATAAAGTGTTGGGTAAATTTGGATCATAATTAAGTAGTTATTCAAACAACTTAATTATGTTCATGAACATATAGATAAGGGCTACATAAATAGTAACTAGAGGGGAAGCGGTAGTATGAGTAAGAAGCTGGGCATTGCAATTGTTGGTTCTACAGGATATGGCGGAGTTGAATTGATGCGTCTGCTACAAACACATCCCAATGTTGAAATTACATCTGTTATATCTTCGTCCAGTGCAGGTACGAAAGTAACCGAAGGTTATCCTCATTTGCAAGGCATTCGTGAAGAACTGCTTGATGATGTGAATCCGGAATTAATTAAGCAAAAAGCCGATATTGTATTTTTGGCGACACCAGCAGGAATAGCTTCAAAGCTCGCGCCGCAATATTTAGAAGTTGGATTGAAAGTTATTGATCTATCTGGTGACTTCCGTATTAAAGATCGTAATGTATATGAGCAATGGTATCAGAAGCCGGCGGCGGAGCAAGAACATCTTGACAAGGCGGTATTTGGACTTTCTGAAATTTACGGTGAGCAAGTGAAGGATGCACCGTTTATCTCGAATCCAGGATGTTTCCCAACGGCTACATTATTAGGACTTATTCCAGCTCTTCAAGCAAACTTAATTGATCATTCTTCGATAATTATCGATGCCAAATCTGGTGTTTCTGGTGCTGGTCGTGGTGCTTCAGTAGCGAACCATTATGCAGAATTGAATGAAAACTTTAAAGCTTATAAAGTTAATAAGCATCAACATATTCCAGAAGTTGAGATGGTCCTTAGTCAAATCGCAGAAGAATCTGTGATGGTTACGTTCACGACGCATCTGGTGCCAATGACGCGTGGTATTCTGTCAACGATGTATGCGAAGTTGAAAAGCGATGTTACGGAGCAAGATCTTATTGATTTATATGAACAATATTATGAAGGTCGTCCGTTCGTTCGTATTCGTCCAGAAGGAAAATGGCCAGCAACGAAAGAAGTTTGGGGCTCTAACTATTGTGATATTGGTTTCTCTATTGATAAACGTACGAATCGCGTGACGATTATCTCTGTAATCGATAACTTGGTTAAAGGTGCAGCAGGTCAAGCGATTCAAAATATGAATCTGATGATGGGGTGGGATGAGCAGCTAGGCTTGCAATTCGTCCCAGTATACCCTTAAGGATAGTTCGAAACATCCACTTGTGATCACGTTGCAATGCGCTGTAGCTTAGTCGGCTGCGAATATGTACCCCATCGAAAGCCTGCGTGTGCTCACGTACACAAAACGTACGCTGTGCTACTCGTTTCCGCTGGGGGTCATCTTCTTGGTGCTGACAAGCGAATGTTTTGAACCTTTATTATAAGAAGAAGTTCAAACAGCGGGCTTTGATAACGATGTGATGCGCTGTAGCTTATTCGACATCGAAGATGAAGTGAACTTGGGAAGTCCGGTACGCATGTATCAACAACGTACATTTGCGTTTCCTCCTCCCGCAAGTAGCGCTCAATCTTCTCGGTTCTGAAAGCCCTCTTTTTGAACCTTTATTGGAAGTTTCTAGCGATTGTCCGCTCGTGTACTCGTACCGTACACGTTGCTGGGTTTTGTTATATTACTTGTAATTACGATGTAACGCCCTGTATCTTAGTCAGCGGTGAATATCAATAGTTTAATAGCATATTTAGGAGGATTAGAGCGAGATGATAGAGGAACAGAACGAAGCTTTATTTACTATTATTCAAGAAGGCTCAGTAACATCGCCTCAAGGTTTTGTTGCGGGTGGTTTGCATTGTGGTTTGAAAAAAACTGATCGTCATGATCTAGGTGCTATCGTATGCGAAGTTCCTGCAACAGCAGCGGCAGTGTATACAACGAATGTATTTCAAGCGGCACCTATTAAAGTAACTCGCGAAAGTATCGCTAGTAAAGGTACACTTCGTGCGATGATCGTGAATAGTGGTAACGCCAACGCTTGTACGGGAGATCAGGGCGAAGCAGATGCATTTGAAATGCGGAATCGTTTTGCCGAGCAGATTGGTGTAGATGGGGATCAAGTTGCCGTTGCTTCTACTGGAGTTATTGGTGAGTTATTGAAAATGGATAAAGTGCGTTCTGGTATAGATAAACTTCCAAGTCTATTAGAAAAAAGCGATAAAGGTGCTGAAGATTTCAGCCAAGCGATTCTAACAACTGACCTTGTGAAGAAAACGATTTGTGTGGAGCTTGAAGTTGATGGCAAGCTAGTGAAAATTGCTGGAGCAGCAAAAGGATCTGGTATGATTCATCCAAATATGGCAACAATGCTTGGTTTCGTAACAACAGATGCTAAGATTAGTTCAACAGCTCTACATCAACTATTACGCGAAGCTACGGATTTGAGTTTCAATATGATTACGGTTGATGGCGATACTTCGACGAATGATATGTTAGTCGCTATGGCAAGTGGTCTTGCAGCTCATACTGAATTAACGGAAGATCACCCTGCATGGACAGCGTTCAAAGCAGCTCTTACTCATGTATGTGTTGTACTAGCGAAAGCTATTGCGCGTGATGGTGAAGGGGCTACGAAGTTAGTTGAGGTACGTGTTGAAGGCGCAGTGAGTGATTTTGCAGCTCAAGCAATTGCGAAAACAGTTATTGGTTCGTCTTTAGTGAAATCTGCCGTATTTGGAGCAGATGCGAACTGGGGACGTATAATTGCCGCTGTAGGTCGTGCAGGTCAACCGGTTGATCCTGCAACTGTAGATATTGCGCTAGGTTCAATTGTTACATTAGAACAATCACGTCCTGTAGTATTCGATGAGGATGCTGCCTTAGAGTATCTTAAAGGAGACACAGTTGTGATCTCTGTTAATTTAAATATGGATAACGGAACAGCAGTAGCATGGGGTTGTGACTTGACGTACGATTATGTACGTATTAATGCTGCTTACCGCACATAGATGTAGTTCAAAAAGCAGGCTTTGATAACGATGAGTATACTAACGCAGAATACTCGACGTCGAAGATGCCATTCATCGCTAGCAGTGGTGCTCGTGTACCAAGTACGTACACTCCGCTCCTCGCGTCACTAGCTTCATGAAATCTTCTTGGTTCTGAAAGCCGAGCATTTGAACCTTATTGGAAGATGCAGTTAATAATGTGGAGGAAAAGGATATGACTAAGCAACGTTTTGTAATGAAATGCGGTGGTAGTACGTTAGCCGCTCTACCAAATAGCTTTTTTGAAGAATTGCGTGAGCTACAGACTTCTGGAGTAGCACCTGTTATTGTTCATGGTGGTGGCCCAGCAATTTCAGAAACACTTGAAAAGCTTGGAATTGAAACGGAGTTTGTCCAAGGCTTACGCAAAACTAGTAATGAAGTACTTGATGTTGTAGAGATGGTACTTGCAGGACGAATCAACAAAGAGATCGTTCGTAAGATGGAAATGTACGGTGCAAGGACATTAGGACTTTCTGGTGTGGATGGCATGCTTATTCAAGCGAAGCCCGTTGCCAACAGTGCTGAGATCGGATTTGTTGGTGATATAACGGATGTGAACGCCACTCTAATCGAGGGTGTTATGGCAATGGGATATATACCTGTCATTGCACCAATCGGAATCGACCGAAGTGGTCAACGCTACAACATTAATGCAGATACAGCAGCGGGAGCTGTTGCTTCTCATCTAGGTGTAGAACGAATGATTGTGGTAACTGATGTACCTGGTATTATGAAAACTGTTGATGGACAGAAAGTTACGTTGCCTTCGGTAACAGTTGCAGAAATAGAAGAAATGATTACTAGTGGCGAAATATATGGTGGCATGATTCCAAAAGTACGTGCTGCGATTCAATGTATACAAGGAAAAGTACAAGAAGTCGTTATTGTAAGTGGTCAAATTGAAGGAGTACTTACTCAGGCTGTTACAACTGGCGGAGTGGGAACTGTCATTAAGCAATAGAGGATGCTTTCGATGCTAGTTTTTATAGCAGCGAAGTATTCCATGTAGTTAATAAAAAGTTTTAGGGGTGTTTATTATGAGTCAAAGTACGGTAGAGGTAGCTGGTGGATCATTATTTCCAACGTATGCAAGATATCCACTTGCCATTGTTAAAGGTCAAGGTAGCTGGCTGTGGGATAGTGAAGGTAATAAATATTTAGACTTTATGAGTGGAATTGCTGTTACTAATCTAGGTCACGTGCCACAACGTGTCAAGGAAGCTTTAGTAGCACAATTAGATCAGCTATGGCATATTTCGAATTTGTTCCAAATTCCTAATCAAGCAGATGCTGCAAAGCTTATTACGGATAATAGCTGTGGTGATGCTGTATTCTTCTGTAATTCTGGTGCTGAGGCGAATGAAGCAGCGATTAAGCTAGCTCGTCGTTATCAACAACTGGTTGCTAAGAATGGTCGTTATGAAGTCATTACATTCACACAATCTTTCCATGGTCGTACGCTTGCAACATTAACAGCGACTGGTCAAGATAAGGTGAAGGAAGGATTTTTACCACTACCTGAAGGCTTTACTCATATTGCACTAAATGATTTTGAACTGCTGAAAGCAACGATTACTGAAAAAACAGCAGCTATTATGCTGGAGATGGTTCAAGCTGAGGGTGGTATACTGCTTGTTGATCCAACGTATATTAAGCAAGTTGCTGAACTTTGTAAGGCAGAAGGAATTTTATTAATCGTAGATGAAATCCAAACAGGCATGGGTAGAACAGGTAAATTGTTCGCTTATGAGCATTTTGGAATTGAACCTGATATATTTACATTAGCTAAAGGTTTAGGTAGCGGCTTCCCAGTTGGTGCTATGGTTGCTAAGGAAGCATTAAGAGAAGGCTTTACAGCAGGTAGTCATGGTTCTACATTCGGTGGAACACCAATCGCTACAGCTGCAGTAAAAGCGACAATTGAAACAATCGTTGAAGAAAAGGTAGTTGATCATGCAGCGAAGCAAGGTCAATATCTACTTACACAACTACGTGAGAAACTTAGTAGCTGCTCATTCGTAAATGAAGTACGTGGACTAGGGTTAATTATCGGTATTGAATGCAAAGAACCGATTGCTAGCATTGTCGTAGAAGCACAAAGTGAAGGTCTGCTTGTGATCTCAGCGGGTCCGAACGTGATTCGTCTCCTTCCTAATCTGCTCGTTTCTAATGAAGAGATTGATCAAGCAGTGCAAATACTAACGAAGTTGCTAAGCAATCGATAGAAGCATTTAGTATACAGTCTATGAGGAGAAATAGTTACTTTATCGCTCGATAGACACTAATTTTAAGGTCTATGAGGAGAAATAGTTACTTTATCGCTGGAAAGACACTAATTTTAAGGTCTATGAGGAGAAAGAATTACTTTATCGCTGTATAGACACTAATTTTAGTTAATGCTTCCGATGTAACTTTTCATTACAAGTAGTGCATCGAGAAGCAAATGAATAGTTTGAAGGAGGATTTAAACATGGTAAGAACCAAACAAGAAATCGCGCAAAGTATGAAGGGCCGCGATTTTCTAATGCTTGTTGATTTTTCACAAGAAGAAATTATGTATTTGATTGAGCTGGCTATTGAATTGAAACAAAAACAAAAAGCTGGTATTGAACATAAAGAATTACAAGGAAAAACAGTAGGTCTAATTTTCGAAAAATCTTCTACGCGTACGCGAGTTTCTTTTGAAGTTGGTATATACCAACTAGGTGGTCAAGGTCTATTCTTAAGTGGTAATGATCTTCAGATCGGCCGTGGGGAGACGATTCTAGATACTGCTCAAACATTGTCTCGTTACTTAGATGGTATTATGATTCGTACGTTCGAGCACCGTAAAGTAGTAGAATTGGCTCGTGGAGCTACAATTCCTGTTATTAATGGTTTAACGGATCTATCTCATCCATGCCAAGCACTCGCTGACTTCCAAACGATCTATGAGCAAATAGGTACGTTTGAAAATGTGAAACTTGCATATATCGGTGACGGTAACAATATGGTACACTCTCTAATGATGGGTGCTGCCAAATTAGGTGTTCATATGTCAATCGCAACACCTGAAGGTTATGAACCAGATGCAGACATTGTTGCTCAAACTATGGCTATCGCAGAAGAGACAGGCGCGAAAATTGTTGTTTGTCGTGATCCACAAGAAGCAATCGATGGTGCTGATTTCGTGTATACTGATGTATGGGCGAGTATGGGGCAAGAACAAGAGCAAAAAGAACGTGAACTAGCATTTGCTAATTATCAAATCGATGAGAACCTTGTTCAATTCGCTAAGCCAGAATTCAAATTCATGCACTGCTTACCAGCACATCGTGGTGAAGAAGTGACTGAGGGAGTAATTGATGGCGATCACTCTATTATTTTTGATCAGGCTGAAAATCGTCTACATGCTCAAAAGGCGATTATGGCTGCAATCATGTCATAATAAATGAAATATGAAGGGAATCAATAACATGGCTAAAGATAAAATTGTATTAGCTTATTCAGGTGGTTTGGATACTTCTATCATCTTGAAATGGCTTAAAGAAACATATGACGCGGAAATTATCGCATTCACTGCTGATATCGGTCAAAAGGAAGAACTAGATGGACTAGAAGAAAAAGCTTTGAAAACAGGCGCTTCTAAAGTATATATCGATGATCTTACTGAAGAATTCGCTCAAGATTTCATCTTCCCAATGTTCCAAGCTGGAACAATGTATGAAGGTCAATATTTACTAGGTACTTCTATCGCTCGTCCGCTTATTGCGAAACGTATGGTAGAAATTGCTCGTGCTGAAGGTGCGAAATATATTGCTCATGGTGCTACTGGTAAAGGTAATGACCAAGTTCGTTTTGAACTAGGCGTAGCTGCACTTGCACCAGAAATCGAAATTATTGCTCCTTGGCGTTCTGAGCAATTCCGTAATGATTTCCCAGGCCGTGCAGAAATGATTGCTTTTGCTGAGAAACATGATATTCCAGTATCAGCATCTGCTGCAAAACCTTATTCTACAGACCGCAACTTGCTACATATTAGCTTCGAGAGCGGTGTGTTAGAAGATCCTTGGTTCGATCCAAGTTCTGAAGAAAATGAACCAATGTATGTACTTAGCGTGTCTCCTGAGCGTGCTCCGGATCAAGCTGAATACGTTGAGCTTTCATTCGAAAAAGGTAACTGTACAGCTATTAATGGCGAAGCAATGTCTCCACTAGCAATTATGGAGAAATTGAATGAACTTGGCGGCAAACATGGTATCGGTCGTGTTGATATGGTCGAAAACCGCTTCGTAGGTATGAAGAGCCGTGGTGTATATGAAACTCCAGGCGGAACCATTCTATTTACAGCACATCGTAAGATGGAATCTCTAACAATGGATCGTGAAGTTATGCATCTTCGTGACTCTCTGATCTCTAAATATAGTGAGCTAGTATACAATGGTTTCTGGTTCGCTCCTGAACGTCTTGCATTGCAAGCGCTAGTGACGGAATCTCAGAAAAATGTATCTGGTGTCGTTCGTTTGAAATTATATAAAGGTAATGTTATCGGCGCAGGCGTACAAAGCCCAGTAAGCTTGTACAACCCTGATATCGCTACAATGGAAGCTGATCCATCACAAGCATACGATCAAGGCGATGCAACTGGATTTATTCGTTTGAATGCATTGCGTTTGAAAGTTTCTGCTGGGGTAACTCAGAACAAGTAATTAATAAGAGATCAAGGGCGGAAGAATCATTTACGATATGTTGGAAGTCTTATAAGTGCAAGTTCAAAAAGGTCTGCTTTCAGTACCGAGAAGATGGGAGGATACTAGAAAACGAGGAGCGCATCGTACGATTAGGTACGTGAGCACCACAGGTTTCGGTAGCATGCCATCTTCGATGTCGAGTACGCTTCAACGCGTGACTTCGTAATTAAAGTCGGACTATTTGAACAACCTCTATAAGGCAATCAATTCGTATAGGATTCTTCCGTTTCCTTGTATCAATAAGAAGGAGTGCTGAAGAAGTGAGTAAGCTTTGGGGTGGCCGTTTCACGAAGAAAACGGATCAATTAGTTGAAGAATATACAGCATCTATTACATTTGATAAGGCGCTTGCTGAAGAAGATATTCAAGGTAGTCTTGCACATGTAACAATGCTTGGTAAGCAAGGTATTGTACCACAAGACGATGTTGAAACGATTAAAGCAGGTCTATTGCGTGTATTAGAGCGCATCAAAAATGGTGAGCAAGAATTCACGATTGGCGATGAAGATATTCATATGAATATCGAAAAAGCATTAATTGATGATATTGGTGCTGTAGGTGGTAAACTTCATACAGGACGTAGTCGTAATGATCAAGTTGCTACAGATATGCATCTTTGGCTTCGTAAGCGCGTAGTAGAGTTCGTTGAATTACTTCGTAAGTTACAAGAAGCTTTGATCGGACAAGCTAAAGCTAATATCGATACGATTGTACCTGGCTACACTCATTTACAACGTGCACAACCTATTTTATTTGCACATCATATGATGGCTTATGTATCTATGTTCGGACGTGATATCGAACGTCTACAAGATAGCTACAAACGTATTAATGTTCTTCCGCTGGGCGCAGGTGCACTAGCTGGTACGACTTTCCCAATTGATCGTCACTTTGTGGCAAGCCAATTGCATTTCGATCGTGTATATGAGAACAGTCTTGATGCGGTTAGTGACCGTGATTTTATTTTAGAGTTTTTAGCTGATGCTTCGATTGTTATGATGCACTTATCTCGTCTAAGTGAAGAGTTAATTATGTGGTCTAGCAACGAATTTAACTTTGTTGAACTTGATGATGCCTTCTGCACAGGTAGTAGTATTATGCCACAGAAGAAAAATCCAGACGTACCAGAACTAGTTCGTGGTAAAACAGGACGTGTGTACGGTAATCTTATGGGCTTGCTGACTGTAGTGAAATCTTTACCGCTAGCATACAACAAAGATATGCAAGAAGATAAAGAAGGTATGTTCGATACTGTAACAACGATGCAAGGTGCTCTTCAATTGTTTGCACCTATGATCGCTACGATGACTGTCAATAGGGATCGTATGCGTCAAGCAGTTAACCAAGATTTCTCTAATGCAACGGATATCGCTGACTTCCTAGTTAATAAAGGTCTACCGTTCCGTCAAGCTCATGAAGTAATCGGTAAAACTGTGCTATACTGCATCGAAAACAATAAATACTTGCTTGATTTAACTATGGAAGAATTTATTCAGTTTTCAGATTTATTCGACGAACGTATATATGAAGTGTTGCAACCAGAACAAGTTGTAAATGCTCGTAATGTATACGGTGGTACTGCTAAACCTCAAGTTGAAGCAGCTATCGCACGTGCTGAAGAAGTTATGAATACTACATCTGTTTGGGTAGCTGAATATTTGGAGCGCAGTCAATAAGTTACGCTAATCTCCACAAAAAGGTCGTTAGGGTTGTCAATCCACATGGATCGACAACCCTAACGACCTTTTATTTTTGCATCTATGTGCTTAGAGTTGAGAGAAGCGAGAGAGTATCGCTATTATCATTAACAGCTCATCTTAAATCTCATACCACTTGATCTCATTAGCTTCCAGCTTGAGTGAGAAGCTAGATCCATCTCCGCGATAAACGACAGTTTCTTGTGATTCATAGGTGTTGTTCACAACACAGAATTTACCGTTTTTAACATACGCATGGACTTCGACGTTGTAGTTATCACTAAACCAGCGGTGAAGCTCATGGTCGCTGTGCGTACTCCACAGGATTGCTCGGTAGAGAAGGCGACTGTTCTCAAAACTATAAGGCAATCCACTAATATAGACGGCACGCCCACTGCCGAATTCATTCACTGCAAGTTGCACTTCTCTTTCCACCTGACGGAGGATGGTTGTACCTTCAAGCGCAAATATATTTTTCTTACCTTCACCGAAATCGATAATCTTATTTCCGTCTGCATCGACACGACAGTCTTCAGTAATAAAGTGAGTTTGTTCTTCCCAGTTATATTTATCATAGCCGAGGGTAAAGCCGCGTTCCTGCTCAACACCAAGGATATTTGCTAGCTGGAAGTATCGTCCGTTTGCTTGATGAGCTGCAGGCTCGCCAACACCGATAAATCCACCACCTTCATGAATAAATTGCTTCACGGATGTTACGATGTCAGTGTCTAGCCACCAATCCCCTCCTGTATAAGCGGTATCACCATCGCCTACATTCAAGATGACATCGATTCCTTGTAGAATGGAAGGATCATTTTTAATATCATCAAAACTGATGAACTTAACATCAAATGGAGCACCGGATAATGTCTCTATAATACCTGCATAACTATAATTTTGCTTTTGATAGAGCGCATGGTGGACCATATGATTGCCCCATGCGCGCATTTTACCCCAACAGTTCAGTACGGCTACAGTTTTGATGTTGTATGGTGTTGTTTGTTGTACATTATCGTACAACGTACGGAACTCATCACATACACTCTCAATGTATTCCATGAAATCCGGGAAATCTAATGCTAGCTTCAAATAGCCACCATAACCAATGCGATCGATTGGTTTGCGCAGAATGGCACGTCTTGCTGTAACCCAGTTTACTTTCGCTTCACGTACCGGATCTCCACCCTCATGGAATGTATCAGGGAAGAAATATGGTAGAAAGCGTCCCTCAGTATATTTTACTCCAGGTATATCACTAATTAGTCGCAGAGTAGAACCATTGCCTACACTACCAACAACCGCATCGACACCAATTGATGAGAACTCCTCCATAAATGGCTCGGTACCAATCCAGTGATCAACAAGAAACATCATAGCTTCCTTCCCATACTCATGTGTAATATCGACTAATTCTTTGGCTAGTAGGGCAACCTCGCGACGTTGGAACGTTTGGAATTGCTGGAATTCTTTTGTTGGTATGCGATAGTTGTTATTATAGTAACCTTGATCAATAATATATTCAGCTCTGAACGGATAGCCGACCTCTTGCTCGAATTGCTCAAGAATATAAGGGCTAACAGATGCTGAATAGCCATACCAATCAACATATTTCTCACGTGCAAGCTCGTCAAAAATGAGAGTAAACTGGTGGAAGAAAGTCGTAAAACGAATGACGTTAACATACGAATGTTCTTCGATAAATTGACGTAAACGTTGCATCGTAAACTCACGCGTCTTCGGTTGACGAACATCAAACGTGATCTGTGGCTCAATATCTTTCCAATCATTCGTAACGGCATTGTACATATGAACAGGATCCCACATAATATAGGCTAAGAAACTAACGGTATAATCATGGAAGGGTGTTGCATCGATCACGACACTGCCTCTTTCTTCGTTAAAGCTCCATTGATCCGTAGATACAACTGCTCCTGTTGTACGGTCGATGACTTCCCACCATCGCTTAATATCGTCATGAGTATTGACCTTCAGCATGTCTGGATATAGGCCCTTCATTAGAGGGATCGTAAGGGAACAATTTTCAGCAGTATAGAAGGATGTCATAATATACATCTGCTGAATTTCTTCAGGATTTGCTTGTGCCCATCCATTTTCTTTACGAGTTGTATAGTAAGTAGAATACACCTTCGCATCAATATCCCGTAGTTCTGCGGGGAAGTCAGTACCATCGCAATCACGTATAGCATCCGCGCCCCAACGCTTCATCACTTCTTTTGTTTGAGGAATAATATCTAGATCCGTTGGGATCGTGACCCGTCCTATGTTCATCTTAAGTAACTCTCCTTTTTATTTGAATTTACGATTATAGAACCAGAGAAGACCTATTAGAAGCGCTAATCCCAGTAGCATCAGGCCGAGCCCATATGCACCGATATTTTTTTGGCCAACAATAACGAGTACTATAGCGATAATAAATACAATTACCATGAAGTAATTGCGCAACAGATTCCGCAAGGATTCACTCATAGTAGCACCTTAACCTTTCAGCCCACCCATAGTCATGCCTTGGGTAAGCTTCTTTTGTACTAAAATATATAAAATAAGTGTTGGCAGCATGACAAGCACGAGACCTGCATACATTTGACCGTACTGTACTGCTGACTTTTGAGCAGCCATAAGATTCATTAGTCCAACTGGTAGCGTTCGAAGTCCTGGCGTTGTTAACAACGTCATCGAAATAATATATTCGTTCCAGAAGGAAAGGAAATTGAATAAGATAATGGTCACAATACTAGGCTTAGCCATGGGCATAATGATTTGCACCATTGTTCGGAAGTACCCTGCTCCATCAACAGAAGCCGCCTCTTCAAATTCTTTAGGTAATGATTTGAAGTAGCCCGACAGTAAGTAGATGGTGAAGGGAAGTGCCATTGCGGTGTAGACAAGTGCCAATATGAATAAATTATTTAGAAATATTGGGTGTCCGAGAAAACCACGAACAGCTTTGTCGCCATTATTAAGCATGAGAAAGATAGGAACGACAATGTAATTCACATTGATAAATAACCCCGCCATAAACATCGTATTCCAAAAGACACTTCCCCGGAATTTAAATCGTGAAAGTACATAAGCGGCTGGTAATGCAATGACAAGTAGAAGTCCCAGGGCAATTGCTGTAACGATGAGGGAGTTGAGCATGTAACTGCCCATCTTAGCTTTTTCCCAAGCATCAGCAAAGTTCTGTACATAGAACCCTTGCGGGAGAACCCAAGGATTTCCGTAAAACTCAACATCCTGCTTGATGGATGCAATGAATGCCCAACCTACAGGAACGATAATAACGATTGCGAGTAAGATTAGTACAACATAAATGAGGCTCTTATAAAGCTTGTCACTGATACTTTGCTTGGTGAGTTTATTATTGTTCAAGTTGTTGCCTCCTAAAACTTTTCTGTTGTTCCACGATAAGTCCCCATGTACCAGAAAAGTACATCGTAAGCATAATCTTAATACTCCAAATGGTCACGACTAGTGACTGCATTCAGGATAGCAGCTAATGCAAATGAGAACAGGAATACAATAACGCCGATTGCCATTCCGTAGCCGTAAGAAGAGTTAGTATAAGCCTCTTTGTACATATAGCTAAGGAATACTTCTGTAGAACCATCGGGACCGCCGTTAGTCATCGCTACAACGAACAGGAAACTCATATTGATCGTACTAATGATGAAGAAGGTTAAAGTAGTACGAATATTCGTCCAGATTAACGGGATTGTAATACTGAAAAATTTCTCCATCCGACCTGCTCCTTCAAGATCAGCAGATTCATATAAGCTTTCAGGAACATTCGCCATACTCGCCATATACATTACCATATAATAACCGATGGCCTGCCAGATCATTGCACCTGAGAGTGAGAAAATAACGATCTTCTGATCACCCAACCAAAGGGTGGGTGCTGATTCTGCTCCACGGAATAAATTCAAAATTGCATTCAGAAGTCCACTATTCGGGTCATATATTGCAGAGAAAATAGCACTAATAACGACAACCGACAGGATGTTCGGAATATAGAATATAACTCGCAATAAATTTTGCCCTTTAAGCTTCTCACGGGAAAGCATGGATGCAAATATAAGTGCCAAAGCAAAAGTTACGATGGTAACGACTACGATTAGTAGAAGACTATTTTGAAAAGCTTGATAAAATTTATCACTTTGAAACAGCTTGGTAAAATTTTGCAATCCAACAAACGTTTTTTCATCGGTATAGCCGCCCCATTTGTAGGTGGACATCCGAAATACATTAATCGTAGGTATGATTAGAAAAACAATGAATAGAATTACCGCGGGAGTAAGACAGAAGAAAATAAATCGTCGTTGTCCCTTCTTGATTTCCATGTGCCCAGCTCCTTCCCAAGGTGAAAATAAAGGTGGCAGCTTTCGCATGCCACCTTTGTTCAAACATTTAATTCGTAGTTACTATTTCGTTGATTTATTTCAACGCTCCACGTAATGCATCGCTTGCTTTTGTAATAGATTCAACCCATTGCTCTTGTGTTTTAGCTTTAGTTACAAGTGAATCTACTGTTCCAAATACCGTATCTGAAATGCTTACACCTTCAACGGGATCAGTTGTAGCAAATGCACCCATCGCTGCTTTAGTACCATTGTCGTAGATACTATAGAATAGTTTATTGTCACCTTCTAATGTGTCAGACAAGCCTTTAATTGGTTGAATGGCACCAGCTTCGGCAAAAATAGCAGCTGCTTCATCTGAGTAAAGATACGCAATAAATTGTTTAGCAAGATCTGGATTTTCAGCTTTCGCAGGAACCCAAATTTGTTCGAAGAAAGTATAGGAGTAGCGGTCTCCGCCATCTGTTACAGCTGGTAGAGAAGTAAAGCCCCATTTGAATCCTTCGACGCGAGGTGCATTACCCATTTCACCAACGATCCATGTACCGTTTGGCATAAATAACGCTTTATTGTCTAGAATAAGCTGTTGGTTTTTAACAAAGTTATCTTTATTGGCATTAGCAGGAACAGTTTGCTCAGTGTAACTTGCAAGCTTACTAATGATGTCAAATGCTTGTGTTGCTTCTGGGGTTTGCCATACACCTTCCGTGTAGTTCATCGCTTTACCGAAGAATTCTGGACCACCAACTTCGTTAAGTAGCGCATAAAATAATGAATCGAAGTAACCTGTTGTTGGGTAGGCAAACAATGCAATTCCTTCAGCTTTAGCTTTGTCGCCCAAAGACCACATTTCGTCCCAAGTCGTAGGAACTGTCCAACCTTTCTCCTCAAATAAGCCAGCATTGAAGAATAGACCAGTTGGGCTATAGAACATCGGCATTAGATGAGTTTTTCCATCGCCATAAGGATTTGTAATTGATGTATCCGTAAAACCAGGAATAAGTTTGTCTTTTACAGTAACGCTTTCACCAGGAACCGTCATTGAGAGCACATCTGTAAGATCAAGGACGTTATTATCTTTAACGAATGTTTCTGTCATACCTTTTGGTTGACCTACAGAAATATGAATAACATCTGGGAAATCGCCTGATTTCATACTAGGTCCTATTACATCTTCAAGACTTTTGTCGATCGTTGTTTCGATTTTCACATTAGGATTGGCATTCTCGAAACTAACTGCGACTTTCTTCCAAATATCAGCGCCGTAAGCTGTTTCCAATGCGGCAAACTTTAAGACTTGAGTCTCAGTTGGTTCAGTAGCTGCCGTTGGAGTAGGTGTAGCTGAATCACCAGGGGTAGTATTCGCGCCATTGTTGGTATTACTACCACAAGCAACAAGGCTAAGTGTTAAAAATGCAGTTAATGCTAGACTAATAATTTTTTTCATGTTAACCCTCCCATAAATCGTTTATTTGTCTTTTCGTAAATTCAGATTAGTGTTTAGTATGATGCATTTCAATAGGTTTTGGGCATGTAGATAGAATCGTACATAGACATGCAAAAATAATCGATAAGTTGCAATAAATAAATGACAGCGTTTACTAAACTGCTATAATAATAATAGATAATAACGTTTAGTCACCCATAATAAAGCTAATATTGTACAAAGATTAGTCTATTTTATTCATGTATGGTTAAGAGACGAATACGTATAGTTGAGGTGTTATTATGATAAAGAACAATTTAGGAGGGCTCAATGAAGAAAGTTGCTGGCCTACTTATACTGGCAGTAATCGTCATAGTAAGTTTGATCGCGGTAAATAGGGCCACACCTTCAAACAATGACGATAGTCAAATATCAACTACAGATGGTTTGCACGATTTTAAAAACAAAGAATTGAATATAGCAGTCTTTCAAGGTGGCTATGGTCCTGAATATTGGAATGAAATCGTGAGTGAGTTTGAATCTGCATATCCAGGTGTACAGGTCAATATGACCAATAGTCCTAGAATCGGTGATGTTGTTAGGCCGCAAATTGTAGCTGGTAATCCACCAGATGTTCTTGTTGTAGCTGATACAGACCAAAGCGGACTAATTACGTCATTGGTTAAGGAAAAAGCTTTGTTAGACATTAGTGATGTGTTTGAAAGCAAGGCGCTAGATAACGATCAATTATTGAAGGATAGAGTCCTCCCAGGCATGTTAGAAAGCACCAGATTCTCTCCATATCAAGATGGGAAGGTATATTTAGCACCACTTAATACAGGACCTATGGGGTTGATTTACAATAAGAAGTTATTTCGAGATAAAGGATGGAAGTTACCAGAAACATGGGATGATTTTTTCGCTTTAGGTGAGGAACTGAAGAAAGAAGAGAATTATCTAGTCGACAGCAATGGCAACAAGACGCAACGAGCACTATTTACTTACCAAGGAATCTACCCTGATTATTTGGAAGAGATCATGTATCCATCATTGGCTAATGCTGCTGGCATTGATAATCTAAAGCGGATTTTTGCATACGAACCAGGCTCTTTTTCAACAAATATGGTGAAAAAAGTGCTAGATACATTTGCGAAGATTGGTACGGAAGGATATTTAATGAACGGTACCGTTACATTGAATCACACGCAATCGCAAACGGATATGATGCTTGGAAAAGCAATCTTTATCGTGAATGGAACGTGGATGGAGAATGAAATGAAGAATGCACCTAGAGAAGAAGGCTTCGAATTTGGCATGATTCCTGTCCCAGTATTCAACAGGGGCGAACAACGCTATATCCTCATGAGCTATGAACAATTCTCAATACCGGTGAGAGCTAGCAATCCAGAACTTGCGAAGGAATTTCTGAAGTTTCTTTACACTGATCAATCGGTCAAGTTATTTGCAGATAAATCAAATGGTGTATTTGCATTAAAAGGTGCTAATGAGCTTTCGAAGCCGTACTTAACAAAAGGTGTCTACGAAATGTTCAGTGCGTATGATGAAGCAACAACCATTTTGCAAGAATGGATGGCGCTTTCTAAAGGTTCTAGAATCGATATTAAGACTGAGTTATTTAGAAATACAATGACTCCCATTATGACCGGGAAAATGACAACGGATCAATGGATGGACAAGATTGAGCAATCATTCGTTCAGATTCAATCTGAACAGGCAACCAATAACTATTGAAGTAGGTAATAGTAACAGGGCTGTGTGGAAAGTCGTTTAAGACTTTTCACACAGCCCTGTTCATTGTTCAGCCGTTAAGATTGTAATTGTTGAGACTTATACTCAGTAGGTGACATTCCGAAATATTTCTTGAACAATCGATTAAAGTAGAATTGATCATTAATACCGACTGCAGAAGAGACTTCCTTAATATAGTTACAACCACTCCGCATTAATTCCGCTGCTTTATTCATTCTTACATTGTTGATATAGCTAAACAGACTTGTTCCGACTTGTTCTTTAAACATACGACATAAGTAATTTTCGCTGAAATTAGTATGGCTCGAGATCATTTCTAACGTGATCTTGCCTTGGTAATGTGTCTCTATATAGTGAATGACATCTAATACTTCTTTTTTATACACGGGAGCGGTAGAAACATCTGTTAGTAAGCTGAAATGGTGAAAAGCTTGTATACAGTTTTCGGCGAACACATCTATATTGTTGCAATCAAGTAAACTCTTCTTAAGGAGCTCGTATTGCTTTGAATCATCGATGTGTATTTTATTATCATATAACGGAATATAATCTAGACATTTAATAATAAAGGATTTAACAATATCCGGATGTGTATTGTTTTGTTTGCATTCCATAAAGAGCGTTTTCAACTTATCCTTAATTGAATCGTTATCAAATTGACGCCAATGTTTGATGATGGAGATGGAGTAATCAACAAAATTGGTACATATGGAATCATCATTGAACTTCACTTCATTCATGTAAATGACTGGGTGATAATCATAAAAGTTAATATTTAGTGCGTCTTTACATGCTCGATATGCCTCTCTTGCCTTTATATATCCAACCATTTCATCAGAGTATACAATGGTGGGTTCTATTGAAATATACATACTAATTAATGTACGGATTTTATTAATGAATTCCAACGGCTCGATCTGCTGGTTGTTCAGCTGCTCTGTTGAGATCAGTGCAATAATACCTTGAGTTTCCACTTGGAACACTTCAATACGATGGACATCGCCTATGAGGTCTAGAATGATATTCTCAATAAAGGCAACCGAGACATCTGGCTTCCTACCATGCTCTACTGAACTCTCTCCATTAAAAGTAATATAGAATAAATAACTAGGAGTATCCGTTAAGTGTAAGACAATAGGTTTGCTTTGCAGAAAGTGAATGAATTCATGAGAAGTATCAGTGAAGTATTCTTTAAGAAAGGCCCCTTTTACACTCTTAAGATTACTTCGTATAAATTGCTCTTTAGCTTCTTGTTCTTGAAGTGTATGCTGTCGTTCTTCGATGAGAATAGCTATTTTCCGAAGCTGCGCAATAAGTTCGTCGGTCTTAATACTAATTTTCAACATATAGTCAACAGCACCAAGTAATAATGCTTCGCGCACAAGCTCGTAATCTCCAAAATTGCTAGCGACAATAATTTTCCCTGTATAATTACGCGCATTGAGTTCTTTGAGGAGTTGAAGTCCATCCATATTGGGCATCTTTAAATCTGTAATGATAATATCTGGTTGTAATGTTTCGACTAAAGCTAATGCCTCGACTCCATCAGAGGCAGTGCCACAGATAGGAAATCCGAGATCATCCCAAGCGATCATCGTACGAAGTGCGATTTTTACAATAGGTTCATCATCTACAAGTAGTACATTAAACATTAAGATCGACCCCCTGTCTAAATTGACTTTCGTATGGAATGATGATTGTACAGCAAGTACCTTTTCCAATGACACTAGTGATGAATAAACCATATTCTTCTCCGTAATACAGTTTTATTCTTTCATCGACATTCGTTATGCCGATGCCCGATAGTTTTTTGTTATTATCAGAACTTTTAAAACTATTTATATCAAATCCTTTGCCATCATCCATAATTTCGATATAGATAAATTGGTCTTTTCGCTCCACTTTAATTGTTATATTAATTGACTTTCCATGTTCCGATAAGCCATGAATAATGGCATTCTCAGCAACAGGTTGCAAGATGAATTTAGGGATGGGGCATTGGATTAACTCATCATTGACAGTGTATTCAACTTGGAAACTATCAGCATAGCGTATTTTTTGAATTTCAAAATAGTTAGATAAATTTTGAAGTTCTTGTTCAATTGTAATTTCTTCATTACTGTCTAGAATCGTGCTGCGAAGTAATTCAGATAATGAGGTAATACCGTTGCTTAATACGGGAACTTGATTAATAATGGCAAGCCAGCGCAATGTATTTAGCGTATTGAATAGAAAGTGCGGATTAATTTGAGATTGAAGCATTTGCAATTCTAACTCTCGCTTACGTTTTTGATCTAGTTTCTGATTATGCATCAGATGTTCGAGCTCACTGACCATATTATTCATTTTTCGAGATAGAACGCCCATTTCATCATCATGATTATCTTGAATACGATTGGAGAATTCTCCGTTTGATATTTGATTGCTAAAGGCGATGATTTTCTTTATAGGCTTCACAATACTTTTGTTCATTACAGATATAATCACGATACAGCATATAACGATGAATACGATGATAATAGCCATACTGCCTGTAATTTTGCTTGTCTCTGAATTAATGTAGGAAAAAGGCATCGTAGAAATGAGATACCAGCCCATTTGTTCGTTATATATATACGAAATTTGTTGCTGTGTATTGTTAACTTGCCCGGAAAATGATTGTTTTTCTCGCTCTTGTTGAGCTTTAATTTGATTGATAAGTTCAGTGTCCTTATAAGGTGTTCCTAGAGGAATCCGTTTATCGTTCGTAGATAACACAGTACCATCTCGCCCCATAATCATGAGCTTTGAACCCGTTCCTAGATCAACGGTGGATAAAATGTTTTTTGAGAACAAATCATCGCTAATAAATACAAAAGTATAACCAATCTGTTTAGAACTGTCATTTACAGCATGGATTTTTCGGCCAAGAGCAAGTGTATCGTAAGATCGAACGGTTTTGACATAAGTGAGGCCATCATATGGTGCATTTGCATCGACATCTCTCATAGCTTTATCCAACGCCTCTGCATCGATAGTTTCAAATCCAAGTTCATAAAATTGATTGCGGTCAGTGTCAAATACACTTACGGTTACAGCGTGTGATGGGAAAATAGTTCTGAAGATACTATCCATAGCAGCTTCTTTGGCATTTTCCTGATCCTCTTGCTCCGTAATTTTTTTTGACAGATTCTCCTGTACAAACTCATTGGTAGATATAGATCCAATGAGATATTGATAATTTTGAAGTTCTGCAAGTAAATTTATATTGATTAACGTTAACGCCTGATAAGTAGAATTACTAAGTTTGTTGCTAATCGATCCTGAATAAAGATGATAAGCATAATATCCAAGAAAGCAGATAGGAAGAATAGAGACAATTAAGAAGGTTCCAATCAATCGATGTTGTATTTTGAATCTACGTAACAAGGAATGACCTCCTCCAAATTGTTAAGTTTATATTATCATAGGCTGACAAAACAGCCTCTCTCTTAATACACATGGATAAAATAATCCATAAAGATCATAAAATCGTCTAGATTAACTAAAATAATTCATGAATATGTGTATTTAATTTAATGTATTACAAAAGCAAAACTTTGTATAGCAATTGTATTAAATGGTTTATGAACCTAGGTAATCTGTTTATGCGCGAGGCCGCAAAACCGCGTATAGTATAGAAGGAAATAAAAAGTTAATTCATATCATCTGTCAATATCCGACAGCATGCTATGTTTTTGAAAAATGAGAAAAGTGAAAATTGCCTAATAATAGCATTACATTGAAGGAATTAGATGTATACTGTCGAATTCATAGTATTGAACTTTCTACAGGATGTGATAACGTGATTGAAATGGACAAGATCAGAAAAACGTATACAGATGGCACAATAGCACTCGATGGAGTATCAGTTAAAATCGATCGGAATGAGTTTGTCTATTTAGTTGGCCCATCAGGCGCAGGTAAGTCTACATTTATGAAGCTGATATATCGCGAAGAAATTCCTACTGAAGGCCAAATTTTCGTGAATGGCTTTAATATTGGTATGTTAAAACAACGTAAGATCCCTTATGTTCGTCGTAATATTGGGGTTATTTTTCAAGACTTTAGATTGCTTCCCAAACTAACTGTTTTCGAAAATATTGCATTCGCAATGGAAGCCATTGAAGCACCGCGCAAAGTGATTAAGAAACGTACGATGGAAGTGTTAGAACTTGTCGGATTGAAACACAAGTATAAAAACTTTCCTTCACAATTATCAGGCGGTGAGCAGCAAAGGGTATCAATTGCTCGAGCAATTGTAAATAATCCATCAGTTATTGTAGCAGATGAACCGACAGGAAACTTAGATCCCGATACATCGTTAGATATTATGCATTTGCTCGAAGAAATTAATTTCCGTGGTACGACAATTGTTATGGCAACTCACAATAAGGAAATTGTAAACTCGATGCGAAAACGCGTCATTGCTATTGAAAATGGCAATATTGTGCGTGATGAGCAAAGAGGGGAGTACGGTTATGAAGCTTAGTACGGCAACTCGACATGTACGTGAAGGATTCAAAAGCATTATTCGTAATGGTTGGATGTCTTTTGCGTCTATAAGTTCTATTTTTATTTCTTTATTTATTTTAGGTGTATTTATTTTATTAGCATTAAACATGAATTACATGGCATCTCAAATTGAGAGTCAAGTACAGATTCGCGTCTATTTTGAAACGGATGCATCAGAAGAAGTTGTTACTGAATTGCAAAATAAAATTGGTAATATTAGCGAAGTCAGTAAGCTTACATATGTATCGAAAGAAGACGGACTTGCAATTTTGCGAGATAAAATGGGTGAAGATAACAGCGATTGGCTAGAAGGATATGATGATGAAAATAATCCGTTGCCTATCTCATTTACAATAGAAGTATTTAATCCACAACTTGTTGATTCGGTAGCACAACAAATTGATATTATTAACAATGCGTTGGATCCGAAACCAATTAAAGAAGTGAAATATGGTCAAGATACGGTTGAAACTTTATTCAAAATTACTAATGCAATAAGAAATGCTGGCTTTGCTATTGTTATTGCACTTGCAGTGACTGCTATGCTTCTTATTTCAAATACAATTAAAATGACAATTGTAGCAAGAAGAAGAGAGATTGAGATTATGAAACTAGTAGGTGCGACAAATGCATTTATTAGATGGCCATTCTTTATTGAAGGAGCTCTTATAGGGATTATAAGTTCAATCGTTACAACGATAATTATACTAATTGGTTACGATCAAGTTGTTCATGCATTCCAATACGATCTATCACTTATGTTGATACAACTATTGCCACTTGAACAGGTAATTACATTAACTGCGGCGACAATGATTACACTTGGTTCTCTTATTGGGATTTGGGGTAGTGTCATGTCGGTACGTAAGTATTTGAAAGTGTAGGTGAGAGTAGTATGAAAAGAGTTGTCTTATACCTAACTTCATTAGCGCTACTTGCAACGATAGTGATAGGTTCTCCAAGTAGTAGTGCATCAAAACTTTCGCAAATTGAACAAGATATAAAAGCCGCTAATGAACAAAAAAAGGCTGCTGAGCAAAAGGCAGCTGAAGCTGCTAGTGAAGCACAAAAAGCGGAAGAAGAGAAAAATGCGATTGTGAAAAAGGTTGAGGATCTAGAAGCTGAACTTAAAAAGTTAATGTCCGAAATCGAAAAAGTAGCACAAGATAAAAATAAGACTGAAAAAGAAAAAGACGATAAAGAAGCAGAAATGGTTGTGACTAATCAGGAACTAGAAGCGGCAATCGCGCAAGTAGAAAAGCGTGACGAGTTACTTCAGAAACGTACTAGACTGATGTATTCAAATGGTGCAGTTTCTTATCTTGATGTATTACTAAGTTCAACAAGCTTTACAGATTTCTTAGACCGTTTTGATGCATTGCAAATGATTTTACAATCAGATCGTGAGGCATTGGATCAATATAAGGTTGACCAGGAATTAGTAGAACAGAAGAAAATTGAAGTTGAAGAGCAACTTGATGCACTTCAAGTCCTATATGCAAAGCTAGAAGCAGAGCAAGCATCACTTGTTTCGAAAGAAGCGGAAAAGGAAACACTTGTTGCTAGTTATAACGCACAAGCGTCCGAGTTAGATGCACATATTGAAGAATTGGAAGTAATCAGTGAAGAACAGGAGCAATTGCTAGTAGGATTGGCTTCCGAACTTTCCAAGCTGAATGCGGAGAAGAAACGTATTTCTAATCCATACACTGGTGGAAAATTAGGCATACCAATTGCCGATGGATACCGCCTATCATCTAACTTCGGTGTTCGTATTCATCCTATAACGGGAGTGAAAAAAGCACATAACGGAATAGACTTTGCTGCACCGTCAGGAACTTCCATCTATGCAGCTGAAGCTGGCGTAGTGCTAATCTCTAAATATTGGAGTGGATATGGTAACTGTATCATTATCGACCACGGAAATGGGCTTTGGACGCTATATGGTCATATCAAAAATGGTGGGTTGCTTGTAAATGAAGGCGACACTGTGAAACGTGGAGATAAGATTGCTTTAGTAGGTAGTACAGGAAATTCTACTGGTCCGCATTTGCATTTCGAGGTACGTAAAAACGAAGTTCCAGTTAACCCATCGAGTTATTTACAATAACGAATAATCATAATTAATAGGCGGTCTATTGCAAAATAGATTGCCTATTGCTATTGTTAGGTAAATATTTTCTCAACAAATGTCATATACTATTGTGGACGAGCTAAAGCAAACGAGGATAGGTGGTGTGAGTTGATGCAATTTAAGGGACGTACAGTTTTTGCATTCGTTGTAATGACGATTGTAACTTCGGTATTTGTTACGATTATCGTTACGGACAAGCTAGAGGGAAATCCAGCAAACGCTTCTATGTCTCACGTATCAGCTGCTACTGATGCAAAGACTGAGTTAACAGATGATGAACTTAAACGGATTAATTCTGTTATCGAGTTAGTAGAAACTAAGTATGTGTCTGATATAGAACGTAACGAACTAGTTGATGGCGCAATATCAGGAATTATGAATGCTCTAGGTGATCCATACTCTGTATACATGGAAAAGGATATTGCTAGTCAATTTTCACAATCTATTGAAGGATCATTCTCGGGAATTGGAGCCGAAGTAGGTTTGGAGAACGGTCAAACAGTCGTAGTTTCTCCGATAAAAGGTTCTCCTGCTGAACGTGGAGGAATATTAGCCAAAGATATAATTATATCTGTAAATGGTGATAGTCTTGCTGGATTAACAATTCAAGAGTCTGTAAATCTTATTCGTGGTGAAAAAGGGAGTAAGGTTAAGCTAGAGATACTACGTTCTGGAAATTCAGACCCGATAAGTATTGTACTTATCCGTGATGATATTGATATTGAAACGGTATATTCTTCGATCGATGAACAAGGAATTGGAGAAATTTCCATTACTCAATTCTCCATGCACACGGCAGAACGGTTTGCTGTAGAATTAGCTACTTTGGAAGAAAAAGGTCTGAAAGGATTAGTTATTGATGTTCGTAATAATCCTGGTGGTGTTCTACAAGGCGTAGTGGAAATTGCACAGCTAATGATGAAGGAAGGTAGCGTCGTCGTACAGGTGGAAGACCGAGATGGCAAGAAGGAAAAAACTTATGCTCAAGGAGGCGAGCAGAAAGACTATCCAATTGTTGTAATGACGAATGGTGGTAGTGCGAGTGCTTCTGAAATATTAGCAGGTGCGCTTCAAGAATCAGCAGGTGCAACTGTTCTAGGGCAACAAACCTATGGTAAAGGAACGGTACAAGTTAGTTTTAATAAAGTTTTATCCGATGGTGGATTAATAAAGTTAACGATTGCCAAATGGTTAACGCCCAAAGGAAATTGGATTAATGAAAAGGGAGTTACACCAGATATCGTTGTTGAACCTAATGCTGTATACAGTACAGCACCATTGAATGTAACTGATGCTTTGAAAGTAGACCATTTGAGTGAGCAAGTACGTAGTTTGCAAATCATGTTAGATGCGTTAGGCTATAAAGTCGATCGTAAGGATGGTTATTTCAGTAAACAAACGGAAGTTTCCGTTAAAGCATTTCAAAAAGACCAACAACTTGTTGATACCGGCATCGTAGACAGTGAAACTGCGACGAAGATGGAAGAGAAAGTCATTGAATACATTCGTGATGACCAACATGATGTACAACTGCAAAAAGCATTGGAGCATGTAGGCAGGAAATAATTGATTTTCGTCGAATTCTTTAAAGGTTGGTTTCTCTTTGTAGAGAGACTAGCCTTTTTTCTTATTTAGTAAATATGAACATTCGAAGGGGTGTATGAGCGGTGGGCGATATAGAACTTTGGCTTCAAGTATTAGGGAAAGCCCTGGTTTCCTTATTGATACAACCGTTATTCTATATTTCACTTATGTTATTACTCACGATGTTCTTATACCGCGTACGTATGGAACGTTCTATGTTTTCTGTGAAATTAAAGGAATGGAAAATTCCTATGGTGTTTTTAATATTAGGTGGGCTCGTTGCGGCTGTTATCGTATCCATCATTTCAGCGGTGTTGGGATTTACATTAACGGTTTCAACGGTTTATTGGTTATGGTTTATTATGCTTATTCTTATGGTTTTCAAAGTGCGCTTTTTAACAATATCATACGGCGCTGGAATCGTTGCCATACTTCATCTAATTGCTTCAGTTATTGGTCCCCTATCTTTGCAAAATGATATGGCATACATCTATCAAACCTTAATTGATATTAATGTAATTAGTTTACTGGTTATTAGTGCGTTACTTGGAGTAGCTCAAAGTGTTTTAGTGCGAATTCAACATAAATATATGATAAGTCCTGTGTATATGTCAGGCAAACGTGGAAAAGTTATCGGAGGTTACGTATTACAAGGTTATTGGCCTATCCCATTGCTATTATTTATGCCAGTATCACCAGAACAATCTGGAGCATTTTTATTTAGTACAGCATATGGACAGCCGTTCTTTATGAGTATGTCTAATGAAGCTTGGTTATTGCTAGCATGTCCACTTATGATTGGTGTAACACAATTAACCCAAGCCGTTACTCCAAAGCAACTTGCTCATCGAGTATCTCGACAAGGATTATTAGTTTCTAGCGTATTATTATTAATATCTATTGGATCATGGTGGGTTAGTGGGCTTATATGGGTAGCGGCCATACTTACCCTGCTTGCTGCCGAACTGCTCAATTGGTATAATATCTCACAAGAATCGAAGCAAGTCCCATTATATGGACAAGACAATAAAGGGTTAAAGGTATTAGCTGTTGTGAAATCTTCTCCGGCCGAGCAGATGAATATTGAAATTGGCGATATTATTATTAAGGCAAATGGACAAGATGTACATTCTTTGGAAGAGCTCTATGAGGCGATGTCTATTAATCCTGCATTTTGTAAATTAGCTTTACTTAACAATAATAGAGATTTAAAGTTTGCTCAGCGTACACGCTATGCTGACGAACATCATCAACTAGGAATTATTCTCGCTCCAGATGAACAAGCTAAATATTTAGCTAAATATAAAGAGCCTTCTCTATTTACTTGGTTAGGTAGAACAAAGTTATTACGTAAAGAAAGCACGATAAGTACTGAATCATCTACCACAACTGTAACGTAGTCTTAGCATAGTGAAATTTAACTATCAAAACGAAACATTAGCCTATTATGAGCGTAGCAATATCATAATAGGCTTTATTTATTGAGAGTATAGCTTATGCTTCCGGAGCTACTTTTTATTGCAAGATATTATATCTCGAAGTTATAAAAAGTTTTAGAACAGGCGGTGCTTAGCTTGCAAATACTATTAGTCGATGATGAGAAGTTAGCTTTAATGCAGTTAGAAAGAATGGTAAGAAGTGTGTTCGCTGAACGCGGTGAGCCAGACATTATAATACATAGCTTTCAGTTAGTAAGCGAAGCGATCCAATTTGCTAAGAGTAATAAGCTTGATGTTGTTTTTCTTGATATTAATATGCCAGGGATGTCGGGGCTTGAGGCCGCAGAATTACTACAACAACTTACACCAACGATTGAAATTATTTTTGTAACTGCATACGATGAATATGCTGTTAAAGCATTTGAATTAAATGCGATGGATTATTTATTAAAGCCAATATCTATGCAACGTCTACAGAAAACGATGGAACGATTACATAGTAAGAAGGAGATTGCTGCTGCATCCCTGCAAGATGTTGTCGTCACATCACATCGACAAAGTATATACTGCATGAAAAAGATTCGCTTTCAAGCAGTGCAAAGTGCTATTGTATATCCCAAGTGGAGGACTGCAAAAGCTCAAGAATTATTTGCGTACTTACTACATCGACGTGGTGAATTTGTGCCTAAATATAACATTATGAATATGTTTTCACCTGAACTCGATAAGAAACGTGCAATGACACAGCTTTATACTGTTATCTATCAAATTAGAAAGTGTCTGAAAGAGTCTGGTATAGAAGTGAAAATTGATAATGACAGTATTCAAGAAGGTTACTGTCTAAGATTAGAAAATACATATATAGATGTAGAGGCATGGGAAGCATTAGTTAATGAATTAGATGAGAAAGATCCACAATATTATGAGAAACTGGAGTATTGCTTGGAGCAATACGACGGTGATTATATGGAAGATTATGATTATTTATGGGCGGAAAGTGAGCGCGAACGATTAAGGCAATTATGGATGCATTATGCGAGACAATTACTTCCGCATTTGTATCATGACAGTGAATGGACGAAACTATTGCAACTTGGTGATCGTTTTAAACAGTTCAGTCCGTACGAGTTTGAATATGGTGTCTATATGCTTGAAGCATATGATCAACTAGGTCAGTACGATAGACTTAAGCAATATTATGAGAAACAAGCACAAGTAATGTTGGATGAATTAGACTTGCCTTTACCGACTGAAATGCTAGAATGGTACGAAGATTGGATGATTAGCCGTAAGAGTTAAACCAATATTGGTTTAGCACTTGCGGCTATACCTTTTTAGGGGATATAATAACAGAAGGGAACATACATTCTTATTTTTAGATGATATTCTAAATGTCCGACTGTGATCACGATGAGTATGCTAACGTAGCTTATTCGGCATCGAATATGCCCTCTATCGAAAGCCTACATGTGCTCACGTACAAATAACGTACGCTGTGCTACTCGTTTTCGCTGGATTGCATCTTCTTGGCGGGCGACAGCCGAACATTTAGAACTTTTATTGAAGATGATGTCTAAATGTCCGAATGTGATTACGATGATTCGGTTATTTTATAATCGACATCGATAGATAATAACATAATTTTTTGAAGTATTTAACAGTAAGTACTAGTTGAACTGCTTGCATTTTGACTATACTTAAAATATAAGTTCAAAAAGCGGACTTTCAGAACCGAGAAGATGGGGCGCTACTTGAGGAAGGAGGAAACGTAAATGTACGGTATTGGTACATGCGTACCGGACTTCCCAAGTTCGCTACCTATTCGAAGCCTAATAAGCTTCTTGCATCACTTCGTTATCAAAGTCTGCTTTTTGAACAACCGCTAAAATATGGTGGGAGGATATTATGTCACAATTTGAAATCATTTCGAACTATGAGCCTAGAGGGGACCAACCACGAGCGATTGAACAGATTATTGAGGGTTTGAAAGAGGGCAAGCGACATCAGACATTGCTTGGTGCAACAGGTACAGGTAAAACATATACGATGGCTAATGTTATTGAACGTGTCAATCGTCCAACGCTAGTGATTGCTCATAATAAGACACTTGCTGCCCAATTATGTAGTGAGTTCAAAACCTTCTTCCCTAACAATGCGGTTGAATATTTTGTAAGTTATTATGATTACTTCCAACCAGAAGCCTATATTCCATCTACAGATACATTTATAGAAAAAGATTCTAGCATTAATGATGAAATAGATTAGCTACGACATTCGGCAACAACTGCTCTATTTGAACGTCGCGATGTCATTATTGTAGCCAGTGTTTCTTGTATCTATGGCTTAGGTTCGCCTGCTGAGTATGGCAGTCTTGTTGTTTCATTGCGTGTAGGAATGGAAAAATCACGGAATGAGATTCTTCGTTCGCTTGTTGATATCCAATATCAACGTAATGATATAAGCTTTACTCGCGGTACGTTCCGTGTTCGTGGTGATGTTGTTGAGATTTTTCCAGTTGCTAATAATGAACGTGCTGTTCGTATTGAAATGTTTGGTGATGAAATAGAACGGATATGTGAGATGGATGTTATTACAGGAGAAGTGCTAGGTGAACGGGAACATATTGCGATATTCCCAGCATCTCACTTCGTTACACAAGAAGAAACAATGAAGCGAGCTATTGTAAATATTGAGCAAGAGTTAGAGGAACAGCTAGCTAATTTCCGCGAACAAGGCAAATTACTAGAAGCTCAAAGATTAGAACAACGTACTCGTTATGATCTTGAGATGATGGCTGAAATGGGTTTTTGTTCTGGCATTGAGAACTATTCAGGTCCACTGACATTCCGTGAGCGGGGTGCAACGCCTTATACATTATTAGATTATTTTCCTGATGATATGCTTGTTGTTATTGATGAGTCACATGTATCGCTACCACAAATTAGAGCGATGTTTAATGGCGATAAAGCACGTAAAGAAATGTTGGTTAATCATGGTTTCCGACTACCTTCTGCACTAGATAACCGTCCACTGCGTTTCGAGGAGTTTGAAGGGAAAACGAATCAATTAGTTTATGTTTCGGCTACGCCTGGTCCATATGAGATAGAACATTGTCCGACAATGATCGAACAAATTATTCGTCCAACAGGGTTACTTGATCCAGTGATAGAAGTGAGACAATCAAAAGGTCAAATTGATGATCTACTACACGAGATTCATTTACGTATTGCAAGAAATGAACGTGTGCTCGTCACGACATTAACGAAGAAAATGTCAGAGGATCTTACGGACTATATGAAGGATATTGGTCTTAAAGTTCGTTATCTTCATTCCGAGATCAAAACATTAGAGCGAATAGCGATTTTGCGTGATCTACGAATTGGCGTATTCGATGTACTAATTGGAATTAACTTGCTTAGAGAAGGTCTAGATTTACCTGAGGTGAGTCTAGTAGCTATTCTCGATGCTGATAAAGAAGGGTTTTTACGTTCTGAGCGTTCACTTATTCAGACGATTGGTCGTGCAGCGCGTAATAGTGAAGGTTTAGTTATTATGTATGGCGATAAAATTACGAATTCAATGGATCTTGCGTTGAAGGAAACTGCTCGTCGTCGTGAAATACAGATTGCGCACAATGAAGCGAATGGTATTGTGCCTCAGACGATTCGTAAAGATATTCAAGGTGTTATTGAAGCGACGAAAGTTGCAGAATCTAAGGCAGATTACTTGACTGACGCGGCGAATAAAAAACTAACGAAGAAAGAACTTGCAACAGTCATTCAAAAGTTGGAAGCAGAAATGAAGGATGCAGCGAAAAACTTACAGTTCGAGCGTGCGGCGGAGTTGCGAGATGCGTTGCTGGAATTAAAAGCAGATCAACTAGGTTAGGTAGTAGCTCTAAATGTCCGACTGTGATCACGATGATTATACTGTCGTAGCATATTCGGCGTCGAATATGCCCTCCATCGAAAGCGTGCGTGTGCTCGTGTACCAATAACAACTACTTGTGCTACTCGTTTCCGCTGGAGTGCATCTTCTTGGTGCTGACAGCCGGACATTTAGAACTTTTATTAAAATGTAACTCTAAATGTCCGACTTCTCGATGCTGACAGCTGAACATCTAGAGCTTGCATTGAAAAGTAGTTCTATTTATCCAGCTCTTGCTTACGAGGAACTCTTCATATACAAGAAGTAAATACAATCGGTTCATGAAAAGTTTTAGCTCATGCTTACGAGGTAACTTTTCATTTGCAAGTAGCGAAATATATAGTCATGAAAAGTTTTAGGGGGAAATGATGTGGCAATTGACAAAATCGTCGTAAAAGGTGCTCGCGCACATAATTTGAAGAACATTGATGTAACGATTCCTCGAGATAAGTTTGTAGTATTGACTGGTCTAAGTGGATCAGGGAAATCTTCACTTGCATTCGATACGATCTATGCAGAAGGTCAGCGTCGATATGTTGAGTCATTAAGTTCCTACGCAAGACAATTTCTTGGACAGATGGATAAGCCTGATGTTGACTCCATTGAGGGATTATCTCCTGCGATTTCTATTGATCAGAAGACTACTAGCCGCAACCCACGTTCAACAGTCGGGACGGTAACAGAAATTTATGATTATTTACGATTGTTATTTGCTCGTATTGGTAAACCACATTGCCCAACACATGGCATTGAAATTACAGCTCAGACAGTCGAACAAATGGTTGATCGCATTATGGAATATGAGGAACGTACTCGATTACAAATACTAGCCCCCATCGTTTCCGGTAGAAAAGGCGAGCATACGAAGTTATTAGCTGATATGCAAAAGCAAGGTTATGTACGTGTGCGTGTAGATGGCGAGATTAGAGAGTTAACTGAAAAAATTGAGCTTGATAAGAACAAGAAACATAGTATCGAAGTTGTTATTGATCGTATTGTAGTAAAAGCAGATATCGAGTCTAGACTTGCTGATTCTTTAGAAACTGCGCTTAACCTTAGTGAAGGTAGAGTGCTAGTAGATGTGATGGGGCAAGAAGAATTGCTATTCAGTTCTAACTTGGCTTGTCCAGAATGTGGATTCAGCATTGAAGAACTTGCTCCACGAATGTTCTCTTTCAATAGTCCTTACGGTGCTTGTCCTGATTGTGATGGACTAGGTTCAAAAATGATTGTTGATCCGGACATGCTCATTCCTGATTACTCTAAGTCAATTGCGGAGGGTGCATTTCTAGCTTGGGCGGGTAGTACTTCTAATTACTATCCACAATTTTTAAAGTCTGTATCTGAGCATTATGGTATTCCGCAAGATGTACCGGTATCTGAGCTTAGCAGTGAACAGATGAAGAAATTACTGTATGGAACAAATGGAGAAAAAGTTCGTTTCCTATATGAAAATGATTTCGGTGCTAGAAAAGAAGCATTCGTTCCATTTGAAGGTATCGTAAATAATCTTGAACGTCGTTATCGTGATACTGCATCAGATATGATGCGTGAACATATCGAGGGGTATATGAGTGCTAAGCCTTGTAGCTCTTGCAAAGGGCAACGTCTTCGTAAAGAGACATTAGCAGTAACGATTGGTGATGTTAACATCGCTCACGTAACAAGCTTATCCATTGGAGACGCAGAACAATACTTCGAACAACTACAATTAACGGACAAAGAATATACAATAGCTAGTCTAATATTGAAAGAACTAACGAATAGATTAGGGTTCTTGGTTAATGTAGGGCTTAACTATCTTTCACTTGGTCGTGCAGCAGGCACTTTATCTGGTGGTGAGGCACAGCGAATACGCTTAGCAACGCAAATTGGATCTAGTTTGATGGGTGTATTATACATTCTCGATGAGCCTAGTATTGGTCTTCATCAACGAGATAATGATCGATTGATCGAGACATTAGTTCATATGAGGGATCTTGGTAATACACTTATCGTAGTTGAACATGATGAAGATACAATGCTTGCAGCTGATTATATTATTGATATTGGTCCAGGAGCTGGTATTCATGGTGGACAAATTATCGCTAAAGGTACACCAGCAGAGATTATGGCCGACGATAATTCGATTACGGGACGTTATTTGAGCGGTAAAGACTTTATAGAAGTTCCATTAGAGCGAAGAGCATTAAGTGATCGATGGCTTGAAGTTGTTGGGGCGAAGGAAAATAATTTGCGGAATATTACGGTGAAAATTCCATTAGGTGTTTTTGCAGCTGTGACAGGAGTATCTGGTTCTGGTAAATCAACTTTCGTGAACGAAATACTATATAAAGTACTTGCTCGAGATTTGAACAGAGCGAAAACTCGTCCTGGTGAACATAAAGAGGTTCGTGGTCTAGAACATATTGAAAAAGTAGTTGAGATTGATCAATCACCAATTGGTCGTACTCCTAGATCTAATCCTGCAACATATACTGGTGTTTTCGATGATATTCGTGATTTATATGCATCTACTAATGAAGCGAAAGTTCGTGGTTACAAGAAAGGACGTTTCAGTTTCAATGTGAAAGGCGGTCGCTGTGAAGCTTGTCGTGGCGATGGCATTATCAAAATTGAAATGCATTTCTTGCCTGATGTATACGTTCCTTGCGAGATTTGTAAAGGTAAACGATATAATCGTGAAACACTTGAAGTGAAATATAAAGGTAAAAGCATTGCTGAAGTACTGGAAATGACCATCGAAGATGGCTGTACGTTCTTTGAAAATATTCCTCGTATTCAACGTAAATTAGTAACATTATTTGATGTTGGATTAGGATATATGAAGCTTGGTCAACCTGCGACAACACTTTCTGGTGGTGAAGCTCAACGTGTGAAGCTAGCGGCTGAATTATATCGTAGAAGCACAGGTAAAACATTGTATATTCTGGATGAACCTACAACAGGTTTACATGCTTATGATATTTCTCGATTATTAGATGTATTACACCGTCTAGTTGACTCAGGCGAATCTGTTCTAGTCATTGAGCATAATCTTGATGTAATTAAGACAGCGGATTATATTATTGATCTTGGTCCTGAAGGTGGAAATGGCGGCGGTATGATTGTTGCAACAGGTACGCCTGAAAAAGTTGTAAAGGTGAAAGAATCCTATACAGGTAAGTATCTTGCTCCGATTCTTGAACGTGATCGACTTCGATCTGAGCAAAAGCTTGTTACGGAGCAGTAATAGAAAATGCTATGATGGGATATGATATGTAAGATCCAACCATCATAGCTTACATAATCTAATTGTAAATGTGAACATTACGTGACAAAGCACCCAACATTTACTATTCGCACTTGCTTGTTGACGACATACAAGATACGATATATAAATAATAGGACACGTGTCAATAAGGGGGTATTCTTCATGTTTTTGGCAGCAGAAGCAACAGAAGCAGTAGCGAAAGCATCACCTATCGATCCGTTTGATTGGTTTATGCTAGCGTTTACTATTGTTATCGCGATTGGTTTCGTTCGTTTGATTAAAGAGAAGAAGAAAAATATTTTCGCAATCGGCTTTGCATCTGTTTCTTTATTGGTTTTCCTAGTTATTGATTTTATTATGATCACTCAAGTATGGTTAGCATAGTTTAAATGATAAAAAGTTCCACCGTTATCGGTGGAACTTTTTTCGTGATTTATAGAAGTTACACTTAAACCCACCACATGTCGCCTAGTGGCTCACGGATAAGTACTTGCTGAAGGTTTTCTACTGCTTTTGAGAATCCTTCTTCGACGGACATTAAGCCGTCCTCATGCTCGATACTCACTACGTAGTCGTAACCAACTAGACGTAGAGCACTCATAATGTCAGCCCAAGTTTTTAGATCGTGACCGAAACCTACGCTACGGAATTGCCAAGCGCGATCAAGCATATTTGCGTAACTTTGCATATCAGTTAGACCATAACGATTAACGTTAACAGGATCAATAGTTGTATCTTTAGCATGGAAGTGATGAATAGCACCTTCACGTCCAAGAATATGAATCGCTTGAACAGGATCAATACCTTGCCACCACATATGACTTGGGTCAAGGTTTGCGCCGATAGCTTTACCAGTTGCTTCACGAAGACGAAGCATTGTTGCAGGGCTATGAACAGAGAATCCGCCATGCAGCTCTAGACCAATTTTCACGCCAGCATCAGTAGCAACATTGTTGATGTCAGACCAATAAGGAATAACTTTTTGCTCCCATTGCCATGTTAAGATGTCTTGAAAATCATTTGGCCAAGGAGCTACAGGCCAGTTTGGATACTTCGCATCTTCATGGTCACCAGGACAGCCGGAGAACGTATTAACAACTGGAACTTCTAGACGATTAGCAAGCTCAATTGTTTTACGAATGATTGCATCGTCTGCTTGTGCAAGATGTTTTTGCGGATGAAGTGGATTGGAGTGGCAGCTAAGTGCGCTAATCATTAGTCCGCGAGATTCCACAGCTTGTTTAAACGCTTTCAATTTACCTGCATCTGCAAGAAGTACATCTGGATCGCAATGTGCGTTGCCAGGATAACCGCCTGTACCAATTTCGATAGCATCTAGCCCTTTTGCTGCAATATAATCTAAAGCTTCTTCAAATGGTTTTTGCGAGAATAATACCGCGAATACGCCTAATTTCATCTTAAAAAAACCTCCTAAAATTTTTAGTTTGCACCTTGTTATACTTTTCATAAATGAAAAATCACTTAGGAAGCATTAACTAAGTATGGTTAAAAAATTTATAAACGTGAATCATGAAGACTATACTACTATAATGCCTTTAATAGAGAGTAACTTCAAGAGCAATCACAAAATCACATAATAAGTAGACAAATACGTTATAATGCGTAAGTTCGCTACATATTCCATGTCGAATAAGTTTCCATTATGACTTCGTTATCAAATTCTGCTGTTTGAACTACCACTTAATATAAAGGTTCAAAAAGCAGGATTTCAGAATCAAGAAGATGGAGCGCTACTTGAGGAAGGAGGAAACGCAAGTGTACATGTTTCGTACACGGCGTACCGGACTTCCCAAGTTCGCTTCATATTCGAAGTCGAATAAGCTCGCTATATAACTTCATTATCAAATTCTGCTGTTTGAACAACCAATAAAAGTGAATATGGCAGTAATGTCTTGTGGAATATCTGGCTCACCTTTGTTACACTATTAACTAGAAAAAAGATAGATTGGACTAATTCCACTTTTATCATATATTGCATAAGAGATCATCGTAAGTCTATGAGATTACGACAATGAGAGGACTATAAATATGACTTTAACACGATCAGATATAGAACTATTAGCACCAGCTGGAGATTGGGATTGTATGCGAGCTGCGGTTGCTAATGGAGCAGATGCGGTCTTTTTCGGAGTGGAAAAATTCAATGCCCGTGCCCGTGCAAACAATTTTAGAAGTGAAGAACTTCCAGAAATCATGTCCTTCCTGCACACGTATGGAGTTAAGGGCTTTTTGACTTTCAATATTCTTGTATTTGAAGATGAATTACGAGATGCACAAACTTTAATCGAAATGTGTATCGATGCAGGTGTAGATGCTGTTATCGTACAAGATCTAGGTCTTGTAAAATTAATTCGTGAGCTATCACCAGATTTCCCAATTCATGGTTCAACACAGATGACCATTACATCGCCTGAAGCAGTAGAGTTTACAAAGCCATTCGATATGGAACGTGTTGTACTTGGCCGTGAAAATAATTTGAAGCAAATTAAAACAATCGGAGACCAAGCCAAGTTGCCAATGGAAGTATTCGTCCATGGTGCACTATGTGTATCTTATTCTGGACAATGCTTAACGTCTGAAATGTGGGGCGGTCGTTCTGCCAATCGTGGGGAATGTGCGCAAGCTTGTCGTTTGCCATATGATCTTATCGTTGATGGTGAGCAAAAACCAATGGGAGCTGTAGCATATCTATTATCTCCAAAAGATTTAGCTGCGATTGAAATAGTCCCTGAGTTAATTGAAGCAGGAGTAACTTCTTTCAAAATAGAAGGTCGTTTGAAAACACCTGAGTATGTAGCAAACGTAGTAAGCAAATACCGCAAAGCGATTGATAAATATTTCGATGGAGATTCCTCTAAACCATCGAAAGAAGAAGTTCGTGAGTTACAACAAAGTTTCTCTCGTGGATTCACGCATGGTTTCCTAGATGGTACGAATAATAAGGAACTTGTTGATGGTACTTTCCCTAAAAGTCGTGGGGTATACCTTGGTAAAGTAGAACGTGTTATGCGTGATGCCGTAACCCTTCGTCTTGAAGCTCCACTTAAGCGTGGCGATGGTGTAGTATTTGATGCTGGTGATCCGACACAAAAAGAAGAAGGCGGACGAGTATATGATGTTCGTCGTCAAGGAGTAAAGCTAGAAGCAGAAGCGCCAGAAGGTATCCTGATTGAGCTAGTGCCAGGTCGTAATGATGTAGATTTGCGCAAAGTTCATGTAGGTGATCGTGTTTGGAAAACGAATGACCCTGCGCTAGATAGAGCATTGCGTGCATCGTTTGAAACAGATAAGCCATATCGTGTATTCCCGCTTCATATTAAAGTTACTGGTGAGATAGGTGAACCGCTTCGTACATGGTGGACGGATGTAGAAAAAGGAACAACAGTAGAAATCGCATCTGAACTATTACTTGAAGAAGCAATGAAACGTCCAATGGATGCGGCTCTACTGGAAGAACAACTAGGACGTCTAGGGGGTACTGTGTATCAACTTGACCAATTAGAAGTATTTCTACAAGGTAATCTAATTATTCCTATGCGTGAATTGAATCGTTTACGTCGTGAAGCAGTAGAACAACTTGCGGGAGAACGTCCGAAACCACCTGTCTATATTAAACATGAAGTTAATGCGATGGATGATGCATTCGATAATAAGAATCAATCAAAACCAATCGTTAATGGTCGCGATTCGAAGCTAATAGCATTATGTCGTACATTGGAGCAAGTTGAAGGTGCAGTTGCTACAAATATAGACTTCATTTATGCCGATTTTGAATTTATTAAGCAGTTCCCAGCCGCAATAGAATTAGCCCGTAAGGCAGGAAAACAAATTGCATTAGCTACTCCCCGTATTCATATGCCAAATGAAAATGGCTACCATGCTAATATATTAAAGTTAAAACCAGACGCAGTATTGGTACGTAATACAGGGGCGCTATATTATTATTTGCGTGCAAAAATGGCAAATCCAGATGCGCCTTTCCCGAAATTGATTGGTGACTTCTCGTTGAATATTGCGAACCATAAAGCGGTTAATCTATTCCTTGAAAGTGGACTAGATGCTGTTACACCATCTTATGACTTGAACATTCAACAAATGGTCGATCTTCTTGAACGTTCTAATACGAGTAAGATGGAAGTCGTTATCCATCAGCATTTACCGATGTTCCATACAGAGCACTGCGTATACTGTACATTCCTAAGTGAAGGAACAAATTACACGAACTGTGGTCGTCCTTGTGAAACATCAAGAGCATCACTGCAAGATCGTATCGGTATGAGTCATCCAGTACGCGTAGATGAAGGTTGTCGCAATACGGTATATAATGCAGTTGAGCAATCTGGTGCCGAATATTTGAAAAACTTCATTGAACTAGGCGTCGAGCAATATCGCGTAGAGTTCTTGGAAGAAGATGCAGATAAAGTTCAAGAAGTCATCCAATTGTATCGCGATGCACTTGATGGCAAGATTACAGGTACGCAAGTGTGGAGAGGGTTGAAGGCTACTAATCAGTTGGGCGTTACCCGTGGATCACTTGTGAACTCGAAGTAATTCGGAGTAGTATACTCGACGTCGAATATGCCATTCATCGGAATCCTGTGATACTCACGTACCAATAACGTACGCTCCGTTTCTCGGATTTCCTAGCTTCATGTCATCTTCTCGGAGTTGACAAGCGATCCTACCTCCGAAGTTTTCAAAGGCTTCTTGGGTGAATTCGTTGAGGTGTTGGCTCCTATTGAACATTCCGCTGGAATGCTCAAAGATTCGCTACTAGCTTGAAGAGCTTGTGGGTTTGAGTCGGAGGAGTGATGGCTCCTATTGAGCATTCCGTTGGAATGCTCAAAGATTCGCTACTAGCTTGAAGAGCTTGTGGGTTTGAGTCGGAGGAGTGATGGTTCCTCTTGAGCGTTCCGTTGGAATGCTCAAGATTCGCGACTAGTTTGAAGAGCTTGTGGGTTTGAGTCGGAGGAGTGATGGCTCCTCTTGAGCATTCTGTTGGAATGCTCAAAGATTCGCATATGTGAGTAATTTATTTAACTATTATTATAGTGCATATATAGTAAGTGCAGAAGAATGTGGTCAAGTCGTGCGTGAGGGCTTGACCTTTTCTGTAGCATATTAGCTTATGCTTTCGAAGCTACTTTTTGTTTCTTGTAATTTTTAGTTAAGTTAACAAAAAGGTTAGGAGGGGAAATGTGGATAATCAATGGTTTTCACAGTGGGAGCATGTGTTCAAGCTTGACCCAGATCGTGAGATAAGTGAAGAGCATTTAGAGCTTATTTGTATGTCTGGGACAGATGCTATTATTGTTGGTGGTTCAAGTGGTGTTACTTATGAAAATACGGTAGACTTATTATCTCGTATACGTCGCTACAGCTTAGATTGTGTGCTTGAAGTATCGACGATGGATGGAGCTGTTCCTGGTTTCGACGGATATTTTGTGCCGTTTGTTTTGAATACTAAGCAAGCAGACTATTTGATGTTGAATCAACTAGAAGGTTTGCAAACATATGGACAATTTGTCCCCTGGCATATGACGGCTGCTTCGGGATATATTGTGCTCAACGAAGCTTGTACTGCCGCTAAAGTGTCTGGTGCAGAGGCGTCTTTATCAACGCAAGAAGTACTTCCCTATGTATGGATGGCTGATCGATTACTACATTTACCGCTCCTTTACATAGAATATAGCGGGATCTTTGGTGACATGACCTTACTTCGACGTATTGCTTCAGAAGTAGAAGGGGCCAGGTTGTTCTATGGTGGTGGGATAGATGGAGTAGAGCGAGCAAGTGAAGCTGCCAAATATGCTCATACGGTTGTTGTTGGTAATATTGTGTACAATAATATAGAAGTAGCATTAGAAACGGTACAAGCAGTTAAATCCATTAAATCAATGCAATTAATATAAACGTATTGCAATTATTAAAACCAATGCTTTCGAAGCTACTTTTTATTTATATGGGGTTGTTTCGAATGAAGTATATAAAAAGTCTAAAGGAGTGGGATAGATGTTTAGTTCATTTAGTATCGATGATGCAGTGCAGAAGCTGAATGCTCCGCAACGAGAAGCAGTGAAAGCGACAGAAGGTCCATTACTTATTATGGCAGGAGCAGGTAGTGGAAAGACTAGAGTATTAACGCATCGTATCGCCTATCTCATTGAGAAGAATAGAGTAGCTCCATGGAGTATTTTAGCAATTACATTTACCAATAAAGCGGCAAGAGAAATGCAGGAGCGGGTTAGTTCTCTGGTGGGTTCATCAGGACGTGACATTTGGGTGTCTACATTCCACTCCATGTGTGTACGTATTTTGCGAAAAGATATCGATCGAATTGGATTTTCTTCGAACTTCTCGATCCTCGATTCTGCTGATCAACTATCTGTTATTCGAAGCTGTATGAAAGATGAAAATATTGATGTGAAGAAGGTTGAGCCTAAGTCTGTACAATCAGCAATAAGCTCAGCGAAAAATGAACTTATTACTCCCGAAGCCTATGAAAACAAAGCGGGAGATTACTTCCAAAACATCGTTGCCAAAATATATAAGATGTATCAGAAGCGATTAAAGAACAATAACTCGTTAGATTTTGATGATCTCATTATGAAAACGATACAGTTATTTAAGGAAGAGCCAGAAGCGTTGAAGTTCTACCAGAATAAATTCCGCTATATACATGTTGATGAGTATCAAGATACGAACCGTGCGCAATATATGTTATGTCGCATGCTTGCTGATCAACATCATAATATTTGCGTTGTTGGTGATAGCGATCAGTCGATCTATCGTTGGCGTGGTGCTGATATCTCGAATATTTTGAACTTTGAAGATGACTATCCTGAAGCGAAAACGATTATGTTAGAGCAAAATTATCGCTCCACAGCGAATATTCTAAATGCAGCAAATGCTGTTATAGCTCTAAATAGCGGACGTAAAGCGAAAAACTTATGGACTGATCAAGGTGAAGGTAATAAAATCTCTGTCTACCTTGCTGAAAGCGATCGTGAGGAAGGTTACTTTGTTACGGGGATTATTCAAAAAAACATTGCAAATTCGAGTAAATATAGTGATCATGCGATTCTTTATCGTACGAATGCTCAATCGCGTTTAATAGAGGAAACATTAATTAAGTCTGAAATTCCTTATCAGATCGTAGGCGGAATCAAGTTCTATGATCGTAAAGAGATTAAAGATATTTTGGCTTACTTACGTCTAATATCTAATCCAGATGATGATATTAGTCTTGTACGTATTATTAATGTACCGAAGCGTGGTATTGGTGACACAACAGTAGCCAAACTTGCTGCTGCAGCTGCTGCTCAAGGGACTTCGATCTATAGAGTATTAAGTAATATTGATCTAGTAGATGTTAAAGGGAAGACAAGGGAGCAACTTATTACCTTCTATAATATGATTTCTAAGCTAAGTGCTGCTGTTGATGAACTCACTGTAACGGAATTAACGGAGAAAGTTCTCGAAATGTCGGAATATAAATTAGAACTGCAACGTGAAAATACGATTGAGTCAACGACTAGAGTAGAGAACATCGAAGAATTCTTGTCCGTAACGATGGATTTTGAACAACGTAATGATGATCGTACACTTGTCGCCTTCCTTACTGACTTAGCTTTGATTGCTGATATAGACTCTATGAACGACGATGAAGAAGAGAAAGAGAAATCTCAAGATACCGTGATTCTAATGACAATGCATAGTGCGAAAGGTCTTGAATTCCCTGTTGTATTTATTGTAGGGATGGAAGAGACGGTGTTCCCACATTCGCGTGCGTTAACAGATAACGAAGAATTAGAAGAAGAGCGTCGATTAGCTTATGTAGGGATTACTCGTGCAGAGCAACAGTTATATTTATCGGCTGCGAAGATGAGAACATTATTTGGTCGTACCGCATTCAATATGCCTTCACGCTTCCTTAAGGAAATCCCTGACGAAGTTCGTGAGATTGTATCTGCTCATGGTGGGAATACTCGTAGTATTGGCGGAGGGTATACTGGTGGTGGTCGTACGAACACAGGCTCACAGCAATCAGGTTTCGGATTTGGCAGTTCTCGAAGCCAAGGTGGCAGCATCTCGACAGGCGGTAGAAGTACTGTAACGGTAACTTCTGGTCTAGAAGCAGCGAAAAAAGCAGCTTCATCTCAATCTGAGCAAAGTGGTCCAGTTAGCTATAACGCTGGTGATCGAGTGGCTCATGGTAAATGGGGCGAAGGTACGGTTGTATCTGTGAAGGGTAAAGATAACGATATGGAATTACAAATCGCTTTTCCTGCACCCGTAGGCATTAAGAAGTTGCTAGCGAGCTTTGCACCGATCAAGAAAGTATAAAGCTTTTTGAACTGCCTCTTCCAATAAAGGTTCAAAAAACGGGCTTTCAGAATCGAGAAGATGAAGCGCTACTTGAGAAAAACGGAAGCGCAAATGTACTTTAGTTGGTACATGCGAACCGTATTTTCCAAGTTCGCTGCATATTCGATGTCGAATAGGCTCCTTTAGCATACTCACCGTTATAAAAGCACGATTTTAGAACTACCTTAATTTGGAGGGATATTTATGTCGATGATACAGGCTCAGGAACGAATGGAGCTTATAATTGAGACATTGAATCAGCTCAATTATAGTTACTACACGTTGGATACACCTACGGTAAGTGATGCGGAATACGATAAGCTATATGATGAGTTAGTTTCATTGGAGCAACAAGTAGGAGAGAAATTACCGCATTCACCAACACAACGTGTTGGAGGGGAGATGCTTTCTGGTTTTGATCAGCATAAGCATTTAGCTAGATTGTGGAGTCTCGATAAAGCGCAAAATCTTGAGCAACTTTATGCATGGGAGACAAAAATGAAGCGGGCTATTGCTGATTATAATGCCAAAAACCCCGATAAACTTCTTCCTGAACCGACATATGTAATGGAATTGAAATTTGATGGATTAACACTAAATCTCACTTATGATGAAGGAAAGCTTGTGCAGGCTTCTACGCGTGGTAATGGTGCGGTAGGTGAAGCGATTCTGGCACAAGTTAAAACGATTCGTTCGATTCCATTGTCGATTCCTTTCACCAATGGCATTATTGAAGTACAAGGCGAAGGAATTATGACGCTATCAAGCTTGGAAAGATACAATCAAACAGCTATTGAGCCATTGAAAAATGCGCGTAACGCAGCAGCTGGTGCATTACGCAACCTGAATCCAACTGTAACTGCAGAGCGTAATTTAGATGCTTACATATATAATGTCGGTTATGCAGAAGGGGTTTCATTCGAGAACCATCGTGAATTGCAGCAGTTTCTGCAAGATAACCAATTTAAAGTTAATCCTTATGTCTTTTATGCTTCACAAATAAAAGACCTCGAGCAAGAGTTAGTTGATCTTGCGGAGCGTAGAAATTCACTGAACTTCTTAATTGATGGAGCAGTTATTAAGTTGACTGATATGCGTACACGTGAGGCATTAGGTTACACGGATAAATTCCCACGTTGGGCTGTTGCCTTTAAATTTGAAGCAGAGGAAGCGGAAACAACATTACTATCTGTTTCATGGGAAGTTGGACGTACAGGTAAAATAACTCCAGTTGCCAAAGTAGAAGCTATCGATCTAGCTGGTGTGACGGTACAAAACTGTACATTGAATAACATGGGCGATATCCAACGCAAAAATCTAAAGCATGCATTAGGAACGCTTGTCACGATTCGTCGTTCTAATGATGTTATTCCTGAAATATTAGGTAAAGTTGATGAGGAGCAAGGCGAAGAAATTATGTTCCCAACAACTTGTCCATCATGTGGATCTCCATTAGAGCAACGTGGCGCTCATCTTTTTTGTAATAATAAATTAGGTTGCAGACCACAGATGATTGGTCGGATTACCCACTTTGCATCTCGTGATGCAATGGATATCGAATCTTTCAGCATTATGACTGCAGAGCAATTGTATGCAGACTGTAATGTGAAAGATCCTGCTAATCTCTATCAGCTTACATTTGATGATCTTATCCAGTTAGATCGTTTTGGTGAGAAGAAGGCTAACAAGCTACTTGAAGCTATTGAAAAGTCAAAAGATCGTGAGCTAGCGTCTTTCATATATGCACTTGGTATATCGAATACAGGTAAAGCAACTGCCAAAACATTAGCTGAGCATTATCGTAGTCTTCAAGCAGTAATGAATGCTGATGTAGAAGAGTTAATCCAATTACCCGATGTAGGTGCAATTGTAGCAGAAAGTATCGTAAGTTTCTTCCAAGATGAAACAGTGAAGCAAAGTATCGCGTCAATGATAGCATCCGGCGTAAAAGCTGAGATGGAAGAGTCTGTTACGATTGTGTCTGAGGATAATCCTTTCTTCGGTAAGACGATCGTTATTACGGGCGCTTTTCCAACACTAAGTCGTGATGACCTTTCTAAACGTCTAGAAGCTTGTGGTGCAAAAGTAACAGGGAGTGTTTCCAAAAAGACGGATATCGTTATTGCTGGAGAAAAAGCAGGTAGTAAACTAACGAAGGCCCAAGATCTTGGTATTCAGATTATTGACGATGAGTCTGTTGTGTTAGACATGTTAGGTGAATAGAGGTGATTTCCTCCTATATAGTTTGATTTTCGATTCACTCTACCTTAATATATCTTAATATCATGATGGGATGGATAAGTTCATTCATTACTAATATAGAACGCATATTAAAGTGAACGGTGGAGCCCATGAAGAACTTAGCGAAATGCTTGGTTCCTCATGGACTCTCTTTCTATTAGGAATTAAAGATACATTACCAAATGCAAATGGGGTAAGTCATACCTTTCTTCGATATATAGGAGAGTGGTGCTATTCACATTGTAGTATTCTCTTTCTTATTAAGATGTGCAGAATAGACTATAGCAACCACGACGGTTTACTTTTCCATCATTAATTTACTAATTGATAATGGAAATGGTTATATACAAAGCAATGCAAGCTATAATATAAAATAAATTTAAAAAGTTTTATATCTATATATGGGGGATAGTTAACGATATTAATAACATCTAATACTGTTGCTTGTGTATAGTGAGCAAGATTAAGCAAAGATAAGACTTATTGGTAAAAAATTCTTGTTGTAAAGTATTGATGTGCATGGTATATTATTTCTTGTCGCTTCGGACGGCGTAACAAAAACGCTTTGAAAATTAAATTTGAAAAGCGCTTGACTTACTCGAAAGAAGATGATAACATAATATCTTGTTACCGCATCGGTAACAGAAAGTTCTTTGAAAACTGAACAAATGGAACACGTCAAATATAACTCGTTTAACGAGTAAAGAACTGCCATTAACATTTTCACCCCGTGAAAATGTTAATAAAAAGCGAAACAAAATGAGCAAGTCAAACACTTTAATGGAGAGTTTGATCCTGGCTCAGGACGAACGCTGGCGGCGTGCCT